>ERZ761609.89-NODE-89-length-134878-cov-45.197807_pt1 | contig 134878 bp, 123 predicted proteins | sample MGYA00511163_ERZ761609 | MGnify/ENA primary metagenome ERZ761609 (study PRJEB28899, sample SAMN02445070) | bioreactor sludge metagenome | biome: EBPR sludge | place: Australia: Brisbane, Thorneside Wastewater Treatment Plant | collected 2011-12-16 ... | reverse complement strand
GATGACTCAGGATACTATATCTTGTGCGTGACCACGGGAAATCCCAAAGAGCCGTCATGATTGCTGCTGATTTTGCATTAATAGACTTCTGCCCAATGTTTCCATTTTTCCCATTGCGACGGGCGCAATCCGTAGCGGGCAAGCACGCCTTCGTGTATTTGACGCAATTCTTCGATTAATAGAGATTGCAATTCTATACGTTCATGATCGTCTGGCAAATTCGCAATAAAAGTATGGATCATATCCAGAGGGTGCTGCTCAGGATTTAACACGATGTCACGCACGACTTTTTTAATCTCATCTCTATAGCGTAATCGTAACGGATCAGGCTCAGTCAGGTTACTCTTTAATGCGATGTATTCTTGTGTGGAACGCTCATATGCCTGCATGAAAATATCGCGCAATAATTCAATGCGAGTTAATTCATAAACACCGAGAATTGCTTGACTATAAGCCGTTTCAGGGACACCTAAAAAAGTCAGTGGGCATAAGTTATTTAAGAGTAGCGGAATATTTGCCGCCATGCGGGAAGTGCGTTTATTTACATCTGCAAATGGCTGCAAATAGGGCAAATGCACCATGATAAAAAATGATTGCTCAAAAGGATCTTTTATTTTATTTGTCTTTTCTAATATTTCGTCGAATAGGGTACTGATTTGCTGCGGAACATCCAAGGGTCTGTAAACGCCATGGCTAATCTCAACAATGTGTTGGCGCAACCGCCCTTCATCAGTACGGTTAGAAAGCAGATTTTCTGATAAAGCACTATGTAGATTCATCAGGGTATAGCGATTGAATCCTGCGGAATCAATATTATCCATTAGTAATTCAATGGCGGCCTTATGATTCAGAATCATTTGGGTTTCTATCAAGGCTTTACCGCTTGCAATCGTGCCATTTTCGATCAGAGCACGAGTATCAAGACGTGAATAAGTATTACCTTCTAACTGACTGGATGCCCATGACAAATCAATTAACAAACGATTAAGAATCGCACGACCATAAGTGCCAGCAGGACGCATACCTTGCCCAGTATTGCCCATTTTATGCAGTTGTCTGCGAAGCGTTTCCGATAAATAAGCCGATTGGTTAGGGACGTAACTTTCCAGAAAATCACGTTGATAACCAACTGGTCGACGGGCAGACAGAGGTTTATTTATATACTCAAGAATGTCACGGCTATCGGCAGACAGCGGGATATGCCTCGGAAAATCAATAGCGCAATCGTTCATAGTGACTCGTCTATATCGTGCTGCAAAACGGTGGCACAATCACTTGCACCACCGTCCAGTTCAATCCGTTATGCGCGGATGGCTTACTTGTTGACCATCGCTTCGCATTCAGCGATCAGCTCGTCCAGCACCTTGACTGCTGTCTTGGCTTCGGCCTTGATTTCTTTCAGGAAATCCAGCTCGCTTTTGCTGACATCGCCATCTTTCAGCACCAGTTCACGCAGCAGGTCGACTTCCTTGATGCTGATGTGACCGTCGCCGAGTACGAAGCCTTTAGCCACTTTACGCCATTCTGCCATGTTCTCTTCTCCTTTTTTCCTTTAATTTCATTGAGTTTAGTAAGCGAACAAGGTGATTGCACACCTATTTCCGCGCAAAGATTATGCGCTAACGTGCCGTTGCTTACAAATAAGCCTATTTCTTTTTCCCCGGCTGCACCACAATATGATCCGCCTGCGCATTCTCCCGCACCCGTTTCGGTGTTGCTGCTTTCGACAAGGATGCCAGCGCCACAAACCACGCTTTCGGCATGTCGGTCGGCAAGCCAATCGGGATTCCGGCAATATTCGGCGTATGCAGGAACGGATGCCCCGGCTCCTCAAATTCCGGCGCGGTGCAATTGATGCAGGCGTAACCAGCGCGGGTGCAGGAGCCTTGCCCGTTCCACAGCCGCAGATTGCAATCGGCGTGTGCCTGCGTGCCAAGGCAGCCCATGTGTTCCATCATGCAGCCGAGGTCGGAAGGCTTTTCCGCGCTGGCCTTGTATTCGTAATACTCGTTGCGCGAACAGCCGTGATGTGCCAGATGGTCGCTGTAAAAGCGTGGGCGGGCGAAGCTGTCGAGTTCGTCAGGCTGCATTCCCTGCAACGCCAGCAGCAGCAAGGTTTCGGTAATCCAGCCCGGATGGGTGGGGCAACCGGCGACATTGATCACTGGCAAACCGGAACGGGCGCGGTAATCCTTGCCCAGTGCGCCACCCGGCAAATGCCCGTCGTATTGCAAGCCGCAAGCATCGGTGGGGTTGCAGCCACCCGCCGTGATGCCGCCAAACGCCGCACAGGAACCAATCGCCAGCGTGTATTGCGCCTTTTCCGCCAGCCGTTGTACCCAGTGCAGCATGGCAGTATTGGTGCCTGCCAGTTGGTGGAATGCACCCGTACCGTTGGGGCCGCGCAGGATGGAGCCTTCCACACACAGCACATCCAGCGGCTGCGAGCCAGCCGCAAGCTGTTCCAGCAGGGTAATCACTGCTGCACCACTGGCTTCGCTCAGTGAGGGATGCCACAGCAGTTCAATCCCGGCATTGCTGAGCGTATCCAGCAAGCCGGGATTTTCCGCGCACAGCAAGGACATGGTGCAACCACCACAACCGCCGGATTGCAGCCACAATACCTTCATCGGTGATCCTCTCTTGCTCCCCTCGCCCCTTGAGGGACGACGCCAGAGGCGGCTGGGTGCGGGGCTGGGGGTGAGGGGTTCAGCGGCAACCTGACCGTAAACTCCGCTCCGCCATTCGGATGATTCCGCACCAGCAACTTGCCACCATGCTCGGCAATAATCCCGTAGCTGATCGACAAGCCCAGCCCCGTGCCTTGCCCAATCGGTTTGGTGGTGAAAAACGGGTCGAATACCCGCACCAGATTTTCTGACGCAATCCCCGTGCCTTCATCGTGGATACTCAGCACCGCCTCGTTGCCTTCCAGCCTGCCGATAATGTAAAGCCGTGGCTTGGCGCACGCCCGCATCGCATCCAGCGCATTTTGTACCAGATTAATGATGACTTGCTGGATTTGCCCCGGAATGCCTTCCAGCCACAATTCATCCGGCAGGTCGTAGACAATGATGACTTCCATGCGGCTGCCTTTCACCACCCAGCGCACCGAGGTTTCCAGTACGTGCAACAGGTCGAAACGCACCGTCTTGTCAGTTTGGCTGGAGGAAAAGCTGCGCAAATCGCGCACAATGTCGCTGACCCGTTCCGCGCCTTCCACCGTGCCGCTGACCAGCGAATCCATGTCCTTGAGGATGTGGTCGATGCGTAATTGCTGGCGCAGGGCATGCAGTTCGGCGGCAGGTTTGCCGCTGTGCAGGTTGTCCAGATACTCACGGATGCGGCTGGCGTAACGCTGCATCGCGTGCATGTTGGCGTAGACGAAACTGATCGGGTTGTTGAGTTCGTGCGCAACGCCCGCCACCAGCCGCCCTAGTGCCGCCATTTTTTCCGAGCTGACCAGTTGCTGCTGGGCGTGCTGCAATTCTTCGTGTGCCTGATGCAATGCACCGAACGCCTTGCGCAATTCCCCCACCGGGCGACCGATCAGCACCATGCCTTCGATGCGCCCACGGGCATCGGTGCGTGAAGTGCAGTTCATCGCCAGTGGCACGGGTTCGTGTACGCCTTGCAGGGTGATTTCGCAGTCGTGGATGGCAGTAGCGCGGATTTTTTGCTGGAAACTGTTCACCAGCGGCAGGCATTCCTGGGTAAACAGGGACTGGAACGGCTGGTTGAGCAGTTCGGCGGAAGTCTTGCCGACAATGCGTTCCAGTGCGGTATTCACCCGCTGGATACGCCCCTGAAAATCGCACACGATCAGCACGTCGGTCATGGCGGCTTCGATGCTGGTGATGAATTGCTGGGCTTCTTCGAGGGCGGCGTTCTTGCTCTCCAGTTCCACCTGATAATGCAACAGGTCGGCGTAAGTCTCGTCCATTTTGTGGATGACTTCGATCCATGCCTGCTCCTGCGTGGCAGTCAAGCTGAAATCAGTCGTCGGTTCCTGCGATCCCATACCGCTCCAGTTTGTTGCGCAAGCCTACCCGCGACAGCCCCAGTTCCTCCGCTGCACGGCTTTTGTTGCCGTGATGCCGGTCGAGGGCTGCGCGGACGATGTGGATTTCCAGTGCCTCCACCCGTTCTTTGAGCGTGCCGGGGATGTTGAATAGCGGGTGCACACTGCTGCTGGTTTCTGTCAGTGCCGTCGTGTTGCCGAACTGGATATGCGGGCTGAGGGCTGCCATATCCAGCGTCGTATCCGTAGCCATCACCAGCATCCGCTGCACTTCGTTGTGTAATTCGCGCACATTGCCGGGCCAGCCGTAACCTTGCAGTGCGTGCAGGGCTTGCGGGGTGAAGCCGCGTGCCGGTTTGCCCATCTGCTGGCTGCTACGCTGCAACAGAAAGTTGGCGAGCGGGGCAATATCCATGCGCCGTTCCCGCAGCGGTGGCAGGTGGATGGTCACGCCTGCCAGCCGGTAATACAAATCTTCACGGAACCGCCCCATCCGTACTTCTTCCAGCAAATCGCGGTTGGTGGCAGCAATTACCCGCACATTGGCGTAACGCCGCTGGCTGCTGCCGACCGGGCGGAAACTGCCGTCCTGCAATACCCGCAACAGCTTGATCTGGAAAGCCGGGCTGGTTTCACCAATTTCATCCAGAAAAATCGTGCCCAGATGTGCCTGCTCGAACAGGCCGATATGGTCAGCCACCGCGCCAGTAAATGCGCCGCGCTTGTGACCGAACAACTCGCTTTCCAACAAGGCATCCGGCAATGCGCCGCAGTTTTCCACCACGAACGGCTTGTCAGCCCGCTGGCTATTGTAATGCAGGGCGCGGGCAAACAGTTCCTTGCCGGTTCCTGATTCGCCGCTGATCAGCACCGATACGTCATAGGGGGCGACTTTTTCCACCAGTTGCAGGGCGCTGTTCAAGCCGCTGTCGGCAGCGCGGACGATATTGTCGAGGTGGAAACTGTGTTGCAAGCGGCGACGGTGTTGCTGGGTACGTTCCAGCAGGTGCTGTTCGCTGAGTTTGAGTTCCAGCGACAGGGCGGCATTTTCGCGCTGTAACTGGTAGAGGCGGGCGGCATTACGCACCGTCAACAGCAGGTTGTCGGGATGCCAGGGTTTGGAAATGTACTGGTAAATGCCCGCTGCGTTCACCCCTTCGATAATGTCTTCCGGGTCGGTATAGCCGGAAATGATCATGCGCACGATGTCGGGGTATTGCGCCCGCACACGGGTGAGGAATTCCACCCCAGTCATTTCCGGCATCCGCTGGTCGGCGAGGATCACCTGAATATGTTGCTCTTCCAGCAATTCCAGTGCCTGCTGGGCGCGGAAAGCGGTGTGTACCTCGAATTCTTCGCCCAAAATCCGCGCCATGCTTTCGACGGAACGGATTTCGTCGTCCAGCAGCAACACGGCAGGGCGCGGGGTTTCCATCGGCTAGCCGGAAAGGGTGTTGCGCAGGGCTTGCATTTTGGCTATCAACGCCTGCATCTGTTGCTCGACGATGCCTGTGCGCTGCTGTTGCAGCCAGTCGAGCCAGCCATCCATACCTTCACCACTGGTGGCGGAAACGTGCAGAATTTGAATGTTGGGGTTGACCCGACGGGCGTATTCCTCGCATTTCGCCACATCGAACTTGAGATACGGTAACAGGTCGATCTTGTTGAGGATCATCACGTCAGCAGCGTGGAACATGTCGGGGTATTTGATCGGCTTGTCTTCACCCTCGGTGACGGAAAGGATGGCGACCTTGTGCGCTTCACCCAGATCGAAGGCGGCAGGGCAGACCAGATTGCCGACGTTTTCGATGAACAGGATACCGCCGTCATCAACAGGCAGGGATTCAAGCGCGTGCCCGACCATGTGCGCATCCAGATGGCAGCCCTTGCCGGTGTTGATTTGCAGCGCAGGAACACCGGTTGCACGGATGCGGTCGGCGTCGTTGCTGGTTTGCTGGTCACCTTCCACCACTGCTAGGGGCAGTTTGCCTTTGAGGCGAGCCAAGGTTTCGGTCAGCAGGGTGGTTTTGCCAGAGCCGGGGCTGGAAACGAGGTTGAGCGCAAGGATGGCGTGCTGGGCGAAATGCTGGCGGTTGCGGTCGGCGTACTGGTTGTTTTTGCCGAGGATGTCCTGCTCGATTTGCACCATGCGTGACTGGCTCATGCCGGGGGCGTGGGCGCGGGCAGCACCTTGCCCGTAATCGTGGGTATGCCCGTCGTGGTGGTGATGGTGATCATGCGCATGAGCATGGTCATGCGGGTGGTCGTGATCATGAGAGTGGTGGTGTTTCCCCCGAATCGCTGCATGGGTGTGGGGTTTTACCTGACCTTCGATTTTGAGTTCGCCTTCAGCGCAGCCGCATACTGTACACATCACTCTACCTCCAGTTCCTTAATACGCATTTCTTCACCGCGCGTGACCTGTAACTGATAGCTGCCGCAGTGGGGGCAAGCATCGTAGCGCTGTTTTACCGTGACGGTTTGCGTGCAATTCAGACACCACGCTTCGGCGGGGACTTCGATAATTTCCAGCTTAGCACCATCCGCCAGCGTGTGGCGAATCACCACATCAAAGCAAAAGCGCATGGCTTCCACCTCCACCCCAGACATGGCGCCGATTTCCAGCCAGACCGTTTTTACCTTGCTGAAATGCTGGCGTTTGGCTTCGTCTTCCAGCACTTGCAACACGCCTTCACACAGGGACATTTCATGCACGGGTCATCTCCAGTTGGTAAGCCACGCACGGGTCGAGGGCGGTGATCAGGGCTTGAGCCTTGGCGCGTAACTCGGTTTCGTTGCCAGCAGTCAGGCCGTGCAACATGTGGTACAGCGAACCTTGTGGGTGGAAATTCCATTCAGTAGGAGCAACGATCTGGTATTGCTGGATCAGGCCAGATTGCTGGGTGGCACGGTGGACGAGAAGACCTCGTGCGGTCTGGATGAGAGAAATCCCTTCGGGAAGTCCACTCTTCCCCTCCCCTGATAAGGGGAGGTTGGGAGGGGTTTCTTTCCCCAGTTCCCACCAGCATTCCAACATATCCAGCACCCGCGCCATCAGGCGTGTCAGCAAACCGCTGCCGTAATACTCGCGCCAGATCTGCAAGGCCGGGTTGTCCCACTGCCGGGTAAGAGCGGAAGTTTCGCAGGCTTGTCCGTTTACCTCCGGCTCGGCACAGAAATGGGCAGCGTCGGGAGATGCCAGTGTTGCCAGCCACCAGCCGGTGTCCAAATCGGGCAAGGGATGTAATTCGGTATTGCCCAGATCCTGCCAGCCATTGGCACAGATTCTGGTCATCAGGTTGCCAATCTTGCCGCGAATGGAAAGTTTCTTGACATCATGACGGATGCAGTAATCCAGCCATCGCTGGGTCGGCAAACCCAGCAGACGGGTTTCAAACCAGTGCTGGATGTCATCCATCACTGCCTGATTGGGGCTTTGCAACAGTTCCCGCCTGAATTTGAACAGGGTTTGCAGTTCACTGGCAGCCGGTGGTTCGCAAGCCAGCGTACCATGCCATTCCCGTGACAGCCCCAGCAGATGCTCAAACAAGGTCTCAATCCTGACCTGCCGGTCATACTGTTGCTCGGCGGCAGCATCAGGTACTTGCCCCAAAGCCTGTACACAAGCGCGGGTAGACGCAACCGTTTGTGCCGTACCACATAAACTAAACAACATGCCAACCAGCTTGGGCACGCCAGTGACCGGCTTGTCGGCAAAAAAGGGCGCAGCAAGACGCAGGCGGCTGGAATGAATGTCAACCGTATGCACGTGGCACAAACCGCCCTCACTGCGATAATGCAGCGCTACATGTAACTGGCCTGTCAAACTTTCCACTGGTGGCATGGGAATGGATACTTGGTTGTCACTTTAATTCACAATCTCTATTAGAGCAAATACCGTGCCATCCGCATAGCACTATCAGAGAAAATGCAATATTTCAGCCAAGGAATGGATGGTGTAGTCAGGTGTATACCGGTGTACATCCGGCTCGCGGGCATAATGGATGGTAGTCATGCCGAACTGTTTGGCAACCGCCAGATTTTCACGCCGGTCATCAATGAAAGCGATAGCAAAACCCTCCACCCCACTGGCATTGATCAGCACCTCGAAAATGGCGGGTTCCGGCTTCTGGCATTGCACTGCCCCACTGATGATGCGCGGCTCAAACGTCTCGCTGAAACGGAAACGGCTTTCTAGCATATCGCCCCATTCCGCCCCCAGATTGGAGAGGATGCCAAGACGGTAGTGCCCCCGCAAAGCCTGTATGACTTGCGGCAGTTCATCATCCAACTCGAATACATCAAGGAAGCGGTTGCGGATGGCGGAATCGACTGTCAGGTTGATCCCCAGCCAGAAAGCCGCTTCGGAAATCTGCCCGCCAGTATAGGCATCGTAGAAGGGTTTGACTTCAGCCTTGGTTGTTCCGGCTGGCAACAGCGGCAACAGACCGTGGGTGACAAGATGCCCGTCAGTAATGACGACACCGAACAGGTCAAAGGCAATCAGTTGCAGTTTGGACATGGGCTGTGTTTAAACCTTTATTGCAATCTATCAGGATACATCCGTGGGCAGGATCAGGGCTTCAATATCCTTGATGGCAGCAACACCTTGTGCCGCAAACAGTGCCACTGCTGTCTTGCCGACGTGTGCCCAGTGTTCCCGCCCCCATGCTGCGTAAGCGGCAATCTGCCCGGTATCGCCGCTTTCATGCCAGTGCCGGTAGGCTTCCAGCAATTGTGGAACCAGCTTTTTGCGCATCGCGGACAAATTGCCGAAATAGAAATGGATAGAAGCGACATTACCCCGTGCCAGCAGTTCCGGCAGGGTATGCAGACAATCCGCCAGCAGGTCACGCACTGCACGCAACATAATGTCAGCATGGGAAGGTGGCAAGGCAAACAGCATGGACTGCCATTGCACATCATCCAGCACCTGCCCGGCTTTCACTTCGCCAATTTCGTGCGCCACGACCGTTTGGGTTTCAGCCGCTGCCAGTTCATCCAGCGCCGCTTCCATATCAGTATCGAAGTCGTAACAAGCCAGCGCCCGCCCCATTGGATTATCCAGCCCACTCCAGCGCCATTCGTCAACCTTTTCCCACACCATGCGGCGCAAAGATTCGCGGCGAATAAAAACCTGTTTGCCCTGATTCATGGCGGGTGGGGCTTCCACATCCCGCGCTAGTTCGCGCCCGGCAACCAGAATGGTATAGCCGTCCTGCTCGATCACTTGTTCCAGTTCCGCCAGAAAAAACAGCGGGCGGCAACGACGACCATAGCCCGCGCTGTAGACCAAACCTGCGCCATTCAACGCAGCGTTGATAGCTTCATTGGCAAACGGCTCGTATTCACCGCAGCCATTGATGGGTAACGGGGCGTAATCTTGCTCGTCCAGCGCATCCCACACCGCTTCACGTTGGGTGAGCCATTCGCCTACGTCATCGCTGGTTACAACTTCGCTGAGAAGGATGCCTTTTTCCCAACGGTAAAATTCGCGCATTTTCAGCAGGTACACGCATAAGGTGTAATCTCCCGCGTGGCGGGCGTCGACAATGTGGCAGTTGCGCTGCACTGCCGTGATCAGGTCACTGTGTTGTTCGTGCATAACCCACCGCTCGTGAATTCAAATAATAACTGCCTATCAACCACAGCCAATGGCGGCATGGGTCAGTACGCGGCAGCCTTGCCCTTCACTGGCGTCACCATCACCCGCCGGTTCGCCGCCCATGCCGCTGCATCATTGCCCTCCACCAGCGGTTTGCGCTCACCGTAAAAACGCAGCTCGAACTGTTCTTCATCCACCCCGTGATCCACCAAATAATTGCGGATAGCAACCGCCCGACGAGCCGACAGCACTTCGTTGTATTCGTCGTCAGCGCGTTGGTCGGAATGGGTTTCGATCCGGTAACGGTATTGCGGACAGGCTTTCATGTTGTCAGCCACTTTGCTGAGGATACCCATTTTGCCACGGCTGAGGGTTGCTGATCCACCGGGGAACAACTCGGCATACAGCAATACTGCCGTGTCACAGGCAAGGGCTGCCGTATCGCTGGTGCTACGAATTTCCACAGGTTTGGCGGCAACGGGTGCTGCAACAGGCTGATCCGGCAACTTGTCAGCCATTTTTTCCGGGGCGGATGCTGCGGCATTGGCGGCAGACTTGCCCTGTTTGGCTTGCCATGCCTTGTAATCCTGATCGGCTTTTTGCTTGGCAGCAATGAAATTGTCCACCGTTTTCAGCACCACCTCATTCAGCCATTTGCCGACGTCGCTGCAATCGGTGGTGTTATGCCCTTCACCCCATGTGCCCAGCTTGTGGTTGAGTAAGGGATTGCGCAAGGTGCTTGCGCCCTGGGTGAAGGATGTCCAGATACCAGCGGTGCAGCATTGGGCGTTGTATTCAATGCGTGGTTCGCCCGGTTTGAACGGCCCCAAATGTTTGGGGTAACTGGGGAACATGCTCATTTCCGGCTGACCAGGGGTTTTCTCCAGCTCTTCCTTGCTAAGCAGGCGCATCCCGGCTTTTTCCAGCCGTTTGACTACCGCGTCTTTCAGGTCGGCTTGCAACTTGAGATTTTTGGGTTTGGCACTGCTGATTACATCATCGAGATTGATGTAAATACCGGTCAAACCCTGCAATGACAGGTTGCTGGGCTGGTAATCCTCCTTGCCCACCTGCACTGGTGTATCAGGGCAAGCAGGGTAACGTTCAGGTTTGGCTTCATTAGCACAGACGCTGCTGATGGATAGCATGGCAAACAGCACAGCCAGTGAATATTTCGGGAACATGGCGTGTCACCCCATTATTGTTATGATGCCTTGATGGTACAGGTGCGTTTGTCCGCCTGCAATTGACACCCGACGATTGTGGGGGTAAGAATCAGCACTTCCCCAAGAGCCGGAATAACAATAATCATGCAGCGTTTTACCCCGACCTTGCCCGTGATCCTGTGTTGCAGTATATGGCTAAATGTCGCCCATGCTACCGAATCAGCCAAAGCCGCACCCCAACATTGCCCTGCCCGCATTGGGCAACTGGATGAACGCGACCGGGCAATGGCAAAACTGGCATGGCAGTATTTCGAGAACAACCGGCAACCGGAAACCGGGCTGGTGAATGCAGCGGATAATTATCCTTCCACCACGCTGTGGGATGTTGGCTCAACGCTGGCAGCCTTTATCACCGCTGAAAAACTGGGGCTGATTGAGCGCGAGCGTTTCGATAAAGACATCGGGCAGATGCTTTACACCCTGCGCAACCTCGATCTGTTCAATGGCGAAGCCCCCAACAAGGTATACAACACCAAAACCGCGCAAAAAGTGGATTACCGCAACAAGCCATCACAGACCGGTATCGGTGTTTCCACCTTGGATTTGGGGCGGCTGGTGTCTTGGCTGAATATCCTTGCCTGCCTGCACCCGCAACACGCTGACAAAGCTCGCAAAGTGCTGGAAAGCTGGAATTTTTGCCGCTTGCTGGAACACGGGCAAATGTACGGCTTAGCCTACCAGGACGCAGATGGCACGGTGGAAGTCCAGCAGGAAGGCCGTCTCGGTTACGAGCAATACGCCGCCAAAGCCTTTCGCCAGTTGGGTTTCGACCTGAGTTTGTCGGCGCGTTACCACAATCAGTATGCCACTGATGCCACCGTTTCCGGGGTGAAATTACTGGTGGATTCACGCGATGCCTCGACATTGGGGGCACATAATTACGTGGTATCCGAGTCTTACGCGATGGATGCACTGGAACACGGCCTAGATAGCGAAAACAAGCCGCTGCTGGAAACCATTTATCAGGTACAACAACGCCGTTGGGAACAAACAGGCACTGTCACGGCAGTTTCCGAAGACAATATCGACCGCAAACCCTACTTTGTTTACAACACTATTTTCAGCGATGACATTCCCTGGGCAGCGATTACCGACAAGGGCGCAGACATGTCGGCGTTACGCACGGTTTCGGTGAAGGCAGCGGTTTCGATGGCGTATTTATTCCCAGAGCGTGAATACAGCAAAGTGTTGCTGGCAACAGTGCAAGCTGCCAAAAACCCCAAAGGTGGCTGGTATTCAGGCATTTACGAAGATTCCGCATTGGGTGTGAACAAGGCAACCACGGCGAATACCAACGGGGTTATCCTGTCGGTGTTGCTGCATAAACTGTACGGTTCGCTGAACCAGCAATGTCAGCAGTGTGGCAAAGGGGTGACGCTGACACCGGAATTTCTGGCGTTTAATCAGAATAAGAAGCAGTGTTTGGCGGCGGGGAAGTTTTAATGAAGCGGGTCAATTGTTACATGAAAATTCAGGTTAAAACTGCCAGCCCCGACTGACTGTCACCGAACCATCCTTGAGATTGTCGCCGGGGAACGCATTCGTGCCGTAATTGCTGTATTCGACTTTCCACTTACCCAGCTTTTTGGGGTTGCTGTAGCCGACTACGTAATTCCAGTTGGGATTGCCGCCTTCCAGCGGCACACTGGCAGTGGTGCGGGCATACCAGTGTGGGGTCGGGTTCCATTGCAGTGTCCCACTCAGGCTGGGCTTGCCCTTGACCGGCACACTCAGGTTGGCGGAAGCTGCCAGCTTGCGCTTTTCCAGTGCGGTGGATTTGACCTTGTGCCCGATATTGACCACTGCCTTGTCCAGCCCCAAGCCGTCACCAGGTTTGAGCGGCCCCCAGTTGTTGATCTGGGCTGACCAGCCACCCGGCTTATGGTCGGCATACCCCGCACTCCAGGCATAACCTGGCTCACCATCCTTGAACGAGGCATTGCCGCTGATAAACCAGTCGGGTTTGGGCGACCAGCTAGCACTAACAGAAACGGTGTTGCTACCATCCTTGAGTGACACACTATCGGCAAAACTGCCTGCCAAGCGCAGTTTGGGCTTACCCTGCCTACTATCCACCATGCCAGTGGTACTGTGTGACTGGAGACCATCGTCCAATGGCGCTTCCACGTACACAGGAATGTCACCTGTCGCAGAAACCGCAACCACAGCGGGCAACTCCTCTGCTGCTGTTGGCGGCAGACCGGCTTGCGCCCTGACCGCTTTTTTCGGAGCTGCTGCCGCTTGCTGTCGCGGCACATCCCCCACATTGCCTCTTGCGCCTTGCTCACCTTGTGCGGGCAAGGCTGGTTCTGAAGGGGAAACAATCACGATCGGTACAACCGGACGTTCACCAGCAGGCACAGCCGCAACAGGTTCTGCTGTTACCGCAGGTACACTAGCGGTAGCACGTGGTGCTGCATGTCGGGGGCGTGCAGGCGGACGTGACGTGTCAACCCGCCTGACGGGAGGAGATGACGTGGTTTGTGTGACCTGTGCTGGTGCTGCTGCTTGTTGTGCGGCAACAGGCGGGCTTGTTGCCGGTTTTGCCGGAACTGCTGCAACGCTTTTGTTTTGTTCAACCGGACACAGCGGTTGCCATGCAAACGGGTACGGGGTCGATGGTTCTGCCGGTGCTGGCACAGAGCTAACTTGCTCCCTGCGCTGGTTGGCATCCGGGGTAGCTTCTTCCCGTGCCAGCAGGCCGGTTTCAGGGTGCGGAAAACACTGTTTGCGGTAAATCCGGTGCAGGAACAAGTGATACGCGCTGGGGGCGATGCGGATTTCATCCAGCAACAACGGCACAAAACGCTCAGGTGGATCAGGGGTAAAAAAGCCCCATTGCCGGAAACCTGCCCATTTCAAAGGTGCGTCACCCGCAGGTGTTTTGTTCAAGCCGGAGGATTGCAACCACAGGTCATAAAACTTCTGCTCTTCCAGCACCGCACAATAATCCCATTGCAACGCCACCTGTTCGGAGGTGGTACGCAAATCAGGAAAGCGGCTCGCGGTTTGTTGCAGGGTGTGCAGTGCAATGTCGAGTGTCCCGGCGTGCAGACTGGCTTGCCCCGGCTGTTTGCCCAGCCATTCATCCGGCCACTGCTGACCGGGTGCTGCGATATTGAAGAGCCGCTCAAGCTGACCCGCCGCCACCTGACTGTCAGCCGCACAAGCAAGTTTTTCCAGTGTTTGCAGCAAGGGAGGCTGTGCCAGCGTGACCGGCATCCATAAACAGCCCCCTGTTACCAATAGCAACAGGCTTTTATTTGATCTCGCAAGTATCACAGGTGTTGGCTTTGGCAACGTCCAGCGTCAAGCCACGCTTACAACGTTTGCATACCGGATAAAACTCACCATACTTTTTGTACAGCAGCAAGCTCATGATGATGCCATTGGTATTGGCGGTAATCGCTTTGTTGTAACCACCACCGTTTTCATAAATGCCAGAATACCAGCCCCGTTCTGGGTCATACGCCGTGCCGACAGTGTATGCCAGTTCCTTGCTGTAAGGGTCTTCCGGGAACAAAATCGCTAGGGACAATGCCGCTTTCACCGAAACGGTTCTGAGATTGTCGTAACGTACACCCTTATCCGTGGTAGCGTTCCACGGCAACCCGGCAGTGAAAATAGTGTTGTAGAGGAAGAAAGGTTTTTGATCGAGGTTGTCTTCCGACACCGCAGTGACAATGCCGGTTTCCTGCCAACGCCGTTTTTGCACCTCATAGATGTTTGCCAACAGTGGCTGGTTTTCAGCATCAATACCGTTTTCCACCGCATCCATCGCATACGATTCTGTCACCACGTAATTGTACGCCCCCAAATCACGCGGGTCGCGGCTGTCATAGGCAATCGGTACATCATAAATGTTGGTGACAGCACGGAATTTATTGTTGTAGGTTGCCGAAATCTGCTGGTCATAACCCAGTTCTCGGAAAATCTTGCCTGCGTACTGTTCGTAACCCAACCGCCCTTCCTGCGCCAACACAATGGCTTTTTCCTTGGAAGCCGGGTCACGGTACAAACCAAACATTTGCCCGTCTTTGATCAGGCGGGTCATGTCCCAACGCTCAATCACCTTTTTCGCCGGATAAGCGTATTTCGGGTGCATACAGCCCAGCGTATTCAGCCAGGAAATGATACGGGCAAGGTCAAGGGCAGAAATACCGATACCTTCCGGGGCTGGCTGGTTGCGGTAGTCGACCATTGCCCCGGTGGAGGCATGGTAAACCTTGTTGGGAGCCTCCTTGTTGAACAGTTCCATGTTGGTGAAAGTCTTGAACATGGCCTGGATGCGCTCATCAAAGGTTTTCTCGTCAATCAAGCCAAGATCGTGCGCGGCAATAGTTGCAGCGAGTGCCGAGCCAGTATCCCACATGGTGGTGGAAGGGTATTTATCCGCTGCGTTATACAAACCTGTAGTCGGGTTATAGTTGTTTTCAAAGTATTTCCAAGCAATTTTTGCCATTTCCAGATCTTTGCTGCACAAGGCTTGGGGTTCGCCCAGACAACGTTGATCCGGCCCTTTCGACAGTTCACAAAAGGTGTCGGAACGGGAACTGCCAGCACGCTGACTCACCAAATCCAGCAAACTGCCGCGATTATCGGCGCTGTTGGCGGGTGTTGGCGGTGTACCACCGTTGAGGGCGAAAATGATGCCTATTGCCAGCAACAAACCAGCCAGCCATGCGCCACCAATCTGCAAGGGATACCGCTGCCACCAGCGGTCATGATTATTTTTCTGCGTCATTATTTAACTCCCCCAAAACGGCATCGAGTTCTTTGCGTACTGCATCCACATTGGTGCTGGTATCACCGCTTTTCCATGCGCCCGTCAGCTTGTCGATTGGCCCCATTAGCCCTTGCAACCTGGCTTTGTGAGCGGTGAAAGTTTCACCTGTCTCCCAAATGGTTTTTTTAGTGCTGACGAGTTTCTCTGCCGCTTCTGTCCCTTTGCCCTCGGCCCGCAAGCGTTCTGCCTGATTGACTATTGACAGGGTTTTATACAAGCTCAGGCGTTTTTGCAGGGCGGTGAGTTTCTGGTTAGCGGCATCATCGGCTTCCTTGCCGAGTTTGGTGGTGACAGTGTTGATGGCATCCAGCTTTTCTGCCAGTGGTTCGAGCGTAGTAGCCAATGTTGTTGTTGTGGCTTGCTGCCCGTGTTGCAAGCTGGCGTGCAGTTGCTGGTTCTGGATGATCAGGTAAACCACCAAAACCAGCAGCGTGCTGAGTAACAGGTGTTGCAAGCTATTCATCGGTATTCCCCTTTACACCGTGGCGGGACACCAGTCCAGCAAGGTACTTGCCAATGTGTCCATCTGGATGGGTTTGGTCAGGCAGGCATTCATGCCCGCTGCCAAGTATTCTTGTTCGTCGCCCTTCATGGCATTGGCGGTCAGCGCGATGATCGGCGTGGCTGCCAAATGCGGGAACTCGGCACGGATGCGGCGCGTGGCTTCCACCCCGCTTATGCCAGGCATCTGGATGTCCATCAAAATCAGCGCAAACGTCGCCTGACGCAGACAGTCAAGTGCCTGAAAACCGTCTTCTGCCAACGTAACGTGGTAGCCGAGTTTTGCCAGCATTCCTCTCGCTACCATCTGGTTGACCTTGTGGTCTTCCACCACCAGAATGCGCACGGGTTCATCACCATCATTGGTAGCTCTGGGCACGCGCAGCGCATCAGATGACGGCACGCTGGCGACAGGCGACTGGTAATGCAAGTCGATTACCGGAATTTCAAACCAAAAGGTGCTGCCTTCCCCAAGAGTGCTGTTCACCCCGATCGCACCGCCCATCAACGTGATCAGTTTGCGGCTGATCGCCAATCCCAGCCCGGTTCCGCCGTGGTTGTGCTGGTCATAACGGCTGATCTGGCTGAAGGCATGGAATAGTTTGTCCTGCTTTTCTGGCGAAATACCCGCACCGGTATCCTGCACTTCAAAACGCAGCACATCCCCATCCACCGGTTTTACCCGCACAATGATTTTGCCCTGTTGGGTAAACTTGATGGCATTGCCGATCAGGTTGAGCAACACCTGTCGCAAACGCAGCGAATCACCGTGTAACTGTTTCGGCAAACCCTCTGCCACGTGCGTTTCCAGTGCCAACTGCTTTTGCTCTGCAATGGTACGCATGGTGGCAATCACGTTGGGCAGGATGTCGCACAAGCGGAAGGGTTCATCCAGTAGCTCCAGCTTGCCTGCTTCCAGTCGTGAAATATCGAGGATGTCGTTGATAATGACGAGTAAGGACTGTGCCGATTGCAGGATAGTGTCCACCTGATGCGCCTGTTCCGGCTGCAAGGTCGTGTGCTGCAACAGCGTGGTCATGCCAATGATGCCATTCATCGGTGTGCGGATTTCATGGCTCATGGCAGCAAGGAAAGCACTTTTGGCACGATTGGCGGTCAAGGCTTGGTCACGTGCTTCCACTAATTCACGGGTGCGTTCTTCCATGCGCTGTTCGAGTGAATCCGCCAGAGCGCGTAATTCCTGATTGGTCTGGTACAGTGCTAGGCTTTTGTGTTCCAGCAACTGTTCAGCCTGTTTACGGGCGCGACGCTCCCTATCCAGACGCTTTTCCAGCCGAACCAGCATTTCCGCAGTCATGTTCAGGCTGCCATGCGGGTAATATGGAATGCGACCTGTGTCCCCTGGCCTGCCGACTGGTCAATGATTTCCACCTGGGCTTTTTCATTGAAATGGCTGAGGCAGCCTTCGATCAAGCCTTCCGCCAGTGATGCAAACGGATGCCTGGAACGATAGACCATCACGAGTTTGCGGTCATCGGCACTGCGAGTGGTGTCAAACGTGGGTAATTCGGCATCTGGATACAGCTTGCGTACTTCGATATGCACATAATTTTCAATGGAGTCCAGAAAATCAAAGGCATTACGGGTATTTTGGAAAAAGCTGGGGTACAGCTCAACAAACCGCCCGAACAGGTGTTGCCCAAAAATTTTCACCAAGGCCGGAACTGGCAGGCGGGTTTCTTTGGACAGACTTTGCACCAATGCCAGCATTTCAGAATGCGGGTAAGTGCCAACGGCAGTGTATGCCCCACCGGAAGGTAGGTCAGAATCATCAATGATGTCATCAACCATGGCAGGCGAGAACTTACTCTCGACCATTTCCAGAAATTCGGTAAAAACCAGACCTTTCATGATACCCCCTGTAAAGATTGGGAAACCGTTATTGTTTGTTTTTCAGGCCGACACCTGACGGCTCTCCAGCCAGACCAGCACTTGTGCATATTCCGCCGCCAGTTGGCGCAAATGTTCACTGGCACGCGGCTGGTCGTGATCATCCTTGAACTCTTCTAGCAAACGCGCAAACTCAGCCATGTTGAAAGCACCAATCAGTTTGCTGCTGGATTTGAGCTTGTGGCAAATCGCCCCGACCTGGGCAGTATCAGCCTGCTGCACACAAACAGGTAACTCAGTCAGTGCCGCAGTAACATCTTTATGGAAAAAATCAAGTAACTCAGCGAATTCATCTGCCATGAGTTCCTGAAGCATGGTGAAGGTTTCTTCGTCAACAACCTGAGAGGCATTTGTGCTCATAATCCATTACCTGCGTTTATCTTATATTTGTATATTTTGGTATTTGATTGATGCTAGCATACATCAATAAAGCGTGTTATCCCAAACATAAAAAAGACGAACAGCGCATGAATATTCTAGTGGTTGACGATGCCAGAGACATGCAACTGATCCTGCGCCGTATCCTGGGTTTGATGGGTCATCAGGTTACATTGGCAGACAATGGACAAGTCGCATGGGAGCTGATCCAGCAACATCATTTTCAGCTTGTCATCAGTGACTGGGTGATGCCGGTGATGGATGGCCCCAGCCTTTGCCGCACCATCCGCACAGCAGAGCTGCCCCATTACGTCTATATCATTTTGCTCACTGGCATGTCAGGCAAACAAAACCTGATTCACGGCATGGAAGCAGGTGCAGATGACTTTGCCACCAAACCGATTGTGCGTGAAGAACTGGAAGTCCGCTTGCGGGCAGCCCAACGGGTACTGAATCTGGAGTACACGCTGGAAGAAAAAAACCGCCGCCTGGAAAACATCAACCGTTCGCTTTCAGAAGCTCAGACCCTGATCCGCAACGACCTGCAAAGGGCTGCGGTGCTGCAAACTGGGGTGTTGCCCACCCAGAAAATGTTTGGCAGGCTGTGTGTTGACTGGTTTTTCATGCCAGCCCAGTTCATTGGCGGCGATACCTTCAACTACTTTCAGATCAGTGACGATCTACTGTTTTTCTACTCGATAGATGTTTCCGGGCATGGTATTTCTTCCGCACTGCTTTCCATGTGCCTGCAAACACTATTGAGTTCGAGTGGCGAGTTATACTGTCTGGACGAACTGAATCGCGACAATGCCCCGCAGTTCCCATCCCGGTTGGCTTCCCGCTTGAATGAACACCTCAACCATGCCCTGGATACCGGCGACCATTACCTGACCTTGATCATGGGGGTAGTTGATACACGGGAGGAGTGCCTGTATTTCGTGCAAGCGGGGCATCCGCAACCGTTTCTGTATGACCCGCAAACCCGCCAACTGGAACAACTGCGCTGTACCGGCTTTCCGATTGGCCTGTTGCCAGACATTGAGTACGAAACCATCAGTATGCCCTTCCCGCCCGGTAGCCGTTTCATCCTGTATTCGGACGGGGTGCTGGAATTGCAGAAACCTTGCGGTGAACCACTCACGGAACAGGATTTGCAGGCAAACCTGCAAGCGCTGATGCACCTGCCTGCACGGCATATGGTGGTTGATCTATCCAAACGTCTTGGTCTGAACAAGGGAGGAGAAGACAAACCCGATGATATTTCCTTGATGACCATCGACTTTTGTGGCTAGCCAAACATCTATGTCATAGATATAATTTATCTTCAAATAATTAATATAAATTCATCAACAAAGAGGACAACAACAATGAAACTCTCTATCCGCACTGAAGGCGAATTTACCATCGCAACCATCGAAGAAGCCCGCATGGATGCCGCCGTCGCCCCCGAACTCAAAAATCACATTGCCCAACTGCTGACAGACGGCAAAACCCGCATCGTGCTCGACATCAGCGCTGTCACCTTCATGGACAGTAGCAGCCTTGGAGCATTGGTCAGCCTGCTGAAAATGGTCGGCAACCGGGGCGATCTGGTTATCGCCGGGGCAAAAGGCATTGTCGCTGATCTGTTCAAACTCACCCGCATGGATCGTGTGTTCCGTATGGCGGCTGACGTGGATGCAGCCCTCGGCATGGTTGCCGCCTAATCACCCACACTCTGCTGACTAGGGGAGAAAACTGATGAAAGCGATGATTCTCGCCGCCGGTAAAGGGACGCGGGTGCGCCCCATTACTAACGAAATGCCGAAACCGATGATCCCGATCCTGCGCAAGCCAGTGATGGAATCCATTGTTGAACTATTACGTACTCATGATGTACGCGAGATTGTGGTTAACACCAGCCACCTTGCGCCAGTGATCGAAAACTATTTCCGCGATGGCAACCAGTTGGGTGTGCACATTGCCTACTCCTATGAAGGTTACATGACCGAAGACGGGTTGGAAGGCAAAGCCCTTGGCTCGGCAGGCGGCATGAAGCGCATTCAGGAGTTTTCCGGTTTCTTTGATGAAACCTTCATCGTACTGTGCGGCGATGCGTGGATTGACCTCGACATCAGCGCTGCGTTGCGCTGGCACAAGGAAAAAGGCGGAATTGCCACCATCATCCTGCAAGAAGTACCTCACGAGGAAGTCCACAAGTACGGCGTGGTCAAACTCGACGAACAGCAGCGCATTGTGCAGTTTCAGGAAAAACCCAAGCCGGAAGAAGCGGTTTCCAACACCATCAATACCGGTATTTACATTTTTGAGCCGGATATTTTCCAGTACATCCCCGCCGAGATCGAATACGACATCGGCGGTCAACTGTTCCCCGCGCTGGTCGCAGCCGGTGAGGCGTTCTACGGTTTGCCAATGGATTTCCAGTGGGTCGACATCGGCTCTGTCCCTGATGTGTGGGCAGCAACCCGTATGGCACTGCAAGGCAAGATCAAGGGTTTTCAGATGCCCGGCAAACAGGTAAAACCGGGTATATGGACTGGCATCAATGTGAGTGTCAACTGGGATCGGGTCAAGATTAAACCACCGGTTTACATTGGCAGCAGCACTAAAATCGAAGCGGGTGCGGAAATTACCGGGCCTTGCATGATTGGTGCGAACTGCGTGATCGAATCCGGGGCAGAAATCAGTGAATGCCTGATTAGCGATTACACCCGTATTGGCGGGCTGGCATCGCTGGACAATAAGCTGGTTTTCGGCGGCGACTGCATTTCACCCGATGGTAATGTCCTGAATCTGGGCGAAACCCAAATCCGCTGGCTGGTCGATGACATGCGCCGGGTACTGAATCCTGGCGACATCCATGACATGCTGCTGTTCAGCAACATGCTGACTTTCCAGGAAGTCCAGACACAGGAAAAGGAGGCAGCGTGATGGACATGCAATATCAGGAATACAACATCCGCCTTTCCATCGACAGCCGTTTGGAACAAGTGCGGGTGCTTTCCGGCGCATTGCGTGGCATCGGTCAGGAACTGTCACTGTCCGCAGAACAATTGGGGCAGCTTGAACTGATGATGGTGGAAGCCGTCAACAATGTGATCGAACATGCTTACCAGATGCAGGGCGGCAATGATGTACATGTGCGGGTGGAATACAGTCCGCAGGAAGTGCATTTGGTGATTTCTGACCGTGGTCACACCATGCCGGATGAATTGCACAGCACAACCCGTGATATGCCAGACCCGGAAGGCTTGCCGGAAGGTGGCTGGGGTATGGGACTGATTCACTTGCTGGCAGATTCCATTCGTTACAGTAGTGATGCCAAGGGCAACCACTTGCACGTCAGCAAGCAGTTGGTGTGACATGAACTGGCTATCCCGTGCCTTGCTGCTGGCGGTATTCCTGTTGATGCAGGGATGCAGCGTGTTGCCAACAACACAACCGGATACCGCAAACGTATCGGGTTCACTCAATGGCATGTGGGAATTCCTGCCTTCTGGTAGCGCAGAAATGCCGGTGGACAACGCCCGCTGGCAGCGTATCCGCGTTCCTGGCAACTGGTCGGCGCAGGGTTTCGACCATCACGGCATGGCTTGGTATCGCCTCAAGTTCAATGCTGACGTTGCGCCTGAAACCGTTTCCAGCCTGCACTTCGGTGGGGTCGATTACTTCGCCGATGTATGGCTGAACGGGCAAAAACTTGGCGCACACGAAGGCTATTTCCAAACCTTTTCCTTCGACGTGACCCCGCACCTCAAGGCAGGGCAAAACACCCTGCTGGTGCGGGTTAACAGTCCGTTGGAAAAGCCCGAAGATTTTTCACTGCGCAAACGGCTGATCAAAGGCATTTTTGCGCATCACGATACCCGCCCCGGTGGCGCATGGTCGGCACGTGGGCAGGAAAAGAATACCGGCGGCATTTGGGGTGAGGTGCGTTTGCAGCAGTCAGCGCAAGTGCAATTGCAGCCACAACAAGTGCAGGTGCAAGCCGTCAAGGGTCTGGAGCAATGGCGGGTTAAGGTCGATGTGGATGTGCTGGGCAAGTTGCCAGCAGGTACGCAGTTGCAGTGGTCAGTCGGTGAATGGCAAGGCATAAGCCCAGTTCGTCCCGCACTGATCATCCCCATCGCCAACCCCAACCTTTGGAATCCCAACGGTTATGGCGCCCCCAACCTTTACACCCTCACTGTCAGCGCGGTACACAATGGTAAAGTGCTGGACAGTTTCCAACGACGCATCGCCTTCCGCAAGGTCGAGCGCTCCCCGCAAGGTATCTGGAAGATCAATCACCAGCGCATTCTGCTCAAAGGCACGAATTACATCGCTAACCAGTGGCTTAGTGAGATGAAGACGGAAGATTTCCGCCACGACATCCAGTTGATGCAGGATGCCCACATCAACACCGTGCGCGTCCACGCCCACATTACCGCGCCGGAGTTCTACCGCCTGTGCGATGAAACCGGCTTGATGGTTTGGCAGGATTTCCCGCTGCAATGGGGCTATCAGGATACCGCCGAATTCCATCAGCAAGCCGTTTCTCAAGTCGGTGACATGATCCGCCAGTTCGGGCATCACCCTTCCATTATCCACTGGACATTGCACAATGAACCGCCATGGAATGCGGCCTGGATGAAGTGGAAATACAAGGATTACGACCCGCAGCAAAACAAGCAGTTGGATGACAAGCTCTACCAAACAGCCAAGGCATTGGATAACTCGCGCCCAATTACCGCAATTTCCGCCACCGAAGAACACCCGTGGTTAGGCTGGTATTCCAATCACTGGCTGGATTACGCCAAGCCAACCAAGCTACACACCATTGCCGAATTCGGGGCACAAGCCTTGCCGGATCGCTTCACGCTGGCAAAAATCCTTGGTGAAGAGCCGGAATTGCCCACCAGCAAAGCCGATTGGAAACAGTGGGAATACCACAATTTCCAGCGCAAGGAGACCCTGGAAATTGCCAAAGTGCCGCAAGGCAAAACACTGGAACAGTTCATTACCAATACCCAACAGTATCAGGCGCAACTGACACAACTGGCAGCCGAATCCTACCGACGGCAGGCGTATCAACCCGTCGGCTCGTTATTTCAGTTCATGCTGGTGGAAAACTGGCCTTCCATGAACTGGGCAGTAGTCGATTTTTGGCGCAAGCCAAAACCAGGCTACTACGCCATGCAACGTGCCTACCAGCCGATTCTGCCCAGCCTTGCATGGAACAAGGTGGATTACGTGGCTGGCGAACCCGTCACGGTTGGTGTGTGGGCGTTGAATGACAGCCTTGCGCACCTGCGGAATGCCAAGTATCGGCTCACGCTTTGGCAAGGCAAGCAACAGCGCGATACCCAAAGTTGGTCATTTGCGCTTGCACCCGATAGCCATCGGCATTTGCGTGATTACACAGCGCCGGTGCAACAGCCGGGCAAGTATCGCCTTACAGCCGAGATCACCGATGCACAAGGCAAATTGATCAGCCGTAACGAATACCGCTTTACTATCCAATCACAACAATAAGACGCACTGTTATGGGATTCTATTTCGACAAGTTTGAAGACCGTCAGCCGGAACCACCATTGCCCTATTCAGCAGTGACGGAAAGCATCTGGCAATTCCTCGCGGTCATCGCCATGACCTTGGGAGCGTGGTATCTGTGGTGGCGCTGGACAGAATCGCTTAACCCGGATGCCTTGTGGTACGCCATTCCGCTGCTGGTGGCAGAAACCGCCTCTTACTTCGGGCTGGGTTTGTTTGTGTTCAACCTGTGGAAGGTCAAAGACTACGAACAATTGCCGCCGCCTGCCAAATTCAACGAGGTGGTGCGCCCGGAACATGCCGAAGACCGCCCAATCAAGGTGGATGTGTTTTTCCCCACCTACAACGAGGAAGTGGAACTGGTACGCCTGAGCATCATTGACGCGAAAAAAGTCACCTACCCGTATCCAATTGAGCTGAAAATTTTCGTGCTGGATGACGGCAAACGCCCTGCAATGCGACAGGTTGCTGATGAAGAAGGCGTGGGTTACATCACCCGCACCAACAATATCGGTTTCAAGGCAGGCAACCTGCGCAATGCGATGGAGCAAACCCACGGTGATTTCATTGTGATTTGTGACGCGGATACCCGCCCATTTCCGACTATTCTCGAACACACGCTCGGCTATTTTCGTGACCCGGATGTGGCGTGGGTACAAACCCCGCAATGGTTCTTTGATTTACCCGAAGGCAAACGCCTGCCAGACGTTTGGGGCAAGTATTTGAAAGCACCCGGTCGTTGGCTCGGCAAAGGTGTAGAAGCAATCTTCGGCGAAATACGTGTCGGCGAAGACCCGTTTGTGAATGAGCCGAAAATGTTCTATGACGTGATTCAGCGCCGCCGCAACTGGGCGAATGCGTCGTTCTGTTGCGGGGCAGGCTCAATCCACCGCCGTGAAGCCGTGATGGAAGCCGCCCTCAAATGCTACGCTGACACCATTGAAAAGCAGGTTGGCAAACAATCCCAGCAATTGCAGAAATTGATGGGCGGGCAAGCACTCGACAGCGGTCTGGTGCAGGAAATGCGTCATCAGGTGGCGGGGGAAGAGGAATTTACCCCGTACCGTTTCCACGTTTCCGAAGACATTTACACCTCCATTGTGTTGCATTCGGATGAAGACCGTCACTGGAAATCGGTGCTACACCCGGCGGTGGAATCCAAAATGCTTTCCCCGCAAGACTTGTTGAGCTGGACTGTGCAACGTTTCAAATACGCAGGCGGCACGCTCGATATAGTGGCGAATGACAGCCCCATGACCCGCAAGGGTATGAGCCTGGCGCAACGCCTGATGTACGGGGCAACAGCATGGTCATACCTCGGCGGCATCTGGAATCTGATCTTTTTGGCAGCGCCACTGGTTTACCTGTTTAGCGGCATTGCCCCGGTGAGTGCGTATACCGGCGACTTTTTCCTGCACATTTTACCGTTCCTGATTGCAATGGAGCTGGCATTCATGGTGGGAACGTGGGGAATTGCAGGCTACCGCTCCAAAGCCAGTTACCTGTCATTCTTCCCGGTCAACTTGCGTGCCATCTGGACGGTGTTGAAGGGCGAGCAGATCAAATTCCCGGTGACACCCAAAGACCGGCAGGAAGGCAATTTTTTCCATCTGGTACTGCCACAGTTTGCGGTGATTGTGCTGACGTTGCTGGGGCTGGTGTATGCCACGGTGCAGTATTTCGTGCTTGGCAACAACGACTACTCACTGGGCGGGATTCTGGTCAATGTATTCTGGGGGTTGAACAATATTATCGCGTTGAGTGGGATTGTGCTGGCAGCGTTCTGGCAGCCGGAGGAAGAAACCCCTCACCCCCTAGCCCCCTCTCCCTCAAGGGGCGAGGGGGAACAAGAGATATTTGCGTCTTGATCTTCGCCCCTCTCCCCTTGAGGGACGACCCCGCAGGGGGCTGGGTGTGGGGTTGGGGTGAGGGGTAACATAACAATAATGAGGTTATTGCATGAGTTTCAAACAGAATCTGGTTCGCGCCCGCAGCCATATCATTTTTCTGACCGGGCTGGTCACGGCTTTCGGCTTGGTCGGCTGGCTGGAAGGTATCAGTATGGGTAGTGCCAACACGCCCGAAGCGGTCATTGAAACCAGTTCCGATGTCAAGATTGCCCCAACCCGCCCACTGACAGCGCAAGAAATGGAATGGGCAAAAACGGCTTGGAAATATTTTCAGAACAACACCGTGACTGAAACCGGGCTGGTCAATTCTGCCGACAAGTACCCCGCCTCCACGTTATGGGATACCTCATCTTACCTGATGGCGGTGATTGCAGCACAGCGGCTCGGGATCATTGACCAAACCGAATTCGATGCACGCATTTTCAAGGCACTGGATTCGCTGGCAAAACTGCCCTTGTTTGAAGGCAAGCTGCCCAACAAATCCTACAACACCATTTCACTGCAAATGGTGGATTACAATAACCAACCCAGTGAACAGGGTATTGGCTGGTCAGCCATCGACATTGGGCGGGTGCTCGTGCCATTCAACATACTGGCGTGGAATTACCCGCAACACACGCAATCGGTCAAGCAAGTGCTGGCAAGCTGGGATACCAACCCGATGCTGCTGGCTGGCACGATGCACGGTGCAGCGGTCGACAGCAAAGGCAAAACAGCCTACCCGCAGGAAGGGCGTTTGGGGTATGAGGAATACGCCGCCAAATCCTTTAACCTGATGGGGGCAGATGTCTCCAGCGCCTTGCGTTACACCGATTTCCTCAAGTTTGTGGACATTGAAGGTATTCAGGTAGCCACCGACAGCCGTGACCCGCTGCAATACGGCGCACACAACTACGTGGTCAGTGAACCGTATATCCTTGATGGTATCGAGTTCGGCTGGGATCACTTGTCACAGGAACTGGCATGGCGCGTCTATAAAGCGCAGGAAAAACGGTTTGCCAGCACTGGCATCCTCACTGCCGTTTCGGAAGACAATATCGACCAGCCGCCACACTTCGTTTACAACACGGTATTCACCAGCGGCAAGGCTTGGAACGCGATTACCGAAAAAGGCGAAGATGCCAGCCAGTTCAAAACCTTGAGCAGCAAGGCTGTCATTGGCTGGCACATGCTGTACGAAACCGACTATACCCAGAAACTGATGGAAAAGGCGGCGAGCCTAGCTGATCCGCAGCGTGGTTGGTATTCCGGTTTGTACGAAGTGACCGGGCTACCCAACAAGATCCTGACAGCCAATACCAATGGCATCATTCTAGAAGCGCTGGCGTACAAGCAGACCGGACAATTGATGAAACTGGGGCGGTAGTAGCGTTTATCAACATCCCATAACAGGGATCACTATCAGACAACAGACATTCGGCTACTCCCCTGACAAGGGGAAGCTGGGAGGGATGTCTTCGTCGCGCGTGCTAGCGTTCGCCCGCTCACGCCTGCTGGCTGCTCCACTACCCGCGCCACCGCCTCCGGCGGCCTTGAGCTTATTGACCTTGGGCAACACGGAACCCCACATTGTAGTGCCGGAGGTCTGGCGTGCGGTCGTTGCGGAGAGCAGAACGCACGTACCTCGGTTCGTTGACCCACGAGCCACCGCGCAACACGCGGCTAGAGCCTGAACTTGCACCCTTCGGGTCTTGCTGCTGCTCCGCAGCATATTCGCCTTTCCAATCGCTGACCCACTCCCATGCATTACCGTGCATGTCATACAAACCAAACGGATTAGGGGAAAAGCTGCCTACTGGAGAAGTATAGTCAAACTTCTCCCCACACAAGTCACCTGAACAATTTGCATTATTTTTGCCAATGCTTTGCCCCCAAGGATACGCATTTTCTTTACCACCACGTGCTGCATATTCCCATTCTGCTTCTGTCGGCAAGCGGTAAAGTTTGCTGGTTTCCTTACCCAACCAAACTACATAGGCTTGGGCATCATCCCAACTGACGCAAGCTACCGGGTGATCATCCGTTTGCGGGAAACCCAATTTGCGCCATGAGTTGCCTTTAACATCACCCCATTTCCCATCAGCATCAAGCGACCAGCATGAACCCTTTTCTTCTGCTGTGGTTTTGTAACGGGTAGCCTCTACAAAAGCGCGGAACTGCCCTACCGTCACCTCGGTTTTTGCCAGTTTGAAAGCACTGAGAGTGACTTTGTGAGCGGGTTTTTCATCACTGTCACAACCACCCTCCACGTCATCACGCCCTTCCTTGCAGCCCATCGTGAAACTGCCTGCGGGGATATTCACCATCTCTGGCTCGAACGGCTGACGCTCCGGTTTGACTGGTGGGGGAGTTGGCGGGGTTGATGGCACTGGGACAACAGGGGTTGTAGCAGCAGGTTGGGTGACTGTTTGCGCAGGAACAGGAGGCTTGGGAACTTCAGGCTGCTGCATGTAAAACACTGCACCTGCCATTGCCACCACCCCAACCCCAATCCCGAGAAACTGCCCTGTTTTCCCTGAACCTGGCCGTGAACGTGACAACAGCGTTGCAGGTTGTGGTTCTGGTGGCGGTGATGAATCTGCCAGCAAAGCATAAATCCGTGCTGCCAGCTCGATAAAAACCGGGTGATCCGGCTTGTCATTCCAGTGGGTGAAATCCCCGGCCTGCCGCAAGGAAAACCCGAAAGGTGGCTCCACATCATCAATCCTGACCGGCAGCAACACACCCCGCCGTTTGGCTTTATGCGCTTCTTCCAGCACCCATTCGGACTGCACGGAATACCGCGACCATGCCACTACCACACAGCGGCTGTTGTTGATCGCCTCCTCAATCTTGCGATGCCAGTTTTCCCCGGTATGGATGGTCTGGTGATCCCAGAATACTGACCAGCCCTGCCGCTCAAACGCCCTCACCAACGGTGTGAGCCGCTCGCGATCTTTGCTGGAATAACTGAAGAAAATGTCATACATAAAGTTTTACATTTCCCGCCGCAACACCCGCTTGAGTGCCTCTGCATCAAAATCGGCAGTGACGATGGATTCGCCCAGCGATTTCATCAGCACCAGCCGCAACGTGCCATCCAGCACTTTCTTGTCGACCGACATGTAGCGCATGAAAGCCTCACCTGACAATTGCGCAGGCGGATCAACCGGCAAGCGGGCGCGTTGCAGGATATGACGCACATACGCCACCTCGTCAGCACCCAACCAGCCCATTTGTTGGGAGAGTTCCGCCGCCATCACCATACCGGTGGCGACGGCTTCGCCGTGCAGCCATTGCCCGTAGCCCATGCCCGCTTCAATCGCGTGCCCGAAGGTATGCCCCAGGTTCAGCAAGGCGCGTTGCCCGGATTCGCGCTCATCCGCCGCCACCACTTCCGCCTTGTGTTCGCAGGAACGGTAAATGGCATAAGTCAGGGCTTCGGGGTCGCGTGCCAGCAGCTTGTCCATGTTGGCATCCAGCCATTGCAGGAAAGCAGGGTCGCGGATCAGGCCGTATTTCACCACTTCCGCAATCCCGGCGCTGAGTTCACGGTCTGCCAGTGTGTTGAGCGTGTCGGTGTCGATCAGCACGCATTGGGGTTGGTGAAAAGCACCGATCATGTTCTTGCCAAGCGGATGGTTGACGCCGGTCTTGCCCCCCACCGAAGAATCGACCATCGCCAGCAAGGTGGTCGGAATCTGGATGAAATTGACCCCACGCTGGTAACTGGCAGCCGCATAACCGGTCATATCACCCACCACCCCGCCACCCAACGCAATCAGGGTGGTTTTGCGGTCAGCCCGGTTTTCCAGCAAGTGGGTGTAAATCTGGTTGAGGACATCCAGATTCTTGTATGCCTCGCCATCGGGCAGGATCACCGCTGACTGTTTCAAACCATCCAGCAGGGCTTCGGTCGCTTGCAGGTACAGCGGAGCAACTGTGGTATTGGAAACAACCACGGCACTTTTACCCTTGATGTAAGGTTTGACCAGTTCAGCCTGTTGCAGCAAACCCTGACCGATGTAAATGGGGTAACTACGGTCGCCGAGGTCAAGATGGAGCGTTTGCATGGGAGCTTTCCTGTAATTGTTTCAGTTTGTTTTCAATCTCGCGCAGGATGAGATTGACTTTCTGTTTGCCGGTGGGGATAACCATGTCAGCCACTTCCAGATACAGTGGCTCACGCACCTTGAGCAGGTCGCGCAGGGTTTGCAGGGGGTTGGCAGTTTGCATCAGCGGGCGGTTTTTGTCTTGCCTGATACGCTGGAAAAGTTGCTCGGCACTGGCACGCAAATAGATGACGTAGCCGCTAGCCTTGAGATGCTGGCGGTTGCTTTCCCGCAGGATACTGCCACCACCGGTTGCCAGCAGAATACCGGACATGACAGCCAGATCAGCAATGACTTGTGCTTCCCGGTCCCGGAAACCAGCCTCGCCTTCCACCTCGAAAATATGCGGAATGCTGACGCCGGTACGCTCCTCAATCACCTTGTCAGAGTCGTAGAAGGTCAGGTTCATCCGGCGGGCGAGTTGTCGGCCTATGGTGGATTTTCCCGCGCCCATCAAACCCACCAGAATGATGTTGTTTCGCATCCGGGATTTATGCCAGCACCGGGCGCGGGAATCAAGCAGCTTGTTGCTTAAGACTTGCCGTCCACAATTTTCGGGGTGACGAAGATCAGCAACTCGCGCTTGTCATTGGTATTTTTGTCAGTGCGGAACAGTTTGCCCAGCACCGGCACATCACCCAATACCGGAACCTTGGTCGAACTATTGACCGTGGATTCCTCATGCACCCCCCCCAATACCACCGTCTGCCCGTTTTCAACCAGTACCTTGGTCTGGACTTCACGGGTATTGATGCTGGGTACGCCGCTGTAAATGCTGCCAACCGTATCCTGATTGACCTTCAGATCCATAGAAATGTGCTCATCCGGCGTGATCTGCGGGGTCACTTCCAGACTCAAGACCGCTTTCTTGAACGCCACGTTGGTTGCACCACTGGAAGATGCCTGCAAATACGGGATTTCCACACCCTGCTCAATCAGTGCCTTGTTCTGGTTGGAGGTAATAACCCGTGGAGTGGAAATGATTTCACCCTTGTTTTCAGCTTGCAGGGCAGACAGTTCCAGATCCACCATGAAATCCTTGGTCAGCACTGAAAAGCCGAAAGCCCCCGAAGCGCCGGTGACTGGCAGGTTGACGCTCAGGCGGTCAGTCAGGCCAGGCAATTTGGTGAGCGTTTTTCCGGTAGGGTCAACCGAGGCAGCCGCGATACTGTTGAAATAGTCAGTTGTGCCAGTTCCCAGATGCCCCGTGCCAATCCCGACGCTATTGGCATTAGCCCAGGCGGGGGTTATCCCGAAGCGAGCGCCCAGTTCCTTGCCGAAACCATCGGTGGCACTGACAATACGTGATTCGATCAAGACCTGCTCAACTGGTACATCCAGCGCCTTGACCAGTTCGCGGATGGATTTGATCTGGCTGACAGTTTCCTGCACCAGCAAGGTATTGGTACGCTCGTCAACTGACACCTTGCCGCGAGGTGACAACAGCGACTGTTTGTCTTCGCCTTTGGATTTTTCAATCAGCGCCACCAGATCGGCAGCCTTGGCGAAGTTGACAGCAATATACTCAGTCACCAGCGGCTCAAGCTGCTGCTTGGACATCATAGCTTCCAGCTCTTGCTTTTCCTTGGCAGCTAGTTCGCTAGCCGGTGCAACCCAGATGACATTGCCATTTTCCCGCATCGCCAGATTTTTGGATTCCAGCACAATATCCAGCGCCTGATCCCACGGTACGTCTTTCAGGCGCACGGTGATATTGCCTTGCACGGTGTCGCTGACCACGATGTTTTTATCGGTGAAATCTGCCAGAAGTTGCAACACGGCACGTACTTCGATGTCCTGGAAATTGAGGGACAGCTTTTCCCCGGAGAATGCCTTAGGCTTTTTGGCGGCTGCCAGCTTTTCCTCAGCGGACATTTTCTGCTTGTCGATGTAAACCGTGTATTCCGTGCCACTGCGCTTGACCCGGTGGGTAAAGGCTTCGTGTGCGGCAATGCGGATACGGGTATTCATGCCCTGTTGAGAGACATCCAGCCCACTGACAGGCGTACCGAAGTCTGCCACATCCATGTTTTTCTGGAGCTGGGAAGACAAGTCCACGTCCTGCAAGGAGAGCGTCAGGGAATTGCCGCGTGCCTCATCCTTCACTTCCACATTGGCGGATGGCAATGTCAGGATGATTTTCGCTCCACCATCCGGTTCACGGCGAAAATCGAGGTTTTGCAATACAGGTGCGCTATTGGCTTTGGCTGACGGAGCAGGCGGTGCTGAAGCAAGCACTGCCGGTTCTGCTGCTACGGGAACAACCGGTGTTGCAGGATCTGGCGGCGGAACTGTCACAGGATGAGTCAGTGGCTGAGTCATGGGCTGAGACTTTTCACCTGCCGGAGGTGCATACCAGGCATAACTGCTATCCAGTGGTTTGAGTGGGGCTGGCGCAGGCAACTCAGGTAGTACCGGTTCTGCCTGTTTGACCTGTTTGGCTTCAGCAGGCGGTGCAACGAAAACGGGAGGTGTTTTGACTTGTTCCGGTACTTTTTTCTCTGCCCCCGCCTTGGTGTCGGTACTTTTGCTGGCGGATTCCTTCGGCATATCAGCTTTGGCAGCCCCGGAACGTACTGGAGCCGTGCCCGCACAACCGCCAGCACAATCCGTGTCAAAGACCATGACAACCTCGTTGCCCTGTAATTCGACCGAGTGGTTAACCAGCTCTTTCATGCGCACAATAACCCTGGCCTTACCCTTGTTATCGGCAGCTTCAATGGATTGCACCTGTCCAAGATTGACCGTCTGCTGACGGCTGTCCGGGTTGATTTCGGTGGCTGGAAAGTCAAACACCAGACGCGGCGGATTTTCCAGGGCAAACCCTTTGGGCAATGTTACCGGGGAATTGAATTTCAACCTGACTTCGGTCTTGTTCTGGCTGCCAGCCTGGGCTGTCATGCCCTGTAGTTGATGGTTTGCCGCCAGTACATGGCTCACCGCCATGACAGACGACATCAATACCACCAGAGCAGCCGTTTGCTTTATTGTTTTCATTCTGTGCCAGTCCTTCAATCAATACCTTGCAGGAGCCATTATTGTTATTTTTTTGCCGACAAGTCGTCGGACAGGGCTATCGTGTTTTCTTGTTCCTTATAGCCACCGAAACCGTTTTCCACCAGTTCCAACAGGGCTACCTTGGTTTCCTCGACCTTGGTCACTTTGCCATGATTCTTGCCCATGTAATTGCCTACCTTGACCCGGTGAACCGCTCCATCAGGAATGCGGATCAACGCCCACAAATCCTTACCCTGGTAGACGGTTCCCACCATGCGCAAACCATCCAGCGGAAAACCTTCAAGGAATTCTGGAACCCGGTTGGGGTCGGGAGAAACACCACCATCTGCACCGGGCGCTACATCCGGTTTCAGGATGTCAGCATCAAACGGATCAATGTCATGCCCCGGATAAATGAAGCGTACATAGGGTTTTATTTCCGGGATGGGTTCAATTTGTGCCGGGGGTCTGGCCTTGACCGATGCCATGTACTGATCCAGATCAGTACTGTCCTGGGTGCAACCTGCCAGTGATGCTAGCAACACCAAACCGGCTGATAACTTAATTCCGCCTGCCGTCTGGCGGGAATGGTGCTGTTTCATCATCCCGCTTTCCCCCCTGCTGCTGACTTGTTGCCATCTGCTGCCTTTTTGGCGGGCGCATCCTTGTCGGTTGAACCGGCTTCTGCATCCTTGTCGGATTCATCCAGATAGCGGTAAGTCTTAACCGATGCTTCCATACGCAAGCGCTTGCTGTCTTTTTCCGGTGTCAGGTCGATATTATGAATGGTCACGATGCGCGGCAAACCGGAAATATCGCTGACGAAACTGGCGAGTTCATGATAAGAGCCTTTGGCAATGATCTTGATTGGTTTTTCCGCATAGAAATCCATCAGAATTTCACCGCCCGGTTCAAACAGTTCCAGCTCCAGCCCGTTGGATAAGCCTTTTTCGGAAATATCCAGAATCAGACCAGGAATCTCGGTATCACTCGGCAACTGACGCATCAGCACCCCGAAGGAACGCTGCATTTCCTCCAGTTGCGTCTGATACTGAGGCAACTGGCTGGCGCGTTTCTGGCGGGTTTCAAAAGTCTGGCGCAGTTCCTGCTCCTTACGTTCTGCGGTTTCCACTTCTGCCATCGCATCCACAATCACCAGCTTGTAGCCCAAAAACAGGATAACCCCCATGACACAAGCCAATGCAACACCCTTGACCGACCAAGGCACATTACCAGGGTCATCCGCCAGACTGTTGATGTCATTCATGTTCATGAGCCACCCCCAGACTTTTCAGCCGCTTTTACGCCCTGAGCAGCGGTTCCCTGCGCTTTGGGCGTAGCATCAACCTTGCCTGCATCCTTTCCCTCGTCATCGCCACCCTGCTTGAGCAACTGGGTAACATCCAGCTTGAATTCGCGCAGTACCATCGCCCCATCGCCCCCCTTGCTGTCATTGGCAATAACATTGAGGTTGGAAGAATTCAGCCAGGAAGAAGCATCCAGCCGATTCATGTAACTGGAAACCCGCGCATAGGATTCTGCCTTGCCTTCCAGCCTGACCACGGTCGCTTCCTGTTTCAGGTGTTGCAGGTACATGCCCTTGGGCAGCGCATTGACCATTTCATCAAACAGATGGACAATCGCCGGACGGGTGCTTTGCAGATTGTCGATAACCTTCATGCGATCCAGCAATGCCTGCCGGGTAGCATCCAGTTGCTCGATTTCCTTGATCTGCCTGTCCAGCTCGGCAATTTCCCGTTCCAGTTTCTGATTACGGCCTTGCTGGTATTCCAGCACGGACTGCATGTAAAAATTCCCCAGCAACACCAGCCCTGCCGCAGCTAGCATTGCGGCTCCCAGCAGGGTGAAAAACTGCTTCTTTTTTTCCTCGCGCTCCCGTTCGCGCCAAGGTAGCAGGTTAAGGCCAGCCATTATTCCAGTCCCCGCAATGACAGACCTGCCGCAATCAGTAATGCCTGCATGTCATTAGTGAAGCGTACCGGGCTGACTTTGGTTCCCAGCGCCACTCGTGTAAACGGGTTCACTACCCGTACCGGAATGCCAATACCGGACTGGATTTGTTCATCAATGCCGGGAATACGAGCGCAACCGCCACAAATCAGGATTTGCGCCACACTGTCTTTCTGGCTGGAGGCATAGTAGAACTGAAGAAAACGGTGCAACTGGCGCACCATGCTGCCCTTGAATGGTTCCAGCACTTCGGAGACGTAATTCTCAGGCAGGTTGCCCTCTTTTTTCGCCAGCCCGGCTTCCTGCCAGGACAAACCATAGCGATGCATGATTTCTTCGGTCAGTTGGCGTCCACCAAATGCCTGTTCGCGCGAAAATGTCAGCCTGCCGCGTTCAAACACACTGATGCCGGTCATGGTCGCACCAAAATCGACCACTGCCACGGAATCGTGCTGCTCCAGATCATTGGTCAGGTGACGCAGCACCTTTTCCAAGGCATGGGTTTCAGTATCAACAATATCCACTGTCAAACCCGCCATCTCTGCCGCTGCCACCCGCACCTCGACGTTTTCCGAACGGGTTGCTGCCAGCAATACATCAACCGTTTCCGGTGAATTGGCAGAAGGCCCCAGAATTTCAAAGTCATAGTTGACCTCATTCATGGGGTAAGGGATGTGTTGCTCAGCTTCCATTGCCATTTGTGCTTCCATTTCCGTGCGCGGAATGGATGCTGGCATCGGGATGATTTTGCTGATAGCCATCGAAGTAGGCACTGCCAACGCGCAGTGTTTCAGTTTGGCACGACTATCCCGCAATGCCTTGCGGATAGCTTCACCGACAGGTTCCGGCTCGACAATATCCTTTTCATTGGAAACGCCCTCCGGCAGGGGGGCAACTGCGTAACTCTCAATCCGGTAATCACGTCCCTTGCGGGTCATCTCCACCAGTTTCACTGCGGAAGAACTGATGTCCAGACCAAGTAACGATTCTTTGCGTGAGTAAAATGAAAACACAGGGTATTCCAGAAGTTATTGTTATTATTACTAACCACGAATAATGTTTTTTAATCTATTTGTTAGGCAATGGTAGCGTCGAACCACGAAATAGTCTACTCTGCCCCCCTCAGCAAACACGTTTTCAGATAAACGGAATCTGCGGGCAATTAACAAAACGTGCCTCTTGGACGCTACAATAATCGCAGGTTTCATGGCAGGTTAAGGCTGGTTGGGATGCAATGACCCTCAAACAGGGCACTGTCCAGCAATCAAATGTTAAATACCTAATTTTTGGCTTGAATTTGTAGTCATGCGTTTCATTGGAAAATTTATCCAGATTATTTTTGGTGCTTTCTTCGCACTGCTTACTCTTGGCGCACTGGGTTTGTTTGGGATTTACCACTACTATTCCCCACAACTGCCCAGTGACGAAGAATTGCGCAAGATAGAAATTCAGGTTCCATTACGCATTTATACGCGCGAAAACCAGTTAATTGCCGAATACGGTGAAAAACGTAGCCGCCCGGTGACACTCAAAGAAGTTCCTGAGCAACTCAAGCAGGCTTTTCTGGCTATTGAAGATACCCGTTTCTACGAACACAATGGTGTTGACTTCAAAGGAATTGCCCGCGCCCTCTACAGCGTGGTTTCCACTGGCTCAGCCAGCCAGGGAGCAAGCACCATCACCATGCAGCTTGCTCGCAATGCTTTCCTCAACGCTGAAAAAACTGTCGACCGCAAGCTCAAAGAAACCCTGCTGGCAATCCGCCTCGAACAGGAATTGGAAAAAAATGAAATCCTTGAGCTGTACCTCAACAAGATTTATCTCGGCAAAAGTGCTTACGGGGTTGCTGCTGCCGCAGAGACTTATTACGGCAAGCAACTGCACCAGTTGACCCTCGCACAAGCCGCCATGATTGCCGGTTTGCCCAAGGCTCCTTCCCGCTATAACCCGATTGCCAACCCGGAACGCGCCATGATCCGGCGCAACTATATCCTGCAACGGATGCTGGAGCTAGGCAACATCTCCCAAACTGATTACCAGACGGCCATCAACGAACCCAACACTGCTCAGGTTCACGAGACCGAAATTGAAACCAGTGCCCCTTATTTGGCAGAAATGGTACGCGCTGAAATCGTCAAGCGTTATGGTGAAACCAATGCGTATACACAAGGCTACCATGTGCATACCACGCTGGATTCCAAACAGCAGGCTGACGCAGAAAAGTCACTGCGCAATGCACTGCTAGCTTATGACCGCCGTCACGGCTACCGGGGTGCTGAAGACAAGATTGATCTGAGTGACTTCAAAACCGAGGAAGAACAGCGCGACAAACTATCCACCTACCCCAAAATGGGCGAACTGGAACCAGCACTGGTATTGAAGTCCGACTCCGGCTCTGCTGACCTGCTGGTAGGCGAAAGCCGTATTATCCTTGACATGGAAGCAGTAAAATGGGCGCGGGAATTTGAGAATGAAGACCGGCGTGGTGCTGCCCCCAAAAAAGTCAGTGAAGTCCTCAAGGCAGGCGACATTGTGCGTATTATCCCCACTGACGACAGCAAAAAAAGCTGGAAACTATCGCAAATACCCACTGTCGGTGGTGCCATCATTTCGATCGACCCCAAGGATGGGGCTATCCGCTCGGTCATGGGTGGGTTTGACTTCTACCATTCCAAATTCAACCGCGCCACTCAGGCAGTACGTCAGCCTGGTTCCAGTTTCAAACCCGTTATTTATGCAGCCGCGCTCGCCAAAGGCTTTTCCCCCACCAGTATTGTCAATGATGCTCCAATTACTATTCCTGGCAGCTCCTGGAAACCGGAAAACTTCGGTGGACGTTACATTGGCCCCACTACGCTGGCTGAAGCGCTGGCAAAATCCCGCAATCTGGTATCTATTCGCCTGTTGCGCAGCATTGGTATCAATTACGCCATCGACTACGCCACCAAATTTGGCTTCCCACAAGCAGACCTCCCCCCCAACCTGACCCTAGCGCTAGGAACCGGCATGACCACACCCTTGGGCATGGCAACAGCGTATTCTGCCTTCGCTAATGGTGGCTACAAAATCGAGCCTTATTTCATCACCCGCATCGAAAACAGCACAGGTCAACTGGTAGACGAATTCAAACCCATCAAAGTCTGTGGCGACAACGTGGAATTCTGCACTAACAGCAAGCAGGAAGCCAACAAGGACATAAAAAATACTAAGGCTGATGACAAGAAGACCGACAAGGACACCAGTAAAGACAAAGATGCCAAAAACAGCAAGACCATAGAAGACAAGCCATTTTGGGAAACCGCTGGCAACACCGAAAACGCAGCACCGGTAGCCGATCAATATCCGGCAGCCAAACGCATTATTGACAGCCGCACCCACTACCAGATTGTCAGCATGTTGCAAGGTGTCACCCAGTTTGGTACGGCTGCTCGCGCCAGCCGCGCTCTCGGACGCAAAGACATCGCCGGAAAAACCGGTACAACCAACGACCAGAAAGATGCCTGGTTCTGCGGTTTCACCCCGAACGTTGTCACTGTCACCTGGATGGGCTTCGATGACATGTCAAAACTGGGCGAAGGTGAAACAGCTACCAACGTCGCCCTACCCATGTGGATCGACTATATGCACCGGGTACTGGAAGGCACACCATCCAAGGAATGGGACAAACCGGATGACTACAAGGAAGCAAATGCCGCCCCAATTGACAATAGCTTGCAGGATGGTGAAGGTAATGCAGCAACCCCTTCCGGTACTGGCTTCCAGTATCAAAGCGAGCAGGATTTGCGCCCGCAGCGCCCAAATCAAGCTCCGGCACCACGCCGTCCACCTGAACGTGTAGAAATTCCCGAACAGCTTTTCTGATGCGCAACACCACCGAAGAACTACGCCATCTGGTGGCAGAAGAAGCCGCTCGCCTGATTTACGAAGAAGGGATGCGTGATTACCGGCTAGCCAAACTGCGGGCTGCGGAACAACTGGGAGCGAGCTTGCAGGCTGCCAGCCAGCCCAGCAACGAAGAAGTGGAAGCCGCCATCCATAACCGTATCCAGTTGTTTGATGCCGCCACCCAGCCAGTCTTGTTGCGACAACACCGCCTGGTTGCGTTGGAAGCGATGGATTTCCTCAGCCAGTACAACCCCTACCTGACTGGTGCGGCATTGGAAGGTACATCCAGTCCCCATTCAGCCGTTACTTTGTTTCTGTCTGCCGACAGCGCAGAAGAAGTGATGTTCTATCTGGAAGACCAGCACATACCGTTCCAGACTCATGAACGGCGAGCACGCTTTGGCAGCAGAAAGCCTGAATACTATCCGTTGTTACGTTTTTACGTGGATGATGTGGAGGTGGAATTGATGATTTTTCCGCATGACGATCGCTTTGCTAGCGCCCCCATCAGCCCGATTACCGGCAAGGCAACCCGGCGGGCAGAACGCAAGAAAGTAATAACACTACTGGATCAGGCGTGATACTGCCGCCCAAGCTCATGGACGGCATCAACTAGCGCAGTAACATGCTCAGGATTGACATGCTGATGAATACCATGCCCCAGATTGAATACATGCCCGGAACCCTGCCCGAAACTGGCAAGAATCTCAGCCACTTGCTGACGGATAATCTCCGGTGAAGCGTACAACACACAAGGGTCCATATTGCCCTGCAACGCTACCTGAGCACCCACACGACTACGTGCTTCGCCGAGATTGATTGTCCAGTCGACACCCAGTGCATCGCAGCCAGTTGCTGCCATCGCCTCCAGCCACTGCGCCCCACCTTTGGTAAACAGGATAACCGGAACTCGGCGGCCTTCGCTTTCGCGTTGCACACCATCGACAATTTTTTGCATGTAACGCAGGGAAAACTCACGGTAGGTTGCCGGAGTCAATGCGCCACCCCAGGTATCGAACACCATCGCGGCTTGTGCCCCTGCCGCAATCTGCGCATTCAGGTAGAGGATGATGCTGTCAGCGAGCTTGTCCAGCAACAAATGCAGCGCTTTAGGATCACCGTACAACATGCCTTTGACTTTGGCGAATTCCTTGCTGGAACTGCCTTCAACCATATAGGTTGCCAATGTCCAGGGGCTGCCGGTAAAACCGATCAGGGGAACGCTCCCGTTCAGCTCACGACGAATGGTACGCACTGCATCCATCACATAGCGCAACTCACCTTCCGGGTCGGGAATACCGACTTTTTCAATGTCTGCCCTGCTTCTGAGCGGATGCGTGAAACGTGGGCCTTCACCTTCGGCGAAATACAACCCCAAGCCCATGGCATCAGGCACGGTCAGGATGTCGGAAAACAGGATGGCTGCATCCAACGCATAGCGTTCCAGCGGTTGCAAAGTGACTTCGCAGGCCAACTCGGGATTTTTACACAAATCCATGAAGCTACCAGCCCGCGCCCGCGTAGCACGATATTCAGGCAGGTAACGTCCGGCCTGACGCATAACCCAGATAGGTGTCGTATCAACTGGCTGTTTCAGGAGTGCGCGTAAAAAACGGTCATTTTTAAGTTCAGTCATATCACACCCCTGAAAAAACCATCAGCAGAAACCCGCAAAAAGGTTCCTGCCATCAACCATTAAGTACCCAAACGGGCCTTGATCATGCCACTCAGCTTGCCCATATCGGCACGCCCCTGAGCCAGTGGCTTAAGCCAGTTCATTACTTTGCCCATGTCACGCACGGAAACAGCACCTGTTTCTGCTATCCCTTGCTGGATCAGTGCGTACAGCTCATCTTCCGTCAATGGCTGGGGAAGGTAAGCCTGAATAACGCCCAACTCAAACTCTTCCTGGTCAGCAAGGTCGGTACGACCCGCATCCTGATACTGACGAATAGACTCACGGCGCTGCTTGACCATTTTGTCCAGCACTGCCAATACGGCAGACTCATCCAGTTCAGTACGGGTATCTACTTCCAGTTGCTTGATGGCAGCCAACATCAGACGGATCACACCCAAACGGGGCTTGTCCTGCGCCCGCATGGCGGATTTCATGTCTTCGCTGATTTGCGTTTTCAGGCTGGCATCAGTCATTGGCAAGGCGAATTGATCAGTACAGACGAACGCGGCGGTTCAGATCACGGGAAATACGCTTGAGGTTACGCTTGACCGCAGCAGCACGCATACGTTTACGCACAGAAGTTGGCTTTTCATAGAATTCGCGACCGCGAACTTCGGCAACAACGCCTGCTTTCTCACAAGTGCGCTTGAAACGGCGCAGGGCTACTTCAAAAGGCTCGGTATCGCGTACTTTTACACTTGGCATAAAAATCCTGTCTCAAAATCCGTAGGTTGAGTAAAACGGCGGATTATACCGTTACGCCAGCCAAATGCAAAAGCATTCATGCGTTTTCGTCGCTTTCCCCGATAAATTCCCCGTACAGGATCAGGGAATGATCCTTGATACGGAAATTATGCAACCGTGCCAGTTCCTGTTGGCGCTGCTCAATGATTTCATCATAGAACTCCACTACCCGCCCGGTTTTCATGCACACCATGTGGTCATGATGCTCCTCGGTAGCAAGTTCAAATACCGCCTGCCCCCCCTCGAAATGATGGCGGTTGACCAATCCGGCAGCCTCAAACTGGGTGAGAACACGGTAAACGGTAGCAAGACCGATTTCTTCACCGTTTCCCAGCAACAGCTTATAGATGTCTTCTGCGCTCAAATGATGTTCCTGCGAATTACTCAGCAAATCGAGAATCTTGACTCTTGGCTGCGTAATTTTCAGACCGGCGCGTTTAATATCACGTTCTTCCACCCTGCACTCTCCGTCGTGAATAGTCTATCATGACACCCATGTTTATAATGGATAGCCTAGATTAACATGATAAAGTATATCATTTCATTTTCTCTTGCTACGGCCTTGTTGGTAGGGGGATGCAGTTCCTACAAAATGGAAATCCAGCAAGGCAATTACATTACCAGCGAAGAACTGGCACAGGTACAAACCGGCATGAGTGCTGCCCAGGTGCAAGCTGTTCTGGGTACCCCACTGCTAGTCGATGACTTCCACAAGAACCGCTGGGATTATGTGTTTTACCTCAAATCCCCCGGTGAAGCTGTCAAGCGTAGCAGCGTTACCGTTTTCTTCCAGAATGGTGTCGTGCGTGACATCCGCCGTGATGATGCATTGGTAGAAGTCAAACCCAAGTAGACATTAAGCCAGCCACTCTACCAAATAGTACAGGTATTGCCCTTCCGATGACTTGGAAGGGCCGAGTACTATTGCCGGAAAACGTTTGGCATCACATTTTGCAGCAGCAACAGCAGCGTCAGCATCCGCATACGGCTGGATACAACTGGCAGGAAAACGGTTGCGCCCCGGCTTGAACTTGGGCAAGTAAACGGTAGCAAAAATCGGGCGCGACACCCCACCATCAGGATCAGGAGGAACCATGCCGTGCATCAGGTATCCACCTCATCGGCAGCATCCCCGCCACCTTTTTTCATGCGTTTGCCTTCTGCGGCTCTTTGCTTGCGCACAGCTTTAGGGTCAGCAATCAACGGACGGTAAATCTCAATACGATCACGGGCACGCAAAGGCTGGTCAAGTTTGCTGACTTTGCCGAAAACCCCTGCTGCCAGTGTCGCCAGCTTCAGTTCCGGGTAACGCTCCAGAACCCCAGAAGCCACAATGCCATCCTGGATGCTCGCGCCCTCCGGCACTTGTACCGACAGCAACAACTGCTCGTGTGGCAGCGGATATACAACTTCAATCGTAATGGTTTCAGAGTTTGCCATAGACTTTTTTCGCCCGCTCAACAAAGGAATCTACCAGCGTATTGGCGACCTGATTAAAAACAGAGCCAATCGCCAGACTTAAAATCTTGTTGGAGAACTCGAAATCCAGATCAAGGGATACCTTGCACGCTCCCGGCTGCAACTCATCAAAACGCCAGAAACCATGCAAATGCTGGAAGGGTCCATCCACCAGACGCATTTCAATAGTCTTGTTTTTCTGCAAACGATTGAGCGTGGTGAAACTTTTGTTGACCGCACCTTTGGCAATTTCGATGGTGGCTTTGACCTGATCCTCATCCCGCACATGTTCCAGCGCAGTACGACACCACGGCAAGAATTGCGGATACAGGGGAATATCATCGACTAGCCGGTACATTTGCTCGGGGCTATATGGCACTAGTGCACTACGGTTGATATGCGCCATGCGTGTTCCTGTTCTCCTGAAAGCAGGAAGTATCCCACATCATATCAACCGGGTCAGCCCCATGCCGTTATCGCTGGATAATCATCGTCCCGGAAAGCCGATCATGCCAACCCAGTGGCTTGTTCCTGTCAAACAGGCCAACGATGCCAAGCCCGAACGAAAGCACATTGACCAGATAGCCAACATAACGCAACAGACATTGCACACCGGAAGGCTCCTGTTGGGTCGCGGCATCCACCAGCCGCAAAGACAGCAACATCTTGCCAGGCGAAGAACACGACAACCACCAGAAACCCACGAAATACAGCAAAGGCACGCAAACCAGCAACAAGAATATATCCATCCAAGCAACGGCTGCCGGATTTCTAAGCCAAACATCACCTGCCACCATAACGACACTCATCAACAGTAGCAAACCCACCAGTATCGAATCGAATGCAACAGCCAACAGGCGCATCTGCACACTGGCATAAGCCGGAAAAGCATGGGTAAAGTAACCTCTATTCATGTATGACACTCCTTTGTCACCCGCAAGTACTCATGCCTTCAAAGTATAGATGCTGCCTCCACAAATTTTGCAAAAGAGTTTCACACACCCGCCATATTGATATATTTAAGCTCCATGTATTCATCCAGACCGTAGCGGGAACCCTCCCTGCCCAGCCCGGACTGCTTAACCCCTCCAAACGGTGCAACCTCGGTGGAAATCAGCCCGGTATTGACCCCCACCATGCCGTATTCCAGAGCTTCCGACACACGCCAGATCCGCCCGATGTCACGTGCATAGAAGTAGGCAGCCAAGCCGAATTCCGTATCGTTGGCCATTTTCACCGCCTCAGCCTCATCTTCAAAACGGAATAACGGTGCAACCGGTCCGAAAATTTCTTCTCGCGCCACCCGCATGGTTGGTAAGACCCCCGTCAACACGGTGGGCTGGTAAAAAGTCCTACCCAATTCATGCCTGCCACCACCGCCGACAACCTGTGCCCCGAGGGAAACCGCATCTGCCACCAACGCCTCCACCTTGCACACCGCAGCCTCATCAATCAGCGGCCCTTGGGTAACACCCTCATCCAGACCATTACCCACTTTCAGGCTCGCAACCCTTGCTGCCAGTTTTTCAGCGAATGTTGTATAAACACCGGCTTGCACCAGAAAACGATTGGCACATACGCAAGTTTGCCCACTGTTGCGGTACTTGGAGAGCAAAGCACCTTCCACCGCCGCATCCAGATCCGCATCATCAAACACAATGAAAGGTGCATTCCCCCCCAGTTCCAGCGAGAGTTTTTTCAGGGTTGGGGCACATTGCTGCATGAGCAGGCGACCGACTTCGGTAGAACCGGTAAACGACAGCTTGCGCACCACCGGGCTGGCGGTCAGCTCTCCACCAATAGCCACCGGGTTGCCTGTCACCACGTTGAAAACACCCGCAGGCACACCCGCCTGCTCCCCCAGTTGCGCCAGAGCCAACGCAGTCAGCGGGGTCTGTTCAGCCGGTTTGAACACCATCGTGCAACCTGCTGCCAATGCAGGCCCCAGCTTGCGAGTCAACATTGCCGCCGGAAAATTCCACGGTGTAATCGCCGCACACACCCCGACTGGCTGGCGGATGACCAGCAAACGCCGGTCAGGCTGGATCGTAGGGATCACATCACCATAGGCACGCTTGCCCTCTTCGGCAAACCAGTCAAAAAAGGAGGCTGCGTAAGCGATTTCACCACGCGCTTCCGCCAAGGGTTTGCCCTGCTCCGATGTCATCAGTATCGCCAAATCCTGCTGGTGTGCCAGCAACAGCTCAGCCCAGCGGCGCAGGACACGCCCGCGTTCTGCTGCCGTTTTCTCTCGCCAGGCAGGCAAGGCAAGCTCTGCGGCAGCAATGGCCTTGCGGGTTTCGTTTGCACCACACAGCGGCACATCAGCCAGTTTTTCGCCAGTTGCCGGATTGACAACCAGCATGGTCTGACCGGCATCAGCATCTACCCACTCGCCATTGATATAACAGCGGGTACGTAACAAGTCCTGTGCTTGCAATGCCTGCATGGCAATCTCCTTCAGCTATGGAAAAACGGTAAGGTGTAGGTATCGGGTAGCCCAAATTCCGCTGGATACGCAACATGTACAAAATACAATCCTGCCGCAGGGGCTGTCATCCCCGCTTTGGTACGGTCACGCCATGCCAGCAGTTCTGCCATCCATGTTACCGGATGTTCACCTGCTCCCACTTTCACCAGTGAGCCGACGATATTACGCACCATGTGATGCAGAAAGGCATTCGCCACAATATCGACATACAGGAAATCCCCTGTGCGCGTCACCTGTACCGAGTGAATCTCGCGGATGGCATGACTGGCCTGACAGCCCGCTGCACGGAAACTGGAAAAATCCTGCTCCCCCACCAACACCTGCGCAGCAAGATGCATAGCCTCTGCATCCAGCCTGCCATGTTGCCAGTAGACACGGTTTTGCAGCAAGGCCGGGCGGGCAAGCCTATTCAGGATGACATAGCGGTAACGACGGGCAAACGCAGAAAAACGCGCATGAAAGGTATCCGCCACAGGCTGGATCCAGCGCAGGGCAATCGCATCCGGCAAGTGGGCATTGCAACCAAACAGCCAGCCCCGTTCAGGTCGCTGGGCATCCGTATCAAAATGGATAATTTGCCCTAGCCCGTGTACACCGGAATCCGTCCGACCAGCACACACCACGCTGACCGGATGTGCTGCCACGGTCGACAGTGCCTGTTCGACGTGTTCCTGCACCGTGGGGGCATGGGCAAGCCGTTGCCAGCCATAAAAAGGCGTTCCGTCATATTCGATACAGGCTGCAAATCTCATGGGCTTGACCGGGTTACGTAAATAAAAAAAGGCCGGATGAACCGGCCTTTATAACGGGAAAACGTGGATTGCTCAACCTGTCTGATGCAACAGCACTTCGGCTTCACGACGTTGGTCATCATTACCTTCAACCATGACCTCTTCCAGTGTGCTGCGAGCACCTTCAATATCGCCCATGTCCAGATAGGCACGCGCCAAATCCAGCTTGGTACTGATATGCGCCTCGTGCAGGTCGATTTCCTCATCCGGGAAGTCAAGGAACGACAGGGCATCATCAATATCACCCAACCAATCCCCATCAGCACTTTCTGCCGGAGCGTAGAATGTGTCTTTCGGCAAAATACGGTTGATGCCACTGGCATTATCCAGGTGCAAGTTAAGGTTGGCGACGTGACCGGCAGCTTTCGCCACAGGTACTTCCGGCTCCATAACAGCAGCCGCTATGGGTGCTGGCTTGACTGGTTCATCAGTAACGAAATCCAGCAGATTATCGCCGTCTGCAATGGTTGGCACGATGCCAAAGGCTACTGGCTCAGGCTGTTTGTCCTCAAGCCCCAACTCCAGATCCAGATCAGTCAGATCCAGCTCGAAATCATCGTCTACCGCTGCCACAACTGGTTGTGGAGTGGTTTTTTGCACCGGTTCATCAAAATCAGACAAATCCGGTAACTCATCGTCAAATGCTGTTGCGGCAACAGCAGGTGTGGTAGGCACATCACGGGATGGACGCTCGTCATCCTGCAACAGTTTGTCAAGATCCAGACCGTCAAAATCAAGATCGCCGAGATCAAGGTCAGCGAATTCATCATCCGCAGATGCCTTACTCTCAACCGCAACAGGCTTGGCTTCCATGTCCAGCTCACCCAAGGCACGATCCAGATCCAGTTCAAAATCATCCGTGACACTAACCGGTTTATCCTGTGGTTTGACGGATGTTGTGTCATCATGGCTTGCCACTGCTGCAACCGATGCCGTTGCAGCAGCAACTCCACCGAGTGCGGCAGCAACCGTAGCGGCTACGCCACCCACCTTGCCGAGACCATTCTCCTGATAGAGAGCGTTATCAGGGCTGATCTTGCGCCCCCATTCAGCAATGGCTTTCCACAAGGCAGACTTGTTATTACCTTCCAGACCGGCGAACTGGCTGGCCTGACGGTCGAATGCTTCGCGGTTGTTGGCAACAAAGTAGCACTCAAGCAGCTTGTGCCGATATTCCAGACGCTCAGGATGACGTTCAATGCCTTTCTTCAACTCGCTTTCAGCCTGCTGATACAAACCGTAGGCGATGTAAACATTGGCTTCGGTCAAAAGATCATCTTCTTCCTGACCATCACCGCTGACTGACTTGCTGTCAGATACATCATCCCATGCACCGCCTGCGACACCAAATGGGTCGGCTGCATCATGCCCGTGATGATCATCAAATTTCTCTCCGCGTGTTTCAGCTTTGTCCAGCTCATTTTCCAGAGCACCCAGATCAAAGCTGTCAGCGGCATGGAAGTTGTCCGTGCCAACATCCGGTTCATCACGTAGACCGGATGCTTTGTAATCCGCCCGTCCAGCCGGTTTGCGACGGCGACCCAGCAACCATAACAACAGCAGCAGCGCCAATGAACCTGCACCGATTTGCAAAGCCAGTGGTGAAGTCAGCAAGCTCAGCAGGTCATCGTTGCCCTCACTTTGGTCGGCGAACACCTTGGGCGGCTTGTTATTCGCATCGCCACCTGTTACCGGGGAAACCGGCACCACGGTTGTATTGTTCTGCTCGGCAGGTTTGGTTTCTACCGGAGGTGTCAACGGTATGCTGGAACGCCCGCCCATTGCCAAACCAGCCGGAGTTGGTCTGTCAGGAACAGCGGCTTGCTGTTCAGTACCCTGGGCTGCCGGAGTAACCTGATTCGCGGGTGTTGCCGATTGTGCCGGAGTAGCCTGATTCGCTGGCGTTGCCGGTTGTGCTGGGGTTGTAGGCTGTGCCGGAACAGCTTGGTTCGGCGCATCTGGCGTAGTAGTAGCTGGTTTCTGCTCACCCCGCAAGACGGCATCATTGCCTTGCCCCGTTACATTGGCAACATGGGTCTGGATGTCCTTACCCTGATCTGGTGGCGTTGTCTGAGGTGTAGCCGCCTGTTGCGCTGGCTTGCTGGCTGCGTTGTCAGTAGTTGTCTCGCTGCCCGTAACCGGTGGAACAGCAACTCCCTTGTCAGTCAGTTGTTTCTGCAAACCGGCCAGTTGCTCGTCGCGCAAGGAGATCAAGCGGTCTTTCTTGCCCATGAGGGCTTCAAGATCAGAAATACGTGACTTGAGCTCGTTGTTTTCATTCTGACGTGCGGTCAGGGACTCACGTGCCAAAGACAGCTCTTTTTCCAGCTCTGTCAGCTTGGCATTCCCGGCAGCTACTGCTGCTTTGCTGTCGGTTGTCTGCCCTGCTTTTGCCCCCAGCACTTCCAGACGCGCCTTGTCTGGGGTCTTGGCAACATTGTTGGCAGCCGCATTATTATCCGCCAGTTTGGCTGGAGCCTGAGCAGTCGTGGCAGGCTTGTCCGCCGCACCTGTGGCTTTTTGCGGAACGGTATTTTTGGCCAGTGTCTTGCGCAATTCGCGCCAAGCGGCATTTTGCTGACGAATTTCGCGGCGAGCTTCAGCGCGGGAAACACTACTGGCCTCATTGGCAGCCGGTGCTTTCACTTCGACACCTGAACGCAGATTGTTGATATTGCCGCCAATGAAAGCATTCGGATTTGCCCGGAACAGCGCCATCATCATCTGGTCATTGCTCACACCAGACTGCTGAAGGCGTGAAGCTACCCGGAACAGGGTATCACCCGGTTTGACGCGGTAAGTCCGGTTGCTTGCCTGTTGTGCCGTAGCAGCCTGACGTGCGGGTGGCTGAGCACCCTGACTGGCTTGCTGTTGTTGCGCTGGACGACGCACAGTTCCAGCCGCCTTGGGTTCGGCACGCACCGTTGCGTCACCCGCGACCGTATTGCCAGGTTGCATCAGTACTGGCGGGTCAAGCATCACGGTATATTCTTTGAGCAATTGCCCCTGGGGCCAACTGACTTCCAGCAGGAAATTGACAAACGGTTCCTGCATGGGCACATCAGACGTGACCAGAATAACTGGCTTGCCGCCCTGCACGGAAGGAGTGAAATTCAGATTGCCGAGAAAATCAGGACGCGCCACACCTACTCGGTTGAACACATCAGGAGACGCCAGACGTACCTGAATCTGGCTAGCATCCGCAGGAGCTGCCGCCAGCAAGTCAATGGTGGCACGAAGTGGCTGGTTCAGGTGAGAACTGGATTCGATGTCCCCAAGCCCCAAGGCGTTGGAGGCCGCAGGATATGCACCGGCGATGAATACAGCTAAGCTCAGAGCCTGTTTATTCACTGCAATTCCCCTTTGTATCTGTATGATTGTGGCATCCCTGATTCATCACCTTAACTAAATTTCTTATTAGCCCTTATTTTTTTGATGAATAGCGATTCTGGTTGTTGTTGTTACGCTGGAACTATATATCAGTACGTTACGCTAAGCAACGCTATACCCAAGCAAGCCCGGACACTGCACAAAATCTGCTTCATATCCTAAGCCTATTGTCGATAATAGCGAATTAATTCCCGCTTAACCAATCCGGCAGATAATCGCGCACTAATATTTCAGCAATCTGTACAGCATTCAATGCGGCACTTTTGCGCACATTATCCGCAACCACCCACAAATCCAGACCTGCTGCACAGGAAATATCTTCCCTGATACGGCTGACATACACCGTATCCGTATTCACTGCGTCTGTGACGGGAGTGGCATAACCACTATCAGCACGTTCATCCAGCACCGTCACACCCGCAGCGGCTGTCAGCAGACGAACGGTTTCTGCTGCTGACAGTTTTTGCGCGGTTTCGACGTGCAGGGCTACGGCATGTCCGAAAAATACGGGAACACGCACCGCACTCGGGTTTACCGGCAACGTTGCCTCACCCAGTATTTTGCGCGTTTCCAGCACCATCTTCATTTCTTCCCAAGTATAGCCGTTTTCCTGGAAAGCACCGATGTGTGGCAAAAGGTTGAACGCAATCTGGCGTGGATACAGGCTGGGTTCGACCGGGCGGGCATTCAACAACTGGGCAGTCTGACGAGCCAGCTCATCCACTCCCGCCCTGCCGCTTCCTGAAACTGCCTGGAAAGTCACCGCGTTGATGCGAGTGACAGTGACACGATCATGCAAGGGTTTGAGTACTGCCAGTATCTGGCTGACCGTACTACCAGGATTGGCAATGATCCGACGGGTCTTGCCAGCGGCAATATCCTGCGGATTGACTTCTGCCACTACCAAAGGCACATCGGCATCAAAACGAAAACAGGCGCTATCGTCGATAACGACACAGCCTGCGACTACTGCTTCCGGTGCATAACGGGCAGCGATGTCCTCACCGGCTGCAAACAGCACAAGCTGCACGCTAGCAAAATCGAAATCTGCCAGCGGCTCGACATCCAGGGTTTTGTTGCCGAAATCGACATCCTGTTCACCGTCGGTTTCTGCTTCCAGTGCATACACACGACCTGCCGGAAACTTGCGGGAAGCCAGCAAATCCAGCATGGCTTCACCGACCAGCGTGGTCGCCCCAACAACAGCAACATCCACTTTGTTCATGACTTAACCTTGCAATGCCGCAACGACAGCATCACCCATCGCTGCCGTACCGACTTTTTGGCAACCGTCAGTATAGATGTCGCCTGTGCGTACTCCATCAGCCAGTACTTTTTTCACGGCGACTTCGATACGGTCAGCCAGATCGGCACGGTTGAGGCTATAACGCAGCAGCATGGCAGCAGACAGGATGGTTGCCAGCGGGTTGGCAATCCCTTTGCCTGCAATGTCGGGTGCAGAACCGTGGATCGGCTCGTACAGGCCACAGGCAGAGGCATTCAGGGAAGCCGACGGCAACATGCCAATGGAGCCGGTCAGCATCGCTGCCGCATCCGACAGGACATCACCAAACAGGTTGCTGGTAACGATAACATCAAACTGCTTGGGCGCACGCACCAGTTGCATCGCCGCATTATCAACGTACATGTGGGAAAGCTCGACTTCAGGGTATTCCTTACCGACTTTCTCGACGATTTCACGCCACAGTTCGCACACTTCCAGCACGTTGGCCTTGTCGACGGAACACAGGCGCTTGTTGCGCTTCATGGCAGTTTCAAAACCAACGCGGGCAATGCGCTCAATTTCCGATTCAGTGTAGGTGGCAGAGTTGAAGCCCTGACGCTCACCATTTTCCAGCACCCGAATGCCACGGGGCTGCCCAAAATAGATGCCGCCAGTCAATTCACGCACAATCATGATGTCCAGACCTGCCACCACTTCCGGTTTCAGGGTGGAAGCAGAAGCCAGTTCTTCGTACAGGATCGCCGGGCGCAGGTTGGCAAACAAGCCCAGATCAGCACGGATAGCGAGCAAACCACGTTCCGGGCGCAGTGGACGATCCAGCGTGTCGTACTGCGGGCCACCAACCGCTCCCAGCAGGATGGCATCGGAGGCTTTCGCCAGTGCCTGGGTGGTTTCCGGGTAAGGCTGACCTTCACGGTCATAGGCAATACCACCGATGTTGGCGTATTCAAACGTTGCATCCAGGGAGCCTTCCGCCTTGAAAACGTCCAGCACCTTGACAGCTTCCGCCACGATTTCAGGCCCGATACCGTCGCCGGGCAGCACGAGAATTTTGTGTGTCATTATTTCGTTACCAATCCAATCAAAATCATTAAAACAACCAGGGTGCTTGCTGTTTGCGCTGTACTTCATAGGCACGGATGTCGTCAGCATGTTGCAGGGTCAGACCAATGTCATCCAACCCGTTCAACAGGCAGTATTTGCGGAACTCGTCGATGCTGAAGGCAAACGCATCACCAGCAGGCGTCACTACTTGCTGGTTCGGCAAATCCACCGTCAACTGGTAGCCTTCCTGAGCCTGTGTTTCGCGGAACAACTGTTCAACCACTTCGACAGGCAAGGCCAGCGGCAACAGGCCATTCTTGAAGCTGTTATTGAAGAAAATATCGGCAAAACTCGGGGCAATCACGGTACGGATACCATAATCCGTCAACGCCCACACTGCGTGCTCACGCGAGGAACCACAACCAAAGTTTTCACGTGCCAGCAGCACCGATGCACCGGCATAACGCGGGAAATTCAGCACGAAACCGGCATTGACCGACCGCTGGCTGTGATCCATACCCGGCTCGCCCGGCTCGTTATAGCGCCAGTCATCAAACAGGGTGGGGCCAAAACCGGTACGCTTGATGGATTTCAGGTATTGCTTGGGAATAATCGCATCCGTATCAACATTGGAACGGTCAAGCGGCACAACCAGGCCAGTGTGTACAACAAATTTTTCCATTACAGTGCCCTCACATCGACGAAGTGACCGGTGACTGCCGCAGCCGCAGCCATTGCCGGGCTAACCAAGTGGGTACGCCCCCCCTGCCCTTGCCGCCCTTCAAAGTTGCGGTTGGAGGTGGAAGCGCAACGCTCGCCCGGTTCCAACCGGTCGGCATTCATCGCCAAACACATGGAACAGCCCGGTGCACGCCATTCAAACCCGGCTTCGATGAAGATTTTGTCCAGCCCTTCCTGTTCAGCCTGTTGTTTGACCAGACCGGAACCGGGAACCACCATCGCCAGTTTCACATTGCTGGCAACCTTGCGGCCTTTGGCAATGTCGGCGGCAGCCCGCAAATCCTCAATGCGCGAGTTGGTGCAAGAACCAATGAACACCTTGTCGATCTGCACGCTGCTGATCGGGGTGTTGGCTTGCAGCCCCATGTATTTCAGGGCGGCACGGATACCGTTAGCCTTGACGCTATCGCTTTCCTGTTCGGGGTCGGGGGTATTGCCATCAACGGGAATCACCATTTCCGGTGATGTACCCCAGGTAACTTGCGGCTTGATGCTGGCAGCATCCAGACGTACCACCCGGTCAAACACGGCATCCTCATCGGAATGCAGGTGATTCCAGGCCGCAACAGCCTTGTCCCAGTCTGCGGCCTTGGGTGCATACGGGCGGCCTTTGACGTATTCGATGGTGGTGTCATCCACTGCCACCATACCGGCACGCGCCCCACCTTCAATCGCCATGTTGCACAGGGTCATGCGCCCTTCCATCGACAGGTCACGGATCGCTTGCCCACCGAATTCGATGGCATAACCTGTGCCACCGGCAGTACCGATTTCACCAATGATGGCCAGCACGATGTCTTTGGCGGTCACACCGGAACCGACCTTGCCATCCACACTCACCAGCATGTTTTTCATCTTTTTCTGGATAAGGCATTGGGTTGCCATCACGTGTTCGACTTCGGATGTACCGATACCGTGAGCAAGTGCGCCGAATGCACCGTGGGTGGAAGTGTGCGAATCACCACAAACCACGGTCATGCCCGGCAGGGTTGCACCTTGCTCAGGGCCGATGACGTGGACGATCCCCTGGCGGATGTCGCCCAAACGGAATTCGGTGATACCGAAATCGCGGCAGTTTTCATCCAGTGTTTCGACTTGCAGGCGTGAAACCGGGTCGGTAATGCCATGCTCCAGACCGATGGTTGGTACATTGTGGTCAGGTACGGCGACCATCGAATTGATGCGCCACGGCTGGCGGTTAGCCAGTTTCAAGCCTTCAAATGCTTGCGGCGAGGTGACTTCATGCACCAAATGACGGTCAATATAGAGCAAACACGTGCCGTCGGCCTCTTGCCGCACCACATGCGCATCCCAAACTTTGTCGTAGAGCGTTTTGCCAGCCATAAATCGATAAACTGCCGTTGGAAAAGGGGTACATACTACCGATTTTGCAGGGCATCATCTAGCTGGAATTGTGCTAATCTTCACGCGCATTCCCCTCTGCCTGCACAAGGAAAATAACATGCCTTCTTCCAAAGTCGTCCACATCCAGACTGAGCCTGCCCAAGCCAGCCTTTCCCCGGCACAGAAAAAATTCAACAGCCTGATCAAGAAAATCGACACCCAGAAAAAGCTGCTGGCGGAATGGCAGGAAACATTCAACGCGGTACGTCAGGAAGCGGCCGAAAAACTGGAACCGCTACGTGCCACCATGCATGAACAACAACGTGCGATGGCTGACCTGCTTGACCAGCAGTTCACCAGCCACAAGTTCACCACCAACCAGCAGGAAAAACTGAGTCACCTGATTTGTGAACTTTGCGAAGAACTGCTGCGACGCAAGGACGATGACACACTGAAAACGCTGTACAACAAATACAGCGGCGGCGATTACGACAGCGAAGCGCAGGAAGAACAGGCGATGGCAAACGACTTTATCAAGTCAATGCTGGAACAAGAATTCGGGGTGATGCTGGACGACGATGAACTGGACATGAGCAACCCACAAGCGACAGCAGCACGGCTGGCAGAAAAAGTCCAGCAGCAACAGGCACAAGCACAGGAAGCGGCTGCCGCCCGCCCCCAGCGCAAAAAAAGCGCCAAACAACTGGCAAAGGAAGCCCAACAGGCCGAAGAAGCCGCCAATGTCAGCAAATCCATCCAGGCAGTTTACCGCCAATTGACCAGTGCCCTGCACCCCGACCGTGAGCAAGACCCGGTGGAACGCGAACGCAAGACCGAGCTGATGCAGCAAGTCACGGTCGCTTACGGCAACAAGGATTTGCTCAAGCTGCTGGAACTGCAACTGGCGGTGGAACAGATCGACCAGAGCAAACTCAACAACATCGCTGCTGACCGCCTCAAGCATTACAACAAAATCCTGTCGGAACAGTTGCGGGAAATACAGGATGAAGTCCTGTTCAAGGAAGACGAAATCCGCCTGATGCTGGGCTTGCCACCTTACGCGCCGCTCTCGCCCAAACGGCTGGGGGGCTTGCTCAAACAGGACATCCGCACCCTACAGGATGAAATTGCCCGCATTCAGCAAGATTTGCGCCTGTTCCGCGATGTGAAGGCGCTCAAGGCGTGGTTGAAACTGTACCGGCTGCCGGAACCGGAGTTTGACCCGTTTATGGCGGGGCTGATACCGTTTCGCTAAACCGCATGACGGCACTATTTGCATACCCTCGGAATCCGCTGGACTTCCGAGGTTGCGTCTATTGCCGCACTCCACGCCTGCACGGGTGCATTGCTGCCAAACGGCTCATCGTAGTCCAGCCAAAACACTTCCCGTGCAGTTTGCTGTTCGGTGTAGCGGGCATCGTAGCCCAGATAGCGGATGTATTCCGCGTGGCGTTTGGCCTTGTTGAGGTTGTTGAAAAAGCCCAATGAAATCGCATTCTGGTAAGGGCCTTCATTGATGATCAGCACGTCTCGCACGTCAAAACTGGCGATGTCCTTGGCGGTCTGTTCGGCACTGGCATGGTCAGGCAACGGTGGAATGTAAACAAGGAAATTGAGTGTTTCCATGCTGCGCATTGCCCGCACCTGAGTTGCCAACCCGAAGCTGTGCACCTTGTCTGCCACCAGTTGCGCGGCCTTTTCGCTGTTGTAAGGGCCAAGAGTATAACAACTGCTTTGCGTACCAACCGCATTGCTGTTGTAGACGACATCTTCCACATCATGGCGCAATTCCAGTTCCGGAACACCAGCATCAGTCAGCGGTGGTCGGGCATAGGCTGCGTCCGGCGACAGCACCACATTCCAAGTCAAGACCGACAGGTTGAGTAATAACAGCAGGATCAGCAGCGGATACATGCCTCCTCCTCGGTGATGTAGTGCAAACCACGCATCAACAAATCCGGTTGCACCAGACAATCACCTGGCAACCACGGGCGCAAGTGTTCAGCATCCCCACCGGTCAGGACACGCAACGGCATACTGGTCATGGCGTGTTGCATCCGTTTGCAAATGCCTTCAATCGCTCCTATCAGCCCGAACAGACAACCGCCACCAATGGCACGGCTGGTTGCGTCGGCAAAAATCGTGGGCTGGTCAAACGACAGGGAAAGACGGTTTTGCGCACGGGCAATCAGTGCATCTGCCGACAATTGCAAGCCGGGCAGGATCAGACCACCCAGATGCTGCCCATCCTGTTCCACCGCATCAATGGTCACGGCAGTACCGCAATCCACCACAATACAGGCTTGCCGCCCCGCCAGCCGATGACCAGCCACCAGCCCAACAAAGCGGTCAGCACCCAGCGAAACAGGATTCTGATAGCCGGAGGTAATGCCATACGCACTTTCCACGGAACGCACCACATGCAAGCCAATGCCACGTTCCGCACACACTTCCTGCACGCTATCATCAAACAGGTGGGTCAACACATGCACCAGCGTAATATGCTGCACCGCAGGGTAGACATCCAGCAAATCCAGAAATACCGCCAAGGCCGGACGCTCCGCATACGCCAACGCTTGTTGGGCGGAAATGCCGCCCGACGCATCCAGCTCTGACCATTTCAGGCGTGAATTGCCTGCATCTACCAGCAAAATTGTCACATGCGCACCGATACATCTGCCGAAGAAAAAGTCCTGAGGGAACCATCTGCTCCCTTGAGCTGCAATTGTCCCTGAGTATCAACCCCATAGGCAACACCTTCCGATACCTGGCTACCGGAAAGTACCCGCACCGGGCGACCTGCCAACACATCCCAACGCTGCCAATCCTGCCGAAAACGCGCCATATCCAGCATTGGAAATTCCTGCAACTGCGTCACCAGTCGCCGGAGAATGGCAGCAACCAGTACATTGCGATCCAGCCTGTCACCATGGATTGCCCGCAGACTGATCCACGGCTGGTCAATAACGGCGACTTCTTCCGGCAGCATGTTGACGTTCAGGCCGATACCGATGACCACCTGCTCCAGCGATCCCACCGCTTCCAGCAGGATACCGCCCAGTTTCCTGTCAGCATAGTACAGATCGTTAGGCCATTTCAGGCCATGTCCTGCTAGCGCACAATCTTCGAGCGCTTCCGCCACTGCCAGCCCGGTCACAAGGCTGAGCAGGGGCAAATGTGGCGGCACGTGTGCAAAACACCAGCGCAGGGAAAGGTAAACATTGCTGCCCGCTGGTGATTCCCATTGCCGCCCACATCGCCCACGCCCAGCGGTTTGCTGTTCGGCAAGGCACACATCGCCGCACTGCCCTTCCTGCAAACACCAGCGGTTGGTGGAATCCAGTTGCTGGAATACGTGGATTTTGCACAAACCTGCCTGTGTAGCGGTATCCAGCCGGGTGCAGATAGCAGTTTCATCCAACTTGTTGTGCATAGTGTTTCCCCAAATCGCGGATGGCATACAGACTCAGGAACAGCCCCACATTCACTACCACCGTTGCAATATAAAACGTTTGCGCCGACCCCAGCGTTTCCCAGCCGTAGCCACTCAGCAGACTGCCCAGTGCACCGCCCAGCCCGTAGCTTACCCCGGAATACAACGCCTGCCCACGCCCTTGCAACTTGCCCGGAAACACGTGATGTACCACATGGATAGCAGAAGCGTGGAACAACCCGTAAGTTGCCGCGTGCAACACCTGCGCCAACAACAAGACCGGCAGGTTATCCACCCACGCTCCCAGCAGAATCCAGCGAATGCCGGTGAGCAACATCGCCAGCACAAACAAGCGTTCCGCCCCGAAACGCTGGATTAGTCGGTGCATGAACACAAACAGCACCACTTCCGCTGCCACCCCCAGCGCCCACATCCAACCGGTGAAGTTGCGTGAATAGCCGTGGTCTTCCAGATACAGGCTGAAAAAGGTGTAATAGACCCCGTGGCTAGCCTGTTGCAAGGCACACGCCAGCAACAGCATCCACACCGCAGGCTGACGGATGACTTCACGCAAACGGCTGGTGTTTTCGGCATGGGCATGGTGTGGCTTGTCGCGTACCAGCCACGTGGTAAGCCAAATAGTGATGAACAGCAGCAACATGGCATCCACCGCCCGCTCAATGCCCCAGCTATCCAGCAGGGGCGGCAAACTCACCACCATCACAATGAACCCGATCGACCCCCATAGCCGAATCCAGCTATAGCGCCCGATATATTCACCCAGATGGTTAAGCGTCAATGCCTCAAACTGTGGCAACGACGCATTCCAGAAAAAGCCGAAGCCCGCCATCACCAGCAGCATCCAGCCGTAGCTGTGCTGCCAGTACACCCCCGCGAAACACACCACCGCCAGCAAACTCGCCAGTCGGATAATGCGCAAGCGTTGCCCGCTATGGTCTGCCAGCCAGCCCCAAATGAAGGGTGCGATCACCTTGCTCGCCATGAATACTGCCATCAGCTCGCCGATTTGCGCAGCGGAAAAACCGGCAACATTCTTCAGGTACACCGTCCAGTACGGTACGAAAATACCTAGCGCGGCAAAATAGGTGAAATAGAAAACCGAAAGCCGCACATACGGCGGCTTTACGGAGGAAGCTGGAAGGGTGGGGCTACTCAAGGTGAAGCAGGAATATCCGGCAAATCCGTCACCACATCCGCATTCTGCGCCCGATGCCGCAAGGCATGATCCATCAGCGTAATAGCCAACATGGCCTCGCAAATCGGGGTAGCGCGGATGCCCACGCACGGGTCATGGCGGCCTTTGGTAATCACTTCCACCGCTTCGCCCTCCAGGTTCACGGTACGCCCCGGAATGCGCATACTCGAAGTCGGTTTGAAGGCGGTATGCACCACGATTTCCTGCCCCGACGAAATACCTCCCAGAATGCCGCCCGCGTTATTGCTGAGGAAGCCTGCCATGGTGATTTCATCACGGTGTTCCGTGCCTTTTTGCGCCACACAGTCGAAACCCGCGCCGATTTCCACACCCTTGGCGGCATTGATCGACATCATCGCATGGGCAATGTCCGCATCCAACCGGTCGAAAATCGGTTCGCCCCAGCCCGGCGGCACGTTGGAAGCCACGGTGGTGATCTTTGCCCCGACGGAATTGCCTTCCTTGCGCAAAGCATCCATGTACTCTTCCATCGGTTGCACCTTGCTGGCATCCGGGCAGAAGAACGGGTTGTTGGCAATTTCGTCCCAGTCGAGCGTTTCCGCCACAATCGGGCCGAGCTGCGACAGGTAACCGCGAATCAGTACGCCGTAACGCTCCTGCAACCACTTCTTGGCAATTGCACCAGCCGCCACGCGCATCGCCGTTTCCCGCGCCGACGAACGCCCGCCGCCTCGGTAATCGCGGAAACCGTACTTCTTGTAGTAGGTGTAATCGGCGTGACCGGGGCGGAAGCGATCCATGATGTCGCTGTAATCCTTGGAACGCTGATCCGTATTGTGGATCAAGAGCGCAATGGTCGTGCCGGTGGTCTTGCCCTCGAACACGCCGGAAAGGATTTGCACTTCATCGGCTTCGCGCCGTTGGGTGGTATGACGGCTTTGCCCCGGCTTGCGCCGGTCAAGGTCGGTTTGAATATCAGCTTCCGTGAGGGCGAGTCCAGGCGGGCAGCCATCCACGATGCAGCCGATTGCGGGGCCGTGACTCTCACCGAAGGAGGTCACGCTAAACAGTTTTCCAAAGCTATTTCCTGACATGGACGCGATTGTAACAGCTATCCGGGACTCCTGGCAGCTATTGCCGATGAATACTTATTGACCACACAAGCGTGGCTGTTATAAAATTAAACAATGATAAAAAATATCCTTCCCATAATATCGACGCAAAAGCCCACGAGAGGGAACGCCCGTCCCCTCTCCTTTTTGCGTGTGCGCCCATATCACATTACCGGATAAAAAGCTGGGAGGAAGCTGAACCCTCACCCCACGGGTTTGGTCAGTTTTAAACAGGGGAAAACGAGCCGGGCGCAAGCCCGGCTTTTCTTTACGAAACGGCTATGTTCATAAGCAAAATTTTGGCATGATTGTGCCCGTAAACAACAAAAGAAATTGACGAAAAACATTCCTGGGGGCGGGAATGAAATCGTCTACAAAATGTCTCAGATAACAGTACAAAATAAACATTGGGGAAACGAGCATGACAAAGTGCATGACGCATCAAGCGGCTGCCATAGCCGTAGGGGTTGGTGCTGGAGCCACATCCATCAGTCTGTTGCCACATCTGGGTTTAGACGCAGTGGGAGCCATTGCCCTGAGTGGCTACGTTGGGGCTTTATTACCGGATATTGACGACGAAAACTCACTTAATTTCAAGATTACCCGGTTTCTGACCAAACTGGCGGCGGTTGTTGTCCCATCCATCCAGTTTTTTTACCGACCGACTGACCTGATCCTGGCGGTCGTCCTGTCGCTGTTCATGGTCTCCCGTTTCTGGGATTTGTTGCACGCCGTGATGAAACGCGGCAGCCGTACCCATTCGGTCATAGCCGCCGTTTGCCTGTCGCTGGGCGTTGCCTGGGTAGCCTATCTGACCGCCGATTACGCGGCAGCTTTACCTGCTTTCATCGCAGCCGGAACAGGTTACTTATTACACCTGTTGCTGGATGATCTGCAAAGCGCTGCCGAAAACGGGCTGAACGAGATGCCAGAAACGGCTTCCGCCCTGACAATTCTGGGGCGGGGCAAAGCCGTTGAACTCTATGGCATTATTGCCATCGGTCTGATTTGCGGCTTTGCCCTGTGGGGAATTTGAAAAGTTAGGCTTAACCTTCCTGCTGGGCGGCGATGTCCGCCCGCACCTTATCCATGTCCAGCGTGCGAACTTGCGCAATCACATGCTCCAGTTGCGGCTCACTCAACATGCCTGCTTCCGCAAAGATGATGACCTGTTCACGGAAAATCATCAGGGTCGGAATGGAGCGGATCTGGAAATGTCCCGCCAAAGCCTGTTCTTCTTCCGTATTCACTTTGGCGAACACGATGTCGGAGTGATTATCGGAAACTTTCTCGAAAATCGGTGCAAAAGAACGGCACGGCCCACACCAGGGAGCCCAGAAATCAATAACAACGATGTCGTTAGTGGTGATGGTTTCTTCAAAATCTTCTGCGGTCATTTCCATGGCTGCCATGGCTTAGCTCCTGTATTGTCAATTAAAAATTCTGTTGTTCCTGCGGGGCTGCCTGCCCCCAACGCGGCATGAGCGCTTGTGGAATATCCAGATGATCCAGTACCCGCGCCACCATGAAATCAACCAGTTCCTGCACGGATGCCGGGCGATGGTAAAAGCCCGGATTGGCGGGCATGATGATAACCCCCATCCGCGCCAGTTTCAGCATGTTTTCTAGGTGGATTTCGGAAAATGGCGTTTCGCGCACGACCAAAATCAGTTTTTTGCGTTCTTTCAAAGCAACATCAGCAGCACGTTCAATCAGGTTGCGACTGCTGCCACTGGCAATGGCTGACAGCGTGCCGGTCGTGCAGGGACAAACCACGGTTGCATCTGCTACTGCACTACCACTGGCAATTGGTGCTGCCCACTGCTCGCGCTCAAATACCTGCAACTGCCCCGGCTGCGCCCCATAAAGCTGGTTGAAATACACCTGTATTTCGCTGGCTCGCCCCGGCAGGCGGTGTTCAGTTTCCATGTTGATCACAACTTGTGCGGGACGTGACAGCAGCAAATATACCCGGCAACCGGCCTGCAACAAACATTCCAGCAAACGCAAGCCGTATTGTGCGCCGGATGCACCAGTCATGATCAGGGTAATGTTTTTTGGCAAGGGAGCAATCCTCAAACAGCCAACTTCACCAGCAGCTTGTCATGAATCCCGCCGAACCCGCCATTACTCATGACCAGAATGTGGTCTCCCGCTTGCGCCTGCTGGGTAACAAGCGCCGCCAGCTCATCAACATCATGTAGCAAACAGCCTTTTTCGCCCAGCTCGTCTACTACATCAGCAAGATCCCAACCTAACCCTTGTGGCTGGTAGAGGAAAACCTGATCGGCAGCTTGCAGGGAAGCCGCCAGTTGCGCCTTGTGCGTCCCCATGCGCATGGTGTTGGAACGTGGCTCTAGCAAGGCAACGATACGAGCATTACCGACTTTGGCTCGCAAACCTGCCAGCGTGGTGGTAATAGCCGTCGGGTGATGGGCAAAGTCATCGTAGACAGTCACACCACGCACTTGCCCCCGCATCTGCATTCGCCGTTTCACCCCTTGGAATTCTGCCAAGGCAGCAATCGCATGGGCAGCAGGCACACCCGCATGACGCGCTGCTGCAATGGCAGCCAATGCGTTATTGACGTTGTGTTCTCCCAACAGCGACCAGCGCACAATGCCCTGTTCATCTCCCTTACAGAACACACGGAATTCACTACCATCCGCTTGCAGATACTCAGCCCGCCAGTCGCCATCCGCAAAGGTTTCCACGGGAGTCCAGCACCCCATTGCCAGCGTATCTCGCAGGTTGGCATCCTGTGCATTGACCACTGCCAGACCACTGCCTGGCACGGTACGCATCAAGTGATGAAACTGGGTCTTGATCGCCTCGACATTGGGGAAAATATCGGCATGGTCATATTCCAGATTATTCAGGATGACCGTGCGCGGGTGGTAATGTACGAACTTGGAACGTTTGTCGAAAAAAGCCGTATCATATTCGTCGGCTTCCACCACGAAAAATGGCGAATCACCCAACCGCGCGGATACCCCGAAATTTTCCGGTACACCACCGATCAGAAACCCCGGTTTCAACCCTGCATATTCCAGAATCCACGCCAACATGCTGGACGTGGTGGTCTTGCCATGCGTCCCTGCCACCGCCAGCACCCAGCGGTCACGCAGGATGTTTTCACCCAGCCATTGCGGGCCGGAAATATACGGCAGATTGCGGTCGAGCATGTATTCAACCACCTCCAGCCCGCGCTTCATGACATTGCCGACTACAATCGCATCAGCATTGGCAGGCAAATCCTGCGACTGAAAACCCTGCATGATGTCCACACCCTGTTCCGCCAACATGGTACTCATCGGTGGATAAACATTACTGTCGGAACCTGTCACCTGATGACCATGCTCCCGTGCCAACAAGGCAATACCGCCCATGAAAGTTCCACAAATACCCAGAATATGAATTTTCATCCTTGATTACCCTTTCAAGACGTGATTATTGATGGCATTCTCCAGCGGAATCGGGCGGGAAATACCGTAGCCTTGCCCAAAATCAACACCAATTTCACGCAACATCTGTATGACCCGCTCATTTTCGACGTATTCGGCAATAACTTGTACGCCCATCATGTGTCCAACCTGATTCACCGAGCGTACCATCGCCCGTGCCACATCGTCCGTAGCAATATCCTTGATGAAACTACCGTCAATTTTCAGATAGTCCACCGGCAGGGATTTCAGATACGCAAACGAACTGACCCCTGTACCGAAATCATCCAGTGAAAAACTACATCCCAGCCCTTTCAGGGTATCAATAAACTGCTGCGCCAAATCCAGATTATGGATGGCGACCCGTTCGGTAATCTCGAAACAGATCATCGCCGGGCTGATACCCGCAGTTTTGATTTCTTCCAGCACAAATTGCAGAAAATCAGGCTCATCCAGGCTTTGCCCTGACAGATTCACCGCAAAAACCGGGCGTGGCACTTTTTGGGTAATATCCTGCAAGGCTTTCAACAAGGTACGCACCACCCAGCGATCCAATCGCGGCATCATGGAATAATATTCAGCCGCAGGAATAAATTCGTCAGGGACAATCGGCTGATTATTCTCATCATACAGCCGGATCAATACCTCGTAGTGGTGGAATGGTCGCTTGAATTCAGCGGGAGCCAGAGGGTGGATCGGTTGCGCCACCAGTTTGAAATTGCCCGCCTCGAATGCCTTTTTCAAGCGTCCCAGCCAGACCATATTGCCCCGCTGCTTGATGACCTCCTGGTCATCCGGCTTGTAGATATGGATACGGTTGCCACCCTTGCCTTTGGCAACACGACACGCTGCATCCCCGACCGACAAAACCTTGTTGGGTGTCCCCAAAGCTTTATACAGCGGTACAAAAGCAATGCTGGCGGTCACTTGCTGACGCATTTTGTTCCACTCGAATTCGTGTGATTCCAGTTTGCGTCGAATTTGGTCTACCGCTCGAATCGCTACTGACGGCTCGTTCTCCTGAAACAGGATACCAAACTCGTCACCCCCAAGGCGGGCAAGAATATCGCGTCTGGCATCAATATTTTCTTTAAGAATCTTGCAGATACGATCAATTAGCACATCACCGGCACTGTGCCCCATCGAATCATTCACCAGCTTGAACTGATCCATCGAAATCAGGCAGAAAGAGTGTTTGACACCATGCTGGCGCACCTGGTCAATTGCCACCTTCAAGCGTTGCTCAAAACTTTTTCGGTTCAGCAACATGGTTTGCTGGTCATGCATTTCAATATGATCGAGCCGCACCTGCATGGCATGAACCTCTGTCTGGTCACGCAACAACAGCATGTGCCACGGCTCCTCTTCTTGCGCGTAGTGGATGGTCTGCACACTGTAGTTGACCTGCAACTCCCCCAAATTGCCTGCCGCCAGTAACGCTCTTTGCACGGCTGTCCGCTCAGTCTGGCGTACTTGTTCCTGCACCAACCACTGGATCGGCTGACGGGTAACAGGGTCAAGCAAGGAAAACAATTCAGCATGATGTTTGCCGCGAGCACTGCGCATCTTGTATTTGAGCAGCCGTTCTGTCGCAGGATTGATGAAATCAACCATACCCTTGCCATCAACCAGCACAGCCAGTTCCATCACCTCTGCCAAGGAAGAAACCAGCATGTTCTGTTGCGCCAGATACAACTCGTTGCGCTGTTGACGTTGCTGACGCATGAAAAACATTACACCCGACCCGATAACGCCCAACAGCAGCAGGCAGGCAATTACGGTAGATATAGGTAAGAAATCAAGCACTCATGCCCCCGGATGCATAAATTCTGTTATTTTTAACCTTGTTATTGCTGCCAATCATAGGCAGTACCAGCAGGCATGTACAGTATTCAGCGAAGAGCGGGCATTTTGCTGAAAATGCCTGACAAATAATAAAACTTACGCAGGGAATAAACAAAAAAAAAGACATTTCCCCTGCGGCAAGCAGAGAAAAACAGATGGTAGGAAATGAAAATGGGGCTGGCTAGCCGAAGAAGCATAACCAACCCCACAGATCAGGCAATAATCAGACCTTTTCCTTGATACGCGCAGCCTTACCGGTACGTCCACGCAGGTAGTACAGCTTGGCACGGCGCACATCACCACTACGCTTGACTTCGATGCTGGCAATGCTGTTGCTGTAAGTCTGGAACACACGCTCAACACCTTCGCCATAAGACATCTTGCGGACAGTGAAAGAAGAATTCAAACCACGATTGCGCTTGGCAATAACAACGCCTTCGTAAGCCTGTTGGCGTTCCTTGTCGCCTTCTTTGACGCGCACTTGAACTATAACCGTATCACCCGGATTGAACTCAGGGATGGTCTTTGTCATCTGCTCTTGTTCAAGTTGTTGAATAATCGTGCTCATGATGATCCTCTAATGAAGTTTCGTACTTCTATCAAACTCGTTTATATAGTCGTCAAGCAACGCCTGTTCACTCACTGTCAACTGCCGTGCCTTCAATAAATCTGGCCTGCGCTGCCATGTCCTGCCCAACGCCTGTTGTTTGCGCCAACGGGCAATATCTGCATGATTGCCGCTTTTTAGCACCGCAGGAACACTCAGCCCTTCCAGCTCATCCGGGCGGGTATAATGCGGGCAATCCAGTAATCCATCAAAAAAGGAGTCCTGTGCTGCCGAATCATCATGTCCCAACGTGCCCGGTAACAAGCGCGTTACCGCATCAATCAGTACCATTGCCCCTAGCTCACCGCCGCTGAGCACATAGTCACCAATTGAACATTCCATATCCACTTCCAGCTCAATAATGCGTTCGTCGATACCTTCGTAACGCCCACAAAGCAGGATTAAATTATCTTCTGTTGCAAACTGTCTGACCAACTGCTGGTTCAGGGGCATACCTTGCGGACTCAGATAGACCACCTTTCCGGGATTTTCCTGTCTGGCAGCCCGAATTGCCTGTAACAAACAATCGGCTTTCATCACCATGCCAGGGCCACCCCCATAGGGTCGATCATCGACAGTCCGGTGCACATCCGTGCTGAAATCACGCGGATTCCATGATTTCAACCCAATAATGCTGCGTTCCATTGCTCTACCTGTAACACCGCCACTGACAACACTTGCTACCAGCTCGGGAAATAGGGTAATCACATCGAAGCGCATTGGCATCAGAAGTCAGGATCCCACTCAACCAGAATCTGCCCATCTGTCAGGGAAACCTGCCTGATGACATCACCCATCAGCCACGGCAGCAAACGCTCCCTATCGCCAATGACGACCATGACATCATTGGCACCTGTTTCAAACAGATGATCCACTTTTCCAAGGGAAACACCTGTTGTGGTGATGACATCCATACCCTCCAAATCTGCCCAGTAATACTCGCCTTCGTTCAACTTGCGCAATTGCTCACGTGGAACAGCGATACGACAACCAACCAGCTTTTGGGCTTGATCCCTATCAGCAATCCCTTCAAATAAAGTAACAATACCTTTGGCTTGGGATTGACTGCTTACAACCTTGAATGTTTTCCACTCTCCTGCCACATCCAGAAACCAAGGCTTATAGCCCAGAATCCCGTCACGCATCTCAGTATAGGAAAACACCTTGACCCAACCCTTCACACCGAATACACCAGAGACTTTCCCCAGCGTCACCATATCAGGGTTGGACATGCTCACCTCAGGCAGCGACAGCTTCCGCTGACTCTTTCAGCAGCTTGGCAACACGTTCTGTTGGTTGCGCACCGCAGCCCAGCCAGTAAGTGGCACGATCCTGCTCGATATGCAGACGCACTTCCTGACCACGTGCAACAGGATTGAAGTAACCGATGCGTTCAATGTAACCACTGTCACGTGGCTTGCGCTGATCGCTTACAACGATATGATAAAATGGACGCTTTTTTGCGCCACCTCTAGCCAGACGGATATTGACCATTACAAAACCTTAAAACAAATACAGTTAACACAGGGCAAGGGTAGCTGCCCGAAGTAAACGCGCAATTCTACGTTAATTTCAGAAAAAGTGAAGCCTTGATTGCTGGCTTATAACAAAAAAGCCCCCGATCAGCAGAGGCTTCTTTGGCTTCATGCCCAACTCAGCGGGCAGAAGCGTATTGCCTCGACCCTCGGGAACCGGGGAAGAAACGGAAATGTCCGGTAATCGGCATCTCAAACAATACATCTTCTATGCGCTCACCTTCACCAATGTTATGTACAATCAAGTGACGAGCGGGATCAGCAGATGACTTACGGTTAACTACAATGCCAATATGCTCCTGATCCCCACCGAGACTCCATGTCACAATGTCACCAGGACGGTAGTCTTCCGCGCGAGAGGTCACCGGAACTCGTGCACCACGGCGCGTAAAAAACGCCTTCAGGTTATGCACACGCCGATGGTCAATATTGGTATCTGGCCCGCTCAAACCCCACTTGCTCAAGTTTGGATATGAAGAAAAATTACGGGACATGTCTTCATGTACCAACCGTTGCAGGTCAACCCCCAACTTGCGATAAGAACGGATCACCGTATCGGTACAAACCCCCATGCTAGCTGGTACATCACCATTTGGATAAGCGATTGGAATATAACGCCCGTCATAGGTAACCCTGTGGCGCAGGCGATCCAGTGCTGCATAAGACAAACGCTCAGGCGTCGCCACACTGGCTTTGGCTGACGTTGTTGAGCGTTTCATATCCAGCGACTGGGTACTCTTCTGCTGGCTGGAACATCCTGCCAACCCGCCAACCATCAAACTACTCCCCAACAACATCAACATGGTTAACTTGGGGAAAAAACACACTTTCACACCATCACTTTTCATTTACCCCTCTCTTGCTTACGCAACAGAACACTACACAGACAGTCAGACTCCTTTCTTGCGCTTTTAATAATAGTTGTAAAATTTAGCGCCATTGGGCGAGTTTAACCCGCCCAAAGAATACTCCAGCTTAATAAACAGGACATTCAGCCCTAAACGGCTCCTTGACAACTCCCCAACGGAACGGTAACGGAGCATTAGGATCAGACACCAACGCATTTGCATCCACATTCTGGCGCAACTCGCGCAGGGTCATGTAATATTCTTCACCCAACGTCATCTGCACCATGCAGAAATCATTGAGAGATTTCATTTCCTGAGCTGGTGGCTCATCGTTAGAGAATACAGCCTTCGCCCAGCGTGCTGGCTGCGAACGCGGATCAAAACGCCCAATGTGATCCAAATGACGACGAATGGAATCAAAGAACATTTTCAGACGCTTGTCACGACCGGGGGTAGAATGATCATCGTACTCACGTGCATTCATGCAATTACGGCCTTCACCACGAATTTTTTGCAAGTACCACAGTGCATCATAAACATAAACACTGCGGTCGTTGGCATACATGCACAATGCCAGTAATAGTCGCATGGTTTTTTCATCAGGTTTTTCTGCACGCTTACCCAGCTTTTGGGAAATAATGTCAGTAAAAGCCACATAGTCATAAGCCAAATCTGCTGCCAGCTTGAATTGCTCCTCGCTATAACCTGGCTGAGCCATGGCTGGCTTGCTCGCATTTTGTGGCTGCTTGAAGCGGCGATAACCATCACCCATTCTCGGGTCTTCAGGCACGTAAAACGGGAAGGATGGGGTACGCAGCAAATAACGTGCCTGCTTCGGCGTAGTAGAAGCCATCACCTCGGCGATACCCGCATCAGTCACTTCAACGATTTGATAGGAATGCACACCCGGTGCAACGTAAATATCACCCGGATTGATGTCATTCAGTGCAATCGGGTAAGTATCATTGCGCAGGGTCACAGTGCTGGTCATATCAGCAACGTAATCCATAAAGCGGCGCAAACGATCATTGATGGGCAAGTTATCCCACGTTTTCATCTCGTTACTGATCACCTGCCCTTTTACATCACGATTACCCACCACAAACGGCAACCGGCTTTCAAAGGCAAAAATCAGACGCATGGCATACACCGCATCTGCGCAGTCATTCTCAAACTTGTAATAAGGACGACTTGGATCCATGAAGATGTCATCTTTCCAGTTGGTACGCACCCACTGCTGGTAACGCTCCTCCCAGCTTTCATCCCATTGGTTTTCAGATGGCCAGACAGCGGCAGATGCAACCGAAGGCAAAAAACAGGCAATCAATACTAACAACGCCCAAAAACTAGCAATTTTCTTCATGAGAATGTACTTGATTAAATTGACAAACACTCACCGGACAAACAAAACGCATGTCCTGCGTTAGGGAATAAGACAGAGGAAACGCCCATAAATTCCCAAGAGCGTCTAGCGTAGTGTGACTTATCGTGAATTTCAACCAAAAAAATGCCCAATCAAAAACTGATTGGGCACTTGCACGATGGACTATCTGCCCAACAGGATCAAATAGCCAGAAATGTCAACTCATCATTACTTCTGGTATTGCTGCATGGTTGCTTTGGAAGTAGCGTCCATCTTCACAGCACCTTTGTAGTTGCCTTTGGCCTTGACTTTTGGAATACCAGGTTTCTTTTGACCAGCCACACAACCGTAAACGTGTTTGTGGTTAGGGTCGTTGGAAGCGTGGCTATGGCACTTGGTTGCGCAAGGTGGCGCTTCGGCATGGCAATGCTCACCAGCTTTCGGTGCAGCACCTTTATTAGTCGCCGGTTCTGCACCTTTTTCGGCTGGCTTTTCAGCAACTTGCTGACTGCCACCTGCACCAGCAGTTTGCTGCATTTGTTGGCAGCCAGTAGCAAACATGGCAGCGACGATCAGGGTTGCAAGCGTGAGTTGAGATTTGATTTTCATCGTCTTGGTCTCTTTCGTTGTTGAAGGGAAAGCACTCATAAGTGTAGTAAAGATTTGGGGTTTTCTTTACTGATCACGTGTTGAATTTAGCATGGATTTCAACAAAAAACCGGTAACGTCCGTCAAAAACTTACCGTCAACTGCTAAAAACCCATGCGGGCAACAGAATCAAGCCCGTTGATAGGTTGCACCAAATTTACCAAAGGTTCAAACAAAAAAGCCCTTATCGACAAGACAAGGGCTTTATCATGAAACGCTGAATCAGCGCTGATACTGCTGCATAGTCGCCTGGGAAGCAGGATCCATTTGTACCGCACCTTTGTAATTACCTTTGGCCTTGACCTGTGGAACCTTTGGTGCTGGTACAACAGGGCGTTTTGGTGCAGGCGCCGGTCTAACTGGTGCTGGTTTTGCCGGTGCTGGTGCTGGTTTTGCCTGATCACACGGCTGGCAAGCAGTCTGTTGGCTGGCAACTGTTTGCTGGCTACCCGCAGCCTGTTGCTGACTACAACCTGTTGCAAACAAACCCGCACAAATCAGGGCAGCAAGTGTCAATTTTGACTTAAATTCCATGGCATTAGCCTCGCTTGATAATTTCGGTTAAAACTTTCTTGAAAGTGACGGAAGCCAAAGATGACCCACGTTCCACGTCACTCGCCATATATTTAGTATAGATTCCCGCAAAAAGCCGACCAACGGCAAAGATTGCTGCAAACAGGCGAAAAAAAAGCCCCTTGCTTAACACAAGGGGCTTAACCATCAAGCACAGGAGCTGAACCAGCCAGCCCCATTACAAGAATTACTTCTTGTAAGCTTCCATAGTTTTGGCAGAGGCTGCGTCTTGAGCGACTTTGCCTTTGTAGTTGCCTTTGGCTTTAACTTTTGGAACGGCTGGAGCTTTTGCAGCAGGAGCAGCAGCAGGAGCAGCAGCTTTTGGAGCTTCAGCAGCTTTTGGAGCTTCAGCAGCAGCAGTTTGTTGAGCAGAACCACCAGCAGCTTGCTGTTGGCTGCAACCAGAAGCGAGCAGGCCAGCGAACAGTACGGCAGCCAGAGCAAATTGAGATTTCATTTTCATAGTCAAACTCTCTCACGATTAATTGAAAGGAAAGGGAATACTGAACCGGGTCAGACCCACCCGGAACAAGAGTGTATCCAGATTCGGCACAACACCCCCGTCATACCGATCGGAGTCTCTGGACGTGCGCATCATACATCTAGTCCATTCACCTGGCAAACCCGGCTTATCAAGAATTATGTGACTTTATGATTTTTTTACTGCATAGCCGCATTTTACCCTGGGAATCCCCCCATTGGCGGCATTCCTCCTCCCGGCGGTAGCTTGCCTTTCATACTGCCCATCAACTTGCGTAAACCGCCTTTGGAAAACTGTTTCATGGCCTTGCTCATTTGTAATTGCTGCTTGAGCAAACGGTTCACATCCTGCACTTGCAACCCACAACCCGCTGCAATACGGCGTTTGCGCGACGCCTTGATGAGGTCAGGGTTACGCCGCTCTTCCAGCGTCATGGAATTGATGATGGCAATCATGCGCCGGATTTCCCGGTCGTTGGCCTGATCCTTGACGTTGGCAGGCAAATTTCCCATACCGGGCAATTTGTCCAGCAAACCGGCGATGCCCCCCATATTCAGCATTTGCGTCATCTGGTCACGCAAATCCTCAAAATCGAAGCCTTTGCCTTTATTCAGCTTCTTGGCCAGTTGCTGCGCTTTCTTGTGGTCAACCTTACGCTGGGCTTCCTCAATCAGGCTGAGGACATCACCCATGCCCAGAATGCGGGAAGCCATCCGGTCAGGGTGGAAAGGCTCAAGGGCATCCAGCTTTTCCCCAACACCGATGAATTTGATCGGCTTGCCGGTAATATGCCGCACGGAAAGCGCAGCACCACCGCGTGCATCACCATCAGCCTTGGTCAGCACCACCCCGGTTAACGGCAAAGCATCACCAAACGCCTTGGCCGTATTGGCAGCATCCTGCCCTGTCATGCTATCCACCACGAACAGGGTTTCAACCGGTGTGATGGCAGCATGGATTGCCTGAATTTCTTCCATCATCTCGGCATCGACGTGTAAACGCCCTGCCGTGTCGATGATCAGGACATCCATGTATTTGAGTTTTGCCTGCGCCAGCGCAGCTTTGGCAATATCGACAGGCCGCTGTGAAAGATCACTGGGGAAGAAAATCCCTCCCGTCTGCCCTGCCACGGTTTCCAACTGACGGATAGCCGCCGGGCGGTACACGTCACAACTGGCAACCATGACCGACTTGTTCTGGCGCTCTTTCAGGAAGCGAGTCAACTTACCCACCGTGGTTGTCTTGCCTGCACCCTGCAAACCTGCCATCAAAATTACGGCAGGCGGCTGGGCATTGAGGGAAAGGGTTTCGTTGGCCTTGCCCATGATGCTGACCAATTCGTCGTTAACGACTTTGATCAATGCCTGACCGGGGGTAAGGCTTTCCAGCACTTCTTGACCAATAGCCCGCTCACGCACGCGGTTGGTAAATTCGCGCACGACCGGCAAGGCGACATCCGCCTCCAGCAATGCCATCCTGACATCACGCAGGGCATCCTTGATGTTTTCATCGGTCAGTCGCGCCTGACCACGCAGTTTTTTTACCGTCTGTGAAAGACGTTCACTCAAATTCTCGAACATGTTTGACTTCTTGCTAGTCCCATTCAGGCACAAGTTGCTATCATAACATCAAAGCAAAAACGAATGCGTTCTCCGGCAAATGCCATTTGACCGATTTTTTTGTAGCTAACCGACGAAAGCGCTTGAGCAAATGACAATAACGATTAACCTGCTAGCCACTTTGGCATGGCTTGCGACATGGCTGCTGATTGGTACGCGCCTGCGTGAGCGCCTGCTAACCCGACAGCCCCAACACCGCCAGTTACTGATTGTGCTGTGGGTTGTCGCGTTGCTGATGCATGGCTTGACGATTCTGCACGCCATCTGGCAAACCCCTGGTATAACCATCCATTTCGCTGCTGCCGGTTCCATTGTGATGTGGCTATGCAGCATCCTGCTGTTTGTCACCATGCTGACCCGTCCACTGGAAACGATGGGTATTTTTGTGTTGCCGTTTACCCTGACCGCCATGTTGTTACCCCTGTTAAACGCAGGACATACGGATGCCATTGATCTTGGTCATGGTGTTGGAGTACACATTTTCATTTCCCTGCTAGCATACAGCATCCTGACGCTGGCAAGCCTGCAAGCCATGCTGCTGGCTTTGCAGAACAAACACCTGCATAACCACCATCCAGGCGGACTGATACGCACCCTGCCTCCTTTGCTGGACATGGAAGACCTGCTGTTCAAATTAGTCCTGTTGGGTGTCATCTTGCTATCGTTCGGCTTGCTGAGTGGCTCCCTATATGTTGACAACCTGTTTGGGCAACATCTGGTGCATAAAACCATCCTGTCGATCATTGCATGGATTGTTTTCACCACCTTGCTGGTAGGTCACTGGCAATACGGCTGGCGCGGGCGCATCGCCATCCGTTGGACACTGAGCGGCTTTTTCATCCTGATGCTGGCCTTTTTTGGCAGCAAATTTGTACTGGAATTTCTGGTCAAACCAGCATGAGCAAAGCAAAGCTCCAATACTGCTGTACTGCCTGTGGCGGCTTGCACACCAAATGGAGCGGTCAATGTGGTGAGTGCGGCGCATGGAATACATTGGAGGAAACCGTCAGCCTGCCTGCTGCCAAAACTACCGGCAACAACCGTGCAGGTGGCTATGCCGGGGAACAAATTGCCATCCGTACCCTGAATGAAGTCAGCCTGAGTGAAGATCCTCGCATCCAAACCCATCAGCCGGAACTCGATCGCGTGCTTGGTGGTGGGCTTGTTGCCGGTTCTGTTGTCCTGATCGGCGGCGATCCCGGCATTGGCAAATCCACCATTTTACTGCAAACCCTGACCACTCTGACCGAACTCAATAGCCTGTATGTCACTGGGGAAGAATCCCTGCAACAGGTTGGCCTGCGAGCCAGACGTTTGGGCTTGCCCACCGACAAATTGCGTTTGCTGACCGAAACCTGCGTGGAAAACGTCCTGGCACTTGCCGCACAGGAAAAACCGGCACTGATGGTAATTGACTCCATCCAGACCATTTTCACCGACCATCTGCAATCTGCTCCCGGCTCTGTCAGCCAGATCCGTGAATCGGCAGCCAAACTGGTACGTTTTGCCAAACAGACCCAGACTGCCCTGTTCATTGTCGGGCACGTCACCAAGGAAGGCACACTAGCAGGCCCGCGTGTCCTCGAACACATGGTTGATACCGTCTTGTATTTTGAAGGCGAACCCGGCGGACGTTACCGGATACTGCGGGCAGTGAAAAACCGCTTCGGCGCGGTCAATGAACTGGGTGTGTTTGCCATGACTGAGCAAGGTTTGAAAGGAGTCAGCAATCCTTCCGCTATTTTTCTCTCGCGCCACGACGAACCGGTTTCCGGTAGTGTCATCATGGTGACGCGGGAAGGAACCCGCCCATTGATGGTGGAAGTGCAGGCGCTAGTTGATGAAAGTCACGGTGCAGCACCCCGTCGTGTTACACTTGGGCTGGAACAAAACCGCCTTGCCATGCTGCTGGCAGTACTGCATCGGCATGGGGGAGTTTCCATGTTTGACCAAGACGTATTCATAAATGTCGTTGGTGGTGTTAAGATTTCCGAAACCGCTGCTGATTTACCATTATTACTGGCGGCACTCTCAAGTTTTCGTAACCGTCCTTTACCTGCCGACCTAGTGGTTTTCGGGGAGGTTGGGCTGGCTGGAGAAATCCGCCCTGTTCCAAACGGTGAGGAGCGTTTACGCGAGGCTGCCAAACATGGTTTCAAGCAGGCAATCGTACCCAAGGGCAACAAACCACGCCACCCTGTCGATGGCATGAAGGTCATTGCAATTTCGCGGCTGGATAAAGCTATCGAAATAATGATGTAAATTTACCACAAAAGGCTTATACTCGTTGACGAAATGCAACAGATATAATAATTTTATCGACTATATCCGACCCGCAATTCACTTCACAAATACGGGTATCGAGCGGAGTCGCAGGATGGCTTTGGTTGGTTCATTCTTCATCCAGCATGGTAGTTGCTTGTTATTAAAATCGCTCTCACCCTTGATACAGCCGGGGAGTACGTGTCTTGTCTTTTTCAGAACTAGGTCTTAACGAAAGTTTCGCAGCCAGAATTCAGGCGGCTGGTTACGAAAATCCGACTGAATTGCAAAAGCAGTTGATTCCACTGATGACTGACAGCAAAAGTGTCATCATCTGGACGCAATCAGCTTCTGGCAAGACAGGCGCTTTCCTGATACCGGCTATCAACTATATTCTGTCCAACCCGATAGAAGATCATCGGCACGCCCGTGTCCTGATCCTGACTTCGCGCCGCGATCGGGTCAACCAGATCAACTACACCATCAAACGATTGGTAGGTGATGACCAGCAAATCCGTTCCGGTTTCATTGTCAGTGGGCGTCCTTATCAGCCGCAAATGCGCCTGCTGCGCCGCCCGCTGGATTTGATGATTGCCACCCCTGGGCGTCTTAACGATTTGGTCGATAACAACAAGGCTGACTTTTCCAAACTGGAAATGCTGGTCATTGATGATCTCAGCGCCATTTACCACAAGGGGTTACACGGCCTTATCAACAAAATCCTGACCGAACGCTCAACCGCCTGTCCGGTTATCGCCTTCGTGCGCCCGGAAGATGATATTGCCGGGTATGCGCGTGCCATCCTCGCAGGTGCGGCTGAATTGCAAGTCGATGATGACCGTAACCCGCTGTTGCAGATTCCACAGGTCATCCATTTAGCCGATGATTACACCCACAAGATCGCGTTAATGGATCACTTGCTGGATGAGTTTTCCGGTGAACCAACCGTCATTTTCACCGTTACCAGCAAGGAAGCCAAAACATTGGCGGATAACCTTGCCAACCACGGTCATTCTGCGGATGTTGCTACTGACTTGCCAGCGGAAGAACGCAATGGCGAATCATCACCCATCCTGATTTATGCCGACCAGGATGGCTTGACACCCAACCTGCGTGGTGAAGAACACATCATCAACTTTGAGCTACCCGCCAAAGTGGAAGATTATGAAGCACGCTTGCGGGGCATCACGGATTCACGAGAAGAAGCCGTTATAGCCATCGTACTGCCACGTGAACGCGAACACCTGAAACGGATTGAAGATTTCCTGGGTGATTCCATCGAGCAATGTACCCTGCCTGGACTTGCCCCATTGGAACATACGTCAGGCTTTACCCCGGCGGTACGTTCCCCACGCAGCAATGCCGGGCAGCGCAACAGCCATTCACAGCATGGTAAAGGCGGTCGCCAGCACGGTGCTGGTGGTGGCGGACGGCAGCAACAAGGCGGTCAGCACCGCAGCAATGGTCAACAAGGCCAAGGACGCAACCAGCAAGGCCAGGGGCAAAACCGAAACAACGAACACAGACAGGATCGCCCCCAACAGCAGGCAAATGATCCGCAACGTCAGCAACGCAAAGGACCATTCGGTCGTCTCAACGGTGGAGCACAGCGCAAGCGTGACAATGGCCCGATGGGAGGTTCCAGCCGTGACAATGGTGGCTCCTACGAGATCGGTAGCTGGGAAAAACCGGATTACATGCCTCAGCAGGGTGACAAGCCCAAGACTGACAAACAGGTCGTTATCCGCTACAAAGAAAAGAAGCGTCACCTGTTAACCAAATAAGCTTTGTATGTACCCAGAAGATACGGAAGCCTTACACCAGAGACTGGCAGAACTGACTCACGAACACCGTGAGTTGGATGAAGCCATTGCCCGCTTGCAGGCCAGCGATGAACATGATCAGTTTCAGGTGACACGCCTGAAAAAACGCAAGTTGCTACTGAAGGACATGATTGTGCGCATCAAAAGCCAGTTGATTCCTGACCTGAACGCTTAGACATCACTCCACAAACTGCGGATGGCAGCAATCCCCTGCCCGCCACTCAATTTGGCTTGCTCCACGTCTATTGGTTGCAAGCCGCCCAAGGCATACACCGGGAAGTTCACCTGTTCCACCAAGCGCCTAAATGCATTCCAACCGAGCGCAGGAGCGTCAGGATGTGTAAGAGTATTCATGACGGGCGCCAGAAAGGCAAAATCGACCCCGGCTTGCTGCGCCAGCAGTAGTTCATTGGCGTGATGGCAGGCTGCGGAAAGCCACTTGCCCGCACCTTTTGACGGAACAACACCAGCAAGTAACTGCTGGCTGGTCAAATGCAATCCATCTGCTTCCTCCAGCATGACTGGCGGAGAATTCAAAATCACCTTGGCATTGGCGGCATGAGCCATTGCAATACTTTCACGCGCCAAATCCAGATAAGCACTCGCACTCAGGCTTTTCACCCGGAACTGCACCAAACGGATACCTGCTTGCAAAGCACGCTCAAGCTGCTGCAAAAACAGGGAAGAATCTGCTGGCTCTGGTGTAATCAAACAGCGGGAGGGCAAACGGGCAGCCGTAATGATGGGATAATTGGCGGGCGGAAACTCCAGTTCCGGCAACTGTTCTGCCGCAAACCAAGCAACAGGCTGACCTTCACGCCCATGCGGAACACCGTCAAAAGCCGTCACATCCCAGACATCCAGCAACACTGCTCGCTCCGGGTAGACATGCTTGACCTTGATCAAGGGTTGGAACTGACTGATGGAAATACCCAACTCTTCATGCAGCTCGCGTTGCAAAGCCGCTTGGGCTGTTTCACCGGCTTCTACCTTGCCACCAGGAAACTCCCACTTACCACCTTGATGCTTGTGGGTAGGGCGACGTGCCAGCAGGATGCTGCCGTCCCCGCCACGAATGACAGCAGCAACCACATGCAGATAATCAACTGCGGTATTCGGCATTGATCTTGACGTAATCGTAAGAGAAATCGCACGTCCACGTTGTAGCTGCTGCGTCACCACGCCCTAAGTTGATACGGATAATGATTTCTTCCTGACGGGTTTCTGCCGCGCCCAGCTCTTCCCGGTAACTTGCAGCCGGTTCGCCGTTTTCAATCAGCAGAGTATCACCCAACCAGATGGTGATAAGACCAACATCCAATGCATCGACCGGACTACGCCCCACAGCCGCGAGAATACGTCCCCAGTTGGGGTCACTAGCAAACAAGGCTGTCTTGACCAGCGGGGAAAGTGCCACGGTATTGCCAACTGCACGGGCTTCCGCACGAGTAGCCGCGCCTTCCACCACAACGCTGATGAATTTAGTCGCACCTTCACCATCACGCACGATAGCTTGCGCAAGATACAGACAGACATCCTGCACAGCTTGCTGGAAAACCGCCAGACCAGTGCTACCGACATACACGCCGGAGCTGCCAGTCGCCATCAGTACCAGTGAATCATTGGTGGAAGTATCACCATCCACGGTAATGCAGTTGAAAGTTTCCTCCACAACCGCATTCAGCACTCGTTGCAGGGTATCTTTCTCAATCAGGGCATCCGTCGCCACATACGCCAGCATGGTTGCCATGTTGGGGTGGATCATGCCTGCGCCTTTGGCAATCCCGCTGATGGTGATGGTTTCACCAAAAATTTCCACCTGACGGCTGATAGCCTTGCCAACCGTATCAGTGGTCATGATGGTACGGGAAGCCTCCAGCCAACCGTTGGCATCCAGCTTTGCCAGTGCCTCCGGCAAAGCTGCCACGATCTTGTCGACCGGCAACTGCATTCCAATCACACCTGTGGAAAATGGCAACACTTGCTCTGCCCAGCATTCACCCTGCTCTGCCAACTGCTCGCAACATTCCCTTGCAGCCTGCATTCCTGGCTCGCCTGTCCCGGCATTGGCATTGCCTGCATTGATCAGCAAATAGCGCGGATTGCCATGCTGCAAATGGCTACGACAAACATGCACGGGAGCCGCACAAAACGCATTGCGGGTAAAAACTGCCGCTGTGTGGCTACCCGGCTCCAGCTCAATCAACAACAGGTCGTTACGGTTCTTGTAACGGATGCCTGCATTCACCGATGCCAAACGGACACCCGCGATGGGCAACAAGGTTTCAGGAGCATGTAGGTTGACAGCCATAGTTACCTTCCCATGTTAATGTCTAAGCCAGTTTACCGTGGCAGTTTTTGTATTTCTTGCCAGAACCACATGGGCAAGGATCATTACGCCCTACTTTGGCACTGTCACGCTGATAGGTATCATTACCTACCACTGCATCCACCACTTCTTCATCTTCTGCCAATACACTACCGGCTTGAGGGTGGGAAAACTCCATCTGCTGTTGCGGATGCTCTTCCAGCTCTGCCATCGCCTTTTGCGGCTCCTGCAACTGGATACGCATGATGAACGCAATCACATCATGCTTGACCCGATCCAGCAGTTGCTCAAACATTTCAAACGCTTCACGTTTGTATTCCTGCTTGGGGTTTTTCTGCGCATAACCACGCAGGCCAACGCTTTGGCGCAGGTAATCCATGGCTGCCAGATGCTCTTTCCATTCACCATCCAACACGTGCAGCATGATGTCGCGTTCCAGACGACGCATATTGGGCGCACCAATCATGTCTTCCTTGTTCTGGAGAACCGCTGCCACCTGTTCCTGGATGCGGTCACGCAGGGATTCCTCATGCAGGTTTTTCTCAGTTGCCAACCATTGTTTGATCGGCAAATCAATGCCGAAATCGGTATAAAGCTGTTTGTGCAGACCTTCCACATCCCATTGCTCATCTACACTGCCGGGCGGAATGTGCGCGGCAAACATGGCATCCACCACATCTTCACGGATAGCGACAATAGTTTCTCCGATGTCCTCGGCTTCCAACAAATCATTACGTTGCGAGTACACAACCTTGCGCTGGTCGTTGGCTACGTCATCGTATTCCAGCAAATGCTTGCGGATGTCGTAGTTGTGTGCTTCCACCTTGCGCTGGGCATTTTCGATGGATTTGGAAACCAGACCGGCTTCAATAGCTTGCCCGCGCTCCATCCCCAAACGCTGCATCATGCCTTTCACCCGGTCTGAAGCGAAAATACGCATCAGGCTGTCTTCCAGCGACAGGAAGAAACGGGATGAACCAGGATCGCCCTGACGACCAGCGCGACCGCGTAACTGGTTGTCGATACGACGGGATTCATGACGTTCCGTACCCAGGATATGCAAACCGCCGGAAGCAACCACGGCATCATGACGCTTTTGCCACAGGGCACGGATTTTGGCGACGGCATCAGGATCAGGGTTGTCACCCAATTGACGGATTTCCTCATCTACACTGCCGCCCAGCACGATGTCCGTACCACGACCCGCCATGTTGGTAGCAATGGTGACAGCACCAGGACGCCCGGCATTGGCAACAATGTGGGCTTCACGTTCATGCTGCTTGGCATTCAGTACTTCATGCGGAATACGCAGGGTTTTCAGCTTTTCGGATACCAGTTCGGAAGTGTCGATGGAAGCCGTACCCACCAGTACCGGACGCCCTTTGGCAACCTGATCCTGGATTTCCTTGATGATGGCTTCGTACTTTTCTTCGGCAGTCAGATAAACAAGATCGTTGGAATCAATACGAACCATTGGGCGATGGGTCGGGATAACCACCACCTCCAGACCATAAATTTGTTGCAATTCAAATGCTTCGGTATCCGCAGTACCCGTCATTCCAGAGAGCTTTTCATACAGGCGGAAGTAGTTCTGGAAAGTGATGGAAGCCAGAGTCTGGTTTTCAGCCTGAATTTCCACATTTTCCTTGGCTTCAATCGCCTGATGCAAACCTTCAGACCAGCGACGCCCCGGCATGGTACGTCCGGTAAACTCGTCAACGATCACGATTTTGCCATCGCGCACGATGTAATCCACGTTACGATGGAACAATGCATGAGCACGCAAAGCTGCATTCAGGTGGTGCAATACGCTGATACTAACCGTATCGTACAAGCCTTGGCCTTCTGGTAATACACCCGCCTGCCACAACAACTGCTCAACCCGCTCCTGACCGGCTTCGGTCAAATATACCTGACGCGCTTTTTCATCAACCGAGAAATCGCCCGCTCCCTCTTCCTCTTGTTGCTTGACCAATGATGGAATCAGTTTGTCGATAGCCATGTAAAGCTGTGATGCATCATGGCTAGGGCCAGAAATAATCAACGGAGTACGGGCTTCGTCAATCAGGATGGAATCCACCTCATCCACGATTGCGTAGTAAAGCGGGCGCTGCACCCGCTCTTCCTTGCGGAAAGCCATATTGTCGCGCAGGTAATCGAAACCGAACTCGTTGTTGGTTCCGTAAGTAATATCAGCAGCATACGCTTCCCGACGCTGCTCGGAAGTCAGACCGTTGATGATGACACCAGTCGTCATCCCCAGAAAACCGTACAGCTTCGACATCTGCGCCGCATCACGTTGCGCCAGATAGTCGTTGACGGTAATAACGTGCATCCCATTGCCCGGCAAGGCATTCAGGTATGCTGCCAGGGTAGCCACCAAGGTTTTGCCTTCCCCGGTTTTCATTTCGGAAATCTTGCCGTCGTTCAGCACCATGCCACCGATCATTTGCACATCGTAATGCCGCAATCCCAGTGTACGTTGCCCTGCTTCACGCACCACAGCAAAGGCTTCCGGCAACAGGCTTTCCAGTGCTTCACCCTGTTGCAGGCGAGCGCGAAACTCGTCTGTTTTGGCATTCAACTGAGCATCACTCAATGCTTTGAACTGCGCTTCAAACGTGTTGATTTTTTTGACTACTTTGGAATAAGACTTGACCAGACGGTCATTACGGCTGCCAAAAATCTTTCTGGCTACAGAACCCAGCATAATTTTTCTCTCTTGTATCCTTTCCAAACAGAAAAAGTCCGGCTGCGGCAAATTGCAACATGCAATAGCCACACCGGACGGTATGTCTCGTATTATATCCCGATTAACTGGCTGTACGGTGAATTTTTGTTAATGTATCCGACAGTTATTCCTCGTAACCCAGATAATCTCGCGGATTGACCTGCTCACCATTTTTAAGCACTTCCAGATGCAGATGCGAACCGGTCGAACGCCCACTATTGCCCATCCATGCCGCCATGTCACCCTTTTTGATAACCTGACCTTCCACCACTTTGGCTGCATTCAGGTGTGCATAACGGCTAACTAGGCCATCACCATGATCAACCTCAACTACATTGCCATAACCATCGCCACGGTTGCCCACAAATGACACGACACCACCACCCACGGCATAGATATCTGTGCCGGTTGGCCCTGCGTAATCAATGCCTTTGTGCATTTTCGAACGCCCATTGAAGGGATCACGCCGGAACCCAAATTCGGATGAAATATACCCCGCGCGCACAGGCCGACCTGATGGCAGGACTTCTTCTTCCAGCGTTATGCCTTCCAGAATCTGCTCCAATGTCACCAGCATTCCGCGTTGCCGATCCAAGCTGTTTTCCGCAGACTGGAATGCCACCAGTAATTCTCCCGAGGAGCTTTTGCCTGGCGCAGCAGACACAGGTTCATCTGCACCACCGCGTGCTGGTTTTTCATCAAGGGAAAACTCTTGTGGATCCAGTTTGGCTTTACCGGCAACACGTTTCGCCAGCGCATTCAGACGGGCAATTTCAGCTTCCAGCGACCCCAAACGGGTGGAAAGTGTATCCACGTCAACGGTGTAATTAGCATAGGCTTTCTTGATCTGGTCGACCGTTGTGACCTGTTGCTCCAGCGCTGAAATGATTTTCCCCGCTTCCGCCTGTGACAGGGATGCATTTTGCGGGGTGGCATCCAGCTTGTACAAGCCAAGCATCTGGTTGACAGACAAACCGATGATCAACAAGGCAACAATACTGGACGGGATAATCAGATGTTTCCACGGATGCAGGCTAAAAGAAGCCCGCCGCGAGCCATCTTCACTCAAACAAATCACTTTCACGGTAGTAAGTCCCTCAACTTCCTAACTAGGTTAACAGCCTTGTCGCGCTTATAATGACATTTATTGGAATGAACAGGCACACACAGAGTATGGAAAGGATCAACCGGCTGATACAGCCAGAATTCGCTGAACGACTGAAACAGTTCGATGAACTGACAACGGAAATCGCCGACTTCCTGTCGCTGCCTTTGGAGAACAGGCTTTGGCCTATCCTGAAAAACCACCGGTTGACACTCCTGACTGATGACCCCCACCTCGCCACGCAAGCCAGGTTTCAACAGCACACTCTTTGCAAACATTTAAGCAAACGCCTAAACCTTAAAATCAGTGGGCTGAATATTAAGGTGATTGGTTTGCCGTTTGCAAGCAATGTGCAAAAATACAACAGAAAAAAGCTATCAGATAACACAGCGCAGATTGTTCACAACATTGCCTTGGGCATCAATGATCAGGAACTTCAGGCGGCGCTCCACCGGCTGGCAGACGCAGCCAGCCACACACAGCAGCCCGTCTAGAACTGGGCAAACGCATAATTGTCAACAAAAATGACCCGATCTTTCTGTTCTTCTGCCAACGTCACCATTTCCCAAGCATCCTGTTGCTGAAGCAGTTCACGCGCCAACAGATTATTAATGGCATGACCTGATTTGTACCCTTGATAAGCACCAATGATGCCGTGCCCCAGCGTGTACAGATCACCAATGGCATCCAGAATCTTGTGGCGGATAAACTCATCTGCATAACGCAGCCCATCCTGGTTCAATACACGGAATTCATCCAGCACGATGGCATTTTCCAGACTGCCACCCAACCCCAGATTACGGGAACGCAACATTTCCACGTCACGCATGAAACCAAAAGTACGCGCACGAGCAATTTCGCTAGCATAAGCCTGATGGGAAAAATCAATTTCCAGTGACTGTGACGTTTCATTGACAGCAGGATGATTGAAATCAATCTCGAAACTGGCCTTGAACCCGTCGTAGGGCAACAGCCTAGCCCAACCATCACCGCGTTTGGCTTCAATCATTTGTTTGACGCGGATAAAACGCTTGGGCGCCTTGAGTTCTTCAATACCCGCAGACAACAGCAGATACAGAAACGGGCCTGCGCTGCCATCCATAATGGGGATTTCTGCTGCATCCAAATCGACATACAGGTTATCAATGCCCAAGCCTGCACAGGCTGACAAGAGGTGCTCCACAGTGGACACCCTGCCATCCCCCTGAATCAGGGCGGTACACAGCATGGTTTCGCCTACCCGTTCAGGATGCAACTCCACCAATGCGGGTGGTGTCATATCAACACGACGGAATACAATACCTGTATTGGAAGGCGCTGGGCGCAAAACCAGCGTAACCTTTTTACCGGAATGCAAACCGATTCCTATAGTAGAAACCGTTTGTTTGATTGTTCTCTGCCTAAGCATTTAGCCCCCTAAAGAGTCCTGCTGCGCCATTCATTGGTCATTACATGTAAGAGTAGGCGAATTTTATTGATTTTTGACAGCAAGAAGCCACAGAAGTTTTTGTAATTGATATAAATACGCACAGATGAAAACCAACAAGCCCTAGTTGGCAGACATACAAAATAACCCAGTTTCACATGCAAGGCAGGCGGAGAGCAAAGCTCCCCGACTACCTACGGGCATGTTGCTGCTTTCAACGTAGCAGTGACGTGACGCTTAGTCTGCCTGCTTGCGCAGGAAGGCAGGAATATCCAGGTTGCCATCACCACCCTGACGGGCGTAAGTTGGAATATCCAGTACATTGTCATAGCGGCCTTTGCTGCCTCCGACTGCAACACGCTGAACGGGTTCCAGTTGTACCGGCTGCAATTTGGCAACTTTCGGCTGTTCTGCCACCTTTTTGGGTGGAGCAGCGCGTGTCACGCCCGTTTCTTCCAGACCTGTCGCAACGATGGTGACACGAATCCGCTCACCGAGGGATTCATCCATGGTTGTACCGATAATGACATTGGCATCGTCAGCGGCAAACTGGCTTATAACACTGCCGACTTCTTCAAACTCATGCATGGTCATATCCATGCCACCACTGATGCTGACCAGAATACCGTGGGAACCATCCAGACGGATGTCTTCCAGCAACGGGCTGGAAATAGCCATGGTGGCAGCCTTGGAAGCACGGTCATCACCTTGCGCCTCCCCTGTACCCATCATGGTAATGCCACCACTAGACATGACGGCTTTCACGTCTGCGAAGTCAACGTTGATCAGGCCAGGGCTAGTGATCAGTTCGGAGATACCCTGCACTGCGTTCAACAATACGTCATTGGCAGCCGCAAACGCAGACTGCATGGAGACATTTTTCCCCAGTGAAGTCAGCAGTTTCTGGTTGGGAATGGTGATCAGGGAATCAACATACTTGGCCAGTTCACCAATACCGTAGTCCGCAGACTGCTTGCGGCGCATACCTTCCAAGATGAAAGGCCGAGTTACGACAGCCACCGTCAGGATGCCCATGTCGCGGGCAATTTCCGCAATGACCGGCGCAGCACCGGTACCTGTACCACCACCCATGCCCGCAGTGATGAACAACATGTCAGTGCCATTGATCAGTTCACGGATGCGGTCGCGGTCTTCCAGCGCTGCATCGCGCCCAATTTCCGGCTTCGCGCCAGCACCTAGACCTTTGGTCAGGGAAGCACCCAGTTGCAACAGGGCTTTGACACCCAAACCTTGCAAGGCTTGCGCATCAGTATTGGCACAGATGTATTCCACACCTTCGATACCCGCAGCCACCATGTGTTTGACTGCGTTACCGCCGCCGCCACCGACTCCGATCACCTTGATTACAGCCCCTTTGGCTGCACTATCCATTAGTTCAAACATGCCCGTACTCTCCGACTGTTAAAAATTACCGTTAAACCAGTTTTTCAAGCGCCCCCACAAACCGTCTTCCGCTGACATGACACTCGATGAGGAATAAGTGCGCTTGGTACCATAAAGCTGCTGCGCCATCCCGTACAGCAGCAACCCCACCCCAGTGGAATGGATGGGATTTTCGACTTCACCGCGCAGGCCACCGAGGTTGCGTGGCATACCGATACGCACCGGCATGTGAAACACCTCTTCTGCCAATTCACGGACTCCCCGCATTTTGGAGGAGCCGCCAGTCAGGACAATGCCTGCGCCAATCCGCTCTTCATAACCGCTACGACGCAGTTCCTGAAGAACGAGTGAAAACAGTTCTTCGTAACGGGGTTCGATCACCGATGCCAATGTTTGTGCTGACAAGCTGCGTGGTTCACGTTCCCCAACGCCCGGTACTTCGATCAGTTCATTTTCATCTGCCAACTGACGCAGTGCGCGACCGTATTTGATCTTGATTTCTTCTGCGTGCTGGGTAGGTGTCCTAACCGCTACTGCGATGTCATTCGTCACCTGATCACCCGCAATCGGAATAACTGCCGTATGATGGATTGCTCCATTCATAAACACCGCAATATCACTGGTTCCACCACCAATATCGACCAGACACACACCCAGTTCCTTTTCGTCGTCTTCCAGCACGGCATAGCTGGAAGCTACCTGCTCAAGGATGATGTCCTCAACATTAAGGCCGCAACGCTCTACACATTTGACCAGATTCTGTGCTGCGCTATGGGCTGCCGTGACCAGATGTACCCTGGCTTCCAAACGTACACCTGACATGCCTACCGGCTCGCGGATACCTTCCTGTTGGTCAATAACGTATTCCTGTGGCAGCACATGCAGGATGCGCTGGTCAGCCGGAATGGCAACAGCCCGTGCTGCATCCATTACCCGGTCTACATCATTGTCCGTGACTTCCTTGTCCTTGATGGCAACAATGCCGTGGGAATTGAGGCTGCGCACATGACTGCCTGCGATACCGACGTAAACCGTGCGAATCTGGATTCCTGCCATCAGTTCGGCTTCTTCCACCGCCCGCTGGATCGACTGGATGGTGGATTCGATATTGACCACCACACCTTTTTTCATACCGCGTGAGGGGTATGAACCGATCCCGATGATTTCCAGACGCCCTGCATCATTGATTTCGCCAACCAGGGCAACCACTTTCGAGGTTCCCAAATCCAGCGCAACAATCACATTATGCTCTTTCTTTGACATCATTAACTCCTACGGCTCCCGCCCGTGAAATCCAGTGAGCCGACCGGGGATTGCTTCCATTCCACTGCAAAACCATTGGTATAACGCAGGTCAACACGACGTACATTGGTCAGTTGCCCAACCAGCTCCTGCTGAAAACCAACCCTGAACCGTTGCACCCGACGCATCTGATCCTCTGTACCGATCAACACTTCCGGGCCATTTTTAATCTTGATTCGCCATGAACCACGTTCATCTTCAGTCAATTCCGAAATTTCCAGCGGTAAACCCTGTAACCATTCACGCATCTGGATAAAGCGCTCCCCCAACTCGCGGCCTTTATCTTCGGGGCTGTAAAGGAGCGGGAATACCCCCTGCATGGATGGCAATTCGGCAACAAACAATTCACCAAACTGGTTCATCAAACGCTCACGCCCCCAAAAAGCTACCGGGCGCTCTTCTTCCACTTGTACGATCAACTGGGTAGGCCATGCCTTACGCAAGGTAACTGCACGTATCCAGGGATGAGCCTCAAGCTCGGCTTCAAGCTCGGCGGCATTCAACAAATACAGGTTGGTCTGCGTATACTTTTCAATAATTGGTCGTAAATCAGTATCTTTGATGAATTTAATCTCACCCTGAACATCAATCTGACTAATGGGCAGGTTTTCTGGATTATTAAGCCATGCACGTGCCCCCAGCACTCCACCCAGCAACACCATGACCAGCGCCAATACCATCCCCAATTTCAACAGACGCGGCGAGACCTGCGGCAGTTTGAAACCTGAACCGGAACGTTTGGCTGGCTGACGACGGCGTTGCTGAACCATTACAGGGTAGTCTCCAGTATGCGTACCACCAGTGCATTGAAATCCAAACCGACAGCCCTTGCTCCCATCGGGATCAGGCTATGGTCAGTCATGCCGGGGTTGGTGTTGACTTCAATCAGCCAGGCTTTGCCCTGGGCATCGCGCATCAGGTCTACCCGACCCCAGCCGCGCCCACCGACAGCCGCAAACGCCTGCCTTGCCAATGCTTGCATCGCCTGTTCTTCCGCTGCCTCCAGCCCACAGGGACAGTGGTAACGGGTATCGTCTCGCAGGTATTTGGCCTCATAATCGTAAAACTCACCGGGCACTTCCAGACGGATCAATGGCAACGACTCCCCTGCCACAATCCCAGCGGTATATTCCGCCCCGGTAATCCACTGCTCGGCAATCACGGTACTACTGCACTGGACTGCCTTGTGGAAAGCCCCTTCCAGATCAGCCGCTGCCGTGACCTTACTCATGCCAATGCTGGAACCTTCGGTTGCTGGTTTCACCATCAGGGGCAAACCAAGTTCAGCCACTACTGCCGCAAAGTCGGTTTCTGCTGTCAGCACACGGTAGGCCGGAGTTGGCAAACCTGCCCCCGCCCAGACCCGTTTGGTCATCAGCTTGTCCATACTGATAGCAGAAGCCATCACGCCACAGCCGGTGTAAGGAATACCGAGAATTTCGAGTGCACCTTGCAACACGCCATCCTCACCACCTGCACCATGCAGGATGTTGAATACCCGGTCAAACTGGCCTACCTGCAACACGCTGATGATGTTGCGGTCAACGTCAATGCCGTGTGCATCCACCCCGCTGTCCTGCAATGCTTTGAGGACAGCAGCGCCGCTTTTCAGTGATACCGGGCGTTCCGCCGCCCAGCCACCGTACAGGACTGCCACCTTGCCAAACTTTGCCTGCATCGCTGCTGTTGCCATCATTCTGCCCCCCTAACGGTGAGTTTTTCCGGCAGGCTGGCTGCTAACGCACCAACACTGCCTGCCCCTTGGGTCAGGATAATATCGCCGTCTTGCAAAATGTGTTTCAGCACACCCGGCACATCTTCCACATCTGCCACGAAAATCGGGTCTACCTTGCCCCGGATGCGGATAGCGCGTGCCAAGGCACGCCCGTCAGCCCCCGGAATCGGCTGTTCACTGGCGGCATACACATCCATCAGCACCAGCACATCGGTTTCTGACAAAACCTGGGCGAAATCTTCAAACAGGTCGCGGGTACGGGTGTAACGGTGCGGCTGGAAAACTTGTACTACGCGGCGGGTCGGCCATGCATTGCGTACTGCATCCAGCGTTGCTTTCATCTCGCGCGGGTGATGACCGTAATCATCCACCAGAGTGGCTTTCTTGCCGACGGCGAAACCGATGTCACCGTATTGCTGGAAGCGGCGGCCTACTCCGTCAAACTTGCGCAGGCCAGCGATAATGGCAGCATCGGAAACGTCCAGTTCCGTAGCAATGGCAATCGACGCCAGTGCATTCAGCACGTTATGCCGCCCTGGCAGGTTCAGGGTAATATCGAGCGAACCTCGGTTGCCCCGACGACGGTGTACGGTGAAATGGCTTTGAGTTCCGTCAAAACGCACATCCACCGCTTGCAAATCGGCATCGTCACCGAAACCGTAAGTCACAACCGGACGACTGACTTCCGGCAAGATTTCACGCACATGCTCATCATCCACACACAGTACTGCCAACCCATAGAACGGCAGGTGATGCAGGAATTCGATGAAAGTCTGTTTCAGCCTGCTGAAATCACCGCCATACGTGGACATATGGTCTTCGTCGATATTGGTGACAACCGCAATCATGGGTTGCAGGTAGAGGAAAGAGGCATCACTTTCGTCCGCTTCCGCCACCAGATATTCACCTGAACCGAGTTTGGAGTTGCTAGCAGAACTGTTCAGCTTGCCGCCAATCACGTAGGTTGGATCCATGCCACCTTCCACCAGCAGACTGGTGGTGAGGCTGGTGGTAGTGGTTTTGCCGTGTGTTCCGGCAACTGCAATGCCCTGGCGGAAACGCATCAGCTCCGCCAGCATTTCAGCACGGCGAACAATCGGAATGCGCTGCTCACGAGCGGCAATGATTTCCGGGTTGTGGCTGTCAATCGCAGTGGAAACCACGATAACGTCAGCACCCTGCATGTTTTCAGCCGCATGGCCTTTGTAAACGGTCACGCCCAGCGATTGCAGGCGACGGGTCATGGCACTTTCCGCCAGATCCGACCCTGAAACTGTATAGCCCAAATTGGCAACCACCTCGGCAATACCGCCCATACCCGCACCACCGATACCGATGAAATGCAGCCGGTTGATGCGTTTGCGAGCGAGATGGTCATTTCCTGTTTTCATTATTGCTTTCCTGCTGTATTAGTTTTGTTGTCAAAGTCATAACCGGCATAAGCGGCAACGATAGCGGCTACCTGTGTGGTAGCATAAGGCTTGGCCAACTGGCGGGAAGCCACACCCATCTGCCGCAATTTGGTACGGTCAGAACACAAATCTTTCAAAATGCCTGCCAGCTTTTCCGCTGTCAGGTCGGATTGTTGCACCAGCAAGGCTGCACCATTGTCTGCCAGATAACGGGCATTGGCAGTCTGATGATCATCCACCGCATGGGGAAACGGTATCAGAATGGCGGCAACACCCACGACTGCCAGTTCTGCAATGGTCAAAGCACCGGAGCGGCAAATCACCAGATCCGCCCAGGCGTAGGCTTCCGCCATGTCTTCAATGAAAGGCGTTACCTCACCGTCCACTCCGGCGTTGGCGTAATGGCTGCGAGCCTCTTCAATGTTACGCACTCCAGCCTGATGACGCACAACGGGGCGACTAGCTGTATCCAGTAAGGCCAGCGCCTGTGGAACTGCCTTGTTCAGTGCTTGCGCACCAAGGCTGCCACCTACTACCAGTATCTGTACCGGTTGATCATCCCGGTCTGCCAGACGCTCCAGTGGCGCAGGCAGACTAGCAATGTCCAGTCTTACCGGGTTGCCGGTTGCCATCACCTTGGCGCTGCTGGCAAACGTCCCCGGAAAACCTTCCAGTACCCGACGACACACTTTCGACAGCAAGGTATTGGTCAAACCAGCAACGGCATTTTGCTCGTGAATCACCACCGGCTTGCCCATCAGTGCAGCCACTAGACCACCAGGCCCTGCGACAAAGCCACCCATGCCTAAAATGGCTGCCGGTTTGTGTTTCAGCATGATGCCGACGGATTGCACCAGAGCACGCACCAGATTAACGGGCGCCATCAGTACAGTCTGCCAGCCCTTGCCACGCAAACCGTTCACATCCAGCCACGCCATCTCGATACCGGCTTCAGGAATCACCCTTGCTTCCAACCCTTTGCGGGTTCCCATCCATACCACCGGAATACCTTGCGCCATCAGGGCACGCGCAACCGCCAGACCAGGGTAAACATGCCCGCCAGTTCCACCAGCGGTAATCATGACCGGGCGTTGTTGCCTGTTCTCAGCCATGCGTCACCCTCCTCACCTGCCGGGGTTTGCGCTCTGGCAACCCCAGTAATACTGTTTGGGTTTCACGGTGTACCCGCATCAGCAGTGCCATTGCCGCCAGCGTAATCATCAAACTGCTGCCGCCATAACTCATTAATGGCAGAGTCAGACCTTTGGGGGGCAATACCGCCAGATTGACCCCAATATGCAGGATCACCTGAAACCCCATCCAGAAGCCGACACCATAAGCCACATAAGCACCATAATGCTTGCCTGCCTTATCCGCCTGAAAACCGATGACGAAAGCCCGCATCACCAGCCAGCCATACAAGGACAGCACCAGCAACATGCCAATAAAACCGAATTCTTCCGCCAGAATCGAAAAAATGAAGTCGTTGTGTGCCTCCGGCAGGTAGAACAGTTTTTGTACGCTGCCACCCAACCCATTGCCAAACCAGCCCCCATCACCGATAGCCATCAGCGCATGGACAGTCTGATAGCCCTTATCCGCTTCATGTGCCCAAGGGTTCATCAACGCATCCCAGCGGGCGCTGCGATAACCCATCATCGACACAGGAATCATCACCAGCACTGCGCCACCCAGCAGAATGCCCAGCCGTTTCATCGGTACACCCCCCAGAAACAGCAACGCCAATCCCGTTGCAAAAATAACCACTGTCGAGCCAAAATCCGGTTCCAGCAATAACAAGCCACCCGTTACCCCCAAGACCGTCAAGGGAATCAGCAGGGGCTGGTAGGAAGGCGAGGTTGCCAGATTCTTGCCATGCCGGATCAGGTAGCCGGACAGGTACAACAGCATGATCAGCTTGGCTATTTCCGACACCTGCACCGACATGAAACCCAGATTCAACCAGCGGCTACTACCATTCACGGTCTTGCCAATGCCCGGAATCAATACCAGTACCAGCAAGACCAGCACAATAGGCAACAGGCGCACGCCCAGTTTTTGCCAGAAATCCAGGCGTATCTGGTACATCAGCAACGCCAGCACCAGCCCCAGCCCCAGAAACACCAGTTGCCGCACAAAATAGTAATACGGGTTGGAATACTGCCTTTCCGCCACCCACATGGATGCAGACAACAGCATCACCACACCGATAGCCAGCAATGCCAGCAGAGCAACCAGCAAGTCGCGGTCGATGTAACGTGCCCACAGGCCGGTTTCAGGCATGTCTGGCTGGATAGCTGCCGCGTTCATGGCAACCTCCGTACTGCATCACTGAACACCTCACCACGATGCCCATACCCATTGAACATGTCGAAACTGGCACACGCAGGGGAAAGCAACACGTTATCACCGGGCTGCGTCAGTTCTGATGCAAGTTGTACAGCGTCCTCCATGCTGTCTGCCAACAGGTATAACACCTTGTTTTCGAGCACATCGGCAATCTTGTTGCGGTCTTCGCCAATCAACACCACCGCACGGGCTTTTTCTTGTGCGACCGGCGCCAAGGGTGCGAAATCTGCTCCCTTACCTTGCCCGCCCGCAATCAGCACGGTCTTGCCAGGCAAGCCTGCCAATGCCGCCAGTGTTGCCCCGACATTTGTGCCCTTGGAATCGTTGTACCAGTTCACCCCGTTACGTTCACGTACCCACTGGGTACGGTGCGACAGGCCGGTAAACTCACGCAGGGCAGCCAACATGCCTGCCAACGGGATTCCGGCTGCTTCGCCCAACGCCAGTGAGGCCAAAGCATTGGCGATATTGTGTTCGCCGGGCAACTTCATGTCAGTCACTGGCAGCAGCAGGGTTTCACCTTTGGCCAGCCAGCGCTTGCCGTCGTGTTCACGCACCCCGTATTGACCAGCAGCCGGAACATTCAGGCCGAAACTGACCACATTATCCATGCCCTCAACCATGGTCATGACCAACGGGTCATCACGGTTTGCCACCGCACAAGCACAGTTCTGGTAAATGACAGCTTTGGCGGCGGCGTAGTCAGCGTAACTGTCGTAACGATCCATGTGGTCTTCGCTGACATTCAGTACCACCGCCGACACTGCCCGCAACGACCGGGTGGTTTCCAACTGGAAGCTGGAAAGCTCCATGACATACAAATCAGGCACAGCTTGTTCCAGCAAATCCAGCGCGGCATAACCGAGATTGCCGCCAGCGAAAGAGGCCATCCCGGCTTTTTTCGCCATCAGATCAACCAGTGTGGTCACACTGCTTTTGCCATTGGAGCCGGTAATCGCCACCACGGGTGCTTTGGCTTCACGCACAAACAATTCAATATCACCGATGATTTCCGCACCCCGTTCGGCAGCAGTGCGGATTTCAGGGGTAGCCACCGCAATACCGGGGCTGACCACCAGTGTTTGTGCCTGGGCAAACATTGCATCCGCATCAGCAAATGCACCGAAGGCATAAGGTGCAGCCGGAAACTGCGTCAGCAGCTCATCCTTGCCCGGTGGATTGGCACGGCTATCCACCACCGCGAAGGCAATGCCGCGTGAATGCAGGTAACGGGCAACCGACAGCCCGGTCTGACCAAGGCCAACCACCAGCGTGTTCCAGTTGTAAGCAGATGTTGCCATGTTCACGTTACCCATTAACGAATCTTCAACGTTGCCAAACCGATCATCACCAGAATCACGGTAATGATCCAGAAACGGACAATGACCCGTGGCTCAGGCCAACCCTTCTTCTCATAATGGTGGTGCAAGGGTGCCATGCGGAAAATGCGCTTGCCGCCGGTCGCCTTGAAATACCCCACCTGCAAAATCACCGAGAGGGTTTCCAGCACGAAAATCCCACCCATGATTGCCAGCACAATTTCCTGACGCACCACCACCGCCACGATGCCAAGTGCCGCGCCCAGTGCCAATGCGCCCACATCACCCATGAACACTTGCGCGGGGTAAGTGTTGAACCACAGGAAACCCAGCCCTGCACCAAAAATCGCGCCACAAAACACCACCAGTTCACCGGCTCCCGGCACGCGAGGCACACCCAGATACTGAGCCATCGTGGCGTGACCACTCACATAAGCGAAGACTGCCAGGCCGCCCGCCACCATGATGGTCGGCATGATGGCAAGCCCATCCAACCCGTCTGTCAGGTTGACCGCATTACTGGAACCAACCACCACCAGATAGACCCACGGAATAAACAGCCACCCCATTTGCCAGTGGGCATCTTTCAGCACTGGCAGGAAAAAAGTGGTTTCCGTAGAAGTTTGTGCGGAGGCATACAGGTAAAACGCAGCAGCAAACCCCACGATGGTCAAACCCAAGGTTTTCTGGCGAGCCGTCAGCCCCATGTTGCGGCGCATTTTCAGCTTGATGTAATCGTCCAGACCGCCCACCAGGCCGAAACCCAGTGTTACGCCCAACACAACCCATACATAGCGGTTGGTCAAATCTGCCCACAACAGGGTAGCCACCCCGATAGCAAGGATGATCATCACCCCGCCCATGGTCGGTGTACCGGCTTTCATCTGGTGCTGCGGACCATCTTCGCGGATATATTGCCCAATCTTTAACCGGGTCAACGCCCGAATCATGCTCGGCCCAGTCCACAGCGCAATCAACAGCGCGGTCAGCAAACCCAGAATTGCCCGTAAAGTGATGTATTTGAAAACGTTAAAGCCGCTGTAAAAATCACTCAAAAAATCAAACAACCACACCAGCATTACGCAGCCTCCCTGACAGCCACTGCTGTCAAAGCATCCACCACCCGCTCCATGCGGGCAGAGCGGGAACCTTTCACCAGTACATTGGTTCCCGGCTGCAAATCCTGCTCCAGGGCTGCCAACAAGGTATCCAGATCAGTAAAGGCATAATCCGGCTTGCCAAATGTTTGGCTCGCATTCGCACTCAAACGCCCCAGCGTGTACAGGCCATCAATGCCTGCTGCCGCTGCCTGCTGCCCAATGGCAGCGTGTAATTGTTCACCAGTGTTGCCCAATTCGCCCATGTCACCCAGTACCATTATTTTTCTGCCACTCAACCCTGCCAGTACCGCTACTGCTGCTGCGGTCGAAGTCGGGTTAGCATTGTAAGTATCATCAATCACCATAACGCCATGCTTGCCAGGTTTAGGGTTCAAACGCCCCTTGACGGGTTGCAGGGATTCCAGCCCACGCTGCACCGTCTCCAGCGATACGCCCAACGCGAGTACCGCAGCGGCAGCAGCGAGTGCATTCATTTGGTTATGCCGCCCCAGCAACGGCAAACTGACGGCAACCGCTTGCCCATTGGCCGCAATATGTAACTGGCTATCAACAATACTGCCACGTACATCCGCCGGATTAGCCATGCCAAAGGTGATCACTCGTCTGCCAGTATTCAGACCACGCCAATAATCCACATACGCATCATCAGCATTGAGAACAGCAATGCCTTGTTCTGACAAACCATTGAAAATTTCACCCTTGGCACGTGCCACACCTGCCAAGTCACCAACACCCTCCAAATGGGCAGCCCCGGCATTATTGATGATGGCAATATCCGGGCGGGCAATCCGGGTCAGGTAATCAATTTCCCCAAAATGGTTCATCCCCATTTCAATCACCGCAAAACGCTGTTCCGGGCGCAGACGCAACAAGGTCAGTGGCATTCCAATGTCATTGTTGAGATTCCCCAGCGTCGCCAAGGTATCACCCTGTAATGACAAGATGGCTGTGAGCATTTCCTTGACAGTGGTTTTGCCATTGCTGCCTGTCAGCCCAACAACAGGCTGGTGGAATTGTTTGCGCCAAGCGGCTGCCAACCGCCCCAATGCCAAACGTACATCGTCCACCACCACTTGCGGGATGTCGGCATCCAGTGGTTTTGCCACCAGCGCTGCACTGGCCTTGCCAACCACTTGCGGTACGAAATCATGGGCATCAAAACGCTCACCTTTCAGTGCCAGAAACAGGTCGCCCGCTTGCACTGCGCGTGAATCACGTTCCAGCCGCTCGATAGCAATACTGCGGCTGCGCTCTGTATCCGTGGCATGGAGCGTGCCATTGGTCATTTCAACAATGTTTGCCAAAGTCAGCCATGTCATGCGCCACACTCCTGCAACGCTTGCGCTGCCTGGATGCGGTCATCAAATGGCACAGTGCCATTGGCGAGAATCTGTACGGTTTCGTGCCCTTTTCCGGCAATCAGCACCGTGTCACCGGGCTGTGCCTGTTGGATGGCGAGGCGAATGGCTTTTGCGCGGTCGTGCTCAAAAGTCACGCCCGCTTTATTGGTAATGCCCTGCATAATGTCCTCAAAGATTTGCTGCGGATTTTCGGAGCGCGGATTATCGTCGGTAACGATCACCACGTCAGCAGCAAATTCTGCCTTTTGAGCCATTAATGGGCGCTTGCCCCGGTCACGATCACCGCCGCAACCGAATACGCAGAGCAGACGACCACGGGTATGCGCCCGCACGGCTTGCAGCACCTGTTCCAGCGCCCCTGGTGTATGTGCGTAATCCACCACCACCAGCTTGCCATCATCGCTGCCCGCAGCAACACGTTCCATACGCCCCGGCACGACCCACACCTGTTGCAGGCGTTGCAGAGCTTCAGCAAACACCACGCCTTTAGCCAGCAACACACCCAACGCCGCCAGCAGGTTATGCAGGTTGAAACGCCCCAGTACCGGCGCTTGCAGGATACCTTGTTCCTGCCCCCACACCACACTGGCACGGATGCCGGTATGATCAAACACCGCATCACTGGCAACCAGCGTTCCGACTGGGTAATCCGTCACGGAACCCACGCCATAACCGATCAGTTGCACGGTATTACCCTGCACTTCCGCCGCCAGCCTGCGCCCAAAGGCATCATCCAGATTCAACACCACTGTTCGCAAATCCGACCAGTGGAACAACTTGCGTTTGGCTTCAGCATAGGCTTCCACCGTACCGTGATAATCCAGATGGTCGCGGGTCAGATTGGTCAGAACTGCCACATCAAAGCGGATACCATTCACCCGCCCCTGATCCAGCGCATGGGACGACACTTCCATCGCCACAGTCTGGAACCCATCATCACGCAACTGGCGCAACAACCCATGCACAGTCAGCGCATCCGGGGTAGTGTGTGTTGCAGGTTGCAATTGTGCGGGAATGCCGATGCCCAGCGTACCGATTATGGCTGCACCATGACTGCCGACATTAAGGGCTTCAGCAACAAAATGGCTGACGGAGGTTTTGCCGTCAGTGCCAGTGACACCAACCATGAACAGATCGGCGCTAGGGCTGGAATTAAAACGGTCGGCGAGAGTGCCCAGATGCCCCCTCAACAAAGGCACGGGCACAAACTCGACCGACAAGGGTGGCTGTTGTAAACCGTCTTCCGGCTCATACAGGATAGCGACCGCGCCTGCCTGTACCGCCGCCTCAGCATAGGCAAGACCATGCTGACGGGTTCCACGCAAGGCAACGAAAGCCATACCGGGGCGAATTTGACGGTTATCCAGTGACAGGCCGTTGACCATCACATCCGGCGCGGATGGTACGATACCTGCCAATAATGCACGAAGGGACATCCCTGTCATGTTGCCCCCTCTGTAGTCTGTTTGGGTGGTTGGGTATCAGCCTGACGGGTATCCGGCAGGTTGTCGGGCGGAATATCCAGCAAGCGCAAGGCTTCTGCCATGACTTTAGAAAATACCGGGGCAGCCGCACGACCACCACTATCCTCAATTTTTGGCTCGTCGATCTGTACTGCCACCACCAGACGTGGACGGCTCACAGGCGCAACCCCAATAAAGCTGGTCAGGTAACGATCATCACGGTACTTGCCATCAATGAATTTGTAAGCCGTGCCGGTTTTCCCTGCCACACGGTAGCCCTCAACCATCGCCATTTCCCCCGTACCACCTTTTTGCACAACGGCTTCCATCATGCGCAACACGGAACGGGCAGTTTCAGCCGACATGACATCCTGAGCCAGCGGCTGCTGTGTCACCTTGTAAATGCTAGCAGGCATCAATTTGCCTCCCGCAGCGAACGGCGCATACGCATGAGTCAATTGCAACAGACTGGAAGACAAGCCATAACCGTAACCATGGGAAGCATGATCAACCTTTCCCCAACTTTCATAGCCAGTCAACTGACCTGCGGATTCCCCGGAAAAACCGGCATCTGGCACACGCCCGAAGCCCAGTTTGCTAAGGAACATCCAGTGGTCACGCGGATTCATCAGCAAAGCCACCCGGCTGGCACCGACGTTGCTGGATTTTGCCAGCAGTTTTGCCAGACTGATCGGGCCATAATTGCCCTTGTCCTTGACCGTGTATTTGCCGAAGCTGATATGCCCTGGCGAGGTATCAATCAGAATATCCGAGCCAATCACCCGCGCTTCCAGTGCCGCTGCCAGTGTCAACGGCTTGAGAGTGGAACCCGGCTCGGATTTGTCGGTGACTGCACGGTTGCGGTAGCGGTAAGGCTCAACATCTTTGCGGTTGTTGGGATTGAACGACGGTACATTGACCATCGCCAGAATTTCACCGGTATGCGCATCCAGCACCACCATCGACCCGGCGCGAGCATTCAGCTCGTAAACCCGCCCCTTAAGTTCCTTGTAGGCCAGATACTGGATACGGCGGTCAATGCTGAGCTGTATGTTTTGCCCCGGTTGCATTTCTTCCAGATTGACCACGCTCTCCACCAGCCGACCTTTGGCATCACGCACAACACGGGTTTTACCATCCTTGCCTGCCAGATCGGCATTACGGGCTTTTTCGATACCTTCAATGCCCACGCCATCCGTATTGGTCATCCCCACCACATGCCCTGCGGTTTCACCCAGCGGGTAATAACGGCGATACTCACGGGTAGCAGCCACACCCGGCAAATCCAGAGCGAGGATTTCCTCTGCCACTTCCAGCGGTAAATGACGACCGAGATAGGCAAACTGTTTGTTGCCCTCTTTTTCCAGACGCCGTAACAGCTCGCCTTCCCCCATTTCCAGGGTTTCTTCAATATGACGGAAACCGGCTTCCAGGCGGGCGAAACGGGTTGCCGCCAATTCGTGCATTTCACGCTCTTCAGCATCAGCCTTGCCTGCGGTCGCATCTGTCACCTGCCGGGCAAGCTCGTATTCGTGGCGCATTTCTTCACGGGCTTTCAGCAAGTCCTGCGGATTGCACCACAGCGAATCCACCGGCGAACTGATCGCCATCGCATCGCCGTTACGGTCAAGGATCATGCCCCGGTAAGCCGGAACGGTTGCCACCCGCAATTGACGGTCATCCGCCTTTTTCTGCAACCATTCCTGCTGGAAAATTTCCAGATATGCCGCACGCAACATCAAAATGCCGATCACCACCAGCAAGAGGAGCATCAGGAGCAGTCGTCTGCCCTGAAAAACCGGTGATGTAACATGCTTGCGTTTCACTCGCGTATGACCCTGATATTGTCCGCAGACGGTTTCTGCATACCCAGTTCCTGTTTTGCCCGTGATTCCACGAGCACCTGATTCAGCAAGGTACTTTGTTCGAGCTTCAGGCGGCTCCATTCCGCGCTTAGCTCAGCATTTTCCTTTTCCAGTTTTTGCAACTCTGCAAACAACTGACGTGCTTCATGCCGGTTGGCAACCACCATCAAGGCCATACCAATGACCAACAGGTACAACAGCCCCAATCCCAGCAAGCGACCACGATTCATGGCATTCGCTCCCCAACCCGCATAATGGCACTGCGGGCGCGGACATTACCTTCCACTTCCACCCCAGAAGGCCGGATGGCTTTGCCTATCAAGCGCATGGGTGTCTGTGCGGCTTGCAGCATCACGGGCAACCCCTTGGGTATTGGCGGCGGAGTGGAAACATCCCGCAGGAAATGTTTGACGATACGGTCTTCCAGTGAATGAAAACTGATGACGACCAGCCGCCCTGTGGGAGCCAGGTAATCAACCGATTTGCGCAAACACTCTTCGACATCATCCAGTTCCTGATTTACTTTTATACGTATTGCCTGAAAACTGCGGGTTGCAGGATGCTTGCCCGGTTCACGCTTGCGCACGACGCCCGCAATCAATTCAGCCAATTGCGTTGTAGTTTGCAGTGGAGCTTGCGAGCGTGAACGTGCAATTTCACGTGCAATCTGGCGCGAAAACCGCTCTTCCCCGTAACGCCAGAGAATATCCGCCATTTCTGTTTCCGTTGCACGATTAAGCCAGTCAGCGGCACTTTCGCCCCTGGATATATCCATCCGCATATCCAGTGGACCTTCACGCATGAAACTGAAACCCCGTTCAGCATCATCCAGTTGCGGGGAGGAAACCCCAAGATCCAGCAAGACACCCTGAATCAGCCCTGCAACACCGGCTGCTGCCAATGCTTCAGGAAAATCACGGAATGAACCGTGCCAAACAAAAACACGCGGGTCATCCGCATAACGTTGACGTGCATGTTCAATCGCTACCGGATCCTTGTCCGTCACAATCAAACGCCCATTTTTTCCCAAGTGTTCCAGTATCAGGGCAGAATGACCGCCACGCCCGTATGTGCCATCCACATAAATACCGGAAACCTGCACATTCAAGGCGGCAACCGCCTCATGCAGAAGCACTGTATCGTGCTTCCAGACCGGATCAGTCACTGTTCACCGCCTACATCGAAACCTGATTGAGAATATCGTTGGTTTCACTGTCTTCCTGAGCTTCCAGCAACCAGGCTTCACGAGCTGCATCCCACCCATCGGCATCCCACAATTCAAACTTGTTGGCCTGCCCGACCAGTACCACCCTTTTGTCCAGACCTGCGTACTCACGCAATGGAGCTGGCAGTAATACGCGTCCTTGGGCATCCAACTCCAGTTCCGCCGCATACCCGAGAATCAGACGCTGCATATTGCGGACACGCCGGTTCATATTGGGCAATGACATCAGGGTTTTCTCAACCTTTACCCATTGATCCATCGGGTAAACCAGCAGGCATTTGTCAGTGTGGTCGACTGTGATGACGATTTGCCCACCTGCTATTTCCGCAATAACATCACGGTACTTGGTAGGCATGGCAAGCCGCCCTTTGGTATCAACCGTGATATGTGATATGCCGCGAAACATGCTTGATTATCCACCCGTCATGGGAAAAACACCCACTTTTTTCCACTTTCTTCCACTTATGGGTGAATATAGGCAGACATCCACACGCTGTCAATAAAATTCCGAAGAATTAACTTTAATAAGCAATAATTAAGGATTAAAAACAAATAGACCAAATGATTAAAAATTAAATCTTGTTTTTTTTCATTAAGATGGAAACAAAAGCTAAAGCAGATTCTCAGGAAAAAGCACTCTATGCCAATTGGCAAAAGGGCTGAAAGGAATTTGAAAAAAATAAAGAGCTGATCTGTAAGCCGGGTTCTGTCGAGGACAATCATTCATCTGGGATACATGTCACCATGCACCTCTAGCAACCTACCCGGATGCAGTGCGGGTCACACCAATGCATCCCTATTTGGTCTTGCTCCAGACGGGGTTTACCGTGCCGTCGACTGTTACCAGCGACGCGGTGCGCTCTTACCGCACCATTTCACCCTTACCTCCGGCGAACCGGGTTGGCGGTATAATTTCTGTGGCACTTTCCGTCGGCTCGCGCCGCCCAGGCGTTACCTGGCGTCTTACCCTGTGGAGCCCGGACTTTCCTCCATCCCGCAAGCGGAACAGCGATTGCCCAATCAGCTCTGGCGCGAACAATAACAGATAGACGTCAACGTTGCACCTGCGCTGTAACAGGTGGCGCGGTTACAGGTGCCTCTGCCACTGGCATGGCAACACCCCAGTAATGATAGAACGCTGCCGGAAACAGCTCAGGGTAACGTACTGCCCCCCACCACAAGACCACAGTTGCTAATACGAACACCAACAATACGTCAATCAGGCGATTCACCATCCAATCAAACACTGGCAACTCCTTTACCTAAAAAGTGGACATACAAGATATAGCTCATTTTCCCGCGCCTGCTTCATGGACTACACTGGAAAAATACAATACCCCGATTAGTAGCGCCAACCACCAGGAGGAATACCATGCAACGCTACCAGCACTTGCTTGCCGCCGTTGATTTTTCTGACATGGGCGGAGAAGTCATCCAACACGCCCAACAAATGGCGGAACTGTTTGATGCCCGCCTCAGCCTGCTGCATGTGGTGCAAGACCTAACCTTGGCAGCGGAACCCTTTGGTGAACCAGCCGCACTGGTATTGGGAGAAGAAATACGTCAGCAGCACCTGACCCGTTCCCAGGAAAACCTGGAAGCCCTTGCCGCCCAGCATCAACTGCCACTCCATGTAGAACGTGCCATTGAGACGGGCTTTGCCGCCGAAACAATCATCAGCTTTGCCGAAGACAAACAGGTCGACCTGATTGTGCTTGCCCACAGCGGCAAAAAAGGCATTTTTGGTTTACTTGGCTCAACGGCCAATGCAGTCGTCAAATCAGCCAAGTGTGACGTACTGGTAGTACGCTACAAATCTGTTTGAAACAAGGATAACAAGATGATCAGAGCAGTGTCAGGATAATGCCTTGCAATTGCACAACAGCCACGATTGAGGCCGAACCAAACAGCAGGACAAGACCCGGTTTGCGCAACAGGGAAAGCCTGTGGGAAGCAAGAATTGCGCCCGAAAAGAAAAAGCCTATCAAGCCAATGATCAGCTCGGCAGGCACGTCTACCGCCAACACTCTGGCAACACCGAGGAAAAGACCACCGATAATGCCAGCAAATAGCAAGGCTTTAAGCACTGCCGACGGCACGACGCAATACGTGCGTGCAACCAAATCGTTCATTGAATATTCCTGCAACATGGGGAAGACCCTAGCTTAATATAAGATTTTGCTAAAATACACCTTGCGAAAAATCAAACTACCGATGTTAAACCCATATCCCGCGACAAACTGCAAGTTATACCTCCCGCATGATGAATCTGTTACAGTAGCGACAAACGAGCTAGGGGTGCTTGCACAAGCAGGCTGAGATTACACCCTTGGAACCTGATACGGATGATACCGGCGTAGGGAATGCTCCATTGCTGAGCCATTCCGCGCCCTAGTGGAGCAAATAGGAATATGAGCGCAATACCCGAATCCTTCCTGAAAAAAACCGCTGAGCTCTCCAGCGCAGTCACACAACCCTTCCCCAACTCGCGCAAAGTTTACCTGCAAGGTTCACGCCCTGACATCCGCGTCGGCATCCGTGAAATCGACCAGCACCCTACCCCTGCCAGTTTCGGGGCAGAAGTGAATCCGCCGATTCCGGTCTATGACACATCTGGGCCATTCACCGACCCGAACGTGCGCATCAACCTGCTGGAAGGCATCCCCGATGTACGCCTGAACTGGATTCTGGAACGCAACGATACCGAACAACTGAATGGCCCCACCTCCGACTACGGACGCGACCGCCAGAACGACCCACGCCTGGCACACCTGCGTTTTGCCCATTTGCGAGCACCGCGCCGCGCCAAGGCAGGAAAAAACGTCTCGCAAATGCACTATGCCCGCCAAGGCATCATCACCCCGGAAATGGAATACGTCGCCATCCGCGAAAACCTGAAATTGCAGGAACTGCGCAATGACCCACGCTACGCCAAACTGTTACGCCAACACGGTGGTCAAGCATGGGGAGCGAACTTGCCAGCGGAAGTCACGCCAGAATTTGTCCGCAAGGAAGTTGCAGAAGGTCGTGCAATTATCCCCGCCAACATCAACCACCCGGAACTTGAACCGATGATCATCGGGCGCAATTTCCGCGTGAAGATCAATACCAATATCGGCAACTCCGCCGTGACCTCATCCATCGAAGAAGAAGTCGAAAAAATGGCATGGTCAGCACGCTGGGGTGGCGACACCCTGATGGATCTTTCCACTGGCAAAAACATTCACGAAACTCGCGAATGGATTCTGCGCAATGCCCCCATGCCCATCGGCACAGTACCTATTTACCAGGCACTGGAAAAAGTGAACGGCAAAGCCGAAGACCTGACCTGGGAAATTTTCCGCGACACCCTGATTGAACAAGCCGAACAAGGCGTGGATTATTTCACCATTCATGCCGGGGTGCGTTTGGCATACGTGCCCATGACTGCCGACCGTGTTACCGGCATTGTCTCTCGTGGCGGCTCAATCATGGCAAAGTGGTGTCTGGCGCATCACAAAGAAAACTTCCTTTACACCCACTTTGAAGACATCTGCGAAATCATGAAGGCTTACGACGTGAGCTTCTCGCTGGGTGACGGTTTGCGCCCCGGCTCCGCTGCCGATGCCAATGACCGCGCCCAATTCGCTGAACTGGAAACCCTCGGCGAACTGACCAAAATTGCGTGGGAACACGACGTACAGGTGATGATCGAAGGCCCCGGTCACGTACCTTTGCACATGGTCAAGGAAAACATGGACAAGGAACTACGCGACTGTTTTGAAGCACCGTTCTACACCTTGGGGCCATTGGTGACAGATATTGCCCCCGGTTACGACCACATCACTTCCGGGATTGGGGCGGTCAATATCGGCTGGTATGGCTGTGCGATGCTGTGCTATGTCACCCCCAAAGAGCATCTGGGCTTGCCCAATAAGGAAGATGTGCGGGTCGGCATCATCACCTACAAGATTGCCGCACACGCTGCCGACCTCGCCAAGGGCTGGCCCGGCGCACAAATCCGCGACAATGCTATGTCGAAAGCACGTTTCGAGTTCCGCTGGGAAGACCAATTCAACCTGGGGCTAGACCCAGACCGGGCGCGTGAATATCACGACGAAACCTTGCCGAAAGATTCCGCGAAAGTGGCGCATTTCTGCTCGATGTGCGGCCCGCATTTTTGCTCGATGAAGATTACCCAGGATGTACGCGATTACGCCGCCAAACAGGGCATGGATGCAGAAGTAGCATTGCAAAAGGGTATGGAAGAAAAAGCGGTGGAATTCGTTAAAACCGGCGGCAAGATTTACCATCAGGCATAGGTGTCTCTAGCAGGTTTTGCTAGAATAGCCGCATGGAAGAAAGCCTATCATTTGCCGTTACTTTTGAAGGCGGTCAGCCTTCCGTGCAACTCGTTGTACTGGAAGGCTACCGGCATCCCGACCGTATTCTGGAAATCCCACTGGGATTACTCGACTTTCGGGCGCTTGTGCGTAGTGCGCAAGCCACGGGAGATTACTGGATCGTTAACACCACCCCCGACTTGCCAGATTTCCAGGTAGAATCTGCCGTTTTCGTGCGTCACCGGGATGGCAAAATCCTGTGGGACATTGTGTACGAACATTATGAACCGTTCCTGCATGTTGAACTGGACATGGAAGATGACGAGCCAGCCGATGAATTCGATGAAAACATCATTACCCTGACCTTTGACCCATTCCAGTATGTCAGTGCACTGTACCAGTTCTGTCAGGCATACCCGCAATTCAAGCCGGTCACGTTTCAACCGCAAGCAAGCGAAGATGGCTTGCAACTGGAATCTTTTCTGCCGCAACTCTATATCCTGTGGCGACGTCATGGTGAAACGCATGGGGCGGTCAATGCAGAAGGGGTACTGATTACCGATACGGACAGTTTCTCGCGTCAGGCTGAAGAACAGTGGACGGATGAAGTCCTGCGTGCCCTGCTGGAAATGCGCTTCGGGCGCATCATGGGCAATATTGATGCCTATCTGGATTCCTTGCCACCGGATGTGTTGGCAAAACTGGAAGCCGACAGCGCCCATATCGAAACGGCACTCAACGAGCGCTGGTCAAAACTGGTCAATTCCCTGACTGAAGAAGAAGCCGAAGACCTGGAAAACGAGCAAAGCAAAAGCAAGTTCCCCAACAGCCTGAAATTGCGCCTGATGCGTGAATTCCTGTCTGGCAACCCCTCCGTGCTGTTGGGCTATTCCCATGAAGATGAAAATCCTGACACAACGGACAAAGTAATCAGCCTTGCCAACTGGAAAAAAGATCGGCAAGACACCAGCTCCAGCCAGCCATGAAACGATAAGGCATCGGGCTTAACGCGCCAATGCCTTTTCCAGTTGCGGCGCCAGTTGGGTTAGAAAATCACGACTCAACGCCACCCAGATAATGAGTGGTGCAATCATGGGCAGCAACAGGGTTCCTACCTGATAGCCCAGCGCAATCAGGTCAATGCTGCCTTGCGCAAACCCCTGTTGCAACTGAAAAGCAGCCCCCACCTCAAACGTCAGCGTTTTCAACACATGGAATACCATGCTGAACAATTCGACTGGCAACAGTAGTAATAATCCCCACACCAGCTTCAAGCCACGTTCCTTGCCTGGAGTAGCCAGTATCAACGCAGCCAGCAAAGGCAGGCTGTAACTGTAGACCAGCGGGTTCAGGTGAAAACCCAGCACATCATCCCCCACAGGTGGTGATACCACTGCCCCGCTGGCATCACGCCCGAAACTGGATGCCAGTACCAGCATGTGCCCATCCAGTTTCAGCCACAGTAAGGCATCCGGCGTGATCCAATCCAGCAATGCACTCGTCAGCAAGGTAACAGGAGCAAGATGAACAGCGGCGGTGAAATACCAGACCAAAAACGTCAATGGCAAAAGAATTACCACGCCCAGCATGAAACGATACAAAGGTTTCTGGCTCATACCGTAGCCTCCCCCTGAGGTGACGCAGGTGGAACGGGCTTGTCATCCACTGGCAAATAGCGAATCCAGATCAAAAACACCACCAACGCATCCAGCATGATCAACGCCTGCCAGACGTAAAGATGTGCCCAATCGAACAGTTCCCGGTTCCATTGCCCGAGGTAAAACAGGCTGATAATCCGCAACAGGTTGACACCCTGAATCGCGACAAAGCCCCATAACAAGCCTTGCAGCTTGTACAGGAAAGGTGCAGGAAAAGCGATGATGGCAGCCAGCAACACAATCATGGCTTCCACCCCATTGCAGCCAGGCTCAATGGAGACAGCAAAGCCGTTCAAGGTACTGCGTACCACCTTGCCGGAAGTAGCCACATTTGGGTCAAAAGCGGAAACCAGCCAGCCACTGACATCAGCCAACAAACCAGTCCAGGGAAGGATGACAGCAGATTGCACCGGTTGCAGGATTTCGACACCAAACAGCGTCACCTGCACCAGCATGAACACAACAAGAAAACGTAACATAGCCCCTACTTATCATTGTTATTATTCAGGGTTAAAACTTTAACGCATTTTACCTACGGATGATAGTTTGATTGTGGCAACGCCTTTGTCCTGCTTGCCACAGGAACCGCCGACTGGCTGCCGGTGTTGGCATTCGCTTTTCAACAGACACCGCCCCATCCAGAACAGCATCACCCCTGAGATGACACAAACACCAACAAACACCCAGCTCACATCCTGCCCTTGCTGGTGCTGTACATAAGCGCCCATGACACCAATCCCCACCAGTAACAGCAAAGCAACCCAGCGGGCAATATTGATGAAGCGGAAGGCCAGTGATTTTTCACAACGGTGTAAGGCCCAACATTTTGCTTTGTCATTCATCGAAATGCTCTCCCAATCATCGCTCAAGTCGTGCGATTATGCCTATCAAGTTGCTGCATGGCATCAAGCAACAAACATGCCACATCGCTGACAGACTGTAACCTGTTATCCAAAAACTTTGCCAGAAGCCCCTCCAACAGTGGCTGAAAGGATTGCAAGGCAACCGGCAGCCTGGGAATGGGGGCAAGCAGATGTTTTTTCAAGAGTTCTTCCAGTGTCTTGGCATCATAGGGCTTATCGCCTGTCAGGAGTTCATACAGTATTACCCCTAGGGCATACAGGTCGGAACGCTCATCGGCATCCTCCCCCATGATCCGCTCCGGGCTAATATAGTAAGGCGTGCAATACACCTCGTCGGCCTGCAAAAAACCGGCTTCCAGCAACAAACGGCTTTCAATGCCAAAGTCCAGCAAAGCCAGTGAACCATCTTCGCGCACCAAAATGTTCGCCGGTTTCAGATCACGGTGCAGCAGGCACAGGGAATGCATGGCTCCGACAGCCGCCAGCAATTCCTCAAACCATTGCAAACGCTGCGGCAAAGGCGGCAAAGGGCTAGTTTCCAGATGATGCCGCAAGGTATCCCCCTGGATGTATTCCATCCGCAGATAGATCGCACCATCGACCATACCTGCATCCAACACCCGTACCAACCCGCGCTGTTGCAGCAACCCTAAGGCACGCGAAGTTAGCAGGAAATCATCCAGCACTGCTGACGCAATCAGGGGGGCATCGAATTTGAAACGTTTGACGGCAAACGGCAAATGCGCCGTGTTTTCCGCCAGCAAGATGACGGCATTGTCACTCTCGTGCAATACCTCGCGGAAAGTCAGACCGGGCAACACCAGCGGGTATTGTTGCAGGCAACGCCGTAGCTTGTGCTGTTGATAAGCGGCTTCATCCATTAACGTTGCCTAACCCCTTTTGATGCTTATTTATAGGAATAAGCCCCGAGTGTAGAACAGTTCTCCCTATTATTCCCTAACTGTCGTATATGGCAGGTTTTTTCCGACATTGACAACATTCCAGCACTCCCGGATAATTGTGCCCCTTTAGCGGTAGCAATACCCTCTAAACCCTTGCCTCACCGCCATGACGGGAGGCTGTTTAACCCGAAAGGAAGAGCATTCATGCGACATTATGAAATTGTTTTTCTGGTTCATCCTGACCAGAGCGAACAAGTACCGGCGATGGTAGAACGCTATCGCAGCATGGTACAGGAAAGCGGTGGCGCGATTCACCGTCTGGAAGACTGGGGTCGCCGTCAACTGGCTTACCCTATCAACAAGCTGCACAAGGCACACTACGTGCTGATGAACATCGAGTGTGGCGCGGAAACCCTGGCTGAACTGGAAAGCATTTTCCGTTTCAACGACGCGGTTATCCGCCATCTCACCATCCTCTGTGACAAGGCCGTTAGCGAGCCTTCCCCACTGAAGAAGGAAAGCGAAGGCAAACCCGCCAAGCGTATGCGTGAAGAAGTCGTCGCTGATGACGAAGACGACGCATCCGACGACGAATAATCACGGCTGATCTGGAGATACACACTTATGTCACGTCAATTCCGCCGCAAAAAATACTGCCGTTTCACGGCTGAAGGCATCACCGAAGTTGATTACAAGGATGTCGACATCCTGAAAAGCTTCATTACCGAAACCGGCAAAATCGTGCCTAGCCGCATCACCGGCACCAAGGCCAAATACCAGCGTCAACTGGCGACCGCGATCAAACGCGCCCGCTTCCTGGCTCTGCTACCGTATTCAGACCAGCACAAGTAAGCTGCTGCCAACAGTCAACTGACGCGCAAATGCATGGCGTTTGTGCGCAAACAAGGTGAGAACGATGGAAGTCATTCTTCTGAAAAAAGTAGAAAACCTCGGTGCACTGGGCAGTGTTGTCTCCGTGCGTCCGGGTTATGCACGCAACTACCTGATCCCGCAGGGCAAAGCCCAGATGGCTACCAAAGCCAATATGGAAGCATTTGAAGCCCGCCGCGTCGAGCTGGAAGCCGAAGCATCTGCCGCACTGGCTGCTGCTGAAGCCCGTAAAGCCCAACTGGACGGCATGGTGCTGACCATCAAGGCCAAAGCCGGTAACGAAGGCAAACTGTTCGGTTCCGTTTCCAACATTGAAATTACCGAAGCCATTGTTGCTGCCGGTGTGGAAGTGGAACGCCGCGAAATCCGTATGCCTGACGGTGCTATCCGTCACTTGGGCGAGTTTGAAGTCGGCCTGCACCTGCATACCGAAGTCAACACTGTCGTCAAGGTTGTGGTTGAAGCAGCATAAGCGCTGCCGACAACCTGCTAGCAGAAATACCCCGCAGTGCCGTCAGGTGTTGCGGGGTATTTTCGTTTTATCCACAGAATTACCACAGACCTATCCCTAACCTTTCCGGCTGAGTTTCGTTAGAATGCTCACATGGCAGACTCATACGAATCCCTCAAAATCCCCCCCCATTCCATCGAAGCCGAGCAATCCGTGTTGGGCGGCTTGTTGCTGAGCGGGTTGGCACGCGACAGTACCGCCTGGGACACCATCGCCGACAAGGTGGTGGAAAGCGATTTCTATCGGCAGGATCACCGTCTGATTTTCCGCGCCATTGCTGACCTTGCTGAAGACAGCAAGCCGCTGGATCTGGTCACGGTGTCGGAATGGCTGAAACAACGTGGCGAACTGGAAAATGCCGGTGGTTTTGCCTATCTTGCAACCATGGCAAAAGACACCCCCAGTGCCGCCAATATCCGTGCCTATGCAGAAATCGTGCGGGAAAAATCCATCCTGCGCCAGTTGATCAGCGTTGGTACGGGTATCGCCGACTCCGCTTTCACCGCCCAAGGTCGCCCCAGCAAGGAATTGCTGGATGAAGCAGAGCAAAAAGTTTTCAGAATTGCCGAACAAGGTGCACGTCAGGGGCAGGTTTTCAAGCCACTCAAAAAACTGCTGAAAACCACCTTGGAACACATTGAGGAACTCAGCAAGCTCAACAGCACCATTACCGGCGTTTCCACCGGCTATACCGATCTGGACGAAATGACTTCCGGCTTGCAGAAAGGCGATCTAGTGATTGTCGCCGGGCGGCCATCCATGGGCAAAACCACCTTTTCGATGAACATCGCCGAATACGCTGCTGCCCACAAGAAGCTGCCAACCGCTGTTTTCAGCATGGAGATGCCCGCCGAACAACTGGTGTTGCGTTTGCTGTCATCCATGGGCAGGGTTGACCAGCACAAGGTGCGTACCGGCAAGCTGACCGATGAGGACTGGCCCCGCATCGCCACCGCCGTGAAAATTTTCTCTGAAGTTCCCATGTTCATTGATGACAGCCCGGCGCTGTCGCCTACGGAAGTCCGTGCTCGCGCCCGCCGCCTGATGCGTGAACACGGGCAACTCGGCCTGATTGTGTTGGACTACCTGCAACTGATGCAGGTCGGCGGTGGTTCTGATAACCGTACTGCTGAAATTTCTGAAATTTCCCGCTCCCTGAAATCGCTGGCAAAAGAACTGGCTTGCCCCGTCATTGCCCTTTCCCAGCTCAACCGCAGTCTGGAACAGCGCCCCAACAAGCGCCCGGTAATGTCGGATTTACGTGAATCGGGCGCGATCGAACAGGATGCTGACGTAATCATGTTCGTCTACCGCGATGAAGTCTACAACCCCGAATCCCCCGACAAAGGTACGGCAGAAATCATCATTGCCAAGCAGCGTAATGGCCCTATTGGCACATGCCGCCTCACGTTCCTCGGCAAATACACCCGTTTCGAGAATTTTACCCCGGACATTTACACACCGGGATTTGAATAAATGGCGCAACCCGCTACACTGCCCGCATGAAACGATCAGCCCGCGCCATCATTGACTCTTCCGCCCTGCGGCATAACCTTGCCCGTTGCCGCGAGGTTGCGCCCAACAGTCTGGCAATGACCGTCATCAAGGCCAATGCTTACGGGCACAACATGCTCAAAACGGCAGAAACCCTCAGTCATGCTAATGGTTTTGCCGTTTCCTGCATTCAGGAAGCAATGGAGTTACGTCAGGCGCGATTCATCCACCCGATTCTGGTATTGCAAGGTTTCAACAGCCTGCAAACCCTGAAAGCGGCTGCGGAACACCGTCTGCGTGTGGTAATCCACGACCGTTACCAACTTGACCTGCTGGACAGCGCCCCCGCATCCATCAAGGTGGATGCAGCCCTCAAGCTGGATACCGGAATGCACCGTCTCGGCTTGCCCATCGAACAGGCCAGCAACCTGTTTGAACAGCTCAGCAAGCATTCCAACATCAAGCCCACCCCCTGGCTGATGACCCACATGGCCTGCGCGGATGAACCGGAAAATCCCCACACGCAGCAACAGCTTGAGCGCTTTGCCAAATACACCGCAGGGTTACAGGCTCCCCGCAGCATTGGCAATTCCGCCAGTATCCTTGGCTGGCCACAAACCCACGTCAACTGGGTACGCCCCGGCATCATGCTGTATGGCTCCTCCCCTTTCGTCAATGGCAATCACAAAGGAGATGACCTGCAACCGGTCATGACCCTGACAGCCCCTATCATTGCCATCCACACCATTGCCAAAGGTGAAAGCATCGGCTACGGCGCAAGCTGGACATGTGCGGAAGACACCCGTACCGGCGTGGTGGCGATCGGCTATGCTGACGGTTATCCACGCCATGCCCCCAGTGGCACACCTGTGTGGATTAACGGTAAGGAAACCCGTATCCTCGGGCGCGTCTCTATGGACATGATCGTGATCGACCTGACCACAGTTGAAGCTCGCATCGGCGATCAGGTGGAACTGTGGGGCAAACATTTATCCGTTGACCGTATCGCCAAAGCAGCAGGAACTATCAGTTACGAGTTGCTGTGCAATGCAGGCAACCTCTGCCAACACGAATACCAATAACACATAAAATTTTTTACACTTTGACTGGAAATTGCTCAAATTTTTGCTACCCTCTTCTTCTGGCGCAACAAGTTTGAGTAATGGACGGTAAAAAATGGCAAAGAGAGAATCAGTCAAGCTGCTAAGCAGGCAGGAGCGACTGGCAAGGGCATTGGCAGCATTGACCATGGGTGTTGGTGGTATCCTGATCGCAGTGGCATTCATTGTCCAGCCATCCACAGCCCCCAAAGAAGCCTCTTCTACCCCTGCATCGGCAGACAAACAGGCTGAACCAAAACAAGAGCAAGCACTCGCACCAGCATTGCCCGCACCCACAGAACCAAAACCGGCGGCTGCAACACCACCTGCCGTTACCACAACACAAACCGAACAAACCACACCAGTAGTAACCACTACTGTTACAGATACAAAGCCACCAACTGAGCCTGCTGCCACTGTGGCAGAGAGCAAACCCGAACCCCAAAAACCGGCTGAAAACAAACCCGCTGAAAAACCTGCCGAGCCTGCTGTCACCCTGGCAGAAGCCAAACCCGAACCCCAAAAACCGGCTGAAAACAAACCCGCTGAAAAACCTGCCGAACCTGCTGTCACCCTGGCAGAGGCCAAACCCGAACCCCAAAAACCGGCTGAAAACAAACCCGCTGAGAAACCTGCCGAGCCTGCTGTCACTGTGACAGAGAGCAAACCCGAACCCCAAAAACCGGCTGAAAACAAACCCGCTGAAAAACCTGCCGAACCTGCTGCCACCGTAGCAGAGGCCAAACCAGAACCCCAGAAACCTGAGCAAGAAGAAAGTTCGTCAGGGGGCGGCTGGATTTATGCAGGCCAGTTTGTGGACGGACAATGGCTGGAACGCGGCTTGGTTATCGACAATGAATTGCCTGCCAGTGGCAAACGTTACGCACTCAATTGGGGAGCCAATGTACGTTCCACCCCACCCGGCAAAGACACATCCCTAAGCAAAACAGTCAGTTATCTCCCGCAAGGTCAGCAAGTAGAAATCGAGCAAGTCAAAAGGTCAGGTAACAAAGGACATGTTTGGCTAAAAATTAAATAACCCCCCAGCAGTGAAAATGACGCATGATTGGCAGTCTTGCATTACACTGGCAACCAAAGCCAGTGTAGGGTGTCCAATCAAACGTTATGATCGTCAGTATCCGCACAAAACTGTTTGTTGCCATTTTTTTAGCCTGCCTACTCACCATCGGTGGGCTGGCGGCGCTGGTGCAGTTTAATTTCAAACGCAGTTTTCTCGACTACCTGAACGAGCAGGAAAACCGTTCCCTGACACAACTGGGAGCACAACTGCTGGATCTGTATGAAGCCAAGGGTAACTGGCAGGAACTGGAAAACAATCCCCGGCTGTGGAATACCTTGCTGCACTCTGCCGTGCGTAGCAGCCTGTTTCCTGCCAATGGCGATGATGCGGAAAGGCCACCACCACCTCCTCCGCCACCCCACGAGCGGGAAATGGGCGGCTTACCATCGCCTAGGGCGCATTTCGCGCAACGCATTGAGCGCTTCAGCGGGCGGATAGTCCTGCTGGATGCCAACCGCAACCCCATCAAGGGTACACTACGCCCTGAAGTGCCTGAAAACCTGCACGAACTGGTTTCCAACGGCAAGATCATCGGCTATCTGGGGATGCATCGCCGCCAACGCCTGACAGAAAAAGTCGATGTGGAATTTGCCGACCGCCTGCAATACAGCCTGTGGCTGATCGGCCTGCTGGCCTTGCCGGTAACAGGTATCCTTGCATTCCTGCTCGCCCGTCATCTGAGCACGCCCATCCAGACATTGCGTAACGGAACCCGCCAGCTCACCGACGGCAATTACCAACTGCGCATGAAACCGCAAGGGCGCGACGAGCTTGCCCTGCTGACCCGTGATTTCAACCAGTTGGCAGAACGCCTGCAACAAAACGAAGCATCCCGCAAACAGTGGATTGCCGATATTGCCCATGAGTTACGCACTCCATTGGCTATCTTGCGCGGTGAAATCGAAGCCTTGCAGGACGGCATCAACCAGCCGGATGCCAGTACCTTTGCCTCCCTGCATCAGGAAGTCAGTCACCTGCAACGGCTGGTCAGCGATTTGTATGACCTATCCATGTCCGATAGCGGCGCACTCAGTTACCGCAAGGAACGGCTCGACATCATCGCCTTGCTGCGCGAAACCCTGACCTTGCACAGCACCCAGTTGCAGGAACAAAACCTGCAAACCGACACCCTTGGCATCAGCCAGACACCGGTCTGGATACAAGGCGACCCGCAACGCCTGCAACAACTGTTCAAGAACCTACTGGAAAACAGCCTGCGTTACACCGACAAACCGGGGCAATTGCGCATTTCCACCAGCCTGACCACCACGGGTATCGCCATACTGTTCAACGATTCACCTCCAGGTGTGCCGGATGAAGCCCTGCCGCACCTGTTTGAACGGCTTTTCCGGGTAGAAGCATCCCGCAACCGGGCAACCGGCGGTGCAGGCATTGGTCTGAGCATCTGCCGTAATATCGTGGCTGCGCATGACGGCAGCATCAGTGCTACCCATTCCAGCCTTGGTGGGTTGGAAATCCGCCTGTATTTCCCGCTGGAACAGGGTAAAACAGCATGACAGAACGCATCCTGATCGTCGAAGACGAACCCAAAATCGCCGACCTGTTGCAAAAATACCTGCACAATGCCAGCTACCAGACCCACTGGCTCAACAGCGGCATCGGTGTCAGCGCATGGGTACGGGAACAAAACCCCGACCTGATCCTGCTGGATCTGATGTTACCGGGCAAAGACGGGCTGGAAATCTGCAAGGAAATCCGCCAGTTCTCCCACGTTCCCATCATCATGCTGACTGCGCGGGTAGAAGAAATTGACCGTTTGCTGGGGCTTGAACTCGGTGCCGACGATTACATTTGCAAGCCTTTCAGCCCGCGTGAAGTGGTTGCCCGCATCAAGGCAACCCTGCGCCGGGTACAGGCATTCTGTGTACCGCCACAATCACCACCACCTGCACCCAACACGCTGTTAGAACTTGACCGTGACCGGCTGGTCGTCCGCTCAGGCTCGCACGAAACTAGCCTGACGCTGGTGGAATTTGAACTGCTGGCTGCCTTGCAACAGCATCCGGGGCGAATTTTCGGGCGTGACCAGCTCATGTCCAGGGTCTATACCGACAACCGCATCGTTTCCGACCGCACCATTGATAGCCACATCAAGAAACTGCGCAAGAAACTGGCAGAAATTCTACCGAATCAGGATCTGATCCATTCCGTTTACTCAGTTGGCTACAAGTTCGAGTCTGATAACAAAAACTTTGTTACGGTTATCCAGTAAAACAAACTCAGACGCGATAATTCTGTCTAAAATAGACTGATAACCACCTTCACACATCCGGGGATTATTATGACAACACACCCACCCCTCTTGCGCACGTTGCTCCTGCTGCTGCTAACCTCCGGCAGCATGATGATTTCCGGCTGCGGCGATGCCGACAAACCCGCCAGCGCCACCACGGACACCACTGTTGCAGGCAAACCGGATGCTGTTACCCAAGACCGCAATCGTTTGCTTACCGAACTGTTCAGTGTACGCCCACCCAGCATCCAGCCACGCAACAAGCCACTAACGCTGGCCTTCCGCCAGGCCGCAATTAGCGACGACAAGGTGGGCAGCAACGCAGATGCTTACCTGCAACTCTCGCCCCGTGTTGCGGGCAAAGCGCGTTTCGACACCACTAGCAGTATCGTGTTTACCCCCGATGCACCACTGGCGTCCGGGCAAGCCTACACCCTGACGGTAAAACCGGACGGATTGCTCAATATCCCCGCCAATACCCCGGCGCTGGATTTCGCCTTCAAAACCGCCGCACTGGAAGTCGATGTGCAATTCCAGGGGTTAGACCCGGTAGCCGACCAGCCCACGCAAATGCAACTGGAAGGCAAGGTGTTCACCTCCGACTACGTTGCACCGGATGTGGTGGAAAAAATCCTGCAAGCCACCGCACAGCAAAAGCCGCAACGCATCGGCTGGGAACACAATGACGCAGGCACGGAACACCGTTTCATGGTGGTCAATATCCCACGCGAAACCTTCGGCACGGATTTGCACCTGACGTGGGATGCCAAAGCCCTCAACGCGCAAGGCGACAACCTAAGCGGCACGCGCGATTTCAAAATCCCCAGCCAAGCCACTTTCAGCGTCACCCGCATTGATGCCCTGAGCGAAAACGCCGATGGCAAACCGCACGTCAGCATCAGTTTTTCCGACGCCCTCGACACCCAGCAAGACCTGAAAGGCTTGGTGCAACTAGGCAGCGGCGAAGTCACCACCCAAATCGTCGGCAACCGCCTGCTGGTCTACCCCACCGGTGAACTGGAACCCGGCGAACACAAACTGATCCTGCAACCCGGCATCAAGGCCACCTCTGCCGCATTGGGCAAACTGGCGGAACGCAGCGAGCAAGCCATTACTCTGGGCGCACCCAAGCCCGCCGTGCGTTTTGTCGGCAAAGGCAGCATCCTGCCCGAAGGCCAAAGCATGACCATCCCGCTGGAAGCCCGCGCCGTCAATGCCGTGCAAATCACCGCGCTGGAAGTGTTCCCGGAAAACATCGAACAGTTCCTGCAAGTCAATGGGCTGGATGGCGACCGCGAAATGGAGCGCGTTGGGCGTAATGTCTGGCGCAAAACCATTCCGCTGACCGCTGCCAACCCCAACCAGTGGAACCGTTACAGCATTGATGCCACCGAACTGTTCAAAGCCAAACCCGGCTCCATGTACCGGCTGCAACTGGCGGTTGACCGGCGTTTTTCTACCTATCCCTGCCCTGCCGGAACACCCGCCCCGCAAATCAGCGACAAACCGCTGAGCAGCGCGGAAGATGACGACGGCAATGAAACCAGCGGTTGGGATGGCATCGAAGAATACAGCCTCGCAACGGAAGATTACGACTGGGACAAACGCAATGACCCGTGCGATGACAGCTATTTCCACAACAGTTCCGACGTGGAAGCCGCGCACAACTTCGTTTCCAGCAATCTTGGCCTGATCGCCAAACAGGATGGCAGCGGCAAGGTACATGTGATTGCCACCGACCTGCGCACGGCAGAAGCCGCAGCGGGTGTCAGCCTGACCCTGCGCAATTTCCAGGGACAAACCCTGACCACTGCCACCACTGGCGGCGATGGCTTTGCGGAACTCGCCAGCCCCAATACCCCATTCCTGCTGGTGGCAGACAAAGGCACAGACCGCGCCTACCTCAAGCTCAATGCCAATACCACGCTGGAAACCAGCCAGTTTGATGTCGGCGGCGAAACCGTCAAACAGGGCCTGAAAGGCGTGATCTACGGCGAACGTGGCGTGTGGCGACCCGGCGATGACATTTTCCTCACCTTCGTGCTGCAAGACCGTGCCAAAACCTTGCCAGCCAACCATCCGGTCACACTGCAACTGTTTGACCCGACGGGCAAACTCAAACAAACCGTCACCAGCAAACAACCTACTGGGCCGTTTTATACCTTCAAGCTAAAAACGGCGGAAACTGACCCGACCGGCGACTGGCTGGTGAAAGCCGCGCTAGGCAGCAGCACGTTCGACAAGACCCTAAAAATCGAAACCGTGCGCCCCAACCGCCTGAAAGTGGAACTGGGTTACGGTGATGCCAAAGCCTTGCACGGCTATCAGGATTTGCCCGAAGCCACCCTGTTTGCGCAATGGCTGCACGGCGGCACTGCCAGCGGACTCAAAGCCGATGTCAGCGTCAAACTGCGCGAGAAAACCACCGTGTTTACCCGTTTCAACGATTACGCCTTCGATGACCCGACCCGCAAGCTCGACAGCAGCGAACAGCAATTGCTGGAAGGTTATCTGGACGGGCAAGGCTATCTGCGTTTTACGAAAAACTTCCAGCCGGAAAAACCCGCTGCCGGGATGCTGAGCGCGTGGTTCACCAGCCGCGTGCATGAAGCAGGCGGCGGTTTCAGCATCAGCAAGCAAGACATCGATTATTACCCCTTCCAAAATTACGTCGGGATCAAACTGCCCAAAGGCGATGCCGAACGCGACATGCTGCTCACCGACCAGGAACATACGGTTGACATCGCCAGCGTGAATGCCGACGGGCAGGAAGTTTCCCTACCGCAGGTCGAAGTCACCCTCTACAAAATCGACTGGAAATGGTGGTGGGACAAAACCCCCGACTCGCTGGCTGAATACGCCGACGCCAGCCACAGCAGCAAATTGCAGCAATCCATCGTCAGCACCACCAACGGCAAGGGCGAATGGAAATTCCAGATCAAATACCCGGAATGGGGACGTTACCTGATCCGCGCCTGCGACTTGCAGGGCAAACATTGCACCGGCAAAACCCTGTACGTCGACTGGCCCGGTTGGGCAGGCCGTGCTCAGGAAGATGGCAGCGGTGCAGCGGCAATGTTACGTTTCAGCAGCGACAAAACCAGCTATCAGGTCGGCGAAACCGCGCAAATCCAGTTGCCGGAAGCGCAAGCCGGACGCGCACTGTTTACTGTCGAAACCAGCAGCCAGATTCTGGAACAACGCTGGATCGAATTTAACGGTCAGCGTACCCAGATTCCGCTGCCGATTACTGCCGCCATGGCGCCGAACGCCTACGTCAGCGTGACCTTGTTGCAAGCGCACCAGAACAAGCAGAATGATCGCCCGATCCGCCTGTACGGCATCATTCCGTTGCTGGTGGAAGACCCTGCAACCAGGTTGCAACCCGTGCTGAAAGCCGCCGAAGAATGGCAGCCGCAAACCACCCAAACCTTCAGCATTAGCGAACAAGCCGGGCGGGCAATGGATTACACCCTCGCCGTAGTGGATGAAGGCTTGCTCGGCCTGACCCGATTTGAAGCCCCCGACCTGCACAAAGCTTTCTACCGCAAGGAAGCGTTAGGGGTCAAAACCTGGGATTTGTTCGACAGCGTAATCGGTGCATACAGCGGCAATCTGGAACGCATTCTGGCGATTGGTGGCGGCGACGAAGCGCAAATCGACGATGCCGCCAACAAGCCGAAACGCTTCCCGCCGGTGGTACGCTTCCTCGGCGCGTTCCATCTGGATGCGGGGCAAACCCGCGAACACAGCGTCGAATTGCCGTCGTACCTCGGTGCGGTACGCATCATGGCGGTGGCTTCCGACGGTACGGCTTACGGCAAGGCGGAACAGCCGGTGTTCGTGCGCCAGCCGCTGATGATGCTGTCATCGCTGCCACGCACGCTGAAAGTCGGCGAAAAGGTGGAAGTGCCGATTACGCTGTTCGTTTCCGACCCTGCGATCAAATCCGTGCAGGTCAAGATGGAAGCGGATAGTGCGTTCTCCACTGCCGCCCCGGCTCTGACCGTACCGATTAGCGGCACGGGCGAAAAAGTGGTGACACTGTTCCTCAAAGCGGGCGACAAACCCATGCCAGGCAAGCTGAAATTCACCGCCACCAGCGGCAAATACACCAGCAGCCACGAGGAAAACCTGCAAATTCAAGCCCCCAACCTGCCAAGCCTGCGCACGACCAGCACCACGCTGGAACCGAAAGCCGACTGGCAAGCCACCATTACCCCGCATGGCATGACAGGCACAAACCAGAGCACACTGGAACTTTCCAGCCTGCCGAATTTGCACCTGACCCAGCATCTGGATTATCTGGTCAACTACCCACACGGCTGTCTGGAACAAACCACCTCATCAGTGTTCCCGCAGTTGTACCTGCCGAAACTGCTCAAGCTCGACCCGGAACGGCAGCAACAGGTAGAACACCATATCAAGCGGGCGATTGCCAAACTGGCGGACTTCCAGAGCAGCAATGGCAACCTGATGTACTGGCCGGGTTCGACCGAAGCCAATGACTGGGCGAGCATTTACGCCGGGCATTTCCTCACCGAAGCGCAGAAACAAGGCTACAACGTACCGTTGGGGCTGCTGACTGCATGGCAGGCATTCCAGGTGAAACAGGCGCAAGACTGGGTAGCCAGTGACAAGGCAGACACCAGTTCCACCCAAGCCTATCGCCTGTACGTGCTGGCAGTGGCGGGCAAACCGCAACTGGGGGCAATGAACCGCCTGCGTGAATCCGGCAAAGCCAATGCACAAGCCCGCTGGCTGCTGGGCGCTGCGTATTTGCTGGCAGGGCAAGCGGAAGCCGCGCAGCAAACCACCCAGGGTCTGGTTGCCACCGAACTGAATACGCCGACTTCGGAGGACACCTTCAGCCAGAAACTGGGGCAACTCGGCCTGCAACTGGAATCCTTATTGGCGCTCAACAAGGTGCAGGATGCGGATCTGGTCGTGCAACAAATTGCCACCGAACTGGGCAGTGGCACGGCTTACAACACCCACGACATCAGTTGGGCGTTGCTGTCGGTGGCGCATTACCTCAGCAGCAGCCAACAACCGCTGGCGGTGCAATACACCATCGACCAAGGCACGGCTACCCCGCTGAACAGCACCCAACCACTGGTCAGCCAGTTGCTGAGTGCACAAGATGCCGCGTTCCAGCTTGCCCTGCACAACAACGGCGACCGCAAGCTCTACGCCAGCGTCAGCCAGCGCGGGATTGCCCCGGCAGGCAATGAACAGGCCATCGCGGAAGGTTTAACCCTGCAAGCCGAATTGCTCGACAAGCAAGGTACACAGGTGTGGAACAGCGACACCGATCTGGCAGGTTCCGCCTTGCCATTGCAGCAAGGGCAGGATTACGCACTGAATGTCACCGTCACCAACACCAGCGAAGCAGCACTGACAAATATTGCCCTGTCCACGCTGATCCCGTCGGGTGCAGAAATTGGCACAGCGGATACACCTGCACCTGCCGCAACGCCAGCCAACAATACGGAAGGTGAGGGTGAGGCGGAAGCACCTCCTGCCGCAACGCCAGCCGCAACCACGCCTGCCAACAACGGCATTACCCATCAGGATGTGCGCGACGACCGCGTATTGAGCTATTTCAATCTGGCGGCAGGTGAAAGCAAAACCGTCAAGATCAAGCTCAATGCCGCGTTCCTTGGCGAATACTATTTCCCTGCCATTAGCAGTGAAGCCATGTACCAGCCGAATATCCGCGCACGCACGGCGGGTTTGCAGGTGAAGATTGGGAAGGTGGTGCCTGTTGCACCCCTCACCCCCTAACCCCCTCTCCCTCAAGGGGCGAGGGGGAATAAGATGTCTCACTCTCTTAGCCCCTCTCCCCTTGAGGGAGAGGGGTTGGGGTGAGGGGTTTCTTCGAGTTCTGGTTCTGCTGGTGTTAGCCGCTACCTTCCTCTGGTGGTATTTCTTCAGCCTCCCCGCCACGCTGTTCACTGCTGCCCATTCGCACCTGCTGTTAGACCGTAATGGCAGGTTGCTTAGCGCCCACATTGCCGCCGATGGGCAATGGCGTTTCCCCGAACTCGAAAGCGTACCGGAGAAATTCGCCACGGCTTTAATCCAGTTTGAGGACAAGCGTTTTCGTACCCACAGCGGCGTGGATTTACTCGCCCTTGCGCGTGCCACTTACGACAATATGCGTGAACGGCGTGTGGTCAGTGGTGCGAGCACCTTGAGTATGCAAGTGATTCGCCTGTCACGCGGCAACCCGCCCCGCACCCTGCACGAAAAAGCGCTGGAACTATTGCGGGCATGGCGATTGGAAACCACTTACAGCAAGGATGACATCCTCAAACTGTACGCCAGCCACGCCCCGTTTGGCGGCAATGTGGTCGGTCTGGAAGCTGCCGCGTGGCGTTACTTTGCCCGTAGCCCCGCACAATTATCGTGGGCGGAAAGTGCCATGCTGGCGGTATTGCCCAACAACCCGGCACTGGTGCATCTGGGGCGTAACCGCGAACGCTTGCTCACCAAACGCAACCGCCTGCTGGAACGCCTTTACCAGCAACAAATACTGTCCAAGCTGGATTATGAGCTGGCGATTGCCGAACCGTTGCCAGAAACGCCCCACCCGTTGCCACGCCTTGCCCCGCATTTGCTGGACACACTCGCCACCCAACAGCCGCAGGGCGAACGTTTCCGCACCACGCTGGATGTGGAGTTGCAGCAACGCATCAATACGCTGGCGCAGCGCACGGGTGAACAACTAGTGTTGGAGGGCATTCAAAACCTTGCGGTGTTGGTGCTGGATAATCACACGTTTGAAGTCATGGCGTATGTGGGCAACCGCCCTGTGCAGGATTTCGGCGCGGATCAGGGGCACGCGATTGACATGATCCAGCGTCCGCGCAGTACCGGAAGTACCCTCAAGCCGCTGCTGTTTGCCGATGCGATTGAGCAAGGCTTGATTGTGCCGGATTCCTTGCTGGCGGATGTGCCCGTCAATTACAGCGGCTTTACCCCGCAAAACTACAACCGCCATTACCACGGTGCGGTCAGTGCGCGGGAAGCATTGGCACGTTCGTTGAACATTCCGCTGGTGAATTTGCTCAGCTTGCGCGGGGTCGAACCGTTCCTGCTGCAATTGCGCCAACTGGGGTTTAGCCATGTGCAACGTTCGGCGCGGGATTACGGTTTAAGCCTGATTCTGGGTGGCGCGGAAGCCTCGTTGTGGGACTTGACGGTGGCTTATGCCAACCTTGCCCACCGCGCCCAGCAGGATGCGCAACACCAGCAAACCTACTGGCAACGCGGCAGAATGCTGCTCACCGACACCGCCGCCAGCAGCCGCATTGCCACCCTTTCCACCGCCGCCGCGTGGATGACGCTGGATGCGCTGCTGGAAGTTGCCCGCCCCGGTGACGAAGGCTACTGGGAAAAATTCAGCAGCAGCCGCAAAGTCGCGTGGAAAACAGGCACAAGCTACGGGCAACGCGACGCATGGGCCATCGGCACAACCCCTGATTACACCGTCGGCGTGTGGGTAGGCAATGCCGATGGTGTGGGGCGGGCGGGTTTAACCGGAACGCAAAGTGCCGCACCAATTCTCTTCAATACTTTCAGCTTGTTACCGCCGAATCGTGGTTGGTTTCAACGCCCAGACTGGCAAATGGGCAAAGTAGACATTTGCCGCGACGACGGCTATTTAAGCAATAGTGCGTGCACCACCAAAACCGTTCACATTCCGTTGAGTAGCCACTTTGCGCGGATTACACCCTACCACCAGCGTGTGCATCTGGACGCATCAGGGCAATACCGCGTCAGTAGCGATTGCGAAAGTGTCGCCAATCTCCAAACCCGCGACTGGTTCGTACTGCCACCCGATCAGGCGGAGTATTACCAGCAATTCCATGCCGATTACCAACCATTACCACCGTGGCGAGCCGACTGCCAAAACAGCGACGCACCACAACAGGAAGCGGTCAGCATTGTCTACCCACAGGACAATATCCAGATTTATTTACCGCGCGAACTCGACGGCAAGCTGGGTGAAACCGTGTTTCGTGCCGTGCCACAACGCGCCGAAACCTTGCTGTATTGGCATCTCGACAACCAGTTTTTAGGCACGACGCAAACCTTCCACCAACAAGCGGTGCAACCGGCGGCTGGCAAGCATCATCTGGTGGTGGTGGACGAAATCGGCAATCGGGCAGAACGCACGTTTGAAGTGCTGGAAAAATGATCCACCACCATCACAGTTGACCTGTGATAAGACCCTTGCTGATTACCCACCACTGCCTGCCACTTTACAGGGCTTGCTGGCAGCCACATCAGCCAGTTTCCGCGCCTGCTCATTGGCATCTTTGCCAGGCTTGACCACATCAGTCACACAGACTTCATTCGGGGTAATTTTGCTGACAGTCAGGTAGGAAGTGGTTTTTTCCGGCTTGTCAGGGTCTTCACTCACGTTGTAGCGCACGATCAGGGCAAGGGGGTTGATCTTGTTGCCATCCTTGCTGACCCGCCATTCTGCCTTTTCGCCCAGAGCAGAAAAGCCGCTGGAGACAGTTGACCACAATTCCAGCGGGAAATCACGGCCTTTGGGGTCAATCACATTGATGGTCTGGCGCAGATCATCTTCCGCCCAGTCAAGCATATAGCCTGCGACACCAGGGCAACGGCCTTTGCCACCGTAGTCGCCACTTTCTGTATCCTTACATGCCTTACCGCTCAAGTCGGTATACATACTGTCTATTTTGCTGGAAGCAGCCCCCACGGGCACTGCCAACCCCAGCATAGCCAGAAACATGGCTGTCTTTGGTAACATGTTCATCAATAAGCTCCTTCGCAAGTAACACGTGACCAACATAGCACAATCCTTGCTAAAAATTACAGCTTATAAACCCAGATAACCTCATCATGGTGAAAAGCCAGTAATAACAGTTTGTTTTTCATACACAACACTAGCAGTGAATAGTTTTAGCCCAACATAACCAAAGTTATATTTACATAGCAATAATAAAATCTATACTCACTTCATGAAATGAAAATATAAATCTCCCATGACTTGCGAGGGATTTCTTATCATGAAAAATACAAATGTTTTTGTTTTTTCCAGTTTACTTATATTGGGTGGGTGTTTTGGTGGCTCTGGTGGTGGCAATGGTTTGTCTGTTGCTTTATCAGCAGAAAATGCCGCCACTGCTGCCCAGCTTTCTATGGCAGCACCAAAAGCAGTATCCGGTTTATTGGAAGGCATGATCGAAGATGTGCCTGATGATGTATTCACCGATATTGAAGCCCGGACAGCAAATCGAGAGGCAGGTATTGCAACAGCAATGGCTCCAACCCGTGAAGAGGAGGCTTGCAGCCACGGCGGTAAAGTGATTGTGGAAGAAAATGATACAACATTCACCATTATCTTGGAAAACTGTACAGAAACAGAAAGTGTGCCAGCCACAGATAGTACTCCCGCTTATTCTTCAACTGACATCAGTAATGGTTCAATTACGTTTTCTGACAGCACTATGGATGGTTACCCGGATGCTGAAAAGGTGACTATTACTTTAAGTGAATCTTTTACAGACAGCACAGGCAAAGAGGAAAACTCCGCTGAAAATGGTTCATTTTTTACAGGTTATAGTGATACGGGATATGCTATTAAGAACATGAATATCAACACCCATTACTGGGGAAAAGAATCATCAAGCAGTCCCGCTTACGATTATACCATTGCGGCGCAAGATTTTAGTGTGTTGGTTGATGGCACAACTGACCAGCAAACCTTTAGTGGGATCGTGACAGCGACAGGAATGGATGAAGCTGGAGATGCGCTATTGGGTGGTTCATTCCGCATTGATACCATTACCCCCATTAATAATGACCAAACTCAAGGTGAGTACAAAATCACAGGAGCAGGTAATACTACTGTTGTTACGCGCCTTGACCCGGCAGGTATTTATGTGGAAGTCAACGGGGCATCTGCTGAGTTCCATGCTTGGTCTGATATTGGCGACTATTTTGATTGAGGTGTGTGATGTTTTATAAAAATACATGTAAAAGAAGTGTGTTAGTTGGAGAGAATTTTCTCAGACAATATATCGCAATCAGTCTCCCAGCTATCTTGCTTTCCCTTATATCTCCCACCACTGTGATGGCTGGCGGCAAGTATGAGAGCAGCAGCGATTCTCGATTCTTTTATAGTTTGTGTACGCAACAGATCGATAATCTTAGACGGGGTGGCAGTGCTTCTATCAGTGATGCGTTTAGTTATAGTTTGGGTGAGTGCTTGTTATTTGCCCGGAATCAAACTAGGCGATTGGTATTGAACTACACCAATTGTGACTTGCTGGAAGTGGCTGCCGCAGAGTCATGCCGTGACTTTTGGGGGTTTATGGGAAATGACCATAAAGGGTGTATTAATGAGCGTAGCAACTTGGTGGGAAGGAATCCAGCTTGGGTCAATACTTTCGGGTACTGCCATACCGCTTGCCCAAGTGTAAATCTCCCGATTCCAGATCAGCCACCCTTCAATACTCCTCCGTGTGGTTTAAAGGTTATTCCTCCTAATCTTGAAAACAACCCAAACAGGTATTAATCCGACGATCTCTTTATTTTCACAGTAAAACATGATTGTAGTGACTGGTATCAGGTCATGGAAATGGATGCGGTATCCGCTGTTAGCGGCACTGCTTTATGGCTTGTCGTTCCCCTCATGGGAAGGTATTGATCTGTTCCCCTTAGCGTGGGTTTGCTTGCTGCCTCTGTTGTTACCACCGATGATTGCCCTTCCTTTCTGGCGTTACAACGGTATTGCGTTACTGTTTGGGGTGTTAGGTAGCCTGGTTGCAGGTCATTGGACATTGGGGCACAGCCTTGGGTTTGGGATACTGGCAATCCTTTGGCACGGGTTGATCGTTGCCCCGCCGTTGTGGTTATTCCGTTGGGTGGTGGGTTTTGCCGGATACCAAAGGGCTTTGTGGTGCTTGCCTTTTGCGTGGACGGGGTGGGAATGGTTGGCTGCAAATTACCAACCGTTTTTCTGGGGGGCATTGGGGGCAACACAAGCTAACCAAACGTGGTTGGTGCAGTTTGTGGACATTACCGGAGTATGGGGTGTCAGTTTCTGGTTGGTGGCATTGAATGCGCTATTGGCTTACCTGTGGAGTCGTCGCATTGCTTACGGTAACAGAAAATCGCTGCTCTTGGGTTTGTTGGTTGTACTGTTTTTCTTGCTGCCACCGACTTTATATGGGCAATGGCGGGTACAGACCCTAACCCTGCAAACCACAGGAACACTACGCCTGACCCTGTTACAACCGGATGCAACAGAAGCAGAAGGACTGAAAACCCTTACAGATCAAATGCATGATTTGGACAAAACCCAGACGGATTTGGTGGTTTGGCCTGAATCCATTTTTTCGACCATGCCATTCCATGATCCTGGTTTTGGAGCAAACATTCGGCGGTGGGACGTGCCTGTGATGATGGTGTTCATTGCCACCCAATCCAATATGCACCGTCCGGGCTTTGTGGATGCTTACGGTGCGGCACTCATTATCGACCAGACCGTCTTGGAGCGAATAGTGAAAGGACCAATCTTGAGCTTATTAGAGCCTCATTACCGTAAGCAGCGACTTGTCCCTCACACGGAATTGCAGCTTGTGCCGGATTGGGCAGTGTGGCGTTGGCCGTGGTTGCAAGATTATTTACCCGCCCGAATGTTACATGCGGACAAAAGTAGCGCACCGTTGCGCTTCACCACAGCGGACGGGCGGCAGCACCGTTTTTCTCCGTTAATTTGTTATGAAGTGGTGTTTCCCCATTTAGCGGCATACGCGGTGCGGGATGGTGCGGAAACCTTGTTCGTACTGGCGAATGACCTGCATTTTGGGAAAACTGAAAGCTGGCAAGCGGCATCCTTTGCCCGGTTACGTGCTATTGAGACCCGTCGTCCGCTGGTGCGTACCAGTACGAGTGGGGTCGTCGGTGTGATTGATGCACTGGGAAAATGGCAGATGCGAGACAATAGCCGGATGGCAGGGGCGTTTCCTGTGCTGTTGACTGGTGTCAGTGCACCATTGACATGGTATGTGCAATGGATCGATTTTCTGCCAAAAATATGTCTTGGGGTGGTTTTGTTGTTATTAAGTGTAGTTAGCCTGCAAAAGATTCGATGGAAAACGTCAACGGTTTCATAGAAACTGCGGATTCGACACCCGATATTTTAACGGAGGTACAAGTGTGCTTAAGTTGCTGATTGCAGATGACCATTTGTTGTTTATGGAAGGGTTGGCATTGGTGCTGCGAGACCGTTTTCCGAATTGTATCATCCATCAAGCAAGCCATTTACCAGAGGTAAAACAGCAACTACGTGATCACACCCCTTTTGATTTGCTGTTGCTTGACCGCACAATGCCGGGAGTGGATAACTTGCAACACTTGCAAGCCTTTTGGGACATCGCGCCCGATTTACGAATTGCTGTGATTTCTGCAACGGATGCTCCCCATTATATCCAAGAGGCATTAAGTCTGGGCGTCGTTGGTTTTATTTCCAAAGCATCTACACCTGATAGCATGGTAATGGCAATCCAGCACATTTTACAGGGGGGCATTTACATCCCCGAGTTACCAAATGGTGTTCACGGCAAGGTATCAGACCAAGCATTATTACCCCCACGCTTGCTGGAGATTCTGACACTGGCTGCCAATGGCTCTTCCAACAAACAAATTGCCGCATCGTTGGCGATTACCGAAGGAACAGTCAAACAGCAATTTCATACAATATTGAAAACATTAGATGCTTATAACCGTACTCAAGCTATCCAGAAAGCACGCTTACTGGGTCTGGTATCCTGAATGTTGCCGGGACACGCATTTTTTGCAAGACACGAGCTTTCCAGTGAAGCATTACTCAATGAGCGTATTCGGCTAGAGCGAATACAAACGAGTATTGGTGCAGTTGCTGCCACCATCATGGCAAGCGTTGTTTATTCAACATATCCGGCTGGTTATATTCCAGACCATGTAGTCAGACTGTGGTTTGCCTTTCAGTATTTTTTATGCATTGCCTGGTTTTCATTTTTGGGAGCATACCATTATAAAGCAGATGTACTGCGTCAATTCTGGTCTTATGCCGCTACTATAGCCAGTGTATTATATGGTTTATCCTGGGGTATTGGCTGGGTATTATTTGCAGAAAACAGTAATCAAATAAACCATGCCGTATTATATATTGTCATTTGCGCGGGTGTTGTCAGTGGTGGTTTCTTTGCAACTGCTTTTTACTTCCCATCCATGCTTGCCTTTACGATTTCATCCATTACGCCAATTACTGTAAATGCACTCATGAATGGCAGCTCTTTACATCCATGGCTGAGTGGTTCGATTATTGTTTACGCGCTGACATTTTTTGGGTTTGCTTTAAACTTGCATTTCTTTTTGCTGGACTCCCTAATACGGCGTGAGCGTGAAATTACTTTATCCCGGCGACTAGAAGAAGAAAAAAAACAAACCGAACTGGCACATCAAGAGAAAAACCGTTTCTTGGCAGCGGCTAGCCACGATTTGCGCCAACCATTACAAGCCATTCATTTTTTTCAGTATGCGTTGGAAAAACAACTACCGATTGATCAGGAGTGGAGTGTATTCAAAAAAATGCAGGAGTCCACCCAATCATTGACAGAGTTACTGGATGCATTGCTGGATATTTCCAAACTGGATGCCGGTGGAACCGAGGTCAAATGTCAGCCTTTATTTTTGCACGATTTGTTGTACCAGGTATATCAACGTTATTTTTCGTTGGCTGCCAATGCAGGTATTGATTTGGATTACGTACCTGTACGCCTCTGGGTCAACTCCGACCCCAAACTGCTGGAGCGGATCATACAAAATCTGGTGGTTAATGCCATTAAACACATGGGCAAACAGGGGCGGATTGTCTTGGGCGCACGGCGGTGTGCAGGCAAGATCAGGGTTGAAGTGCATGACAACGGGGTGGGAATTCCATTATCCGCCCAATCTGCCATTTTCAAAGAGTTTTATCAGCTTAACAACCCGGAACGTAACCGCGACAAAGGATTGGGTTTGGGACTTTCCATTGTCAAACGGCTCGCAGGTTTATTGGGACATGAGGTAAGGCTGGTGTCGCAGGAGGGGCGAGGCTGCGTGTTTTCCCTTACATTGCCACTCGCATCAAAACCAATGTTTCCGACGATAGTTAGTCATCAGACAGACACCACATCTGCAATACCAATACACGGACAGGTTCTACTGGTGGAAGATGATAAAACAGTGCTGGATGCCCTGGTTTTATTATTTCACTTGTGGGGTTATTCCACCATAACGGCTGAAACACTGGATGCTGCCACGATTTTTCGAAAGTACCCAGACATTCTCATGATTATCAGTGATTATCAGCTACAGGAGAACTGTAACGGCTTACAACTTATCCAGCAATTACGTTTACTTAGCGACCGGGAAATTCCCGCAATTCTGATTACAGGGAACACATCACCGGATTTACTGCAAGTCATTACCCAAGCGGGGGTTGCTGTCAGTTACAAGCCTATTAATCCCCGAATGTTGCGAAGACTGGCAGAAAGCATGATGCGGGTTTCCCCTGTTTAAGGGGAAACCGTATTTGTTCGACAGCTTGCATCGAACCCGTTAACGGAAACTATCCCCAATCAAACGCGGCTGTAGCCTAGACAATGGCCATGCCTGATTACCATCAACTGGCAAAAAACTCCCGTCAAACCCTTCACCCTTACAATAACCATTTGGACTAGTGATAAAGAAACGGCGTTCCGCAGCAGCATGGTTAAACGCCACTACTTGGTCATTAGCCTTGGTACTGAAAGCCTGCCCCCACATCGCGAAATAATCACGGAAATCCATCCCCGTCACTTTTGAGACCGCAATTACCATCCAATCGTTATTGTTGATGGCATCCGCTTCCGCTTTGGAATAGTTGGCGAAGCCCAAACTGGTTTTTTTCGCATCCCAAGTAGTGGTGTTACTTCTTGCCCGCTCAAATTCACGCTCCAAAATATGCAAACGCGCCAGCAAATGCCAACCATCAGTCAATGCACCTTGATGTTCTGCGGTCATCATCATCTGAATCGTCATACTGGCAGCACGTGACCAGTTATCAGTCACTGCATCCCAGTAATTGGTTTTCAAATAAGTCATAGGATTTGCTTGCCCAACGCTGGCTTGCAAAGCAACGAATGCATCATAGAAGGGTAGTGACTGACACTCAGGATTACCCCCTGTAGTTTTGTAATACTGGGTCTTACTGTAATAGGAATACGGGTTGGTGGAAGCGTGGTAATTCCAACCATCCAACCGGAAGCGCCCTTTTTCCAAGCCATGCCCCAGTTCATGAATATCGCCATGACCTACGGGGCTGAATGCCCAATACGCATCATACGGGTTGCCGGAACAGCCATAGCCGCAGGTTGCCTGATCCGCATTCATGTGCTTGACCAAATCCAGATTGTCAATGGTGTAGCCGTTGGTAGTGGCGAAATCGTGAATTTCAGGCACAACATCAATCCCTGGCCCTTTGAATCCCGCCAATACATGCGGGAAGTTGTGGGTGTAACGCATGGTCGCTGCCGCAAAACCTTCCAGCGTCCCACCCCAGCGTGAATCGCTGGCTGATTCACGCATTTTTTCCAGGGTGGAATGTATTTCAAAGGCAGGCGTTACAAACTCCGCCCAATCGTATTCACCGGCTGCCAGTTTTGCACTGAAAGTTGCATTATCGCTGCTATCATCCCAAAACGGGTGTTCACCCACTTGTTCAAAGGTAAAACTGACCGCCTGGTCATTGGTATTGAATGCTATCTGAATCGGGCCACCATACGGCGAGGTTAACGTAATGGTTTCACCTGATTTGATAGGCACAGCAGCCGACTGTAAAAACTTAGGACGACTGTAACCCCAAGCCTCAAACTCGTGCGTTGAACCGGAACGCAAACTATTGATAAATATCTTAGTTGTCGTACTGCTATTATCATTACGGGTTACGCGCACTGTTTTCCCCGGCAAGGCATACACTCCCGCTGCACGGAAGTTTTGGCGACTGGTCATGTTGACGGTTTTGGTGATGGGCGCGATATGACTGAAATCACTACGACTGAAATTACCCATATCCGGCTGCAACGGGTTTAGCGTGCGGTAGTTATAAACCGCGTGGTCGGCATACAAGGCTTGCAGGAAAGCATTAGGATCACTGCCATTCTTATCCATCGGGAACTGCACGGTTTGACGGTAACTATCCCCCAATAATGCCAATAACTTCTGGAAACGGAAGCCATCCCCTGCAAACAGGTTCATTTTACTGGTATCAAACGCGCCCATCATGGAACGTACCGCCTCCGCCCCTTGCTGAAACTCCGTACTTAATCCAACAACCGCCGAACAGTTTCCCTCATTACAAACGCTCCAATCGAAAGCGTAATCCCGTGCTTTCAGGTGTTGCAGTAAGGTATTGATGGAGCGAATCTCGGCTGGGATTGCAGGCAACGATTGCCTTACATCAAAAGCGGTCAGTTTCAACTTCTTCCAATAATTATCCCAGTGATAAGTCACATTAAACAAAGGAAATAAAGTGCTGCCCAAATCGGTGAGATCACCATCCAAGTGCAAATACAGCACGGGAATGCCTCTCGCCATCGCTGTATTGACCGCTGCGGCAATCGCTGAGGGGGCACTATTCGTATTCATCTGTTGGGAAATAACCAGAAGATCAGGTGTCGTACCGCTCGTCAAACAAGTTGCCAACGCTGCATCATCACAACTGTCTGCTGCGTTATAACGCACTTGCCCCGTGTAATACTGGTCTAACCATGCTCGAACGGCTCTTTCATCTGGGAAATAATAGCTGTCATCCATATGAGCAATCACCACATTGAAGGGAGCAGACTTCAAATTGGCTCGTGCTGTCAGCCAAGACAGGCTATTTTCCATAAACTGCTGCATTTGGGCATTGATGGACGTATTGTCGCGGTAATAGTTACGCAACGGATTGCCACCCAATACCATATAACGCGAACCGCGTTCACCAATAATGCCGATTTCTTTTTGATACGTAGTGTAACCATCAGCCGCACTATTCGTCATCAACACAGGAACGTTCATACCGTAAGTCGACAATAACAGTGAAGCATCATGGGTAGGATTCCAAGCAAGTGCAGTCAAACTTGTGCCGTCTGTTTTCGCTGTGCCATCTGGATTCAAGTTGAACAGTTGGTTTTTTGCTGACTGTAACAAACTTTGATTACTGACAACGGTTTCCAACGCAGCATCCAGCAACTCTTCCGTCGTGGCAACGCGGGCATCCCCAGTACGCAAAGCGTCCTCCACTGAGGAACTGGCAGTAACAACAACGGTCACAGGCACACTAGCACTGTTGACACCATCGCTAGCGGTTGCTGTGAGGTTGTAAGTTGCGCCCGCCTGCAACGCCGCATTCACGGTAATCTGACCTTGAGCGTCAATCGCAAACGGCACTGATGCACCCGTCAGCGTATAACGAATATCATCCCACTGATAATCAACGGCTTTCACCTTGCCAACCATTTGCCCGATCGGTGCCCGATGCGTCAATTGGAAGTTGTACGCTGACAGATCAAATACTGGAATAGCGGAGGATTGACCATACACTTCGACTTCCGTCATGTGCAAACATTGGTCAGTGGCGGCTTTCACCACGAGGTATGTTCCCGATTTCACAGGACTTAAAGTAAGCGTTTGCGTCATCGCGCTGGTCAACGGACTACCAATCACATCTGCATCATTTAACGCACCACCACTGTAAACCGCACTCCTGAGATAAACCTTCGCACCACTCAAGCGGCTGGTTTGCCCCGAACGATTACCAATCACGACCCGACTCACCGTTGTATTATCAGGGAGCTTGACCTGCCACCAGTTATTCGTCGTGTCGCAGGTCGTGTGATTAAAAGTGGTAGTGCTACCATCAATCGCCAACTCTGCTTGGGACGTGTTGACGTAATCCTTTCCCTGAGTCGCCACACCAAAAGCTTGTGCTAAATTAATCGGCGTCACCACAATGTTGAAGGCGGGGAGACTAACAACACTCGATTTACCGTCTGTAACGCTAATGACAATACCACTGGTTTTAGTACCAGAAGCCGTTGGCGTACCTGTCAATCGCCCGCTTGCTGTGTCAAAAGATGCCCATGCGGGTTTGTTGGCAATGCTGAACGTGAGCGTATCGCCGTCAATATCGCTGACGGTCGGGGTAAAGCTGTAAGCAGTGCCAACATCCACGCTAGTGATGGGCGTACCGTTCACCGTCGGGGCATGGTTACTGTTCCCATCGTCCCCGCTACTGCTACTTGAACTTCCACCACCACCGCCACCACAACCCACCAAGCCCAGCAGCAATGTCACTATTGTCCAAAATCGCATACTCATTAGCACTCCCCACACACAAAAATGCACCTCTTACCAATACATGCCCCTTTGGTTTCGGTAACGCAATACATAAATCATCAAGGCAAACAGTAGCCATGCTAACGATACAGACCCACCGCCGCCACCGCTACCCGCTGTGGTAGTTGTTGTATTATTGGCGGGTTCGGCAATAGCTACAGGGTCTTTAATCTGACCGTTGACAACACCATCGTCATCACCCAGGCCACCATCCGTTAGCGTCAGGGTTACTTGATTGCCGTTGATAACGGCATTGGGGAAAAGTTGGTAGCCCCCCGTACTGCTAATTTTGTAGACCTTACTGCCGGTAGGTATCGTCGAGGCAAAAGTAATTGTGACTGTAATGGTTCCACCGTTAGGCACACCCACAACCGTGTATTCAATTGCACCCTTTGGAAACTGGTAGTTGGATTCGTCTGGTTTACCTGTACTGGGCAAAGTAGACGCAGAAACAATCTCGATATTTTGGAATGCATGGTTTGTTTCTAGGGTAACAGGGTTGCCCTGTTGATCGTCCGGCGTTGCAACATTAGGATTATTGGGGGCTTGGTCATCCGCATCCTTAACGCCATCGTTATCTGAGTCTGTACCTCCACCAGAGGCATCATTGATGAAGCTGGCAATTACGCTGCAACCAGCTACTACCGCATTGGTGGTAAAGGTGTTACCGCTCAATGTTCCGCCACACGTACCTGTAACAGAGCCTGCCACAT
>ERZ761609.88-NODE-88-length-137760-cov-54.462757_pt1 | contig 137760 bp, 115 predicted proteins | sample MGYA00511163_ERZ761609 | MGnify/ENA primary metagenome ERZ761609 (study PRJEB28899, sample SAMN02445070) | bioreactor sludge metagenome | biome: EBPR sludge | place: Australia: Brisbane, Thorneside Wastewater Treatment Plant | collected 2011-12-16 ... | reverse complement strand
TGCAACAAGAGAAGAAGAGAGTAATTTTTTGTCAACTTTTTTTAGGACGGGACATGATAAACTTGAAACCCGTAACTTGAGATCCGTAACTTAAAACTTATTTGATAAACGTCATTTTCTTTATGTCCGTAAATCCTTCGGATTCAAGTTTGTAAAAATATACTCCGCTGTTTAGATTAACAGGATTGAAACTGTAACTGTAATTTCCCGCAGGCATAACTTCATTTACAAATGCAGCAATTTCTTTACCTGTAATGTCATATATCCTGAGTTTAATCACTCCGCTTTTTGGGATGGAGAAATTAATTATCGTAGACGGGTTAAAAGGATTCGGATAATTCTGTTTTAAAGAATACTCTGCCGGTACTTCAGAACCAATCGAAGATATGCTTGTTGTAGTAGTCCATCTTGCGGTTTCTACCAGGGGAGAAATTACATTTATTGATACTGCGGAATCAATTCCTGTACTGTCCGGACTTGTATAAGAACCGGCGCCAGTTCCTGTCCATCCTCTGAAATAATATACTGTACCGCCGCTGTTTACAATTCTCGAGTTTACGCCGAATGTAGCTGATGAACCCGAATCGTAATATATGTTTCCGCCGAATGTAGTTCCAAAAGCTGAAGTTAAAATAAGTCTGTACTGAACTTTATAAAATGCCGTTAGATTTAAACTGGAATTTATTGTAACAGTCTGAGCCGTATCTCCTCCGTTTGACCAGTTAGTAAAAACATATTGTGTTGAGCCAATTGTCCTCGGACTAATCGCCCGGACGTTCACATTTGTTCCGTTGGGATAGATCAGTTCCTGCTGCTGATTATATGAAACTCCGTTGACAGTAAAGTTTGCAATTCCGGGTCTGTTCGTACCGACAGTCAGCACGGATGCATTTACAAGAATAGTTGAAGTCCTCAGATGAACCGGCGGTCCCTGCGTACCTGTTCCGACAATTTTAATTTTATATCCGCCGGGAGTGACATTGGCAGAAGTAGTTGCAATTAAGGTTACTGAATCAGGAAATACATTCACAGAATCTTTTCCGTTGAGAAAAGAGAATGTAATAGTTCCGGATGACGGAGGTGTTTCAAGCGAAGCAGAGAATTTAACACCGCCCACGTACGGACCGTTTACTGCTGGAGCTTTGATCACTATTGATACATTATCGTTATTTCCCGCATTTACATATTTTTTATCTACCGTCATTCCAAAATCAGGATAATATCCTGTGAAGCTGCCGAGCTGATTATTTCTTCCGTCCATCCAGACTACATAAGCGGTATTATTGATCGCCTGAATTCCGAAATAATCTCCAATATATCTTTCACCGCCGGGCTGATTTACTCCCATATTGTTAGGATTAAAATCTGCATTCGAGATAGCTTTATTCGGAGTAAATGTTAATCCTCCGTCAGTTGAAACTGTTCCGTAAATTTTTGTCATTAAATTATTTACGGGATCTTCCCTTGAGTCATACCATGCAATATAAACTCTGCCTGTTTTGCTGTCTACTGAGATTGCCGGCATCCACTGATCTGTAGTAGTCTGATCGTCATTAACTCTTACTGGCGCTGACCAAGTAACGCCAAAGTCCGTTGATCTTACCATATTAATATCTGTAATATCCTGTGTACCCGGATTTCGCGCATACACTATATAAACATTTCCTCTTGATGCGGTATAACTGTTATCAGCAGCCATTCTGGGAAAGCCGTCCATTCTGATGCAGTTCTTTACTGTATTTCTTCCCGCACAGAATACACCGCCTGTTACATAAGAAGTTGCGACGACCTGCGGCGAAAAACTTACTCCTCCGTCAGTTGATCTGTTCACAATGATCGCACCGCCGTTTGTAGCTGCAAAATAAACGCTGCCGCCCTGAACGCTTCCGTTAGGACCTACGGCTACATAAGCTCCCTGACCGCCAGTAAACGACTGAACAGAGGACCATGTAGCGCCGAGATCAGTGCTTCTTGTAAACCGCATTCCCGAAGCGCCGAATTGTCTCCAGCATGCATAGAGATTATTTGAATTAGGTCCGGCTGTCTGATCAGCAGCAATCCATTCTTTATCCGAAAGTCCGACGTTTGTAGAATAAACGCTGTATGTCGAAGTCCAGTTTACTCCTTTATTTGTTGACTTGGAAATACAGACACCGTAAGTCGCTCCGTTTTGATAAAGCTGTGTGTAGTATGCATTCCCAAGACTGTCAAATGCCATTACCGGATCGCCGATCACAGCAAATCCCGGAAAGACAACATTTATTTTCGTCCAGTCATATCCGTTCAGAGTGTAATAATAATTGTTGATGTTAAAAGCGCAGATGCTGTTCAGCGGATCTCTCGGATTTGTTGCAATATGCGGCTCTCCGAAATCCACTCCGAGATTGAAATTATCAAAACCGTTTATAGTCACCGGATTACTGAACGTGCCTGCCGGTGAAGTTATCATATTCGGCGGCTGTATTGCAATCGAATTCGGCAGATCGTTTCCGGAGATCTGAGAAAATGATGTTCCCAAATTAACAAGGATCATGATTAAAAAAATAAATACATTTTGTTTCATTATATAATATTAAATTTAAAATTCATTTTAAAATATTTCTTCTTTCGGAAATTTCTGCTTAACATTTTCTATCCACTGATTTCCTGATGACATTGTTGCCTTTTAATAATCAACCCGTATTGTTGCAAAGCCATAATCATCAGTGAATTTAACATTCTGATAAATGTTGTCAATTACTCTGTGAACATATTTAAACTCCAGATAAAACTGTCTTAAAAATTCCCATGTAAAGTTTGCAGTGATAATGCCCCTGTTGACTCTGTTTCCTTTGAGAAATTCCGGATCTGAAACGGAATAACCTGACGCATTACTTATATCACCACCGTAATTTACAATTACTCTGCCAACTGAATCCGTAACAATTCCGGCAGCAGACCTTTGAAACTGATACATTAAATTCAGATTTATTCTGTTGGTAAAATCATATCCGAATCTGAAAGCTATCTCATCTGAATTCGGCGGAAGATGATGTCCGAGAGGAAGATCCCAGTTAGTGTAAGTTGATTTATTTGAAACATGGGAATACACAAACGGATCAAGTTTTGTATATTCAATTCTCATATCAAGATTCGGCAGAGTGAAAGCGTCCGACCACAGACCGCCAAGCTGCCATGCAAATTTATTAGTGATCTTTGCATCGCTTTCAAAAAGCGTACTGAATTCAAGATCATCTACGAGAAACGAACCCTGCAGTGCGACATTCCTTATGGGAATTACAAATGCGTCAATACCGAGAATAGAATTGTTTGCATTGTTGTCACCTGTCTGCGACGCTTTGCTGAGTTCCGCAGAAGTCAAAAAACTTATCGGATTTAAAAATGTAAAACTAAACGGCGAGTTTGAGATAATAACGCTTTCAAATAATCCCATTCTGAAATTATCGCCGAATCCGACATCGACTCTGTGTGTCGCGATATTTTTTGCGTCAAGCTGTCTTCCGAGAGAGTCGCCTCTTATGCTGCCGTAAAGAAAAGAATATGAAACAGATTTATAAGCAAGATCAAGTTTCAGGAAATCATAAGGCACGGTATTGTTTGACAAATAAAGTCTGTCAATAAATCCGAAACCCTGATATACCGGATTTCTGCCGACAGTTAGGGCAAGCCAGTTCCGCTCCGTCTGATATCTCAGATAACCGTCGAAAGTGTCGAAGTTCCTTTGCTCATACTCAAATTTATACTGTGCGAATAATTTAGGATCAGTATATCTTGCAAAAGTAACATCAGCTGAATCGCCTGAAAGTTTCTGTCCGTTTGAAGCTCTCAGATAATAAGCCACTCTGTCAAACAATGTCCCTCTGACTCTGAAGCCGAGCTCGCCGAGACCTATTGAATGTCTGCCGATTGAGTCACCTCTTGATTCTCTCTGAGATAAACTTCCTAATCCGTCAAAAAACAAAGTAGCGTTTGAATCGGCGTAAGCGTAAAGATATTTTTGTCTGTCATCGGAAAATATATGACTAATTTCATTGAAAAGAGAACTTGATTTCTTCAGCTCTGATGTAAGTTCATACTGAAATTCAATTTCATAATCATTTAAAAGTTTTTTATCAGTAGATGAAATTTTTGAAGAATTTTCTTTTATCACTTTCAGATAATCCGCTACTGCTCCTCTTGATACCGGAATAACCGCAGGATTATATCCTTTTATGATTTTCATGGTTAGCATTCTCTGTAAATAATCATACACTGTATTGTCAACCGGCACAAGCTCCACCTGAGCTGAAGAGTTTCTTACTGTAAGAAAAGAAAGGAACGAAAACAAAGAAAGAAATAAAAGAAAAATGTAAAGTCTTCTCATAAATAATTTTGAATTTAAATTTTTATTATTCTCTTAAAAATTTCAGGTATGTATGGAATCTATTTGTCAGATTACACTGACACCGGAATGTAAATTGACATCAGGAATGTATTCAGGAACAAGTATTTTCAAATGAGTCTTAATAAGTTCTTTGTCATTGTCATACCGTTTATTCAGAAGTAATTCAAGATTGCCTCTGAAATTTTCGGGGATGAACTGACTGGCGTTAGTCGCGATAAGAATTTTCTCATGAATTGTTTTTTCATAAAGCTCTCCGGGAATAAAAAGTTCTTCAAATAATTTCTCACCGGGTCTGAGACCTATAGTAACTATTTTAATATCCTTCTCCACTTCATATCCTGAAAGTCTGATAATATCTTTTGCGAGGTCAATGATCTTAATCGGTTTACCCATATCCAGCACGAAGATCTCGCCGCCGTTTCCGATCACGGATGCCTGAAGAACAAGCTGTACTGCTTCAGGAATTGTCATAAAATATCTCTGGATATCGGGATGAGTTATAGTAACTGGACCGCCTTCGGATATTTGTTTTTTGAAAGAAAGCACAACGCTGCCTCTGCTTCCGAGCACGTTTCCGAATCTGACTGCAGAATAATTTTTACCATGCTCCCTTGCCGCATTCAGAACTATCATTTCAGCAACGCGTTTGCTTGCCCCCATAATGCTCGACGGATTTACCGCTTTATCTGTGGATATAAAAACAAAGTGATCGACATTATGCTTTAAAGAAAGGTCTATCAGATTTTGCGTACCCTTTACGTTATTGCTTATTGCTTCGCAGGAATTCGCTTCCATAATCGGCACATGCTTATGCGCAGCTGCGTGAAAGATTATATCCGGAGAGTATTCCTCAAATATTTTATCAAGTCTGTCATATGATCTGATATTTGCAATAACTGTTTTAATATCAGTAAGAAGCTGTTTGCCGTTTATAATTGAAATTCTTTTCCTCAGTTCATAATCAATGTCATATATGGAATTTTCACCCTGTCCGAGAATAATGATTTCTGACGGATTGCATTTTATGATTTGTCTGCATAATTCGCTGCCGATAGATCCGCCTGAGCCAGTAACCAGTACTTTTTTTCCTTTGAGAAAATCTTCTACTTTTTTAATATCAGTCTTAACCGGTTCTCTTCTCAGCAAATCCTCGATCTGAACCTGTCTGATGCTTTCAATGCGGACTTTATCATCAAGTATTTCATAAATGCCTGGTATGGTTCTGGTTTGAACTCCCGTATTTCTGCATATCGAAACAATGTCGCGAATATCTGAACCCAGCGCAGTAGGCATTGCAATAATGACTTTATTGATATCCATTTTTGTAATGACTTCGGGAATTGCATTCCTCGTTCCCATAACAGGAACCCCTCTGATCTTCAATCCTCTTTTCTCGGTATCATCATCCACAAATGCAACAGGATTCAAACCAAGCTGAGGATTTCTCTGCATTTCCTGAACAATAGAAGTGCCTGATTTACCCGATCCTACGACAAGCACTCTTTCTCCGTGATACGATATCTTTCTTCTTTCATTCAGTCTTTCGAAAAGTCTGATGCTGAATCTGGAACTTGCAACAAAAATAAATTTGAATATACCGTCAAGCAGAGGCAATGACTGCGGGAGTCTTTCAAAATCAAACCATGAAAAATTATAAAATAATACAAAAATTATAATTTCAACTATAATTGCAAAAAAAACTATATATATTATTTTTGCAAGTTCATCAACGCTTGCGCTGTTCCAGTATCTTTTGTAAAGTCCAAGTCTGTAAAAAATGAATATATTGGAACATAGAAAAATTACGGATGAATAAATAAGCGCTTCAGTATAAAAAGGCAGATCAACCTGACCGTCAAGTCTGATTAATAAAGCTAAAAACGGGCTTATAAAAAGGAGTAATATGTCAATGACAAGCAGATGCCTGTTTCGGAGTTTGAGGAGTCTTTTATTTAGAAAATTTTCTATCATATATAAGTTTAATCTCTCATTTCAAATAGTCTCCCGGGGAAATTAATACTATCAATAAGAACAAAATTATTCAGTAAGTACAGTTAATATTGCTTTGTTAGTTAATTTAGCAAAGTTAATTAAATCATATTTCTGATTCAATTATATTTTTTATATTAATGATAATAAATAATTAAATTTATTTTACTAAAGCTTTAAGAGTTTTTAGTATTATTTTAACGTCACTGAAAAAAGATCTGTCATTTAAGTATTCAAGATTTATTCTGATTTTGTCCGGCATTATTTCATTAACGTAATACTTTTCAGGATTTTCAGCGCCTGCAAGCAGTTCATTTTCATTTCTGTACTTAATGGATGCAGGATCAGTAATTCCCGGTCTGACATTAAGAACTTTCATTTGCTCTTCTGAATACAGAACCACATATTTTCTTACTTCAGGTCTCGGTCCTACAAAACTCATATCACCTTTAAATACATTAAGCAGCTGGGGTATCTCATCCAGTTTGTATTTCCTCAGATAATATCCTGCGCCGGTAATGCGCGGATCCCTGTCTCCTACCGTTAGTAATCCTGATCTGTCAGATTCTTTTTTCATCGATCTGAATTTATACAGACCAAAGTCTTTATTATTCCTTCCTACGCGGCTTTGTATATAAAAAGCCGGACCTGTTGAACCGGCTTTGATAATTATTGAAATTATTATTATAAACGGAGTCAGTAATAATAAACCTAAAAAAGAGAATATTATATCAAATGTTCTTTTAAGCAATTAACTTTTTAAAACAGCATTATATGAATCACGAACAGATTCAGTAATTATTTTAATATCAGCATCGGAAAGCTGTGGATATACGGGCAGCGTAATTACCCGCGAATAATTACCGTAACTTTCAGGAAAATCCTCAATCTTAAAATTTCTTTCCCTGAAAACCGTAAGCATCGGAAGAGGAATGAAATGAACATTAACAGCCACTTCCCTTTTATTTATCTCTTCAATGATCTTATCACGCTGCTCTTCCGATATACCATTTATCCTCAGCAGATAAATATGATATGAAGTTTCCTTAATTTTATCTTTCGAAGGCGGAAGCTGAGCCCATCCGGTCTTCGAGAAAAAGTCGTTATATTTTTCAAAAATTTCCCGTCTTCTTAAAAGCAGATCACCGGAATATTTTCTGATCTGAGCAAGTCCGACTGCAGCACACAGATCATTAAGATTAATTTTAAATCCGGGATACACAATATCATACTTCCAGTTGCCGCCGAGAGATTTCGTGAACGCATCTTTGGTCTGCCCGTTCAGAGACAACAGTCTAAGCCATTTGTATAATTCACCGTTGTCAAACCCATCTGGCAGATTTAGACAAATCGCTCCGCCTTCGGCTGTGGTTACATTTTTTACTGCATGGAAGGAAAATACTGACACGTCGCAGAGTGAACCGCTTTCTTTACCTTTATATACAGCGCCTATAGAGTGAGCTGCGTCAGACATCACAAAAATTCTTCCGAGCTTTTTCTGGGTTTCATTCGCCGGCTTAAACAAATTTTTAATTTCCGGCTCATTTATAATTTCATATATCTCATCATAATCACACGGAAACCCTGCAATATCAACAGGCACAATCGCTTTGGTCTTTTCCGTGATGAGATTTTTTATTTTTGAAACATTCATGCAGAAATTCTTATCAGAATCTGCCATCACAGGCGAAGCGCCGAGATGCATTACTGCAAGAGCAGTTGCGCAGTAAGTATAAGAAGGAATAATAACTTCATCGCCTTTTCCGACACCAAACCAGTGAAGCATCAGCATCATTGCAGAAGTAGCGGAATTCACGCACAAAACATTTTTTACTCCGGTCAGTTTCGCAACTTCAGTTTCCAGTGCTTTCACTTTCGGTCCTGTTGTAATCCAGCCTGAGTTAAGCGAGTCCAGCACTTCATTTATTACATCACCGTCAATATACGGTGGTGAAAACGGTATCATACTTTTTTTGAATTTGATTTCAGAATTTTATAATTATCGGTTAATATTAAAAGGAAAGGTACGCTGAAATAGACAGCAAACTCTACCGTATAACTGTAACGCTCAAGTGATGACTCCACAAGACTTACCATCAGGGCTTTTGCAAGAAATATCATACATATCAGAAACGCAATCACAGCGTCGGTATTTTTAAATCCGGTTTTAAAAAGTAAATAAACGCTGAATAAAAACATTGCAAAAAATGTAAGATACCAGACTGTATTTCTCAGGAAGATGTTGTAAAAACTCTCGTACAACTCATAAATATTTTTCAAAACTGTTTCCTGAGCAATTACTTCACCGCTGTCAGTTACGATAATATAATTTAACTGCTCCTGCAGATTTATTTCCTTCTGCAGAAATTTTTTAATCTCTTCATTCATTGATCTGTCAGAAGAGATCTGCAGCCATTTCTTTTTATCAAGCTCCGTTATATATCTTTTATCAACAATGTTTCGTTTGTAATTATACATAAGCTGATCAAAATATTTTACTTCTATTCCCAGATTTCTGAAGAAGTATATAAAGTTGCTGATAAAAAATTTCGCATAAATATCCGGATGTTTTTTGATGGCATCTAAAGAAACCATCCGCATATGCGGCTGAATATCAGTATACTTTTTTAATGTATCTTCACCCATCAGATTACCCGCAAACTGCAGCTGTCTGTGAAAATTATCTTTGAATACGCTGAAAAGTTTTGTTATGCCGAAACTGTTTCTTATATATGATTTATCTTTTCTCGGAATAGAATCAAGTGTCTGCTGAATTGCCTGATTCACAAATCCGGGATACTCATCGGATGTTTCCATAAAAAGAATCGTTACACCTGCAAGGTTTGCCTCGCCGAAAGGTGTTATTGTGAATTTACCGAGTGTCGAATAATTGTATATACACAGTCCGGTGATCATTACTGAAACAGGAATTATAAGCGATATGTATTTTAATACTCCGTATTTTTTGATAATAAAATAAATAATCATAAGTATCATAATGCCGAAAAAAAACATACCGGCAGGTCTGATAAAAATAAGAACTGCTGCTGATACTGAAAACAAAACCATATAAACATTCCTGTCCCTTTTTAAAGAAAGTATCATCAGCGCTGCGCAGATCAGCAGTACATTTGTAAAAATACCTTCCGTCAGCAGCGCCGACTCAAGAATCAAAAAATAAGACGATGTCATATAAACCGTCAGGAAACATGCAAACACAACAGCATACTTTTTATAAACAGCGCTGAAAATAAAGATAAGCAGGATTCCCGTAAATAGCGAGAATATGATCTGCATAAGTGAAACCGTAAAAATGCTTTCGGAAAAATACCAAATCTTTGCCAGGAAAACCGGATAGCCGGGCGTCCTGATATCAAACAGAGGAGTTACGGAATTTAATATGGAAAAAGCAGCAGATATATATGACGCACTGTCGTTGGAAAGAATGTTTACAGGATAGTAAAAAAGATAAGGCAGTCTTGTTAAAAGAAAAAAGAACAGGAATATCAGACTTCCTTTCAGGAAAGTATTTCTTCCGTCAAAAAAGAATTTTCTTAGGAATTTCATTCAGGCCGGTTTCTCATATCAGCTGAAATTATTAAATGCTTGATCTGTACTGAAATAAGTCCCATACCGAACATAAGAATTGAAAGCAGTATGCTGCCAAGTCCCAGATAGAATGTAATAGGCATTCTGAAGATAAGCGAAAATATAAAATTTATTCCTGCGAAGATCAGCAAAACCGCGCAGAATACAATGAAAATTTTTATCGGATTATAAAAAAGAATCGCTTCGGTGATAAACTGCAGAGTTCTCATTGAATCCCTGAATAATCTGACTTTTGTCGTTCCTTCCCTTTTTTTGTAATCTATCGGAATATATTTCACATAAAGCGCATTCATCATATAAGCGAGCGTAAGTGATGTAGTGAAACTGAATGTGTTGCAGAGTTTTGAAAAATACGGCAGGATTTTTTTACGGGAAAAAACTCTGAGCCCGGAATTTATATCATCAATCTTTCTTCCCGCGGAAAACTCAACAAGTTTTTTTAATATCAGCCGCAGTATTTTTTTCTTGAATGACTCATCGTAATTTTCTCCCTGCCTTGCGCCGACCACCATATCAAATCCTTTGTTGTATTCGCTTACAAGCACAGGGATCATTTCAAGCGGATATGTTCCGTCTGCATCCGTGATCACTATCGTGTCATTGGAAGCAGCTTCAATCCCGTCTTTAAGTGATTTGCCGTAGCCGATATTATGCGGATGTCTAATTGTTATCGCTCCTGCTTTCTCGCTCATCTCCGCAGTTCTGTCAGTGGAACCGTCATCGACTACTATGATCTCAACTTCTCCGAGATTATTTAACTGCGCGACTTTTTTAATGTCAAAGACCGTCATTGCAATGACGCTTCCTTCGTTGTAAGCTGGTATGACTACTGAGATCATTTTTTTATTTAATTTTTTCGTAAACGCTTATAAGAGAAATTCCGACAGGGTTGCTTAGCGGTAAAAACTTTTTTGAGAAAGGCACTATGTATTTGTCAAACATTCCTATCTCACCTTCGGTATCATTTATGTTTCCGGATTTCAGAGCTTTATAAACCAGCCAGTAACCAAGCGCGCCGATAGGATTGAAATAATATTGTTTTATCAGTTTTACATTTGAAGGAATTGCAAGATCATTCATCATTTCCTTGGTGTATCTTTTAAAATGTCCCGCCGCCGTATCAAAATTTGAATAAAGAAATTTATGAGAAGGTACAAGATGAAACAATACTCCTCCGGGTTTCATCAGGTCAAGCAGTTTGGCGAAAAAAGCTGCATCATCTTCCACATGCTCCATTACGTTCATGCATAAAATAAAATCATAACTGCCAGTTACGTTTATTAAATCAATACATTCAGTCTTTATTTCTCTTCTGAATTTTTTTTTTCTGATATGATCTATCGCAGGTAATGAAATGTCAATACAGTATAAAGAGTCAAACTCGCTTTTTTCCGTAATGATTTTTGTAAACGAACCTACTCCGCAACCGACTTCAAGTACGTCACCTCTGATATATTCTTCAAACTGTTCGAATGTCCACTGATTATAATTTGTGGCTTTCTGCATTTGCTCAGCAGATGTAAAAAGTTCTGACATTAATTAATCCTTATCAATTTCTTTAATAAAAACAGCAGGGTTACCTGCGTAAATGCTGAACGGTTTGACTTCATTATTCACAACGCTGCCTGCCCCGATTATAGAACCTTTGCCGATCCGCACGCCTTTCATAATAAAGCAGTTAGCTCCGATCCAAACGTCATCTTCTATGACGACCGGACTTCGCTTTATTTTATCCCATCTCTTCAGCCGGTTTTCATAAGGTACATTGTGTGAATTCGTATCCATTATAACTGTATTCGCTCCTATCATAATTCTGCTGCCGAGCGTTACGCTTCTTTCACTGATAATGGAAGTGCCGTTCAGATAAACTTCATCACCCGTAATAATTTTTCCTTCCTTCGAAGTTCTCATAAATACACCGCCTGCGATATTACCTGAATTGTATCCGCACTTTGCAGAGATAAGACGCATATTGTTTCCAAGATTAATGGATCCGCGGTTCTCAATTCTCGGCATTCCGAATACTTTTATTCCCTTTCCGTATTTTACTCCGTTTGCTGTCAGTACAATTTTCATCACCGGCGAAAATATCAGTGTAATGACTTTTGAAAAATGCAGCAAAGCGTCTTTGATGAGTTCAAAATAATTCTCATTCCCCGTATCGAATTTCAGCTTTTCATTGTATTTAAAAAGAAAACTCATATGCAGCTATTTTTTAATACCGCTCCCGCTCCAGCTTACTCCTTTATATGCGTTTATATGCACATCAGAATAATCACCATTGCCGAACCAGTTTGATATTCTGCTTTTACTGATAAAGTCAACCTGCGGCGCATTCAGCTTATCAAATACATTAAGCGTGTTTCTCTCAAATGACATTTTTCTGAAGTTATCAAAATATTCATAAAAAGGTAAAAACTTCAATGGTAATTTATAAACAGTATAAACAGGAATATATAAAAGTCCGGTAATAAACTTTGAAAGTCCGAGAAGATTTTTTCTGTTCATGTTTTTCAGGAATACTTTTCTGATCGGCTCTACACCGTATTTTACCAAAGCGTTACCTTCCTCTGAATAAACCCAGACGATTGTCTTTCCGCCTGATTTAGTATGACGCTTCATATTTTCAAACGTAAGATCCGGATTGTCAGTATGATGCACAACTCCGATAGAAAAAACTATATCAAATTTTTTTCCAAGATCCATTTTCGCAATATCATTTTCTATAAATTCAATATTGGAAAAATCTTTATTTCTTTCCTTTGCAATTTCTGTTGTATTCAGATCAACTGAAGTTATGCTTTTTGCATACGGAGCGATAAAAGATGTATGCTGACCTCCGCCGCATCCGCATTCGAGAACTTCCATATTTCTGAAATCTTCAAGTGTGTTCGGAAGTATCCAGTCCTTGAATAGAAATAGTTCGTTGTCCTGCAGCAAAGTCCACTGCTGACTCCATTCTGACTGCTTGCTCTGTAAATCAGGAGAACTTTCTGTCATAAACAAATTTATTAAAAGTCTTGAATTCGTCATTTCCGTTTGCTCCGATCCATGTACCTACCGGAGAATTAAATCCGCTTTTTTTCTTATTTATTACAAACTCCGGAACAACGTCTTTTAAAGCTTTCTTCAGTATATATTTCAGTTTTAATCCTTTCATTTTTCTGCCTGCAGGGATTGAAGCTGCGTATTCCACCAGTTCCGGATCTAAATAAGGACATCTTGCTTCTATGCTGCTATACATTGTAGTCATGTCAACTTTTACAAGTATATCATCCGTTAGCCAGGTCATGCCGTCCACATATAAATTTCTGTCAAGAGGTTCCAGATCTGCGCATTTGTCATAATACTTTTTAAAAATAAAATACGGATCCGTATCATAGACAAGATCTTTAAATTTATTACCGAGTATATTAACGCGCTCTTCGGGTGAAAAAAATTGTCTCCACATATAATGCGCCTGCTCGGGAGAATGCAGCGTGCCGTTCAGAAACTGCTTCTGCTTGTACTGCCAGTTCAGCTTATTCCTGTTATTGGAATTTTCAGAAATTCCGATTATAAATTTTTTTAATAAATCCGGAATTGGTTTCGCATAATTGTAATATTTATCTGCCTTGTAAGTAATATAACCTGCGAATATTTCATCCGCCCCGTCTCCGCTGAGCACTACGGTAACATATTCCGAAGCAAGCTTCGAAACTTCTATCATAGGTATTAATGAATTGTCTGCAAAAGGTTCATCGAAAATATCGACTGCGTTGTTTATAAATTCCAGTTCATCATTTATATCACAGATCATCCCGTGATGGTTTGTTCCGATGATTTTCGCAGCTCTGTCAGCATCGGGCAGTTCATTATAACTGTTCTGATTGAATCCAACGCTGAATGTATGCAGCTCTCCTTTATGAAATTTTTTCATCAGAGCTGCAATGGAAGTGGAGTCAACGCCGCCGCTGAGAAACGCTCCTACAGGAACATCGCTGATCATTCTTCTTTTCACCGACTCTTCCAGCAGATGAAGTATATGCCTGCCTGTATCCTCTTCACTGTCTTTATTTTTAATTCTGAAAGAATCCGAATAATCCCAGTACCGGACTTTGGAAATGCTTTTCCCGGAGTCGGATATTTTCATATAATGTGCCGCTTCGAGTTTATATATATCCTTGTAAATTGTCATCGGCGAAAGTATATATCCAATTGCAAGAAAACAATTTAGCGCTTCGTAAGACACTTCAAACGGAATTGAGCTGTCCTGCTTAAGGGCTTTTATTTCCGAAGCAAAAGTAACATTACCATTTTTATCGAAATAATAGTAAAGCGGTTTTTTCCCGAATCTGTCTTTGGCAAAAGTAAGAGTCCGGAGTTTCGAATCCCAGATTGCAAGCGTAAACATTCCGTTAAACATTTTAAAACAACTCTCGCCGTATTTTTCAAATGCATATAAAATTACTTCAGTGTCGGAATTTGTTTGAAATGAATAACCTGATTTTTTGAGTTCATTTTTGATCCCGATGAAGTTATATATTTCTCCGTTGAATACAATATGAAATCTTTCGTCAGCTGAAGACATCGGCTGATTGGCATTTTCCGAAAGGTCAATGATAGCGAGTCTTCTGTGACCGAGAGTAATATCGTTTAATGATTTGATGCCCTGATTATCGGGACCGCGGTGTGAGATGGATTCGCACATTCGGGAAACGGTTTTAACCGTTTCTCCCCCGGAGTTAGACCAGTGGCTCTTGCCTGCTATGCCGCACATTTTTATTTATAATTATAATATTCTTTGAACCAGCTGACGAATTTCTCTAAACCTTCTTCAATCCTTACTTCAGGAATGTAATCAATAAACTCCGCAAGATCAGTCGTGTCGGCTGATGTAACTTTTACATCACCGGGCTGCATTCCCCTGAATTCTTTAACAGCTTTTTTTCCGAGTTTACTTTCCAGTGTCTCTGTAAATTTCAGAAGATTTACCGGATGCTCTCCGCCTATGTTAAAAAGTCTGTATTCCGTATCGTCTGTTTTTTTAAGTAATCTTGAAATGGATTCAGTCACGTCATCTATGTATGTAAAATCCCTTTCCATATCTCCGTTATTATATATTTCAATTGTCTCTCCCTTCATTATCCTTTCTGCAAATTTAAAATACGCCATGTCCGGTCTGCCCCACGGACCGTACACCGTAAAAAATCTTAGTCCGGTCATCGGTATTTTATACAAATGATAATAAGTATATGCCATTAGTTCATTGGACTTTTTTGTGGCTGCATAAAGTGAAACCGGATGATCTACATTATCCTTTACGGAAAATGGTATTTTTACGCTGTTGCCGTAGACCGAACTTGAAGATGCGTAAATTAACTTTTTAATTTTAAATTCTTTTGAACACTCGAGAAGATTGAAGAAAGATACAATGTTACTCTGTATGCTGACTTCAGGATTTGTGATGGAATATCTCACTCCCGGCTGAGCAGCTAAATTTATTACTAAGTCCGGCTTAAATTTCTCAAATACTTTACTCAGTTCTGCTTTGTTCGTAAGATCTGTTTTTATAAAATCAAAATTGTTATATCCTTTCAAAAGCTCAAGTCTTCTTTCCTTCAGTCCGGTGTCATAATAATTGTTAATATTGTCAATGCCGGTAATTTCGTATCCTTCTTCACACAATTTCTTACATGTATGAAATCCGATAAAACCCGCTGCTCCGGTTACAAGTATTTTCACAAGGATTTATTTTTGTTTTGGGATAAATATTTTTTCAGTCGCTTTCTCATTTTTATATATTGTGTCAACCCCGGATATGTATAGTATCCCGGTTTCGAATTTCTTCCCGGAAGTGTCTTGTGTTCTCCTGATTCGAGCTTAACTAAAAAATCCTTTACCTCAGGAAGACTGTCATATATAGCTTTATGTCCTATAAAAGAATAATTGTGTTTTGTAAGATCAATATCTCTTGCTTTACCGCTTGCATAAATTTCCCCCGCGTCAATTTCATCATTCATTTTCAAAAATGAGTATGAGAGATTTTCATAATCTCCGTTATACATTGTCCAGAACGGAGAGTACAGACCTTTATATTCAGGCGTAAGTCCTTCATGCCATAAATAAACTCCGTGCTTTGCAATTCCCCTGATCTTCTTTCCGAAAAAATCATTAACGCACATTGCAAAAATTATATCAGGTTTTACTTCATTAAGAAAATCAATTACTTCTTTCTTATTAACATTGTCGGAACTTATCTCTTTAAATTTCAGATCACTGAACTTTCTTCCCTTACCTTTCCAGTATGGTCTTATTACTTCTCTTTTTAAATACCCCAGATCTTTCGCCGCAACTTTTTTCTTTATATAAAAAAACAGCATCAGTTCATTCAGCAGTTTAAAATATCCGTACTTCTTTGCTCTCTTCTTACCGTAATCAATTCTGCCTTTCCATGTCTTTCTCCATGTAGCCGAATCAGACCATACTACTCCCGCAAGCTCTGTATTCTCTGCAAGCCAGTCCACAATCAATTCATCAAACTCATTTCTCGAACCTATAAATACACTTCTCATTTACTTTATATAACGGTAAAATTTATTTTTTTCAAAATCTGAACCCGGATAATTACTTTAAGTATGAAATTAATTTATCAGAAAAATTTTTTATAAGTGCATTCCTGTCAAACTTTTCAGCAGCAGCTGCTCTGCAGTTTTCTGACATTTCGTTTCTCATTTTCTGAGAATTTTTAATGATTAAAATATTCTCCTTTAGCTTTAAATAATCTTTAGGAGGTGAAACAAGACCGGCTCTGTTGTCATTAATAATCGCAGCACCTTCCCCGGTCCCTGAAAATAAGACCGGCAGACCGGCTGCCATCGCTTCATAAATTTTTGAAGGTACAGCGCCGAATATGTTGTTTACCAGAGGTATTATCGCGCAGTAATATTTTTGCAATATTACCGGTATCTCACTGCTCTTTACACTGTCATGAAGTATAATTCCGTTATCCGGATTAGCTTTTAAATATTCTTCTGTAATTTTTCTCTCTGCGCCTTCCCCGTAAATGTGAAACTCCGCACCGAGTTCTTTGAAATTTATGTTGCTGACTATTCCGTAAATTCCCTGCGCAACGCCAAGCAGTCCGGTATAAACTATTTTAATTTTACCCCCGGCTTCATCAGAGTTATATTCAGCGGAATTTTTAAATCTGTTTATATCCACTCCGTTTCTGAATAGATATGTCTTATCCGCTCCGGACATTTTCATGTGTCTGACAATTTCTTCAGACTGACCGGTACAGAGAAACGCTTTCGAATATAGAAATTTTTCCAGCGATACAAGTTTCTTATACAAAACTCCGTCGCTGATTGCTCCGAGCTCTTTTGCTGAAAGCGGCCAAATGTCGGAAACATTCATTATATTTTTTGAACCTGTAAATTTTGAAAGCAGATAGCCGCTGTATGCAAGTGTCAGAGGCGGACTTTCAGTAAAAATAAAATCCGGTCTGAATTTCCTGAGTCTGAAATATCCGAAAAGTGAAGTCAGTGAAAATGAAAGCATGGATATTATTCTCGGAATTTTATTTGCAGAGTTTGATGCATAGAGTATATATCTGGAAACATTAATTCCGTCTTCCTTTTCATTCACGGAAAATTTCATTCTGTAACCAGGGAATATTTTACCCTTTGGATAATTCGGCATTGCTGTTATTACCTTTATCTCCCAGCCTAATCGCTCAAATATTTTTGAAAGCTCATAAAGCCTATTCTGAGGAGCGCCGGTTTCCGGATAAAAATATTGTGTAAGTATCGCTAACTTCAATTCTGCCTGACATATGAATAAAACTGTTTCATTTTTCCCGCTTTCGTCCTTTGTATTTTATCAACTCTTTTAAATTCTGCTTTTAATCCCGGCTCCAGATATTCATCCATTTTTTTCCTGATCTTATCTGCTTCTTCTTCACTGATATCTTTTTCTGTCACCATTTCAAATACAAAAGTGTCCGGCTTTGTCTGCTTTATCACAAACTCTTTCAGCGAATCAATTTTATTAAGAATGCTTCTTGTTACAAAATAAAAAGTAATGCTGGATGATTTTTTTCCGCTTGGTAAAATCAGTTCGTCATTTATTCCGCCGAATAATTTTAATAATTTAACTCCGTTTTCATCCTGTATAGCAGTCGCCCTGTCTCCAATCTCATATCGTATAAAAGGCATGGCTTTGTTATGAAGAGATGTGAGCACAATTCTGCCTTCTCTTCCGTCCGTGATATTTTTACCGTCTTCATCAAGTATTTCAGTAAATACATTTTCATCCGAAAGCCTCCAGTTGCCATCCTTATTTTCAAAAGCAATCAGATCAACTTCAGAAGTCCCGTATTCATTTACAACCGGTATTCCAAATGCTTTACCAATAATTTCCTTATCCTCATCCGAACAGTTTTCCGATGTGCAGATGCATATTTTTAATGTCGGACATTCTTTCTTCAGGACAATGCCTGTTCTTTTCAGGTATTCCGCAAACAGCAGTATCGAGCTTGAATATCCGTAAACATACTCAAATTTATTTTTTCTGAATATCTCAAGAAAATTTTTCAGCGCCGTATCCGAAAGATCAAAAACGGGGAATCTTACTCTGTTAGCAAGAAAATCCTTTGTCTTCTCCGAATAGTATTCCATTTTTTCAAGAGGTATCCCGTAAAATCTCGCCTGCTTTGAATCAAGCGAAATTCCGTAACTGTTATACCTGTCTTTTATCAGCGCCCAGGTCATAGCATGAGAAAATTTATCTTTCGCATATCTGAAAGGATGACCGGATGATCCGGAAGTATATCCCGTGTACAGATCCTTTTTATCAATTGTGTCCGAAATTAAATTGTCGAGTGATATCTGAAAATCTTTTTTTCTCAGAATAGGAATCTCTTCCCAGGATGATGGCAATGAATCGTTCAGTTTGTTCCTGTAAAACTGATTATTCTTTAAATGATATTTTGCCGCTTCCCATTTTTTTTCATTCTGCCATTCCTTAAACTCCATTCGTGAAAGTGAATTCAGCCTTTGAATTTCTTTATCAGCTTTTTCCATCGGGAATCCTTTAAGCTTAAGACTTAATTCCAGGAAAGACATTTTATTGGTGGTAATTTTATAATTAAATTTTTACGGCGGGATCTAATATTTCGAACCATTTATATTTTACCTGTTCCCAGTCAAGCTCTTCGGCTTTCTTTCTTGCATTCGAAGAAATCTCTGATACAAGTTTATCGTCGGATATGAGTTTCTCAATTTCTTCAATAAATCTTTCCTTATTCTCCGGCGGAACAAGTAAGCCGTCTTTTTTATCCGTAATTAGAAACGGAATTCCTCCGACATTTGTAGATACAATTGGAAAACCCAGTGCCATTGCTTCGATAACACTTACCGGTTGATTATCATAATTTGTTGTGTTAATAAATATATCATAGTCTGCGGATTTGTCTGTCCATTCTTTTCTTGTAAGCTTTCCTGTTATTATCAGTGAACCGTTTAATTTATATTTCACGGATGCTTTCTTTACTTCGTTCAGCGTATCATCTTTCTCCGGACCTATCATACAGAGTTTTGCGTCAGGATATTTCTTAACCAACTCCTTTAATATTTCCACAGCGAGCATGGGATTATATGTTTCATGAAAAGATCTTACCCAGAGTATGTTTGCTCCGGCCGAATCTCTTTTTTTAAATCTGTAATTATTTATATGAATAAAATTCGGAATGTAAGTTACTTCAAATCCTTTACCTTCGAAAAATTCCTTTAGATATAAAGATGGTGATACGATGCGGTATGAATTTCTGAATATCAAATTGCATTTCTCCGGAGAACTCTTAAATCTGTCCGGATATCCTCCTCCGTGTAATATCGGAATGTAAGGTATATTAAAATTTTTGCACAGTATTGCCAGTATATACGTGAACCAGAATGCTTTCATACTGTAGGAATCAATGAGCACAACACTTAGTTTTTTTCTGTATTTCAAAAAACCATATATCATATCAAGCATTCTTAGTATCTGATTTTTTTTGTCAGATACGGAAATTATATCATAACGCTCACGAAGTTTTGGGGTTAAAGATTCTATGACGGTAGGAGTAAAACCGTGTTTTGAAAGAATGTTTCCGGCATACAAAATCATCTTGTCTTTCTGTAAATAGCGATGTATGCAAGACCGTAAATAAATCCGGGAGCTGCAAGCCGCATTGCTGCATGACCGAGTGTAATGAACACAAATACAGTGCAGAGTATCAGAAGGATCTTTTCATCTGATGATTTTAATTTAAAGAAAGTGCTTACCGGAAACAGCACTATTATGAGAATTGCAACTATTCCGAATAATCCGTGTTCTGCCAGCAGTCTGGAATATTCTATATGCGCTGCTGAAAATATACCGCTGATCTCACCTCTTTTTTCCGACGCCATTCCGGGTCCGACTCCGGTTAATACATTATTCTGAAAAATCTCAATATCCTCCTCAAAAATTTCCATCCTTCCGCTGAAAAGATTGCTCTTCTCAGCATTATACATTGACTCTCCCTTAAATCTCATCTCAAGCAGTCCGCCGCTCGCTTCATTAACATAAAAAAATCCGATTGTCGCAACGATAGAAACAGCCATGAATGTATATACAGCCCTGCTGAGCTTTGCCTGAAATCCTGCATCTGTAAGAGACATAATTACTACGCATAAAATTATTGCTACAATCGGCGCAAGCATTCCGCCTCTGGAAAATGTTGCCAGTCCTCTAATTAATAATGCAAGCATAATGATTATATCAAGATTTTTGATTCTGAACAATCTGATATTCATAAAATACGCCGCAGCTATTAACAGAATTCCCAGACCGAAAATAGTTGATACCTGATTTGGTCCGAATCCTCCGCTTGCCTGAAAATTTGATTCAGTTGTAAATTCCATATCTTCAAGCGAACCTGACCTGAAGTAAACGAAAATTGACATTGCAATAATTGGATACAGCATAGCAAGGAATGTCTTTCGCAGCTGAGCAATCGGAACTCTTCTTCTGTAAAAATATATACCGGCTATTCCAAGTGTTATCGGTCCCGATAAGTTAAAGGATACCATCTGTCTTGACAGATCAAATGTCGGATAATCAACAAAAAATATCGAAGGCAGTAATAATAATAAAAATGCTATAAATGAAGCGGGTAGTTTTCTCTTTCTCGAGCCGACAAGAATTCCAAGAGTTAAAAATAAAATTGTAGCGTATTTTCCGTATTCATAACCGAATCCTCCGGAGTTCATTCTGAACAGAACTTCAATACCCACTACATAAGCTGCGAATATGTGAGCTGCGCCGTCTGCATTTTTATTTTTAAATATCTTATAAACGCCGAGCAATACAATGATGATAGAAAAACCTGTACTAAGTCTCGGGTTAAACAGCAGCACCATTGCCATCACAATGTTCAGCGCTGTATATATTTCGGCTTTGTATGGAGAGTTTTTCACAACTTCAAATTAAAATTTATTTATTAGAAAATAAATATTCAATTTTATAATATTATGCGTTTATAATTTTACTTTTAAGATTTTGCATGTAATCATCAAAAGTGAATAAGCTGCCGGTTTCAGCGCATTTCCGGGATTTTAATTTCAACAGCTCAACATTGCTCAATGCAAGATCAATTGCATCTGCAAGATACTGACTGCTCAGACTTTTTAGTAAAAATCCGTTTGAGTCATTAAAATATTCACTGACCGCTGACACATCGGATAGTATCGGAACGCATCCGTAAGCAGCCGCTTCTGATATAACTTTCGGAAATCCTTCCGATTCGCTCGGCAATAATATAACGTGACTCCTTTCGTAAATTTTTTCCATCGCCTCTCTGCTTATATATCCCGTAAATGAAGTTTTGATTTTCATTTTACTTGCCGCAATTTCAAACATTTCCTTGTCATGACCGCCTCCTGCAAAAATAAATTCCTCAATGTCATCGCCGTATCTGATTTTTTCAAGCGCTTCAAGTATTATATGAACACCCTTATTCTTTGTCAGACTTCCAGCAAAACAAAAAATTTTCTTAGCGCTGAAATCTTTCACTGCTGAAATTTTTTCCGCTCTTGCCAGTTCATCATTGTCCAGACAGGGATTCCTGAAATCCAGTATATGTTCCGGCTGATCCTTCCACTTTCCGTTTACAGTTACCTTTGATCTCTGAAGATTATTCTTCAGCCACCACCTCTGTATCCTGTATGATAAAGGCGGATTGCTCTGATTCCAGTTTCCTGCATATTTTACCCAGCGTTTCGGCTTTTTAATTATACTTAGATACGGAAGCACATATAATCCCATTGCAGTCGGTGCTCTGAACTGCACCCACTCTGACTTTTTTAAAGCGCTTCTGATAATTTTCAGATTATGATATGCTGTTGTAAATATAGAAATCTTATCTGAAAACTTTTCGCCTCCGTATTGCTTTATAGGAATGTATTCGATTTTATCCTCATTATATCTCATCGAACTTCCGGGCGCATGCTCCTGATGCATTGGAGCGATATGTACTATTCTTTCAAATAATTTTGTAAGATGATTTATTTCCCTTACCGTCGGACCCCAACCGACGATTTTTCCTTCTTTGTTGTAATGAGGCGTATGTGAAATTATTACAAGCTTCATTTAATTCTGTTAATGACATCAATATATCTTTTTACTATGACTGACCAGTGATGTTCTTCCGCCCATTTTTTCGCTCCTTCGGAAAAGTGACCGTAATTATTACAGATATCGTTTACTGCTTTGCGGATCTGATTCTTGTCTCTGGGATTTACCAGTATTCCGCTCTCTCCGTCTTTTACGGAATCTTCCATCCCGCTGTCAAGTGAACCAATTGAAGGCAGTCCGAAATAATTCGCTTCTATCACTGCAATCCCGAATCCTTCAAAATCTCCGCCCGGCTGAGTTTCACTTAATAAAATAAAAATATCAGACGAATTTAAAACAGCATACATATTTTCATTTGAGATTTGTCCGTGTATCTTTATGCTGTCTTTCAATTTTTCATCATTGAAATATTTCCTGCATAGAGAAGTGTCCGACTCTCTGCCCACAATATCATATGTTGTACCCGGATGATCTGAAATAATTTCAGGAAGCGCGTTCAGTACATTATGATGACCTTTTCTGGGCCATATACTGCCTACGCTTACAAGTCTGACAGCTCCGTTTATTTCCTTTCTGACCTTTGCCTTCAATTGAATTACTTCAGACATATCCAGATCAAATCCGTTTGGTATTACATGCATTTTTTTCCTGTCAATATTACCGTCTATCTTTGTACCCGAATATCTTGATACAGGTATTATCAGATCCGAATTTTTTAATGCCCTGTTCACTATTGTTTTTTCGAAAAAACTCTTTGCATTTATTTCACCGCCATGCGCTATTGAAATAAAATTTGAATTTGACTTAAGTCTCCTCAGCAGCAGCAAAGACATTAGCGATGACATTCCTGAAAAAATAATATTTGAATAATTTTCTTCTCTCACTTTTTTCCTGATTAAGGAAATTCTTTCTCTGTATGTCCTTAACTTACTGTTGTATCTTTCAAATCTGATAATTTTAAAATCCTGTTTCCTGTCAAACTCTTTCTTCTCATCTTCGCTTACAAAATCAGAAACAGCCAGAACAGTTACATTAATTTCGTTCAGTTTTAAAAATTTTGCAAGGTTATATGCATGATTACCAATACCGCCCGGTCCCGGAGGAAATTCAGTGGTAATAATCAGATAATTATCCGAGCCGCTCAATTTTATCTCCTTCCTCTAACATTTCTGATGACTTTTTCCATGATATTCTGAGCTGTATCAGAAGGACAGGCAGAACGAATACCGCAAGCAATGCGCCAAATGGATATAAATATTTTTTTCCTTTCCATCTGTAAGGTATAAGTGAAGGCAGCATTCCGATTATTAAAGCGTTTGTAACGAAATCTGAAGGATAATATTTTCTGTAAAGATATAAAACGCTTGGCACCGGTCTCGGTGAGAAAAAATTTTTCGGTCGGTATGCATCCCATGAACCCATCTGTCTTAATCCTCCTGTGCTGACTTTCAGATGAATTCGCTTAGCATACGGATGTGATATGCTCTTAAATCCTGACAGATATGCTCGCAGCCCGAATTCCCCGTCGCCCATTCTCATTTTATCAAACTGTCTGTCAAATAATCCTATCGTTTCAAATACATTTCTCTTCACCATTGCATTTCCCGAATCAAACTGATCAGCCCATCTGAAGAAACTGTAGTTTTCAGGAATTTTATCCCCGACCGCCGACAATGAAACTCCGGCAGATATATCTGCATTAAAAAAATCCAGACCTTTTAAATGTTCAGTTATCCAGTCCTTTTCAATCCTTGAATCATCATCAAAAAATAAAAAATAATCTCCGCTGCACAATCCCGCTGCTTCGTTTCTCGCAAGCCATTGACCTTTTTCCTTCTGATAAATTACTTTTATATCCAGTTTAAATCCTTTGTAAAATTCTCTGTCCGGATTGTCTGTCTGATCAGCAATTATGACTTCAAAATTTTTGTGATCCTGTTTCTCAAGATCTTGCAGTACATCTTTGAGATATTTATATCTGTTCAGAGTCGGTATGATCACCGATACTTTAGGACTGCTTTTTACAAGTTGTGAATCAAACTCATCATATTTTTCATATTTCAGATGCGGCTTTATCAAATCCGTCTTTTCAATATTTCTTGTTGCAAAAAATGCTCCGATCTCTTTTACAGGATTGTGAAAGCTAAGAAGGTTTTTAAATAAATAATAATAAACTCTGTGCCGTTTATAAAATTTTCTAATGAAAACATATTCATCCCTGACGGATATCTTTTCTTTATGCTGAAGTTTTTCCGCCGGAATATTTTCAGCCGTAAGCATCACTCCCCTGTTCCATGCCTGAAATCCGGCGTCAAGATCAATTGCGCTCTTTGTCTCATACCTGCTGTCAGGAAAAACGATCGTTTCATATTCGTCAGGCAGTTTCATCAGATCAGAATTAAATATTCCGGCTGAATACGAAACTCTGTTTTCAGGCATCAGATTAAAATACCATCCGGGGTTCAGATATTTTATTATTTTAAAATTTCTAAACGCCTTCAACTATTAAAATAATTCTTAGAGATTATTATCGGTATCATAATACGTAAAGTGAAAATACTCCGCGCTGTCAATGCTTTTTCCGGGGGAATACTGAATAACAGTTTCAGTATTTCTGGGTCTTAAGAAACCCGCATCTTTAAGTAATTTTTCCTCAAATGGATTATTAGCCATTATCTGAATTGTCTTCGCTCCTGACTTCACCGCTTCGTTAAAAATTTCCGAAAGCATTTCAATAAATATTTTCTCATCAGAGCAGTTCCAGTCGTAAACATTGTAATAAGGCAGAAAATGGGAATGGACTGCATAACTGTCTTCACGGGCTTTCATAGTTTCAAGTCTGTGAGAAAAGTTTTCAAGTCCGTTTACTCTCCACTCAAGAAATTCATTGTCGTGCAGAATCTCCGCCTGTTTTCTTTCAGATTGGTATTTTGAAATTATAGGAGCAATTTCGCCGGCATCGCAATATTTAAATTCCGATTTTTCGGCGTTATATTTTTTTCGCTTAATATTAAAATATGGCTTTAATATTTTTCCGGATATTTCTGATAAAAATTTCAATTTTGATGGAAGCACCCAGTTAAGTAAATCCGAAGGATCAAGGGGAAACGTCATTCTTGCTGCGGACTTAATATGTTTAAATCCTTTTGCCAGCATCAGAGATTTCGCTTTCGGACTGGGATTGTTTCCAAGCGTTATCATGTTTCTTTTCATCCCGTCCTCAAATAATAAATTTCCTATCCCTTTTTTTCTTAATCCCGGATCCACTAATAAGTCACATGCCCACTGTGCTTCAAAAATTTCTTTATCGTATTTTAATCTGACAGGGATAAGTCCGAGCTGACCTATTACTTTACCTTCGTTCACTGCAAGCAGCAAACCTTTAACATCTCCTTTTTCTTTACCTCTGAATTTCCATCTGTTATATTTTTCCGACCTTCTTCGTTTCTTTTCAGGCCATACTTTCAGACAAAACTCTTCATGCGGTTTTACTAACTCATCGGTATAAGGCGTAATCTGAATTCCTATTTTTTAACTCCTTCAGTTAATAATTTTTTAGAAAATATAAAAAATTAATCTCACTTAGGAAATCTCTTGTTAATGTAATTTGAAACAGTAAGTATCTCAAGACCTTCGTCATTTCTGAGCTGAACCGCCTTTGTTATGAACCTGTCGAAATGTTCACGGCTTTCTGACTTATCACGGCTGAGAGCTGCAGGATGTCCGCTGATGACAGCCGTCTCATTTTTATTTACCGCTTCCTTAATATAATCAATAGCCGGTTTGTCAAAACCTGTATAATGCTGCGGGACGCATACAATGTTTTCATGTATTTCCCATTGGGAAAAATTCACTTTATCTTCATTTGAATGTCCGGAAATTTTCTCCCAGACCGGTCTGTAATTTGTCAGCACCCTGCACCATCTGTAATGCAGCTTGTCCAGCTGCTTCAGCACATATCCAATATCGCTTCCTTTATGAAACGGATATAATCCCCTGTCACCGATACTTATAGAAAACTTTTTTATCCAGCTCATCGGTCTGCTGTGAGGAGGTACGAAACCCGTCACATTCTCTATTCTTCCGGTGCACAATTCAAGCGCCTGCTTGCTTCTTTCCAGCGTTCTGTAAACCTGCTTTTCAGTCAGATTCGGAAACCATTCATGACGCCATGAGTGAGACGCAATCTCATGACCTTTTGAAAATATTTTACTTATAATGTCAGGTATGTTAAACGGATAAATTCCCGGCTCTGCGGCAAAGCCGAGACATGCAAATGTCATCTGTATGTTTTCAATATCCGCTCTTGTTAATATATAATCTACATTTTCAATCTCCTGATAAATGGGATCATATTTGAAATTGTAAGGCATCGTAGAATTTATCTGCCCCAGCGCTGAATCAAAGTCCCAGATTATAAGCAGTCTGCCCGGCATCAGTTATTCTCCTTTACAGGTTTATCACCTCTCCCTGTCAGTGAAACTGCAATTATCGGAAACAATATATACGGGAAATTATATCTTGACCTTGTTTCGGAAACAGGAAATAATATAAGCGTATAAATAAGATATGACCATAATATATAAACAGGAAGAGCACCGAATTTTTTATTTCTGAACAGATAAAATACCGAATAAAAAAGTATCAGCCATAAGAGAAAATTTTCAACCGACTGAAATATAGTTTCCGTAATTCTGTCTCCCTTATATTCCGTATACTGAAAGAAATAACTTATAGTCCAGTCCTGTCTGCCGGCATATTTAAACATTTTATACGGCATACCCTTTAAATAAACATCCGGATTTTCCTTAACAAATTCTATTGCTTCATTTCTTAACGCTTCATCAAATTCCATTTCGCTCAGATGACTGTATTTTTTTAAAACAGAATCCGGCACTCCGTTGTAATCACCGACCTTGCCGGGCTCCTTAGTTACATTCGTGCTGTAAAGTCCAAGTCCCGAAGTCGGCATTAATCTGATGGTTCCGTAAGTATAATAGTTTCTGATGATCCAGGGCGAATACAATATCAGGAATCCCGCTAATACAACTGCAAATTTTCCGGCGGCAAATGTTATCTTCTTTTCCTTATAAATTTCCATAAAGAAAGGAATTAATAGAAATATCATCAGGAAATTAAATCTTATATACATTTCCGCAGCGAGTAAAGCTCCGATCAAAAGCAGTTCGTAAGTTTTGCCTCTGAAATTTTTTAATACAATGAAAAGTATAATCAGTATAAAAAAGAATGAAAGCTGCGTATTGGAATTCGAAGCCATCATAAGCATATTCGGAGATATACTCAGATAAACAAAAATCAGAAATGATGCTATATTATCCAGATCCCTGAATAAATAATAACCGGCTATAAGAATGCCGAATGAAAACAGGATCATTACAATTGAAAATGTAACCGGATGATTATAAATTTTCAGACCTGCTGCAAATATCAGCGGAAGTCCGGGCTGTCTGAAATTTCTTAACTCCACTCCCGCAAAGTCATAAAACTCTCCCTCATCTGCAATTCTCTGTCCGAGTTTTTCATGCTTCTCATAATCACTGTCCTGCACCGGCCGGTTCATAAGATCATGTGCTGCAAATAATATTCTCATAAAAATACCCGCGTAAAGTATTATCCTGAAAAGTTTTACTTTTCTGTTGTGAAAAAGCTGATCACTTCTTTTGAATAATTTTCTGACGATTATTAACGCCAGAACTATTAATCCTGCCTCTATAATGTAATCCGCTTCTCGGTACTTTACCGCCATAAACATTCTGTTGATAAATCCAAACAGTATTATTAGTCCCAGAAGAATAATATTCCCGGTTCTGCCTGTGGCGTTGTATATTTTTAAAATTTTATCCGCCAATAGTTTTAAAAAAATTATAAATATGCCCGGTTATATATTCAAGATCATCATCAGATAATTCATAATACATCGGAAGTCTTAAAAGACAGTCAGTATATCTGTCTGAATTTGTCATTTCAGTTCCATCACATTTATCTCTGTAATAAGGACTTTCATTCAGTGACAGGTAATGGAATACAGCGTATATACCTTTCTCCTTCAGAAAAGAAATCAGCTCACCTCTTTCAGTCTGATTCCGGCATTCTATAAAAAACATATGAGCGTTATTTGTGGCATAATCCGGAATGTATGAATACTTAAAATATCCTTTGTCTTTTAACGGCATTAGTTTTTTATAATAGTAATCCCAGATATGTTTTCTTTTGTTCTGAATGTCATCAAGATTTTCCAGCTGCGCATATAAAAATGCAGCGAGGATATCAGAAGGCAGAAAAGATGATCCTATATCTACCCATCCGTATTTGTCCACTTCACCTCTGAAAAATGAAGACCTGTTTGTTCCCTTTTCCCTGATGATCTCGGCTCTTGCAAAAAATCTTTCGTCATTAATGACGATCATTCCGCCTTCACCTGAAATTACGTTTTTAGTTTCATGAAATGAAAATGCGGAAATGTGTCCGATGGAACCGAGAGGTCTCCCTTTGTAATACGAATCAATTGAATGAGCCGCATCTTCTATTATAAAAAAATTATGCCGCTTTGATAATTCGATCAGCGGATCCATATCAACCGCTATACCTGCGTAATGCACGACTACAACAGCTTTCGTCTTCGGCGTAAAAAGCTTCTCAATTTTTTTTACATCTATATTCGGAGTATTTTCCTCACTGTCACAAAAAATTATCCTCGCGCCTCTTAATACAAAAGCATTTGCCGAAGATACAAAAGTGTAGGCGGGTACTATTACTTCATCCCCTTCTTTTATGTCAATCAATATTGCAGACATTTCCAGCGCATCAGTGCAGGAAGTTGTAAGCAGCACTTTTTTGAATCCGTACCTCTGCTCAAAAAATTCATGACATTTTTTTGTAAACATCCCGTCACCTGAAATTTTTCTTGACTTCACAGATTCAAGTATATACTCTGTTTCTTTTCCTGTCAGATACGGCTTATTAAAGCCTATGTGTCTTTTCTCTTTTTCCAATTTTTATAAATATGAATCTGCTTTTATATTTAAAAATATTCTCATTTCTTATACTTCAAGTTCCGCAAGTCCCATACCGGTTCTGCCGAAACTGTTGCCGTTATACAGCATATATCTTTTTCCTTTAAAATCATAAATAAAAGAATATTCAATCATTTCCGAATCCCAGCCGGAGTCTGATACTTCCAGATTTATTGCATCATCCATACGCTGCCAGCTCTTTCCGTCAGGCGATTCCGCATAACCTATTCTGTAAGTTTTATTCTTTTCTGATTCCCTGTATGAATACCACATTTTATATATACCTTCTTCTTTAAGAACGAATGGTCTCGCGATAGCGTATTCAAACTCATTTTTAAAATCAATACAAATTTGTCCATTTCTGTCCCAGTTAATTCCGTCAGACGATTCTGCATATCTTATATTGTAATAATGCTTGAGTTCTCCATCCTCTTCAGTCCATTTTATTAGCGAGACATACCACATTTTTAATTTGCCTTCATCATTTATTACAAAAGGAGCGAAGGTAGAATAAGGATCAATGTCATTTGAATATAGCACAGCAGGACCTCTGGAAATTTTTTTAAAATTTTCCCCTCCGTCTTTGCTTACCGCCGCTCCGTTAAAAGAAAAGAACGGAACATTTTTTCCGAGTGTCCACCCGTTATAATATAGAAATTCTTTGTTTTCAAAACTGACGCAGGAAGTCGGCATAATTCCCGCATCATCAAATGCGCCAAGCTGACCGAGTCTAAGCACAGGTTCATCACTTACTCTTAATATTCTGAACGGATCATTCAAATCAATATCAATAAATGCTCCCTGAGATCTTCCCTTAACATCACGGGCAGAAAAAAATATTCTCGCCTCGTCATTATTTCTTTTAACAAGCACCGGCATCATAGCGTGAGTGTGCATCCACTCAGACTTACCGTCCGGAGCATACATCAGTCCCAGCTTTTTCCATTTTTGATTACTCATGAATTAAATTTTTCAGGATATTTTGATTTCATCGCTTTTCTTATCAAAGTGCGTTGACCTTGCCGGAAGATACACCCCTTTTTCTTCAGTGTCTTTCATGATGATTGCACCTGCGGCAATAAGTGTTTCAGGAGCTATGGTAATGCCGTCTCGTATTGTTGCGTTCACTCCGAGGAAACAGTTTCTTTTGATTGTAACAAATCCGGAGACAACTACATGGGATGTTATGAAATTATGATCTTCAATTATAACATCATGTCCGATATGATTTCCGCTCCAGAGCACTACGTTGTTGCCGATTTTTACAAACGGCTGGATCGTATTATCCTCAAGTATGAAACAGTTGTCGCCCGGCTGAAACTGCGACAGGTAAGAACATCTTGAGCTTATATAATTAGCCATTCTGTATCCTTTGTCTTTACACTGGTTGTAAAGATCCTCTCTAATCTTGTTCATATTCGTATATCCGACTGCTGCAAACGCTTCATACTCCGAAGGCGGATAAGTTTTATCAATATCTTCAAGCGGTATGACAGGCAGTCCTTCAAATTCAGTTTCGCTTATATATTTTTTATTTACTGAAAATGCAGCAGTCTCATATTCCGAATCTATATCAAAAAAATACTTTGCAAGCCGCGCATTTGAAGTGTTTCCTATTATAATAACTTTTTTGTTTTTCATTTTACTTAAATGTTTTCATAAATTTTTTTGCATCCGGACCTTCGTTGAATATCAGGTCTATAATGCTGACGGCGTGAGTGAATTCACCGTGAAGCTGCCTGTACTCGGGATAACCGGAGTAATCAAAATAGTGAACCTTTATATTTTTTTTTTCAAACTTGCTTTCATCCATGTAAGCTTTTGCTGCAGGACCGGAATAATAATCAGTTGCACCGAGCTTTTCGCAAATATCAATAAGTCTTTCAGTTCTGTCTTCAAGCAGCTCAAACTCTTCCGACAACCGGATTTTTTTTTCTATCCCAAGTATTCCGCAGATCGCTTTCGTAAATGTATAATTTACGTCACTGATAAATTCATATTCCCTTCCCAGATAAAGCTCGCTGAATATATCTTTATACTCTTTAAAGTATTCCGCTTTTGAATAATTATGAACAATTGTATCCCAGTGGTTCTTAGCCCAGCCGGGATCGCTGATCTTTGTATCTTTTATTTTCTGAAAATATTTTCCCTTCACATCAACAGGTACGCTCAGCCATTTCAAGCCGTCTTTTGTCTTTATCTGATTCCTGTTCCTCCAGTCTCTTTTTGTAAACTGCATATCATCATAGAAAACAAACTCATCCGCTAAGTTTACCGAATCAAAGAATCCCTTCCACGGAATATAATTTGACTGTGTAATTACAACCTTTTTCAATTCAAAGATTTATTTTTTTATCTATTATATAAAGCGGTCTGCCCTTTGTCTGCTCAAATATCTTTCCTATATATATTCCGGTAATTCCGATACTCATTAAGATCAGCCCGGTCGAAAATAATACAGCAACTATTAAGCTGGGCCAGCCTGCCTGAAAGCTTTTCATGAAATAGCTAATGACTATATAAATACCTATCAGCAATGTCACAAATGATATCAGTAATCCGCCGTAAATGGAAAGTCTCAGGAGCTTGTCCGAATGCGAAGTCCATCCCTGTATTGCCGTGAAAAATAGTTTCGATAATGTATATGATGATTTACCTTCGTATCTTTTTTTATGTTCTACGTGAACATATGCAGATTTGAATCCAATCCATTTTAATAGCTGTATATAAAGTCTGTCCTGATCTTTTAACTTTACAAATTCGTCCTTTACTCTTTCGCTGATCATTGTCATTGAGCCAACTTCAAGATCAAAATTTTTATCGGCAAATAATCTGAATAGAGAATTATAAATTTTAGCTGTTATCTTTTTAAAAAATGAATGCTTCCTTCCTATTCTTTTTGTGAATACTACTTCATTTCCTTCGTCAAACACTTTAAGCAGATCCTTAAAATATACAGGATCATCCTGCAGGTCACAGTCGATGATTATTACCACGTCTCCGGTTGCTGCCTTAAGTCCGGCTGTGATGGCGTAATGCTGACCGAAGTTTCTGCTAAGTCCGATACCTTTTATATTCGGATTCTTTCTGCAGTTCTCTTCTATCTTTTTCCATGAATCATCTCCTCCGCAGTCTTCCACTAATATTATTTCATACTTATCCGAGAGCTTCGAAACTTCTTCCGATACACGCTTCACCAGTTCGTCCACAATTTTTCCGGCTTTATATACCGGACTGACTACTGATATTTTTCTGCTCATGCTTTTTTTGTCATGGTTTCAAAAAATTCTTTAAAATATTTTTTTTGTTCTTCGGCTTTAAATTCATTTATTATCCGAGACCGCGCATTGTCAGAAATTTCCTTTCTTCGTTCATAATTCATTTCCATAACATCTTTTATTTTATTTTTGAACGACCTGAAATCTCTTTTAGCAATTATCCAGCCGGTCTTTCCGTCTATTATATTTTCCTTCAGACCTTCCGCATCGCTGACAATACACATCAGTCCGGCTGCCTGAGCTTCAAGGACTGACACACAAAATCCTTCCTCAAAACTCGGCTGAAGATAAATGTCCGTTTTACTCATCAAATCCTTTACTTCATCATGCGACTTTTTACCTGCAAAAATAATTTTATCTCTGAGACCTAACTGATAAACTGCAAACTTCAGTCTCTCTGTCTCCGGACCTTCACCGACTATTGTGTACTTAAAATTTACACCGTCATCGGCAAGCATTTTCATTGCTGATATTGCAGTCTCATAATTTTTTATCCAGTTAAGTCTTCCGACCGTAAGTATTACCGGCACTGAAATTTCTTTTCTGATTTCAGACTGAGGGAATTTATCCGGATCCACTGCAGGTGTAATTTTTTTATAAGGTGTATTCTCAGAAAGTCCGTATTTAACGGCTTTGCCTCTTAAATATTCCGAGATAGTATGAACTTTATCCGTGTTCTCCCAGACCTTTTTATAACAGCCGGGATTTTTCAAAGGATAAATGTTTATATCATATCCTCTGAAACTTACGCTCATCAGTGCATTCATAGACTTTGCAGTATTTTCTCTTTTTAATGCCATTGTAGTAAACCCGAAATGAAGTATGTCAATATCCTCCGGAAAAATGTGTGCATTAATATACACTGACTTCAGACATTCTTTGAAATTTTTACCGTCTTCCGATTCAAGTTTTAATAAATTCAAAGTTCTTTTCGGACTGAACAGAAATGATTTCATTAATACATAAGCATATAAAAAAGCCTGTATAAAAACATTACCTTTCCTTACAGGATATGCGCTTCTGATCTCAAGATCGCTTTTTTTTTTATTTTTGCTTCCGGTAAATAATATTACATCAAATCCTGATTCTTTAAGTCCCTGTATTTTCAAATTAAAAAACGTTTCCGAATACTGCGGCGCTTCCGGCAATACCAGTCCAATTCTCATTTTACTATGCCTTCAGTATTGAAGCGTAAAAATCCACGAATCCTTTTTTCAGATTTTCATTACTGAATTTTTCCTTTATCTTATTACGCGCATTTAATATAATTTTTTCCTTAATATCGGTCTTCATATTGCTGAGTTCGGTAATTTTTTCCGCAAGCAATTCCGGATCTCTTACTTTTACAATAAATCCGTCAATGCCGTCTGAAATCGCTTCATTCATACCTCCGCAGTCTGTACTGATTACCGGAATGCCCAGTGCCATTGATTCAAGTACTACATTTGCAATTCCTTCCTCCACGCTCGGCAGTATAAGCATATCAGATTCCGAAAGTTCTTTCATCAGCATTTCGTGAGGCATACCGCTCTTTAATTCTACCCTGCTCTTTAATTCATCATCATCAAGCATAAATAATATTTCTTCCGGGACTTCTCCCTGCGCTACTATCGTATATTTAAATTCCTGTCCGTTCTTAATCAAAATCTTCATCGCATCAAGTGCGTAATGATAACCTTTCTTCCAGTGGTATCGCCCGATTGAGATTATTTTTAACATTCCGGAATCATCAGACCTGATTTCTGCTTTTACATTCCTAAATTCGTCTGATACACCTGAGTAAATCACTTTTATCTTTTTTGAATCAGCACCGTATTTCTGCGCTTCTGCGGAAATTGCTTCTGATACTGCATGAAATCCGTCTATCACCGGAAAATACTTCCTGTAGCTTTCAGCAAGCGCATTGTCATTTAAAGGGGAATAATTTATATGAGCGCCTCTAAGACTCAGCGCAAAACGGCAGCTAAGCAGTTCAAACAAATACGGATTTTTCTGCAATGTCTTGCCCCACTGAATATGAAATATATCCGGCTGATTGTTAATGATCGGAAGCATCATGCCGAGTTCTTTTAGTTTATTCTTAAATCCTCTGTCACCCGTAAATATTTTCCTGAGTGTTTTTAAATACTTAGCGGGATTCCTGAATATACTTTTTACTGATTCCTTAATTATAAAAAATAATAACTCAAGTCCTGAATCAGGCGTGTCAAGTATCTCAACATTTTCATTATATTTTACTTCTCTGAATTTTTTTCCGAACAGCAGGACTTTTATGCCTGACGAAGAAATGTTTTTAATCAGATTCTCTATGAAAGTTGTTGACGGTATGTTTCCCGAATAAATAGCTACTCTCATTTAAAATTATTCAGCACTTAATTGTTTTTGAAAACTGCGATAAAGTAAGAAGCATACTCACCGGATGAGAATATTTTTTACTGTCAGCGCTGATAAATTTTTCATACATATCCGATACAATTTCTTCAGGTATAAATTTCTTAAAAGCGTTGCTCTCAAATAAATGATTTTTTAAGATACTCTCATTTTCTCTTCCGAGGAACTGTATTTCCCAGTTGCTTCTCACATCTCTCTTTTTAAGAATTTCCTTTTTAAAAATTCTCTTTGCTTTTCTTAAAACTCTGTTAGGCAGATTCGAAATATTACCGAATGTATTGTAATTATATAAATTCAGCGGTTCATAACTTTGCCACGGAATTTTTGCAAGGTCAGGATTCTTCATCTTTATATATTCAATCTGAATCTTTCTTCCGCTAAGTAACTCTTCGGGAACAGTGCATATAAACTTGCACATTTCATCCGAATAATACGGGAGATAAATCTGATGATAATTACTGAATACATTCATATTTGCGCTTGTCCATCTCGGCGCCCAGTATGTTGATTTAAACGCCCTGATCCTTGAATTCGCATTGTCAATTTTAATTTCACTCAGCAGTACTGAAATTCTTTCATCAAAATATTCTCTGAAATTTCCGGTTATTTCCCAGTGTTTCCATAATTTTTCCGCAAGCTCTGTTCCGCCGGTTTTAATTAATTTACCGGTTAGCATTTTTACCTGATCGTCAAAAGTCAGATCATCTTTTACACCCATCGAATCAAAAAGCACGTCGCCCCAGTGTCCCGGAAAAAAAATGTTGCCCAGCTCTGAGATCTTTTTAATGACAGCCATTTGTCTCGGATGAGTAAAATCAGCGCAGCATTGATTAATCTCCGCAAGTTCGTCTATTACTTTCCATAAATATCCTTCAGGTATAATGTATTCACTGTAAGGCAGATCTAAAGTTTTGCAGATTTCTCTTCCGTATTTTGTCTCATCAAAACTATTTTCAAATTTATATGAATAACAATTCACATCAATTCTTTTGTCAACTGAAGCCGCCTGAGTCCTGCTGTCAAGCCCGCCTGAAAGAGGAAGTATTACTTTCTTCCCTTTGAGATTTTCAAAATTCAGTTTATCAAATAAATGAGCAAACTCTTCCGTTGCCTGTTTTAAGCTTATCTGGCGCGGCGTATAGTGCCATTTCCAGTAAACTTCGGAAGATGCTATTCTGTCATTCTCATCAGTTGTATAATCCGTCGCCGGCTGTAACGCTTCCGTGTCTTTGTAATAAGTATCCTTCCCGAGAAAAAAACCGATCGCAGCGAAAACACAGATCGCCTTGTAATCCATACCTGAGTCATTCCCGTTCTTATAAAAAATCTGTCGCTCAGGAATTATTTTTGTTCTCAATTTCTTTTCTTCTGAATATATCAAATCTTAATTTTGCAGAAATTCTGGATGCTGTGTCAAAAGGCAGTATAAGATCCAGCAAAAAATCCTTTGAATATTTTTTTTTTAACTCCGGAAAAGATTTAAGACCTCTGTAAAGATCCTTTCTGCTTTTTATATAATTTTTTTTGCGGGATAAATTTTTCAGAGTTTTATAATATGCAAATTCATTTTCATCAAAAATACTTTGCTTCGCTGAAGTTCTTTTTAAAAAATCCAGCACCCATTTGTAAAATTCTAAGTTCCACTCATCCATTTTCCCGCTGCTGCTTGCAATCCTTAGAGTTGAATCCTGATGCTTTCTGTATTTAATTAGTATCTCATCATCATAATAAATTGAAAATTTTTCAGCGAGCTTAAGCCATAGGACAATGTCTTCCGAACCTTTTATAGACTCTTCAAATCCTCCTACTTTTTCAAATTCTTTTCTCCTGACAAGACTTGCGCTTGGTAAAGGCGTTCCTCTAAGGTCGCTTAAGAATATTTCCACAAAGTCCGGCGGATCATACTTTCCGCTTTCAAGCCCTTTTCCTCTAAAACCGACCGGCTGTTTAAATGATCTGTTGGCGTACCAGTAAAGCGCCGGTCCCCATATCATCGCGCAGTCTGTTTTGCTTTCAAACAATTTCATCTGATGTGATAGTCTGTTTTCATACCAGATATCATCCTGATCGATAAAAGATATTATTTCGCTTTTTGATAACTCTGCAGCTCTGTTTCTTGTATAAGCCGTGCCGTTATTTGAATTTCCTTCGTGAGTGTGAAAAAAAATTTTATCAGTGTATTCTTCCGATAGTTTTTTTGCAATGTCCTTCGTGCCGTCTTTACTTCCGTCGTCAAATAGTATCCACTCCCAGTCTGTATAATCCTGCGCTAATACGCTCTCCGCTGTCTCATGAAGAGTTTTTTCTCCGTTATATAACGGCGTAATTATAGATATAGACGGCAATTAATCCTTTTTTAAATAAATTAATCCGTTACCCATTACTCTGCTTCCCGGCTTGATGAATTCTTCATGCCTGTAATTTTCTTTTATCTCATTCCAGTATTTATGAACTCCGTAACCGTCTTTAAAAGTATTTATATCATGAAAACCTACTAAACCGTCAGGCGACATCAGTTTTACATAGATCTCAAAATCTTTTTTAATTCCTTCATATGTATGATCACCGTCTATATAAAGAAAATCAATTGTATCTTTTCCAAGGACTGACATGAGCATTTTCAATGTACTTTCTGATTTAGAGTCTCCTCTGATAAATGACAGTGAAGTGTTTCTCCTATCCGCAGTAAACTCGCTGAAAAATTTTATTCTCTTTTCGTCATATCCGCCTCCGTAATCGCCGTCCGGAAGATCTATGCTTATAATTTTTTCTGCCAGGGGATTTATTCTCGTCCATACATAAAACGTTCCGCCGTTCCATGTGCCGATTTCGGCAATTACTTTCGGCTTATGTTTCTGAACTCTGATGCAGAGATCTCTTAATTCATTATGCTCCTGAGCTAATCTGATCTTATCATAAAATCCCCTGCCCTTATATCTCTTAATTGATTCCAGTACTTCATCAATATTATCCGAAGTTAAAATCTTTTTTAATTTTCTCTTTGAAAGCGTGAAAGCCGCTTTGTCTTTAATTCTTTCGTAAATGCTGTCTTTTCCCAATCTTATTTTAATTTATTTTTTTGCTATTGAATAAATTGTAGTCTCCGGAAGCAATCTTGAAATTTTAAAAATTCCTTTTGCGAAAAATTTCCTGTGTAGTCTTCTTAAAAAGTATCCGATGGAATTTTCATCTTCACTCTTCTGAGCGAGTAACTGCGGCAACGGATATTTAAGCTCAAGAAGCTGTTCATTCTTTTCACGGGTTAAGGATACTCTTGCACGGCTGTCGTCAAATTTCAATTCGCTGAACAGCTCCTTTGTTCCGTCATATGTAAATCTCCAGAGATCTACTGGCATCTTTGAAATTTTTCTTACATAACATTCAGAAAGCACTGCCGTACCGCCTTCTTTAACAAATGCAGTAAGATTCTTTGCAGCTTTAAACGGATTCCTTACGTGTGTGAGCACTTCCATACATATCACAGTTGAAAACTTACCGGAATTATTTTTTATAAAATCACTTTCACTGTCTGTAATATCAACGACATAATCCACTCCGTTCCCTTCGAAAATATCTATTCCGGTTATGTCCTTTATATTCATTTCGTTCAGTCTGCTTCTTATATTTTCTTTGTCAAAATCATAATGCTTCGAACCGACTATCAGAACGGGTTCGGAGATCATATCAGCGTTCGCTCTTAAAAAACTTATCTGGTTTCCGGTTGCCATATAATTTTATTTAACTCGCTTGAATTTAAAAATTTTACGTCAGACCACTGCGAATATATTTTATCAAATAATTTCTTAAGTTCACTCAGTGTCTTATCTCTGTATGCCGGTGCGTATCTGCCGGAAATATTAACTCTGTGGAAATCTATTATCGCCGGCAGTCTGTTATTAAATGCTTTTCCGATATCCGCAATACATTGATCCGAATTAAATCCGTAATCTTCATGCGGATCTAATCTTGCATTTCTGACTGACCAGACAAAACCTTTTCTTTTTCTGTAGTATGGTATATTATATCTTCTGCCGTCTGAACTTAATAATCTGTTTGAAGACTGCAGCATAGTAATCCCGCATTGCCTTAATTTCTCCAATGCCTGCTTATCTAAAATATAAGTCGGAGGAATTACAGTATCCGGTTTAAAACCGAACATCCTGTAAAATTCATCACACGACTCCTCTATCTTTAAATCCATATTTTCGTCACTCATTTCACCCTGAAGAAATTTCATGTTTCCCTTAATCGTTGACCTTCCCGTTAAAAAACCATTTGCATAAAATTCTTTAGCTTCTTCCGTATAAAAATATTTATTCAGTTCGGAAAGATTGTAATGACTGTATCCGTGAAGCTGCGGATAAATAATCCTTTTTTCTATTCCTGTTTTATATATTGATCTGACATCTTCAGTACTCCGGTTAAATCCTTTGCTTAAAGGAATAAATTTAAGCTCTTTGTCAGAAGAATAGTCAACATTGTGAGTTATAAAATTTGCAGTAATAACCGGAGGGTGTAATGATTTATTTTTATAACTTTCAATAAGCTCAAAAAGCATTTGAAGATCTTCCTTTGTCTCAAGCGCATCTAAAGTCCACCTGCTGAATTTTCCGTCTCCGAATTTTTTTCTTAAGAATTCAATTGAAGAATTTTCTAATCCCCTTTCAAGTCCCCAGTCATCACTTTCAATCACAATTATTTTCTGATCGAATTTTTTTCTTAAATAATGAGGAAGATATCTTAGTATTCTTAATTTGCTCATTAAATACTGAAACTACTTCTTTGAAATTTTAAGATACAGCTTCTGGAGTTTATCTACTTCGTTTTCAATTGAATAATACTTTTTAACAAATTCAAGCTGTCTGGAAATTTTATCACGCTTAAGGTCATCTCTCATTCTCATGAAATTTATAATCTTGTTTGCTATCGATCCCGGATTTTCGGATTCAAACAACTGATCTTCAAATTCTCTGAACTGATCCCTGATACCCGGCACATCACTTCCGTAACATATTATACCGCTTGCCATAGCTTCAAGTATTGAGATCGGTCCGCCTTCCCCCGTCTTCTTTGAAGAGAGGATAAACATATCCGCTATACTGAAAAAAGGTTTTATATCTTTCTGCTTGCCTGTAAAAATAACTTTTCCATCCATTCCCGCATCTATAGTTTTTCTCTTCAGCTCCTTTGCATAATCCGTAGTATCATCACCGATTATTAAAAGTTTGGCGTTTCCAAAATCCTCAAGAGCAAGCTCAAATCCTCTGATCAGATAATCTATTCCTTTAATGGGAATAACATTTGCCACAGTTATTATTATCGGATTGGAATTATAAAGCTGATACTTTGTAATAATGCTTTCGTCTCTTCTCGTTTTATCAAATTCCTGAATGTCAATTCCTATTGGGATCAGGTATTGTTCTTTTATTCCGTTGAAAAATGTTTCGACCATTTCACGGTTCTGCGGTATGATTGCGCTTGAAAGATTTGTTCTTATCTTCCATGCATTGCTGCCCCATCCCATATTTTTTTTTGTATAAACCCATTTAATACCTCCGAGCTTTGACGCAAGAGCTTCGGAATAATCATCTGAATAATTGTATGAATGTATTATGTCAGGATCTATATTTTTAAAATTTCTGGATAGTTTTAAAACATTTTTCAGACCTTTTATCCTGGGTTTCGTAGAAACCGTAAATTCTGAAATATAAACCGGAACGTTAAGATCTTTTACCTGACTGAACAAATCTCCTTTTTCATGTCTGCAGCATATACATGGTTCAAAAACATTCCTGTCTAATCTTGATATTACATTGATCAGCGCTTTACCGCTTCCTGCAGTATTAAAATTCGGAATGGTATATAATATTTTGATTTTCTCTCTCTCTTTTTTTCCGTCTTTATTACTGACGTTGTTTAAAGGGAGTTCATAGTTTATTGAAGAATATAACTTTTTATATTTCTCATCTACAATTTCATCAGACCAGTATTTTAAAGCTTTCTCCCTCGCTTCATTTCCGATCTTCTTAATTTCATCCTTTTTTAATATCAGCTTTCTTAATATTTCAGTCAGCTTATCAGGATCATCAAGCGGAAATACAAAGCCGTCCACTCCGTTTACGATCTGCGCTTTTGATATCACGGGAATATCTGAACCGATAACTGCAAGTCCGCATGACATTGCCTCTACTATTGAGATCGGAAATCCTTCCTGTTTGGAAGGAAGCACAAATATATCTGAGCTCTGCATATATTCTTCCACGTTGCTTACATTATCTTCCGTAAACAGCACCTTACTCTGAACCGAATTTTCCGAAATGCTTCTTTTTAAATCACTGATATATTCCTGATCATATTTGTATGTAGGACCCACTATCAGTAAAGTTACTGAATCTATATTTTTCTGAATTTCAATGAATGAATTTAAAAGAAGGTGTACGTTTTTCCTGGAATTTATTCCGCCTACAAAAATTATTACTATATCATTTTCATTTATATTAAATTTATGTCTGAGCATTAATTTCCTATCTGCATCCGCAGGATAAAATTTATTTACATCCACTGAATAAGGGATCTGAACAACTTTATTCATGGAGATCTCGGACTTTCTGTAAATTTCGGTAATCACGTTTGATTTACTCACATACCTGTCAGCCATTTTATAAAAAAGATACCTGATAAATTTTGGTTTCAGATAATCTTTCCAGTCAAGAAATCTTCCGAGTGACAAAGGATCATCATCACCTACCAGTGATGTCTCTGTAACAATTTTCTTACCGAGTATTTTTCCTATCAGTATCGAAACTCTGTTGAATGCAAATCCTGAATTAAAATTGTGTATGTAATCATAATCCTTTCTGTACTTCCACATTGGTCTTAACAGTTTGACAAAACATTTCCACATGTGATAATACTGCTGGAAATATATTAATATTCCTTTGGCGTCTTTCGGATTCTCACGCAAAGTTACAGGCACGACAAAATCATATTTTATTATGCTGTCTTTATATCCTCCGGTTCTGTCCCAGCCGATCACCAGAATATCCGACTCGGGATCTCTCTCTAATCTCTGCGCATACTTAAATGCAGCTACTTCCGCACCGCCGTATGCGGGAGGAAGTATTGCAGAAACTATACATACTTTATACTTCAGATTCTTCCCTGAAGAAAACTGAATTTTCGTATCCGGTTCTTTTTCCGATATTATTTTATCAGTCAATTGCTCTTAGTTTTTTATAAAAATATTCGACAGGATCTTCAGGAATTTTTTTCCTAATGTCTTTACCGGCAGCTTCTCCTAATTGCTTCCATTCGTTCCTTCTGTTCCAGGCTCTTTCCATTGCTTCATCAAGTAATGAAGGTACTGCAGCTGCCGCGAGAAAACCGTTTATACCGTCAGTTACTGCTTCCCTGTTTCCGCTTACATCCGTTACTACAGATACTCTTCGGCAAAGCATCGCCTCGACAAGAGCAAGCGGAAGACCTTCATATCTTGACGAAAGTATCAAAGCGTGATTTTCTTTCCATATCTCTTCCGGATCTTTATGACCTTTGATATTTATCTTATCCAGTTTAAAATAATCTTTCAGTTTTTTAACCTGGTATGAATGTTCGCCCTTACCGAATAGATTTACAGTTAAATTTCTTTCTCTCCATTTCTTCTCATTTAATACCTGAAAAAGAATATCCTGTCCCTTTGCATAAAATTCATGCCTTGCAACATTTGCCATATTGTAATTTTCTGTATCATCAGGATAAGGTAGGTTTACATTATAGCTTACATTAAAAGGATTAAAAATTATTTCCGAATTTAAAATATCCTGTCCGGTCTGTATTTGAGTAAGATTTAAATTTGCTTTACTTACAAAGTAATTCATTTCGGATCTCGGAAAAAATTCAGATAATTTTTTATTCAGCTTATCATCAGGCCACTTCGCTTCATTCGCAGCCTGGGATATAGTTACAAATTTTAGTCCTTCACTTATGCAGTATTCCATAATATCAGCTCCGCCTGTGTTTCCGCCCTGATTTATCACCGTAAGATCCGGTGAAAATTTTTTAATGCTTTCATATCCGTCATTCCGGTAATCAAACTGCATTGAAGAAGGAAGGAATCTGTTAAACAATTTTTTAAATGATGATGAGTCGGTATTAAAATATAACGGAATACTTTTTCTCCTGAGATCCTCCAGCTGCCCGGGAATTATTTTCCATCTCGGTACCGAAACCAATACATCAAAATTATTTTCAGAAAATTTAAGAGCGGTTTTATACCAGAGATATTCACTTCCCCCCCACTCTGATTTATTTGAGGATATAAAAGCTATTCTTTTCAATTATTCTCTTTACTTTTTTCCAGTTCAAGATCTGCGCTGTCGTTATTGTTTTTTACTTTATTTCCTGTAATGCTTGTCCAGAGATTTAACAGCGGTTCAAGTTTCATTTCCTTAAGAAAGGATTTGATCTTAATTTTCATTAAGTAATTTCTCTGAGTCTTATTCAGATATAAAGGATCTGCTACTTCTATACACTTTTTGAAAAAAGTAATGTCTCCCGATGTAAATGCAATTCTGGCTTTATAATATATGAGAGAATTAATCACCCTGCGGGAAAGTTCAATACTCTCGCGGGTAAGTTCAAAATTAAATATATAATTTTTGCGGAATCCGTTCCCGTAAATGTTTTTTAAAAATTCCGCATGTTTGGGCATATCCGTCTGAACTGCAATTGAATAATAAATATTCATATACTCACTGTTGAATTCATTCATAAAAGTTTTTGAATCAGAATGAAGCCGGAAGTGAGTAAACATAAAATCAACAATGCTGACATTTTTTTGTCCGTATCTGAAAAGATACTTTTTCCATATATCCTGATCCATTACGAAATTTAAATCGGAATTGAGACCTCCGAGTTCTTTTATTAAATTCAGTTTGAAAAAAGAAGACGGCTGATTTAATAATACAAATGCTATTGTCTCTTCGAGTGTTTCTCTTAATCTGAAATCAATTGTTTTACCGTTGTCTTTGCTTTTACTTTCATTCTCATCTTCAAAATATCTGTAATTTCCGATTATAACATCCGCACCGCTGTTTGTGAAAGTTTCCGAAATTTTTTGGAAAGTATCTTTGCTGTAATAATCATCTGAATTAATCCAGTTAAATATCTCTCCTGTTCCTTTGCCGATACCTTTATTTATTGCGTCTGACTGACCATTGTCTTTTTCACTTACCCAGTAGCTTATCCATCGGTCATATTTTTTAATAATCTCTGCTGTACCGTCAGTACTTCCTCCGTCTATGATAATATATTCAAGGTTCGGGTAATTTTGCAACAGCACAGATCTGATAGTCTGCTCGATAAACTTTCCCTGATTAAAACTCGGAGTAACTATTGTAATACGCGGGTATTCTTTAATCTCGTTTTTATAAGGGAATGTAAACTCTTCAGTCCAGGGCCATCCGTAATTTCCTTCAGGAGGAATTGGAAGTTCGCTGATCAGATTTTTATTTTTAGTCCGGATGTCCTTCAACTGTTTTCAATTTTATTAATCAGATCATCAATTCTTAAATCAGGATTCAGAACATTGTCATAAAGTATTCTGCAGGATTCTGATTTAGCAGCTAAATCTTGTCTGATTTTTCTTAAAGCGTTTGGTAATTCCGAAATATTGTTTATAATCTCACCGTATCCGTATTTGTTATTCAAAATTTTGTAAGTATAATGATTTGTTGTAATCGTAGGAATGCCGAGCATCATATATGTTGAAAACTTTCCCGATGACAAACCGATCGCTTCAAGATTTTTCCCTGCGAAAATGTCGAGATTGTTCGGGAAGTAAGTTGCTATTCCAATTCCGCACTTCGACAGAAAATTAAAATACTCTTCAAATCTGAAAAACGGTTTTTCATGTAAAGTTATATTCTGCTTATGCGCGATCAGGTTTTCAATCTCATATTTCAATTCGCTGTTTTCCTCAAGCTTCTGATGCGTATGTATCAATAGCCAGAAATCATTATCCCATTTCTCCGGAAACAGAGATACTATATCGCTTATCCCGCTCCAGTTTTGAAGTGACCCTGAATATACAACAATGATTTTATCCTCCGGTATTTTTAAATCATTATAAATATCATAGTCATTCTCCGTAACTTCCGTCTTTAACGGCGATACCGGTATTTTCAGGAAAATTGTTTTATCAGAAAAATTATTAACGGATTTTAAAAGTTTTTCCCTTCTCTCATCCTGAATAATTACTATATCAGAAAGTTTCGAATAATTCATTTCAAGTTTTTTCAATACTCTTTTTCTCTGTACAAAAAATTCATCTTCAAAGAAAATTTCAAATGATGCGTATATTAACTTAAATCCTATAACTTTCTTTATGCGTCCGCCTATGACAAGACCCATCGGATCAACGCAGATTAACGCATTAATTTTATTATGCCATTTGAAATCCAGAATAAGCTTCAGATACTGCTTAACAAACTTTAAAATGCTTTTCGGATTTTTGTCTAAGGTATAAAAGTTAAACGGAAGCTCTTTGAATTCAAAGTATTTCCTGTATTCGCTCGGTACAAACAACTGATCAAAACCGTAGTAAATTATTTTATATCCTTTTGCTATTAATTTCTGGATCAGTACAACCAGCGTCGGATTAGTGAATGTATCTATCTTAGGTGAAAGAAATGCGATTGTCTTTGAATTTTTACTGATCATATATGCTTTACAACGGCAAAAGCAGACCAGCTTTTACTGTTTAGTTTTTTTCCTGTCATCCATTCCTCCGTATGTAACAGTTTCAATTTGTTACTGCTGAATATAATTTCAAGCTCCGGAAGAAATAAATACCTCATAGAATGAGTTTCTTCAAATGAAGATACTTTCCCGGATTTTTTTTCTTTTACATAAATTTTGAAATTAACATCAACCGTATTTTTGTTAATGTCCATATCAGGAATGGTATGCCTTTTAACATTTAACTCGCTGTTTGAGATTTCCTTAAACCGTTTTAACGGTTTATCCTGCAGTACCGCAGGTCCGTACCAAAAGTCAAACATGAATATTCCGCCCGGCTTTAAATGTCTTTTTACAGTCTTTACTGCAGATATAAGATCTTCATTGCTGGTTTGATAATTCATTACATGAAACAAAGAAACTATTACATCATATTTTTTTTTCAATATGACATTTCTTATGTCTGCATTTATGTAATCCGGAGGATTTACTGTTCCGGAAATTTCTTGTCTGTTTCTTTCAGCTATTCTGTACATATTTTCCGAAAGTTCAATACCTGTAGTCACGTATCCTCTTTTACAAAATTCCTCATCATGCTTTCCTGTGCCGCATCCGAGATCCAGTATTGTCTTTGCTTCAGGATTAAACTTCTTTACAGCTCTGCAAATATATTCCGCCTCGGCTTTGTAATCTTTGTCAGAGTAAATCAGATCATAATATTTCGAATATAAATCAAATACTTTTTTATTCATTTTATATTTTATCCGAGATATTTTTCATAGCCGGTATTTTTAAAAAAATTTTCAACTTCTTTATAATTCTCAATTACATCTTCCAGATTCTCCTTCGTTATTCTTTTTAATCCGGATTCCACCGGAAACGAATCTATTCCGAGATAACTGAATACCCTGTCAGCAGTATTCTGAAATTTGCTGTTGTCCAGCAGATCTTCTTCATATATTATTTTTATATGAGGTATGTTTTTTAAATTCTCTTCTTCAGTCTTTTCAACTTCCTCCCCGTATTTTATTCCTTCAAGCAGCTGACTGCAGTCTACGGTTATTTTTTTATTAAACTCCTCATCATTATTTCTCAGATGATAAATGTTTGTCTGATATGAAATTATATTTGACAGTTTATGTCTCAGATAATTAACTCTTTTCAGATGTATAAATTTCCACCCCTGCTCATAAAGCGACATTAATAACCTGTCGTAATCTTTATATTTATGCTCATATCTGAGCTGCGCGATTTTTACTTTAAATCCGTAAACACTTTTGCCGGCTGCAGAAGCCCGCTTACTGCAGCTCTTTATATAAAGCTCAGGGAATCTGATTACTGACCCGGAATAAATAAAATTAAATATCTCCACGTCACAATACATTTCAGGGTGACAGTTTAGTAGCTCTGTTAACAGCGTGCTACCCGTCCTTCCTCTTGTGTAGATTACGAATTTATTTTCCGGATACTTTAATCTAGGATCAATTAAATTCCTGTATTTTAGATTTTTAATAAAACTTTTCAGAGGTGTGCTTTAATATTCTTTCCTGATAAAAATATTTTTAACTATGACAATATTTTTCTGATTGTTTCTATAATATAGTCCGTATCTCTCTGATCCATCGGAACATATAAAGGTATCATAAAACTGTTATCGCAAAGATCTTCAGAAACCGGTAATTTAATCTTCTCTCCTGAATTTATATAAGCGCTTTCTCTGTGTGATGTCATTACGCCTTTCCTTACAGATATTCCTGCCGCTAATAACTTCTTCATCAATTCATTTCTGCTTACAGGGGAATTTTTCTTTAAGTAAATTGCAAAAGACTGGTAATTGGATTTTCTGTCTTCAGGTTCTGTCGGAAGTTTTATACAGTCTGTTCCGCTTAATCCGTCAATATATTTTTCGGCAATTTTTCTTCTCTCTTCAATTATCTTATCAAGTTTCTCAAGCTGCTTAATTCCAATTGCCGCCTGTATATCTGTCATCCGGTAATTATATCCGGTTTCCAGGTGATCTTCAAATGAAAGTTCTTCCGAAGTATGTCTTTCCTTACCTGAAATTGATATAGCATGCTGTCTAAGCAGCTTTAATCTTTTATAATATTCCTCATTGTAAGTTGTTATCATACCGCCCTCTCCTGTTGTAATCACTTTCCTCGGATGAAACGAGAAGCAAACAAGCTCGGAATGAACTCCGATTTTTTCTCCTTTATATTCAGAACCTATTGCGCATGCTGCGTCCTCAATAAGCTTTAAATTATTATCCTTACAAATTTTTTTAAATGCTTCGATGTCCGCAGGCATCCCGATCTGATGAACCAGCAGTAGTGCCTTTGTTTTTTCTGATATTAATTTCTTTACATGCTCAGGATCAGTATTGTAATCAAGCTGTGATACTTCTGCAAATACCGGTTTAGCTCCTGTGTATAAAACTGAATTTGCAGTTGCAATATAACTCATCGAAGGACAGATCACTTCATCTCCGGCTTTTATACCGGATACGATCATTGCTAAATGTAATGCATTCGTACAGTTCGAGACAGCAACTGAATATTTCGCACCTGTATATTCGCGGAATTTTCCTTCAAACTCCTCAACTCTCTCACCCTGCGCCACCCATCCTGACATAATTGTATCATAAGCGCTTTGAGCTTCCTCTTTGTCTAAAAACGGCTTTGCTATTGGTATCAAAAATTAAAAATTTATATTTTTATTTCAGCGCCTTTATTTTTTATTGACTTCTGCGAAGCTTCCAGTATTTTTAAAACTTCAAGCCCCGAATATTTGTCAGATAACGGACTGCTTCCTTTTTCAATAGCATTTTTAAAATCCATCGCCATCATTGCCAGCGCTTCTTTATTTTCAATCTTGGGAATATATATATCTCCCGCCCTGTAATCTACAAGTATTCTTGTTTTGTCTTCATCTGTCTTATGCTCATAACCTGTATCATAAACTTTTACTTTTTCTGTCGGCTCCAGATCATTGAATACTATCATCCTCTTATCTCCTCCTATCAGCATCATTCTTATCTTTACAGGTGATGACCATGAACAATTAAAATGCGCGATAAATCCGGAATCATATTTTACGGTCAGATATGCAATATTCTCAATTCCGTTTGCGGTATGTGATACACCGGTCGCCTGAACGCTTACCGGCTTTTCATCTATTAAAAAATTTAAAATTGAAATATCATGTGTCGCAAGATCCCAAAGCACGTTTACATCCGGTTGAAACAATCCGAGATTGATCCTGGTCGAATCAAAATATTTTATGTTTCCGATCTGATCCTGATCTATAAGTTCTTTCATTTTTCTTACGGCGCCGGTATAAAGATAAGTATGATCCACCATTAAAACTTTTCCCGTCTTCTCAGAAATATTTATAAGTTCTTCCGCCTGTTTCAGGTCTGATGTCATTGGCTTTTCCACCATTACATGCTTTCCGTTTTCAAGGGATCTCTTTGCAAATTCATAATGCGTAAACACTGGAGTGGCGATTACAACCGCATCTAGTTCTTTATCATCAGTTATTGAGACAGGGTCAGTGCAGAATACTGCGCTTGGACAAAGCTTACCAAGAAATTGTCTTCTCTCTTCTCTGTGATCCGATACCTTGATTAACTCCGCGCCGTTCAGATTTGCAAAATTTCTGACTAAGTTTGTACCCCAGTAACCGAAGCCTATAATTCCGATCTTCATAAAATATTATTTGAGAATTTCTTTTAATTGTTCTGATACTCTGCTGATTTGTTCGTCAGTAACGCCAAGTCCGCTCGGTATATAAAATCCGTAATCTCCCAGATAATCTGAGACAGGATATTCCTCATTTTTAAAAAGTCCCGCTTTCTGAAAAACCGGCTGTCTGTGCATCGGATAAAAGAAAGGTCTTGTACCGATTTTTCTTTCAGCAAGTATTTTCATTATTTCTTCTGCATTCATTCCAGATTCTTTCTTAAGCAGGATCCCGTAAACCCAGTAAATGTTTTCCGAATAATCTGTTTTTTCCAATGGAATCTGAATGGATTCTAAATCTTTCAGCTCTTCTGTATACCTTCTTCCTGTATTTTTTTTCTTCTTTATAAAGTTATCAATCTGTTCAAACTGTGCTAATCCCAGAGCCGCCTGTAGATTTGTCATGCGGAAATTATAACCCAGCTCATCATGTACAAATCTTTTACCCGGCTTGAAACAAAGATTCCTCAGCGACCTGCATCTTTCCGCTGTTACCGGATCATCGGTCAGAATCATTCCGCCTTCTCCGGTTGTGATATGCTTATTAGGATAAAAGCTGAATGTACTGATGTTTCCGAAACTTCCGCATTTCTTTCCTTTATAAGTCTGACCTATCTGCTCTGCGGCGTCTTCAATAATTTTTAATCCGTATTCTTCTGCGATCTTTTGTATCGGATCCATTTCCGCCGGCAAACCGTAAATGTGCACAGCCATTATAGCTTTTGTCCTTGAGGAAATTTTTTTTCTTACTTCATCCGGATTCATATTCCATGTAACAGGATCAGAATCAGTCAGTACCGGTGTTCCTCCCGCTCTGATAATTGCAGATGCGCAGGATATAATTGTAAATGACGGCATTATTACTTCATCGCCTTTCTCAAGATCAAGCGAAATCATCGCCGCTTCAAGAGCTGCTGTTCCGTTGCAAACGGCAACTCCGTATTTACGACCGCAGTAAGCTGCAAACTTATTCTCAAACTCATTTACAAACGGTCCTTCTGAAGATATCCATCCTGTATCTATGCATTCGTTCAGATACTTTTTTTCATTGCCGGTCAGGAGCGGTTCGTTTACTGGTATAAATTCCAATTTATTTTATCCTGATTTTATCTTCCTTAATTGATTCAAATCTGGTCTTATCGGCATCGCCCGCATAAGGTCCCTGCTTTACTTCTATCATTTCAATTTCTTCAAGGACTTCAAAGCCGTGTCCTCCTGTTGCCAGAAGAATTACATCGCCTGTTTTAAGAATCCTGCTTTCAAGATAATTCTGATCATCATCATAAAAATCTACGCGGAGTTTTCCGCTTTTCAGAAAAAGAACTTCCTGAGTATACTGCACCTGCCTCTCTACAGGATTATGTACATGCGGTTCTATTATTTTTCCCGCAGGATGATGCATATATGCAAGCTGCTGTGAAAGATCATTGGAAGTAAAAAAATGTATTCCGTCCTGTCTGTATTCAGTTGGAATAATTATTGCCAAAAGTCTCTCGTTATTTTTTATATATTCTATCATAATTTTTATTTTGCTTCAGGTTCAAATTTATTAAAATACCTTTCCTTTAATAATCCGCTCAGATCTTTCATTAAGTTATCATAATTATAATTTGCTGATATATACTCCTGGCCTCTTTTGGCAATTTCCTCCCTTTCTGTATCATTGCTCAGAAAATATTTAATTTTCTCCTTACACTCTTCATCGCTTCTGAATGTAGCAAAAGTATTTTCGGGAAAATTTCTTTTCAGCGTGTCTGATTCCCTTGTCAGCAAAAGCGAACCAACTCCCATTACTTCATATATTCTCTGATTTACTCCCTCCCCGTCAGCTATATCACCGTAATCATTTACAACTACTTTTGTATCCTTATAAATCTGCAGCATATCAAGTCCGGATGTTACGCCCTGCCATGCTTTCATTATTAAACTGTCTTTCGGAAATTCATCTTCTATATATCCCCACCATTTAAAATTTTCCAGTTCAGAAAGTTTTTCAATAAGTTTCGTTCTTTTTTTCCAGAATCTTTTCCCGGCACCTCCCACAAAGGTTACATCAAATTTCTTGTCTCCCGCTTTAAGTTCATCAAGTATTCTAAGATCAAATCCATTATGATTTATAATTGAATTTACATTATTAATTTCAAAAAATTTTTTATAAACCGTTGTCGATGTCAGGATCAGATCCCAGTCTGAAGGAGCCCACTTGTAAGGAAGAGGGGCAGCTAATCTTGAAACAATAAGCGAATGCTTTCCGGAATTCTTCCAGTGATCGCTCGGAATTCCCGTATGTTCCCTGACTAGTATTACATCCGGTTTGTATGCTTTTATGTAATCTGATATTATATTCAGTTTGCGCCTGTTCTTTACAGGTCTTATGAGATTTTTTATTCTGTCTGCTGAATTTATAAATCCTAATCTACTGCCGTATAATTCTTCCGCTACTTTCTGAAGATATATATTTGTTACAAAAAATTCTTCCGCTTCCCATCCGTGCTTTCTGAAATAGTATGTATAAAAATCCGAAAAATTTGAACGCAATGATATTATCCACTCAAGCGTTTCCTTTCGTCCCATTTTTTCAATCTCATCTTTATTGCTTTCTATTTTAGTCTTAAGATATGCTTCCGGATTTATTGTGTCAAATTTCAGCAGCCTGAGTTTCAATTATCTCTGATCCTCCGTAATTATTTCCTGACTGCACAGCAATTCTTCCGCTTTCGATCTGATTAATTCCAAATTCTTTTCCGCTGACAATTCTTTTGAATACTTATCGGAATTCTCTTTATATCTGAATATTTCCTTAGCTGTTAATGAGTTAAGCTTTTCTGCCATTTTTTCAGGTGTAAAATCTTCTGATATTATCCCAAGTTCGTACTTCTTTACATATTTTTCCATTTCTGCGGAAGGTCCTATCGCTATGCAAAGTCTGCCCTGTATAAATTCGAAAAACTTATTAGGCAAAGCGTATTCGTAATTGAAGTTAACTGGCGGAAGAAGAAATATTCCTATATCATATCTGTTTATGAATCCGGGTATGTCTTTTGTCCTAACGGGTTCGGTGAATTTTATTTTTTCTTCTGACGAATATTTAATAAGCAGCTCATTATAATAATCTCTGTGAGTCGGTATGAGCATCAGATCAAGCGTGAACCTGCTGTCCGTGAATTTCATCATTTCAAGAATAATTTCAAGATTTCTTGATTCTTTTGCTGAGCCGTGATGTATAATTTTTATGTGCTCTTCGTTTACTTTTCCTGGACTGAGGTTATTGTGCTCTGTTGCATTCGTCAGCAGCAGCGGATCTACATTATAATTTTTTCTGAACTCATCTGCAATTCCCTCTGAAACTGCAAATACCAAATCAGCTTTACTCATGTATTCTCTGCACAAATATTCAGTATATTTCTGCGTATATTTCACCCACTCACTGTCATTCTCACACTGCCGCGGATGATACTCGTGCGAATCAAGGATTACCTTTGACTTGCCGCCTGATATTCTTAAAGCAAGCGGAAGAGTATCTATATCATTTGCAATTATTAGATCAAACTTTTCTTTACCAAGTCTTTCAACGAAATTTATCTTATCAATTGTCCAGTACCGCTTCTCAAAATTTGCAGACCTCTCTAAAGATTTTTTCTGAAATCGTGTTATCTTTTTTTCTGTCCTTAAATAGTTTTTTATAAAAAAGGAAAATGCTTTTCTCACAGGTAAAGGATAATCTAAATGAAAATTTATTTCCTTATTTACTTTAAGTTTAATCGGAATATTTTTGACGTCTTCGATATCAGAAGGATTTAATCCCGAAGCGGTTATCGAGTAATGATTATTCAATGCATTTATCTGTCTGATCACTCTCGGATCCGTGCTCAGATCACTGTATGAAAGAATCAATACTTTCTTCAAAATAAATTAATTTCTTTATTCCGTTCCCTGAAGTTTTTAATCATTTAAATACCATTTATGCTCAAGCAGCACGCTTCTGTGCGTGGACGGCACTATTTTTCCTGTGTTATAAAAGTCCCCGTCCTCTACTGTAATTGTTACCGCTTCCTGTATCCAGTCCTGTCTGATTCCGTTTTGATATACTATTAAATTCAAAAGATAAAGTCCGGATGTTACCGGAAGCTTGTCAAGAACGCAGGTGAAATATCCTTCCTGTGAAATTGAATCAAATGCATTCGAGGATATTCCGTTTCCGAGTACTGTAACAAGAAATCCGTCTGATCTGGAAATCGCTATTCCTGCGGTTATATTTTTCGGATCAGGATTCTTAATGCATTTATAATGCACTCTGAATTTTATTTTCTGTCCTGAAATTGCAACGTCAATTTTTTCATTTTTTTCGTTCATCATTTCAAACTTAATTAACCTGATCTTGCCTTCTCCGATTCTGTCAGTTCTCTCAGCAATATTTATTTCAGCTTTTTCTTTTCTGTCCAGTATGTAATGCTGTATTCCGTCTGCAGTCGGACCTTTGGGAAAATCCACCTGTCCGTTTTTTAAAACTATCACACTGTTGCACAGCTTTGACATTATTGCCATGTTGTGGCTCACAAATAAAACCGTCCTTCCTTCCTTCTCAGAAACATTCTGCATTTTACCAAGACACTTCTTTTGAAATTCCGCATCACCTACAGCAAGCACCTCATCAACTATAAGTATCTCAGGATCAAGGTGCGCTGCCACCGCAAATGCAAGTCTGACATACATTCCGGATGAATATCTTTTAACCGGAGTGTCTATGTAACTGCCTATTCCTGAAAATTCCACTATCTCATCAAACTTACTTCTTATCTCCGCTTTTGTCATTCCTAATATTGATCCGTTGAGAAAAATGTTTTCCCTGCCGGTCAGCTCCTGATGAAATCCCGTTCCCACTTCCAGCAACGAAGCTACTCTTCCTTTAATTTTTATGATGCCTTTAGTGGGTGATGTTACTCTTGACAAAATTTTCAGCAGTGTTGATTTGCCTGCTCCGTTTTTGCCGATTATTCCGAGTATCTCGCCGTCTTTTACTTCAAAGTTTATATTTTTTAACGCCCATACATAGTCTGTTTTAACTCCCGAAGTCCTGTCATTTATTTCTCCGATCTTTGATAACGGATCTTCCTTTTTTGTTATGCGGGCGATGAATCTGTTGAGATCCTGTACTATCGATTTACTTGAAATTATTCCAAGTCGGTAAAGTTTTGAAATATCCTCAACCTTTATTACCGTACTCATATAATTGTGATTTTCCCTTTCGCCGAATATTCGTTTTTAATCAGATTATAATTTAAAACATCCGTCAGACTTTCTTCAAGAGATATCTCGTTATTCCAGTGAATGTCGGACTTTATTTTTCTGTTTGAACCTATAATTACCGGATTATCCTTCGGTCTTCTGAGACTTTTATCTTCCTTTATAGTAATGTCCAGTTTCAGTTTGTTACTCATTATTTCAATTATATTCTGAAGGGATATACCGTATCCGCTGCATATGTTATATACTTCTCCCTTTTTACCTTCTCTGAACAACTGGTAATATGCCTTCACTACATCACGCACATCAATAAAATCTCTGATTACTGTTACATCACCTGCAACTATAAATTCACTTTTTCTTTCCTTCAATAGTTCGACTAACTGTTTCGCAAAGGAAGATACTGCAAATTTTTCACTCTGACCTGCGCCGATATGATTGAATGATCTTGTCATTATAATATCAAGTCCGTAAACTTCGACATACAATTTTGCCATCATCTCCTGTGAAAGTCTTGCTATTCCAAAAGGACTTGTTGGATTTGGAATTTTATCCTCAGAAAGCGGAAGATCGGATATTTTCACTTCGCCGTATTCTTCCGAAGAACCTACCGAAATTATTCTGCATCTGCTGCCTATGCTTCTTACTACTTCAAGCAGGTTCAGAAAAATATTGACATTGTTCTGAAAACTGTTGCATGGGTTATTCCAGCTGCCTGCCACGCTGCTGAATGAAGCCAGATGTAATATGTAGTCCGGTCTGAAATCATATACAGCTTTGCATAATTTTTCCCTGTCTCTCAGATCTGTCCTTTGAAAATTTATTTTTAATTTTCTGTAAAGATCATATCTCATTTCAGGTTCCCTCAGATCAATACCCATTATCTCGGTTTCGGAATTTCTGCTGTCCAGATACTCAATAAAATTTCTGCTTACAAATCCTGAGAATCCAGTAATCAGATATTTTTTACAGGCGCTGTTATTTTTTCTGTCAGTCAATTTTCAACAATCCTTTATCACTTAATTTCCCGGCAGCTTCCGCCAGTAATTCAAATTTCAATCCGCTTTTCTCTGATATTTTTATAAGATCGTTTGTACCGTCTGACAAATTTAAAACCCACATCATGGCGTTTACAAAATCCGAAGTATCTTTCTGCGATCCAATAGTTGGATATAATCCTCTCTTTCCAAGCTGAGGCTCGCATTCAGGACTTGTGTTAATAAAAATATAATTCGTCTCAAGTACTTTTATTATTTCCAGATATTTCCGCACAGACTCTTCCATTTTTTTAAAAGAAATGAAATCCCTGTTATCCGCGGAAGTATGATACTCTTTGTATTTTCCGTATCGTGTCCGCATAAGAGATCCGACAGGCAGATTAAATCCGGGCGAACAGTACTGTCTCTCATCACTTCCTGTCGGGAAAAAATCTTCAATGGTATATTTTTTTTCAGTCTCCTTTAATACTAACTCCGCCGCTCTGTCGGAAATACTGTCACCTATTCTGCTTCTTTTGTATGTGAAATTTCCCCTGTCGCCTATGCAAGTAACTACATAACCTGCATGTAGTTTTTTCTTTAACTCATCTCCGTTCACAGATAAATACCAGATTGCTCCGATGGTTTCTGGTAAAAACAGAAATCTGTATGTGAATCTTCTGTCTGTATTTTTTTTTAATTCATTATAAATATATGCCGTTACTAGAGGACCTGACAGTTCATTGTTTGCCATTGACGGATGGCATATATAAGTTGAGAATAAAATTTCCTTTTCGCTTTTACCCGGCAATACCGCTTCACCTGCAGTCATAAAACCTTCCGGATTTTTATCGGCATCAATTAAAACTTCATATACATCTTTTTTTAGTTTTTTGAACTGCTTATGACTCATACAGAATCCGCTGCGTGATTTATAATATGATGTCAGATATGGTATGACTCCGGGCTGCTCCGGTAATGTGTAAATGTATTTTGTCAGTTCTTCAAGATTCATTTTACCATGCAGTTTTTCAGAATAACCCATCACATGAAGATTATTATCTTTGAAATCAATTATTTTTTTTCCCGAACTGTCTTTTATCCACGCATCTTTTATATTCCATTCGGAAGGGACATTCCAGTCGAAACATTGTGTGCCGGAAGGAACCTCTGTGATTTTAAGATCAACTGTCTCTGATAATATTTTCAGAGTTTCCCTGTTGCCGTCTCCTGTCAGACTCCTGCAAATCGGCCACAGTCTGTCAAAATATTTTTCTATCTCTTTTTTCAATTAATCTTATCTGTTGTATAAAGCATTCCGTATGATCTTCCTTCCCTGATTATTTTTGATACCTCTTCAAATAATGTTTTTGCTCTGATTACATGAAGTCTTGTACCCTCTCCCGGTCTGCTCCCGCTGTATAGACCTTTGGACCATAAATAATCTTCCAGCGGCTTAACATCTGTCTTTACTCCCATTTCAAGCTTCCTGGAATATACAGCGTATTCCCTTGTGCTTTCTTTTCCTTCAGCGTCAATATATTTACCTTTAAAGTTTTTAAAAAATCTGTGAGGAGCAAGTTCGCATTCTTCCGCATAATGTACGTATGTATTGCTTAACTCTCCCGGTATATCCAGCGCAGCGATTTTACCGTTATGTTCTGTCAGCTTTGCAAAAGGTGAATCACTCCCAAAAGCGCTTCTGTTATTTATTCCGCCAAATTCCTCTTTCAGTTTTCCGGTCACTGCAAATGAAAACATAGGATGTCCTGTTCTTATAAAATTTTTGTTTAACCTTGCAGTCTCTGAAAGCAGTCCTGTTTCGGATTTTGTATTTCTTATGTCAAATGTTTCTCCTTTTGTAAAACTAAAATTAAATACAGGTAAAATCAGAGTTCCGTCTGTACCGATCGCTTCTATGAACGAGTCAAGAATCTCCTGAGGCGTTACAACTTTGTTTATTGATTTTAAGTATTTTAAAAAACCGGAAAGAGAGCTGTGTAAGAGTATCGTATCGCCTTTTTCAATTCCGCTTTTGATCCACCATGATGCAAGTTCAGAAATAATTGTATCCTTATCAGTTTCCGAATATTCAGAAGTCATTTCAGATTTAATAATTCTAATATTTTATCCGAAGCTGCATCAGCAGCTCTGCCTTTATTATATGTCAGCAGCCCGGCAAGCTCATTTCTTTTTTGGGAAAATTCAGAAGGATTGCTTAATGCTCTCCCGACAGCATCATTTAACTGAGATAAATCTTCGATTACAATCCCAGTATGTCTTCCGGCATTTGCCTTGGGATCATTTTTTACATACTCCGAGGAAGTCTTACCGAATCCGGTATAAGTTTCCTTTAATGTCTTCTCAAAAAATTCAGGACAGTCAATGTAAATGACCGGTCTGTCAAGCATTATAAATTCCAGCGCAACACTGCTCAGATCCGTTACCATAACATCTGACGCAGCAAGTAAAGGATCAGATTTGCCTTCGGTTACATTTCTGAAATTCTTAAATGAATTAAATTTTTCCAGATGCTTCTTCCAGTTTATTCCGCCTGTGTAAAATTCATAATTTGGACCGTCCTCAGAACTGTAACTTATCGGATGCAATTTTATAATTATATTGACGCTTTCAATTTTCAGCAGTTCTTCAATAACACTTTCTCCGAAACTTCTGAGTGAAAGTCCTTTGTCCCACGATGGCGCATATATTATAGTTTTCTTATCTGTATCCAGCCCGAGCTCTGACAGCACTTTTTCTCTGCTGTACTTCCCGCTGAGGAGATCATCTGATTTTGAATATCCGATGTTAAAAAGTTTTATATCCATTTCCTCAAGAGAATAATCTTTAATGGTGTTTTCAGTCTGCTCTCTGTGAAGAGGACTTGTAAGAAAATGCACATTAAAATTAATGAAATCCCTTTTCTTATATGAATGATACTTTACCGGCTGATTATGATTGATATGTATCCTGATTGAATTTTTATTTCCTTTACCGTATATGTGAGGTGATAGAAATAAATCCGTTTCCTTTAAATCCTTTGCCATGCTGATGTTAAACTGCCTGCTTACCGGTATGCCGAATACATTCAATTCTACCGCTCCCGGATAATGAGTCGATATATAATAAGATATCGATTTGGTTTTCTTTCTTAGAGATTCATAAACAGGTAATATGTAAGGAATAAATGACAACTCCTCTATATCAAGTATTACAGTTTTTTTTTTTCTGAATTTATCAATCAGCATTCCGGATTTGATCCTAACATATCCTTTTCCGCTGTTTTTCTCCGTGTCAGTTCTGATTCTCAATTAATATATTTCAAGTAAAATTCTTTCAAGTTCTTCTTTACTTAATTTTCTCGGGTTATTATTAAGTCTTTCAGTATTTATATTTTCCGAAATTATTTTCAAATCATCAGTTCCCTTTATTCCAAGGTCGGATAGTTTTATTTTCAATCCGAGACTGTCAAAAAACTCTTTCATGAACATTTTTGCATCGGAAATATTCCTGTAACCGAGTAACAGCGATAACTCATCCATATGATTTCTGTGCTCATTCTTATCAATCCCGGGTGAAATATTTTCATCAGTTAAATGATAATTGAATTCCAGAAATTCAGGTAATGTAATACAGACCGCCTGTCCGTGAGGAATTCCGAAATGCGATGTCATTGCATATGATAAAGCGTGCGGCGCTGTTGTCTTGGTTATATTTATCGCTCTGCCCGCAAGATTTGAAGCCATGCACATGTTATATCTTGAATTTTCATCAGGCTTATTTACGCATTTCTTCAGATTTTTCAAAATCAGTTTAATAGCTTCTCTTGAATATTCTCTCGATTCTTTATTTGAATTTACTGACCAGTAAGATTCCGCTGCCTGAGAGAAAGCGTCTATGCCTGTTACAGCAGTGATATGCGGGTCAAGACTGTATGTAAGTTCAGGATCAATAAAAGCAATTTCAGGAAGTATAAATTCATCCGCAATTGAATATTTATTTATTCCTGAATATACTACAGCAAAATGCGTTGACTCACTGCCGGAACCGGCTGTTGTCGGAACTGCAATCAAATCCTTGCCTTTTACGGAAATTTTCTTTTTTCCCGTTACTATATCTTCTGCTTCGCAGTCATGCGATGACATAATGTTTATTGATTTCGCTGTATCTATTACGCTTCCTCCGCCTGCCGCTATAACAATATCGCAGTCAGAATTTTTAAAAATCTCCGCGCCTTCTTTAATTTTGCTGATCTCAGGTATCTCGCCAATATCATTATAATGAATGATCTCAAAATTTCTTCTTAACGTTCCGAGTTTTTTCTCAGCGCCTGACGCAGCGTATGAATTTTTTCCCGTTACAAGAAAAATTCTTTTTATTATCTGCTGATCTATATGATCAGTTATACTGCTTAAACTTCCGTTCTCAATTATTACATTTTGATTCATTTTCTGATATACTCCGTAAAGCTTTTTTTATTTTCGGCAGGTGATGTATGAGGTCTTCCGAGATCAGGTCTTGAGCTGCTGCTTATCCTTATCTCAAGCATTGCAGGTCCTTTAAAATTTTTCAGTATTTCAAATTCATGTCTGATCTGCTCAGTAGTTTCGGCAAGCGCAGCCATTTTATAACCGCAGGCTTTAGCCGTTTCAGTAAAGCTTATCTTAAATCCTGCAGTCGGTTGTCCGCCTACTGATTCATGCGATCCGTTATTAAGGATAATATGCTTAAGGTTTTCCGGAGATTCTGATCCGATCACTGCAAGCGATCCCATATGCATTAATACTGCGCCGTCACCGTCCAGTATAAAAACTTTTCTGTCTTTCCTGTTTAATGCAATTCCCAAAGCTATCTGGGAACTGTGACCCATTGATCCCACTGTAAGAAAATCATTAAGATTTCCTGAATTTTTTTTCTTTTGAAATTCATATAATTCTCTTGAAGCTTTGCCTGTTGTGCAGACTAAAATATCCTCTTCTCCTGTCATTTCAGCAATCATTTTAACAGCTTCCTCTCTGCTTACAGTATAAGGATTTTCTGTTTTACTTACAGGAGTATAGCTGTCGAAGAAACCTTCGGAGATCAGCATTGCGGCAGGACGGTTTCCTGAAATTGAATCTGAATAAAGTTCAGAAATTTCAGATTCAGGATCAGAAGTATTTTGGTTGAAAATACGGAATGGAATTTCCATACACCTGAGCAGCTCAGTCATCACCCTGCCCTGCTTTATATGCTGAGGCTCGTCTTTTACTCCCGGCTCACCTCTCCAGCCGATCATTAATAATACAGGTATCCCGTAAACTTCAGGATCCGTTAACGACAACAGAGGATTTACCGCGTTTCCAAAACCTGAATTTTGCATATAAACAAGTCCGGGCTTACCTGAAGACAGATAGTAACCCGCAGCTAAAGCTATTGCCGATCCTTCATTCGTACTGATAATATGATTTTCACGCGCGACATTTTCATTGACATAATAACAGAAATTTTTCAGCAGCGAATCCGGTACGCCCGTATAAAAGCTGATTCCTTTTTCCGATAGTATTTTAAAAAAATCCTGCGGCTTCAATCTTTATTTTCCTTCGGGAATTAAATTCAGAATTTCATTAATTGACATCATATTATTGTCAGCTTCAAATGATCTGCCGTTTTCCAAAATTGACTTTGCAGTTTCAAGCATCGCAGGATATGCGCTTCTTAATAAATGATTTGCATAAATTACAATACTTACCCCGCATTCTTCAAGCTTTTTTTCATGAATCGAACTGTAGCTTGAAGGCACTGCGACTAACGGCACTTTACGTTCAAACTTTTTATACTCCCTGCAAAACTCAATTATCTCATCCGGTGATTTTTCCTTGCTGTGAATCATTATACCGTCAGCTCCGGCTTCAATATACGCTCCCGCTCTTTCCAGAGCATCTTTCATTCCGGCTTTGAGAATTAAACTTTCAATTCTCGCAATAATCATGAAGTCATCAGTTACTCGGGACTTCTTGCCCGCAGAGATTTTCATGCAGAAGTTTTCAATAGATTCCTGTGTCTGTTCTACATCTGTTCCGAAAAGAGAATTTTTTTTCGAACCTGTTTTATCTTCTATTATTACGGCAGATACTCCGAGTCTTTCTAACGTTCTCACTGTGAATACAAAATGCTCTGTTCTGCCGCCGGTATCTCCGTCATATATAATTGGTTTTGTCGTAACTTCAACTATGTCATTAAGTGTATGAAGTCTTGCTGTCAGATCAACTGCTTCTGTATCAGGTTTTCCTTTTGCAGTGGAATCTGTCAGACTGCTCAGCCACATACCGTCAAATTCTACTTTAATATTATCTCTGACGGCATTTACGTTTTCGACTATAAGTCCGGTAAGCCCGCTGTGCGCTTCCATAATTCTTACAATCGGTTTCGCACCAAGCAGTCTTTTTAATTTTTTCATCCTTACTTCAGGAGTTGTTCCGATTTCTTTAAGACTTGCATTCAGCTGAGTGGATGAGACTCCTTTTGTATATTCAATTTCAACAAGCTCTCCGCCCCATTCCTTCAGCGCATCAATAACTCTTTGCCTTGTCTGTTTCTGAACTCCGTCTTTCCAGTCATCTCCGTGAACTACATAATCCGGCTTAAGCATTTGAAGATTCGAAACATAGTCAAGAGTTTTCTGCGGTACGACATTCTCCACTCCTTTTATATTTTTAATTATCAGCTCTCTCTGATCATAAGTTAAGGAAGGCAGTCTTTTATAACCTGCTATCGCTTCATCTGTTAAAAGACCGATCGTAACTTCGCCAAGCTTTCTCGCTTCATTGATAATATTAAGGTGTCCCGGGTGTATCAGATCCGCGCTCATCCCAACATAAACTTTTTTCATATTACTTCTTCATTTTTTATTAAAATTAATGCTCCAGTCATTATTGCCGAGCATATTTCTGAATTCCCTGTTGAAAAGGATTTTGAATGTGTAACTGATCTGCGCAAAATAAAACGCCTTTCTGAATATTGCGTAATATTTATTTTTTTCATTTTCCAGAATATCATATTTAATTTTTCTGATGCTCCATCTCATCCATTGCTTTGCTGCATAAAATGAATTCTTTATAAGCGGTTTAAATCCTTCCCGATCTACGGCGTATATATTATAAGGAATACAAATTCCGTTATTATGAAATCTTCTTTCTATGTCTTCCACAGTGGCGTTTTTTTTTGCAGACTGATAATGATACATCAGTGCTGCCGGCGCCCACCCTATCAGATAATTTTTTTTATATAATTTTTTCCAAAGTCCCGTCTCTCCGTCACCAATTAGCCATTCCCCCACCATCTCCGGATTGAATCCCCCGACTTCAAAAAGTATGTCTCTCTTTATACTCAGGTTTCCCGCATTCATATACAGACCGGGCTCGATTTTTATTTCACTGCCGTAATCAAGTCTTCCGAGCTGCCTTTCATAATCATAGATCCATTCGGGAGGAGTTTCATCCCACTTGATCTTTATCTTTCCGGCTACACCGGCTACTTTGTCATTTATCATAAAAACTTTTTTTATCTCGTTCAGCCAGTCGGGAACAAGTATAGCGTCATCATCTGTAAACGACAGTATCTCGTTTTTCGCAGCCAGAATTCCGATCTGCCTTGCATAAACCTGTCCGGGTCTCGGGACAAAGTAATATTTTATATTTATGTCCGGATATTTTTTTATATAACTTTCAACTACTTCTTCAGTCCTGTCAGTTGAGTTATTGTTCACAATTATTATTTCAAAATCTTCTGCAGGAAAATTCTGTGTTACAAGTGAATCCAGACACATTGGAAGTATATTTTCCCGGTTGTATGTCGATATGATTACAGAAAATTTCATTTTACTCTATCAGGAAATTGCTCCGTTTATATCCAGGGAACTTCCGTTGATATAATCTGATCCGATTAAAAAGTTTAAAGCGTTTAAAATGTTTTTAGGATCGCCGAACTTTCCTGTGGGGATTTTTTTCTTCACAACTGTTTGATATTCATCACTGACTTCCGTAATCATTCCTATTTCAAAATATCCTAAATTAAGACAGTTTACTGTTATTCCTTTACCGGCATTCTCCGCTGCCATGCTTCTGGTCATTCCCCATAAACCGGCTTTGGATGCAGCGTATGCGCTCGTTCCGGGAATCCCTCTCTGCGCTACAATCGATGAAAAATTAATAATCCTTCCGTAACCCTGCTCTCTCATTATCGGCAGTAAAACCCTGATAATATTATATGTGCCGGTAAGATTAGTATTTATTACATTACTCCATTCCTCAGGTGATGACTTGTGAGCAATACTGTTGTAATTATTTCCTGCGCAGTTTATAAGAACTACTTCATTAAGCTGATCTTTTATTTCCTCAGCAAATTTTTCCGCGCTTTTTATATCAGTTACATCCAATCTGAACATCAAGGGATTTTTTTCAAATTCACTGTTCTCTTTGAAATATGTTCCAATCACTTTCCTGTTTAATTTTAAATACTCTTCCATGAGATATTTACCTATACCTCTTGATGCTCCTGTTATTATTATCATTTTATGAATTAATTTTTATTAAGCGAATTGTCTGATCTGCTCATCTTTTGTTTCAGTATCCGATGATATAAGATCTTCAGGAAGTACAAAATCTCCTCCGTCTGTTATTCTGTCACAGAGAAAATCCATATATTTGTTTTTCCCGGGTAGCAGACCTTCCAGTTTTGTAAAATCGATATAAAGATCTTCTTTTACAGCCGGTGTAAGCGGAATCTGCTTTCTTATGAAATATGTGTAAGCATATTTTAGTGACAACTCCTGCATTTCACTATTCAGATATTTTATCTCTGACGCTTTCTTTAATAAAGTTTTATAATTGTCTTTATCTATTCCGTCAAATGTAAATCCTTTCCCGGAATAATGAGCTTCTCCTGCAAGTATGACCGGCTTTCCCTGTATGGAAAGTTCCAGCCCTCCGGTTCCCATTACTGTTACAGCGCCGTCCAGTAAATTGTAAAAATCCAGCGGACTAAGATCGTCATCCATCTTTATTATTTTTATGTGATCCGGCATATCAGGAAAATTTTTCTCCAGATAATTCTGACAGCCCGTTTCAGGATTGTCATTCAGCTCTGACGGATGTATCTTTATAAGCCACTGAACGTCCGTAACATTCCAAATTATTTTTACTGTCTCTCCAAGCCATTCATCAAAATTTTTATATATCATTGGAAAGTAATCCGATGCCGCGTCCCAGTTTATGTGAGTCATTATTCCCCAAACAGGTTTTCCTTTCTTAAGTCCGTATCTCGAATATAAAGAATCTGTATCGCCTTTGTATTCTTTTAATAAACCTTTCAAATCCTGAGTGACGTTTTCCTTATATCGGTTTGATAAAAATTTTAATAATCTTCTTTTCATATTTTCCGTCAGCGGCTCTTCAACAATTTTTTTCCATGAGCTTTCATGCAGAGTAAGAAATGTTTCCCGGAAATTATTTACGATTCCAAAAAAGAAATGCGCCGTAAGATAACAGCAAATATACGAGATCACAGGAATTTTCCTGGAGAGAGAAGTCGTAAGCGCCGGTCCCCAGTCTGCATATATCCCGTGTGACATATATACTTTGTCCGGTTTCATGTTATCCAGAGCATTTGAGGAAGTTTCAGCAACAACAAGCGCTGCAAATGCATACTCTCTCAATATTTCCTCATATCCTGAAAATGAAGCTCCTCGCGTATGTCTCAGCATTGCTGACTCAAGATTGTTTCCCAGTTTATACCCGTTAAGTGACAGTGATTTGAAATTATCAAAATTTATTTCCTGAGAAAGTTTTCTAAGTTCTGCGGTTTTTTCTGATGATATATGCCCGCTCATATATGAATACTCCACACCTAAATTATCTAGTACTGCGGAGTTTTGTCTGATACACGCTTTGCAGTATTTTCCCCAGTCGTTTATTTCCACTTCCGGCTGATCTACTCTTCTTGCGCATGCTTTAAATACTCCGTCACATAATACAGTATGAACTTTCTTACCGCGCAGTTTTAAAGAAGCTGCAATCACTCCTTCAAGATTAGTCTGAATTATCATTCCCCCTGCTGACCAGAACAATATTTTTTCAGGATCTTCACCGGGAGATATTCCTTTACTGTATAGTTTTCTTAATTTATTTTTCCTGTTAAGATCCTTAACGAATTTAAATCTTAATAACCGGCTCTTTAAGTAATATACTGGATTCAAATATGAATTTATTAAATATTGGGGACAGGATTTACTCCTTCAGGTATCAATCCGTTTTTTCTGAGATGATCAGTAAATCTAAATAAAAGAAGATCATTATATTTTCTTGCTGCTATCTGTACGCCGTACGGCAATCCGGAGGGAGAGACAAAAACCGGACAGCTGACTACTGGTAAATGACTTAAAGTCCACATAAGCGACGGATCGGGTTCTTCACTTTCCTCTCTTGCCGGAGCTTCTCCTGCAGTGCTTAGAGAAATTATAATATCCGTGCATTCAAAATATTTATCCACCTCTCCGGATATTATTTCCTGATCTCTCAGTGACTTATGATACTGTTCCACAGTAATTTTATTTCCCCTGTCAAAAATTTCCCGCATTACAGGTGAAATGAATTCCGGCTTTTTAAACTCTTCCTGAAAATAATATGACAATGTCTTGTCATAAATCATCTGATGAACGTCATGACTCCGCTCTGTCACAGCCGGAAGTTTCGTATCCGTCATTTCAATATCATCAGTAGCCGATATTTTTTCAATAAAGTCTTCCATTTCTTTCTTCGCATAATCTGGTGCAAAATCCCATGTATGCGTCTTCGCAAATTTAACACGCCATTTGCTCCCTGCCTTTTTATTTTGTCTGACTTCATCAGTTAACGCCTTATGACTCAAAGGATAATTTGATCCGTGCACTCTCATTATATCAAATATAGTTTCAATGTCTTCATACTTTGAAGCAAAGAAACCAATAGTGTCAAGACTGTCTGTCGTCTTCAGCATACCTGTCCTTGGTATAAGTCCGAATGACGGCTTACAGCCGTAAACTCCGCAAAAGCTCGCCGGACGTACTATTGAACCGGCTGTCTGAGTTCCGATAGAAAACGGAACCATTCCAAGCGAAACTGCTACAGCCGATCCGCTCGATGATGTGCCTGGTGTCTTCGTTATATCATGAGGGTTCAGACAGTTACCGATCGCATGTACTGCGAATTCAGCAGTGTCTGTCTTCCCGGGAATTACCGCTCCTTCCTGCTTAAGATAAAATATAACTCTCGAATCATTTCCGGATGTAAAATTTTTCCATAAGGGACTTCCCATTTGTGTCGGGAAATCATAAGTATTAAATATATCCTTAATCCCGGCGGGAATTCCTTCAAGTCTTCTTATCTTATTACCGGCTTTTATTCTCTGTGAAATTTTCTCCGCCTGCTTAAGTAAATTTTCCCTGTCATAAATTACGAATACATTATACTTATCATTATATTTTTCAATTCTCTTAAGACACTCCTCTGCAATCTCTTCAGGAGTTATTCTGCCTTCGCTGAGCATCTTTGTAATTCCGCAAATGCTTTTTTCCAGAAAAATATTCTTTTCTAATGTCAGCTCTTCCAAATTATTTGCCCTCTCTCTTTTTTTCTTCCTTCTCAATCAGCTGCTGTGCAAAAGGAAGTATCCTCTCTTTATTCTTTCTTGTCTTCTGAATCACCGGCAGTTCAATATTTTTAATCACGTCAAGTCTTTTCTCTTTCATCATTTTATAAAATTCCTCCCTGCTTATGCCGGTTATCTTCAGATAATATTCCAGTGATTCGGGAATTTCCATATCAAAAGAATTTGCAAGCTCAAATCCTTCCTCTCTTGTAAGCAGTCCGTTTCTGACATCTACGCTCGCCTGATAAGTAGATCTTCCGTAACCTCTCTTTAAAAAATTTGTAAAGTCATGCATTCCCGGCATTATGCATTCTGCGCTTTTGTATCCTTTGTATGTTCCTTCAATCTCCGTTTCCTTCCATCCGTATGTGTCTCTTACAAATTCCATCTGCCTTTCGTCATCCCAGAATATATAGTCTCCGAGATGCATTAATCTGACTCCCGCATCCTCCAGTTCCTTAAGCGTGGGAAAGAAAAAGGGCTTCATATCTTTTTCTGAAATATAATCACAAACCATATCTTTCGGATCTCTTTTACCAGATACTTTCATAAAATAATCTACGTTAAATTCCATCAGCGGATTTTTATAAGATGATCTTCCGGAAGACTCGGCAATTGATTCACCGAATATCAGCAAAGGAATTTTAAATCTTACGGCTGCCTGCAAAGCAAAAGCCGGCACTCCGGTGTGACAATGCCAGCATGTATCGCCGATTGCCTCAAGCGATTTTTTTGCAAGTCTGTTTACAAGGTCACGGTTCGGCGTGAACATAATATGATCCACGTTAAACTTCTCCAGAGAATTAAGTAGATTGTACCAGCCCGTTTCGCTGAACCAGTTGTGGCTGAATGTCAATGCAAGAGGTTTCATGTTGTAAACCTTTGTCAGTACGTGCAGCTGAAAAGTACTGTCCTTTCCTCCGCTTATCGGCACTATGCAGTCATAATTATTTCCCGCCATTTGTTTTGCCGTATCAAGAATTTCTCTGAGCTGTTTTTCCTTTTCCACCCAGTCTATGTGTATCTTTTGCTCTGATGACTGACATGCCTGGCATATACCCATTTCATCAAACTTAACTCCCTCCTGCGTTTCAGGAATACAGCATCTGATACAATACTGCACTCCTTTCATAAGCTGCTCATTTAATTTTAATTCACTCATTTATTTTTTACCTTTAACTTTCATTTCAAATTCTTTTTTTAAAATTGAATAAATTCCTGCGTCAAGATATTTACCTTCCTTGTATAATATCTGACGAAGCACTCCTTCGCGTTTCATACCTGACTTTTCACAAACTTTTATCATCCCTTTGTTTGCAAGCGTCTGACCTGATGAAATTCTGTTCAGGTTCAGCGTGTCAAAACCATACTCTATCAACAGCCTGTACACTTCACTCGCAATGCCTTTGCCCCAGTATTTCTTATCGCCGATTATTATCGCAAGTTCAGCGCTTCTGTTTATCCTGTCAATTTTCTGAATAGCTGCATTGCCAATATGCAAATTATTCTTTTTCCATCTTATTGCAAACGCTGCTTCATCTTTGCTCTTTTCAAGATTTTCAATGTATGCAACTGTCTTTGACCTTGTATTGGGAAATGTTGCATGTGAATTGTCTCTGCAAACTTCTTTATCATTAAGCCAGCTTATATACTTTTCGGAAATATCAGCTTTTGATAAAGGCGACAGATAAATTTTGCTTCCGATTAAAAAAGGATTGATCATTTTAATAAATTAATTTAATGCCTGCTTAAGTATAAACAATCTGTGATAACATTTAAGCAGTTATTAATTCCGCCGCCAAAAACATTTCCTTCAGGCATTAATACTGATCCTGAATTCAAAGCATTTATAATTTCTGTTTTACTTGCTTCCGTCGGCTTTATTCCTGCAGTTTCAAAAGCATTGCGAAGAGAATCTTTAATAGGAAATAAATTCAGACTGAATGTCTTAATGTTTTCTGCGCGCGCTTCAAATAAGGCGATTGAATTGTACCCGAATACTATATCAGATTCTGAAAGCAGACCTGACATCCTGTCGCCGCTTTCTGAAAGTCTGATATCATAATTTTCATTTCCGTGATTGTTTAAAACTTCCGATATCTCACCTGAAATATTTTCAGACGGATGCAGTCTGACTGTCAAACTTACTTTACGTCCTGAATTTTCAGAATACTCTGATATTGATTCGGACAAAACTTTCAGCGGATGTATATCATAATTTTTTATGCCAATTATTTCAAGCGGCTGGGATAAAAATAGTATGTTTAAATTATCTCCGGCATTCTGATTGAATTCTTTCCTGCCTTTATTAAAAATTTTATCCAGATACGGATGACCTGTTACATAAATTTTATTTTCCGGAAATCCTTCTTCCGTCATTTCCTGTTTTGTATAATCATCCATAACGCATATATTATCTTTTATCTTGCCCGTTTCATGATCTGAATAGAGCCACCTTCTTTTATAATCCTTCCAGTAATCAAGTATCACAACGCTCGGAGTGTTTTCCCTGTAAGCGAGGTTGCGGAATTGCTGTTCAGCATTTCCTCCGCCTGTTCCGGTCAGCAGCAGATCCGGAGTTGTGTCTCTGAATATTTCTTCCGCTGTCTCTTTGCTGATCATTGATTCTATTTCCTTATACTTAAATCCTGCGCCTTCTGCAATTTCTTTGCTTAGTTTTCCTGAGTAAACCGTCAGTTCTGTTTCCGTATTTTTCCTTAACTCTTCTGCAGCTGCTGTAACAGCTAATCCGCCGCCGGGATCATCAAAGACCGTCAGCACTTTTTTCTTCATTTATGCAGTTACTGTTTTTTTCATCTCGTATTCTTTCAGCTCATTCAAATTCTCATATACTTTGTAATAAGCGTTTACTACATCTTCAAGATCTGTTTTAGAAAAACTCGGTCTCATAAATTCATGAGTGAACACTTCTTCAAAAAACATTCTTTCCGTTACTGGACAAAGACCTCTTTCATAAGAGACTTTCCCGTCGTATCTCGGACAGTTGAATGAACACTTATGAAGTCTCTGCTGATAAATCGGCTGAAGATACAACGGCGGCGCAAATCCGCTGCCGATGATCGGCGTACTTTCTCTCAGCACCATCGTGGGCAGTTCCGCTTTCAGTGCATCGACAAATGTATTTCTGTGAATACCGGTGATCTCTTTATTGAATTTAAAAGTCTGCTGATAATAAACATGCTTACAACCTTCTTTCACTGCCGGCGGAGTTATACCGGGCAGCTTCCCGATTATTCCCGAAAGGTAATCTGCATTCGCTATCCTTCTCTCTATTAGGTCAGGAAGTTTTTTAAGCTGCTCAATTCCGATTGCAGCTTCGATCTCAGGCATTCTGTAATTAAATCCGAAAGTATTCCAGATGTCTTTTGTTTTCTTGCCTTCCACTACTGCTTCCCCGTGATTTCTTATCAGCTGAATTTTCTCGGCAATGACAGGATCATTCGTAACTATCATACCGCCTTCTCCTGTGTGAATATGCTTGTGATAGTTCAGACTGAATACTCCGACATCACCGATTCCTCCTACAAATTTTCCTTTATAAACTGACATCGGCGACTGCGCGCAGTCTTCTATGACTTTCAGATTATGCTTCTTAGCAATTGCCATTATCTCATCCATCTCGGAAGGATGCCCGCATATATGTACAAGTAAAATTGCTTTTGTGCGTTCGTTAATGTTCGCTTCAATGCTTTTCGGATCAAGACAAAAAGTATCTTCATCAATATCTGCGAATACCGGTACTGCTCCGTATATCAGCGGCGCGATCGCACCTGCAGTCATAGTGTAAGGCGAAACAATAACTTCATCACCCGGTCCGATATCACAAGCACCTATGCTTGAATAAAGTCCGGATGTATTTGAATTTACCGCCATACAATATTTCACCTCAAGCGCTTCCGCCCATTTCTTTTCAAACTCTTTTACCATCGGTCCTCCGGAGAAATCCGGATTCCATGATCCGACATACTGTGAAAGATTTCCGGAGTCCAGTACTTTCATCACTGCTCTTTTTTCTTCTTCACCGATTGTATTACTCTGGGGAAAAATTTTTGTGCGTACAGGCGAGCCGCCTGTTAATGCTAATTTTGCCATATACTTTTTTCTCTGATTCTTTTTATCAGTTTGAATATTTTTATAGAATTTTCTGAATTGGATCTTATTCCTGTATTACCCGTCATCACTTCAAAAATATTTTCATAAGCTTCAGGTAAAGCTCTTTCAAATTTTACCTTTTCCGCGCAGATACATTCGTAGATTTTATAACCTTTGAATAAAGGATTTTCATTATTCGTATATATTTCTATTTCCCCTTTGTAATTGTATTTTATCCTTCCCAGCGTTCCGATTATATCTATCTCTGCAAATGAAAGTTTATCAATATCCAAAGCTATGAATATTATTTCAGGTCCATTGCTGTATTTTAAAATAAAACTTACTGACTTATCTTCATCAGTGATTCCCCTCTTTTCAGAAATGCTGATCACGTCGTCTGGCTCACCGAAATACCATAAGGCAATGTCTATGTAATGCGAAGCGTTGTGAACAAGTCCTCTCGAATAATAAAAAGTTACGGATTCTATTTTGCCGATTTTATTTTCATCAATACTCTTTTTAATCTCTTCAAACTCATTCAGGAATCTTCTTGTATAGTTTACCTGCAGCGGAATTTCAGCTTCATTATATTTTCTGCTGACCTCTTTGATTTCCTCAAAGGTTTTAGCCAGCGGCTTTTCACAGAAAACAAATTTTGGTTTGAATTTTAAAATATCAGTAAGAATAGGATAATGCGATTCATCATCCGATGCAATTGTTACTAAATCAGGCTTTTGCTCTTCAAGCATGATCCTGTAATCATCATACTTTTTAATTCCGGATTGATTATCAATTATATTCAGCGCATTGAGATTAGTATCTGCAACTGAAACTAATTTAAAATGATCTGAAATATTCAGCGCACGGAAATGAGTTAGAGCTTCATTAGATTTTAACTCACTTCCCTTATCTTTGTCAAACAGATAACCTATATCGCCGCATCCTATCAAAGCGGCTGTATATATTTTTGAACCGCTCAAAGGTTTGAGACTGTTTTTTGAATTACCTGCGAATTTATTTTCAGCAGATCTTTATTCTTATCAAGAAAATTAAGAATATCTTCCAGACCGAATTCAGGATTTATTCCGGATAATTCTGTATAAACTTTTTCTATGAACTGGAAATCCTCAGCTGTATCCAGCGCAAGTCTCACTTTATAATCTCTTTTCCATTCGTCAGGAGTATCAACGTTCAGCAGTTTGTATTTGTCTTTTCCCGTTCTGAAAAAATACAGCGATACATGCTCCCTGTCTTCGGGATCATCCGTGATCTCACTGATGTGTTTCAGATCATTGTATGTAAATACCCTGATATCCATTCCGATCGGAATTTCACGTTCCTGATTTTCCACATATCCTATGTTTGTTACATAGTCATATTCCGGATATTGATTCAGATATTCCTCAATTACTTTATCCATAACTTCAGGATCCATAAGCGGGCAGTCGCCGGTAACTTCTACTATCAGATCTCCTTTTACGGATTCCGCAGCGCCAACTACACGTCCGAGTACATCTTCCTCGCTCCCTCTGAAGACGGGAATATTTATTTTTTTTCCGAGAAGTTCTATTGGGTCATCAGCTTTATTGTCAGTAGCAGCAATAACAATTTCGTTTAAGTATTTCGATCTCTTCAGTCTTTCGATGAGTATCTGCAGAACGGGTTTTCCTCCCATTTCCATCAGCACTTTTCCCGGCAGCCTGCTTGAAGTCATGCGGGCTTCTATTGACGCAATTATTTTCCCTTCGAATTTCAATCTATTTTTTTCTGAAAAGGAATGTAGAATCCACATCGTCATTGAATGTGTATTTATACTTCTTTTCTTTTATGAGTTTCAGATCAGGAAATAATTCAGAATACAGTCCGGCAAAATCTCTCTTCCAAGCAATGTTATTTTCTCCGTGATAGTTTTTTATTTCCGTAAGACTATCTGCATAATATTCGCTTCCGTAGATGTAATCATTTGTACATCTGTAAATTTCGGCAAGCGCTTTACTGATATGATCCGGATTAAGATGAATCAGCACTCTGTTTGAAAATACCATATCAAAAAATCCGTCTTTAAAAGGTATATCATATGCTGTCGCCTGTATAATGTTAATCCCTTTTGTCCTTTGTCTTGCAAGCTCAACGGCGTGAGGCTGAAGTTCAAATCCGTAAAGATTTTTAAATCCCATCTCCTGAAGATTAACCAGCTGAATGCCGATGTTGCAGCCGACTTCAAGAATTTTCATTTCCCTGTCAAGATCACCTATGAAATCCTCATTCATAGCTGTCCTTGTAATACCTATATCGCTTACATACACTTCGTCAAGAGCCTTATTGTCATAAGTGTTTCTTTCATTATACTCTTCGCCGAAATTTGTTTTCCAGACTTCTTCCTGTCTAGTAGATGACATTATATTTCCTTTCTGATTATTTAATTTACTTTAAATTTATTTTTTGATTTAACTTACTTCAGCATTTCCCATTTTAAAACAGTGTCTTCCGGTATATCAATTAGAGCATATTTGCCTACTACAGTATTAATATCTTTCGGACTGATTCCGCTTGCAGGTCTTTTCCAGGTGAGATCTTCTGCTCTGATAACATTTCCTTTAGGAATATCCCTTTTAGCAACAAGACTTCTGCGGGCGTTTTTAATCGCTGCTTCTTCAGACTCCAGCGGTCTTTTTTTAAAATCACCTGCAATTGTAAATACTCTGTCCATCTCTTTGAAAAAAACCGCAAGATCTTCTTTGTCCATTGCATGATAATGATCGTTACCCGGTAATGCTTTGTCAAACGTAAAATGTTTTTCAAGAATTACGGCGCCGAGCAGAACCGCAGTCTTCAGCACATCCATATTTCCGGGTAATGTATGATCAGAATATCCGGGTATAGTTTCGGGAAATTTTATTTTCTGATCCAGTATCATTCCGAGATTGGCATTTTCGTCAAGCGTTGGATAATTCAAAATGCAGTGAAGCAGGCATAACGGATTTCCGTGCTTTAAAATAAGATCCGCTGCAAATTTAATTTCGCTGATGTCAGACGCGCCAGTGGAAAGTAGTATCGGCTTACCGAAACCGCACATATATTCAATGAAGGGAATGTTTGTTATATCCGATGAAGAAATTTTAAAAACCGGCATCATGTCATTAAGAAACTCAGCAGCGTTAATATCAAAAGGCGTTGACATAAATTCTATTCCCGCTTTATCACATTCTTTCTTTAGAATTTCATATTCCTTTTTTTCAAACTTATCATATTTTCTGAAAAGCTCATGCTGGCTTTTAGTCGGCTCTTCTTTTAAATCCCAGTAATACGGACTGTCTTTTGAAGCGAGCATGTCCGCTTTGTATGTCTGAAATTTTATTGCATGAGCGCCTCCTTCAGCAGCTTCATATATCAGCCTCTTGGCAAGTTCAATATCTCCTTCATGATTTACTCCTGCCTCCGCTATTACATAAGGTCTTTGTATTTTTCCGGGATCGTAATTTTTAAATATATCTGTGATCTTCATATAAACTTTTAAACTATAATAACTTAGATCTTTTTTTATTTAAAACCATTTATTTGAAATTGTATTTACCATGCCGTCCATCCTCCGTCCACAACCAAATTATGTCCCGTAACATAGCTGGAAGCATCCGAAAGTAAAAATACTGCTGCGCCGGCTACTTCATGATTATAACTCATTCTCATTAAAGGCGACATCTCTGAAAAATTTTTTTCAAATCTCTCTTCATGATTATTCCATACACCGTGAGGCGTGATCTGATTCACTCTTACGCCGTTCTTTGCCCAGTAAGTGGAAAGATACTGCGACAATGCCATTACACCGCCTTTGGAAGCGGAATATGCAGCCGGCGAACCAAGCGATGTCCCGCGGTACAGGTTATGATTAGGCGCTACAACTGAATAAGTGGAAGGCATATTAATTATTGAACCGTTTCCTTTTTCAGCCATATAACCTCCGATAATCTGACATGTTAAAAATGTTCCCTTAAGATTTGTCTCCACTACTGCATCCCAGTCTTTGTCGGTGTATTCTTCAAACTTTGCAAAAAACTTTGCAGTCTTATTCTGATGACAGTTTATAAGTCCGTCTATCCTTCCGTATTTTTCCAGCGTTATTTTTTTTAAATTCTCAACATCTTCCCGCTTCGCCACATCAATCGTTATTCCAGACATTTCTTTTCCGTATTTTCTGCTTAACTCTGCTGCATGTTCTTCCGAACCTGCTCCCTCTCTGTCTGCTATTACAGCAATTCCGCCATACTGACAGCAGGCTTCCGCGAAAGCTCTACCTATCAGACCCATTCCTCCTGTTATTATAATTACTTTTCCTTTCAGTTCAAATTTTTCCCTGAAATTAATTTTATCCGTGTCAGTGGTTTTCAAGTTCATAAAAATTTTATTTAATTAATTTGCTTTAATATTTCGAGTGCTGTTTCAAGGTCTTTTATTCCTCTGTTCAGATCAGCTGCGGGTTTTGTATTTCCTTTTATGACTTCCGTGAAATGATGCATCTGTAATGCATAACTTTCATCAAGTAATTCAAATGCGCCCCGGCCGGTCTTAATAATTTCCGTTTTGTCTTTGTATAAAATTTTAACTTCAGGAAAAAGAAAGTCCCAGTATATTGTTCCTTCTGTTCCGATTACCTGACAGTTTCTGTAATATGGTTTCTGATAAAAATTCAGATGAATGTTTGAAACAGTTCCGTCTTCATGTCTCATCAGGATCTCTGCACCTTCCTCGGCTTTTATGCCAAGTACGTTCCCTCCGGTTTTCATAGCTTTGACTTCTTTCACTTCACCGAAAAAATCAGTAAGGTAATTCTGCTCATGAATTGACGTAAGCACTACTCCGCCTCCCATATCAGCATTTGATGCATAACTTTTTTTATAATCTTCATTCTTATGCCAGTCAGGCATATAAGTGCCGAACTGTGACTTAGCTGAAATCACTTTACCGATTTTATTTTCCTTTATGAGTTTTTTTATAAGCTTTATTCCGCTGTGGTGAAGAAAATTATAACCCATTAATACAGGTATATTTTTCTTCTCTGTAATATCCTGAAGTCTTTTAATGTCATTCAGATCTTTGCCGAGCGGCTTTTCAATAAACATTGGTATTCCGTATTCTGCTATTCTCAAAGCTGACTCAACGTGCAATGATGTCGGATTAGTGATCAGCGCACCGTCTATTTCATAATCTGCTAAATTATCTGAAGGGTCAATCTCCGTGAACGGAAATTTCTCGGGCATATTGCTTACGGATTTTCCTGAGCGGCACGCATAAATTTTATTACCTTCTTTTTCTGAAAGTATTCCTGCATGCCTTCTGCCGATAGAGCCCAATCCGTATATCAGAAAATTCAATCTGGAATAAAATTATATTTCTTACTGAAAGGAATTACTTTTTTATAATGTAACAAGGTGTTGCGCTGAAAGGAAATTTTTTGATCTCAATATCAATTCCTTTGAAATAATCATTGACGGCTTTTGTCTCGCCCGGGAATACATTGTAGTCATCAAGTATAAGTATCCCGCCGCTTACGATCTTCGGATATAATTCATCAAGTATGGTAACCGAAGGTTCATAAATATCCGTGTCAAGATTCAACATTGAGATCTTGAGTCCGGGATTGGATCTGACATACTCCGGTAATGTAACCGTAATATCACCTTCTATAAGCTCAATGTTTTGATCGCATGATTTATTTTTCAGAACTTCTATGAGCTGATCCGCCGCTATGCTGTTTTCACCCGCTTCATTGATTATATGCTCCCTCAGTTTTTTATCATCTTCAAATTCCGTCCCGGGAAATTTCCCGAATGAATCAAAACCAATAAGTCTTTTGGAAGAATTATTTTCAAATAAATTTCTGAACATTGCAAACCTGACAAATGATGATCCTTTAAAAACGCCGCACTCTACTATATCGCCTTCTTTATCTGATGACATTTTATATAATTCATAATGCGCTAACAGCTTTCCGATTCGTGATTTGTCACATGAAAGATAAAATTCATTTTCATATTCGTATGCTTTTTGAAAATCAGGTAACTTTATCATTTGATTATTATTCTGCTGATTTTAAAATATTTTATCTTTGACTTTTTTTTGCTGTATGTGTTCATTTATCTGTCTTAGCTCCGGCTCTTTCTCAAGTAAATTAAGGACTGCATCAAGTTTTATGACTTTTCCCGAATATAGTTTTTCATATATTTTTTTCACCAGCAAATAATCTTCTTCAGTATCAAGACAAAGTCTTAAATCACCTGCATATGATCCGTTTCTTTTTACGCTTTTAATTTTAAACTTATCCGGATTCCTTCTTATATATAGCGTAACATGCTCATGATCATCTTTATCCGAAGATTCTCTCCAGCACTTTTCAAGCGCAGATAAATTTATCACTTCCGTATCCATTCCCCTCGGATAAGTTCTCTCTTCTATGTTGGATGTATAATCATTATCTCCGGCTAAATGCTCGGATATAACTTTCTCAATAATTTCGGGATCCATCAGCGGATCATCGCCGGTTACTCTTACAATAATATCAGGCATTAATAAACCGGCAGCAAGTCTGAATCTGTCGAGTACATCATGCACCGATCCACGGATACATTTGACGCCGTGAATGCTGCAGATTTTTTCAATCTCATCATCTTCCTCTAGAACAGAAGTTACAACTGCATAACCGTCAATATTTTTTACTTCATTTAAAATGTTAAAGATATGAACCATTGAAGGTATTCCGGAAAGCGGTTTCAGCACTTTGCCCGGTAATCTTTCTGATCCCATTCTTGCCGCAATAAGCGCGATTGTTCTCAATCTTTAAATGCAGTAATTATTTTCTTTTTCTGAAGGTCTTGTGTTTGGTATCTAAAACTTTTTTATACTTGTTCATTCCTCTGCTGTTATTTGTCATATTATCATTATGTTTTCTGTACCTGTATAAAGGAAGTTCAATGTTATGTATCTTATGATTTTTTTCAAACCTGATACGAAGATCTTCATCTTCTCTCATTTTAAATTTCTCATCATACAATCCGACTTCAAAAAGCAGATCCGTTCTGAACATAACTCCGCAGGCAATGGGTTTTTCTTTACCTGAAATTCTTTCGATGTGTTTTTCATTCTCATCCACAAGAAAGTAATCGCACGATACGGCATCCCATGATGAGTTTAAATTCATGAAGATAGTTTCCATTAAAAGCAGATTTTCATCCACATAATCATCAGCGTCGAGATTTACTACAAATCTGCCCAGAGCTGTTTTAATTCCTTCGTTACGGGCTGCTGCAAGTCCGATATTTGTATCGAGCAGAACCGGTTTGATATTCTTACCGTATGTTTTCATTACTTTACGCGTCTCATCAGTACTGCCGTCATCCACAACAATAATTTCGTATTCTTTTTTATCAAGACTCTGGTTCAGAGCGCTTCGGATTGCACGCGAAAGATAACGGGCGTAATTATGACATGTTATTATTACTGATACTTGCACGGTATTTTTCTTTTTTTGATTTATCCAGTGACTTTACTATTTTTTTTGACAGACGGGAAATAATGTTTGATCCTCCCCTGTTAAGAGTATTTCTCCACGATTCAAGATTTCTGTAATCAAGCTGCGCTGTAATTCTCGGATTCATATTTGAAAAATTTCCTCTGTTGTGATAACCCATATTATTTGAAATAAAAAGCGTATTTGCTTTTCCGCTGATTGATTCTGACTTATAACCAAGTTTATTCAGCTCTTCTTCGGTTACAATATCGTTTTTTGTCTTTGCATATCTGACGCTTAGTTTGTATTCAAACATAAGTCTTTTCCATGTGAGCTTATGTGAGCCTTTTGCGAAAATATACGCAGCGTTTGATTCATCTACATCAGTCAGATACAAAAACACTTTAACTGTTGGATACGGCACATCGGCATGAGGAAAAGCGGCAGTGTGCAGAGTACTTACATTTTTATCAAGGTTCCTTCTCTGTAAATGCCAGAAATGACTGTAAGGAATTGTTCTGATTTTTCTGTGAACTACAGCGTGCGTCAGTTCATTAATAAGTTTATTCTTAAGGAAATATTTCGTAAATGCGGGAGTATTTGGCGTGACAAATTTTTCAGCTATGGTTTCAAAATACTCGGGAAAATCTTTCTGCCTCTTATTCATTTTTTCCGGATCATATTTAAGCGGATCCCAATCCGAATATAACTGCTCATATTCTTTCTTTAATTCTTCAAACTGTTCTGCCGGAAGGAAATCAGGAATAATAAGTATGCCGTCTTTATCCAGTATATCAGCATATTTCTGATATTCATTGCTTAATTTCTTGGGTTTAAGTCTCCAGACATTAAGATATAGTGTTCTCAATACATGAAATCCGAGTGTATTCAATAACACTCCGCCGGAATAAAGCGCAGGCGTCTTATCCAGAAAGCCGGTGTCTTTTACTTTACTCATATTTCTTAATTAAAAAATTTTTAAACTTTTGATAATTGATTAATATCGTAAATTTCTTTATGAAGTAAATTTGATTCTGTCCTGAAATATCCTGATGGCTTATTATCCTCAAAATATAAATTATTTTTTCCTTCCGTAATTTCCAGCGGAGCTGTAAGATCATCTATAACATCCTTAGCATAATTGTTATACTTCAGATCTGTAAGTTCAAAATAAAGCGGGTATTCTCCCGGTTTAATTTTAAGATCAGGGATCTCTACCGTTACTTCGCCTTTCTGACCGGGAGTCATTTTATTTCTGCTTAGTTCATACTGAATCAATGTCAGACATTCCCTTGAAAGTCCGGATAGAATTGCAAAAATAAAAGTAAGTCCCTCAATCTCTTTGAATATTTCAAACGTTATCTTAACTCTGATCTTTTCACCAATCTCAAATTTATATCTTCTGTTTCCGCTTTCATCAGTCAGATCTATGCTTGTAAATCTTACTCTTCCCTTTCCTCTTCTGTTTATATTGTTATTAATTTCAGTATCAGCTTTTATAGTTATATCTCTGCTTAGTTCATTGTATTCTTTTAAAACCTGCTCGGTATTTCCGCTTGCAAACAGCTCTCCGTTATTCAGTATTACAGTTTTCTGACAAAGATTTCTGATAGCCTGCAGATTATGACTTACAAACAAAACTGTTCTACCTTCCTTTTCAGAAACATCATGCATTTTACCTAAGCATTTTTTCTGGAATTCCGCATCACCCACTGCGAGCACTTCATCTACTATAAGTATTTCAGGCTCCAGATGAGCTGCTACTGCAAATGCAAGTCGGACATACATTCCGGAAGAATATCTTTTAACCGGTGTATCAATGTATCTTTCCACTCCTGAAAAATCAACTATACTGTCAAACTTTCCTTTGATCTCCTCCTGAGTCATTCCGAGTATCGCTCCGTTAAGAAATACATTGTCCCTTCCCGTCAGTTCGGGATGAAATCCCGTTCCCACTTCCAGCAGACTTGCGACTCTTCCTTTTAATTTCACCGTACCCTTGGTCGGACCAGCAACTCTTGATAAAATTTTGAGAAGAGTTGATTTTCCTGCGCCGTTTTTACCGATGATCCCGAATCTCTGACCTTCCTCCACTTCAAAATTAATATCCTTTAATGCCCATACATAATCAGATTTTCCTTTAATATTTCTCTGATTAGTTTCACCTACTTTCAGATAAGGATTTTCTTTACCCCGAATCCTTGCAATTAGTCTGTTAATGTCTTCTACAATAGTTCTGTTTCCGACCATTCCAAGTCTGTATAGTTTAGATATGTTATCAACTTTAATTACCGCGCTCATTTAAAAAATTAGAATAATATTTAAACTGTATCCATAAAAGTCTTTTCAACCCTGTTGAAAATTAAAATTCCTATTGATAATGTGACGATCATAAAAATTGTACTGTAGATCAGATTTCCCGGATCGAATGTCCCTGCTCCGAGAAATGCAAATCTGAAAGTATCAATTATTGCTGTCATCGGATTTGCCAGCACTATCCATTTATATTTTTCAGGTAGCGCGGATAAAGGATAAATTACAGGAGTTGCATACATAAGAAGCTGCACTCCGAAACTTACAAGGAAACTGAAATCTCTGTATTTGGTAGTCAAAGATGAAACTATAATTCCGAATCCGAGACCTAAACCTGCCATTAAAATAAGCAGATAGGGAGTCATCAATATATACATATTCGGATTTACATTTACAGAACCATTCATCAAATAATAGATTAGGAAACACGTAAATAAAAAGAGCTGTATTCCAAACTTCATAAGAAGAGAAATAATATTTGACAAAGGACTTACTAATCGCGGGAAATATACTTTACCGAATATATTTGCATTTGAAACAAAAGTAGAAGAAGTTCTTGTGAGGCAGTCGGAAAAATATCCCCAGCTTACAATGCCTGACATATAAAAAAGCAGCGGCGGAATTCCATCCGTTGATATCCTTGCTATATTTCCGAAAACAACCGTAAAAGTAATCGTCGTCAGTATCGGCTGAAGGAAAAACCAAAACGGCCCGAGTATAGTTTGTTTATATACAGCGACAAAATCTCTTCTCACAAACATCATGAGAAGATCCCTGTATCTCCAGACGTCCTTCAGATGAAAGTTAAACCATCCGGAAACAGGTTTGATCTCTAATGTCCATTCATCCTGTGAAGTTTTAGACATTTAATTTATTTAAATTTTAAATAATAATTTCTGACGGTTGCAGCGTAAAATAATTTGCTGCAATGCATTTGATGCAGAAATAAAAATATCAGCAGATGAATTTTTATTTATACAGGAAATAACGGAATGAGTGAATTTTAAAAAAATAAATTTATTATTAAAACTATATTCAGATTACTTCAGAATTTTTTTATTGGAATCAGGTTGTGAGTAATAATAATAATAATTATAATAATAACCGTAAGAGCTCTTGAAGTTAAAATTGTTCAGCACGCATCCAAGCAGATGATGCGGATATTTTTTATTCAGTCTGTCATATGTTTTCCAGAATGCGTCTGCCGGAGTCTTATTTGCCTGACATACGAGAACTGTTCCGTCAGTAATATTATAAAGAATCTCAGAGTCTGTTACAGTAATAAACGGCGGTGAGTCAATAATTACAATATCGTAAATCTCTTTTAACTTATTAATAAACTGTTTCATCTGCACTGATCCGAGAAGCTCTGAAGGATTCGGAGGAATAGTTCCGCTTGTTATAAAATGGAGATTATCCATCGGAGTCGGTCTTGTAATATCTTCAAGTGTAACATTGGTAAAGAGGTAATCGCTCAGACCGGGGAATTTATCAGTTTCGAATACATTGTGTATTCTTGGTTTTCTTAAGTCACAGTCCATTATTAATACTTTTTTACCTGCCTGCGCAAAACTTCCGGCAAGATTTGAAGATACAATTGTTTTACCTTCAAACGGTATTGAGCTTGTTACAAGAATTGTTTTAAGCTGTTCTGATTCAAGTCTTGAAAACTGTATCCTTGTTCTTAATGCTTTAAAAGCCTCTGAAGCAGCGGAGTTAGACTTGTTTCCCACAATAAATTCCGGAGTAGAAGTTCCGTTCTTACCGATTGTTTCGATCTTAGGAATCCATGAAAGTACGCTTGCGCCTTTGCTTTCCAGCTCATCAGGCGACTTAATTGATTTATCGAGATAGTTTCTTACAAATGCAAATGCCAGACCCAATCCGAGTCCGATAAGAATTCCGAATAAAATAATTTTAGGTCTGTCCGGCGCAACGGGTGCATTGTTGTCTAGACCGAGATCCAATATTGAAGCGTTTCCGACTCTGGCTCTTTCATTTATAGTTGCTTCCTGATATTTTTGTTCAAGGGTAGTATATAATTTTTCAGCCGAACTTCTGTCTCTCTCAAGTTTTACAAGTTCGCTCATTTGCTCAGGAAGATTTTTTAATTCATTCTGAGATTTATTCACAAGATCCTGATAATAAGAATTCTTGAGTTTCAAATCCTGAATCTGCAGTTTCTGATTGAATATATCTGAGCTGAGACTTTTCTTTTCTGCGGGAGTACTTGCCTGTATGCCGGTCTTCATTATCTCTATCTGCTCGGACAATTTTTCTTTCAGGTTATTTAATTTTCTGTCATACACTTCCCTGGTTTTTTCCTTTACCTGCTCATCCCTGATCGGTGCAAGTTCTATATCCCTTTGTACTTCAAGATTAGCAACCTGTGACTGAATGGCGGTAAGATAAGACTGATTAAGCTGCGCTTCAATAAAATCAGTAAGCTGAGGATCCATATCCGCATATTTCTCATTGAGTGAATTCAGACTGTTTTCCCTTATTCTTGTTTCAATTTCATTTCCTTTAATTAATGCTTCATACTGTGCTATATTATTTACCAGCGCGCTTGTCTGAGTACTTAATGATATATATCCTGTCTTCTTTTGAAAATTTTCTATGGAGTTTTCGGCATCATTAAGTTCTTTGAATTTTTTTTCTCTTTCATCTACAATAAACTTCTTTACGTTAGTTATATCCTGTCTGCTTAGATCTACATTATACTTTAAATAAACATCAGCATAAGTTTTTGTTATGTACTGAAGCTCATCAAATATCGGACCTTCTGCAGTTATGCTTATTGCATCAAGACCTTTTACGGAAGCAATTGTAACAATACTGCCGAGTTCTCTCCTTAATACTTCATGTGAGACCGCAACTGTTTCAGGGAGCACTGCTCTGTTCAGCAGAAGACTGTACTGTCTGTTTCCTGTATTAAAAGAGTCAATCAATACTTTAGAAACTCTGTCTCTGATATCATAACTCTTCATAACAGCTATCTGAACCTGAATATATTTTTCATTCGTAGTGTTGCCGCCTTCAAAACCAAAATTAGCTGTTAAAATATTTCCCTGAGGACTGTCAAGTTTTACGCTGGTTGTGGATCTGTAAATGTTAGTGGCAGTATTAACATAAATTAACGTGTAAATGATACTCACTGACAATATAATCAGTATCGGTATCAGATTCTGTCTGAGTACGTTTATATATTCTTTTAATACATCCTTGGATGGTGCAGCTTCTCCTGACTGTTCAAATTCATCAAATTCATCAAATGAATTATTTTTTGCCATTGCCTGGTGTTTAATTTAAAACTTATTTAAAATAATAGAATAATTTTTGAAAATAAATATATATGAAATATTTAATCTCTTGAAACTGATCTTCTGACAAGGTTATCTACAAGATAATAGAAAGAAATTAATGTACCTATGAAATAAATTGTTTCCCTTATATAATAGAAAACATTCTGGTCTGACTTTACTTCCGGAGCAATTATCAGATCACCGGGCTGCAGAAGAGGATTCTTAAAGGCTTTCAGCAAAAAATCACTGTCATCCTCATAAAGTTCATCAAAGGCATACTGCTTATAAGATCTTGCCTGCAGAATAGGAGTTTCGCTTTTAAGTCTCAGTATTTTTATATCATCGGAAAAGTCTGTTTTAGTGGTGCCGGACATAATCATTAGATCAAAAATTGTTGTACCCTGAGGGACAAGGTATTTCCCTGGGCTTGGTCCTCCGAGCATAATAACTTCTATGTTTACTTTATTTTTATCAGAGAAATTAAAATAGTTTCCGGCTCCGGGCTTCAGAAGCTCTTCGGGACCTATCTTTACGTAATCACTGTCCAACTGTGAGTATGCTTCTCCTTTCATTAAAACTGCAAAGAACAGTATAACTATAACTGCGGTACGCTTAAAATTCAAAATGTTATTTAAAAATAAATTTGTAGTTGAAAAATTTTTAGAAAATTTTAATTCGTTCTTTTGAAAATCAACATAAGCATTTTATCAATAAATTCTTAGTCAAAAATTATATTCTTTGAGAAGAAATTTTGAAATCATTTTAAAAATTTTTTTTTAAAAAAAATTCTATTGTTTTATCCAAACCTGTTTCGAAATCTACAGTCGGAGAAAAACCTATTTTATCTTTAATCAAAGTTATATCCGAATAAGAATGTTTTATATCACCCGGTCTGGATTTTTCATAAATGGGTTCAATGCTTTTATTCAGTTTTGAATTTATACTTGAAACAAGTTCGTTAAGAGTGATCCTGCCGCTGAATGCGCAATTCATAGCTATGCCGGTTTCACATTCAGCAAACGATGCAATAATATTTGCTCCGACAACATTCGAAACAAAAGTAAAATCTCTTGACTGCTCTCCGTCACCATATATAACAGGTCTTTCATTTTTCATAATAGCCGTTATAAATTTAGGTATTACTGCCGAATATTGTGAAGACGGATCCTGATTTGGTCCGAACACATTGAAATATCTTAATGCAATTGTTTCAAGTCCGTAAATTTTTGAGAATACACTGCAGTATTTTTCACCGGCAAGTTTTGAAACAGCATAAGGCGAGAGCGGGTTTGGAAGCATACCTTCGTGCTTTGGAAGTTCAGGATTATCTCCGTAAACAGAAGATGATGATGCATAAACAACTCTCCTTACATTTGCTCCAACTGACGCCTCCAGAATATTAAGAATTCCGTTTACGTTAACTTCATTTGATGTGATGGGATCCTTGATTGACCTTGGTACTGAAGGCAGCGCCGCCAGATGAAGGACTACTTCAACTCCTTTTAAAGCTTCACTGACAATATGATAACTTCTTATATCACCTTCAATAAGCTCAATGTCATTTGAAATCCCTGTTAAATTCCCGCGTTTGCCGGATGAAAAATTATCCAGTATTCTTACACTGTGTCCCTTTTCCAAAAGATCGTAAACTATATTTGAACCTATGAAACCTGCTCCTCCCGTTACGAGAAATTTTGTTGACTGCATTTTAATTTTTTGTGTTCTTTATTATAAATCTTTACTTTTAAATCCAAATTTTTTAAGGCTCCGCCAATTGACTCACAAATTCAAAATTTTTAAGCCATTACTTTAATTTATTTTTAATCAGTTTGATATTGTATCAGTTACCACTGTCAAAATTTTAACAATATCTTTTATATGAAAATACAATAAACCGGATTATCCGGTTTGTTTCAGATTAACTAATAAGACTGACTTCGTTTGAATTCAGAATTATGCTTATTGAATATGAAAATTCTTCTAAGTTTACGGTTAATTTATAATTACCTCTTATCTCATTAACATATCCGTTCATTCCCTTAAATATCCCGTAGTTAACGGTTACTATATCGCCTCTTTTAATATGCTTTTCTTCAATGGATATTTTTTCAGGTTCAAGCATAGCTTTTTTTATAAAATTAATTTCATTCTCAGTTACGACAGCCGGTCTGTTTTCAAAAAAAATATATCTCAGCGCGCCTGAATTATCCCTGATAGCGCTGAGTCTCTCAGCTTCACTTGCTTTTACAAATACATATCCTGAAAATAAAGGCTCACTGATTTTTTTCTTCCTGTCTGACCATATCCTAACTTTTTCCACCAATGGAAGGAATGCATCTATTCCCCGGTATTTAATATTATGAAAAACCTTGATTTCACTTCGCGGTTTTGTTTGCATTACATACCAGTTTCTGTTATGTGACTCTGTCATAATTAACAATGCTGAATTTTAATTACTTGGTAATTGATATCACTAAAATGCCTAATGAAATAAGTACTGAAGAAATTGCGAGGATGAGATTGACATTGTCCCTGCTGAAGTATCTCGGCTCTCCGGTTATAATCAATATATCTCCGGGAAGAAGTATGGTGTTTATTTTGCTTCTGATATTTACTCTTTCTTCCCACACAAGATCATTATAATCAAGTTTAATTAACACATCCTGATTAATTTTTAGACTGTCATTTTTTGGTCTGTAAAGTCTTATATCTTCAAGCCTGGATTCTGTTACCGGACCGCCGCTGTAAGAAATAAGATCGGTTATGGTAGAACCCTGAGGAATAAGATATTTTCCGGGATATCTGACATATCCCCAGACATTAACTTCGATATTAACTTTGTCTTTATCGCCGTAATTATAATAGCCGCCCTGCTGTGATGAAAAAGCATCGTTTCCTACTTTCGTTCTGTCAGTCTGCGAAAGTATACTTCCTGATGAAATAAGAAAAAGCAATAGAATTAAAACGGATTTTCTTTTCAAATTTATTTTAATTGTGAAAAAATATAAGTTATTAACATAGGAAAAATAGTGTTTAAATTAAAGTCCGAACAGTGACTTAGCCCATTTCTCTTAAATCAAACTCTAAACAAAAATCCAGCCATTTTCTGAAACATAAAATCCTGGCAGTAAATATAAATTTTTAATTTTAAATTGCATAAAATAAAATTGAATTATCAGACATTATTTTATCGGCGTTTCAAATAAAATTTTCTTTTGAATATTGTATTTTAGTCTGACAGTATATTTTATGGCGTTGAAATAGTGCTTTATTCAGTATATCTTTGTAACCTTATTAATAAAGCAATTCATATAATAACCGGTAATTTAAATGTGTTTTAAATTTAAGTCGCCTGAGATATTTATGAATTTATTAGCACAGATGACTTTTACTTTGATTCGGATTATTATTACTGATTATTAGAGTTGAATATTTTACTTAATTGCATCACAAAAATTGAACAAACCAAGTTTAAACGGCAAAAGTAACCATACCGCTGTAAATTCCCCCGAATTAAGAGAATCAAAAGATAACTTTAAGATCTATCTGAATATCTTAAGGATGAATCTGATTCCAATGACAATTATTACATTGCTGTGCATTTTACTTACTATTGTTTATGTGATGTATGCAAAAGACATTTATAAATCTTCCGCTACCATTAAAATTAACCGTCCCCAGGGAAGCGTCTTAAGCTCAAGTCTTATTCCGGAATTTCAGGATTTTATAACCGACAGGTATATTTCAAATGAAATAGAGGTTCTTAAAAGTTATAAGATCAGAGAAATGGTCGCGGAAAATCTGATTGACACTTTTAAAATCGATGAAGACAAAAAGAAATTTTATTACATTCTAAATCACGGTGAAAATGAAGATGTAACTGCTTTGATTTCAGTTTCTAGTCTTGCGGATATACTTTCCCAGATTGTAAAAATAGATCAGAAAAGAGGTCTTGATGTAGTTGATATAATTGTCGAAAGTCCGGCTAAATATGAGGCGATGCTTATCGCTAACCTCTATTCGAAAGTATATCAGTCATTCAGTCTTGATCTTTCCAGAGAAGAGCTTACAAGTCTCACAGGATATCTGAGAGAAGAAAAGGAAAATAAATTCAAAGACCTTGCCGTAGCCGAAGGAGAACTGGAAGATTATCAGAAAAACGGCGGACTTATTTTACTTGATGCTCAGGTAAAAAATGTTGTGGAAAATATCTCTGTTCTTGAAGCACAGCAAAATGCTGCAAGGATCGAACTGAATTCCAAACAGGAAGAATATAATTCACTCAAATCGGAAATTGAAAGAATGGATCCGACTCTGGTAAATTTTCTTCAGGGTAAAGTGGATGAACTTTACCTTACTGAAATTCAGTCAAAAATCGCTGAGCTTGAATCACAAAGAGATGTAGAAGCATCCATTCCAAATGATGAAAAACTTAGGGAAAAAACTCTTGCTGAATATAACAGAAAAATCGCTCCGTTAAGGGAAACACTTGAGGAAAAAATTGAAGTAATGAGAAGCAGTCTTTTCGCAAGCACTCCGGAGGAAAGAAGAAATGTTGCACAGAGACTTCTTGAAGCCGGCGTCGGAGTACAGTCTTTAAATACAAAAGTAAATACGCTTTCAAAAATGCTCGGCAAATACGAAGTTCAGTTTTCTAAACTTCCGACTCAGAGCATTGAATATGCCAAGCTGGAACGTAACAGAAAAGCTACAGAGAAACTTTACCTTATACTTGAAGAAAAATATCAGGAAGCGAAGATCAATGAGAGAATAAAACTCGGAACTGTTCTCGTTATTGCGCCGGGAGTAATAGCTTCCAAACCTTCCAAACCGAACAGAATGCTCATAATTTTTATGGGTACGCTTTTCGGAATCGGTCTAAGCATTGCATTCGCATTTGCCAGAAATTATTTTGATCATACAATAAAAAGTCCTGACGAAATTGAAAACCGCGGTATCAGTGTATTGTCATGGATTCCTGCTATTGATGAACTCAAAAACAAATCATACCAGAGTGAGTTTATAGTAGCGAATAAGCCAAAGTCACCTCCTTCTGAAGCTTTTAAAGCTTTAAGAACGAGGATACAATATTCAAAACTTGAAGAGACTCCTTTGAAGACCATTTTACTGACAAGTTCTGTTCCATCAGAAGGTAAAACGACTATTTCTATTAATCTTGCCGGCAGTCTGGCACAGATGGAAAAGAAAGTTCTATTGCTGGACTGTGATCTCAGAAAGCCCCGCGTACATAATGTTTTTGAAATTGACAGATTCCCGGGACTGAGTGATTATCTTTTTTCCAACGCTACGCTTGAAGAAATCACAAGACAAACGAAACTTGAAAATCTTGATGTAATTACCAGCGGCACTATTCCCCCAAATCCTTCCGAGCTGCTTGCTTCAAAGCAGATGAAAGATTTTCTTGAAAAGATGAAATTAAAATACGACTTTATAGTAATAGATTCACCGCCGTATATTTCAGTTACTGACGCAGAAATACTGTTCAGAATTGCCGACGGCACTATACTCGTTCTCAAAGCAGGAAGCACACCTTCCGATGCATTTTACAGAACTTCAGAAAAGCTGACCAGTCTTGACCCGCATAATTTTCTGGGTGTTGTATTCAATAATTTCAGTTTCAAAAGCGCTTACGGTTATTACTACAATTACTATTATTACTATACAAGACCTGAAGATAAGCTGAAAGCCGAAAAGCCAACATCCTCTGTCTGATTAAATAACTCTGTGTTTAAAATTATTTTACATTTCGTTTTAAATTTAAATCAAATTTCAAAACTATATCTGAAAGGAAACATTGAACTTAAAAAATAAAGTTATCAGCAATGATTTTACCGTCGGCATTATCGGACTCGGTTATGTCGGGCTTCCGCTTGCGCTCGAATTTGCAAACAAAGGTATCGGCGTGATCGGATTTGATCTTGATCAGTTTAAAATAAAAAAAATTTTAAAAGAAAAATCATCTTATATAAAGCATATACCGTCCGAAAAGATCAGATCGGCTGTTGACAGCGGGAAACTTACCGCTACAACTGATTTTTCCAAACTTCCTGAAGCGGACGCTGTGATAATCTGCGTGCCTACACCTCTTAATGTAAACAGGGAGCCGGATATGAGCTATGTCGTCAGCACTGCGGAAACGATTTTTAAATATCTCAGAAAAGGTCAGCTTATATCTCTTGAAAGCACAACCTATCCGGGCACTACTGATGAAATACTTTTAAAGATGTTTGAAAGCAATGGATTTAAAGCCGGAAAAGATTTTTATCTCTGCTTTTCTCCTGAAAGAGAAGATCCGAATAATGAAAAATATTCCACTTCGACAATTCCGAAAGTTCTGGGCGGAGTTACAAAGGATTGTATTGAAATCGGAAAACTTATTTATGAAAAAGTAATTGTAAAAGTAGTGCCGGTCTCTTCCACAAAAGCCGCTGAGTCAACAAAACTTCTTGAAAATATTTTCAGATCTATTAACATTGCCCTTGTGAACGAATTAAAAGTTGTGTTTGACAAAATGGGAATTGATGTATGGGAAGTAATTGAAGCCGCATCTACAAAACCATTCGGTTATACTCCTTTTTATCCGGGTCCGGGACTCGGCGGACACTGCATTCCGATCGATCCTTTTTATCTGACATGGAAAGCAAGAGAGTATGAGATCTCGACAAAGTTCATCGAGCTGGCAGGCGAGATCAATACTGCTATGCCGGAATATGTCGTGTCAAAAGTATATCATGCTCTGAATGAAAATAAAAAGTGCATCAACGGATCTAAAATCTTACTCCTCGGACTTTCATATAAAAAAGACATTGACGATCTGAGAGAATCACCTTCGCTTAAACTTATTGAACTTCTGCAGGACGAAGGCGCGGTAGTGGATTACAGCGATGATTATGTAACTATGATACCTAAACTGAGGAAATATGATTTTAATAAAAAATCCGTTGCGCTAACAAAAAAGAATATTGAGAAATATGATCTTGTCCTTCTCTCCACTGATCATTCGTATTATGATTATAAATTTATTTTTGATAATGCGAAGCTTATAGTCGATACTAGAAACGCTTTTAAAAAATTCAAAGGCAGGAAATTATTCAAAGCTTAAATTAAATCTATCACAAAGTATAAAATGAGCAATGTTAAAATAGCTGTAATCGGCTGCGGTAAATGGGGAATGAATCATGTCAAAACCGCATATAAACTCTTCGGGGAAGATCTTAAATACTGCAGCGACAATTCCGAAGAAAGCCGTGAAAAAATAAAAGCAGTTTCGGATAAAATAATTTTTACAAAAGACCTTGCTGACCTTATAAATGATACGGAAGTAAATGCGGTTATCATTTCAACTCCCGCCGAAACGCATTTTGAAATAGCAAAAAAAATGCTGCTTGCGGGAAAGAATGTATTAGTGGAAAAGCCTATCACGCTTAATTCCGAAGATGCGCATATACTTAACGAACTCGCGATTGAAAACAGCAGGGTATTAATGGTAGGACACCTACTGCTGTTTCATCCTGCTATACTTAAGATAAAAGAATTCATAGACGAAGGAAAACTCGGAAAGCTGCAGTATATCTACAGCAACCGTCTGAATCTTGGCACTATCAGAACTGAAGAGAATATACTATGGAGTTTTGCGCCGCATGACATTTCCGTGATTCAGTATCTTGTAAATGATATTCCGGAAGAAGTAACCGCAACCGGGGCTGTATTTCTTACAAACGAGATTCAGGATACAACTCTTACAAATCTTAAATTCAAAAATAATATTCACGCGCATATATTCGTTAGCTGGCTGCATCCTTTCAAAGAACAGAGACTCGTAGTAATCGGTGATAAGTCTATGATGATGTTTGAAGACACACTTGCGAAAGATAAACTAAAACTTTACAGAAAAGGAATTGATATGGTAAACGGTCAGCCGGTGAAAAGAGATTCGGAGTTTGAGAGCGTAGAGTTTGGAAACGAATCCCCTCTCGAGCTGGAACAGCTGCATTTTATAGAATGCATAAAAGAATCAAAAACTCCTAGAGCTGACGGCAATAATGCGATTGAAGTGCTGGAGACACTGGAGAGAGCGCAGGAAGAGCTTATTAAAAATTAAAAATTAATAATTAAAAATTAAGAATTTCGAGTGGCAAGGAAAGAGCAGTTACGAGTTACGAGTTACGAGTTACGAGTTACGAATTATGAGTTACGAATTATGAGTTACGAATTATGAGTTACGAATTATGAGTTACATTTAATGAAATACAAATTTTTTTAATTTAAATAATATTAACTATTAACTATTAACTATTAACTATTAACTATTAACTTTTAACTATTCATGTCTGATTATAAAGTACATCCCACAGCAGTAATTGATGACAATGTAGAAATTGGCAACGGCACATCGATATGGCATTATTCACATATACAGCCCGGCGCAAAGATCGGCGAGAAATGCACACTCGGACAAAACGTGAACGTTGCAAATAATGTCACGATCGGAAATTTTTGCAAAATACAAAATAACGTTTCCGTATATGAAGGTGTAACTCTTGAAGATTATGTCTTTTGCGGACCTTCAATGGTGTTCACTAATATTATTTTACCTAAGTGCAAATATCCGCAGAGAGGAGCTGAGTTTTATGCGCCGACGCTTGTTAAGCAGGGCGCATCCATCGGAGCAAATGCGACAATAGTCTGCGGCACAACCATTGGCAGAGATTGTCTTATAGGCGCAGGAACTGTAGTTACAAAAGACGTTCCTGATTATGCGCTTGTAGTCGGAAATCCGGGAAGAGTTATCGGCTGGGTTAGTGAAGCCGGTGTGAGATTAGAGTTTGATGAAAACGGATTCGCTGACTGTGAAAAGTCTGGGAAGAGATATAAGCTTGCGGATGGGAAAGTGACTGAAGTTAGTTAATAGTTTATTGTTAACAGTTAATAGTTAATAGTAAAAAGTTATAATTTGGTTTCTACAGATAAATAAGAATTTCTGCCTTTGCCGGTCATAATATAGCGAAGCGAATGTAACCAACAACTAACGGAATCTTGACTTTAAAAGCAGGTTGATTTTGCTGACATGAATTTGAATCCGACGGCAGCAGGCAGGCGGAGTATATTTTTATAAACATGGATCAAGTAAATTTCAGAAACAAAAAATGATTTTAAAAAAATAAATAAAAGTTTAACATTTATACCAATTATTTGATAATATTAATTCAATTTTTAAACTAATAAATTAACAGAAAGGAATAAATCGTTTAATGAAGATTGCAATTGTAGGCACCGGATATGTAGGACTTGTAACAGGTACGTGTCTTGCGGATACCGGGAATAATGTTGTTTGCGTTGATATAGATAAAGAAAAAGTAGAGAAGCTGAAAAATAATATTTTGCCGATATATGAACCTGATTTGGATACTATATTCGAAAGGAATGTTGCTGAGGGCAGACTTGAATTTACAACTGATCTGAAATACGCAGCGGATAAATCTGACATAATATTCCTTGCGCTGCCGACTCCTCCGGGTGAAGACGGCTCGGCTGATCTTTCATATATTCTGAAAGTGGCAGATGATCTCGGGAAAATAATTTCATCATATAAAGTCATTATTAATAAAAGCACGGTTCCTGTCGGTACAGCCGACAAAGTGAGAGAAGCAATCTCAAAAAATACTGACACAGAGTTTGATGTAGTCTCAAATCCGGAATTCCTGAAAGAAGGTCTTGCCGTAGATGACTTTATGAAGCCGGACAGAATAGTCATTGGCACGAAATCCGAAAAGGCGAGGAAAATTCTTGAAGAACTTTTCGCGCCGTTTGTCAGACAGGGAAATCCGATAATCTTCATGGATGAGCGTTCTTCCGAACTTACAAAATACGCTTCAAATTCATATCTCGCTACGCGTATCACATTTATGAATGAGATAGCAAATATCTGTGAAAGAATAGGAGCTGACGTTGATCTTGTAAGGATAGGAATGGGCAGCGATACAAGGATCGGCAAGAGATTTTTATTTCCGGGTATCGGATACGGCGGAAGCTGTTTTCCTAAAGATGTAAGCGCTCTTCATAAATCCGCTAAAGCTTTGGATTATAATTTTGATATACTGGATTCAGTAATGCGGGTGAATGAAATTCAGAAGACTATAATAGTAGAGAAGATAAAAAAATATTACGACGGGAATTTAAAAGGAAAGAAGTTTGCAATATGGGGACTTGCCTTTAAGCCGGATACGGACGATATCAGGGAAGCACCTGCGCTTTACATTATAGATAAACTTCTTCGGGAAGGCGCATCTGTCTCAGCTTATGATCCCGAAGCAATGGAAAACGTGAAGAAACTTTACGGAGATAAAATAGAACTTGTCAGTAATAATTATGACGCTTTGAAAAATGCGGACGCACTTATAATTGCAACAGAGTGGTCTGTGTTCAGAACTCCTGACTTTGATAAAATGTCAGCTAATCTTAAAGAGAAAGTTATTTTTGACGGAAGAAATCTTTATGATCTTGCGCATATGGAAAAGCTCGGATATTATTATTCCGGAATCGGAAGAAGAGTAGTAGAAGCGAAGAAATAAGAGATATTAAAATTTAAAAATCAAACACGAAAATAAAATAAATGAAAGTCCCATTATTAGATCTTAAGGCGCAGTATAAAACCATTAAGGAAGAAATTGATAAAGCACTGATCGGGGTTGCTGAATCTCAGGGCTGTATTCTAGGTCCGGAAGTGGAAAAACTCGAAAGCGATCTTGCAAAATATACTGACTGCAAATACGCAGTCGGTGTTTCATCGGGAACGGATGCTTTGCTTGTTGCTCTTATGGCGATCGGAATAAAGCCGGGTGATGAAGTTATTATTCCCACTTATTCTTTTTTTGCAACAGCAGGCGTGGTCAGCAGATTAAATGCTAAACCTGTGTTCATAGATTCAGATCCAGTTTCTTTCAACATTGACCCTTCTAAACTTAAATCTTTAATTAATAAAAATACGAAAGCAATTGTCCCGGTTCATCTTTACGGACAATGCGCAGACATGGATCCGATCATGGAGATCGCAAATGAACACGGCATTATTGTAATAGAAGATGCAGCACAGGCGATCGGGAGTCAGTACAAAGACGGAAGAAAAGCGGGAAGCATCGGTCACATCGGTTGTTTCTCATTTTATCCGAGTAAGAACTTAGGATGCTTCGGAGACGGCGGTTTAGTTACTACCAATGATGAAACTCTTTATGAAACGCTGAAGATAATGAGAGTTCACGGAGGTAAGCCGAAATATTATCATAAAGTTATAGGCGGAAATTTCAGACTCGACGCAATACAGGCGGCTGTGCTTAATGTTAAGTTTCCGCATCTTGATTCATGGACAGCAAAGCGTCAGGAAAATGCAGAGCTTTATACAAAATTTTTCAAAGAAAACGGACTTGCCGAGACAGAAGGAAAAATTGAATATGATGAAAAGAACAAAGTTCTTCTGCCTGAACCGGTTTACAAAAAAGATAATCTGAAATATTATCATATCTATAATCAGTATGTGATCAGAGTTCAAAACAGAGATGAGCTTAGAAAGAATCTTACTGAAAACGAGATCGGCACAGAGATTTACTATCCGGTTCCGTTTCATCTTCAGGAATGCTTTGCAGATCTCGGATATAAAAAAGGCGATTTCCCGGTTTCAGAGTGGTGCGCTGCGGATTCAATCGCACTGCCGATTTATCCTGAGCTTTCAAATGAGCAGATCGAATTTACGGTAAAGACAATCAGTAATTTTTTAAATAAATAATCATTTTCAATAAGTATATTTAATAAATAAACAGACTAATGAAGAAAGCTTTAATCTCGGGAATAACCGGACAGGACGGAAGTTACTTAACGGAATTATTACTGGAAAAAGGATATGAAGTACACGGAATAATCAGAAGGAGCAGTTCATTTAACACAAAGAGAATTGACCATTTATATGCACAGAAAGATCTTTTAGACAAAAAATTATTTCTGCATTTCGGAGATCTTGTTGATACCAGCAGTCTCAACAGATTACTTGAAAAGATCGAACCGGATGAAATTTATAACTTAGCCGCACAGAGTCACGTGAAAGTTTCGTTTGAAGTTCCGGATTATACTGCGCAGGTGGATGCGCTGGGGACACTGAGATTTCTTGATGCGATCAGGGAAACGGGATTAAGGAAGGTGAAATTTTATCAGGCTTCGACGAGCGAACTTTACGGAAAAGTGCAGGAAGTACCGCAGACGGAATCAACTCCCTTCTATCCGAGAAGTCCTTACGGAGTTGCAAAGATCTACGGATACTGGATAGTGGTGAATTACAGAGAGGCGTATAATATATTCGCGTGCAACGGGATTTTATTCAATCACGAATCACCGAGAAGAGGCGAAACATTTGTAACCAGAAAGATAACGAGGGCTGTAGCGAGAATAAAGCACGGACTGCAGAAAAAACTCTTTATGGGGAACATAGATTCCAAAAGAGACTGGGGATATGCTCCTGAATATTGCGAAGCGATGTGGAGAATGCTACAGCAGGACAAGCCGGAAGATTTTGTAATTGCAACGGGTGAGACACATTCAGTACGCGAATTTATTGAAGTTGCATTTAAAGAGATCGGAATTGATATAGAATGGAAAGGTAAAGATGAAGATGAAAAAGGGATTAATTCAAAAACAGGTGAGACAGTAATCGAGATTGATAAAAATTATTTCAGACCGACAGAAGTGGATCTGCTGATAGGAGATCCTTCAAAGGCAAAGAAGTTACTGGGCTGGGAACCGAAAGTAACTTTTAAAGAATTAGCGAAAATTATGGTCGAAGCGGATTCTGAAATGGTTGCAAAGAAAGGATATTAGAAATTGCCGATAACAGTTTCTAAGACAGAGCTGGATGGAGTATTAAAGATTGTGCCTTCCGTATTTCAGGATCACCGCGGAAGATACATTGAAACATACAACATTGAAGATTATGCAAAGAACGGCATAGATATAAAATTCGTAAGAGACGACATATCCACTTCCGTAAAAAATGTATTAAGGGGAATTCATTATGACAATAAAACCTGGAAGCTGATACAGTGTATGTACGGCGAGATCTTTTTTGCCGTAGTGAATATGAATGTTAACTCTGAGCAATTTTTAAAATGGCAGACATTTATACTGGACAGCGGCAATCGTCATCAGATACTTGTCCCGCCCGGTTTTGGCAACGCTCATCTTGTTTTAAGCGATGAATGTATTTTCCATTATAAAATGTCAGAGTATTATGATCCGGAAAATGAAAAAGGAGTAAAGTGGAATGATCCGAAGCTGAATATCAACTGGCCTGTTGAAAATCCAATACTCTCTGAAAAAGATTCCAATACAAAATTATTGTAATTTTTTATCCGATAAAAAAATGAAGATAAGAGAAAATTTTTTATCAATCGCAGTTCCCGATATTTCCGAAGAAGAAAGAAAAGAAGCAGCAGAAGCACTTGACTCCGGCTGGATAAGCGTTGGTCCAAAAGTTAAGGAATTTGAAAAGCAATTTGCTGAATATCACGAAGTGAAACATGCGATAGCAATGAGCTCGTGTACGACAGCATTGTTTATTGCAGCGAAAGTTCTCGGGATTACTAAAGGCGATTACGTAATTGTACCCACCATTACATGGCAGTCCACTGCAAATATTGTAGAGCAGCTTGACGCCACTCCTCTCTTTTGCGATGTGGAAGCTGACGAACTGAATATTAACACGGAATACATTGAAGATTACATTAAAGAATATGGTGATAAAGTTAAAGCTATTATTCCTGTTCATCACTCGGGACTGCCCGCAGATATTGATGAGATCACAAAAATTTCAGAAATGCATAACATTCCCGTAATTTACGACGCTGCTCATGCGGTCTTTTCAAGTTATAAAAATAAAATGATCGGACAATACGGAGCGATGTCGGCATTCAGCTTTTACGCTACAAAAAATATTACAACAGGTGACGGCGGTATGATTACAACAAATGATGACAATCTTGCGGAACAGTGCAGACTCTGGTCATATCACGGACTCCCAAAGGATTCATGGAAAAGATACTCTGCAGAGAACGCAAGCCCTCATGTGCAGAGTATTGTCCCGGGATATAAATTTAATCTGACTGATATACAGGCAGCGCTCGGCATTGCTCAGCTCAAAAGGAAGGAAGATCTTTTGAGCAAGAGAAATTTTTTAGTTGAAAATTACAATAAATTTTTTAAAAATTACGACTGGCTGGACACACCAGTATTTGAGACCAGGCACGGCAAATGGGGAAATCATGTATATGTCATAAAAATTCTGGATGAGGATATTGACAGAGACAAACTCATGCAGGAGCTTCGTAAAATGAACATCGGCACAAACCTGCATTTTTATCCTGTTCATAAAAATTTATATTATGAAAAAAAATATCCTGATATAAATCTTCCGGTTTCGGAGTGGCTGATGGATAAGATTCTTACATTGCCGTTATGCACAAAATATTCCGTCAGCGATCTGGAGTATGTGAGAGATTGTCTGGATTATATTTATGAAAACAGACTGGCAAATAAAACTGTTTACATTTAATTAAAAAAATAAACTCATTGTCGAAAGTACTTATCACAGGCGGAGCGGGGAATATAGGGTCATTTATAGCAGATCAATGCATTGAGCTTGGACATGAAGTCATTATTGCGGATAATTTTTACAACGGGAAATACCGGAATATCTCAGGGCATCTTGACAGCGGAAAAGCAACGCTTGAGACTATTGACATCGGAAGTTACGAGATGGTAAAATATGCATTTGAAAAGCACAGACCTGAATATGTTTCACATCAGGCGTCGCTGATGATACTTGATTCGGATAAGTTTCCGCATAAAGCAATTGATACCAATATCACAGGCACTTTTAATATTATTCAGGCGTGTTATGAATTCGGAGTTAAGAAACTCACTTACGGCTCATCAGCTTCTGTTTACGGTAATCCGAGATTTATTCCCGTAACTGAAGATCATCCTTTTGATAATCAGACATTATACGGTGCAACGAAAATCGCGAAGGAAGCGCTGATGCAGTCATGGGCATATACGCATAAAGTACCTTATGTAGGTTTCAGGTATTTTAATATTTACAGCGAGCGTCAGGGACTCGGCGCATTTTATACACAGGTATTTCAGAAGTGGATACACGCAATTTACAATGATCAGGAGATCATAATGTATGGCGACGGCGGGCAGACGCTGGATCTGGTTCATTCTTCTGATGCAGCCAGAGCAAACGTGCTTGCGCTTTTTAACGATAAAGTTAAGAATGAGCATTTTAACGTAGGCACAGGCAAAGAAACTTCGCTGAAAGAAATACTTTCTCTGATAGAAAATCTTTTAGGTAAAAAGGCAGCAGTAAAATATGTTGAATCTGATCCGCATCTTGTAAGAAGAAGATGTTCTTCAATTGAAAAAATTAAAACGCAGATTGGCTTTGAACCGACGGTAACTGTTGAAGAAGGCACAAAAAAGTATATCGATTATTTAATCAAAGGGAAGATCTGATGCTGTACGACAAAAAACATATTTATCTCCGTTCACCTTTAAGGATCAGCTTTGCAGGCGGAGGGACGGATCTTGAATCTTATTTTATGAAAGAAGGAACCGGACATGTTGTTTCATCGACTATTGATCTTTACAATTATGTATCGATAAAGGATATGTTTGATTCGAATGTAAGAGTTCATCATGCAGAAATAGAAACCGAATCGATTACAAGCAGAATAAAACATCCGTATTCGCGGACAGCACTTGAGCATTACGGAATATTCAAGGGAGCTGAAGTGATACTGACATCTGATGTAATGACCACCGGCAGCGGACTTGGAGCTTCATCGGCAATGATGAGTTCTTTAATTATGGGCTGCAGTATTTTAAGGGATAAAAAGATCAAGGACAGGACTGCACTTGCGGAGCTTGTTTACAGACTTGAAACCGAAGCGGGCACGATCGGAGGGAGACAGGATCAGTATGCTACTTCCTTCGGCGGATTTAATTCCATCACATTTGATAAGAAAGGAATAAGCGTCAGAAAAGTAAAGATATCCGAAGATAAACTTAATCATCTGGAAGACAGACTGTTTCTGGTTTTCACAAATATGGCAAGAGAAATAAAATCCATTCAGACCAATCTCGGAAACAATATCACTGACGAAACCAAAAGAAAATATTTTAAAGGACTTAAAGACCTATCCTATGAGTTTCTGAAAACACTGGAATCAAAGAACGGCAGACTAAGAGATATCGGTAATCTGCTTCATGAAAGCTGGAAATTAAAAAAATCAACTAACAACAATACTTCGAATCAGTTCATTGATGAGCTTTATGATTCTTTAAGAAAAAAAGGAGTAACCGGCGGAAAGATACTCGGAGCGGGCGGAGGAGGATTTCTGCTTGCTTACACAAATGACCCAAAACTAAAAGCAAAACTCAAATATGAACTTTATCCGAACTTCATAGCACTTGACGTAAAGTTCAGTTCGAAAGGAACGGAAGTTTTATGGAAGAGTTTTTAGGAATTCTCTTTTGCGGCGGCAAAGGAACGCGTCTGGGAGAAATTTCAAAGTACATTTCAAAATCATTATTACCGGTTTACGACAGACCTGTTTTTAAATTCGGACTTGAACAACTCACAAAATCATCTCTAATTAATGATATAATTATATTAACCAATGAAATGAATGATGAAGTTTTGAGCCGTGAAGGTTTCAGAACAATTATTCAGAATGACAGAGAAGTGAATGACATGTTCAGCGGATGGGAATTTTTAAAAAGGAAAACAGGGACAAAAGCGCACGGAGTGCTGGTTCCGAGCGATAATATCTGTGATTCTGGTATTGACGATATGATCAGAGTATTTGAAAATAAGAAAAGCGACTTTCTGTTTTCACTTTACAAAGTAGAAAATAAGCAAAAACTGTCAGAGATGGGAAGTTTTGATCTTGAAAAAAATATTTTTAAATACAAAGATAAAGATCCTCATTCGGAATTAGGCGTTATTGCTCCGTATATCATCCGTAATAATTTTCAGTTTAAACACGGCAGTAATATTTTTGAGACAGAAAATAAGATGATACTGATGCATAAAGGGAGCTGGTCGGATATCGGAGACATAGATTCTCTACTGGATGCAGGAATACTCAGAAAGAAAAATAAACAGCAGTAATTGAAGATCATAATAAATTTCGCTTCAAAGCTTGGAGTTGATACAATTTCAAGACTTATCGGATTTCTTACTCTACCTTTAATTACAAGAGCATTAGGACCTGACGGATACGGACAGTTTACTTATCTTTTTATAATATTATCTTACTTTGGATTTTTCATAGACTTCGGATATTTAAATTACGGAACGAATAAATTATGCGAAAAAGATAACACGGAAAATATAGTCGGAAGAATAATTTCATTACAGCTTTTCACAGCGGTAATTTCATATATTATTTTAATAATTGTAGCTCCTTTCTTTCTGGATCAGGATAAGTATATACTGCTGCTGTTCTTTTCACTTACTTTCATCACGCAGATTTTTTCCATCAAATATTTTTATCTGTCAAAAAACAAACTTTACTATAACTCGATTTCGGAATTTGCAGGTCAGGCGGTGTATGCTTTGCTTGTATTCACTTTATTTATTGCAAAACCTGAAGTGATGACGCTTGTTATAATTTCCGTCGTACAGACTACAGTAACGGCGTTTTTTTTAATCATTCCTTATATTAGAAAAGAAGGAATAAAGCTTGATTTCAATATAAGTAATAATTTAAAGACTTTAAAAGAGGCTTATAAACTGGGTCTGGCGACAAAAGCTGAGGCGATCACAGCTACTTTCATAATTTTATGTCTTGGATTTTTTGTGAATGAAGAATCAGTCGGTATCTATAATGCATCTTATAAAATATATCTTATAATGCTGACTGTCGTGCAGGGACTTAGTTATACTCTTATGCCGATGCTGCTGAAGAATCTTAAAGTAACCGGCAGCAGCAGCATAAGAAAAATCGGTCTGATATTTTATCTTTTCCTTTCGTCAGGAATAATACTGAGTGTTTTGTCTTTTGTTTTTTCAGAAGAGATAATTGCAGTTATGTTCGGAGCAAAATTTGCGGACTCGGTTTTTCTTTTACAATGCTTTTCACTAACTATACTGCTTTGGCCGCTTGTAATGTTCTTTTCGCTTGTAATACTTGCTTTCAACAGGTACAATATTGTATTGTTACTGTCACTTACTTCCATGATAACTTCCATAATCACTTCGCTCATCATGATAAATCTGAAAGGAGTAAACGGAGCAGGAATTATACTTCCTTTAGTTGCTTCAGTTACGATCTTCGTAAGTATTTTTTATCTTAAAAAGATCTTTACTGAAAGAGGTCTTACATTTACTGAAATATTTTCCGCAAAATATTTATCTGAAAGTTTCAGAGAAGTATTCAGAAAAAAGTAACAACTCCGGGTATAATTTATTTTCTCAAAGCCAAAGTATTTTTTATATATAAATTCCTTCATATTAGTTTTATATTTACGGACTTATCAATAATTTAATATTTGCATGATCAGATATGAAAATATCGGATTCAGGTCTGTAGAAAGAAAGGACCTTGATCTGATCCGTTCCGAACATAACGACGAATCCGTTCTTTTGATGTTAAAAGACCCGTTCATTGTTACAGAGACCAATCAGGATGAATGGTTTAAAAAAATTACCGAAAATAAGCACAATACAGTTTATTGTTTATTTATGGATGAGCCTGAACAGGTAATCGGCGTGTGGAAGCTGCAGGGGTTAGATAATACAAACCGGAGCACTGAATACGGGATAGAAATTTTCCAAAAATACAGAGGAATAGGATTAAGTCTGAAGTGCTACAGAATGGTATTTAAGTATCTTTTCGAGACATTAAACATCCATACAATACATGCAAGAATAGGTGAATTTAACGAAGCCAGTCTTAAGGCGTCTTTGAAAGCCGGATTCAGAATAACGGGAAAGATACCTGAATCTCTATTCAGAAACGGAAGATATTATGATGATATAGTACTTGCTGTAACATACAGTGATTATATGGAAAATATTAAACCGCATTTATCATAAATGATAAGTATTTTATTTTATCTTATTATTATTTCCGTTCTTGTGCTGCTCCTTTACAATTACAAGACGGGCATAATACTTTCTCTGATGGTGATCACAAATTTCGGAGAATTTATTTATGTAAATCCTAATCTTGAGGTCGGTGATTTCGGCGGAATAGGAACTATATATTTCACTGATCTTTTTTTCACATCTTTGCTGATTGTTTTTTTTCTGAAAGCTTCAAAGTTCAAGGAGTTTAATTATAAGTTATCATTTGTAATATTTATTACACTCTGCATTATATCACTTATCATACCCTTTCTTATTTCATCATTCTCACTCAAGGATATGATTAGCGTAGTAAGACCGTTTATCAACATACTGTTCCTGCCATATTTTGTAATAACAATTACTGACATTAAGGAATTTAATTTCTTTGAAAAAGTAGTTGTGTCAATGATTTTCTTTTTCATTGTCATACAGGTTTTTGAATACATAACACAAAAGAGAATTCCGTTCAGATTATTTGAAAGCGACAGTCTGTTTTTTGGAGAGGATCCTTTTGCGGTTGAATTCGAAGGGATTAAAACCGGATACATATGGTCGCGCATTGGATATCTTCTGCCTTTTAATCTTTTTTTCGGATGCTATTACTTTTTCTCAGAAAAAAGGAACTATGGTCTGCTTCTGCTCACTGCTTATCTTCTGTCAATAATGATAGCTCTAAGCAGGATATGGATAATCGGCTTCGCATTTTTTCTGATAGTGATTTCAATATTTTTTCTTTCAAAGCAGGACAGCCGTGAGAATGTCAGATTAAAACTTTTTGCATTCATTGGATCATTTGTATTAATAGGAGTTATACTTTTATTTACATCTTCCACATTCAATCAGATCTTTGATATATTTCTATTGAGAGTAAACTCGATCAACGATCTGGCTGATAAAACAGATTCATCATTTTTAGGAAGGGAGTATATACTTTTTCAGATGATCAATGTATGGGCAGAGTATCCGCTTTTTGGCGCCGGCTTTTCGGCGATCACGCGCAGGCTGATTACTAATGATCTTGGCTTTCCCAACATTTTAACAATATTCGGCGCAGCGGGAATATTTTTATTCAGCGTGTTTTTTTATCAGTACTACAAAAATATCAGACCTTTTTTTCAGGAATATTATATTTTATTTGTTTCGCTTGCTTCTGTAATGCTGATGCTGATATTTATGAGTATATTCAGTATTGACATGTTTTACTTTAACGCTTCGGGAGCGATCCTTATGGCTATTGCAAATATATTATATAACATAAGTAAACAAAAAGATTCTATTGAAACTGACGGATATAAAAACGCTGCATGATGTATACTGGGTTCTGGGGGAACAGGATCTCGGACCGCTTGAATTTTACCTTGCAGAAGCTCTTCGCTTTCACGGTAAAAAAGTTCAATATTATAACATTCACAAATTTTATCCCGCTTACTGGGGGAAACTGAATATTTATTCTCACAGACTTCCGAGAAAAGCTGATAATGCAATCAGAAAAAAATTTGTAAAATTAATCAATGACAGTCTTCTTTCGAAATACAATTCCGATAAACCTTCGCATATTTTTATTTACAATGACTGTCTTGTACTTCCTGAAACTCTTGATCATTTCAAAAAGAACGGTACAAAAATTATTGTATTCCTTGGAGATGATCCGAATTATCTTTATCCGGCGAAGAAGTCTTTTCTGCTGACAGTCATTAACGCTGATCTGATAATTATTCCTGATTCGGGATGGAATGATGGGCTGAAAGTACTTGATATCCCGGATGAAAAAATATTTTTCACTGCTGTGGGTACAGATGAAAGTGTATTTCATCCGGTAACACCGTCTTCTGCAGAAATTAACAAATACAAAGCGGATATTCTTTTCGTCGGCACAGGTTATTTTATGAATGCCTGGGGAATTAAGAGGGCGGCTGTTTTGAATGAACTTGCCGGATATGATATGAAAATTTTCGGCGATAAATTATGGTATGAACTGTTTCCTTATTTTCCTGATTTAAAAAAGCTTTTCATATGCGAACCGCTTTCAGCAATGGAAGTAAATACGGCATCAAACTGCTGTAAAATATATCCTGTAACCGTAAATTCCGGAATTATAAACGGGGTATCAACAAGGGTATTTGACGGAATGGCTTCCGGAATATTTGTACTTCCGGAATACAAAAAAGATTTTGATATATTTTTTCCGGGAGGGGAAGCTGTTTGTTTTAAAACAAAGAAAGAACTGAAAGACAAAGCTGCATATTTTCTGAAAAATGAAAATGAAATGAAGGAAATATCAGCCGCTGCAAGGAGAATAGTTCTTGAGAAATATACGCTTAAGATTATTGTAAAAAATATTCTGGAGAAAATAAATTATCAGAACTGAAAATATAAATTGAGATCAATAGTAGAAATTTCAGAATGTTTTCCTAATAAACATAAACCATTTACGGGTGAGTTTATTTACAGACATGCAAAAGCTCTATCTTCGCATTGTAAAGTCAGTGTAATTGTACCATTAAGATTTATTCCCGGCAGGGAATTATTGTCAGGAAATCCAAACAGAATAATTGTAAATATAAATAACTGGCTTCAGGATATCAGGCAGACTTCAGATATAACCGAAGGAAATTTAAGCGTAATTTTTTTTGGATATGTTTCTCTCCCCCGCCCTTTTTTCGAATCTTCAGATAATTCATTTATAAGTTTTTTTTTTTACAATAAACTAAAAAAACTTATCGCAGAGCAAAAACCGGATTTACTTTACTGCAACTGGATCAGACCATGGGCGCCGATAGTTTCAGATATCTCAAAAGAAATTGATGTCCCTTTTGTAATTGATCATCATGAGGACATTCCAACACTTAAAGAACTCTTCCCGGAAAAGCACTCCGGATTTTTAAAAGTATTTGAAAAAGCGGATAAGATCATAGTTCACAGCAGCGTTAATAAGAAGCAGCTTCTTGATGAAGGACTTAAAATACCTGAAGTAAAAGTGATCCATCTCGGTCAGAATTTTGAAGTATCTGAGAAGGTAAGATCGTTTGATATAAAAATGACCAAGCTAATATGCGTAAGCCATCTCACCGAGCGCAGAAAAAATATTGATATTCTGATCAGAGCTTTTTCATTACTGGAGAAGAATAAATTTACTCTGACTGTAATCGGCGACGGAACTCTGAAGAATGAATATATAAATCTTACAAAGGAACTTAAGCTTTCATCCCGAATATTTTTTAAAGGCGCTATGTCTCAGAAAGAAATAGAAACTGAGCTTGAAAACTCTGATATTTTTATTTTGCCGAGTTTTCCGGAAGCATTCGGGATTGTATTAACTGAATCTCTTGCAAAAGGTCTGCCTGTAATTTCCTGCAAAGGAAACGGTGGAGCAGAAGAGCTAAAGAGTATGGGATATCCGGGCATTTTAGTGAAACCGAATGACGTTCATGAACTTTCAGAGGCAATTACAAATCTTGCTTCGGATAATGAGTTAATGAAAGCAATGTCGAAGGAAGGGAAGAAAATTGCCGCTAAATATTTTAAATGGGAAAAGAACGGCGAGAATACTTTTAAAATTTTAGAGGAAACCATCAGAGAATATAACGAATAGATTATGTGCGGTATAAACGGAATATTGTATTTAAATAATTTTAATTCTTCTGAGAATGAAAGTTTTCACAGATCAAATATCATAAAGATGAATGATGCAATTTCGCACCGCGGTCCGGACGGTGACGGAGTTTATATAAATTATCCGGTTTCATTCGGTCACAGACGGCTAAGCATTATTGATCTTTCTGATAACGGATCGCAGCCAATGTTTAATGAGGATAGCTCAGTAGTTTTAACATACAACGGCGAGATATATAATTACAGGGAACTTATACCTGATCTTTTAAACAAAGGACATAAGTTCAGATCTGAAAGCGACTCTGAAGTTATACTTCATTCCTATGAAGAATACGGAATTGACTGTGTAAATAATTTCAACGGTATGTGGGCGTTTGCAATTTATGACTTTAAGAAAAATATTTTTTTTGCATCAAGGGACCGCTTCGGCGTTAAACCGTTTTACTATTATAAGAATGAAAATGAATTTATTTTTTCAAGCGAGATAAAAGCAATTTTAAAAGTAAAAAATATTACGGATGCGGACAGAATAAAAGTATATGAATATCTTGCATACGGATACCGGACTACAGACGGCAGAACATTTTTCAAAGATATAAATGAACTGCCGCCCGGTACAAACTTAGTTATTAGTAATTCAGATTTTAATTTTCATAAATACTGGAGTTTCAGTGAGACGGAAGATAAAATAGCAGATGCTCATGACAGACTCAGAGAACTGCTGTACGACAGCGTTCGCATAAGATTCAGGAGCGACGTACCGGTTTCAATATTACTAAGCGGCGGAATGGATTCCGGAATTATTGCAAAGATAACTGATGAGCTTATAAATTCCGGAGATATTCCAAACAGCAGTGTATCCGCTTTCTCCGCAGTGTTTCCCGGTTATGAGTTTGATGAGTCAAAAGAAATTGATGAAATATTGTCATGCAGTAGAAATTTAACAGGATATAAAATTACACCATCAGGAAATGATCTGACGGAAAATCTAAATGATTTTATTTACGGGATGGGAGAGCCGGTTTTCAGCACATCGAGTTTTGCTCATTACAGACTGATGCAGGATATTCATAAGAAGGATGTGAAAGTTGTATTAAACGGTCAGGGATCTGATGAAGCGTGGTGCGGCTACGGAAAATATATAGCCGGATATTTTTTATTAGACAGATTATTAAGCGAGCCGTCGGATTTTTTCAGACAAATGTCTTCAATAAGTGACAAACTTAAGATGACTTATACTGGACTTATACTTCAGACCATTAAAGCAATGACAGGCAGAAGGAAGGTTTCAATGATCCGTTCAAAAAAAATTGAAAAGACACGGGAAGTAATATCAGATGAATTGTATAACGAGAGTTATCTGAATTTTCCGGACATTAAATTTAACAAAAGCGGAGGAAAGAATCTCAGCTCATATATGAAAAATAATATCACATTTCAGGGATTCGGACAAATACTTCATTATGAAGATCATTCAGCGATGCAGAGTTCTGTGGAGATTAGATCGCCTTTTATAGATTACAGAATAATGGAACTGGCTTTTAGCGTTGGGGACAAAATTAAATTTGATGAAGGAGTGACAAAGAAAATTCTCCGCGAGCTTTTCAGTCAGAAGCTACCGTCTTCGATCACCGGCAACCACAGGAAAATCGGATTCATGACTCCTTTCGACGTCTGGCTCTCTGAGCCAAAAACGGTTAAAACCGTTTTTGAAATCCTAAACTCCCCCTCCTTCAACTCAAAAAACATCTGGAAGCCTGACAAAATTAATGATATCTTCAAAGACAAAATTAATTACCAGTCATTCCCATTCTGGAGATTCCTCAATCTTGAGATCTGGTCACAGGTTTATAATATTAAAAATCTCTGATCATATGAGAGAAGGAAAAATTTTAATACTGCAGAGAATTGTCCCTCATTACAGAGAAGGCTTTTTCAGAAAATTCCGGCAAAAATTTCCCGGAGCAAAAATAATTTACGGACAGCCTTCACCTTCCGAATCCTTAAGCAATCTGAAAAATCCTGATAAGTCTGTTTTTGAAACATGCGGCAATTTATATTTAAATAATTCAGGAAGCGTTTTTATTTCAGGTATACTGCCAAAAATTTTTAAGTATAAACCCGAAACTGTCATATCCGTTTTTAATGTAGGCAACCTCAATATTTATTTACTTTTTCTGCTTAGACCTTTTTTTAATTTTAAGATCATACTATGGAGTTTCGGATATGATCCTGTCAGGGGATTTGATCCATCGAACAGTTTCACGGATAAAATAAGACTGAAACTTTCGCAGAAAGCAGACTCCGTAATTTTCTACTGGGATAAGGGGAAAGATGAAGTGTCAAAATTTTCGGAAAAGAAAGATCATTATTTCACTGCGCCGAATACACTTGATACGGACAGATTATTTGAACTGAAAAAAAAATTCGATCAGAAAGGGAAAGATATATTAAAATCTGAACTCGGGATCAAAGAGAAGTATCATTTCATATACACAGGCAGACTTTTAAAGGACAAGGAAGCCGATCTGCTGATCAAGGCATTTTCAATTATTGATAAAAAAAGAAATGACTGCCGGCTTACAATCATCGGAGACGGACCTGAAAAGGAATATTTAATGAAGTTATCTTCAGAATACGGCATTAAAAATATTACATTCATGAATGAAATACTTGATGATGAAATTACCGGGAAATGGATTTACGCAAGCGATGTTTTTGTAATGCCCGGCAGACTCGGACTGTCTGTGGTGCATTCTTTCAGTTTCGGTACGCCGGTAATATCACAATTTAAAGAAGGATATTTTCACGGTGAGGGAATCGGCTATATTAAAGACGGAGATAACGGGATTCTTGTTAAGGAGGGAAATGAGCAGGATTTATCGGATAAAATGGAATATATTATTTCAAGCGATGAAGTTGTTTTTAAATTCAAAGCAAATGCTTTTGAAACAGCCGTAAGTAACTGTTCGGTTGGAAATATGATCAAAGGTTTTGAAGATGCTGTAAACTTTGCCAATCTTAAAAAGCGGAGCTGATGAAAATTCGTCCGGGTAATCAGGCGATTAAAAAATTATTTAATCTTAAAAAATTTTGAAATGCTTTACGGTAATAATGTTTTAATTATTTTTAAAAGAGCCGTTTACAAAGCAAAGATTTAAATAAGGACATAAGTCGTCATGACACCGCTAAATAATGAGTTTATTTAATTGTGAAGGCGGCGGCGTAAGAAGTGATATATGAAAGTGATATTTGGTAACGATGTTAATAAGCTGCTTCAGGGCTTTCTTCCCGACCAATATAATTTGTATAACTACCATAATGTCAGGTCTGAAGACCTGACATTATGGTAAATGACGAATACATGCACTGCGATTTAAATTTCACGGCAACACAGCGCTCACAAAGTTAAATGCATTATTATCAGCAATCGCCGCATCGGAAATGTCAACGGCTTCATCTCCGTTTAAATCTGTTGATACATATCCAAAAATAAAATTGTTTGCATCGTTATCAATCAGACTTAAATCTGTTAAATCCACTGTCAAGTCCTGATTTACATCGCCACCGTATATACCGAATTTTAACGGAGATGAATTTATCTGTATCATACTGCTTCCGAACGCCTGTAAAATTGAGTTTGTAAAGTCATAGCTCATAACTCCTGATGTAAAACTCTGAGCTGAAGAACTCCACGTCTCAACGGAATTGCGATGACTTATATGCAGATAATAAGGTACGCTGTCGGATGCGTTTTCAAATAAAAAAGTCCCCGTTCCGTTTGCATTCATAAAAGCTTTTGCAGTGTCTGCTACTGCATAAGGAGAAGAATTATTTCTCAAATATACTTTTACAGTATCCTGAATCATTGTATTTAAACCGGAATCATAAAATCCCTGAATGAACAATGTAAGATTTAAGGTCTTTGACGGAGTACTGAAATTAAATTCATCAGCTCCGATATCAGGCGCAGTAAGGCTGCGCGCGTTACCGTCTATATCATAAGTAATTCCCGTAATCGGTATTCCGGCTGCATTAACCGGTGAATATACTGCGGTATCAATATGTAGATTTACGCTGCTTATAAACAACGGGTCTGCTGAAATACTGTTAGAGTCTTTTCCTGACGCAGTCTGCCAGTCGGCAAGATCAATTTTGTCGGCTGCATCAAGTTTACCGAAGATGTTACCTGTTCCTCCGCTTGAATAAATGTCATTAAAATCAGAAGTAAAAGCAGTCAGCGGAGAATTTGTCCGGATTGCATAATGCTTGCCGCTTCCGCCTGTTCTGGAATTTACAAGAATATTATTTTTGAAGCTGGTATTATTTGCATTTATCCTGTGATATGCATCCGAATTTTTAGCGCCTGTGACAGATCCTGAGATGTTAACAGAATTATAATAAATATTAAATGAGTTACTTGCGGGAGAGCCGTCAACTATACCTCTGATATCATTTGAGTTTTCTTCTGAAAGTGAGATAAAATTATTATAAACTTCACCCGTAAATGAATTCTGAATTTCTGATAATTCGATTCCGTAAATAAGATTAGAAGCAGAAGTTTTTAAATCATGAATGTAATTATTTCTGAAGGTAAATCCTTCAATGCCAGACCCGACCACTCTAAAAGCAACCTGAAAACCCGTTGAACTTGCAACAGAGAAAATCTCATTTGACTCATACAATGTCCCTGCTGAATTACCCTGATCATAAAATCCTCTTAAGAAAAAATCAAATATTCTATTGCCAATAATTTTGTTATCTGAGTTTTTGGAAGCTGATGTTGTGCCGGTTCCGTTATTATATACACAAATAGTAGGAGGTCCGGAATTTTTTGTAATGTCATTGTTCTGAACTAAATTACTGTCATTTCCTGATGAGCCGGATGTCGTTGAGAAAAATATTACACCGTTAATTCCTGAAGTTGAACTTCCCTTAATAATACAATTTTTTATTGTATTATTTCGGGCATCATTAATGAAACGTATTGTTGACGAACTTGAAGATGTGTTGGAAATTGTCAAATCTTTTGAGTTGCCGCCAATTGCATTCGAACCGTCAAGAATGAAATAATCTCCGGTGTTTATGTCAAACACAGCAGGGTTTCCGTTACCTGAAATTGAAGAAGTTACTCCAGTGTTTGGTTTAATTGTTAAAGTATTAGATGCAGAAGCTCCGGACCATGAAGTAATGGCAATCGGGAGAGTTTCTGAATTATAATTATTGTCAAGCAGCAGAAATCTGACAGGTCCTGAAGCTCCGCGTAAATTAAGATCATTAATCGCGGCTGTAATTGTTTCATAAACTCCCGGCAAGTCAGAGCTGCTTAAACCAACTGCATAATCTCCTGATAATGGAAATTGTTCAAAATACTCATCCGCTCCAATATCCGGAGCAGAAGAATTTCGGTTATCATAATCAAAGTCATTTGAAATTCTTGCCAAGGGGATTCCTGCGTTGCTCACAGGAGATATCTGAAAGTTATTAATATGTAAATTCTCTTCACTTACAAATTTTGGATCTCCCGATACACTGTTGGAATCTTTTCCTGATGCTGTCTGCCAGTCTGCAAGGTTAATACGATCGACTGCATCGAGTTTTCCAAAAACATTTCCGGTTCCTCCACCGGAAAAAATATTATTATAATTACAGTCAAAATTTGTAAGCGGTGAATTAGTTCTGACAGCATAATGTTTTCCGGTTCCTCCCGTTCTTGTGTTTACAAGAATATTATTTTTGAAATTCGTATTATTTGCATTTAACCTGTAATATACGTCCGAATTTTTTGCGCCTGTAACATTCCCCGTAATATTAACTGAATTAAAATAAATGTTAAATGAACTGCTTGCGGTTGTAAAGTCAGCTATTCCTCTGACATCATTTGAGTTTACATCAGAAAGCGAAACAAAATTATTATAAACTTCGCCTGTGAATGAATTTTGAATTCCGGATAATTCGATTCCAAACATAAACGGCGCTGAAGTCTTTAAGTCATGAATGTAATTATTTCTGAATGTAAATCCTTCGATGTTTGTGCCTATTACTCTGAATCCGGATAAATTTTGAGTCTGAAGCGCATCAGAATAAATTTCATTATCTTCATATAATGTCCCTGCAGAGTTTGCTCCTTCAGAAATACCTCTGGCAAAAAAATCAAAAATCCGATTGCCAATGATTCTGTTACTTGAGTTCTTTGCTGAAGATGATGTTCCTGTTCCAAAATTAAAAACACCGGCAATCGGAGAAACTGTATTTTTTGTGATGTCATTATTCTGAATCAAGTTACTGTCATTTCCGAAGACTTCAGTAGTAGTTGAGAAATAAACAACTCCGGTAGTGGCTGTATTTCCTTTAAGAACACAATTTTTAATCGTATTCTTCTTTGCATCATTAATGAAACGAATCGTCGAAGCAGTGGCAGAAAAGTTTTGGAGTGTTAAATCTTTAGAACTGCCGTTAATGGTATTAGAGCCGTCAAGTATGAAAAAATCTCCGGTGTTTATATCAAATAAAGCGGTTGAATTGTTTCCCGTAATTACACTTGTAACTCCTGTGTTTGGTTTGACCGTTAATGTATTTACTTCAGAAGCCCCCGGCCATTGGATAATGGTTAGCGGTAATGATTCTGAAGCGTAAACCGAATCTGTCAGTAAAAATCTCACTGAAGCGCTTGCTCCCAATGAATTTAAATCATCTATTGCTGCGGTAAGATTTGCATAAACTCCCGCCAACGCTTCTTTCGGTAAATCCGGATTAGTACTCCTCTTGACAAATAACTTTCCGGTATAATCTTCTCCATTCTGAACAGGCGAAAATATTTCTTCTTCAACTTCTTTCATAACTGTTTTCAATCCTGATTTATTCAAACCAATTTCTTCAATTGTATTATCAGAATTTTCTTCAACTGCTTTCAAAACTTTTTTTAAAGTTTTTTTAAAATAAACGTTTGTTCCGGCAATTGAATTAAACATTGAAAGTCCGACAGTATAATCACCGGCAAGAGGCGTACCTACCTGTCTGAATTTACCGGCATCAGCTCCGATATCAACAGGCGTAAGACCCGATCTTATCTGTCCGTCAAAATCATTTGTTATAGTAACAATATCGAATCCCTTTTTTTCGACTTCTGTCGGAATAGAAGGATTTATATGCAGGTTTACGGTAGATACGTTTCCTGCCGGATTAATAAACTGCGGGTCACTTTCAAAACTACCTACATCCTGACCAACTGCAGATTTCCAAGCCGCAAGATTTGCAACATCAGCACCATTATAAAAGCCAAATACTCCTCCTGTTCCGTTTGCCAGATATATATTATTGTTTATTGTAAGTCCCGACGGATTGACGCCCGTTCCTCCTACTCTTACTGCATAGTGCTTTCCTGTTCCGGAGCCATTTGAACGACCGTTGTAAAAAATATTGTTTCTGAAATTTCTTGAATTGCCTGTAACATAACTCAGGAATGCATATGAATTTCCGCTTCCTGTTGCATTTGTTCCGCCGATATATAAACTGTTAAAGTAAAAATTATCTGTTCCGGAAGACTCAATTATTCCGTTAATTGCTACACCGGCAGTGAATAATGAACTACCCGAAGCGTCAATACCCAAGCTTATCATATTATTCTGATAAACTGCAATTCCGCCCTGAACATATATTCCGTTCATCGTTGCAGCAGATGATGAGCTTGACATCGAAAAGGAATGTAAAAAATTTCTTTCTACAAACCCGGAATAAACTCCTGATCCTCTGTAGTGAATTCCCGTTACCCAGACATCTGCAACAGCATTTGAATTGCTCAAAGTATTGACAGTATTTTGCGAAACACTGTTTTCTAATGATGCATTTAGATTATCACTCCATATACCGATTACAGATGAGAACGACCCTGTTCCGATATTAGCGGCTGTCATTGTTAAATTTGTAACTGTATTATATGAAATCAATGATGCTCCATGCTGAGAATACATTCCGATGACTCTCGATGAAGTTCCGGAAGCGTTATTAATCAATTGAGCCGTTGTAAATCCAACGCTGTTATTATGCATCACGCATTCATATCCACTCGCTGAAGACGCCTTGATTCCGAAAAGACTAACGCTTCCTCCAGAGCTGCTTGAAACAGTTAATCCGCCTACTATATTATTTGATATATTTAATTTTTCAGAAGTAAAATAACCAATTCCGGAAATTTCGGAATTTACTGTTGAACTCGAAGTAAAAGTAATAGCTCCTGCCGTCGCGGAGCTGCCGATAGTATTTCCGGAAACAAATAAAGTATCTAAGATATATGTTGAAGAATTTAACATTATACCTGCAAACGGAGAAATTGAACTTGATCCCGACAGGTCGCCGCTTACGGAAATGTTTGTAACTGTATTTCCCTGGATATTTGTTGCAGGTGATGCAGCGTGTTCTGATATTACTATTGGATAAAATTTGCTTCCTCCTACGCCTATAAAATTATATGTACCGGTTCCTAAACCGTTTGCATATCCTACTATATTTCCTGAAATATTACAATTGCTGATATTTGAACTTGCTAATTGAATTCCTGCATGAATTACACCTGATGTATGAGTTCGAGTTGCAGTTTGATAAATACGGTTATTCGAAATTGTAAATTCCGCGCTTCCTGAAGAGATATAAACTCCCGAGCTTGCAACAGCTGCGCCGAAACAATCAAATATTCTGCAAGCTGTGATAGTGTTGTTGCTATTGTATGTTGCTAAAGATGTAGTTGTTCCGTTACTGTAAACTCCCTTTGTCGGAAGAGTAACACCGGCAGGTCCGATATCACAATTGCTGATTATATTATTGTCGCTTCCGTTTGTAACAGCATTTGCGCCGAAATAAATATTTCCTCCGTTTGTACCGGCTGTCATTGTTGATGAGCCAAGAACGGAACATTTAGTAATGGTATTGCCGGTTGCATCTCTTTCCAGTTTAATTGTTGAAGTTCCTGTGGCAGGCGATGTTGACAGGTTAGAAATAATAAGTGAATGTCCTGCTGTGTTTAAACCGTTGATAGTAACATTGTCCGCACCGTTTAAATTAATAATATGACCTCCGGCGACTGTTCCGGAAATTGTTCTTGCTCCGTTAGGAAGGATGGTTAATGTTGTCCAATCCTTTTCGTTCAAAGCAATCGCTCCAGTTTCGGATGTCAGGTTAGCGGTAACTGTAATTATAATATTATTGCCTGCCTGGGATGGAGCAGTATTAAGAGCACTGAATGCCCCGCCCGCTAAAGTGAGTGAAGCATAACTTCCGTTCACGCCTGCCGAGCCGCTGATTGTGACCTGAGCGCTTGTATTAAAAAACGCCAATGCGCTTAAAACAAATGAGAAAAAAACAGTAATTCGATTTAACATTTTCTTACCCCCGGTGTTTATTTTAGTTTAAAATATTTTTTATAAATAATATTAACTGAAAGATATAAAATCTACGGATAATAATTTTTTAATAACATTGCCATTAAGCCGGCAAAGCGGCTCTGTTGATTTTTTATTCAGCAGATATGCCCGCTTGTCGGCTTCCTGCAAGCTCAACACATATGTGAATAAATGAATATTGAGGCGCAGGACTTACGGGGAGTAAGTTGTTAAAATATTTACTTAAGGCGAAACGGAATTTCCGAAGCGAGTCTGTATAGTATTTAATTATATGTTTCATTGCATACCCCCGTAAAGTTTTGTAAATTTAACTCAAAACTAATTCGTTTAAATTTTTAGAACAAAGAAATTTTTTTATGATTTTCACGGCGGGATGCAACTTATTAACTTCAGTTTCTTTGAATAATGTATTAGAATTACAATTTTCCTGCGTCTTGAAGTTACGAAAGTCTGCAATAATTTTTTTCCTGCGCATTGTCTCTGTATTATATGGGACTCATCTCATTAGGAAGTAACCGTATATAATCATACAGAAAAATAAAATTTAAGATTTTCTTTTAACAGAAAAGGAAGGCTGAACATCAAAATAAGTCAGAGACGGTTTAATCCTCCGGCTTAACAATTTTGTACAAACTGAATATTTATTATGACATGAACTCTCTGCGCCGGAAAGACAATTATAATCTATATTTATACACATCGAATTTTGCGCTTGTTAAATTTTATTATAATTTAATTTCAATTATTATATGTTACATGAGTGAGATACTATCTGTATAAATAATAAATCCGTAATTCCACACGACTGACTTTTTTTAAAAAACAAAAGTAACGAAATTACAATAAAACAATTCTCTGTTGAGGGATTCAAAACTTGTAGAAATTTTGCAAACGATTACGGCTGATGAATTCAAGAAACTTGAAAAATTTGCCGCATCGTCTTACTTCTCTGCGGGAAGAGACTTAACGCATTTCATAAAAATTCTTAAAACTTTTCATCCTGATTTTTCAGATAAAAATTTTACAATGGAATATATATACTCTAAACTTTATCCGGAAAGATTAGAAACGGGCAAAGTTCAGCAGACGATTAAAACCCTTTCGTCAGAATTAATTCTTACTTGCAAAAAATTTTTCAGGCAGATTGAATTTGAAAAGGATATTAATCGTCAAAATTATTACCTCTGTAATCAGCTTAGAGTCAGGAAACTTTATAAGGAATTTGACAAAGAGTACAAGTTTTCACTTGAGCAACTGAATAATTCCAACAAAGGCGGAATAAATGATTTCATAGAAAAATATTATTCGGATTCTGTCTTCAGAGATTACTCTCTTGACAGAGATGATTTCATTAATGCATTTGAATATACTCTTGCAGCAGATGAAAATATTGTTTCGGCTGCACTTATGAACTGCTTTATGATCGAAGACACGAAAAACATTTCAGCAGCGTATAATTTGCCGCTAAGATATTCACTTATGAATAATGTGGTTGATAACGTTGATACGGAAAAGATTTTGAGTCAAATGAAAAAAAATAAAGACAGATTTTATCCTTATGTTTTGATTTTCTATATGATTTATAAAATGAACAGGCATAAAGACATTCGTGAATATTTTTATGAATTAAAGAATCAATTGATTAAAAATAAAAATCTTTTCGGTCAATCTGAAAATTACGTTTTCTGGAATATTCTTCTTAGTTATTGTACAAAAAACAGTCTGAAAAGACAGGAGTTTTTCAGCATTTATGATTATATGCTCAATAATAAAATTCATAAAAAATCCGGAGAAGATTTTCATATAGTTTTATTCAGGAATATTATTACAGTATCTGCTGATGGCGGCAACTTTCAATGGCTTGAAATCTTTATTGAAAAATATTCGGGTGAACTTCACATTGATCACAGAAAAAATATGTATAACTTTTCTTATGCTCATCTTTATTTTGCAAAAGGTGATTTTGAAGCAGCTCTCGCCTACCTGCAAAAGGTCAGCTATGATTTATTTATTTTCAAAATGGATGTAAGAATCTTACTTCTTAAAATTTATTATGAGCTGTCATACACCGAGCAGTCATATTCACTTCTGGATTCTTTACTTCATTTTCTGAAAAACACGTCAGAATTTTCCGATAGCCATAAAATTGCTTGCCGGAATTTTATATATAATTTTAAAGAATTGCTTAAACTAAATTTATCTAAGGAAATAAATCCTCATTCAATATCATTTCTTGAAAAAAAAATTGAGGGTGAAATTACGGGAAACATAGGGCAAAATGACTGGCTGCTTTTGAAAATTGCTGAACTGAAACGGAAATGAGTGTTAGTTGAGGATATGAAAAAGTTTGTTCTCAACCAAGATAGCACAGTTAGACAGTTAAAAAAAAGATAACGTCATTTTTATTACGTAAATTTCCCTTCACCAATTACTATTATTTAATCAGCATTTATTCAACCACCTTCTAACCGAAATTCAATTCGCAAGGAGTTTTTAAATCCTTTTTTTTACAATCAGTAATTACTGTGATATGAAGTAAATCCTACTTTATCAGCATCATTCGCTTCGTCTCTCTAACGTTTCCTGCCTGTATAGTATAAAAGTAAATTCCGCTCGGATTATTTCCTGCATTCCATTCAGCTGAATAAATTCCCGCCGGCTGAGTTTCATTAACAAGTGTCGTAATCTCTTTTCCTGCTGCGTCAAAAATTTTTATAGTAACCAGTTCCTGCTCAGGCATTTCATATTTAATCGAAGTCTTAGGATTAAACGGATTAGGATAATTCTGATGCAGATAAAAACTAACAGCTGATTCATTGCTGATAATATTTACAGTATTAGTAACAGTAACAGTAATATTTCTTACATGCACCGGCGTGCCGTTATTTCCTCTGCCTTTCACGGCAATATTATAATTACCGGCTGTTACTCCGCCTGATGTTATTACTTTTAACCTTAAAGAATCCGGATAGACTGTCAGAGAATCAAGAAGATTTCCTGACGACTTATTAAGAAATTCAAGAGTTATACTGCCGGCAGCAGGAACAGGCGTTACGATTGCTGAAAACTTAGTGGTCTTATCCCAGAGTTTTACGCCAGGCACTGACACGAAATGCACAGAGCTGTCCGAAACTCCGCCGAGAGTATCGCTTCCGGGATTTACTTTCATTGCAAAGTCAGGGAAGTAAGAACCCATATTAAGTCCGTTACCGTTTCTGTGATCACCCCAGACGCTGAATCCGGCATCTTTGTTACCGGTGATACTCGTATAATCTCCGCGGTAACAGTTTGTGTTCGGACTGCAGGCGGGATTAGGATAATTAAATGTTACATTGGTTAATCTCTGATTCGGCTTAAATGTAAGTCCGCCGTCTTCAGTATAGGTGGCGTAAACATCCACTCCGAATCCTGTCGGATTATTTCTGTCATCATACCAGTGAATGTAAAGCCGACCGTTTTCCCTTTCACAGGAAATTTCGGGAAACCACTGATCGCTTAAAGTCGGATTTACATTATCATTAACTCTGTTTGTGTCAGACCACGTAGCGCCCTGATCAGTGGAATATCTAAGCCAGACATCAGGTCTGTTTCCGTTTCCGGGAGGATTATTCGTTGCATAAACGAGATACAATCTCCCTCTGTTCGGACCATTACTGTTATCCATTGCGATCTTCGGATGAGGAGCTGTTCTTGCATTGTTAATGACATGCCTTCCAACTGAATTTATAGTTCCGACTGATGTAACAAAATTCTGCGAAGATCTCAGAGTAAACGTCGCGCCACCGTCTGTTGATCTGTAAAAGTTATAAGTTCTCGAAGCGTTTGTTCCCGTATTGGTAACATAGATAACGCAGCCACCGTCAATTGCTCCGTTCGGACCGACTGCAATATAACAGCCCGGCTGAGTATTACTCGGAGTAAATGTTGTAGTCCAGGTAAGACCTGCGTCAGTACTTCTTCCGAAGTTTCCCGGCGTAATGCCTGCGTAAACATAATTTGCATAAGGTCCTTTACCGGTGTATTCTGCAGAGACATGATTTCTGTCATTACCTGCGACGGAAAGAATCGGCAAACCCCAGTTCAGTCCGTTGTTAGTGGATCTGTAAACATACTGTCCGTTCACGCCTGAAGCGTAAATCAGAACTCCGTTTCCTGTGTAAGTGCTCCAAGGATCGCAGCATGTGGAGGAGTGATAAGAAGGATTATTGAGAATCCAGTTGATACCGCCGTTTGTAGTTATCCTTGCATTCTGGGGACTGGCGTTTGCGCCGAAAAATATCCATTCCGGATTGAGTGGATTTGAAGTAGCATTCTGCTCCCAGTTGTCAACTCCAATATCAAAATTATCATATCCGTCAATAGTAACTACTGACGGAGTATTTGGATTACTGTTGTTTCTGTAACTGTGATATGACTCAAGAGTCGGCTGCTCTATGTCAGGATTGTCATCATCAAACACATGCCCGAAATACTGACCCTGGAAAAAGATAACCGAAGATATGAAGACGAAAAGAAAAAAATTTTTGGATGAAAATACGGATGAGTAAAGTTTGTTTAACATAATTAGATAAATAGTTTTTCAGAAATTACGAAATTGAAATGAATAATTCTCCTCAAAATTTATTTTGAGTGCCCGTTATAAAAAAACTTCCTGCAGTTATATACTGAAGGAAGTTTTTAAAAATTAACCTTAAGTTATTATAATTCTCTAAGGAAACAAACTATGGTAATATCCTCTGGACAAAATTAAATACATTTTCTTCTACAATTACAAGATCCGAAATATCCGTTAATTGATCTCCGTTCAGATCAGTTGTCTTATAACCTGAGGCAAAAGCAAATGAATTATTATCGACAAACTGATAATCAGTAACATCAATTATACCGTCGTGATTTATTTCACCGTTATAGAAGCAATATCTTGATCCTTTCTGAATAACATTAAATCCAAAAGTATTGCCAAATCCCTGCGAGAAATTATATGATAAAGCATTCGAGAGAAATTCATGAGTTAATCTACTCCAGGACTCGACCATATTTCTGTGTGTAACTGCGATATAGTAATTTGAATAATTTCCGATAGTATTATAATTGAATATTCCTGATCCGTTCGAATCAAGCACAGCTTTTTTAGTTTCAGCAATTTGATATGGTGATCTGTTGTATCTGAGCGAAACTGTTACTGTATCTTTTACCATCTTATTCGTTACATTATTATAAAATCCCTGTATTAATGCAGTCATTGACAATGATGCAACGTAATTCTGAAAAAGCGTGGAGTTCCAGGAAGTGCCGATTCTGATTCCGTCAATTTTCATAGAACTGTTTCTCAAACCGCTGGGCTGAATGAATGAATTAGACAATTTAACATCACCGATATCAAGTATATCATTTCCGGCAGAATCGAGGGCAAGCGGTGAAGCCGGTTCATTAACCGGAACACCTGAAATGAAAGCGTATAATTTACAAACATCATTTGTACTGCTTCCCGGCTTAAAAGTATATGAGGCAACAATCAGGTATGTGGTATTTGTGTTATATACATTACCGGAAAACACAGGACTGCCTGTATATTTTCTTATACCAATATTAAAGGTATTTCCACTAACTTTTTTAAAATATGTAATCGTATTAAAATTAGTTGATCCTCCCCACTCGTCAAGATTTATTACAAATCCCTGCGTAGCATTTAAAGACATACTGTCAACTCTCACCAAAAAAGATAAATACACCGTTCCCTGGTCCAGGGGAGTGTTATTTAAAAATTGACATGTATAAGCTTCTCCGCTTGATTCATTCGGTATGAATGCGCAATTTCCTATGCCTGATCCGGTATAACCGACATAATTTAATCCGGGAGAAATTATTTTCGCTTTGTTATTTGATGTGGAAGATCTGGTCCAGCCTGCATTTCCTTCAATTGTATCTCTCACGGAATAATTAAAGTTTTCAATGTAAACCGGCTGTGATACAGAATAAGCAGATGTTAAAAATAGAATTAAGATTGCAAAAAGTAATTTTTTCATATAATGCAGTAAATTATTTTTAAAAAATAGTTTGCAAATATATTAAAAATCATGGTTTTATTCTTTGTACAAAATTATAAGCATTTGTTTCAACTATTACCAGATCGGAAATATCAGTAACTTCATCTCCGTTCAGATCAGTTGTCTTATATCCGGTTGCAAATGCGAAAGCATTATTGTCTACGAACTGATAATCAGTAACATCAATTATACCGTCGTGATTTATTTCACCGTTATAGAAGCAATATCTTGATCCTTTCTGAATAACATTAAATCCAAAAGTATTGCCAAATCCCTGCGAGAAATTATATGATAAAGCATTCGAGAGAAATTCATGAGTTAATCTACTCCAGGACTCGACCATATTTCTGTGTGTAACTGCGATATAGTAATTTGAATAATTTCCGATAGTATTATAATTGAATATTCCTGATCCGTTCGAATCAAGCACAGCTTTTTTAGTTTCAGCAATTTGATATGGTGATCTGTTGTATCTGAGCGAAACTGTTACTGTATCTTTTACCATCTTATTCGTTACATTATTATAAAATCCCTGTATTAATGCAGTCATTGACAATGATGCAACGTAATTCTGAAAAAGCGTGGAGTTCCAGGAAGTGCCGATTCTGATTCCGTCAATTTTCATAGAACTGTTTCTCAAACCATTGGTTTGGATGAATGAATTAGCCAATACAATATCTCCTATATCAACTATATCATTTCCGACAGAATCGAGGGCAAGCGGTGAAGCCGGTTCATTAACCGGAACACCTGAACTGAACGCGTATAATTTACAAACATCATTTGTACTGCTTCCCGGTTTAAAAGTATATGAGGCAACAATCAAGTATGTGGTATTTGTATTATAAACATTATTAGAATATACTATACTTCCACTAGCGTGTATTTTTTGAATACCAAGATTAAAAGTAGTTCCTGATACTTTTTTAAAATAAGTTTTTGTATTGAAATTAGTTGATCCTCCCGTCATATCAAGGTTTATGCAATAACCTTCGTTTGCATTTATTGACATACTGTCAACTCTCACCAAAAAAGCCAAATACACTGTTCCCTGATCAAAATAATTTCCATTCATAAACTGACATACATAGACTTCACCGCTTGGTTCATTCGGGATGAGAATACAGTTACCAATTCCTGATCCGATATATCCCGGATAATTTAATCCCGGTGAAATTATTTTTGCTTCATTAACTGAAGAAAATGACCTGTACCAGCCTGCATTTTCTTCGACCGTATCTCTTACTGAATAATTAAAATTCTCAATATAAGCCGGCTGTGATACAGAATAAGCAGATGTAAAAAATAAAATTAAGATTGCTAAAAGTAATTTTTTCATATAATTAATTAAGTATTTATAAAAAATAGATTGCAAATATATTTGTAATTAAGGTATTATTCTTTGAACAAAATTATAAGCATTTGTTTCAACTATTACCAGATCGGAAATATCAGTAACTTCATCTCCGTTCAGATCAGTTGTCTTATATCCGGTTGCAAATGCGAAAGCATTATTGTCTACGAACTGATAATCAGTAACATCAATTATACCGTCGTGATTTATTTCACCGTTATAGAAGCAATGTTTTGTTCCTTTTTGTATAACATTATTGCCGTATGTAACATTGGCGTTTGTTGTAAAGTTATATGTGCTAGCATTTGAAAAAAACTGATTCGTCAGACTGCTCCATGATTCAACTGTATTTCTGTGAGTCACTGCAATATAATATCGTACAGAATTTCCTATACTGTGAAAAGTAAAAGTGCCTTTTCCCGTCGAATCAAGAACTGCTTTTCTGGATTCAGCAATCTGATAAGGTGACCTTCTATATCGCAGTGTTACTGTTACAGTATCTTTTACCATCTTATCCGTTACATTATCATAAAATCCCTGAATCAGTGCTGTTAAATTAAGATTCATATTAATATTCTGATGAAGTGTTCCTGTCCAGGATGTACCTATCCTTATTCCATCGATTTTTACGGAACTGCCGTGAAGTCCGGACTGATTGAATAAATTTGAAATAATAACACGACCGATTTCATTTTGATCCGTACCATTTGTATCAAGAGCAGCAGGTGTCACCGGTTCATTAACCGGAACTCCTGAATTAAAAACGTATAATTTGCATTCGTCGTTTGTACTGCTTCCGGGTTTAAATGTATAAGATGCTACTATCATATAAGTTGTGTTAGTATTATACACATTTGAAGAATAAGAAATAGCTGATCTTTTTCTGATTCCGAAGTTAAAAGTATTTGCTGTTACTTTTTTAAAATATACATAAGAAGTTAAATTTGTTGATCCGATTTCATCCAGTCCTATACAGTATCCCTGTGTTGCATTTAATGCCATACTGTCCACTCTGATTAAAAATGATAAATATACTGTACCCTGATCAAAATATTCAAAGTTAGGAAAATAATTGGTAAACATTTCACCGTTTGCTGCATTGGGAAGATAAATACAATTCCCTGATCCTGATCCGAGATAACCCGAATATGTTAGTCCAGGTGAAATTATTTTTGCTTTTTGAGTGGAAAATCCGCTGAGACTCCAGCCGGCGTTATTTGCAACAGTATCACTAGCAGGATAATTAAAATTTTCAATAAAAACCGGCTGTGAAAATGAAACTGAAAAAGACGCAAGAAAAGCTAAAACTGTGATTAAAGTTACGATAAAAGTTTTTCTCATTTTGTTTTTAGTTATTAATTAATTAAAAAATTTTAAAGCCGTATGCCGCCTTTTGAAGGCGGCGTATCGGGCATCTTCCAGGGTGACGTTTGAAAGACGAAGATTGAAGATTCGTCTTTTTTAAGGAAGTTTATTTAATAATTTTTTTGGTGTCACCCTGAAAAAAATATATGCAAAATTACTTCTGACGGATATATTAAACAAAGATTTTTTTCTGCAAATGTTTTTTAAAAATAAGTCTGTTAACAAACATATGCATCCAATAATGTTTATTTTTATGCTGTTTTCAATGGTTTTTCACAATCCGGATATGTAAATTTGTTTTATTTCTTCAGGTCAAATTCTCAAAAATTTTTATAAATAAGTTCAATCAAAATTGACAGGATCCAATATAATTGACATACTCGGCTCATTTTCCAGGGAAGAATTAAAAAAATTCAGGACGTTCATTTCAGGATCCTATTTCAATACAAACAAAAACTTAATACCTTTTTTTGACTACATAGTTAAATTTCATCCGGAATTTCCGGAATCAAAAGTGAGTAAGAAAATTGTCTTTTCAAAATTATTCCAAGGAACGGAATATAATGACGGATTAATGCGGACGCTTATTTTTAATCTTAATAATCTTCTGAAGGAGTTTATAATTTTAGAAAGCGGTGAAAATACATTATTAAAGAGAGAATTAATTTTATTAAAAGAATACAATAAAAAAAAACTGAATAAACTTTTTCTGAAAAAATTTGAAGAAATGGAATCCACTCTTGATAAAGTGAAAATAAGGGATGACGATTATTTTATGACCCGGATTAAAATGCAGCGGGAAATGGAGATATTTATTGAGATCAACCGGTTCGGAAAAAAAGATTACATTCAGTTTAGAGTTTTATCTGTAAAAAAAATGAGTGAGAATCTGACCGATTTTATATACCTGACCACTGTTTCATATAATAATCTGATGTTTGAAGAAAGCCCTGAAATTATTAAAAAATATTCAACAGAGCTGCTGGATATAATAAAAGAAAAATTTCTCGAGGATGAAAACTATGTCGCAGGTAATCCGATTCTTAACCTGTACAAGCTTCAGATTTTGCTGCATAAATCCGGAAATGAAGAGTATTACATAAAATTAAAAGATAATTTTCTGAATAAACAAAATGAAACGGATCATTTTGACAGATATAATCTGCTAAATGTGCTTCAGCATTATTGTATAATCAGGATTTTTGAAGGTAATCCGGAATACCGAAGAGAGAGATTCGAATTATATCAAATCGCACTTGAGCAGAAATTATTCTCATTGTATGAAAAGGATTATTTTGATGATATGCTTTTCGGGAATATTGTCCTTGTCGCAATTTCCGTAAATGAACTTGACTGGCTGAATGATTTTATAAAAAAATACAGTCACATGCTGTCACCTGAAGTCAGCGACAGCACTAAAAAGTATTCTTATGCAAAATTAAATTTCGCGCGAAGTAATTTTTCCGAAGCTCTGAAATTATTAAACAGCATTGAGTTAACCAATTATGTCCGCAATAATTTTTCTGTAAGGGATCTTATAATGAAATCAATGTATGAACTCGGATATTATTCAGAGCTCTATTATCAGTTTGACGCATACAGTAAGTTCCTCAGAAAAAACAGAAAAAATATAGAAAGTTTACGGTTTACCAGAGCAAATAATTTCCTTACTTATTTCAGAAAACTCGTGAAAGCAAAAGAGAACGATGATCTGAAATTAAAAAGTGAAATAGAATTTGAACTTAACAATAATACTGAAATTATGGAAAGGACATGGCTTCAGAATAAATTATCTGAAATAAAGAATCAGTGAATTGAATTTATTAAGTGACTTAAGTTTAATATGTTTAAACAAATTTTTTAAAGCTGCTTTTTTTATTTCAGAAGATACCTCGTATTTTATATCTTAACCGCTTAAGTTGCTTAAAGTAAAGAAGAAAATCATAATTACCGGAAGCGTGCCGCCGCCTTATCACGGTTCAAGTGTTTATATAAAAAATCTGCTGGAGTCGGATTTATTAAAAGATATGTTTGATATTCATCATCATGATATTTCTGATCACAGAGATCTGAAGAATCTTTCAAAACTTGACTTTACAAATATTAAAGTTGCTTTAAAAAGTATAAGCGGTATCAGAGCAATTGTAAAAAAAATTAATCCGGATATTGTTTATATACCTGTCGCTTCAAATTTTCTGCCGTTTCTCCGGGACGGTCTTATGATATTAACCGCTTCAAAATATTCAGATGCAAAGATAATTATTCATCTGCATGAAGGAGATTATTTCAGAAAAACGTTTTACAATGAATCCTCGGAGCCGGTAAAATTTTTCATAAGAAAAGCGCTGTCAAAAGTTCATACTGCAATTGTTTACAGCAATAATCTTAAACTCAATTTCGAAGGTTTTGTAAAAAATATCACGGCATTTCCTAACGGAGCGGATTTTCCTGAAGCTGTAAAGTATAATCGAATTCAGAAGGAACCGGATGAAAAATTTAAAATAAGCTATTTTGCAAATCTTTATGAAAGCAAAGGAATACTTGATCTGCTGAATGCTGCAGTAATTTTAAAAAGCAAGAACAGAAATTTTGAACTTAATATTGCCGGTGACTATCCGGATAATGAAAGATTTACGGAGAATAAAGCTAAAGAAATAATCAGCGATGGCGGTATAAATGATTATGTATTTTTTCACGGTGTGGTCTCAGGAAAAGATAAAGAAAATTTTTTGAAAAATACCGATATTCTTGTTCATCCGACATGGTATCCGTATGAAGGTTGTCCTCTTGCGATAATAGAAGCGTTTGCCCATGGGATACCCGTCATCTCAGTAAAAGATACCGGAGCTATTCCTGAGATGATAGATAACGGTGTGACAGGATTGCTTGTAGAAAAGAAAAATCCGGATAAAATTGCAGAAGCAGTTATGACACTTACAGAAAATAAACTTTTAAGAGAAAGCATAAGCGCTGCTGCTGTAAAATCATATTTAAAAAACTTTACCGCTGAAACAAATATCAATAATATTATTACTACATTTAATAATGCGCTGAACTGATTTAACTTACAATTAATTATAAATTGGAAATAAAAAGTTTTTATTTCAAAGGAATAAAAATAAGCTGCTGTGATATTGAAAGCTCAGTTCAGCAAGCTTTTGATTTCTTAAACGGTAACACAGGTTCAGAATATGTTTGTGTAACCGATATCGGTAATCTGGTAAATGCTTATAAAAGAAATCCGGAACTCAGGAAAGCGATCAATAATTCTTTATTGTCACTTCCGGACGGAAGACCGTTATCGGTATTTGCGCAGCTGAAGGGAATTAATAATATCGGAAGAGTGGCAGGTCCTGATTTTATGAGAGAGGTTTTTAAAAAGTCGGGAGGTACTGAAATAAAACATTTTTTTCTGGGAGACACTGAAGAAACTCTGCAAAGAATTTGCGCTAAAGCAAAAAGTGAATATGCGATAAATATCTGCGGGACACACAGTCCGGATTTTAATCCGGATAATGATTTTTCCGATGATATAATACTGGAAAAAATTAAATCGGCTGAAGCTGATTTTATCTGGGTAGCGCTTGGCGGCGGAAAACAGGAAATATGGATGATGAATAATTACAGAAAACTAAGCAAAGGAATAATGACAGGTGTCGGTGCAGCTTTTCGTTTTTATCTTGGCGATATAAAAAGAGCTCCTTTATTTTTTCAAAAGATCGGGATGGAATGGTTTTTCAGACTGATACAGCAGCCCGGTAAAATGGCGGGGAGATATTTAAGAACTCTTCCGTATTTTTTATTTTATTCTGCGGGAGAAATTTTCAAATCTAAATCTAAATTAATTAAAAACTGATGCAGGTTCCTTTTACAGATCTTAAAAGTCAGAATAATGTCATACGGGAAGAAGCGCTGTCTTCCATTGCAGATATTATTGATAATTCATCCTTTATCCTCGGCAAAGCAGTAACTGATTTTGAATCGGCGTTTGCCGAAGAGCATGAAGTAAAGCATTGTATTGCCGTAAGTTCGGGCACTGACGCAAACCATCTCGCTCTGTGGGCGCAGGACATAAAATCAGGTGACGAAGTGATCATGCCGGCGAATACTTTTATTGCAACTGCATGGGGCGCGACTTTATGCGGCGCAAAACCGGTCTTTGCGGACTGTCACGGAAAGAGTTATAACATTGATCCGGAAAAAATTGAAGAGAAAATTACGGATAAGACAAAAGCGGTTGTTGCCGTTCATCTTTACGGACAGACTGCAGACCTTGATCCGATCAGGGAAATTACTGAAAGAAAAAATATATTGCTGATAGAAGACGCAGCGCAGTCACACATTGCTCTTTACAAAGGGAAAAAAGCAGGAGGACTTTCATCAGCCGCTTCATTCAGTTTTTATCCGGGAAAAAATCTCGGGGCTTTCGGTGAAGGCGGGGCGGTAACTACAAACGATGATGAACTGGCGCAGAGAATAAGAATGCTTAGAGATCACGGTTCGGATAAAAAATATTATCACAAATATTACGGTCATAATTACAGAATGGAAGGGATTCAGGGAGCTGCGCTCGGATTAAAGCTGAAACATCTTGAAACATGGACTGAAAAGCGCAGAGCTGCCGCCGCTAAATATTCAGAACTGCTAAGAGGTACCGAGCGGATAATTTTACCTGAAGAAATGGAGTACGGTAAACATGTCTATCATTTGTATGTGATCCGAATTAAAGAAAGAGAACAGCTGCAGAAATATTTAAATGCCAGCGGGATTTCCACAGGGCTGCATTATCCGGTGCCGCTTCATCTTCAGGAATGTTTTAAGGAACTCGGATACTGTAAAAAGGATTTTCCAAATTCAGAGTCATTAGCGGACGAATGTCTTTCACTCCCTATGTTTCCCGGTATAAGCGATGAGCAGATCAGTTATGTAAGTGACAAAATTAAACATTTTTTAAAAGGATAAATTGAGTTATTCTTATGGAAATATTAATATCTGAACATTCATGAAGTATCCCAGATATAAATACGTGTTTGCCCTGTTTGATTTTGCAATAATATTCCTTTCTTTTAAAATATCCGAATATATAACTGCAAATGTCCTGAACAAGAATGTCATCATGAATGAAAATGAATTTCTGACTTATCTTACTTTTACGACTTTCTCGCTTATATTCGTGTTTATTTTTCAGAATAATAATCTGTATAAAATTAATATTCTGCTAACGCGTGCTCCGCATCTAACTGCGATTTTAAAATCTTTTATTTACGGAATTCTTCTTCTCATAATTTTTTCTTTTGTAATAAAATTCAATCTTCTTCTCTCTTCAAGATTCTTTGTATTTTTCTTTTTTCTCACAGGATTCACATGTGTTTCAATATTCAGAATTTTAATTTTGAAACCGTATTACATGCATTTTACAAAGATTCTGAACAACAGTAATATTCTTATAATCGGCGCCGGAAAATCAGGCAAACTCCTTGCGGAAAAATTATTGTTCGAAAATTTTTACGGAATAAAAATAACGGGTTTTCTTGATGACAATGTCAGAAAAGGCGAAGATGTATTTAAAGAATTTCTTTGTCTCGGCAAAATAAGCGATCTTAAGGAAACAGTTAAAAAATTTAATGTCGATGAAATAATTATTTCAATAGACAAAATTGAATATGAAAGTCTGATGGAGCTGATAGACAGATGCAATGAATTATATAAAAGCGTAAAGCTGACATCCGAACTTTTTAACATTGTTCCGGAAAAAATTGTAACAGAATCCTATTCCGGAATTCCGGTCGTTGATCTCTCTCCGAAAGTTAACAGAAATCTTAATTATCTTTACAAGCGCGTTTTTGATTACACGGCTTCCTTTATAGGACTTATAGTATTATCGCCTATATTCCTTATAATTTCAATTCTTGTCAAATTATCTTCTCCGGGTGAGATTTTTTTCAGGCAGATCCGTATCGGAAAAGACGGGAAGAAATTTAACTTTTATAAATTCAGATCGATGTATGTTGAAAACGAAAATGATACTGTCAGAGAGCAGAGTATGATGGAGTTTATGAAAAATGATAAAACTGTAATCAGCGGTTCCTCAAAAATATTAAATGAAAAAAGAGTAACCCCAATCGGAAAGTTTTTGAGAAAAACTTCATTGGACGAACTTCCTCAGCTTTACAATGTATTGAAAGGCGATATGAGTCTTGTCGGACCGCGTCCGTGTCTGCCTTATGAGTTTGACGCTTATGATGAGTGGCATAAAAGAAGAAATATAGTTTACCCCGGCTGCACAGGCGTCTGGCAGGTTTCGGGAAGAAGTTCGGTTTCATTTAAAGATTCTATCGTACTGGATCTGTATTATATTAACAACATGACTCCGTGGCTTGACCTTCAGCTTATATTCAAAACTTTCCCTGTAATGATATTTGGCAGAGGAGCAAAATAATTTTAATGGATCATTCATCTGAAAAAAAAAATATTGTAAATGTAAAACTAGGAAAGGATGTTAAGATATTTGATTTTGTAAATCTTTACGGCTGCGAAATTGGAGACAATACCAAGATCGGTACGTTTGTGGAAATTCAGAAAAACGCTACTGTCGGCAGGAACTGTAAAGTATCATCTCACACCTTTATATGCGAAGGTGTTCATATCGGAGATAATGTTTTCATCGGTCATAACGTGACATTCATTAACGATAAATATCCCAGAGCTACTGCCTCCGGCGGAAAACTTCAGACTGAAGAGGACTGGGAAGTGATTGAAACACACATAAACGACGGCGTTTCTATCGGTTCATCCGCTACAATAATGTGCGGAGTTACGATAGGCGAAAATTCTATAATTGCTGCAGGCGCAGTTGTTACAAAAGACATACCTTCAAACACAATAGCAGGAGGAGTTCCTGCAAAGATCATGAAGAAAGTTAATTAGTTTTTCTCATATCCGGTCATTGCATATCTGAATCCGGTGATTCGGATAAATTTAAAAGCTTTCATATTTGAAAATAAATTTTTCCAAATTATTCCGGGAGAATAAATATCCGGTTTACATAAATATCTTAGAAAGATTTTTTTTCTTTCTTATATTTCTTGTCATAGCAAGAGAATATTCAGCCGATTCCTTCGGCGAACTCATAACTATATTTTCACTTGCAAATATTTTCGCTATTATATTCGATCTCGGCATTCCGCTTTTCCTGCAAAAAGAATTTTCTTCAAGGGAAAAACATTCTGCGGATCTTGCAGTCAATGCAATAGCTGTTTCAGTATTTTTATTCCCGGTATATTTTCTAACCCTTACTTTATACCAGCTTTTAATTTTTCCGGAATTTCCTTTCAGACTTTTTACATTCACATCCATTCTGGTTTATCTTTTTTCAGTATCAAATCTCATCAGCAAAGCGCTGTCCGGACTCAGGGATTTTCAGTCACAGTTTAAAGCTTTGCTTTTTTCACGGACTTTTGCGTTTACATTCTTCATAGTATTTGCAGTAATCCTGAAAACAGATCTGTCAATTTTAATAATTATACTTACCGCAGGCGCAGTAATTCAGCTTCACTCTCTGATCAGATCACTGAGATCAAATAAAATTAATCTTAGCTTAAAAAACTTTAGTTTAAAAACTTCAAAGAGCATTCTGAAAATATCTTTGCCACTTGGATTAGCCGTGCTGTTTAATTTTCTTTATGACAAGATTGACATAATTTTAATTTCCAAAATTATTGATTTTGAAAACACCGCATACTACAGCATAGGTTACGGAATATTTAAAAGCTCAGCTCTGATATATTCCTTTTTGTTCATAACAGGACTTAACAGAATTTCATATCTCAGCCGAAATAAAAGGGCGGTTGAATTATTTTATAAAAAGTATCTGTCGCTGTTAATGCCTGTATGCATTATACTGACTGCTGTTTTATTTTTTTTTGCCGGAGTTATCATTGAGTTATTTTATACTGATAAATTTAATGATTCGGTTTTAGTGCTGAAAATTCTTTCTTTTGCCGTAACGGGACTTGCTCTTAATAATCTTACGGGAGTAATCCTTAACGGTCTCGGGATGTACAGACAGAATATGAATGTTACTTTTCTGGGGCTGATTCTAAATATCATATTGAACATAATTTTTTTGCCAGTATATGGAATTGCAGGTGCGGCTGTCATTACAGTCCTCACAGAATATTTTATTTTTACAGGCGATTATATATATTTGAAGAAATTTAAAGCGATCTGATAAATGGGCACATCAAACTGGCAGAATATATCTTACAATATTGATCTTGTGAAAAAACTTGATCCTCATTCTATACTGGATATAGGAGTCGGATACGGCAGATGGGGAATTTTATTCCGGGAGTTTCTGGAAATTTGGGGCGACAGAAATTATTCCGGGAAATGGAACAGAAGAATAGACGGTGTAGAAATTTTTCCGGATTATCTGAAAAGTTATCACGAATATTTTTATGATAATATTTATAAAACTGATGCGCTGGATTTTCTGAAGGAAACATCTGTCACATATGATCTGATCAACTGCGGCGATGTCATTGAGCATTTTGAAAAAGATAACGCTCTGAAACTAATTTCATACGCTATGGAGAAAGGCAGATATGTATTAATAAATATTCCCCTCGGCTCAAACTGGGAACAGTCAGCTATTAATGAAAATAATTATGAAATACACAGAAGCGTCTGGGAAATATCCGATTTTACAAAATATGAAAATCATCTTATAACGGAGTTTGAAGATATCGAACTCAGAAAATACTGCGTCGTGCTGCTTTCAAAGGAAAGAATTGATCTGAAAAAAACATACGGGAAATATTTTACTTTAAAAAGCATTCTGAAGAATAAACTTGGACTCGGTGCGGTTGTGAAGTTAATAGAAAAAAGGAAATGACAGACAGTATCAAAAACCTGAATCTTTATTCAGGCGGAGTTTTATTTCTGTTTTTTTGCATACTGACAATTAATGTATTTGACTGGGTGATTGACGATCTTTACATCTATTTCAGGTATGTGCATAATTTCACACAGGGAAACGGAATTGTTTTCAACAAAGGTGAATTCGTCGAAGGCTTTTCAAGCTTCAGCTGGCTGATGATCTTATCAGTTTTTAAATCAGCAGGACTGCCTCTCGAATTTTCAGCAAAAATTACCGGACTTGTATTTACTTTTTTCAGCCTGATAAGTATATACATAATTTGTAATGAAACCGACCTGTCACGTTTTTTCATCCCCGCTGTCATACTTATGCTGTTCAATCTACCATTTATACTATGGGCAGTTTCGGGATTTGAAATTATGATGTTCATTTTCTTTCTTTTGATATGCTTTCAGCTCATAGTCAGAATGAACGCAGACAGCAGCTTCAGTTTACTGCTTAGCTTTTTGATCTTTCTGCTTTCAGTTTCAAGACCTGAAGGAATAGCTTTTTCCGTAACAATGCTGATTTTCATTTACATATTTTCCGGAAATTTAAAGCTTACGTTTAAACATCTGGGAATATACTCTCTGCTCTTCGGATCCTTTCTGCTTTTCCGGATTTATTATTTCGGTGATATACTTCCGAATACATATTATGCAAAAATCGGACATAACATCATAGGATATTATGAATTCAGGACATATAAAAACGGAATATTCTATATTTTATTTTTTCTAAAATCCAATCCTCAGTTTTTAGTTTTCTTTCTGCTGCTGCCTTTTGCTTTCAGCAAATTAAAATCCGACAAAAAATTTCTGTTTGTTGTTTCAATAATTTCTGTTCAGTTTGCTTTTATAATTTTTTCGGGAGGCGACTGGATGGTTCAGTACAGATTTGCCGTAGTCTCAATTCCCTTCCTTTCGCTTGGCGCTGTTTATTGCATCAGCACGCTGACATTTTCAAAAGTCAGCAAGCCGGCTTTCATTAAATTATTTACTTTATTAGTTTTTTCCGTTTCAATTGCGGGTTTATATTTCGCGGACAGAACTGTAATAAAAAAAGAAACTGTAATGTGGAATAATCTGAAAAAAGAATCTGCTGATATTTATAAATATATTCTTCCCGGAAGTATTGCTGCAAACGGTTCATCAGGAATAATTCCTTACTATCTTGAAGATGTAAAATTTATTGACCTGGTAGGACTGACAAATAAACACATAGCAAAAGAGGGTTTCAGGCACGGGACCTGGTTTGAAAGATCCCTTCCGGATTATGTGTATTCTCTGAATCCTGAATGGATTATAATGTGGAAAAAGAAAAATGCAGACGGAGTATATACTTTCAGAGACGCAAGTCCTTGTTATTTTGATATGGCTGAAAATAAGAATTTTTCGGGTTTTGAATTTTTCAAAGAATACGATCTATACGACGACGTGAAGATCGAATTATATAAAAAAATTAAACCGAATTGAAACTTGCATTCATAGGCAGATACAATGATTCGGAAATGTTAACTGGTCCGGAAAAAGTTGCTAAAAGAATTTTCAATAGGCATGCTCAGGAATACGATACGGTTTTTATTGAATATTTCTTTGACGGAAGAATGTTCGGTTTATATAAAAAACTATTCGGCTGTGAGAAAGTGACAACGGTCAGTAATTCCGGCGTGATGAGATTCGGAATAATCAGCATGATCTTTTTTCTGTTTAAATTTAAACCGGACATTATCCATATAATAACTTATGAAAGATTTTCAGCTGCGGTATTTTTGTATAAAGTATTTTCAAAAGTGAAAGTTGTTTATAATGTTCACGGAATTGCAGTATATGAAAATGAAAATTTTAACATTACCGGCAAAGCTTACAGATTTAAAGACAGACTGACAGAAAATCTGATATTAAAATATTCCGACAGACTTTTATTTCTTTCGGGGCAATGTTTAAAAATAGCAGCGGATTGTTTTAATATTGATGAAGATAAAGTTATTATAATACCTAACGGCGTTGATAAGGAATTTCACACTGCAGATTTCAAAAAAAAGCATACGGATAAAGTCATAAATATTTTATTCTCCGGAAATCCGGACAGAAAAGAAAAAGGATTTGAAACAATAAAAAATGTATTCAGCGGATTAAGTTTTCCTTTCAGACTTTATTTATCAGGCAGTAAAACTGATTTTCAGGAAGAATATATTATTTCAGAAAAATCAGCAGGCACTGACCGGTTTTCAAAATTAATTTCTGAAATGGACATTGTAATTTCTGCATCATTATATGAACCGTTTTCGATGACTGTCACCGAAGCAATGGCTGCGGGCGCAGTTCCGGTAGTGTCTGAAGATACCGGAATGTCACGTTATATAAGTGAAGGAGTAAACGGATTTGTTTATAACACAAATGACTCTGCTCATTTAAAAACTATTTTAAACGAACTTAATTCAGACAGACGGAAATTATCCGATTTATCGGATAACGCGGGAAAAATTTTTGAAGTGCTGAACTGGGAAAATGTATATATAATGTATAAAAATATTTATTCCGAACTTACAGACGGGAAAAATGAATAAACTGAAAATACCGGCTGCTTACATTCCGCTGATAATTTCGATTGCGTTTCTCATTACAATAATATCAATTGTATTTTATCTGAGCATCAGAAATACGAACGGAGAATTTGTTTATTCGCTCGATGATGCATACATACATCTTGCTTATGCAAAAAATCTTTACCTGCATAATGTCTGGGGGATTACGGAGCACGGATTTACTTCTTCATCATCTTCGCCTGCGTGGACATTTCTGATCTCATGTGTTTTTTTTCTGACAGGCATCTTTGAATATATACCGTTTATTCTTAACATTATAATCTCTGCCGTTCTGCTGATTGTCATTTTCAATATACTTACTGACCACAAGCTTCCGTCATTTTTCACGGGTATAGTTCTGATA
>ERZ761609.87-NODE-87-length-137792-cov-44.030442_pt1 | contig 137792 bp, 133 predicted proteins | sample MGYA00511163_ERZ761609 | MGnify/ENA primary metagenome ERZ761609 (study PRJEB28899, sample SAMN02445070) | bioreactor sludge metagenome | biome: EBPR sludge | place: Australia: Brisbane, Thorneside Wastewater Treatment Plant | collected 2011-12-16 ... | reverse complement strand
GCCTGAAATTTAGAACTTTGTAAAACAAGATATTTTTAATGCGATTGCCCTAAGCGTGTATGCTGAACAATGAATCCCTTGATGGCCTCTGCATCGGCTTCCATGACTTCAAAACGTTGTGGCAGGCTTTCCAACGCTTCCATGCCTGCCGGACGTACCGGGTCACGCCCCAGGGCTTCACGGATGGAATCCTCAAACTTGGCTGGCAACGCGGTTTCTAGCACCAGCATCGGCACACCGGCTTCGCGGTATTCCAATGCAACTTTCACCCCATCTGCCGTGTGGGTGTCGATCATCACACCGTAAGTTTCCCAGACGTTGCGGATAGTCTGCATCCGGTTGGCATGTGAACTTGCACCCGACTGGAAACCAAATTCTGTCACGTTGGCAAATGAACCACCAACATTCAGGTTGAATGCACCGCCATTATCCACTTCGCCCCACAGCTCGCGCACTTGGTCAGCATCGCGCCCCACCAGATCGAACACGAAACGCTCAAAGTTGGAAGCCTTGGAAATATCCATTGACGGGCTACTGGTATGCCAGGTATTAGCAGCACCACGCGGACGATACACACCTGTGCGGAAAAACTCATCCAGCACATCATTTTCGTTGGTCGCCACCACCAGATGCCTGATCGGCAACCCCATCATCCGTGCAATATGCCCGGCACACACGTTACCAAAATTGCCAGAAGGCACAGTAAAACTGACCTGTTGGCTGTTATCGGTAGTCGCTGCAAAATAGCCTTTGAAATAGTAAACAATTTGCGCAGCAACACGCGCCCAGTTGATCGAATTGACCGCACCAATACGGTTGGCTTGCTTGAAAGCATGATCGTTGGAAACCGCTTTCACGATGTCCTGACAATCATCAAATACACCTTTGACTGCAATATTGTAAATATTTGGGTCTTGCAGGCTGAACATTTGCGCGGTTTGAAAACGGCTCATCTTGCCATGTGGCGACAACATGAACACATTCACACCCTGCTTGCCACGCATGGCATATTCGGCGGAAGAGCCTGTATCACCGGAAGTTGCACCAAGAATATTGATGCCCTGCCCTGCTTTCGCCAGCACATACTCAAACAGATTGCCAAGCAGTTGCATCGCCATATCCTTGAATGCCAGCGTCGGTCCATTGGACAGGCACAACAACGCCAAGCCTGGCTCCAGTGTATGCAACGGCGTTATATCCTGTGCATCCTCACCAGCCCGCACGTTGCAATACACTTCTGCCGTGTAGGTTTTGTCAATAATCGCTTTGAGATCATCTGCCGGAATATCGGTAGCAAAACGTGACAACACGGCAAAAGCCAGCTCAGGGTAAGTCATGCCACGCATCTGCGCCAGTTCCGCATCACTGAAATGCGGATAGGTTTCCGGCAAATACAGACCACCATCCGGGGCTAACCCGCCCAGCAGAATCTCACAAAAGGATTGCGCAGGCGATTGCCCACGAGTTGAAATGTATTTCATTGGTTTAGCCCAAACTTTCTACACGGATGCGGGTGACATCACTACAAATGCTATCCAGCGCTTCGATGGCAGCAATGGCTTCGTTCATGTTGCCTTCGCGTACACGCTGGGTCAGCATGATAATGCTCACCTTGTTTTCACCACTTTTCGGCTCTTTCTGGATAAAGGCTTCAATACTGATCTGACGGTCGCCCAAAATGCGGGTCACTTCTGCCAGCACACCGGGGCGGTCAACCGCACACATGCGCAAATAGAAGGCTGTTTCCACTTCCTCAATCGGCAAAATCGCCGTATCCGCCAGACTGGATGGCTGGAAAGCCAGATGTGGCACACGGTTTTCCGGGTCAGAAGTGAGCGCACGGGTAATGTCCACCAAATCTGCCACCACAGCCGAAGCCGTCGGTTCCGCACCCGCACCAGCCCCGTAATACAGGGTTGAGCCAACCGCATCACCTTTGACCAACACAGCATTCATGACTCCATCCACACTTGCAATCAGGCGGCTTTGCGGAATCAATGTCGGGTGCACCCGCTGCTCAATACCTTTGCTGGTACGGCGAGCAATGCCCAGCAGTTTGATCCGGTAGCCCAGCTCAGCAGCGTAACTGACATCTTCCGCCGTGATGCTGGAAATGCCTGCGGTATAGGTTTGTTTGAACTGCAAGGGGATGCCGAATGCAATGGATGACAGGATGGTCAGCTTGTGACCTGCATCAATCCCTTCCACATCGAAAGTCGGATCAGCTTCGGCATAACCCAGTGCCTGCGCCTCTGCCAGAACATCAGCGAAACTGCGCCCCTTGTCACGCATTTCGGTCAGGATAAAGTTGCTGGTTCCATTGATGATGCCAGCCAGCCACTCAATACGATTCGCCGCCAAACCTTCGCGCACAGCCTTGATGACCGGAATGCCACCGGCAACAGCGGCTTCAAACGCCACCATCACGCCTTTTTCCTGGGCAGCGGCAAAAATCTCATTGCCGTGCAGGGCAATCAGTGCCTTGTTGGCAGTCACGACATGCTTGCCATTGCGGATTGCCTGCAACACCAGATCGCGTGCTACGGTATAACCACCGATCAACTCCACCACAATCTGGATGTCAGGATCGTTGACCACTTCAAAAGCATCGCTGGTCAAACGCACTTCACCCAGCCCCAGTTCGACAGCACGGCTCAGATCAAGGTTTGCAGCGTAATCAATCACAATGCCACGCCCAGCACGACGGGTGATTTCTTCTGCATTACGCTTCAAAACTGTTGCAGTACCGCCACCGACTGTTCCCAGCCCCAGCAGGCCAACCTTGACAGGTTCCATGCTTACTCCTTAATACCTTGATCTTTACGGAACATTTGTTTGATGTTGCGGATTGCCTGACGGGTTCTGTGTTCATTTTCAATCAGGCTGAAGCGCACATGGTCGTCACCGTATTCACCGAAACCAATACCCGGTGATACAGCCACCTGTGCGTCACGCAACAGTTTTTTGGCGAATTCCAGCGACCCCATTGCCGCATACTGGTCAGGGATTTTTGCCCACACGAACATACTGGCTTTAGGTCGCTCGACCGTCCAGCCTGCCGCATTCAGACCATCGCACAACACATTGCGGCGGCTTTCGTACATGCTGCGAATTTCCTCCACACAATCCTGCGGGCCATCCAGCGCGGCAATCGCTGCCACCTGAATGGGGGTGAACGTACCGTAGTCCAGATAAGACTTGATCCGTTCCAGTGCCTTGACCAGCGTCGGGTTGCCACACATGAAGCCTACCCGCCAGCCCGGCATGTTATAGGTTTTGGACAGGGAATAGAATTCCACCGCGATGTCTTTCGCCCCTGGCACTTGCAAAATGGAAGGCGCTTGGTAGCCGTCAAAGCAGATTTCCCCGTAAGCAATATCGTGGATAACCCACACATCATGCTCTTTGGCAACCTTGATGACGCGCTCGAAGAAATCCAGTTCCACACACTGCCCAGTCGGATTGCCAGGGAAGTTGATGATCAGCATCTTGGGCTTGGGCCAGGAGTTTTTGATGGCTGCTTCCAGCTCTTCAAAGAAATCCTTGCCCGGAACCAGCGGTACATGGCGAATATCGGCATCAGCAATAATGCTGCCATAGGGATGAATTGGGTAAGCGGGGTTGGGAACTAGCACAGTATCGCCCCGGCTCAGGGTTGCCAGTGCCAGATGCGCCAGCCCCTCCTTGGAACCGATGGTGGTAATCGCCTCAGTTTCCGGGTCAATATCCACGTCAAACTTGCGCTTGTACCAGTTGCTGATAGCCTTGCGCAGACGCGGGATACCGCGTGACATGGAATAGCGGTGCGTATCAAGCCGTTGGGCTGTTTCCACCAACTTATCTACAATGTGTTTAGGTGTTGGCTGGTCAGGATTACCCATGCCGAAATCAATGATGTCCTCACCTTTGGCACGGGCTTCGCGCTTGAGGGCATCAGTGATTTTGAAAACATACGTTGGAAGCCTGTTTATTCTTTGAAAATCGTCCTGCACGGTTCAAATCCATCGAAGAAAACAACCCATCACTGGGGCCACAGATAAGCCAGCCACATTACAATCCACCATGCAGGCTGTCAATTGAGAAAGGACAAGGGAATCAGAATGAAATTCAGCGAAGACACAGGCAACGCCACCAACCGCATCACGGGTTACGGCAAAGACTGGATAAGGGTCAATCAGGAAACACTGACAAACAGCTTTATTTTGGGAGCCAACACCCTGATGACAGAATGGCGGCCTACCCGCATGGAAGATCTGACTGTGGATGACTTGCAAGCACTATTTGCCCTACAGTCTGAAGTTATCATTATTGGTAGCGGGGCTGTTCAAACTCTGCCAACCGCAGCTATCTGGAAAGCGTTGGTACAAAACGGCATCGGCTTTGAAATCATGAGCACCGATGCCGCTTGCCGTACTTATAATGTATTGTTGTCGGAAGCCCGTCGCGTGGCTGCGGCTTTCTTCCTGTAGCAAGCCCGAAACAGGGAATTACACCATACCCAGCAGGCTTTCCCCGGAAAGCCCCTTGTTTTCAAGAATACGGCGCAGGCGCTTGAGGGCATCCATCTGGATTTGACGTACCCGCTCACGGGTCAGACCCAAAGCAGCACCCACTTCTTCCAGTGTAGCACGCTCGTGACCATGCAGGCCGAAACGGCGCACAATCACCTCCTTCTGCTTGAACTCCAACTGGTTCAACCAGTTATCAACCGACTGGGTAATGTCTTCATCTTCCAGCTTGCTGGCAGGCTCGTCACTTTCATCGCTACTGACAAAATCCACCAGTGGGCTATCACCTTCCTTGCCCACCGGAATATCCAGCGACGTGATGCGCTCATTGAAATCCAGCAACTTGCGCAGGGAATCAACCGGCTTGCCCATGGCTGCCGCCACCTCCTGCACGGATGGCTCATAACCCAGCTTCTGGGTCATTTCACGCACCTTGCGCATGTAGGCATTCAGTTCCTTGTTGACATGAATGGGCAGACGGATGGTGCGGGTCTGATTCATCAACGCCCGCTCAATGTTCTGACGAATCCACCAGGTAGCATAAGTAGAAAAACGGAAACCACGCTCAGGATCGAATTTTTCTACCGCATGGATCAGGCCAAGGTTGCCTTCCTCAATCAGGTCTGGCAGCGGCAGACCCCGCCCCATATAACGACGGGCAATTTTGACAACCAGACGCAAATTGCAGGTAATCATTTTTTTGCGCCCCAACTCATCACCATTACGGGCAAGCCGCCCATAGATAATTTCTTCCTCAGGGGTCAGTAAGGGAGAAAACTCGATTTCACGCAGATACAATTGGGTGGCATCCATATCATGCGTAGCAACCGACGAGGACACGACAGGAAAAGCCAGCTCCTCACTGTCACAATCATCATCGATATCCGCATCCAGCTCAGGCACATCGTCATCTTCTTCGGTGGTAGAAAATGCAACGAACTCTTCCTCTTCGTTGCCAGCGCGAGTCTGTGGTCTTGGCATTGTTAAGACTCCTTTGTTTTTGAAAGGGCTTGGAACAAACAAGGCATTCAGCATTGCCTCCACCCTACCTGCACTTCACCGTGCAGCAAGGGTCGTTTACATCCCCAAATCGACACTCATCATTAATTTCGGAGCAAGTTAGCACAAAAGTTTGCTATCGGAAAGAGCTTAACGAAAACTTAACGCCATATCTAAGTGACTGATTATCAAGCAACACATCAAAGGCAGGAAAAAACAGATGAAAATCAAAGCTGAATGAAACCTGAATGCAATCCAGCAATAAGCTACCGTTCATCGGATTATTGCAACACATCAAGAACGATTATCGTATTTTAGAGGGCATCAAAAGATTTCCTGGACTTTCTCCAGGACGACACAACTCTTGCTAGTGCTTGTAAAATGAACAAGGCACACATCCCAGCAACAAACTAAAGCTGGAAGGTGCGCCTTCTGTCTTGATTTTTGCCCATTTCCACCTGGTGCAAACCCTGGCAACAACCTGTGTAATAACGGGGCGAAAAGCCAGATTACCGATTGCCGTATTTTTGCTGCAACTGCTGCACGTAAGCTTTACGCTCGGCATCGTTCATGCTAGACCATACCTGTTTGAGCTTTTGCTGCTCGGCAACCGGCAAACTTTTGACCCACTGATGCCACGCTTTCAACTTGGCTTTCTTGCTGGCAGGCATTTGCTTGAAACGGGTAAGCTGCTTGGAAACTGTCTGTTTCTGGCTGGCTGACAGATTGTTCCAGTCCTTGTAGCGCTGCCTGATACGCTCACGCTCTTCCGGCGACTTGGCAGCCCAGCGGCGCAAGGTCTTTTGCTTACTCTCCGAAAAGCTGTCCCATTTGTTGGCAAACGGTTGCAACACTGATTGCTCGTTACCGTTCAGATCTGACCATTTGACCTGATCCGCCGCCACCTGACCGCTAAACAGCATGGCAGCAACACCGAGAAGGGAATAGACAAAACGTCCTTGCTTGCTGGATTTCATTCCGAAGTCTCCACTGTATTATCCGCCAGCAAATAAATCGGTTCATCACTGGCAAATTCAATCAAACCTTCGGCCTCATCCCAATAGCTACCATATTCATCCCACCATTCCATCATGCTTGTGATTTCTTCAACCGTTTCATCGGCTGCTGCCGGAACCAGCCACAGCAACAAAACGAAAAAAACGCACAAACTATTACGGAGTCCTTTCCTGTCCATGAGTATCACCTGTCATCGTTAGCCGTATTCGGCTTCCAACCATTCGTAAATTTCCAGATTTTCGAGGAAATCCATCTCCTCGTGGGACATCAGTATGTCCATTTCGTTCCCATCCAACACGCTTGCCGAAGCAGAAGCTTCCGTCTCTGGCATCACCAAGGTCGAAACGGGTGGAACAGATTGTGGGGACAACATTTGGTCAGCATTGGGCAAGACCCATAACGCTACAAAGAGTGTGACCACAGCAGCGGCTGCAAATCCGTGCGCAAACGACGGAACGTGAAAAAATGACGACGAACGGTTATTTTGTTCGATCGCCTGCAATCTGATACGGGTCAATCGCACCCGTGTATGCATATCCAGATTGTCAGCAGAATAATCCAGCCCCTGTTTGACTGATTCAATCAATATGTTTTCTGTTAATTTTTCCATCACTGATACTCTCCCAGTTTTTCTCGCAAACTGTGGATGGCGCGGGAATAATGTGTTTTCACACTCCCTTCCGAACACTTCATTATTTTAGCAGTTTCTGCAATGTCATAGCCCTCCCATGCCCGCAACAGAAGTGCCTGCTGTTGGCGCAATGGCAACGTTCCGACTGCATTCAGCATGGTTTTACTCATTTCAGCCTGCAACACCTGCTCCTCCGGCTCGGGAAACTGTGTCTGGGCGATATTCTCTTCCGGGCTGAAATCATCTTCGTCATCATCCGAGCGGAAAAAGAATACCCGCCAGCGGTTACGCACTTTCTGCCGACGATGCCAGTCATTGATACGACTATGCAGGATGGCATGAAACAACGCCCCCCACTCCCCATCCGAGTGGGATGAATACTTCTGCACCAACTTGAACATCGCGTCCTGCACAATATCCAGAGCTTCTTCATCATCCTGGGTTGCCAAACGCGCAATCACAAACGCCCGATGCTCAACACCGCGCAAAAAGCTGTTCATCCTTGCCATTGACGCCAAAGCATTACGCCCTGGCGAATCCTGTTTGAGCGGGTCGTTGTGACCGGTTATCAGCGCCGTTGTATCCATCATCTCTCTTTCAGTTCGCCAGACCATTGCCGCGAACTCCCTCCTTAATAACGATTCAACCATTTAGAAGTTGACATATACCCCCCATTTAGTTTTAGTTCTGTGAAATAGTTCCCTTTTGCCCACCAAAGAGTTTGGAGAACAAAAAATGCGCTGGAAAACAGGAAGGCAGAGCAGCAATGTTGAAGACCGCCGAGGCATTGGTGGCGGTGGCGGTGGTGGTTTCCGTATCGGTTTGCTGGGAACCGTGGCAATTGTGCTGATTGGCTGGTTCATGGGCGCGAACCCGTTGCAACTGCTAGGTATGGTCGGCGGGGCAAATGCCATTCTGGGCAACATGGGTGGTGGAAGTAGCAGCAACTCCACCCAAGTAGCAGGTGGTGCTCCCAATGATGAGGCTGGACAATTTGCTTCTGCGGTTCTCGCCAGTACAGAAGATGTCTGGAATCCGATTTTCCGGCAGCTCGGAAGCCGTTACCAGGAACCCAAACTGGTTTTGTTTACAGACAGTACCGATTCGGCCTGTGGCTACTCTTCGGCCGCAACCGGCCCCTTCTACTGTCCTGGCGACCACAAGGTTTACATTGATCTGGGCTTTTTCCGCGAACTGAAAAGTCTGGGCGGCTCAGGCGATTTTGCACAAGCATACGTTTTAGGACATGAAATCGGGCATCATGTGCAAAACCTGATGGGCACAACCGACGAAGTTACCCGCTTGCAAGCCCGTATGGGCGAACGTGACAGCAACGCCCTGTCAGTTGCCTTGGAATTGCAGGCCGACTGTTTTGCCGGAGTCTGGGCGCACAAAGCCCATCAGCAGTTCAATGTGCTGGAAGAAGGCGATATTGAGGAAGCCATTTCTGCGGCTGGTGCAATCGGGGATGACCGCCTACAACGCATGTCCGGGCGGCGTATCAACCCGGACTCGTTCACCCACGGTTCCTCACGCCAGCGCATGGAATGGTTCCAGCGTGGCCTGCGCTCCGGCGATCTGCGGGATTGCAATACTTTCGGCAAGTAGTCAGCGGGGTAAATGGCGAGCCAGCCGTTCCATCGCTTCTGCCAGCCTGTCAATACTGGTGGTGTAAGCGAAACGCACATGTGTCGCTGCCTGATGGCTACCGAAATCAATACCGGGGGTAAATACCACCCCGGTTTTATCCAGCATCTCCAGACATAACTGCTGGGCATCATTACCAAAGCGCTCCATACCTGTGTAAACGTAAAACGCGCCTTGCGGTTCCACTTGCACATCAAAACCCAGTTCACGCAAGGCGGGCAGCAGGAAATCCCGCCGACGTTGCAGCTCCTGCCGTTGCATTTCCATAACGTCCAGTGCTTCAGGGGTGAAAGCAGCCAGTGCCGCATATTGTGCCGGGGTTGGGGCAGCAAGAAATACATTTTGTGCCAGACGATCCAGTGTTTCCACCCAATATTCCGGGGCAACCACCCAACCCAGCCGCCAGCCGGTCATGCCAAAATATTTGGAAAAGCTGTTGATGACCCAAATGTTGTCCGGGTCAACCGACAAGGCGGTCACATCATCCACACCGTAAGTCAGACCTTGATAAATTTCATCGACGATCAGATGACCGCCCAATTGTTGGGTGACTGCGTACATGGTTGCCAATGCTGGCAAATCCAGCACCGTGCCTGTTGGGTTAGCCGGACTTGCCAGCATGACTGCCCGCGTTGCCGCATTCCAGTACTGACGGATGTGCTGCGTTGTCAGTTGGTATTGACTGTTTGCCCCTACCGGAATCCCAACCGCCTTGCCCTCAAACAGACGAACAAAATGGCGATTACACGGATACCCTGGATCAGTCATCAACACTTCATCCCCCGGATTCAGCATGGCTCCAAGCACCAGTTGCAAAGCACCGGATGCACCGGGCGTGACCACAATGCGTTGCGGGGAAATGTTCACGCCAAAGCGCTGCGCATAATAGCCCGCAATAGCCTCACGTAGCTGCGGCAACCCTTTGGCCGCTGTGTATTTGGTATGCCCTGCCTGCAAAGCCTGGATACCGGCTGCCACAATGGGATAAGGCGTAGGAAAATCCGGTTCGCCGACTTCCATGTGGATAATGTCCTGCCCTAGCGCTTCTCGTCGCCGTGCCTCTGCCAGCAAGGCCATGACATGGAAAGGCTGGATTTCCCGCATCCGCGCAGCAGCTATGTTATGCTCAGCCATAAAATTGTTTTGCACCAATTCCATCAGGTAGTAAAAATGAAAAAATGGCTATTTCTCGGAATCGCACTGTATTCCACCCAGCTTGCAGCATTTCCCCGTGCAAACCCTGTTCCGGGGGGAATTGCGGTGCTGCCGGTTGCACCTTTGTCAGACAAGCTGCCCATTGTACAGTATGCAGGCAAGCGCGTAACAGTTGTTCCCCAAGGCGATCAATGGCAGGCATTGATTGGGCTTCCACTTGATGCCGAACCCGGCACACAACGCTTGCTAGTTTCAGGAAAACCCCTTGAATTTGAAATAAAAAACAAACAATATCGTACTCAGCGCATCAGGATCACTGACCCTAACAAAGTCACCCCGGATGAAGAATCTTCCGAACGTATTGTGCGGGAACTGAATATCCAGAAACAGGTAAGAAGCCGTTTTTCCGCCACTACCCAACCTGACCTGAACTTCATCAGACCCGTACCAGGGCGCGATACCGGAAGTTTTGGCCTGCGCCGCATCATCAACGAGTTACCCCGCAATCCCCACAGCGGTATGGACATTGCCGCTCCTACCGGCACACCTGTCAAGGCAACGGCTGCTGGGCGGGTTATTCATGTCGGTGATTTCTTTTTCAGCGGCAACTCGGTGTATGTAGATCATGGTTCAGGTGTCATCAGTCTGTATGCGCACCTGAGTCAAACACGGGTAAAGCCGGGTGACACCTTGCTACAAGGCGATGTATTGGGGGAAGTGGGTCGTACCGGGCGTGCCACCGGACCACACCTGCATTGGTCTATCTACCTGAATGGTGAAGCGGTTGACCCAGCCCTGCTCCTATAGCGCAAAAATTAATCCAAAGATTCAGTTTGGATTCAGTGACTCCGGCTTAACATGGCTTCAACTTCAGCAGAGATCGTGAACTTGGGGTTTGTGGTAGCGGTTTCGTCGTCAGAGGTTTCTGAAATACAAAAAATAAGCTGTTCCGCCGTTCTGACACTCAATGGCATAAGAGATTCGGAATGACGGCAAGCTGAGGTTAACAACCTGAACATCTTTCCTGACCGGCCATTCATTGGGGAGCTGGTTACAGGGCTGATGTTCAGGGGTAACAGACCGGCATTCCTACTTGGTAAACACTGGGAGTTGACCACGTAGTTTCGCCAGCCTGCCAAGCAAAAGGCAGCAAACAGGGGGTTTGCTTTCGCTTGGAACCGGATATTCACTGATTCCGGTGTTCTTGAGTCACCTTCACAAAGGGCGGGAATTTCATAACCCGCCTTTTTTTTACATTCCCGCATTATACAGCTTCCGTTCATAAATAAAATCTTTTTCTGGCGCAATCACTTGAATGAGATAGGCTATTTCCCCATATACGGTTACACTAACCCAAAAAAGGAGGACATATGGCCTATACACTAAAAAAGACGGTCGGCTTCATTCTTCTGGTTGTCACAATCGGTGGCGTCAGCGTGATGTCCATCTTTCATATGTTTCCACCCCTGTTCTGAAACGGAGCAATGATGAGTGCTGCCAAACGCTACGAACCCACCCTGCATAATGTCCGCTACGGAATCAAAGGCATCTTGCTGTACCTGTTGCCCTTACCTGTCCTGATTACTGCCATTGGTTCGCTGATGCGGGGGGCAGTCATGGATACACTAGTGACTGGAGGGGTATTTGCTGCTCTGATGCTGGGAGCTAGCATTGCCCGCCACGGATTCCGCCTGCAAGGGGAATATGAACGGCGTAAAATTGCCCGTGCTCCATCAACCCCTTTCAAAACGGTAGCAGCCATTATCATCAGTCTCGCGATTGGCGTGCTGGACTGGTGGAATTCCAGCTTTGCTATGGGTTCCATCCTGCCATCCACCCTAGTTGGTGCGGTCACGTTCCTCGGTTTTGCCCTGTATTACGGGTTAGACCCGCGCAGGGACAAAGCTACCGGTATTTCCATTGGTGTCACCATTGACGAGGTACTGGATGCGCTGGATGCTGCCAATGTCAAGATTGACGCCATCGAACAGGCACGCCGCAAAATCAACAACCCGGAATTCAATGCCCGTCTGCAACGCATCACCAGCAAGGCACGTGAAGTCCTCACCAGCATTGAAGATGACCCTACCCGCCTGTCACGCGCCCGCAAGTTCCTCAAGGTGTATTTGGATGGAACTCAGCGCGTGACTGAAGGTTATGCTCGCGCTCATCAGGATAACAAACCGGTGGCGCTGGAAACCAATTTCAGCCGCGTGCTGGATTCGATAGAACAAACCTTCGCTGAACAGCACACCAAACTACTGGAAGACAATCATTTCGATCTGGACGTACAAATAGAAGTGCTGGAAACCCAGCTCAAACGCGAAGGCGTCCTCTAAGCCAATAATGATACCCAAGGAGATGACCACCATGAATGAAACCCAAACCACCACCACAGTCCAGACAGCCCCAGCCATCATTCCCGGTACTGAACTGGCTCCCCTGCCGGAAATGACTACAGAACTGGTAGCCTACAGCCAGGCTCCTACCCAGCTTCAGCAGGAAATGGAAAGCATTATTGCCGAAATCAACATGACTGACCGCAGCAGCATCATGTTCTTCGGTACCAAGACCCAGGAGCAGATGACCACCATTTCTGAAAAAATGCTCAATGGCGTCAAAAACAAAGATATTGGCTCGGCGGGCAAATCCCTCACCAACATGATTACTGCCATCAAGGGTTTCGACATTGATTCCCTCAACCCGGATGACGAGCCAAGCTGGTGGGAAAAACTGATCGGCAAGACCAAGCCGGTAGTCGAGTTCCTCAGCAAATACGAAGACGTGCGCAAGCAGATCGACACCATCACCGATGAAATGGAAGGCCATAAAACCCAGTTGCTGACTGACGTGGTAACACTCGACAAGCTGTACGAAGCCAACCTGGATTTCTTCCACAAGCTGGAAGCCTATATTTCTGCGGGCGATGAAAAATTGAAACGTCTGGACAGCAACGACATCCCCAAACTGGTTGCTGAAGTCCAGGCCAAGACTGAAGATCTGGTACTGGCACAAAACCTGCGTGACCTGCGTTCCGCGCGTGACGACTTGGAACGCCGCGTACACGACCTGCGCCTGACCCGTCAGGTAGCCATGCAAAGCCTGCCCAGCATCCGTCTGGTGCAGGAAAATGACAAAACCCTGATTAACAAGATCAATTCCACCCTGATCAACACCGTTCCGCTGTGGAAAAACCAGTTGGCACAAGCCGTGACCATTTTCCGCATGAGTGACGCTGCCAAGGTGGTAAAAGAAGCCTCTGACCTGACCAACGAATTGCTGGAAAAGAACGCTGAGACCCTGCGTCTGGGCAACGAGGAAACCCGCAAACAGATGGAACGCGGCGTGTTCGACATCGAATCGGTCAAGAAAGCCAATCAGACCTTGATTGATACCATCAACGATTCCCTGCGGATTGCTGATGAAGGCAAGACCATGCGTGCCAAAGCCGAAGAAGAACTCAAGGTCATGGAGGGCGAACTGCGACAGGCCCTCATTTCTGCCAAAGCCAAATCTGACAGCCCACGCCAAGGAGCATAACCATGGGACTCTGGGACAAACTGATGGGTGAATTTGTCGATGTCATCGAATGGACAGACGACAGCAGCGATACGATGGTCTACCGTTTCGAGCGGCACGGCAATGAAATCAAGTATGGTGCGAAACTGACCGTGCGCGAATCGCAGGTCGCTATTTTCGTCAACGAAGGCGAAGTTGCTGATGTACTCAGCCCTGGCCTGTATGTACTGGAAACCCAGAACCTGCCGCTGCTTTCCACCCTGCAACACTGGGATCACGGTTTCCAAAGCCCGTTCAAGGCTGAAGTCTATTTCTTCAATACCAAACAGTTCACCAACCTGAAATGGGGAACCAGTAACCCGGTCATCGTGCGTGACAGCGAGTTTGGGGCAGTACGCTTGCGGGCATTCGGGACTTATGCCATCCGCATTGATGATGCCCGCAAGTTCATGCAGGAAATCATGGGGACAGATGGCAATTTCACCGTTGACCAGATCAGCAACCAGTTGCGCAGCATGATCGTGACCCGTTTCAGCAGCGTGGTGGCGGGAGCCAATATCCCGGTACTGGATCTGGCTGCCAACTATGAGCAGTTGGGGCAGTTTGTTACCCAACGGATTGCACCGGAATTTGCTGCTTACGGCATCAAGCTGACATCCATCATGCTGGAAAACATTTCCCTGCCCACTGAAGTGGAAGATGCGCTCGACAAACGTACCAGCATGGGCGTGATCGGCAACCTCGACAAATACCTGCAATTCCAGACCGCTGAGGGTATCGGCAACGGCACATCCAATAGTGCGCTGGATATGGGCATGGGTTTTGCCGTTGCCAACAAAATGGCGGAAGTGCTCAACAAGCCAGCCGCTGCTGTCCCGCCCCCCATCCCGGACAGCAGTTGGCATGTAGCAGTTGGTCAGGAAGCCAGCGGCCCGTTTGGTTTGCCGCAATTGCAACACATGGTGCAAAGTGGTCAACTGACTGCCACCACGCTGGTATGGCAAACCGGCATGGCTAGCTGGCAGGCAGCCGGGGAAATGGCAGCCTTGCAAGGTTTGTTCAGCAAGCAGACCCCTCCCCCGATTCCACCAGCGGTTCCTTCCCAAAGCGCGGAATAAGCACGGCACAGCATGGCTGACAACAATACCAAACAACAGCACTTTCCTTGCGAAGAGTGCGGAGCCGATCTCGTTTACCAGCCGGGGAGCGAATCTCTGGCCTGCACTTACTGCGGGCATCAGAACGCGATCAAAACCAGTACTGAAACCATCCGCGAATACAGTTTCGAGCAGGCACTACGGGCGCTGGAGCAATCCCGCCTGCGCCCGCTGGATAATACGCAGGTAATCAAGTGCCCCAATTGTGCAGCCACGTTCGAGCTTAAACCCAACTACCATGCCGGGGACTGCCCGTTTTGTGGCACGCCGGTCGTCACGGGTACGGAACAGGCTCGCCTGTTCCAACCCAAATCCCTGCTGCCCTTCCTGATTACCGAGAAGGAAGCCCGTGAATCCTTCGACAAATGGATTGGCGGCTTGTGGTTTGCCCCGTCTGCCCTCAAGAACAAAGCCAAACGCGATGAAAAACTGCTGGGCATTTACATCCCCTACTGGACTTACGACAGCCATACCGACACGTTCTACCGGGGGGAGCGCGGCGTCATTTACTACGAACAGCAGGTTGTCACGGTCACGGTGGACGGGCGTCCCCGCCAGCAGGTGCAAAACGTCCCGCGAGTCCGCTGGACACCCGTCAGCGGTCGGGTGAGACTGTTTTTTGATGATGTACTAGTAGGCGCAACCCGCACCCTGCCCCGCGCCATTCTCGACCGGCTGGAACCGTGGGATTTGCACCAGCTCGTGCCCTACAACGAGAGCTACCTGAGTGGTTTCCAAAGCGAAATCTACCAGATTGACCTGAACGAAGGCTTTGAAATGGCACGTGGCATCATGGACAACCGCATCCATAATGCCGTACTCAGCGACATCGGCGGCGACCAGCAACGGGTACACAACCTGCAAACCCAGCACCATGCCACCACCTTCAAGCACCTGTTATTGCCGGTCTGGTCGGCAGCCTTCCGCTATAACGATGAAACCTACCGCTTCGTCATCAATGGCCGAAACGGCAAAACTCAGGGTGAACGCCCTTACAGTGTCATCAAGATTGTACTTACAGCCTTGCTGGCACTCAGTGTACTGGCAGGCGTGGGTTACTATCTGGAAAAGGCGGGCGTGTTTGAACAGGCACTGGAGCAAGGCATTGAGCATTACCAGTATCAACAGCCTTACCAACGCTTGCCCAGCAACCCTTACCAATACGACCCATACCGTTACAACCCCAGCTACGGTCGCTGATAGCCTGATGCCATGGCTCAGATGCCATACAATTGTTGCATGATGCGGATTTGTTCCACTGTCCGCCAGGGTGTCTCCAGAAACAGCAACATATCCGGGCAAGCAGCCGTTGTTTTCAATTGCTCAAACACCTGACGCAAGATCTGTGGCGACAAGGGTTCGGTAGTACGTAACAAGCCACAGTGTACACCAGCAGAAACTGACGGTACTGCCAGCAGTTCTCCGGCTTGCTGCACATGCAAGGCAAATTGTTCCTGCCATTCATTGGGTAACGCGGTCACTGCATCCACCGTCACCCATAAACCCTGCACTTGTTGGAACAAGTGTTTTCCAATGGCCTCCTGTACCTGCGACCAATGGTCAGCCCGCAGTAATGCCGGGGTGATTTCCACAAAGAAACGGAACTCGGGGCGTACTTCTGCCATCCATAAAACCGCTTGCCGGGCTGGCAATTCATCCCAAACCGAGACTGGCAACAGCACGCTAGCAAACTCGTTGGCGTAATAGGAAATCTGCCACTCTTGCGGCAGATCTTCCGGGTAAAACAGCCGTTGCCAGTCAGCAGGCGACCAGCCATAAGCTGCCAGTTCCAGACTTCTCAGTTGGCTTGCAAAACCAGTCATTGTCTTGTTTCCCCCTCTACGCCAGACAGTCATAGCATAACTTACCCCTCACAACCTTGCTGCCTCCTTGTAACAAAAAACCGCCCGCTACTTGACAAAAACACTCAGGAATATTACTTTGGTAATATTCAAACAAATTACACCCTTACCATCAGAGATATAAAGAGTCCACATCACCACATTAGAGCCACAATCAGGAGGGTCAGATTATGATGTTTAGCGATGTATCCCTGGATGAAATGTTCCCTCGCGCCATTCCGGTCATGCGTGCCCCATTGCCAGTACTAAAAACCGATAATGTCTACAAGCACATTGAGCGGCGTGCTGCTGCATTAGGTATGACACTGACCGGTGAACACATGGATGTCATTGATTTTGTCCTTGAATTTTACGAGCACTGTGATGATTGCCAGAATGCCCGAATGCTGGCTGATCTTGTGCAGGATGAATTTGCAGGTAAAGGCGGGCGCAAGTACCTGTATCAACTGTTCCCCAACGGCCCTCTTAGCACTATTCATGATCTGGCAGATTTGCCTAAACTGGGCAATGAAACTGACAGAAGTTTTGGCACCAACTGGTAGATTATCAGGAATCTTCTCTCGAAACCCGGTCGGATATTATTTTCGATCGGGTTTTTTGTTTATGTTCAGTTTAGAACTTATAGAATGAAGCCCTGTCATAATCCATAACAAAAAACAGGGGTTTGATCAAATGGGGAAATTTCAGGCTGCGTTGTGGCTGGGCGCTACAACGGCATTACTGGGTGGCTGTGCGCCAACCTTACCTTATCCAACTTACAGCATGTACGCTTATGCACCAATGCCGGAAGGGGGATCCCAATACGGATTCTATGATGATGGTGTCCGACCTTATTTGGCTTCTTATAATCGACCTTATCCATCACGACCACTATTTTCCCAACAATACGAACCGGATGACGCACCCGCACGGCGAGCCTTGCTGGCACAGGCACATCAGGCATTGGGGACACGTTACAAGTTTGGTGGCGAAACACCGCGTGAAGGCTTTGATTGCAGTGGTTTGACCCAGTATGTCTACCGAAATGCCAATGGCATCAACCTACCACGCACCGCAGCCGAACAAAGTCACGCCAGCCGCACCATCAGTTTCAATGAGATGCGCCCCGGCGACCTGATTTTCTTCCGTACCAGCGGCAGTACAGTCAACCATGTGGGCATTTATATAGGACGCGGACAATTCATCCATGCCGCTTCCGGTGGAGCCAAAGTCACTGTAGACAACCTGAGCCGACCCTACTGGCAACAACGTCTGGTCAAGTTTGGCAGTTTTCTCGCGTAATACAATGCTTTGAACCATCCCATCCTGTTTCTCGACCAATAGTCCGGTCAGTGTTTCTTTGAAACAAAACGACTATACTATGTGGCGGAGATTATTCCACTTCAATACAAAGGAGAAACGAGATGGGACTGTTCGATTTTGCCCGTGATATTGGCAAAAAACTTTTCGGCAAAGAAGAAGAAGCACCAGCAGCCCTGGAGCAGCACATCAATGAAGACAACCCCGGCGTAAGTGGTTTGCAGGTACAGGTGCAGGATGGTGTAGCTACCATTTCCGGTCAGGCAGAATCCGCCGAAGCACTGGAAAAAGCTGTACTGATGGCAGGCAACGCAATGGGCATACAGGAGGTCAAGGCCGATGGCATGACCATTGCTGATGGTAGCCAGATCGGTGGCGATGATGAATTCTACATCATCAAGAAAGGCGACACCCTGTGGAAAATCGCTGAACACGCCTACGGCAACGGTGCGAAATACACCAAGATCGTGGAAGTTAATCGCGAAGTCATCAAAAATGCTGACCTGATCTTCCCAGGCCAGAAAATTCGTATTCCGAAAAACGTCTAACCAAAGGAAACACCTACATGGATATGGGAAACCTCATGCAACTGGGTGCCCAGTTGTTTCAGAGCCAACTGGATAAAGACCGTGACGGTCAACTGGAAATCACTGAAATCGCTTCTGCCATGATGGGGCTTATGGGCAATAGCCAAGGTCAGTCACAAGCTGGCGGCCTCGGCGGGCTAGTTTCCATGATTGCCGGAATGCAGGGCGGTAATGATTCAGGTCTGGCTTCACTGGCTGCTTCATGGCTAGGTCAGGGAGCCAATGAGCAACCATCTGCGGGTCAACTGTCTCAAATGTTTGGTCAGGACAAAATCGCCGCATTTGCACAGCAACTGGGTATCAGCCAAGAATCGGCACTGAGCGGCTTGCAAGCTGCCGTACCGAATGTTGTAGACAAGGCATCACCTAACGGTTCCCTGGATCTGGGCAGTATGCTGGACGCAGTGGGTGGCGTACAAGGTGCGATCGGGCTGGCAAGCAAGCTGTTCGGGCGTTAAGACTAACCGCTCATCCGATCACATAAAAACCGCCGAAAGGCTAATGCCAATCAGTTAAGCTGGTTGGCATTTTTGTTAGTAGCGTTTGGGTATGTAAAGTCACCGCCGCCTTGTCCTGCTGTAGCAGCCACCACTGACTACCACTGACTTGCGTACACTGCCATTTTCCGACGACCAGCATCCATCCTTTACTACTTTCATGGCATACTTGCAGCATTGGACGCAAACGTCATGCAGCCGCAAGTCTCGACACAGGTTTTCCCTGTACGGCTTGCCATATAACAAAACAAGGTGGCACACCAATGAAACCAGCAGTTTATGTATCCATAGCCATGCTTGGCATCCTGGCAAACATGAATGTTGTCAACGCTGAAATGTACAAGTGGACAGACAAAAACGGTAAAACCCACTACACGGCGACACCGCCTCCTGCTGATGCCCAAGGCAAGAATATTGAAGATGACATCAAGCTATCCACTGGCAAGCTGGGCAACGTCATCCCTAAAAACACCACTAGCGCTGCTGAACCCAAAAGCGACATGGACAAAGCAGCAGAAGAAGGCAAGAAAAGCGAGGAAAAACACCGCGATTTCTGCCAGCAACAATCTGCTGCCCTCAAGCAGATGACCGCCAATGCCCTGATCAAATGGAAAGACGATCAAGGAGAACGCTTCCTTACAGCGGAAGAGAAAACCCAGAAAATGAAAGAGATGGAAAAAAACATCAACAGCATGTGTCGCCCTGAAATGTTCAAGGATTCGCCCGACCGCCAAACCAGTGCTACCGAAAAAGCCATGGATGAACGCCTGTCAGGAGAAAAGGACGAAGGCATCAATGCGGCAAGCACTACCGGTACGGCTAGCAGCGATGCAGGTACAGGCAGCGCCGCTCAGGAAGGAGCAGCCACCAAGTCCATACCCGCTGCCAACTGAGCTGAGGGTTTGCCTATTGATGTGTAGCAGACAACCATAAACCGGCTGAATTTGCGCCTTGTTTGCATTAATATGGATACCTTCTCCAGCATGGTAAAAGGCAGGTGTACCCATGACCCTATGCAGACATCCCGTTTTATGCAGCGTTTTGCTTGGCATGTCCCTGTTGTTGTCTGCCTGCACCTCCTTACCGCTTACCCGAAATGATGCAGAACTCAAACAAGCCTACCTCGCTGCCGTCAAGGATGCGGAGCAAACCGAACCGCATGAAATTTCAACCAAACTGACCGCCATTACCCCCAGTAATCCACGCCTGGTCTGGAAAGGGCAAGACACTCGCAACCCGCAGGTTCGGGTTGCCACCTGGACAAATTACAACGGCTATGATGACAAGATACACCAAACCATGCGCCTTTCCCGCGAGGTATGGGTGACTGCCGTACCTGAATTCAAGGATTTTTGTACTCGCATCCGTGGCGACAAAACCCTGCGGCTGGAACAGTTACTGGGGTTGCCGCCTGCTTCCGGCAAAACCAAAGTCGTGGAAATGTGGGTGAATCCCGCTGACCTGTTCCGCCCCAGTCCCGACCCTGAAATCAGCGACCATGAAGCGGGAGTGGATTTCCCCCAGTCCAGCCGTCTTGCCATCAGTGACAGCCACAAAGCCTGGATCAACCAGCTCAAAAGCGGGTCTTACGGGGAAAAAGGCTATCCGTGGACACGGTTGGGCTACACCTATGACTGGGGGCAACAATCCGGTCACGTCGGCCTGAGCGAATTTGTCATTACCAAGGGCGCTGCTGTCGAAATTGCGGAAGTTGCACCCACAGCCCAATACTGCCAGCCACACTGAGGTTCAGCGCAAGCCTGCCAGATCAAACAACTGCCCGTATTCGCGCATGGCGTAACGATCAGTCATGCCCGCAATGAAATCGGCAATCGCCCGCGCCCTGCCCGCTTCGCCAGTCTCGGCTTCATAACGTTTGGCAAACGCCTGATACTTGGGTGTGAGCAAACGCACATCCTGCATGTAAGCGGCAAACAGCGCCCGTACCACTTGCCGAGCCCGCCAGGTCATGCGGTAGACGGTCGGGTGGAAATACAGGTTTTCGCGCAAAAACTTCTTCAGCACGTTTTTCTGGCTGCGCATGGTCTCACTGTAACGTATCAGCGCGGCAGACTGGGCACGCACCTCTGCCAGTGTTTGCACCCCGGAAGCCAGAATGGCGGCCTGGCTGCTTTCGGTCAGGTCAACCACCATGCGCCCGATCATGCGGCGCAAGGTTTCGCGGATCAGACGCCGCCCTTGCAGATCAGGGTAAGCCTTCAACACAGCCTCGTATTCGGCAGCAAACACCGGCACTTCCTGCAACTGCGCCAGCGTGATCAGACCGGAACGCAAACCGTCCTCAATGTCATGGTTATTGTAGGCAATTTCATCTGCCAGATTGGTAAGCTGCGCCTCCAGCGACGGCTGGGTTTTGTTGAGGAAACGCTCTCCCACATCGCCCAAAGCGGCGGCGTGTTTGACTGCGCAATGCTTGAGGATGCCTTCGCGGGTTTCAAAGGTCAGGTTAATGCCGGGAAAATCAGCATAGCTATCTTCCAGCACATCCACTACCCGCAGCGATTGCAGGTTGTGTTCAAAACCACCGAACGCCTTCATGCAGTCGTTGAGTTCGTCCTGCCCGGCATGACCGAACGGGGTGTGGCCGAGATCGTGGGAAAGGGCAATGGCTTCCGTCAGGTCTTCATTCAGACCCATGCTGCGGGCAACGGAACGGGCAATCTGTGCCACTTCCAGCGAATGGGTCAGGCGGGTACGGTACAGGTCGCCTTCGTGATTGACGAATACCTGGGTCTTGTATTCCAGCCGCCGGAATGCCTTGGAATGGATGATACGGTCGCGGTCACGCTGGAACTCACTGCGGTACTGCGGTGCGGCCTCCGGGTAGCGGCGGCCTTGGCTATGTGCCGGGTCGGCAGCGTAAGGGGCAACGGAATACTGCATCACATCGCCCGGTGCAGCCAGCGGATTTTCAACAAATCAGTAAACATACGGATAGAATCCTTGATCGGGTCTACTTTGGAACCGTCCATGTGTTCCCACTTTACCGCCACTTCCTTGATTTTGAAACCCTGCTTGCGGGCGATGTACAAATGCTCCACATCAAAACCGAAGCCGTAAATGCGTTGTAACAGGGCAATACGCTGGGCTGCCTCGCGCCGGTATGCCTTGAAACCGCACTGGGTATCCTTGATGCCGGGAACCGACAGGGTGCGTACCGCCATATTGAAGATCAGGCTCATTGCATCCCGATACCACGGTTTCTTTTCCACCTCGGAATCTGTCAGCTTGCGTGAACCGATCACCACGTCATAACCCTGGGCAAAATACGGCAGCAGCTTTTCGATTTCCTCAATCGGAGTGGAAAGGTCGGCATCGCTGAACAACACGATCTCGCCGGAAGCCTTGATCATGCCGCGAGCAATGGAAAAGCCCTTGCCGACGTTCTTGATGTTTTCCATCAACTGGCCTTCGTCCTGCTCCTTGGTTTCCTTGCCGTAGATGTCGATGAATTTCACCACCTCGGTCGTCAGGTCGCGGCTGCCATCATCTACCACAATGATTTCGCTGCGATACGGCTGGGCAGACAGGTAATCCTTGACCTTGTAGAGCGAGTCGGCAATGCGGTTTTGCTCGTTGTAGGCCGGGATAATGATGGAAAGGTAAGGTCGTTCGTTATTCATGTTGTGTTGCCTCGGAAGGTTTTGCCACCAGCGCCACGCCCAGCATGATCAGCACAATCCCCGCCGTTTTGCCCAGCGTGAAAGATTCGCCAATCCGGGGCCATAGCACCGCGCCCAGATAGACCAGAATGTACCCCAGGCTCAGCAAGGGGTACGCCACGCTCAGCTCAAAATGACCAAGCACATAAATCCACACCAGCATGGCAATGGCGTAACAGGCAATACCCGCCATCACCCACAGCAGGCCAAACCACTGTTCCACACTGGCATTGCCGTTTTGTAGCGCCGTGAAAAAAACCGTCAGTGCACCCAGTGCCTGCATCCCTGCCTTCATGAACAGTTGCCCCAATGCACCGCATACAATCGAAGTCGCCAGCAATAGCCATTTCATGCCACACCCCCTACCAGCAGCGAAATTCCCAGCATGATCAGGGCAGTACCTAGCCAGCGACGCGGTGGAATAGTTTCGTGGAACAACCAGCGAGCCGCCAGCATCACCACCACATACCCCAGACTGAGCATCGGGTAGGCAATGCTCAGTTCCAGCCTGCCCAGCACCACCAGCCACAGCAGCAAACCCGTACCAAGGAACAGCACACTCAACACAATATTGCGCCTGAACAATAATTGCAGTTTTGGGCCGGTATGGGTGGCAAAATCGTGGGCAGCCAGTTTCTGGAAAATCTGTGCGGCACTGCTGCACCCGATTGACACCAGCAGCAATACGACTACCCACAACGGAACATTCTGGATCATTGGGACTCCTTCGCCTGATAGCGGATGTCGATGTGATGTGCCTGTGCCGTTGCCAGTGCAGGCAGGCGCAGCATCAGGGTATTGGAATTGCTGCGTTGCCAGCCGAAACCGGTTTTGTCAGCCGCAGGCAGCGGTTTGCCATCCACCATCACAGCTTCCACCGTAGCGATTTCTGCCAACACCAATTGGATTTCACGTTGCTGGGGCGCATTGGCATAATCACCCTGGGCAGCTTCGATCCACACTTGCTGACGGGCGGTGTCACGTTGCTGGCGGATGCGGGTGCTACGTACCTTGCCCTGCAAATAGGCGGTGGTTTCACCGTCATCTTCGTACAGGGTGAATTCAGTGGGCTGGCTATGTGGGAAAATCTTCAGTTTCAACAGGGAAGGTTTTTCCATGCTGCCTAGCTTGCGTCCAAAAGCATCGGCACTGTCATTGCCGACCTCCAGCAAGGGAATGATTGCCCCGGCACGGGCATACAGAGGCAAGCGGTAAACCTTGTGCTGGAACAACGGCACGTCTTCCAGCCATTCACCCTGGCTGCTGCGCCATGTGTGGCTGTGGTAATCGAACCATTCACCTTTAGGCAGGTAAACCCGCAAGGTGCGGCTATCCGGGCGGGTTTCGAGTGCTGCCAGCAACTGATCACCAATCAGTTTCTGCCCACCCATACCGCGCAAATTCGGGTCATGCTCATCCGCCAACACGGCCGGGGCAATGATCGGGTCGCCAGTACGGTGGGCGCGGTGTGCCAGCGAATAGTAATACGGCAGCAATTCGTAACGCAGCCGTACATTGGCCAGATTGCTGGCAACATCACCCACTTTGTCTGGCGCGGTCTGGTAGCAATTGCACACATTATCGGCATGTGGACGTAATGGCAGGTCAATCAGCGCAGCAACGGCAAACCAGCGGGTGTATAGCGTGTTGTAATCCTCCGGCTTGCCATCAAACGAGTTGCGGTAAAAACCACCCGCATCCGAACCGAAATAATCCACGCCCGACAAACTCATCTGCATTTGCGCATTCAAATGTGACGCCAGGTTTGACAGCCGTGCCGGAATATCACCTGACCACATACCAGCACCGTAACGCTGCATTCCTGGCCCGCCCGCCCGTGACAGCATGAAAGGGCGTTGCTGGTTGCCATGACGCTGATAGCCATCAAAAATTGAACGATGCCACAACAGGTTATACAGGTTATGCACATCAGCATGACTGGTTTTGCCGGGGGAATAACCGTGGTAAACGCCGTCAGCCGCATAATCCATTGGCTCACCCAAATCCGTCCAATGTCCAAGAATGCCCATCTCCACCAGTGGCTGGCGTTTCCAGTCATGCCAAAATGCCCCGGTTGCCGGGTTGCTCCAGTCGATCATGCCGCCCTTGCCCCACCAGGGTTTTTTCGCCAGATACACCGGCTGCCCATCAGGCTGTTTGACCAGCAAACCCTGCTCATGCAGTCTCTGATGCTCCGGCAACCCTTTGCTGATGTAGGATTCCTCAATCAGCATCAAACCCAGATGCTGTTGCTGAGCCAGGGTTTTGATCTTGTCGGCGGGGTTGGGGAAATGGCTTTCATCCCAGCTTAGCGCCCCCATGCGGCTGTCGTCTGAATCTTCACGGATACCACCGAACCACTGCAAATCCAGCACCATGCCATCCAGCGGGAAACCATTTTTCTGCAAGGACTGGCTAACCCCATCCAGTTCCGCCCAGTCATCATAACCGTATTCGGATACCCACAAACCAAACAGCTTGCGGTTGGGAACCAGTGGCGTACCCACCAGTTGCATGTAACTACGCCGCAAATCGGCTAGTGAATCCCCAAGGCGCACATAGAAACGCAGGTCATCACCACCTTTCACCCCCACCTTGAACGGGTCATCATGAAAATCCCAGTTGTGCGGGTAAGGGTTGTCCAGAAACAGCGCCCACGGGGTCATGTCCTTGCCCAGGGCATACAGGATCGGAAACTGGGTATTACCAACCAGACCGCCTTGCGCATCCACCATCTGGTTGCCGTATTTGCTGCCAGCAACCCGTTTGCCCCGTTGTAACCAGTCACCATCCAGTTTACCGGGGGCGGGATGCGCCTGCCCCAGACCGTAAAGCTGTTCGGTGTTACCCCTGTCCATAGTCAGGGTTAGCCAGCCTTGCTCACCTGTACCGGGGCAAACGCGCGTGACAGCACGTTGCTTACCCTTATCGTACACATCCAGACAGAGTGACGTACTATCCAACGTTAGCTGTACTCGTCCGCTACTGGCGTTTTGTTTGCCTTCCGCCTCCCGCAACTCCATCTGTGCCGGTTTGGTGGCACTGTCCAGCACATAAGGGCTGGCAGGAAACGCTGGCTGGTTGCAGGCATCACCCGTGCGGTAACTGGCTCGCAGCCAACCGGATTCCAGCAACTCTGCATCCAGACATTCCTGCCCGTGGCGGGCACTGAGCATCCCTGCGACAGAGCATTCCGACCACAACAGTAATACAGGCAACAGGTAACAGAGTTTCATGTGGCTTTACCTGAACATGGCATCTTCACTGACAGGAATACGGGGCGGCTGGGTGCTTTTGTACAATTCCAGCACGCCGCTTTTCTGGCGGCTCATCACTTCACTGGTTTGCCAGGGAATTTCGAGTATTTTCTGGTAGCCACGGCTTTGCATCACGCCGCGCAAGTCGTTGTTGGTTTTGGGTTGAATCAGGTTATTAAGGAAAACGTAAGTGAATTTTTTATCCCACAAGGCTTCGACGACATCCTTTTTCTCGAATTTGCCATCCATGTTGTTATCCATCCAGCCCAGTTCCTTGATACGATTTTGTGACAATCTGCCGAAAGCGGCATAGCGCATCAGGTAAGGATCTTCGCTGGCAATAGTCGTGCTCTCGGTCAGTGGCTCAGCTTGGATGGCGTCGATAACCGGGCGGGCATCCGGGTAGCCGTTTTCCATATCACGCAGGAAAGCGTAATTCAGCCCCACCATACCCAGTACCAACATGGTCGCGACAGCTTGCGCCCCCCAACGAAACTGGTATTGCTGCAATACCTGCCACAACAACCATGCCATTGCCGGAATCAGGAACAGCAATGCATATACCAGATGTTTATACAGCGAAATCATGTTCTTGCCCTGCAAGTGATACGCCGCCAGTGGCAGGGCAAATACCAGCAAAGCGAGTAGGATCCCTATGGTACGATCACGCAGGATGCCTCCCTGATGCTGTCGCCACTGCCAACCCAGTGCTGCCATCCATAGCAATAGCGGCAAAGCCAGATACAGGGTTTCAACCCACAAGATGTACGCATGATTGGAATTTGCCCCGTGAGTACCCTTGATCTGGATGTTGTACAAGCCCTGCAACTCCTGCCAGTGCCAGCCGACATAAGTCCCCAGCACCAGTGCCATGCCCAGACCGAACAGCAGCCCCACCAGCGGTGACAACCACACAGCAACCAGTGTCAGCAAGGGCACATACGCCACCACCACGTACTTACTGGTGACAGCCAGTGAACACAGGATGATGGCCGCCAGCAAGGCAAGATAACGCGCCTTGCCCACGTGCTGGCAGGCCAGCAGCAACGGAGCCAGTGACAAACTGAAAAACGCCAGGGCAATGATGTCGTAAGTGGCAAACTTGCTGATGAAAATATGTGCTGCCTGCATCGCCAGCAGTGCCACACCCAGCCAGGCAATTGCAACCGACTGGAACAATTGGCGCACGAAAAAATACACCCCAACCAGCGACAACAGGCCAAACAAACCTGCCACTGCCCGCGCCCCCGGCAAACCAGCGACAGCCTCCCCCAGCCCAAGGATGTACCAGTTCAAATTGGAACCAAAAATATAGCCATAGGTTGACCATTCCTTGCCTGCCAGCAATTGCTTGCCGACAAACAGGTAATCGTATTCGTCGATATGTCCGCCATTGAAATGCAACAAGAGACGCATCAAGGCAGAAAACAGCAGACCACCGGCAATGGCGGCGAGAAACAGGTACGGTATCGCAGCAGATCTGGCTGGGGTTGCCACAGGCGTTCTCCCTTGCATTATTGTTGTATGCGTAACGGGTTCAGGCAGTACCGTATGGCGGTACGCTCTTGCTTACAGTCATACTAATCAATAGCATTGATGAACGCGATATAAAAACTGATAAATGGCGGTACTCCATGAGAACAGAAACCCTGCAAGCCCCTCCTTCATTCGCCAGCAGCATCCCCGCAAGCTGGGCATACCCGGAAACTGGTGCAACACGTGACCTGCGCCTAGACTTTATGCGTGGCTTTGTGATTCCACTATTGTTTGCCAGCCACTTCGAGTTTTTTTCCCTGCTGATGTTTATTGGCTGGGAACGGATTGGGATGGTGTCAACCGCCGAGATTTTCGTCATCCTGTCCGGCATTGTGGTCGGGATGGTGTACGGCAAGAAAGTCAAACGCGATGGCTTATCCGCGACCATGCCGGGGCTGATACAACGTTCGGTGGATTTGTACCGCATCAGTGTGGTGATGATCTTGCTGGTGGCGGCAATCCGCTATGTACCGTGGATCGACAGCACAGTCATTACCACTTTTTACGATGCGCCCATCAACCAGACCTACCAGCTTTATCCGCCCCTGGATACCAATTTGTCGACCCTGATCAGCAAGGCGTTGCTGCTACAAATCGGCCCGCATCAGTTTCAGGTGATTGGCATGTATGTGGTGATGTTCATCCTGATTACACCCTTGGTGTTTTTCATGTTGAGCAAACAACGGGTGGGACTGCTGCTAGGGATTAGTTGGGTGGTGTATGCCATCCATTATGGTGCGCCATTCCAGTCCTTGCGTCCAACCGGTGCGCAATTTGAATACGCTTTCCCGATCATGGCCTGGCAGTTGATCTACGTACACGGTATTGTGGTCGGGTATTACAAACAGGAAGTTGTGGCCTTTTTCCGCACTGCGTGGGGCAAATGGTTGATTATGGCGAGTGTATTGCTATCGTTAGGGTTTATCTTTCTGACATGGAATCATCCATTACCCCACATTTCTCAGTGGATTACCTTGAACATGATTCCGGCGGAAACATTCAATTACCTTAATAGCGAGTATTTTGCCAAAAACAAGATTGGTATTGGGCGCTTGTTGAATGTAGTGGTGTTGTTCATCAGCATTTATGCACTGCTAACCGTGTGCTGGCGACCACTTAACCGTGCTTTGGGGTGGTTTTTCATTCCGTTGGGGCAGGCATCGCTGTATGTGTTTTTCATCCACGTGTTCCTGCTGCTGGCGATCATGAATACACCACTACCGGGGTACAACGATTTTGGGGTAAACACCGCTGTTCATGCCGGGTTATTGGCACTGGTGTGGGTAATGGTGAAAAAGGAGTTTTTGTTCCGGTGGATTCCGCATTGAGGAATTTGTTGGGGCGGGACTGAAAAAATCGTGCGGGGGATGTGGGCGCACCCCCCGCAAACCCCATCCTTGGGATATTAGCGACATCCTGTCACTCAACTTGGGGTGCTTGTATTCTCACACAACCTTAACGAAAAATGAATAGAAAAATGAATGCAAACTGAACTTGTTTTAACCAATCCACTCAAATTCAAAGCAAATTCTCTGTTTACAGTTCGCCTGTGTTTGCGTAATGTCAGCATAAAACACCCTAACCACCGACACAGGAAGCAATAATGAAAACACCTACCAAACTCGTCTTGCTTGCGACCATACTTCTGCTCCCCCTGCAATCAGCCTCCGCTGCCAGCTTCGATTGTAGCAAAGCCAAAAGCTGGTCAGAAAAGACCATCTGCAATACCAAACAACTGTCCAGCCTGGATGATTTGCTGGCTGTTTCCTACAAAAAAGCCCTAACTGCCGCTTCAGAAACCACTGCATTGAAAGCCTCCCAAAAAGAATGGCTAGCGGAGCGTGATACCTGCACAGATGTTGACTGCCTCAAGGAAACCTACACCTCACGCATTGCCGAGCTGAACGACATCATCGCCAACGCAACCGATACCAGCAGCGACAACAACGGCTGGTACAAATCCAGTGCCCAACCCAGTCTGGTAGTGCGTGATTCCCCCGATGTCACAGGCAAAAAGCTGGGTAATGTTCCCCCCGGCGGCAAAGTCAAGGTACTAGCTAACACTGGCAAAAACGATTCCATTGGTGGGCGCAGTGGCACCTGGGTCAAAATCGAATGGCAGGGTAAGAGCGCTTATGCTTTCGATGCCTTTCTGGAAAAACTTGCCAGTCAGGATGCACAGCCAGCCCAACCCAAACAGTCAAGTGGCAACACCCGCACTATCGAAGGCGTCATCAGTAGCTATGAATGCGGTGACAACTGCTATCTGACTATTACAGACAAACGTGGCGAAGACCACTCCGGCTTGTGTGCCGCCGATTTGTGTACCCCGTGGAACGATGTAGCAGCAATGCCTGGTAGCTTTAAAAACCGCAAGGTCAAAGCGAGCATTGGTACTGGTACTCAGTACGACGGAGCGGGCAATGTCATGGGCGAAATGGATGCTTTTGAAAGCATCACTTTGCTGAACTAATATCACCACAGTTAACGTCAAAAATGAGAGAGGAGAGACCATGGAACGCCGTTCATTTTTCAAGAAAGCTGCGGTCAGCGCCGCAGCTCTGACCGTAGCCACCCCTGCCCTGCTGGTTGCTGAAGAACAGGCAAAATCTGCCGATCTGCCCGCCGTTAGCTGGCGTCTGACTTCCAGTTTCCCCAAATCGCTCGACACCATTTTTGGTGCATCAGATGTCCTCGCCGCTGCACTCGCCAAAATTACGCAAGGTAAATTCACCGTCAAAGTATTCGCCGCAGGTGAAATCGTCCCCGGCCTGCAAGTGCTGGATGCAGTGCAAAATGGTACGGTGGAAGCGGGTCATACTGCATCCTATTACTACTTCGGCAAAAATGCTGCGCTGGCGTTTGATTGCGCAGTCCCCTTCGGTCTCACCTCCCGCCAGCAAACGGCGTGGATGCTGCATGGCAACGGCATGAAACTGATGCGCGAACTGTTCGCCGAATACAACGTGGTCAACTTCATGGGCGGCAATACCGGCGTGCAGATGGGCGGCTGGTTCAACAAGGAAATCAACACAGTCAAAGATCTGGAAGGTTTGAAATTCCGTGTCGGTGGCTTCGCTGGCAAAGTCCTGAGCAAACTCGGTGTTGTCCCGCAGCAATTGCCAGGCGGCGAAATCTACCCTGCGATGGAAAAAGGCACGATTGACGCTGCCGAGTGGGTTGGCCCTTACGACGACGAAAAACTGGGTTTCGCCAAGATCGTCAAGAATTACTACACCCCCGGCTGGTGGGAAGCAGGCCCGCAGCTTTCCTTCTACGTCAACAAGGAACAATGGGAAAAACTGCCGGATGCTTACAAAGCGGCATGGGAAGCGGCTTGCCAACTGGCACACAACGACATGCAAGCCAAGTACGACGCACTCAACCCGCAGGCACTCGCCAATCTGGTGGGCAGCGGGGTGAAATTGCGCTCCTTCAACGAGGAAATCATGGAAGCCTGCTTCAAGGCTACGCTGGAAACCTTCGAGGAAGAAGCCAAGGCCAACGAAAAATTCAAGAAAATCTATGAAGACTGGAAAGTATTCCGCAACAACCAAGCGCAATGGTTTGGGGTAGCGGAACAGTCTTACGCCAAGTTTGCGTTTGGCAAGAAGTTGTAAGTTTATGGGAATGCCTACCTTCGCCCTACCCCTCACCCCCCAACCCCCTCTCCCTCAAGGGGCGAGGGGGAGCAAGAAACCTATTCTCTTAGCCCCTCTCCCCTTGAGGGACGCCCCCTCAGGGGGCTGGGTGCGGGGTTGGGGTGAGGGGTACTCTTCATGCTACTAAAATTCTCCCACGCCATTGACACCCTCAATGGCTGGTTCGGGCGGCTGGCCAACGTGCTGATCCTGCTGGCCTGCGTGGTCAGTGCGGGCAATGCCCTGTTGCGCTATGGCCTTGATCTCAGCGATAACTGGCCACTGGAGTTGCAGTGGTATCTGTTCGGCGCGGCAGTCATGCTGGGCACGTCTTACACGCTGGCGCAGAACGGGCATGTGAGGGTGGACATTGTTTACGGCAATGTTTCCGAGCGCACCCGGTTGTGGATCGACATCATCGGCCTGCTGCTGTTCCTGTTGCCTGCCTGTACGCTGTTTGCGTGGCTGTCGTGGAAGACGCTGTTCCTGCCATCGTGGGAAATCCTGGAACATTCCAGCAACGCCGGGGGGCTACCGCGTTACCCGATCAAGTTCATTTTGCCGCTGGGCTTTTTCCTGCTGGTGCTGCAAGGCTTGTCGGAACTGATTAAACGCCTTGCCGCCCTGCATGGCGACATCCAGCTTGACACCCATTACGAGAGGCCGGAGCAATGATAACCCTGGACATAATGCCGCCGCTGATGTTCGCAGGGCTGGTGCTGTTCATGCTGTTCGGCTTCCCGGTGGCGTTTTCACTGATGGCGGTGGGGCTGTTCTTTGGCTTCATTTCGATTGAAATGGGCTTTTTTACGCTGGAGTTTTTGCAGGCCATCCCGCAGCGGATTTTTGGTAGCGTGATCGCCAATGAATTGTTGCTGGCGATACCGTTTTTCACCTTCATGGGTGCAGTACTGGAACGTAGCCGTCTGGCAGAGGATATGCTCGATTCGATGGGGCAGTTGTTCGGGCGGATGCGTGGGGGCTTGGGCTATTCGGTGATTCTGGTCAGCTTTGTGCTAGGGGCAATTACCGGCACGGTGGCAGCGCAGGTGATTGCAATGGCGATGATTTCGCTCCCCGTTATGATGCGTTATGGCTATAACATGCGCTACACCACCGGGGTACTGGCTGCTTCCGGGACGATTGCGCAGATTGTGCCGCCCTCCTTGGTACTGATCATCCTCGCCGACCAGTTGAAAACGCCGACGGCTAGCGCGGATGTGGGCACGATGTATCTGGCGGCATGGATTCCCGCCGCCCTCCAGATCAGCCTGTTCCTGTTGTACACCTTTTTCCTGACCCGCATCCGCCCGGACTGGCTGCCGGGGATACCGGAAGACAAGATCGAACTGAAAGGCGCGGCCTTGTGGAAGAAAGCCTTGCGCGGAATTATCCCTACCGCCGTGCTGATTTTTCTGGTGCTGGGGACGATCATGCTGGGGATTGCCACCCCGACTGAATCGGGTGCAATGGGCGCGATGGGTGCAGTGTTGCTGGCATTCCTGCGCCGCCAACAACTGGGCGGTACAGCAGAATGGGCAAGCCTGATCAAGCAGGCGTACAAGAATACGGCGCGTATCACCTCGATGGTGGTGTTCATCCTGATTGGGGCGACCACGTTTTCGGTGGTGTTCCAGGGCGTGGATGGCGGGCATTGGGTGGAAAGCCTGTTTAGTGACTTGCCCGGTGGCTGGGTCAGCTTCCTGATCATCGTCAACCTGTTCATTTTCTTTTTGGCGTTTTTCCTCGATTTCTTTGAGATCGTGTTCATCCTCGTACCGTTACTGGCTCCGGTGGCGCAGAAAATCCTCACCCCGGAACTGGAAGCGATGGGCTTTAGTGGTGCGGATGCTGCGACCGCCGCGCTGGTGTGGTTTGGCATTACCTTGAGCATCAATATCCAGACCTCGTTCATGCACCCGCCGTTCGGGTTTGCGCTGTTCTATTTGCGCGGGGTTGCGCCGAAAGAGGTGAAAAGCAGCGACATTTACTGGGGAGCAGTGCCCTGGGTGGTGTTGCAGATGATCATGACGGTGATCGTGATGTTCTCGCCGGGGCTGGTGACGGCCTTGCTGGACAAGGGTCATGCACAGGTGCAACAGGGGCAGGAGTTGAACTTCACTATTGAAAACGGCAAACCGGCAACAAGTCCGGGCAGTGGGGACATTCCGTTCCAACTGGATGGGCAGGCTCCCGCCAAACCGCAGGAACCTGCCAAATCACCAAGTGGCGAAATCCAGTTTCAACTGGACAAGTGATTACTCACCAAGCAAGGGGACGGGAGACACGATCATCCCGTCCTCATCCGAATACAGATACTGCCCCGGTGTAAACGTGACATCATGGAAACGTACCACTTCATTGCGCAAACCCACGCCACGCTTGACGCTCTTCAGCGGCAAAGTGCCGAGGGCTTTTACGCCAATATCCATCAGGCCGATGTCCACGGAATCGCGGATCAGACCGTAAACGACGATGCCATTCCAGCCGTTTTTCACCGCTTTTTCGGCGAGCATATCGCCCAGCAGGGCGCAACGGGTAGAACCACCGCCATCCACCACCAGCACTTTGCCCTTGCCATCTTCGGCAACCAGTTCGCGTACCAGTGAGTTGTCTTCGTAAATCTTGATGGTAACGATTTCGCCAGAAAATTTGCTGCGACCACCGTAGTTGTTGAAACCCGGCTGTACCACTTGCAGTGGCTTGTCTTCGTTGGCGTCGAGCAGGTCGGCTGTTTTGAAATCTGTCATGAGGAATGCTCCTTCGGAGTACCCCTCACCCCAACCCCTCTCCCTCAAGGGGAGAGGGGCTAAGAAAGAAGAGGGGTAAGAAAATAGATTTCCTGTCCCCCCTCTCCCCTTGAGGGAGAGGGGGTTAGGGGGTGAGGGGGTTCTTAGTGGAACTGCTCTTCTTCAGTAGAACCGGTCAGTGCAGTTACGGAAGAAGCGCCACCCTGGATGACCGTGGTAACGTCGTCGAAGTAACCAACGCCAACTTCCTGCTGGTGAGAGACGAAGGTGTAACCTTTGTCACGCGCAGCGAATTCTGGCTCTTGTACCATTTCGACGTAGTGCTTCATGCCTTCGCCGCGAGCGTAAGCGTGCGCGAACTGGAAGGTGTTGTACCAGTTGACGTGGATACCTGCCAGGGTGATGAACTGGTACTTGTAGCCCAGTGCGGACAGCTCTTCTTGGAAGGAAGCGATCTGGCTGTCAGACAGGTTCTTCTTCCAGTTGAAGGAAGGTGAGCAGTTGTAAGACAGCAACTGACCAGGGCACGCCGCTTGTACTGCCTGAGCGAATTCACGCGCGAAGCCGATGTCAGGTGTGCCGGTTTCACACCAAACCAGATCTGCGTAAGGCGCGTAAGCGATACCACGGCTGATGGCCTGTTCCAGACCGTTCTTGACGCGGTAGAAACCTTCAGCAGTACGCTCGCCAGTCAGGAATGCCTTGTCGTTGGCGTCGTGGTCGGAAGTCAGCAGGTTGGCTGCTTCAGCGTCAGTACGTGCCAGAACGATGGTAGGAACGCCCATCACGTCAGCAGCGAAACGTGCTGCAATCAGCTTCTCAACCGCTTCGTTGGTTGGAACCAGCACTTTACCGCCCATGTGACCGCACTTTTTCACCGCAGCCAACTGGTCTTCAAAGTGAACGCCCGCAGCACCAGCAACGATCATGCTTTTCATCAGTTCAAAAGCGTTCAGGACGCCACCGAAACCGGCTTCAGCATCCGCCACGATTGGCAGGAAGTAGTCGATGAAGTTTTCGTCGCCTGGATTAATGCCTTTAGCCCACTGAATTTCATCCGCACGCTGGAAAGTGTTATTGATGCGACGCACCATAGTAGGTACGGAGTTATACGCATACAGGGACTGGTCAGGGTACATGGTTTCAGAGGTGTTGCCGTCAGCAGCAACCTGCCAGCCGGACAGGTAAACCGCTTCCAAGCCCGCTTTGGCTTGCTGCATGGCTTGACCCGCAGTGATAGCACCAAAAGCATTGACGTAGCCTTTTTTAGCACCGCCATTAACTTTTTCCCACAGTTTTTCTGCACCACGCTTAGCCAGAGTATATTCAGGCTGGAGAGAGCCGCGCAGACGCACGACGTCTTCTGCGGTGTAGCCGCGCTTGACGTTTGCCCAACGTGGGTTTTCTGCCCAGTCTTTTTTCAGTGCTGCAATTTGCGCTTCACGAGTCATAGTCATGTAAAAGTCTCCTCAGAGTCTGATGAAGTGAACGAAACCGGTAAAAATTTTCCAGGCTAACACCTGCGGGCAGTACAATTGCACTACCCTTCCTCCTCGTGTCCGCTTTTGCGAATCTCTCAATTATGTGTCAACAATTCTTGCGATTGATGGTCGCCCGATGTTATGTGACAGTTAAAGTGTCGACAATAAAATTAATTCAATCCTGACCATTGATCAGGCCAATAATGCGACCCGTTTCAAGCTGCCGCTTCAGCCTGTTCCTCTGCCTCGACCAGTTTAAGCGTCGATAGAGTATGAGCGCGGATATGCTGTAACAACTCCACGTCTTTGATTAATGATTGACCATAAGATGGAATCATCTGCTTGAGTTTTGCTTGCCACGCAGGGGAAGCCATGTCAGCAACAAAGCATTTTTCCAACACCTGCAACATGGCTGTCACCGTAACAGAAGCCCCCGGTGAAGCACCCAGCAGCGCCGCAATAGTGCCATCTTTTGCAGCCAGTACTTCAGTACCGAATTCCAGCTTGCCACCTTTTTGCGGGTCTTTCTTGATGATCTGCACGCGCTGACCAGCCGTTGCCAGTGTCCAGTCGTCATTATTGGCATTGGGGAAATATTCACGCAAGGCATTCATGCGTGACGTGTGGGTTTGCAGTACCTCGGTGATCAGGTAACGGATCAAATCCATGCTGCCCATACCCACTTTCAACATCGGCCACAAGTTATTCAGCCGGATGCTACCAAACAGGTCTGTAAAAGAACCCTGTTTGAGGAATTTGGTAGTAAAACCGGCAAACGGCCCAAACAGCAGGGCATTTTCACCATCAATGACGCGCGTATCCAGATGCGGCACCGACATGGGCGGAGCACCGATAGAGGCTTTGCCGTAAACCTTGGCGAAATGCTGGCGCACAATCTCGGGCTTTTTGCATACCAGCCACTGACCACTGACCGGAAAACCGCCATAGCCTTTGCCTTCAGGAATTCCTGACATCTGCAACAGGGGCAACGCACCGCCACCCGCACCCAGAAAAACAAACCGGGCAGAGAAACTGACAGAATCAAAAATACTGTTTGTACTGGTAGCACGGACATACCAGCGTCCATCAGGCTGTTTCTTGATGGCGCTAACATCGTGACCAGCCAGCAATTCAAAGTCACTAAAGGCTTGCAGGCTGCCAACCATACTGCGGGTCAGGGAACCAAAGTTAATGTCGGAACCATGCATTACCCGTGTTCCAGCAACCTTTTGCGCAGGATCACGCCCATCCATAACCAAAGGCATCCATTCACGCAAAACTGCCGGATCTTCGCTGTATTCCATCCCGTCGAACATGTGATGTTGCCCGATGGCTGCAAAGCGTTTGCGCAAGAATTCAACGTTTTTGTCGCCCCAGACAAAACTTAGGTGAGGTGTCGGGTTAATAAAGGAAGAGGGTTCAGGCAATGCGCCCTGCTCGACAAGGTAAGACCAGAATTGCAGGGTACGCTCAAAGGATTCATTGATTGCAAACGCCTTGCTGGCATCAACGGTTCCGTCCGGTTTTTCCGGGGTATAGTTCAGTTCGCAATAGGCAGCATGACCAGTACCGGCATTATTCCAGCCACTGGTACTTTCCATGGCAACGTCCTCCAGACGCTCAACCATTACCATCGACAGGGAAGGATTCAACTGTTTGAGCAACACACCCAAGGTTGCACTCATTGTCCCCGCGCCCACCAGCAAAACATCAACCTGCTTCGTAGCCATACTTACCTTCAACACCCAAGATGACGGAGACACAGATGATAAAACGGGAAAGCAGCTAATTTCCACTCAAAAAATGATTATTTTTTGCACAATTGTCGACAATGCTGCAACGCAAACAGGCTCCAAGCCTTATAAAATGCGGCATTGCAGCATTTTTGGCAAATGGAAATTTTCTTTCCAGCTCGCACAAGTAGGCACACAATCAGTAGCTGAACAAGCTAGCCAGGCATTGATAGAATACTGATCCACAATGGGTATTGTCGACAATATAAATTCTGTGTTGCGCTAGTGCAGGCATAAAAAAAGCGGAGACTAGCCCCGCTTCACTCTCCTCCTATCAAATTCTTTTGCTCAGAATTCTACGCTGTATGCAACACCGACAGCATTCTGATCCATACTCAAATCAAACAAGTCCGAGCCTTGAACCAAATCTTTATTGCTGCCTTTAACTGTATTATCAAAAGCATGAACATAAGATGCTATGAGTTTAGACTTAGATGATAGCTTCACTTCTGTACCAAGGGAAACATGATTTTCAACTACAGCAGGAGCCAAAACACCAGCAGTTGTATCTTCAGAGCCGACAGGAGATTTACCCCGATTTACACCTGCCATGATCGCAACTTTATCTGTAACTTTGTGCTTTACACCTAACTTATAAACGGTTTGATTATCCCAACCAAAAGCATCCTTGACAGCATCAATCTTAGCATAATCAATACGCTGAATATCAGCAGCCACCAATGTTTTAGGCGTAGCTTGCCATGCAACCCCTACTGTAGTAGCGGCAGGAACATCAAGTGATTTATGCCCCCCAAAAGTATAAGTATCGAAATCCCCCATTGCCACCTTGGTTCTATGTGAAACACCTGCAGTAACACTAGGAGATATTTTACCTTGCCAACCTACAGTTGCACCTAAACCAGTAGAGTCCTCATAATTGTAAGCATGTCCCGGAAAAGTAAAACCTGGGTTAACTTTTATCTTATGTCTAACCAAGTTGGCAGATATACCGACTGCATTATTCTCATTGATCTTATAAGAAATTGTTGGAGATACAAATAATTGCTGATAGTCTACCCCTGCTTCAGAACCAATGCTTGCACCTGCGGGGAGCGCACCAGGAAATGTCAAGGGAATAGCGAAAGGATTAGCTTTTTCATAAGACGTATTCATTCCACCATTGCCATAAACAACAACACCGGCGGAAACTTTTTCATTAATTTGTTTCTTATATCCAGCTTCAGGAATAAAAAAGGTATCTTTTCCATTTCCATCATACTCAGTATCAGCGGGCATACCTACGGCTGTCCCATTAAACTCAGCTTTCCGGCTTGGCATAAATACCTCTACACCAACATCATATCCATCGCGGATAAAGGCTCCTGACGCAGGGTTAGTTCCCATGCTCATCGTATTGGCAGCATAACCAGCACCTGCCCCACCCATTGCACGGTGTTCCATACCTACGCCAGTAGGTGCCAAACCATTGGTTGCAAAAGCAGCTTGAGAACCGAGAGCAAGCAAAATAGATGATGCCAGCAAGGTTTTGTTGATTGCGCGACGCATGTAACTCCTCCAGAACGATTTTGTCGTAAATTTATCAATCTTTGTTGCAGAATAGTGACAGAGCATCATTGAGCTGTCAAATGGTTATTATTGACCTCCTCAATGATCATTCAGAATATTCGGATATAATAAAATTAGCGATTCGTTATATTACAGCAATAGCGCCTCAACTTTCAGCAGGTCTTCCTCCGTATCTACCCCAGCCCCTGGCACTTGCATTGCCATATCCACATGAATTTTGTAGCCATAGGATAGTGCCCGCAGTTGTTCCAGCTTTTCCAGTTGTTCCGGCAGCGTTGGTGTCAATCCGGCAAATGCCTTAAGGAAACTTGCCCGATAGGCATACATGCCGATATGCCGCAAGGCATAGTCCCGCACTGCCATGCCCGCATCGCGCTGGAACGGAATTAGGGCACGGCTGAAATACAACGCCATGCCCGTTTCATCCCGCACGACCTTGACGACATTCGGATTCACAAAATCAGCTTCATCCGCAATCGGTGTAGCCAACGTGGCAATACCCGCCTGCGGAAAACGAGCCAGATTACGCGCCAACTGATGCAAATTGGCAACTGGCGTCAGGGGCTCGTCACCTTGCAGGTTGACCACAATGGTGTCATCTGCCCAGCCCTGTTGTTGCACCACTTCTGCCAGCCGGTCACTGCCGGTTTCATGGGTGGAAGCCGTCATCGCAACCTGCGCCCCGAAACCCGCACAGACAGCACGGATGCGTTCATCGTCTGTCGCCACCAGCACAGTGGCGAACCCCGCTTCCAGTGCCCGTTCATGCACATGCTGGATCAAGGGTTTGCCTGCCAGCAGACGCAAGGGTTTGCCCGGCAAACGGGAAGAACCGTAGCGGGCAGGAATCACCAGAACCGTATTCATTCAGCCAGTTGCTCCACCTCTTCCTGGGTCAAAGGGCGGGCTTCCTCTTCCAACATGACCGGAATGTTGTCGCGGATCGGATAAGCCAGACGTGCCGATTTAGAAATCAGTTCCTGTTTGGCCTTGTCATAAATCAGCGGCCCTTTGGTCACGGGGCAAGCCAGAATTTCCAGCAATTTCTTGTCCATGATGAAATCCTTGTAAATGTGTCAGCAATGTTTGGGTCAATTCGGCATCCAGCGCAGCCTCAACTGGCAAATACCAGCAATGGCGATTGGCGAATGGGCGGCATTTTACCGCATCTTTCTCTGTCATCAGGATAGGCCGGGTATCCCCGAAATGCAGCTCCTTGCCGGAAAAAGCATGATGATCTGGGTAAATACAGGGCTCAACCTGCAAACCAGCCTGTTCCAGAGTGTGGATGAAACGTTGTGGATTACCGATTCCCGTCACAACTCGCACACTTTGCCCTGTCAGAGTCTGTAATGGCTTGCGCTCACCCGTGGCGAGATTAACCAGCGTATCGCCCCGCATGTGCATGTTTTCACCATTGATCGCCACAACATCACAGGCTGACAGACGGCTGAGCGATTCACGTAATGGTCCGGCAGGCAGGCACAAGCCATTGCCAAAACGCCGTTGCCCATCCACCACGCAGATTTCCAGATCACGCCCCATGCGGTAATGTTGCAAACCGTCATCAGCAACGATGATGTTGCAGGCATACTGGTCAAGAAGCCGGGAAATGGCTTGATTACGGTCTTTGCCAATTACCAAAGAGACATTGGTGCGTTGAACGATCAGCAAAGGTTCATCACCAACTTCACTGGCGGAAGCATTGGCAGAAACATCGCGCCATCCCCCCTTGTCCAAGGTTACGCCATATCCCCGGCTTACCACCCCCGGTTTGAAACCCATCGCCCGCAAGTGTTCCACCAACCAGATCACCAGCGGTGTCTTGCCAGTGCCACCGACGGAAATGTTGCCCACCACAATCACCGGAACAGCATGTTTAACCTGTTTACGTCGTTGCAACTGGCGGTTCAGAGCACTCAGCAGACAGAAAACGCCGGTCAATGGCAACAGCAGGTATTTGCCCAGCCAGCCATCGCCGTACCAGACATTCAGCAACCAGCGTTCAAGTGCTTGCTTCATCATGGAATTGTAGCGCGTGCAGTCGTGCGTACTGACCATTCTGCACCAACAGGTCGGCATGTTTGCCGGATTCGATGATTTCCCCATCCTGCATGACCAGAATCCGGTCAGCATTTTCAATGGTGGAAAGACGGTGGGCTATCATGAAGGTGGTACGATTTTCCAGCAAACGGTCAAGCGCCGCCTGAATATGACGTTCGGATTCAGTATCCAGTGCAGAGGTAGCCTCATCCAGAATCAGGATTTGCGCAGAAGAGAGGATGGCGCGGGCAATCGACAGGCGCTGGCGTTGCCCACCTGACAACATCACGCCGTTGTCACCAATCAGCGTATCAAACCCTTGTGGCAGTTTTTCGATGAATTCCAAGGCATGGGCAGCTTCAGCCGCAGCGCGGATACGTTCTTCCTGCATCCCGCGCATGTCACCATAGGCAATGTTGTTACGTACTGAATCATTGAACAGCACAATATCCTGCCCCACATAAGCGAGATGGCTGCGTAAATCACGCAGACGAATGTCCTGCAACAGCACACCATCCAGCCGGATTTCGCCAGTTTGCACATCATGGAAACGTGGCAACAAGTTCACCAGCGTGGTCTTGCCACTGCCTGATTTGCCCACCAGCGCGATTTTCTCACCCGGCTTGACCTTCAGGTTGATGTTGCGTAGCACAGTCTTGTCGGTTTCCGGGTAAACGAATGCCACATCGCGGAATTCGACTTCACCCCGGCACTGTTGCAGTACTTGCGTCCCGTTGTCACGCTCGGTCTGGCTGTCCAGCAATTCAAAAATGCCTTCACCGGCAGCAATCGCGGTTTGCAATTGTGCATTCAGTTGTGTGAGGTTGCGGATCGGGGTCAGCATCAGGATCATCGACATGATGAAAGACATGAACGTACCGGGAGACAGGGTTTCCAGTGTCGATTGACGGGTTGCAATATACACCATTGCCGCCAGTGCCACTGCCACCATGAATTGCACCAACGGGGTACTGAGCAACTCCGTCACCATGCGTTTCATTTGCAGATTGATGTTGTCCTCATTGGCTGCCGAGAATCGCTGCGACTCGTACTGCTCGCCGTTGAAAATCCGCACCACTTTGTAACCACGGATCATTTCATTGGCAATCTGTGTCACCTGCCCCACTGAATCCTGTACCTTGTGGCTTAAACGGCGCAAACGGCGGGTGGCATACACCACAACCACGGTAATCAGTGGGGCAATCACCAGCGTTGCCAGCGTCAGTTGCCAACTCTGATAAAACATCAGCGCCAGCAAACCGATAATGGTGACGGAATCCTGCACCAGAGACGTGATACCCCGAATACTGGCATTGGCGACCTGATCAATATAGTAACTGACGTAAGCCAGCAACTTGCCAGAAGACGTATTCTCAAAAAACCGTACCGGCATCCGCAACAGGTGGGCAAACACCTGATCACGCAGGGTTTTGGTCACTTGTCTTCCCACCAGCCCGATGTAATAACCCGACACGAACATAGCAGCGCCACGCAACAGGAAAATCCCCAAAATGCCCAGCGGCAACCATGCAATCACCGCCTGATCACGTTGCAGGATCGCCTTATCCAGCAATGGCCCCAGAATCCACGCAAACAGCGGCTGGGTAATGGCACTGACAATCAGCCCTACGATAGCCAGCAACAGGTAATGCCCATACGTCAGCGAATAACCAATCAGCCGTCGGTAAACCTGCAAGCCAGTCGTGCGGGGTATGTTCATCCTATTCCTGTGGTTTGCGGCTTGACTGTGATGTCGCCAGCGAGAAATTGGTCAGACCCAAGCGCCCGGCAATATCCATCGCCGTAACAACCGCCTGATAATCGACATTAGCATCAGCGGAAATCACCAACGGTGGCGTATTGTTGCCCAAATCTTCCAGCGTCTGGCTCATGGCCTGAAACAGGGTTTCCGGTTGGTTGTTCAGCACTTCGCGCCCATTGATGTAATAACGCCCCTGCCCGTCGATCAACAGTTCCAGCTTGTCCTGCACAGCCGTCGACGCTGTATTGCTGGCAGTCGGCAGTTCAATCTTGAGTTCGGCATTTTTGTCAAAGGTGGTTGTTACCATGAAAAAAATTAGCAACATGAACACCACATCAATCAGTGATGTCAGGTCAACACCACTGTGGGTACGTTCGCGGGTACGGAATTTCATGCAGGCCGCCCTCCACGTGCAGGAGGTGTTCCCGCAGCCGGAGCAGGACGTTGCTGAGCTGTGCTAGCTGCCACAGCCGGGGCAGGACGTGCCGCAGCACCCGCAGGCATGGCGGGCATGGTTTTACGGTTGGAATTAGCAATCTCGATCAGACGCAGGGCTTCACGTTCCATGGTTGCCACATAGCCATCCACCTTAGCCTTGAAATAGCGCTCAAACACCAGTGTGATGATGGCGATCAGCAAACCCGCCACGGTGGTAATCAGGGCTTCGGAAATCCCCCCAGCCATTTGCTGCGGGTTGCCGACTCCGGCGGCATTGATAGCACTGAAAACACCTATCATGCCCAACACGGTTCCCAACAGACCCATCATTGGTGCAATCGTCACCACCGTGCCCAACGCTGGCAGATAACGTTCCAGTTCCTGCACCGCGTGTCGCCCGGCTTCCTCGACATTTTCCTTCATGATGTGGCGCGGCAGTTCACGGCTTTCCAGCCCGGTCGCCAACACCCGCCCCATCAGGGAACTGTTGCGCAATTCATCGACCTGTGCATCCTGCAACTTACTACTACCGGCCAGTTTGCGGGCGCGTTCAATATCTTCGGCGGGCACAACCTTGCCCACACGCAGCGACATGAAACGTTCGATGATAATAGCTACTGCAATGACCGAACTCAGGATCAGGGGAAACATCATGATCCCGCCAGACTTGATTAATTCAAACATACCTATTCATGCCTCATTTTTATATGATTTAGCCCGTGAGTGTATGATGGTGATTTACCACAAGGAACAAACGCAGAAAAGCATAGCATCATACAATGATGCTTGCCCACAACAAAAAGACTTCAGCGTTTGTAGAGATGCGGTGCTTTGGCCTTGTTTGCCATCAGGCCGGAACGCCCCGGTTTGCCCGCAAAGGGCGACTGGTAAACCGCAGAAACCCGCCCGCCTGCTTTGGATACTTTACCGCCCGTTGTGGTCACGGCAGGCAAGGCAACCGCCTGTCCACTCAAACGGTTATACACGGTCAGCACTCGCCGGACATAATGCTGGGTTTCATTGTAGGGGGGAATTCCCTGATACTTGTCGACAGCCCCTTCCCCAGCATTGTAAGCCGCAATCGCCTTATACAAGTCGCCGTTATAACGTTGCATCAACCAGCTCAGGTAGCGGGTTCCGGCATGAATATTCTGGGTACTGTTGAAAGAATCCTCCACACCAAAGCGGGCCGCCGTTGCCGGGATCAATTGCATCAAGCCCTGCGCCCCCTTGGGTGACACGGCAGTGTTGTTGTAACAAGATTCAACCGCGATCACCGCCTTGATCATCGCGGTATCCACCCCGTATTGCCCGGAATACTTGCTGATGGTTTCCAGATGCGGGGTAGCCTTTTTCTCGATGCCATCGGCATTCATGCTGACACAAACCTGCGCCCCGGCACTGGATGCCATCCCCCACAGCAAACTTGTTGCAAGCAGCAATGCATACTTCATCTCAGACCTCATACCCACGGGAAACTAATATATTAGTATAGACTAATACATTAGTCCCCATTTGGTGCGACAGGTTCAATGTAGCGTCAAATATCACGCAACAATTCGTTGATACCCACCTTGCCACGGGTTTTGGCATCCACTTTCTTCACAATAACCGCACAATACAGACTGTATTTACCATCGCTGGAAGGCAGGTTGCCGGAAACAACCACAGAACCCGCCGGGACACGCCCATACATGACTTCGCCAGTTTCACGGTCATAAATACGGGTACTTTGACCAATGTAAACGCCCATGGAAATGACGGAACCTTCTTCAACGATCACGCCTTCCACCACTTCGGAACGCGCACCGATGAAGCAGTTGTCTTCAATGATGGTCGGGCCTGCCTGTACCGGCTCCAGCACCCCACCGATGCCTACACCACCGGAAAGGTGAACGTTTTTGCCGATTTGCGCACAGGAACCGACGGTTGCCCAGGTATCCACCATCGTGCCACTATCCACATACGCGCCAATATTGACGTAGGAAGGCATCAGCACGCAGCCAGGAGCAATATAGGAACCACGGCGGGCAATCGCATTCGGCACAACACGCACACCACCTGCCGCAAACTCTTCCGCACTCAGCCCCGCAAATTTGGATGGAACCTTGTCGTAATACTGGGTGCAGCCGCCATCCATCACTTCGTTGTCATTCAGGCGGAAAGACAGCAATACCGCCTTTTTCAGCCACTGGTTGACTTCCCACTGGCCTACCCCGTGCTGGGTGGCAACCCGCAGCTTGCCCTGATTCAGCAAATCCAGCGCTGCATTGACCGCATCGCGGGTTTTGGCGTCTGCATTACGCGGGTTGATGTCGGCGCGGCGTTCAAACGCTTCCTCGATGACTGCTTGCAGTTCTGCAACTTGTGACATGTCTCTCTCCTGATTTTTAAAGGTTTTCGGTTACGCGCCGGATACGTTCCGCCGCTTCGGTACATTCTTCCAGCGAAGCCACCAAGGCCAGCCGTACCCGGTTACGCCCCGGATTCAGCCCATTCACATCCCGAGACAGATAACTGCCCGGCACAACATTGACATGGGCGCGTGCAAACAACTCACGGGTAAAAATTTCATCATCCACCGGGGTTACTGGCCACAGATAGAAACTGGCTTGTGGCAGTTTGACATCCAGCACCGGTGCAAGGATTTCCATCACTGTGGCAAATTTCTGCCGGTACAATGCCCGGTTGACCTGTACATGCGTTTCATCATTCCAGGCAGCGATACTGGCGACCTGAAACGGCGGTGGCATCGCACAACCGTGATAGGTGCGGAACAACAGGAACTGTTTCAGTACCGCTGCATCCCCAGCCACAAAACCGGAACGCATCCCCGGCGCATTCGATCGCTTGGAAAGACTATGGAATACCACACAACGCTTCCAAGCAGTATTCCCCATTTGGGCGGCAGCCTGTAGCAGCCCCGGTGGAGGCTGGTCTTCGTCAAAATACAGCTCGGAATAGCACTCGTCAGACGCGATGATGAAATCGTGTTTTTCTGCCAGCTCCAACACCTGCCTGAGAGTCTCCAGCGGCATGACTGCACCGGTCGGGTTGCCGGGGCTGCAAATGTACAGCAACTGGCAACGCTGCCACACCGCATCCGGTACGGCGGCAAAATCCGGGATAAAACCGTTGTCCTCAGTACAGGGCAGAAAAACCGGCTCAGCCCCCGCCAGCAATGCCGCTCCCTCGTAGATCTGGTAAAACGGGTTGGGCATGACCACCGCAGCATCTGCCCTGCGCTCCACCACGGTCTGGGCAAACGCGAACAAAGCCTCACGAGTTCCGTTGACTGGCAGCACATGCTGCTCCGCATCCACGGAACCCGGCGGCAACTGGAAACGCCGCGTCAGCCAGCCTGCAATCGCTTCCCGCAACGCTGGGATGCCTTTGGTCAACGGGTAGTTAGCAAACCCACCCATGTTGGCAACAACCGCCTGATGGATAAAATCCGGCGTGGGATGCTTTGGCTCCCCCATTGCCAACGAAACGGCAGGCAAATCAGCCGGAGCCACACCTTGCAGCAAAGTGCGGATTTTTTCAAACGGGTAAGGTTGCAGACGTGCAAGATCAGAATTCATCAGCCGCTGGTTTCCTGATTTTCTCGAAAAAGGGGCAGTATACCGGAAAAAGAAAAAGCCCCGAAACGGGGCTTTTTCAGGATCACGCTGAAACGTGTTGATTACTTGGCTTTGGAAACCATGAAATCAACCGCGGCCTTGACTTCGGCATCAGACAGAGCAGGGTTGCCGCCTTTGGCTGGCATTGCATTCTTGCCCTTCAGGGAAGATGTGTAGAGAGCATCGTTGCCAGTTGCAATGCGCGGCGCCCAAGCAGCCTTGTCACCCAATTTTGGTGCGCCCGCAATGCCCATGTCGTGGCAGCTAAAGCACAGACCTTTATAGACTTTCTCGCCGTTAGCAGCACCACCAGCCATGCCGGACATGCCTTGCATTCCAGACATACCGCTCATGCCTGCCATGCCTTCCTGTTTAGGCGCTTCCTGACCAGCCATACCGGACATACCGCTCATGCCACCCATACCAGACATGCCGCTCATGCCTGCCATGCCTTCCTGTTTTGGAGCTTCCTGACCAGCCATACCGGACATACCGCTCATGCCACCCATACCAGACATGCCGCTCATGCCTGCCATGCCTTCCTGTTTTGGAGCTTCCTGACCAGCCATACCGGACATACCGCTCATGCCACCCATACCAGACATGCCGCTCATGCCTGCCATGCCTTCCTGTTTCGGTGCAGTTTGACCAGCCATGCCGCTCATGCCACCCATACCAGACATGCCACTCATACCCGTTTGCTTGGGAGCTTCAGCCTTTGGAGCTTCTACTTTTTTCTCTTCGCCACAGCCGCTCAATACGCCCATAGCCAAAACCAGTGCAGATACACTTACAGCAATCTTTTTCATAACTAACGTCTCCTGAATGGGATATTGTGGAAATTTTGGATAAAGTCTCGGGAAGAATATACCGGTTTATTTCCTGTTATTAGGACTGACTGGAAAGCGTCGTTGCATTACCATGATGACAACACTTTGTCCAGTAGTTAGGCCAGCATCCTAATTGAGGGATATAGTGATGTCAATGACATACCTTAAAAAATGCCGGGGTATGCTTGAGTCTGCCTTTGGCACGAATTATGCTCATCACTTTGGAACCAACAGCGTGCTGCGATGACTGAACAACATCCCTTCCTACACCATTTTCGCGGTTCATTTTCTGGCGTATTGCGCTGGCATCAACTGGACGACCTGTGGCAACGGGTTATCGCTGACAACGCCAGCGGCTGGTATGTGTATGCTGTCGGCGAAGAACCGCCCACCACCATGCTTACCGGCGACAACCTGAACCTTGTTGTCAGGGAACTGGATGAATTGCTGCGGCGTGAACATGACGAAGATTATTGTGGCATCGTCTACACCGATTCCATGCAACAACCCACCTTCATCAAGGTATTTGACCCGAACAATCTTGGCTCCACCTGCGGTTCCAGTGGCAACCCGCCCTTGCCGGGCTGGATATTGTCGAAATTGCAACCCATCAACCTGCCTGCTGCCATGCCCCAACCGGGCAACCGGCGTCGTTGGTGGCAAAAACTGTTTACCCATGCGCATTAAAGACCCTGTTACCCTTGCCGGATGGATGGCAACGCTGGTACTTGGAGGCGTCGCCGTGTTCCTGTACCTGCCCGACATGCTGGGTAACAAGACTATTGCGCCCCCTGAACCTGCTGCACCGGTAGCGCAACAGCGCCTTACTACTCCGGCACAGCCAACCAATACCCTGCCAATGACATCCCCTGCACCGCAAGCCTCGCTTGCACCTGTGCCACCCTCCGCACCGGATGAAGAAGCCATGCGCCGCGAGTTGCAGCAATTGCAGGAACAACTTCAGGCTCTGGAACAGGAAAATGCCCGTCTTGAACAGGAAGTCAGCAAAGCTGCGGCTGAAAACCAGCGATTAGGCGAAGAAATCGACAAAATACGTCCGCAGTGACGTTCATAGCCCTTTAGCCAATTGCCGGATCAGGAAGCGCCCCGGATGCAGGTTGCCATACAAACTGGCTTGCAGTGGCAATGGCTCGCCATCCATGAGCGCCGCTAGCATTTCCGCACACAAACCACTGGTTGCCAGCCCACGTGAACCGTAACCGGCGGAAATGAACATCCCCGACTGGTACATAGCGGGTGGATACGCTTGCCGCGTTCTGCCATGCCGCAAATCAGCATATGCCTGCCGGAACAAGCCATCATCCGGCAATGCCCCCACCACGGGATAACGATCCGGTGTAGTCATGCGGATGGCAGCATGACCACTTGCCACCTGTGACAGTGAAGCAGCAAACTCGGGCAAATACTGCTGTAATTGCTGGAAATTGATGCTATTCGCCGCCTCACTCAACTGTGCTTCACGCACATGACGCACAAACGTTGCACCGAAAATGTGTTCCCCCGCCACGGCTGGTGTCAAATACCCTTCATGCCCTAGGGTGGTACGCAAACCTGCGGTGAAAGCCGAAGCCTTGCCACGGCTGGTTTGCCCCATCACAGGCAAAAATGGCAGGAAAGCGCTTTGGGCATACTGGTCTGCCATATTGCCACTGGCAAACACCGTAACACCCTCATTCTGGGAAGGCTCTGCCTTTTCCAGACAACGAATCTCGATATTGGCATGGTCTGCCAGCGCACGGCATAAACTTGCCGGGTACAACCAGCCTGCCTGCGGGAAATAACTAGCTCCAACCAACAACGGGATTCCGGCAAGTAGCGACGCGGTTTCCGCATCCACAATCTGCACAAAATCATCCGGCAAACCACGTTCATGGATGGCTTGCTGGCGGGCAGCTTCACGGGGCTCGTGTGCCAGTTGCAAAGCGCCACACTGCGCCCATTCAATCTCATGCCCGCTCTGCTCCAGCATACGGATTTGGCGCAAGGCATACAGGAATGCCTGTTGGTAGAAACTCTCCCCCCAACCTGGCTGGGCAGTCATTTTGGGTATCAGCACACCAGCACGATTGCCGGATGCTTCCGTTGCCAGTCGCCCATGCTGTTCCAGCAAGGTCACTTGCCAGCCACGTTCCGCCAGTGAACGCGCAATCTGACAACCGGCAATACCACCACCGATGATGCGGGCGTGACGATTCCCGACAGGTTCTGGCAAGGCAAACCAGGAGGGAATACCTTGTTGCGACATCAGCTCAGCACTTGCCTTGGCTATCAGCATTTCACGCTTTGTGCCAAAACCGGGGCGTTTTTCAACCACAAACCCGATCGCTTGCAGATTGCGCCGTACCTCTCCGGCTGCGGTAAAAGTTGCCAGCGTAGCATCCGCATTGCACAAACCAGCCATGCCCTGCAACACCGGCAATTGCCACATCGTCGGATTACGCGCGGGGGCAAAACCATCCAGATACCAGGCATCTACATGGGCAACGATTTCCGGCAAGGCTTCCAGCACATCCATGAAACACAAGGTCAGGGTGATGCACCCACCCGCCAGCCGCAAACGATGAAAACCCGCCAGCAACGGCGGGTACTGCGCCAGCAATTCTTCTGCCAACGGTGCAAGCTCAGGCCATGCAACCAACAAACCACGCAAGGTGTCTTTGAGAATGGGGTGTTTTTCGATGGAAATGAAATGCAGCCGCCCGCAACGCTGGGGGTCAGCCTGCCACGCCTGCCAGGTAGCGAGGAAATTCAGCCCCGTACCGAAACCGGTTTCTGCGATGGTAAACTGCGGCCTGCACTGCCAACGCTCAGGTAACCGGTTGCCTTGCAGGAACACATGACGTGATTCGGCAAGCCCATCCTGCCGGGAGAAATAGCAGTCGGCGAAATCGGTAGCGTAGGGAGTCCCTGATTCATCCAGGGACAATCGGGCAGGAATCAGTTCAGGCATGTACAGCGTCCAATAGCAAACCCATCAGGGCATGAACGATAGCACAAGCAGACTCAGGCGCGGTAAAGGGTAATTTTCTGGCTCAGCTCTATGGGTTCTTCCAACCAGGCCGAATACAAATCCGACTGGATGGCAAACAGCACTTCACCACTTGGCAACATGCCTTTGAGATCGACCCTCACACCACCATCCATGCGTTCCGCAGTCAAGTTGATTTCGACCTGTTCATCTTCTGCCTTGAAACGTTGCAACAGCAATCTGGCAATATCTTGCGCCATTTCCTGCAACAGTTTGACGGTCAATACTTTTGCAACCACCGGACTCCCCCAACAGCACGTGTGCAAACAACAAGATGGCGATTATATACGCAACAACTCCGTAAAACATAGTGGAAAATGCAACGTATCAATTTCGTTTTACAGCAAAATCTACCCGAAGGATTGTAGCTTTTCGACATGCTGGCAGCACTTTGATCTGCTTGGGCAACAACAGTAACAGCGGATGCACGTCGCACCCGCATGAATGCCGTCAACCTCAGCCTTAGCCAGCTCAACGTGGCTTGCGTACCGGCAAGGCACAAAAGGTGGTGCATTGCTTATTATCACCAATCGTGGTTTCCACATTGGGCTGCGGGGCAGCTTGCGCCAGTTTAACAGGCTCCGCAGGGGCAGCCTCAACCAGCAGCGTGGCAGACTTGACCTGCTCTGGTGCTACTTGCTCCTGGGTACTGGCTTTCTCAGTAGCAGGCTTATCGGCACCGAACGGATTCAGGTTGGACAACACGGACACAGAGCCGGAAGTAACACTGGAAACCGTGTCTGATACGGTTGAACATCCTGTCAGCGACATGACGACCGCTAATAGCGCCAACCTGCGTGATGAAGTTTTAAAAAATGATGGAAAATACATGGCGACTCCCGACCTATTTGATGGGCAAATACAACACTCGTGCACAGTTTTAAGCGTGCAAACCAACAAGAGTGTAGCAGGAGAAACACAAGACTGCACATAAAATGATCAAATAAGCACGGAGCTGTTGCTATTCGGCAACAAAGCACTGACCAACAGCAACTTATCAGAACTTCGGCCCTATCTGCTCCGGGCGCACGGCTGGGTTCAAGCCCTCTTCGGCCTCATCAATATCAACCTGTTCACCGGCATCGTTGTAAAGGGGAAGCTCGTAATCGTTCCAGCCACGAATGCCGGTTTTCATCGAATACACTTCCTGGTAGCCCATCAACTGCATGGTCAGGGCAGCCAGTGCGGTACGGTTGCCTGAGCGGCAAATCAGCACGACCGGTTTGTCCCGCGCCATTACCAGTTCAGGGATGGTTTCGGAATAACCCCAGTCACAGGCGGTTTCCAGAATACCACGCGGAACCAGCAGCGAATTCTGGATATGCCCAACCGCATATTCATCGGCTTCACGGATGTCGACCAGCATCAGTTCCGGGTTGGTAGCCAGCATTTCCTCGACATCCCAAGGCATCAGTTCGCTTACCTTGGGCAAGGCTTCGGCGACTAGCGCCGCAAAGGTTTTCTGGGTCATGGTGTGTATCCAAGGTCAGGCTCCCTTCACCTCTTGCATGGGAAGGGCTGGGGATGGAGAGTAAACAAACATGATTATTCGGAATTGGCTGACTCGGCACGGATACCGTGTTCCACCGCCATCACGGCAGCGGTAATGCGCGAACTGACATTGAGCTTGCGCAAAATGGCTTTTACATGCAGTTTGACAGTGCCATCCGAAATGCCCAGATTGCGGGCAATGACCTTGTTACTCTGGCCTTCTGCCAGCAAGGTGAGGATTTCGTATTCACGCGGGGTCAGTTCAGAAAACGGGTTGGCTGCCTTGTCTTCTCTGGCGTGGGCATCACCGCCTTGTACTACCCGCGCCAGTACGGGGGCAAGTTCCGGGGCAACCACGGTTTTGCCTGCCACGATTTCGCGCAAAGCCAGTACCAGTTCATCCGGCTCAATGTCTTTCAGCAAATAGCCGCGAGCACCGCTGCGCAGTGCTTCGACCAAATCGTTTTCATTGCTGCTGGTAGTCAGCATCACCACCCGCAAATTCGGATGATGCTTGCGCAACTGGCGCAGGACGCTGAGGCCATCCATTTGCGGCATCCGCATGTCCAGCAGCACAACATCGGGAGCAAAGGCAGCGGCAGCCGCCAACCCTTCGTCACCGCTACCAACAGCAGCAACCACGCGGATACCCCGGCGGGTCAGCAAATCTTCCAGACCTGCACGGAACAGGGTGTGATCATCAATCAGCAATACTTTTTCGTTCATGTGCGGTCGCTTGTTACTGTGGTCATCTAGGGTGCTGTCCTCACACCAAATAGGTCAGACAGCTTCTTGGCTGGGGGTGCATCAAAGTTCAGTTGTATCAGTGTACCCTCACCAGGTTCACTTTCAAACTGTATCTCGCCCCCGATCTTTTCCGCCCGTTCCTGCATGATGCGCAGGCCGATCTGTTCACCAGTGGTCGGGTTTGGTTCTGGCAGGGGATCGGGTAAACCAACCCCGTCATCTTCCACCAGAATGCTGCAACGCCCTTCCTCGGTACTGTGCATCAACAGACGCACAGTGGTGGCCTTACTATGTTTGCGGATGTTTGCAAGTGCTTCCTGGACTATGCGAATGACCTCTATCTCGGCCTCACGCTCCAGATCCTGGAGGAACCAGTTATGGTAAAAAAACACTTCCATGCCGGTTTCCGTGCGGAACCGTTCGCTCAGGCGCTCGACAGCCCGCACCACGCCCTTGCCATCAATCGGCGCACGGAAATCGGTAATCAGGCTGCGCAATTCGGCGTAAGCTGCGTCGATGGTGTTTTCCAGCACTTCAAGCTCCTGCCACATGGAAGACTCGTCGCCCCGATGAAAGGAGTCATCCAGCAAACGCACCTTGAAGCGCAGGCTGGCAAGCGTCTGTGCCAGTGAGTCATGCAGCTCGTGCGCCATGCGAGTACGCTCTTCAATAACGGAAAGAGTACGCATGTCTTCGTCACTGCTGGCTTTTTCAATAGCCATCCCCAAATGCTGACCGATACTGATCAGCAGCTCGTCATCTTCCAGCTTGTCGTAGCGCCCTTGGCGGATGAACAAGTTGTAAACACCCAGCACCCGGTCACGGTATTGCAACGGAATCGCCAACATTTCCAGATCCTGTTCGCCCTTGCACAGCGGCGTGCCAATGATCTGGTTACACAGGGCAACATTGCCCTGAATCCTGATGTCACGCTCTGTCGCTGACAACCCGCACAAGCAGGTTGGGGCTGGCAAGGTTTCTTCCAGTGATATGGCTGCCGAATTCAGGCCAACGCTCGATACCAGTCGCAGTTTGCCTTCCCGGTCGAGCAGGCGCACGGTGGCAGCCTCGGCATGAACCACATCTTTCAAAGTATGCAGGAAACGTTTGAACAAGTCCTCCAGACTGTCCGCACGATTGACGCAGCTTGCCACCTCATACAGTACGCTCAAGTGGCGCTTTTTCTGCGCAAGGTATTTTTCCTGCCGATCCATGCGCTTTTGTTGCATCCGTGACAGGGCTTGATAATCCTCGGTGATGGCATTGATCTGCTCACGGATTTTGCGTGACGGGCAGCTTTTGCCGGAAATTGGCATCCGTGCCGAAAAGTCGGCCTTACGCAGACGGATAGCCCAACGTGACAATTCCATGCCAAACTTGGAAAACTCCCGCCATACCCAGTACAGCATGGACAAACCACCAATACCGGCAGCTATCCACAACACGGTCATGACAGGTGCTACCCACTGTGGATGGCCATCGGTACTGGTTGCCCAGAAATAGACCGCGCCAATCACGCTAAAAATGCACAACAGAATCACCAGACTGATTTTGGCTTGCCACGGCAGGTCAATAACCGGGCGTCCTTCCTGGCTCGCCCAGTAGGTATTGCGGGTGGCGTTACCCACCGTGTCGTCAACCTCTGCCTGTTTTTGCAGCGGGGGCTTAACGGGAAATTTGACGACCGTTTCCTGCATGGTTTACAGCGCCTGCGGTGGACGGTAGTTGGGGTCGTTGGGATTCATGAACACGAATTCGAGCTTGCCGTCAATGTCGACATAATCCAGCGTCATGCCCTGAACCAGCGGCTGGGAAGTAGCATCTACCACCAGTTGAACCCCTTCACTGTCGATGGCCTGATCACCGTCACGGCTCTGGTCATCAAACCCCATCAGGTAGTGGAAAGCACCATCCGGCTTTTTCTGGATGGCAATACGCAACGGCAGCCCGATGGCATTGCCTTGTACGGAGGCAGTACGTATCTGCACGGCGGCGTGTGGTGTCACGGTAATCATGAAAATCTTTTCCTTTTGCACTGTCGGATGAATTCAACGAAACGCTGCGCCCAGCGGAACTGGGCAGTGTCGCGCATATGGGTGTAAGAAGCCAGCATGTTACGGTATAGCCAACCATCGTGCTGCCCGTCAATACCAGTACCCCGCGTCATACGGTAGGCAAAGTGCCCCTCGCCCGTCAAATTTTCAAGCCTTGAATAGTGAAACTCATGGGCATTGATGGTTTTGCTGCTGTCACCACCAGGCCAAGGCATGTCTGCGGTTTCCTGCAACTTGACGTAACCCCTGCCCTGCGGTCTGGGGTACATCACTGCATCACCGGGAATGACACCAACCATGTTGGCCTGCTGCCCGTTCCACACTAGGCTGCGCGACAGATACATCAGGCCACCGCATTCGGCATAGGTTGGCAAGCCATTGTCGATGGCTGTACGGATGGATTCTCGCATCAAGACATTGGCAGAAAGTTGCTGCATGTGGGTTTCAGGAAACCCTCCGCCAATGAACAGGCCGTCGATATTCGCAGGCAAAGTGGTATCGTGCAGGGTATTGACGGGCACGAGTTCCGCACCGGCCTGTTGCAGGGCTTCGAGGTCGCCGGGGTAGTAGAAACCGAAGGCGGGGTCTTGGCAGATGGCAATACGCAGAGTTGGGGAACGCCCCCCCATCCCCAACCCTTCCCCCACAAGGGGTGAAGGGAGCAAAGCTGCTCCGTCTGCAATTTCCCGCAACAATCCCAAATCCATCTGCGCCATCACCAGATCACGAATCCTTGCGATTTGCGCTTCAGCTTCACGGCTTTCATTGCTGGGCATCAACCCCAAATGGCGTTCTTCGATTTCCATTGCCGGGTTGTCATGGACTGCCCCCAGCACCTTGATGTCGGTGTAATGCTCGACCGACTCACGCAACTTACTGGCATGACGTGCCCCACCCACCCGGTTGAAAATGATTCCGGCAAGCTGGATGTCACGGTTGAATGCCTGATAGCCCAGCAGCAAAGGCGCAATCCCACGGGTCATACCACGGGTATCGACCACCAGCACCACGGGCGAACGGGTCAGTTGTGCCACGGCTGCATTGCTGTCGGAACCATCCAGCGCCATGCCGTCATACAGCCCCTTGTTGGCTTCAATCAGGGCAATATCGGCATCGGCAGCGTAGTGTTGCACCGTCTGGATGATTTCAGCCGGGGTCATGGTATTGAAATCGAGGTTGTGGCACGCACGCCCGCTGGCGGCTCCCAGCCACAAGGGATCAATATAGTCAGGGCCTTTCTTGAACGGCTGCACCTTCATGCCCTGCGCACGCAAAGCCGCGCACAGACCAATCGACAACGTGGTCTTGCCAGAGGATTTATGGGTTGCGGAAATGAAGATTCTTGCCATTGCACCATTCTAGTACAAAACAAGTATATTATTAAGTGTTAATATAGCTCAGGCTTCCATGAAATCGTGCTTTTTCAACAGCCTGTAGACATTACGCTCGCTAATCCCCAAAGTACGGGCAACCTTGCCGCGATGACCGCTGAATTTTTCCAGCAGTAGCTCCAGATAATGCCTTTCCAAGTCTTCCAGCGTGGGTTCCTGTTCAAAATTCAGGTGGATGCCCTTGCTGCTGCCAGTACTGACAATTGCCGAGGAGGAATTATCCTGAAGCGCAATGTGCTGCGGCAGAATCCGGGCAGCATCACCGGAAAGGATAATAGCACGTTCCACCATGTTCTTGAGTTCGCGGATATTGCCAGGCCACGGATAGGCCAGCAGTTTATCGAGTGCCTCGCCTGCCAGATGCTTGTTGACCCGGCGCGAAAAATCATGGTTATTGATGAAATGCTGCACCAGCGCGGGAATATCGTCACTGCGTTTGCGTAAGGGTGGTACATAGATGGTAAAGGCATTCAGGCGATAAAACAGGTCGGCACGGAAACTGCCTTCCTGCGACATCGCCAGCAAATCGCGGTTGGTTGCCGCCACCACCCGCACATTGGCGGTCAGGTCACGGGTTCCCCCCACGCGGCGAAACCTGCCAGTTTCCAGCACCCGTAGCAGCTTGGCCTGAATGGTCGGGCTGATTTCACCGATTTCATCCAGAAACAGCGTACCGCCTTCGGCACTTTCGATCAGCCCTTTTTTCTGCCGGTCAGCGCCAGTGAAAGCCCCTTTCTCATGCCCGAACAACTCGGATTCAAACAGGCTTTCCTGCATGGTGCAGCAATCCAGCGCCACGAAACTGTGGCCTGCCACCTGACTGCGCTCGTGGATTTCACGTGCCACCAGTTCCTTGCCGACCCCGCTTTCGCCCTGAACCAGTACTGTCATCATGCTGGGAGCGACGGCATCAATCATGTGTTCAACCTCTTTCAAGGCAGCACTTTGCCCAACCATGAAGGATTTGCGTTTTTGCTCCTGTTCCTTGAGGTAACGGAATTCCTTTTGCATGTTGTGCGTATCCAGCACACGGCGGATCACCAGTTGCAACTCATCCAGATTGACCGGCTTGAGCAGGTATTCCGCCGCACCAGCCTGCATCGACACCACCGCATCCTTGACGCTGCCATAAGCGGTCATGATGATCACCGGATAGTCAGCCACCAGTTGTGGCAGGACTTCACGCCCGTTAGCATCCGGCAACTGGCAATCCAGCAGGATCAGGTGCGGGTCATGCTGTTGCAGGTAAACCTGTGCCGCTGCCCAGGAATGAACCCCGGTCGCTGCGTGCCCCATGCGGTTCAGTTGCCCCACCATCAGGCGGTTAAGGGTCATGTCATCGTCAATCACCAGTACCAGCGGAATCATGCGGCATCCTCCTGCCATTCATCAGCGTCCGGGAAATGCAGGACGAACACGGTTTTGCCGGGGGCATGTTCTGCCACCTGTATCTGCCCACCATGCTGTCTGACCAGATTGCGGGTAATGGTCAACCCCAGCCCGGAACCACGCTGGTCATGCCGACGGCTGAAGAATGGATCGAAAATATGCGCCAGCACTTCATCACTGATGCCGGTTCCACTGTCTTCCACCCGGATTTCCACCTGATCACCCTGCCGCAAGGTCACTACCCGCACATCGCCCCCGTCTGGCATGGCGTGAAAAGCATTTTGCACCAGATTCAGGATGATCATGCGCAGGTCATTGTCGGCTGCCAGAATGCGCGGATTGCCTTCGTCCAGTTGCAGATGTTCGCGGATACCTTTTTGTTCACGCTCGAAACGCAGCAGGGAAAGGGTTTCGCGGATCACCACATTCACCTCCACCAGTTCGGGGTGATTGCTGGCAAGCGTACCCAGTTTCATCAGGCGGCGGGTTACATCCAGGCACTGTTCGACCCGCTCATCCACCAGATGCAGGTAATCCTTGAGTTCACTGACATCATGCGCAGGCGTATCCAGAAGCTGGCTGCTGGCTTGCAGGGCGATGCGTACCGAAGCCAACGGATTGTGGATTTCATGCGCAACACCTGCTGCCAGTTCACCCAGTGAGGCAAGTTTTTGTTCGTGGGAATAATGCACGGCTTTTTCCAGATCCCGCACCGATTCAACCACCCAGTATTGTGTGACCCCTTGCACCGTCACCGGCAAACGGGCGGCATACACTTCGGTGGATAACAGTGAACCGTCGGCACGCTCCAGTGTTTCCACAAATTTCAGGCTGGTGTGTTGCTCATCCAGCACATGCAGCGGGCAGGTACGCAAGGAAGGCGGGCAAGGCGCATCAAGCTGGTGGCTGACCCGATAGCAGGGTTGCTGACGCAATGCCTGTGGAGATGCAGAGCCACTTTGCTGGGCATAAGCCCGGTTGGCAAGCACAATCCGGTGGTCTGGATCAATGACCCGCACACCGTCGGGTACGGCATCCACCAGATCTTGCAGGAACTGCTCCCGGCTTTTCAGTTCCTGATGGCTGTGTTGCAGGCTGGCAGCCATGCGGTTGAATGTGCTGGCCAGATTGCCCATCTCGTCTTCACCACTGACCATCACACGGGTGGCAAGGTCGCCTTGTGACAGCAACTGACTGGCATGATGCAAACGGGCTACTGGTTGCAACACATAACGCTGCATGAACCACCAAGCAGCCCAGGCACTGAACAACACGGCAACACCCCCGGCTCCCACCAGTATCAGGATGTTCATCAAGCCTTTCTGCCGGATCGGGGCTGCATCGTAATCCACCACCAGAATGCCATTGACCGGATTCAACTCTGCCGCACCGTGGCATTGCATACACTCCGGCTTGTTCCTGACCGGATGAAAGGTGCGCAACAATTCATCACCATTGTCGGCGATGGTGAAATGGGTAACTGGCTCTTGTGGCAAACTGGCTGGCGTGCAGCCGGGACAGAATTCCCCGATCATCGCCACCGCCGCCTGCCCCAGACGTTGTGGCTGGGAGGCAAAACGCACTTCTCCCGCCGGGTTGAGGATCATGACTTCGCGTATCCCCTCCTGTTTGCCCAGATCGTTGATGATGTCACGCAAACCGGGCAGATCACGGCGCAACATGGCGCGTTCCAGCGATGACTTAAGCAACAGGCTGACAGAATGCGATGCCTGGGTACGTTCCTCGGCTATTTGTGCACTATAGAAATAGTAAAACATCAGCAGGAAACACACCGACACCAGCCCCAGTACCCCAAACAGGAACAGGATGAAACGGCGGCTGAGATGTTGTTGATGGAATATCTGCATGAGAGCTGACATAAAAACCCGTTGTGTACTTGTATTTGCCTTGAGTGTAATGCATATCATGACAAAATGTCTTTTCTCTTGCTGGCACATGACATCCTGTCACACCACAGCATGACAACATGTCATGCTCAAGAAAGCCAGCCAGAGAAACCTCATCATTCATACCTGAGAAAAGTATTTGATTTTCAAAGAATAAAACATATAAAACCCTATCTGGCACGTTTCCTGCTTGAGCTAAGGTGATGAGTGAGGAAGCGCAACAAAGGAGGCAATTCACATGCGAATGCGACATTTCATTTTTTCCAGCATACACATCACATTGCTCACACTGATGATTGCCCCGGTTCAGGCGGAAGATCCTGCTTACATTGCAGGTACAAACCCAGCAGAACGTCCGGCTAACGCCCCTGTCGTGACAGAGGTCAAGAAGGATGCTGCATGGTATAGCGCCGCACTGACAGGGGTAGAACAACCCTATCCTGCGTCGCTGCGTTTTATGGAAAACCAAGGCAATTGGTATTCCCCCTTCACTCATGCCGGGATGCTAGGCCCTTATGACATACGGGGCTGGCACAAAAGTGACTAAAGTTTCGGCGTCGCACACACAATTCCTATCCATTTCAAGGAGGTTTCAGATGAAACAATTAGTAATGAAAACACTGGCTGTTATGGTTGGCGCAATTCTGCTCGCACCTATTGCTATTGCTGAACAGCAGCAAGGCATGGCTGGCATGGGTGGTATGTCCGGGATGCAAGGCATGGGTGGTATGTCCGGGATGCAAGGCATGGATGGCATGTCCGGGATGCAAGGCATGGGCGGCATGTCCGGGATGCAAGGCATGGACGGAATGAGCGGCATGTCGGGCATGGCAGGCCGTCAGCAAGGCATGAGCGGCATGTCTGGGATGCAAGGCATGGGTGGCATGTCAGGCATGAATGGAATGAGCGGCATGTCTGGGATGCAGGGCATGGGTGGCATGTCAGGCATGAACGGAATGAGCGGCATGTCTGGGATGCAGGGTATGGCTGGTAACAAGGTTTGTACCAAGTGGGCTCCCGTCCAGACTGGCATGGCAGGAATGCAAGGTATGAGTGGTATGGGCGGTATGTCAGGCATGAATGGTATGTCTGGAATGCAGGGCATGGGCGGTATGTCAGGCATGAACGGCATGTCTGGAATGCAGGGCATGGGCGGCATGTCGGGCATGAATGGCATGTCTGGGATGCAGGGCATGGACGGAATGAGCGGCATGGGTGGCATGTCGGGCATGAACGGAATGGGTGGCATGGGTGGCATGGGTGGCATGTCGGGCATGAACGGAATGGGTGGCATGTCTGGGATGCAAGGCATGAGCGGCAGCCCTGCCATGGTCTGTATTGAATGGGCCGATGCACCTCAAAGTGGCATGTCGGGCATGAACGGAATGAGCGGCATGGGCGGCATGTCTGGGATGCAGGGCATGGGCGGTATGTCTGGCATGAACGGCATGTCCGGGATGCAGGGCATGGGCGGTATGTCTGGCATGAACGGCATGTCCGGGATGCAGGGCATGGGCGGTATGTCTGGGATGCAGGGCATGAACGGTATGTCTGGCATGGGCGGCATGTCCGGGATGCAAGGTCAAACCTGGACACCACCTGCCAAATAAGCCATCGGTTTAATCCCTTGATCCATACGGCTCTTCTCCCTTCCGGGGAGGAGAGCTGTTAGGATAGCGAGTTCCAAAGGAGTCACGTTTCATGGATTCAGGCAAAGAAAAATGGTGGATCGGCGTTGCTGCCGTTGTTGCCGCCCTGGTAATAGGCTTGATCGTCAATTTCCCTAGCTCAAATACAAGTTCATCCACAGCCGCACAGTCACCAGCGACACCAGCCGCAAGCACCGCATCTTCCTCGGCAATACCTGCGACACAAACAGCGCAGCCGGACGCAACCCAACAAACCAGCACAACAACGGTTGCTTCCAGCAATGACTACGAACGCGCCCGCTGGGATCCGATCCACTTCAAGCCTGCCATCGACAAGGCAAAGGATGCCGATTGCCTAAAATGCCATCAGGAAGTAATCGACACCAAGGTACGTGACGCCTCCCCCGCTGGTTTGAAAACTGCTAATACCCTGGCTTGGTATCAGACACTGGATACCTACGAAGGCGAACAGATGACTTTCCACCAGCGCCACCTGACTGCGCCGTTTATCAAGAAAGTCGCTAATATGAGCTGCACCACCTGCCATCAGGGCAATGACCCGCGTGAAGAAATCGGCAACAGTTCCGCCAGTCTTCAGGAAGGTTTAACCATGCGCAAAATGGTTGACCCTAATGTTTGCCTGATGTGTCACGGCAAATTCCCGCACGAAGTCATGGGGCTGCCGGGGCCGTGGGAACAAAGCGGCGCAACTTTCCAGAACAACTGCCTACTGTGCCATGCCGGTATCCGTACCGTGCGCCACAAGGTCAATTTCCTCAATGCGGATGCCATCGAGAAGGAGGGTGCTGCCAACAGTGACACTTGCTATGGTTGCCACGGCGGACGTGCTTGGTATCGCACCAGCTTCCCCTATCCTCGCCATCCGTGGCCGGGTGCTACCCCGACACCTGACTGGGCAAAAGACCGCCCGACCGAATCTGATCTGCGTTTCTTGATTCAAGGGAGCCAACCATGAATAACGGACAAGACTGGAAAGACAAGCTGAAGTCCTCCCTGAAAATGGATCGGCGCAGCTTCCTGAAAACCACCGCTGTAGGTTCAGCCGCCGTCGCTGCGGGCGGGTTGACCCTCAAACCCAAAGAAGCCCAGGCTTTCGCCTATGAGCCCTACCCACGTGATGACGAGTTGACCACCGTCGTTACCAGTTGCGCCCACAACTGCGGTTCACGCCATATGCTGGTGGCACACAAGAAAGGTGATGTGATTGTGCGTCTGTCCACCGACGACGGGCGTTACCAGAAAGACGGCGCATTCGGCAAAGATACCTTTGAAGAGCCACAAATCCGCGCCTGCTTGCGAGGGCGCTCCTACCGCGCCCGCCTGTATTCGCAGGAACGCCTACTGTACCCGATGGTACGCACTGGCGCACGCGGTGAAGGCAAGTTCAAACGCGCCTCGTGGGATGCCGCGCTGGATCTGGTGGCCGAAAAGATGGAATTGCTGAAAAGCAAATACGGCCCCACTGCCCTGCTCGACCAGAGTTACGCGGGCGCATCCTACGGCGTGCTGCACAAATCCGACCAGATCGAAGGCTTGCTGGGGCGTTTCCTTGGCATGTACGGCTGCCGCACCAGTTCATGGTCAGTCCCCTCCTATGAGGGTACGAAATTCAGCTCACGCATCACCTTCGGCACGATCGAAGACGGCAACGAAGATGACGCTTTCGCCCATTCCAAACTGATCATCATGTGGGGTTGGAATCCGGCGTATACCTTCCACGGCGGCAACACCTTCTACTACATGCGCATGGCGAAGCAGAACGGTTGCAAGTTCGTACTGGTTGACCCGCAATATACCGACTCCGCTTCCGCTTATGATGCCTGGTGGATTCCGGTACGCCCCAATACCGACGCGGCGATGATGGCGGGCATGGCGCATTACATCTTCGCCAACAACCTGCACGACCAGAACTTCATCAACAAATTCACCCAAGGTATGGATGCTGGCACGATGCCAGACTGGGCGAAGGATCAAGAAAACTTCAAGGATTACATCCTCGGTACTTACGACAACACCCCCAAATCACCCGAATGGGCTGCGGAAATCTGCGGGGTGTCAGCCGATGACATCAAGAAACTAGCGCAACTGTACGCCACCACCAAACCGGCAGCCCTGAAAGCCTCTTGGGCTCCGGGGCGTAACGCTTACGGCGAACAATACAACCGCATGGCAGCCGCGTTGCAGGCCATGACCGGCAATATCGGTGTCTTGGGCGGCTGCGCCGAAGGCATCGGCAAGGCATGGCACGCCGAAGGTGTGGCTTACCCTTACGACGAATTCGCCAATGTGTTCTACCAGTCCATCAAATCCGACCGCTGGGCTCATTGTGTGCTGAACTACCCGAATGTGAAGCGTGAGGAAATTGGCTTATGGCCGGGCGGCAAAGGGGGTGACGGGGTGATTCCCGACATTCGCGGCATCTTCTGGCAAGGGTCGGACTGGTTCAACCAACTCACCAATATCAACAAGGAAATCAAAGCCATCAACAAGCTGGATCTGGTGGTGTGTAATGATTCCACCATTACTCCATCCGGCTTGTATGCGGATGTACTGCTGCCGGTAGCAACCCACTTCGAGCGCCATGATGTGGCGTTGCCGTGGTACAAGGGTCATTACTACATTCACCGCCCAAAAGTGATTCAGCCACTGGGCGAAAGCAAAAGCGACTTCCAGATTTACACCGAATTGGCGTATCGCCTCGGCGGTGAACAATTCGGCAAGCGTTACAACCCCAAAGCCAACCGTGATTATTTCCTCAATGACGATGCGGTGGATAACGCCTACCTGAAAGACTGGTGGGAACACAAGGTGATGGCACACCAGCACGTGGAAATGTCGTGGGATGAGTTCCAGCAGCGTGGCGTGTACAAATTCAAGCTGGCACGCCCGCATGTCGCCTTCCAGGACAATGTGGAAAAAGGTGTGCCGTGGCCCACCCCTTCCGGCAAGATCGAAATCTTCTCCGGGCAGTTGGCACAGTACGATGACTGGACGAAAACCGCTTACGGGCATGAAATCCCCGCTATCCCCAAATGGATTGTGCCGTGGGAATACCTCGGTGATAAGGAAAAGACCGTCGCTCACCCGTTCCACCTGATTTCGCCACACCCGCGTCACCGTACCCACTCGATTTTCAACAATATCGGCTGGCTGCGCGAAACTTATGAACAGGAAGTCACCATCAATGCCAGTGATGCAAAAAAACTTGGCATCAAGACCGGCGATACGGTGGAAGTATTCAACGACCGGGGCAGCATTGTGGTTCCGGCCTATGTGACCGAACGCCTAATGCCCGGTGTACTGGTGGTGTATGAAGGCGCATGGATTGATCTGGATGAAAACGGCATTGACCGCGCAGGCAACCCTGACATGCTGACCCTGGATGAACCCAGCCCGGCAGGTTCCTTTGCCTACAACACGGTGTTGTGCAATATCCGCAAGACCGATCTGGCACACAAACCCGGTTGGGACAGACTGGCAACCGCCCGTAGCCACGTCTTCCGGCGTGACCTGTAATGCTCTGGAGGAGAACGTTTCATGGCTAATGAGAATGTTGATAAAAACCGGGACACCATCAAGGAAGCAATCAAGCGCCGTAAGAAGGAGGTCTACACCCCGGTTGTGCCGGAGAAACAATTCGGTTTCATCCACCACAATGTGGATTGCATTGGTTGCCGCGCCTGTGAAATCGCCTGCAAGGACAAGAACGGCCTGCCACCGGGACCGCGTTTCCGCCGCGTGATGTATGTCGAGGGTGGCACATACCCGGCGGTATATGCCTACAAAGTCAATATGTCGTGCAACCATTGCGCGGAACCAGCATGTTTGCCGACCTGCCCAACCGGAGCGATTTTCAAGCGCAAAAAGGATGGCATCGTCGATATTGATTCCAGCCTGTGCATTGGCTGCCGCCGTTGTGAAGCAGCTTGCCCGTTTGGTGCACCTCAGTTCATCCCTGAGCAAAACATCGTGTCCAAATGCAATATGTGTGTGGATGAAATCGACGCAGGGCGCAAACCGTATTGCGTGATGGCGTGCATGATGCGGGTGCTGGACATTGGCCCGATTGACCAGTTACGTGCGGGTACTTACCAGACCAAGGCGATGGCGCCCACCGAAAAAGACAAACTGGTAGGGCAAGTAAAAGGCATGGCTGACCCTGCGCTGACCAATCCGTCCATTGTGTTCATTGCCCATAGTCAGGGCAGGGTCGAGCCGGTCGCCATAGCATCTGCTGACCCTGCCACCCAACAAGCCCCTGCTACACCGGAGGTAAAATAATGCTGGAAGTCGTTAACGACCTGCGCCTGCTGGCGGATTTGCACGCGACGGAAGTAACAGCAGAAAAACTGGAAGAACTACGGGCAGTTGCATTTCCGGGAACGGAAGGGCTGCCGCAGCCACTCCCAGCCTCTCTCCTCGACGACCTCGCTTGTGACTTCGCCGACATCTATCTCAACGGCAAATTTCACAGTTCGCCGCAGGAGTCGGTGTGGATTGATGACGAAGAACTGATTTGCCAACAACCGATGTTTGATGTGCGTGCATGGTATGACCGCCATGAACTGGCTGTACCAGACTGGCGCAAGCGGGCAGACGATCATTTGGTCAATGAGTTGCTGTTCATCGCCCATTTGCTGGACAAAGCAGCAGAACAGGCAGATCCGCAGGCATTGCTGGAGGAAACCGCCCGCTTCATGGACGAACACCTGCTACGTTGGCTGTTGCCATTTGCCCAACGGGTCGCGCAACGTTGCCACACCGGGTTCTATGCCACGTTGGCACTGGAAACAGCAGAATACGCCGAAAACATCCGCAACACCTTGGCAGATATTCTGGATGTACCGCGCCCAAGCCACGAGGAAATCGAAACCCGCATGAAAGCACGGCAGCGGTCGGCAGCACAACCACAAACCATGCAGTATTACCCTGGCATGGCACCAAGCTGGTAACACATGGCGTTGGCAGTCGGCTGGCTACGGCGTTTGCAGCAGGAATGGATAATCCCCGAGGTTATCCCCGAGCGCTGTGTGCATAGTCACTGCGAAGTGGCGGAATGCGCTCGTTGCGTAGAAGCCTGCCCGCGTGATGCATGGCTGCTCACGGATGACAGCCTAAAAATTGACACGGAACGTTGTGATGGCTGCGGCCTGTGTGTCGCCGCCTGCACTGAATCTGCGCTTGGGCAACCCTTGCTTCCGGCATTGAGGATGCATGAAGGCAACCCGACCCTGCTGTTTGCCTGTGAAGTTATCGGGGAAGAATATGCCGGTGAAGGCGTGGTTCCCTGTCTTCATGCTATCACCTCCGGTCTGTTGCTGGAACATTACCACAACGGCTACCGGCAAGTGTTGTCCTGTCGTGGATATTGTGAAACCTGCCCTCGTTATGGGGGCAGGGATTTTTTCCGCCAACAGCTTGCACAATTGAACAGCCTGTTGACCAACCGTGCAGCCCCAACCATCAAACATGCCCAGATAACAACGCTAGAGTGGGAAACAAGAAGAAAGTCCCCCGACGCTTCGCTTGCCCAAGGGAAGCCAAGGGGAACTACCAACAGACGGCAATTCCTGCGACGGGCGATTACCTTTACGGTAGAAAAAAGCATTGAGCAGGTGCAGCCCCCAACGGCGACACCTGCCCTGCCTTGGCCTGCCACCCTGCCAACTCCCGAACACCCACCCGGCAAAATGCTGTACCCGTTTGTGCCGCAAATGGATGCCTTACGCTGTAACGGTTGCGATGCCTGCTTGCAACTGTGCCCACATCAGGCGCTACAGGTGCTCAAAGCGGAAGGGCAAGCCGTTGCTTATCAGATTCAGGCTGAATACTGCACGGGCTGTGACATCTGTGTGGATAGCTGCGACCAGCACGCCATCCACATCAAACCCATGTACATTCTCAATCAGGCACAGATCACCCTGACCACCACACAATGCAAGGCTTGCGGCTGCCGGTTCCATTACCCTGCTGATGGCGCTGAAGTGCGCCCCTATTGCCGGATTTGTTCCCGAACCAACCACCACCGCAAGCTGTTTCAGGTGTATTGACTCAGTGCTGTTCTGGTACACCTTGCCAGAGCATTTCATAGCCAACTTCGTAGGTATTGTCGCAGTACTCACTCAGTTTGGAAAATTTTTCCTTGAATAGCTTGTCAGCATGAGACTTTTCATGCTGCTCAAATGACATCCAGTAAGTCACGATAACAATATCGCCCATGTTCTGCTTGATGCGCTTTTTGTCGTCATCATGTTCCGGCTGCACACTACCTTCCTCAGAAATGAAACCGGCATTGCGATACACCTGACCACCGATGAAACCGCCGTTGTCATCGCCGTAGTTGTTCTTGACGACATTGCACATTTCACCCAGCAGCAGCTCTACGTCTTCAACCGTAACACCTTCTTTCAAGTCAACGACGTTGAACAGCATGGTGCAGCCAAAGGGAATTTCGATAGGATTGAACATGTTTGCTCCTTTTATGATTGATTATTGCGTGCTTGGCATCGTTTTCTGATAGCGCCCTGATTATAATGCCCCGCTGGGGTAACTGCTCAAAACCGGATAAAACACAGACCTAATGAACATAAAAAACTCACCGAAACCCACCAGTCGGCAAGGGCAAATCGAACGCATCCTCACCCAGCTTTCCCACAACCAGCTACGCACGTTTGTGCTGGAAAAAGCCTTGCAGGATGCAGATTTCCGCGACACCTTGCTGATCTGTTTTTCCGACCTGCTGGGCAGTGACGAGCCTGCTGAACCCAAATACCGGCAAATGCTGGCAGACATGATCAAGCGTTATGCCAATGCTGACGGTTTCATCCACAGCCTCAGCGCCGAACGTCTGACCGAAACCATCCGCAAGATGCTGGAAACCGCCCGCAAGGCCACTACTCCCATCCGCGAAACCACCGATTTCTGTCTGGCAGTGATTGCCTGCCTGCCCACCCTGGCAGACAAGCTGGAAGACCCGGAAAACAATCTCTATAACCTGATGCGCATTGCCTGCACCACTTTGTGGGAGTGTTACACCAGCCTGCCTGCGGAACGCCAGCAAGCCCTGTTTGAACGTATCCTGCAACACTATGGCGACCCGGTGTATGTTGACCTTGATCTGGACGGCTCCCTGTTGTCACTGCTGAAAGACTGGGCGCGAAACGACCCGAAACGGCAAACGGCCTGCCTGCGCCAGCTTGAGCAATTGCTCAAGTCACCGGAGAAAGACAACTGGCGCAAGAATTACCTGCTGGAACAGACCAATAGCCTGATTGCGTTTTGGAAGCGGTGATTTTCCTGAGGTTGTGCTATCCGTCAAGCTCAACTATGCTGATGCCATACATTCAACTTACTGACAAAAGGAAATGGCATGGATAGCGAAAAAGATTGGCTGAAAGCAGACTCCAGCGCTGTCATGAAGCACATTGACATGTATCATGGGGATCATCAACCGGATGGCAGCGAATAGCGCCGCCTGCAAGCAATAGGCTATCGGTCTGGTTTCTGCGATTCTGGTATTGGTTGCGGAAAAAGGGGTTGCAGAAGCAGCCGCATTAACCATCATTCCGGCTATCCTGTTTTGTTTTCTGGATGCTTATTACCTTGCACTGGAAAAACAGTTCCGGGCGGCTTACGGCAAATTTATCAATGACCTGCACTCAGGGACATTGCAAGCCGGTGAGCTTTACAAAGTACGGGCAGATGGCAAATTACCACAAACATTTCTGGACTCCTTGCTGTCATGGGCTGTATGACCTTTTTATCTGGGAATGTTGGGATTGGTTGCATTGGCAAAATGGTGGGTTTAAGAGGATTAAGTGTCATGGGAGCAGTTACTTACCAAACTGACTTTTATAGCTGGACACTGGAGCAAGCTGAGCTGCTGCGTACAGGTCGTTTGGATCAGCTTGACCGTGAGCATTTGCTGGAGGAATTACAAAGCATGAGTGCGCGGGAACGCTGGGAATTGTTAAGCCGTTTACGGGTATTGATGATGCACCTGCTGAAATGGCAGCACCAACCGCACTATGTTGGGCGTAGCAGTTGGGAAAAGACGATCAGGGTTCAGCGTAAAGAGATCGCTTATCACATGGAGGATAATCCGGGATTAAAACCGGAGCTGGAAAAAATTATCGGGCGGGCGTATGACTTGGCGTTGGATGATGCGGAAAGTGAAACGGGATTGCCGCGCAAGGTATTTCCGGCGGAATGCCCGTGGAGTTATGGGCAGATGATGGATAAGGGGTTTTGGCCAGAGGCGTTGGAGTGATTAGTCGACACAGATTAATATAGTCGTCTACAGTATCTTTAGAGAAAAGATGGAATAAATTCTTATGCTACATCAATCTTTAGGAGTAATAGATATATGCCATCACCTAGAATTTTTATCTCATCAACTTGTCATGACTTAAAATCCGTCAGGAATGAACTTGGAAGCTTTATAGAACTTATGGGTTATGAATCTGTAATGAGTGAAAATAACGATGTATTGTATGACAATAGTTTGCATACGCATGAGAGTTGTTTTCATGAGGTTTCCAACTGCGATATAGTCGTCGCCATAATAAGCCCTCGTTTTGGGAGTAGTATTAATTCATCTTTACTGGGTGGTGTCGATATCAATCAATTAGTGAAAGAAATTGAGCTTGCATCTTATTCCAATTATAATCACTTTCTTGATTCTGTTTTGGAAAAAGGGTATAAGCCTTCCATTACTCAGGCAGAAATAATTAATGCAATCTGGAGGAAAATTCCACTGTATGTTTTTGTTGATGCTATGCTTATGCACGACAGGTTAGTTTATCATGCGAATAAAGACCGGCTGTTACACTTTCCCTCATTAGAAAAACAAGACACCGCAAAGCATATATTTGACTTTATTGGCTTTATCAAGGAAATGTCAAAGGGCAATGCTATTTATGAATACTCAACCATATCAGATATTAGAAAAACGTTGACTAAACAGTGGGCTATGTTGTTTAGAAGCCTTTTAAACAGCAGAACTGAAAACAGAGTTCACATTCAGGAAAAGGATTATTTGAAATCTGAAATCTCTAAATTAAAGACATTTCTTTTAAGCTCCCTTGAAAAGGATGACGCCACGAGGAAAAAAATAAACTTATCCACCAAGTATTACAATTTAGTGTTATTTATCCTTTCTTTTCCAAATTGTGATGTGAGAAAGGTTTTGCTTGAAAGTAATACGTGGTGTGATTTAATGAAAGCTCTTGGTGTGATAGGAATCAAGGACATGGAAGATGAAGATGGTTATTTGCTAACTAGTTCAAGAGTTTATTTAATAAGAAATAATGATTACTTTAGATGTGGTTACCCAAGAAAATTTATTGACAAGGTGGAGAATCTATTTAATGAATTTTCTAGCATGAACACTAATGATAAAACAAGCGTTATCGACAGTTTAGTTAATAGTATAGATATTAAAGAGTCATCATTGTTACTTCTTTTTTCAAATAAGTTTTCATCTAGTTATGAGGTTGTTTGTGAAGGAAAAGGTATCTTATGAACATCGAGATTGCGAAAATGTTGCTTGGTATTTTAACTCCAATTAGTTTGGCAATAATTGGATATTTTATAAACAAAACATTAGCGGAACAGGGGCGACAATGGAAAGAGAATGATATTTTAATTGCAAAGCGAATGGAAATTTATTCGAAAATGGCTGAACCATTAAATCAAATATATTGTTATGTTCAAGATGTGGGTGATTACAAAGAGCAACAGCCAAAAGATGTGATTGAAAATAAAAGAATATGTGATAGGGCATTTCATACATATCGTCCAATATGGTCTAAAGAAACTATAGATTCCTATAAAGAATTTATGAGAAGTGCATTTAAAATGTTTAGTGGCTCTGGAGTAGATGCAAAAATACGAACTGTATCTACAGAGAAAAAGGCCGCTGCTAAAGTTGGAGCAACTACGCACTGGCTTCCTGAATGGGATAACCAAATCACAGAGGAAAGGGATACGGAGCACCATAAGAAATATGTTGCATTAATGAACGCAATTTCTCAGGACTTAAGATTTACCATCATCTTTAAATGATGACTATAAGCATTAAGGATTTCCATTTTATCGTTATACAATGCAAGGTATCCATTATGTTCTAGATGTGAATTCAAGTCCCATAATAAATTGACATAATCATTTTTTTCTAAAGGATCAATGGTTGTTGCCTGACATATATTTTTACCGTCAATTTTTTGATCTGCATTTAAAGATTGCGTGCCAGATAGTAATCTTTTCTTTAGTTCTCCAATATGGTTACATATAGTAATATTTATCCTAGTTCTAGTATCATACGGTTTTATTTCTGCTTCAGCGTGGGTTTCTATTGTCATTGAGAGAAAGTTAAAGTTATCTGTATATTTTTTAGACGAGGACATATCAATCGAGTCTTTCACCTTAATATATGGAAAATGAGACTCAATTGCATGTCTAACCATCGCAATACTCTGATCGCTCTTGATTAAACTTAACTGTGATGTTTTTATAATTAATAATGGTGGTGTCAATACGAGTTTGAATATTTCATATAGAAATCTTGAGTTATGAGCATTTTTCTCTCTAATTGCTAGAGTATTTCGGTTAGGGCTGTAGTGTAACGGCTTGGTGTCTAGCAATGGATCAAGATAATTAGAGAAAAAATCCTCTTCAATTTTTAATTTAAATATTTTAATATCCACTATTAATTTATAAAAAACATCGCTATCAGTAATAAATATATCATAATTTTGAACTTGGCTAAGCTTGTAAGCTTCATCAAGTGTTTGCCCTCTAACCAGTTCACAGCCAGTAGGCAACCACTGTAATGCTGTTTTAATTCGGTGCATGAGCATATCGTACTTTTCATTATGCTCAATATATATACAAGCCCTGAGTGCTAATTCTTCTGGCTGACACCCAACTAGATGCTGGTCATCTTTTTGATACTTTGCCATGATACCATGCCACTTCATTACGAAGGGCTCCAAATTTAAAGTTCTAAAATTCACTACTAGCCTCGCAACACATCATGTTTGCCTGAACCTAGTAACGCACATCTAAGAGAAACTGACGCTTCTTCTAAGTAAAAACCACCAACCTCTCTAGCTACACCATAATACCTGAATACAACATTAACGACTTAAATTTTATTATTGAGGCAATAAGTTAATTTTCTCAAAAAACTTTTCCTTACTCAAAATAACTCCATCACCACTTATTTTCTCAATAAGCAGATTATATTTTCCATCATATGCATCTGCAAATGCAGAATATCCTGTCACAAGAATAATTTTTGCACTGGGATTGGTTTTAGTAACTTCGCTAATTAAACCTAGTCCATCTAAATTTGCACCGTCAGTTGCATCTAAAGAAATATCTAAGAAAACATGGCTAGGCTTGATTCTTTTGTCTTGAAGAAATGCGAGCATTTCTTCTTTATTGCTAGATGTTTTTACTTCAAAGCTGAGTTCTTTTAACCATCGTGAAATAATATTTCTCCACGAACGTTCATCATCAAGAATGTAAGCAATTTTTTTATTTAATAACAGATGGCTTCCATCGGTTTTCAAATCTTGAATAGGCAGCGCGATTGTAAATGTTTTTACACAAGTCCTTATGTCGTCTGTATATTTTATAGTTCCTCCCAATGCAGTAATCACCGCATTAGCTCTCCATAGTCCAAAACCAGATGTACCTTTTGTACTAATACCGTATTCAAATAAGTGATTTTTAACTCCAGCAGGAATTGAACAGCCATTATCACTGATAGTAATGACTATATTTTCTTGGCACTGATTAGCTTCAATAGATAAATACAAAGAGCGTTTCTCTGCTTGGAATATATGTTGTTCTCGTAAAGCATCTGCAGCATTATCGATAATTGCATAGAAACTGTTAAACAATGTCCTATTATGAGCCAAAATAGAAGGAAGATTATCAGGTATTGATAATGTGGCATTAATCCCCATTTCATCTAATCGCTTACCGAGACGAACCTGCTTTAATGTTTTTTCTAATAGTTGTTTCACAGAGACAGGTTGATTGGCATCATCAGATATTTTTTTTGTTTCACGCGCTAAATCTTCTAGCATTGTATTCGAATCATTAAGGCTGTCTAACGTAAACTGGAGAGAGTCATCATCGACGATATTCATGATATTTTTTATATCGCGACAAGCTTGATTGATATTAATAGATATAGAACCTATCGAATTATTAATTCTATGTGTTAAGTCTTGCGCCAATAAACTGGTGGACAATATATGTTGTTGCTCTGCAATTTTTACTTGCGCCTTTTTTAACTCTATATTATTTGCAATGGCATCCTTCAGCTTTCTATTTGTTTCAGACAACTCAAGAGACCGCAACAAACCCGAAACTTGAGCAGCAATATTACTCAGGAAGGAAAGATCAAGCTTTGAATATATTGCATCAAAGTTGGGATGATACGCCGCTATCACACCTTGTATGCCATCAGGGGAAAAGATGGGAACGCCAATCCATGAAGCCAAATGATTGCCCATAAACTCACCATGTCCGGGCGTGTCATACCACGCTTTTGATTCTGCCTTGGTGCGATGCCGCAACGGTTTTTTTGTCAGAATGATTTCTTCGGTACGCCCCAAGGCATTAGGGTTAATTATCCGCGCTGCTTGTTCTTTAGGCTGCCCATCAACGTATATCAATGGAAAAGAAATTTCTTGTTTGTGTTTATCGTAAAGCGAAATATATAAGTTGTCACCAAACATAATCTCTTTGATATGACGATGAGCTATTTCAAGAATACCTTGCCGAGTGAGGTTATCCGGTTTTAATTCAGCGACCTCTTTAGAAAATTGATTGAGAATATCAAAACGTCTTGGTCGATCAAACTGCACAACCCGATAGGCCAGTGCATTGGAAATTTCATCAATAGCTTTCGCGGTAAGTCCGCCAGCCCGCATTGCTTTGGTAATGAAACATCCAATAATTTGACGGTCATCTACTGAACTAGTATGTTCAACCAGCATAGGAGCGATCAGATATTTATTACCTGAACCTTCAGGGTATTCTACCGTGAGATTTTTAGCATGATTACGCAAGTCCTGCATGACATCATCAGGCAGAGAAGCTCTCAACTTATCAATATGCGTTCTGGCAACAGATTGAAACTCTTGATCAAATGCTATGTTTCCTTGATTTAATACCGTAACAAATTGTTGGGTGCGGCGATCAATTCTAGCAATTAATAAAGAGTGCACTCCGTAGATTTTTCCCAAAAAAGTGGATACGGCGTTACACAAGTTATTTTCACAGCGTGAATAATAAACTTCGATTTCCTCTTGCTCTTCTTGCTCTATAATGCCTTGCTTGATTTCATTGATGATTTTTTCTTTCTGGTTACTACGAAAGTCAGCTAGAATCACACCCAGCAAATTAGCAAAATTGGCAAAAAAGCGGGACTCAACTTCACTATACGCATGAGGCGTTGGGTTGTGCAGAATAATATGCCCTAATGCAAAACCTAACGGATGATAAAATGTGATTCCCAACCACGACTGACAATCAGCATCGATCCCTTCTTTGCGGATCTCATCCTGAGAGAGAATAAGTCCATTGGCATGAATATCTTTCTCCGGGCGCAGTTTTTTGATAATTTCTTGTGACCCGGCAATACGTATCAAGTTTTCTGCTGCAACAGGGGCTTGCAGGCGAAAATTCTCGATAACGGCTGCATTATCTTCACTGTTATATGCAAAAACATAGCTATCTACGTCCAGCAAGTGTTTCATGATAATGAAAAGACGGTCTTCTCTGTACCATTGGCGAATTTGTTGGGTGATTTCCCGAATGATCTCGTGTTCTTCAGTAAGTTGGTTAGCGGCAAGTTTTTGCAATAGATCAATACGCGCATTGGATGAGAGTTGGTCACGGCGAGCTTGATGATGCTGCTGGATCAAGAAAGTCAGGCGTTCTACAAAAGTTTGCCATACAGTCAGTGTTTCTGTATCGCCATAAGCATTTTCTTGAGTTTTATGGTGCAAGATAATAGCGCCAATATTGACGCCCATTTTATAGTGTAAATGGATAGGAATAATTAATACGCTTTTATATCCTAAAAATCCCACATCGGCTAAACTTAAATTTTTATTGGGCAGTAAAGTGGGTTCGCCGTTACTGTTATTCACCACCTCGGCTAATAAAGTGCAATTGATCAGTGCGTCAGTCCGGTTGTTCATTTTGTTATCTGTCCATTCCCGCTCAACAACAAGCTCCAACGCTGAACGGTTATAAGGGCGATAAACAACAGAAATACCACAACCCGCCTCATCCATACTCAACTCATCTAACGGAAGACTGGTAAGGAATTCTTTCGTGGTAGCCAGTGGTTTCTCTCGCGTGAATTGTTGCATGGTATTGATGGTGCGAGAAATTTTTTTCCACAAGAGATTGGTATGTTGTGGATGAGTTGCTGTTACGTCGTTCATAACGATACCTGTTCTGTTTTCTCTCTTGTCTTATCACAAGAAGGTGAATGTGTTACATCAAACATTGATTTAGCAAACAATGCAAAGTCTTGCACGATTTACCGCCCCCTAAAAATAGTTTGTGGCTTAAGTATGGCCTGTTTTTCTTTTCTTGGTTTCTTTGCAGCTCACTTTCTTGTTGATTTTACTGTATTCTTCGCTGAGATAGCACAGCGGGATTGGTGCATCTACCAGAATGTCCTGCAATACTTGATGAACATCCATTTTCAACGCCTCCATGTGTTTCATACTTTCTCTGGCAAGTTTACGCATGAGGTATTTACGTCCGCCTTGTCCCGGTGCAGGCGCACCATTGGCGGTCAATGCTACAAATGCTGACAAATGATCCAATATGATGCTGACGGCGGTGTCTGTTGAGCAAGAAGGAGCTACCACATACTTCGCTAGTTTCTTGCGCCATTGCTCAAAACGCCGGGTGTGATAAACGCAGGAAACATTTTGCAGAATCATTGCCAGCCGCTCCAACCCCAACACACATTCCGCAAACACCGTCCCCGCCGGAATCAACTTCCGATCATCATCAATATAATTCTCGATAAACAACGAATTGGAAATCTCCACAAACCGCCCACAACGGCAATTCCCAATCGGCTGTTCGCGGTTCTCACAGGCAGGGCAAGCCACATCCCGTTCATAAAACACTTCCGTATGCGGCCCGCACTTCTTGCCATCGCTGGCAATCTGCCCAGTGGAACGCTGTCGCCAGAAGCAATGTTCCTGCCCCAGCCCTACCAATCGCTCTTCCGCAACACCCAAGGCATTCCAACATTGGTAACTCGCCTCATCACACCCGAATTCGGCATCATCCAGATACGTCACCCACAAGCGATCTTTATCCAGCCCCAGCGTTTGAGTCAGGAAATACCACAAACGCGGCAACACCGTTTCACGCTCCGTCGAACCGATATGAAACGCCGCTGACATGTGGAACAAACTCAAGCGTGTTGGGTCGCTGCCCACTTGCTTCATGTCAAAATGGCGGAAACACGGTTGGGTAAAGGCAAACTTGCCGCCGGTCTCTGCCACGATTTTATCCAGATCATTTTCAACCTGAATCAACCCGGCACTCATCACAAATGACATCGGTACAGAATCGTGCAATAACGAAGAAGGCGGTAAACGGGCAAAACCATCCTGCTCGTGCAGCGCGAGAAACGCTTCACTGATAGCGTGGCAATCCATTCCGGTGTATTGGGGTGTCGGTATCATTCAGCAAGTATCCCGTTGGGGTAGCAGGAAAACCACCATGATAAAACGGCTTGTTCCTATCAGTATTTATAACAAGATCATGTAAATTTTTCTACCAACGTGAACAGGAATCAACACATTTCCAAAAAGATCGACACTTTGTTGATCTGCATTGAAAATGATCATTAAAAAAGATAGCATGACCTATAAGTTTAACAAATAGACAAAAATCACCCGCAAGGATGGGGTAATACTCAGCAAAGTGGCATCACAGTACAGCAGGGGCAGCGGTACAGTGGCCAACACAGCGAGGGCAACATGCAAACGTCCAAGATTCTGGGGGCCAGCATCTTCAACCACCGTTTGTTTCTGATTGTGGTCGGTTGGCTGATCGCTTTGTCTGTCACCGTCATCATCGGTTTAGGCATTTATGCCCTATCAGCATTTCAGTCTCCCATCCAGTATCCGAATGCAGATGAGCTGGACACGAATCTGCTGAAACACGCTTACGGGCAGTACCTCACCTACGTCAATACCTCTTTCCGTTTCATGAGCAGCGTGATTGGCATCATGCTGGCAGCGGTCATCATCCTGCTGATCTTGCTAGCCCTGCAAATGTACGCATGGCACAAGGACAGGGAACGGCTGGTGATCTGGCGGGACAGCGGTTTCTTGTGTGAACGTCTGGAAATCCTGCCCGGCAACCGTTTGCGCCTCAACAATCTCGAAATCCAGCTCAACCGCGCCCAACTGGATACCTTGTGCCAGCTTGTGCAGAAACGCCTGGGCGACATGCCGCTACACGCACTAGACATCGGCGAACACGGCGTACAATCCATCAAACGGTTGCGCGAAGAACTCGGCAGCAAATTCCTCGAAAAGGCTTTCATCAAGGTCAAGAAAGGGGAAGGCTATTGGCTGGAAGTTGATCCGGTGAGTATCCGTGGCTTCAATTCCGCTGAGGATTCCTGAAGCCACGGACAGAAAAACGGCTTATCTGGATTTATACGAAGTCACTTGCCAGCCATCTTTTTCGATACTGGCAACAGCATCTTTTTCACAAGCCTTGATGTCACTGCCCGTACCTTTGGCAGTACCCGACTTGAATTCAGGCCGCTCCACCGACCCATACCAGTACCGGTCACGATTCACCCGTTTGGCGTTGTATTCCACCTCGCAACTCACTGCCAGCGCCTGCCCGGCAAAACACCCCAGCCCGATTGCCAACAATAAATAATATGGCTTTTTCATAGCCTACAACCCTTGTTTGATTTAGGAAATTTTATTCTAAACACCCGCATCTTAATTTCACCTGATATAGCAAGAATTATTTACTGACAAGCCCTTGTCATCCGATGACATGAATACCAACTTAACAGTTATCTGAAAAACCTGCACTTTTTCCAGCCTGTCATCCAGTGACAACGTGCCATCAGGGCATGACAGCCATTTTTTAGGCAATAACACTTGCCTGAAAAACACTCCGAGTGGCTAAATCCAAACCATGAACTCGGCGATTAAATCAGCAAATTGCAAAAACAATCACCAAGTCATCGTTCTCTACTCAACGCAGCAAGTACAAAAGGGGTATACATAATGTTTAGCCAAATCAAAAAACAGTCTGAAAACACCCAAGCAGTCACCCAGGCACAAGCACTGTTGCTGGCTTCCGGCTATGCTGTCATGGTTGACGGTAACTTCGGCGACAAGACCGAAGCAGCCGTCAAACAGTTCCAACTGGATAACAATCTGGTTGCAGACGGCATCATCGGTGAAAAAACCTGGCAGGTATTGCTCATCAAGGCCAACGCCCAGCAAGCTGTTGTCACCAGCCGCTTCCTCAGCGAACGGGATCTGCTCAAAGCGGCTGGCAAACTCGGCATCGAAGTTGCCGCCATCAAGGCTGTCAATGAAGTAGAATCCCGTGGCAGCGGTTTCCTGCACGATTTCCCGGTCATCCTGTTCGAGCGCCACATTTTCTGGAAGCGCCTGCAAGCCTGGGGCATTGACCCTGCACCACTGGCAGCAGACAACGAAAATATCCTCGGTCAAAAGTGGGATCGGCAGTACTACTTCGGTGGCGTCAAGGAAATTGGTCGTCTGGAACAGGCCAAAGCCATCCACGTACAGGCAGCACTGGAATCTGCATCCTGGGGGGCATTCCAGATCATGGGCTTCCACTGGAAAAAACTGGGCTATGCCAATGTGGAAGAATTCGTGGCAAGGATGATGAGCTGCGAAGCTGAACATCTGGAAGCCTTCTCCCGTTATATTGCCACGTTTGGCTGTATCCGGGGGTTGCGCCTGCCAGCCGGTCAGGAGGCACTGATACTGGACAACTTCCGCCAGTTTGCCCACTGCTACAACGGCCCGTCTTACGAACAGAACAAATATCACAGCAAGATGTTCAGTGCCTACCTGCGCTACCGCAAGCAGACTCAGCAAGCACCGGTTACGCAGGAACCACTGGCAGCATAACGGGGGGGCATGACCATGACGCAGACAACACCACGGGCGGAACCAGCATTATCGCTGTTCCGCATCTACTGGCAGGACGGGCGCTACTCCGGTATCGCCATCGTCTCTGCCGACAATGCCGAGGATGCCAAACAGCAAGTACAGGCACGCAAACCACGCGCTGACGTACACTACCCGGAAACATTCGGGCTGGCACGTGGCATTCTTACACTGGGTTAACAGTCACAACAAGCGAGGGCAATAACAATGGAAGAGATGATTGGCATGATGGTCGCGCTCAGCATCGCGGCAGAACGGGTCGTCGAAATCACCAAGGGCGTCATTCCCGCCCTGGGCATGGCACGCACTGATCCCAAACAGGAAAAACTCCGCAAAGCCATGCTCCAGCTTCTCGCTGTCGGCAGTGGGATTGGCGTTACCTTTCTGGCATCCCCCATGCTGGCGGAAAGCCTGCCAACCCACTGGAACACCACCACCGGCATGGTCGTGATCGGGCTGCTGGCCAGTGGCGGCTCCGGTTTCTGGAATGCGATCCTGTCCTATCTGCTGCAACTGAAAGACATCAGAACCCAGACCGTGCAGCAACTGCTGGATGCACGTAGTGGCACAATGGCTGCATCAAGCGCTGCCACACTTGCGACTGATGTACATGTATTGCGCCCGGTGCGTTCCGTACAGGATGTTGCCGCGTGATACTATCCACATAACAACCCATGTTACAGACATGTAAAAGCCCGCTAGAAGCGGGCTTTTAAAATAAGATGGCGCATCCGGAAGGATTCGAACCTCCGACCACCTGGTTCGTAGCCAGGTACTCTATCCAACTGAGCTACGGATGCGCTGAATGAGCCGCGCATTATGCGCATTTCACTAAGATCGGTCAAGCAAAATTTAAACTTTGTTTAACCTGAAAACTGAATGGCGGAAAGGGCGGGATTCGAACCCGCGATACCCTTATGGGGTATACTCCCTTAGCAGGGGAGCGCCTTCGGCCTCTCGGCCACCTTTCCTAATGGGTCTCAGTGAAGGCGGTAAGGATACATTCCTGATACACGAACGTAAAGACTTAATTCAAGTTTTCTTCGACTGTAACAGGCTCTATGTGTTCGTGGCGAATACGCTCGTAGATTTCTTCCCGGTGTACGGCAACATCTTTCGGCGCATTGATACCCAGGCGAACCTGATTACCCTTCACACCCAAAACGGTAACACTTACCTCATCCCCAATCATGAGGGTTTCGCCTACCCTCCGTGTCAGTATCAACATACCGCAAACTCTCCATATTGCTGCATCGACATCACCCAGCCCTGTGGCTACTCACCCAGCGCTCACCCCTAACAAGCAGGCATGTTCAACATTCACACACAAGCACTTAACTTACGCTGAACTGTTGCGTTTTTACCATACGATGGAAAAATACAACATTACCACATTTTTTTACTTATTTATCAGGATTCCACACATAAATAAACCCGCTATTGCAGCTTTATTACAACAGCGGGTTTCAGAAAGATTGAAATTTATGCAGCCTGAGTCAGTCCGAACGCATCATGTAGCACACGCACAGCCAGCTCCAGATACTTTTCATCTACCACAACAGCCACTTTGATCTCGGATGTGGAAATCATGCGGATATTGATACCTTCGTCAGCCAGTGTCTTGAACATTTTGCTGGCAACACCTGCGTGAGAACGCATACCTGCCCCTACAATAGCGACTTTGGCAATGTTCTCATCACCTGTGCATTGCTTTGCGCCCATGCCTTCGGCTGTTTTGCACAGGATTTGGCGGGCTTTGACATAATCGTTTTTATGCACCGTGAAGGTGAAATCGGTCGTACCGTCAGAACCAACATTCTGCACAATCATGTCTACTTCGATATTGGCATCTGAAATCGGCCCCAGAATCTGGTAAGCCACACCGGGACGGTCAGGCACACCCAGCACGGTCAATTGGGCTTCATCGCGGTTAAAGGCAATACCGCGGACGGATACTTGTTCCATTACTTCTTCCTCACGAGTGACCAGCGTACTTTTACCTTGCCCAAACTCATCAAAACTGGACAGCACGCGGATAGGCATATCATATTTGTAGGCAAATTCCACCGAACGGATTTGCAGCACTTTCGACCCCTGGCTAGCCATTTCCAGCATCTCTTCCAGCGTCAGAGCGGGGATGTGGCGGGCTTTGGGTTCGACACGCGGGTCGGTGGTGTAAACGCCGTCTACGTCGGTGTAAATCTGGCATTCGTCGGCTTTCAACGCCACTGCCAGTGCCACACCGGTCGTGTCTGAACCGCCACGCCCTAACGTCGTGATGCTGCCGTCTTCGGTCACACCCTGGAAACCGGCGACTACCACGACCTTGCCTTCCCCCAAATCCTTGCGGATCGGCTCGGCGTCAATCTCCATAATCCGCGCTTTGGTATGCGCGTCGTCAGTGAGAATGCGCACCTGTGCACCGGTGTAGGAACGTGCAGGCTGGCCTTTCTTTTCCAGTGCCATGGCCAGCAGGCCAATCGTGACCTGTTCGCCGGTGGAAAGGATAGCATCCTTCTCACGTTCAGAACCTTGCGGGTTAATGGCGTTGATGAGTGCGACCAGCTTGTTGGTTTCGCCCGACATCGCGGAAACCACCACGATGACATCATTGCCCTGTTGTCTCCAGCGGATAACCCGGTCAGCCACTGCCTCAATGCGCTCGGGCGTGCCGACGGATGTACCGCCGTATTTCTGTACGATCAGTGCCATTGTTTACCTTCAAAACCTCAATAAACCACCCCTCACCCCAACCCCTCTCCCTCAAGGGGAGAGGGGCTAAGAGAGGGAAAATCTTTCTTGTTCCCCCTCTCCCCTTGAGGGAGAGGGGGCTAGGGGGTGAGGGGTTCTTCAAACCCTTTCTGCCACCCAGCCTTGCACGGCTGCCAGTGCGGCGGGCAATGCGGCGACATCCGTACCGCCCCCTTGTGCCATGTCGGGGCGACCACCGCCTTTGCCGCCAATTTTACCGGCGACAAAGCCCAGCAAATCACCGGCTTTGACCTTGGCGGTTTCGTCTTTGGTCACGCCTGCCACCAGACTGACCTTGCCATCGGCAACGGTTGCCAAAATCACCACTGCCTTGCCCAGCTTGTTTTTCAACTGGTCAACGGTGTCACGCAGCGATTTGGGGTCTGCCCCTTCCAGATTGGCTGCCAGTACCCGCATACCGCCGACTTCCACTGCCTGGTCGGCCAGGCTGGAACCGGCCTGGGAAGCCATTTTGCCTTTCAGTTGCTCCAGTTCCTTTTCCAGTGCGCGGCTCTTTTGCAGCATGGCGTCGAGCTTGTCGGCAACTTCGGTCGGGTTGGATTTAAGCAGGCGGGCAACGTGATCCAGACGGTTGGTGACTTCACCCAACCATGCGAGCGCGTTTGCACCCGTGACCGCTTCAATACGGCGAATACCTGCTGCCACACCGCCTTCGCTGACAATCTTGAACAAGCCAATATCGCCGGAACGGTTGACGTGGCAACCACTACACAATTCGGTGGAAAAACCGATTTTCAGCACCCGCACTTCATCGCCGTACTTTTCGCCGAACAATGCCATCGCCCCGGCTTTCTTGGCATCTTCCATGCCCATGACTTGCGCGGAGGTGGCGGCATTGGCACGGATTTCGCGGTTGACGATGGCCTCCACTTCAGCAATCTGCTCAGCGGAAACCGGGTCAGGCTGGGAAAAGTCAAAACGCAGGCGTTCCGGCGTAACCAGCGAGCCTTTTTGCTCAACGTGCGTCCCCAATACCTGCCGCAGCGCGGCGTGCATCAGGTGGGTAGCGGAATGATTGAGGATAATGGCCTGACGGCGTTCGGCATCGACTTCAGCAGTAACACTTGCACCAAAGCTTAATGTGCCGGATTCGAGCTTGCCGATGTGGATAAAGGTTGCGCCTTGCTTGCGGGTATCGCTGACACGGAAAACCGCGTCGCCAGTATGCAGCACACCAGTATCACCGACTTGACCGCCGGATTCGGCATAGAACGGGGTGTGGTCGAGGACAACACGCCCTTCGTCACCCGCTTGCATTTGGCTGACGGCTTCGCTGCCACGGAATAGCGCAGCGATGGTGGAGGTTTCCGCCAATTGTTCATAGCCGTGGAATTCGGTTGCACCACTCACGTCCAGCTTGTCGCCGTAGTCTGCGCCGAATTTGCCTGCGGCACGGGCGCGTTCACGTTGCGCGTCCATCGCCGCTTCAAACCCGGCCTCGTCCAGCTTCAGGTTGCGTTCGCGGGCAATGTCGCCAGTCAGGTCAACCGGGAAACCGTAGGTGTCGTAAAGTTTGAACACGGTTTCGCCGTCAATGGTGTCGCCAGACATCGCACCGATGGCTTCTTCCAGCACTTTCATGCCGTGTTCCAACGTTTCGGCGAAACGGCGTTCTTCTTTTTCCAGCGCCTGTTCGACTTGTGTTTGCGCGGCAGCCAGTTCGGGGTAGGCTTTGCCCATTTCATCTACCAGCGGCTGTACCAGCTTGTGGAAGAACGGCGCTGCCATGCTCAGCTTGTAACCGTGGCGAATAGCGCGGCGGATAATGCGGCGCAATACATAGCCGCGCCCTTCATTCGACGGCAATACGCCATCGGTAATCAGGAACGAACAGGAACGGATGTGGTCGGCAATCACCTTCAGTGACGGACTGTTTGGATCGGCATTGGGCGCAAGCGAAGCAGCCTTTTTCAGCAGGGTCTGGAACAAGTCGATTTCGTAGTTGCTGTGGACGCTTTGCATCACCGCTGCCAGACGCTCCATACCCATGCCGGTATCGACGGAAGGCTTGGGCAACGGGCGCATTTCGCCATCCTTGGTGCGCTCGTACTGCATGAACACCAGGTTCCAAATTTCGATGTAGCGGTCGCCATCTTCTTCCGGTGTGCCCGGCGGCCCACCCCAAATGTGTTCACCGTGGTCGTAGAAAATCTCGGTGCAAGGGCCGCACGGGCCGGTATCACCCATTTGCCAGAAGTTGTCGGAAGCGTAACGCGAACCCTTGTTGTCGCCGATGCGGGTAATGCGGTCAAGTGGGATGCCCATCTGCTGCGTCCAGATGTTGTAGGCTTCGTCATCTTCCGCGTATACCGTCACCCACAGCTTGCCCTTGGGCAGTTTCAGCACTTCGGTGAGGAATTCCCACGCATACTTGATGGCATCTTCCTTGAAATAATCGCCAAAACTGAAGTTACCCAGCATTTCAAAGAAGGTGTGATGACGCGCCGTATAACCGACGTTTTCCAGGTCGTTGTGCTTTCCGCCTGCCCGCACGCAACGCTGCGAAGTGGTGGCGCGGTTATAGGGGCGTTGATCCATGCCGAGGAACACGTCCTTGAACTGCACCATGCCTGCATTGGTAAACAGCAAGGTCGGGTCATTGCCCGGCACGAGCGAGCTGGAAGCAAGGATTTCATGGCCTTTACTGGCAAAGAAATCGAGGAATTGTTGTCTGAGTTCAGCAGTTGTCATCGTTCTACCCACCCCGGCTTATTCGTCCGGGTCATTCTGGAATGCCGCTTTAATGGAGTCCGTATAAAAACCGCGCCCGGCGAGAAACCGAGACTGCCGGGCGCGTTCCTTGTAATCCGCAGGGATTTCCCTGCCAAATTTCTTGATGCGCTGATCCTTTGCCAGCGCAAACCAATCCACCTCGGCATCTGCCAAGGCTTGTGCCGCTATCGTGTCACTGACACCATGCTCACGTAATTCATAGGTGATACGTTGTTCACCACGCCCGCGTGCCACTGACGAACGGATGAAAGCAGCCGCGTAACGAGCATCATCCAGATACCCCATTTCCTGCAATTTGTCCAGTATTTGTGCGAGCGATTCACTGTCACACTCGCAACGTTGGCGCAGTTTCTGGAGCAATTCGTGGCGGGAATGTTCGCGGCTTGCCAGCAAGCGCACGGCTGCCGCTTCGCATTCCCGCACAGCATCCATCAAACCTCGTCAGCCCCGGCATCATCTTCTGCCGTACCCGCCACCAGACCGAAGCTGGGGTTGCTCATGCAGGCATCACGTACTGCTTTTTCGATTTCAGCCGCCACATCCGGGTGTTCTTTCAGGTAGGTGCGGGCATTGTCCTTGCCTTGACCAATTTTTTCACCTTTATAGCTGTACCACGCACCGGCTTTGCCGATCAGGTTCTGCTTGACGCCGAGATCAACCAGTTCACCTTCGCGGGAAATGCCTTCGCCGTAGAGGATTTCAAATTCGGCTTGCTTGAAGGGCGGTGCGACCTTGTTCTTGACCACTTTGACGCGGGTTTCCGAGCCGGTGATTTCTTCGCCCTTCTTGATATTGCCGATGCGGCGGATGTCGAGGCGCACCGAAGCATAAAACTTCAGCGCATTACCGCCGGTAGTGGTTTCAGGGTTGCCGAACATCACACCGATTTTCATGCGAATCTGGTTGATGAAAATCACCAGCGTGTTGGAACGCTTGATATTACCTGTGAGTTTGCGCAAGGCTTGTGACATCAGGCGAGCTTGCAGGCCGACGTGGGAATCGCCCATGTCGCCTTCGATTTCAGCCTTCGGTGTCAGTGCGGCTACCGAGTCGACTACCACAATGTCAACCGCACCGGAACGCACCAGCATGTCGGCAATTTCCAGCGCCTGTTCGCCATTGTCAGGCTGGGAAACCAGCAGATCATCGACATTGACACCGAGTTTCTGCGCATAAACCGGATCAAGCGCGTGTTCCGCATCGACAAATGCTGCTGTGCCACCTTGCTTTTGGCATTCGGCGATAACTTGTAAGGTCAGGGTGGTTTTACCCGAGGATTCCGGGCCGTAGATTTCGACTACGCGGCCTTTGGGCAAGCCGCCGATGCCAAGGGCAATGTCCAAGCCGAGTGAGCCGGTGGAAATGGCTTCAATGTCGCGTGCAGCACTGGAATCGCCCATGCGCATCACCGCGCCCTTACCGAACTGGCGTTCGATCTGGCCTAAGGCGGCTGCGAGGGCTTTCTTTTTGTTCTCGTCCATGCGGACACTCCTTTGAGGTAAATTCTGTGTTTGGGTGGTGAAAGCGGGGATTATTTCATATCTAAACAGTGAAGCACACCCCGCAGGGCATGTTCCACCGACTGAAGGCGCACCGCTTCACGATCACCTGCAAACTGGCAGGTTTCGGTGTAAACGCCACCGTTAACCGCCCAGCCGAAACAAACCATCCCCACCGGCTTGGTGACAGTGCCGCCCCCCGGCCCGGCAATCCCGCTGACAGAGACAGCCACCTGCGCACGCGAATGCCGCAACGCCCCCGTTGCCATTTCCGCCGTCACCGCCTCACTGACCGCGCCATATTGCGCCAGCGTTTCAGCCTTCACCCCCAGCATATCCTGTTTGGATTCATTGCTGTAAGTGACGAAACCACGCTCAAACCACACCGAACTACCCGCCAAATCCGTACACACCTTGGCAATCCAACCACCGGTACAGGATTCCGCTGTCGTCAGCATCCAGCCTCTGGCTTGCAATGCATCTGCCAGTTGGCGCAGCATCAACTCCATATCAATCTTCCTGCTCCCCTCGCCCGCTTGGCGGGAGAGGGACTGGGGTGAGGGTCCTTATCAACGCAACACCGTGCGCGGGGTCGCATCTAGCGCAAACAATGACTGCACCGAGGTTTCCACCCGTTCACTGATACGTTCCAGCAAGTCTTTTTCCGAGGTGAAATTCACCATTTCTTCGGCTTTGATCAGCTCGCGGGCGACATAGGCATCACTGCCCAAGCCGTCGATCAGACCCAGTTTGAGCGCATCTTCCCCTGTCCAGAACAGACCGGAAAAAATGTCTGGGTTATTCTGCAAGCGGTCGCCACGTCCTTGCTTGACCACACTGATGAATTGCTGGTGCGTGGTATCAAGCATGTTTCGCACATGTTGCACTTGTTCCTCGTTTTCTGGCAAGAAAGGATCCAGCATCCCCTTGTTGCGGCCTGCGGTATACAGACGACGCTCCACCCCCAGCTTGTCCATCAGCTCCACTGCACCAAAATTATCCATGCGCACCCCGATGGAACCGACAATGCTAGCCTTGTCAGCATAAATCTTGTCCGCTGCCACCGCGATGTAATAGCCACCGGAAGCACACAGGTCGGAAACCACCGCATACACGGGAATTTCTTTGTATTCGGCCTTCAAACGCCTGATTTCATCATTGATAATGCCGGATTGCACCGGGCTGCCACCAGGACTGTTGATACGCAGGATCACACCTTTGGTTTTTTCATGCTCGAAAGCCTCTTTCAGCGCAGGGTTGACCAGCTCAGCACTCGCCGTTGCACCATCCATGATGATGCCATTGATGTCGACCACGGCGGTAATCTCATCGTGTTCAACCAGTTTGCTGTTGGAAGCACCCGAACCAATCAGGGCGATCAAGGCAATCAGCAAATACGCGACAAAAAACAGTTTGAAAAATATCCCCCAACGCCGCGCCCGCCGCTGTTCCTTGATACCCTCCAGCGCAACATCCTTGAGGGCTTGAATTGCTTGTGTGTCTTCCTGGCTCATGTTTTAACCTTTAATCTTGCCAACCAATCGGGAATATGGGTTACATCATCAACGAAACCACGCGGCTGATGTTGCAACAAGCGGGGCAAATCGTGCACGCCGTAGCTGACCGCCAGCGAATCCATGCCGATATTCCGCGCCATCTGCAAATCGTATTCGCTGTCACCAATCATGAGCGCATCATGCGTGGCAGCATCGTAGTCTGTCAAAATTTCTTCCAGCATCCGGGGATGCGGCTTGGAATGGGTTTCGTCGGCACAACGGGTGATGGGAAATAAGCCGTGCAGGCCGGTTTCATCCAGCACCTTGTCCAGCCCGCGCCGCGATTTACCAGTGGCAATCGCAAGCTGATAACCCTGTGCTGCCAGTGCATACAGGGTTTCCCGCGCACCTGCAAATAGTTCGCTACCGTGCTGGCTACGCACCAGGAATTCCTGGCGGTATTCGTTGGCAATCTCGCGGATACGGTTGAATGGCTTGTCCGGGTACAGGTGCTGAATGGCCTCTTCCAGCCCCAGCCCAATAATGTGACGGATTTCGGCATCGGTACGTGGCTCAGCCCCGGTCAGGGCAATCGCGTTGCGCATACATTGGGTAATGTGGGCGGCTGAATCCATCAGCGTGCCATCCCAGTCAAAAATCAGCAGGGAATACGCTTTCATCGCAGGTTTGCCACCACTGTTTGCAACTCGGCAGGCAGCGGAGCCTCCACCACATAGCGCCGCCCGGTCAGGTACAGCACGAAATTGACACTCGCGGAATGCAGAAACAGGCGCTTCAACCCCTTTTCGCGGAACTGACGATTGAGGGCAAAATCACCGTAACGATCATCACCCAGGATCGGATGTTCCAGATTCTGCAACTGCACCCTGATTTGATGCATCCGCCCGGTGAGGATTTGCGCCTCGATCAGGGCTGCACCACGCAGGTTTTTCACTGGGGAAAAAATGGTTTCGGATTCCTTGCCCTCTTCCATCACCTGCACTTTCTGCCGATTGCCTTCGTCCTTGCCCAGGGTCATGGTGACGTGCTTGCGCCCATACGTCCACTTGCCTGCCACCAAAGCCAGATAGCGCTTGTCGATCTTGCCGTCACGGAACAATTCGTGCAGTTCGGTCAGGGCTTGGCGCGATTTCGCCAGGATGACAATGCCGCTGGTGTCGCGGTCAATACGGTGCGCCAGCTCCACAAACGGCAGGTTGGGGCGCAACTGGCGGAAGGCTTCGATCAGGCCGAGCTTGTGGCCACTGCCGCCATGCACTGGCAAACCGGAAGGTTTGTTGATGAAAATCAGTTGCTCGTCTTCCCGCAGCACCGCCTGTTCCAGCACATCCAGCAAGCCTTGTGATGCAACCACCGGTTTGTCATGAGGCAAATCCTCCTCCTGCTTGACCGGGGGAATACGGATGATTTCACCCAGTTCCAGTTTTTTCTCCGGCTTGACCCGTTTTTTATCAACCCGTACTTCCCCCTTGCGCAAAATCCGGTAAATAACGCTTTTGGGAACCTGCTTGAAGTAACGAATCAGGAAGTTGTCGACCCGTTGCCCGGCCTCGTGTTCCGTTACTGTGTGATACTGGACTGTCATTAAGTGGGATACCAACTTATTTAAAAATGCAAATTGAATAAGATTAACCAAATTGATATATTCGCGGTGGGCAAAATCAGGTACAGCCCTGAGCAAACGGGTCTAGTCAAATCTGAACGCGATGATATGACCCCAGCCTTAGTGATTCAATCACAAATTCCTCGTGAATTTTATTTCCATGAAAGAATTTGTGACGGGTAAGGTCGGCAGGACAACGCCTACCGCCCAAATAATGACGCCTGTATGCAGAAAGGCTTCGGCACACAGGCATGACATTAACAGCAGAACTTGTTGCTGATGTCTGTTGCAAGAATGCGCAAGCGGTTTATAACACAACATGCACCCGCCCTTTGATACGGCATTCCCATGACCAGTGAACGACCGAACGAACGATTCTTTGATGAAGGTGGACAATGGATAAAGTTAGCCCGCACTGAGCGATAAGTCTAACTGTTTGATATTGCTGAAACAGGACAACAGGGTTCCACCTGCAAACAAACAGGTAACAAGTGCTGCATGACATGGTTTATGTAGTACATGAAACGTATTTTGATTAATGCGACGCAACCGGAAGAAATCCGCGTCGCCATGGTTGACGGGCAGCGCCTGTACGACCTCGATATAGAACATCCTTTCCGGGCGCAGAAAAAAGCCAATATTTACAAAGGCGTTATCACCCGCGTAGAGCCGAGTCTTGAGGCGGCTTTTGTAAACTATGGAGCGCAACGCCACGGTTTTCTATCTTTCCGCGAAGTAGCACCGGAATATTATCACCCTGACGCAAAGTACAACGGTCGCCCAGCGGTCAAGGACGTGTTGCGCGAAGGCATGGAAGTGCTGGTACAGGTTGACAAGGAAGAGCGCGGCAACAAGGGGGCGGCTCTGACCACCTACCTGAGCCTTGCCGGGCGCTATTTGGTACTGATGCCCAATAACCCCAAGGCCGGTGGCGTTTCCCGCCGTATTGAGGGCGAAGACCGCCAGCAAATCAAGCAAACCCTGAATGAGTTGGATGTACCTGACAGCATGGGCGTCATCGTCCGTACTGCGGGTATCGACCGCGACGCGGAAGAGCTGGCATGGGACCTTGATTACCTGAAAACCCTGTGGGGAGCCATCCAGCAGGCATACAGCCAACACAAAGGCCCTACCCTGCTGTATCAGGAAAGCAATGTCATCATCCGTGCCTTGCGTGACTATTTCCGCCGGGATATTGGCGAAATCGTCATCGACGACGAAAAGGTTCACAAGCAAGCCCGCGACTTCATGCAGGCGGTCATGCCACACAACCTGCGCAAGCTCAAGCATTACACTGACGGCACGCCGCTGTTCAGCCGCTTCCAGGTGGAAAACCAGATCGAAACGGCTTACCAGCGCACGGTTGCCCTGCCCTCCGGCGGCGCTATCGTCATTGACCATACCGAAGCGCTGGTTTCCATCGACATCAACTCTGCCCGCGCCACCAAAGGGCAGGACATCGAAGAAACCGCACTCAACACCAACCTGGAAGCGGCTGACGAAATCGCCCGCCAATTGCGCCTGCGCGACCTCGGCGGCCTGATCGTCATCGACTTCATCGACATGCTGCCCAGCAAACACCAGCGTGAAGTGGAAAAACGCCTGCGTGATGCGATGAAACTAGACCGTGCGCGGGTACAGGTTGGGCGTATTTCACGTTTCGGTCTGCTGGAAATGTCCCGTCAGCGCCTGCGCCCGTCACTGGGCGAATCCAGCCAGATCGTGTGCCCGCGTTGTACCGGTCATGGTCATATCCGCAGTACCGACTCGCTGGCACTCTCCATCTTGCGCCTGATGGAAGAAGAGGCCATGAAGGAAATGACCGGCAAGGTCATTGCGCAACTGCCGGTAGCCGTTGCCACCTTCCTGCTCAATGAAAAGCGCCAGGCTGTGGTTGACATCCAGAAACGTCGCAATATCGACCTGACCATCATCCCCAACCCCTATCTGGAAACGCCGCATTACGACATCACCCGTGTCCGCAGCGATGGTATGGAGGAAATGGAAGGCCAGCATAGCTACCAGCACATTCCTGAACCACCGCCGCTGGAAGACACCACCAAGCAGGAAACCTTGCCTGCCCAACTGCCAGTGGAAGCTGCTGTCACCAACGTCATGCCCAGCAAACCAGCCCCGCAAGCCGTGCGTGACACCACCCCAACGCCTGCCCCGGCTGAACAGGCAGCAGTGACATCTGTTACCCCGCCAGTCAAAGGCCCTGGTCTGATGCGCCGCATTTTCAACAGCCTGTTTGGCAGTAGCGAAAGCGTCGACAAAGCCGCCGCCAAGGTTGAAATCAAGGAAGAGCCAGTCAAAGACGACGGCAAAAAGGCAAAGCAGCCTGAATCTGGCAACCGCCGTGAACGTGACCGCAACGAGCGCAGTGATCGTAACAACCGTCAGCAAGAGCGCAAGCCATCAGACAACCGTACTGATTCTGGTCGTCATGGCAAAAATGGCAACAACGAGGAAACCTCTGCCCCGGCAGAAGCACAAGAGCCCCGCCAACGCCGCGACAATGAGCAGCGCAACCGTAATCGTGACAACGAACGCAATGGCAACGAGCAACGCAACCGTGGTGAACGTGACAACGAGCGTGGCAATGAGCAGCGCAACCGTGGTGAGCGTGACAACGAGCGTGGCAATGAGCAGCGCAACCGCAATCGTGATAGCGAACGCAATGGCAACGAGCAACGCAACCGTAACAACCGCGAGCGTGACAACGAACGCAACGGCAACGAGCAACGCAACCGTAACCGCAACCACGAGCAGCGCCCACCCGAGGCTGCTGTTACCGAAAATACCGACGTGCAAACGCCGCTTGAAATCACTCTGGCAGTGCCACGGGATACGGCTGGTACAGAAACACCGGAACATTCCTCACGCCGCAATCGCCGTGACAACTACCGGCAAGAACGACAGGAACGCACTCCCCGCCCGCAAACAGTTGCTGACAATAGCGAGAAAGAACCTGCTGCGGCTGGCAATGCAGAAAATACCCCGGAAGTGGCAAAACGGCCTGGGTTCGCTTTCAGCGCAGAATCACCGTCTGACGACAGGGTTGATGCGGATGAAACCAGCTTCAGTGATGCCGATAGCGAGGACAATGCAGCGGATGACGCCGAGCGTTCCCCCTCTGACCAGCAACGCGCCCCAAGGGATCGTCGGGGACGTACCCGCCGTTCGCGTGGCTCGCAGGATCGTTCGCGCCCACCGCGTCAAGCGGCTCCGTTGGAACCCTTGTCGGTTGACGTGATGGAACCCATCGTCATTGACCTGATGCCGGAAAGACCGGCACGGCAAAACCGTGACCGTAACACCCAAAAACCGGACAGCATCAGTTTCACGGCAGAAGAAGCCCGCCCCCCCAAAGCGGCTGAACCACGACAGGACGATACCCCCAAACCGGAAAAAGCAGAAAAACCCGTAGTGGTCGAAGTCAGGCCAGCAGAGCCTGTCGCAGTGAAGCCGGTGGTTGTTATTGAAACCCGCCCGGAACCTGCCCCGTTTGTACCGACGGTAACGGCTGAGCCAATTGCAAAACCAGCTACACCGCCTGTATCCACGCAAGAGGCTGCCCCAACCGAACCACCCCCGCCGAAGAAACGGCCTTCATGGATGCATACTGATCCTGAATAACGTTCGGTTGGTCACAGATGGTTGCGGCGGATATGCTCCAGCAAGCCTACCGCCGCATCCTCCACCATATCCAGCACCCGCTCAAAACCGCTGTTGCCGCCGTAATACGGGTCGGGCACTTCGTCAGTATCCCAACGGCTGGCAAACTGCATGAACAGATGAATGCGCTCACGCTGCTCAGACGTACTTTGTCGGTGCAGGTCATGCAAATTGGCACGATCCATTGCCAGAATGTAATCAAAGCTGCCGAAATCATCACGTTGCACCTGCCGCGCCCGCTGGGTAGACAAGTCCAGACCCCGCCCGCGTGCAGCCGCTTGGGAACGGGTATCCGGTGGGTTGCCGACGTGATAGGCATGGGTTCCGGCAGAATCAATCAGAATACGCTCAGCCAGCCCTTGCGAATGCACCAGTTGTTCAAACACACCCTGGGCGGTGGGGGAACGGCAGATATTGCCCATGCACACAAAGAGTACAGATACTTTTTTCACGGATTCATCCTGTATCGAGTGATTCATTGTAGAAAACCATGATAGCGTCAAATCCATCATCACAATAGCATCGTGTTACCTGTCCCGCTGCCGCTTACCAGGTCGCACATGCACATGCCCCGGCGGATGTCTGATCACGATTGCCTGTGCACAATGCGGACAATTTACATAGGTCTGCAAGCGGGTTTCCTGCTTGACTTCATCAAACACCAGCTTGGCTTCGGCACGGCTGATACCGATCTGGACACGCATTTTTTCCAGATAGCGCAAGCCGCCAAAATCCAGCCTGCCGTTTTCCATAGCGTGGATCAGCTCTGCGCGAAATTTTTCCCGACGGCGTTTCAGTTCGTTAATCATGCCCGAAGCGAGAATGGCGGCTGGCAAAGCTGCCACTGTAATGCCGGACACGATGATCACCCCACTGAAAACCCTGCCCACGATGGTAACAGGCACGACATCACCATAGCCTACTGTGGCTACCGTCACCACCGACCACCACAAGGCACGCGGAATGCTGCCGAATTCGTCCGGGTGCGCGTGCCCTTCCACCAGATAAATGCCGGTGGCAGAGACCAGGATCAACATGCAGAGGATGAACAATGCCGACACCAGCGTTTCCGCTTCCTGCCGCAAGATTGCCAGCAACAACCCCAGCGAATGCGAATAGCGGGTCAGTTTCAGCAAACGCAACAGCCGCAGGCTGCGCAACACGCGCCAGTCTGCCCCTCCTACGATGAAACTGAGATAAAACGGCAGGATTGCCATTAAATCCACCATTGCCATCGGCGAACGCAAATAGCGCAAGCGCCCGCCCAGCGGATGCTGGAAATGAACCTGATCGGACTCGACACAAATCCATGCACGCACAAGGTATTCGAGCGTGAACACCCCAACCGACACCATTTCAAACCAATCAAACAAAGCTGCGTGAGCCTTGTAAATACTGTGTTCGGATTCAACCACCACTACAATGATGTTGACTGCGACCAGCACCAACAAACTGCGATTCAGTAATTTTGCCCACACCCCACCTTTTTGTTTTTCCAGCGCCACGTATAGCCAACGACGGAAACCCTGATTGTGCATACTCCCTTTTGCGCTTTCCCCAGTGCAAGCCCGGCGCATTATTCCGCGTGACCTGTCAGAAATGACGACGGATTTTCTGGTACAACTCGGCGACTTCTTCGCCAAGCTCGTGCAGTTCTTCTACCACTTCCACGCGGATGTCCTGCCATTTGTCGGTCAGCTTGTGTTGCAGTTTGTCGACTTCTTCGCCCATGTCGTGGATTTCTTCCTTGGCCTCCATGTGCAGTTTCAAGCCGGTATCCCGCAAGCGCACTTGCAGGTTTTCCCATTTGCCTTCGGCCTTTTCCCATTCCTCTTTGGCTTCCATACCCAACAGGTGCAAGCCTACCCGGAAGTCGTCGCGCTCGGTGTGCAGTTTGTCCAGCAGTGCCTGTAATTTTTCTTTCATGATAGTAAACCTCCCATTGGAACACGTTTTCATTATACCGCGCTGTCATGCCTTGCATATTGGCATTGCTCACAGGATTGAACTTTTGGCGTGCGTCATGCTCAATAACGGTAGCTTATGCAAGTATGTTAGACCAACCATTACAGGGCTCATCCATGAAAAAAATAGTGCTTTCGCTGGCTGTGTTAGCCGGTCTGGGGTTATCTGCCTGCGCTCCCGTCAGTCAGGTCAAACAACCCGAACCTACCGTGATTCCCGCCAAGGATCTGAATTGGATTGCCGACAAGGTTTTCAAGAATGAAACCAGTGGCAACCCGGCATTGCTGGTGGTGTGGAATGACCGTGAGGAATTTGCCTCCCTCGGTATCGGGCATTTCATCTGGTATCCCGAAGGGCGCAGGGGGCCATACACCGAAACCTTCCCCGGCTTGCTGGATTATGCCAAAAGCCATGCCATCCCACTGCCGCAGTGGTTACAGAACCGCACTCTGCGTGGCGCACCTTGGCCTAACAAGGATGCATTCCAGCGGGCGCAGAACGACCCTGAAATGAACCAGTTACGCAATTTCCTGCAACAGACCATGAATATCCAGGCCAATTACATGTCGGAACGCCTGACCCGCGCCCTGCCAATGATGCTCAACCAGCTTACACCGCGGGATCGGGAACGAGCTTTACGCAATTATCAGGCCGTGGAAAAATCCCCTCGCGGGCTGTACCCGCTGCTGGATTACGTCAACTTCAAGGGTGAAGGAACCAGCCCAACCGAACGCTACAATGGGCAAGGCTGGGGCTTGTTGCAGGTATTGCTGGCAATGAACCCGGTTGAAGCAGGCCCACAAGCCCTGGCAGAATTTGCCCGTGCCGCCGAAGAAGTCCTGACCCGCCGCATTGCCAATGCTCCGCCGGAGCGGGATGAAGCCAAATGGCTGCCTGGCTGGCGCAACCGCTTGGGCACTTATCAGCCACAATCACTGCTGGCAGGTTATTAAGCATCAGCAGGATTGCCGGTCGTCCTGTAAATACTGACGACCGGTGGTTTCCTGCTTGTTGCCTGCAACGGCTTGACCTATTTATCTCCCTGACATTTAACCAAACATCAGGGATGAACCCATGAGTACAATCCACAACTTTTTTACCCCCGCCACCCAGCGGCTCAGCCAGAATTTCAGTTTCAGCAATAGCCGCACCAGCAGCAATACTGGTAACAAGGGTATCTTTTCATCCGGCAACAGTCTGATCGGCAGTACCATGCCCCAGATCATCAATTTGGTGCAACAACTGATCCAGCAATGCGGACAACACGACAAGCCCAAACCAGACCCCAAACCCACCGAGTACCGCAATATTAACGGCAGCGGTAATAACAAGGCCAACCCCAACTGGGGCAAAGCTGGCATCCTGCACCAACGCCGCATTCCCCAGGACAGTACTCGTGAACCTGGAGGAACCACCGAACAACGCCTGCCCAACCCGCGTACTGTCAGTAATACTGTTTCCGCCCAAAATGGTCAAAACACTGTTAACCAGAAAGGTTTGAGCGACCTGTTCTGGATGTGGGGGCAATTCCTTGATCATGACCTGACGCTGACACCAACTAGTTCTAACGAAACCATGAATATCCCCATCCCCAAGGGCGACCCGCAGTTTGACCCGAATGATACCGGCACTGTCACCATACCGCTCAAACGCAGTTCAGCTACCTTGGATGCGAATGGGCAACGCCAACAAACCAATGCTATTACTGCATTTGTTGACGGTTCCAATGTTTACGGCTCCGATGACGCCTACGCAGACAAATTGCGCACACACGAAGGTGGCAAGCTGAAAATGTCTGAAGGCGAAATGATGCCGATGGAAAACGGGCAATTCATTGCCGGTGACGGGCGTTCCAATGAAAACATTGGGCTGGCATCCATGCACACCTTGTGGGTACGCGAACACAACCGTCTGGCTGACGGGCTGGCACAACAACACCCGGAATGGACTGATGAGCAGATTTACCAAGAAGCCCGCCGGGTCAACGTGGCGCAAATCCAAGCCATTACTTACAACGAGTTCCTGCCTGCCTTGATTGGGAAAGATGCCATACCCAAGTACACTGGTTACAAGCCAAACGTAGACCCATCCATTGACAACGCTTTCGCCACAGCGGCGTTCCGAATGGGGCATACCATGTTGTCACCGCAGTTGTTGCGTCTGGACGAAAACGGTCAGACCGTCAGCCAGGGCAACGTTGCCTTGCGTGATGCATTCTTCCGCCCGGACAAAGTGATGGAAACCGGCATTGACCCGATCCTGCGCGGGGCAGCATCCCAGACTGCGCAAGCGGTTGACCCGATGATTGTGGATGACGTGCGCAACTTCCTGTTCCCACAAGGTGGGCTGGATCTGGCAGCCGTCAATATCCAGCGCGGGCGTGACCACGGTCTGGCTGGATACGGTGATACCCGTGCCGCACTCGGCCTGAAACCCGTTACCAGCTTTGACTCCTCCAACTGGCGTGATGGTTTTGGTGCAAAACTGGCACAAACTTATGAAAAACCTGCCGATGTCGATCTATGGGTGGCTGGCTTGGCGGAAAAGCCGGTCGGTGATTCCTTGTTTGGTCAGACATTTACCAAAATTATGAGCGACCAGTTCACCCGCCTGCGTGACGGCGACCGTTTCTGGTATGAAAACCAGTTTTCCGGCAAAGAGCTGCAAGCTATCAAAAACACCAGACTATCCGACATCATTGCCCGCAATACGGACTTTGATAATGTGCAGAAACATGCGTTTGTGGCTTCCAACATCCACCTGAACACCTCCACAGGGTCAGGTGGTTCTGGCAACGGAACTTACGCCTGATACCGGGCAAATACCTGTTGTAACAGGTCAAGCGTGACGCAGGTAGCCATGCCTGCGTCACCTTGCAATACGGCGAAAGGCGTATCCGGCTCCCCAAACTGATCCAGCACCAGTGCAGCCCTGCTGAAATCATGGTCGCGTGTGTAATCGTTCACCGTAACGATGGTGGTGAGGTTGGCAGACGTGGACGAACGGATGCCATTGTCAGAATCCTCAAACGCCAAACATTCTCCCGGCTGCACCCCCATTTGTTGCATGGCGTACAGGTAAATGTCCGGGGCGGGTTTTTTCTGCGGCACGATGTCCCCGGCAGCGATGCATTCAAACCAACCAATAGATTCTTTGCCCAATGTGGCTTGCAACAGATAGGTCACGTTATCTGGGGTAGTCGTCGTGGCAATCCCCAAACGTAATCCGGCAGCGCGGGCTTCATTCAGCAGTCGGGCAACCCCGTTGCGCAGTGGAATTTCACCATTTTGCAGCATTTCCAGATAGAAATGGGTTTTGCGTTTGTGCATACGTACAGCGAACTCAGCCAGACCTTCCGCCGGAGCGAAATCAGGCAGGTATTTTTCCACAAAATAGCGGATGCGCTCCTTGCCGCCGGTCACAGTCAGCAGATCGGCATAGATTTCCACCGACCAATCCCAATCCAGCCCGGCTTCACAGAAAGCCTTGTTGAAAGCAGGCCGATGCCCGTCACGTTCGGTATCTGCCAACGTACCATCCACATCGAACAGCAGTGTGGTGAGTGCCATGATGTTCTTCTCCTCGGTTTGATATTGGCGGCATTCTAAGCTGGCGGGGAAAGTGGGGAAAATAGCCCTTGGGTATTAGTCATCAGGCATTGGCTGCCTGCACATCATCTTATATTTCAAGCCCAACTGGGTTGACACAGGTTCTTTCAGGGCGTTTTTACAGTAAAATCTCTGCCAGTTACCCCAACCCTACTGGCAAGCATGTTCCGTTCACGTGACCTTTTCATCATTGGTTTACTGTTCATCGTCGCAGTACTGCATACCTACGGTTTTAGCCTCGATGTCCACAAAGCCGACCGCAGCGATTTACACCTGGGCGTGGATGCCGTAGTCGTGATCATTTCTTTCGCCGGGATCGGCTACCTGATGTGGGAAAACCACCGCAAGCGCCAGGAAATCGAAGCCCTCAACACCCAGTTGCACCACTCGCACGCCCGCATTTCCGACCTGCACAAAAAACTGCAACAGGCCAGCAGAGGCTATGTGGAAGTGATCCACGAACAACTGGAAGCCTGGGAACTCAGCCCCACCGAAAAGGAAGTCGCCTTGCTGCTGCTCAAGGGTTTGAGCTTCGACGAGATTGCCGGTATCCGCAACACCAAGGAAAAAACCGTGCGCCAGCAGGCGATTGCCATCTACCGCAAGTCTGGCCTCAACGGGCGGCACGAGTTCGCCGCATGGTTTTTTGAGGACTTTCTCGGCTGACCAGCGGTAGGGCAAATGCCCTAAAGCCACCCTTTCTGACCGTTTGCCGCCTGATATTTATCAGAATTGGCTAATACACTGCGGGCATCACCAATCAAGAACACGGATGCCCACCATGCCCGGACGATCGCTTGCCGCTTGCCTGTTACTGTTGTTTCCCGCTTTCGGGGAAGCTGCCAGTGTATTAATCCCCCCCGAACAGCGTGCCGCCCTGGGCATTGAAGCCGCCCCCGCCATTGCCAGCACCAACAGTGCCGGGCTGGAAGTGACCGCCAAAGTCATCCTGCCGCCTGCCAGCGTGCGGGTAGTCGCTGCGCCTGCCGATGGGCTGGTCACCACCCTGCTGCATCAGGCCGGGGAACAGGTCAAGGCTGGGGACAAACTCGCCGCCCTCTCCTCCCCCGACGTGGTGGAAGCCCAGCGCCAGTACCTGCAAGCCCGCCTCAAACACCAGCTTGCCAGCGACAACGCCAGCCGTGAACAGCGCTTGGCCGAGCAAGGGCTGATTGCCAAAAACACCTGGCTGCTGACCCAGAACGAAGTCAAACTGGCACAAGCCGACGTAGACGCCGCCAGCGCCACCCTGCGCCTGCTGGGCGTCAAACCGGGCAACGAAAACAGTGAAATTGCCCTTACCGCCCCCATCAGCGGCTGGATTCTGGAAACACTGGTCGAACCCGGCCAACGGGTCGAAGCCCCCGCCCCCCTGGTCAAGATCGGCAACCTGCAACAACTGGGGCTGGAAATCCCCCTCACCCCGGCACAGGCCAACAGCGTACAACCCGGCCAAAGCGTGGAAGTGGAAGGCGGCAAGGCCAGCGGCACGATCCGCGCCCTACAACCCGCCCTCGACATGGCGCAAAACGTGATTGTGCGGGCGGATCTGGAACAGGACGGCACGACACTGCATCCGGGGCAAAACGTCAAGGTCAAGCTGACCGGGGCAGCAGGCACGGGCGCAACCCTCACCATCCCTGCCAGTGGCATTGTCTGGCAAGGCGACAAGGCGCATGTGTTCGTGGAAACGGCGGAAGGTTTCACCCCCACTGCCGTGACCATCCTCAGCCAGAACGACCAGCAGGCCAGCATCAGCGGTTTGCCTGCCGACAGCCGCATTGCCGTCAAGGGCGTGGCGGCACTCAAGGCCAAATGGCAAGAGGCGGGGGAGTAAACCATGCTCAACTGGTTCACGGAATTTTCCCTCGCCCAACGCTGGCTGATACTGGGCGTCACGCTACTGCTGGCAGCCTTGGGCGTGCGAGCCTTCCAGCAACTGCCGATCGACGCCTTCCCGGACGTTTCCACCACGCAAGTGAAGCTGATCCTCAAAGCCCCCGGCATGACCCCGGAGGAAGTCGAAGCCCGCATCACCCAGCCGGTCGAAACCGAGTTGCTCGGCATCCCCAACCAGACCGTGCTGCGCAGCGTTTCCAAATACGCGCTGGCGGACATTACCCTCGATTTTGCGGAAGGCACCGACATTTACTGGGCACGTAGCCAGGTAGCGGAACGCTTCGCCAACGTCAAGGGCGACTTGCCGGATAATGTCGGCGGTGGGCTTGCGCCCATTTCCACCCCGCTGTCGGAAATGTTCATGTTCACCATCGAAGGCGACCTTTCCTTGCAGGAAAAGCGTACCCTGCTGGACTGGACGATCCGCCCGCAACTGCGTGCCCTGCCCGGTGTAGCGGATGTGAACGCGCTCGGCGGACGTGTCACCACCTTCAGCATTACCCCCGACCTTGCTGCCCTCAATGCCCGCCACCTGACGCTGGATGATTTGCGCACCGCCCTCGAAGCCAACACCCGCAACGACGGCGCAGGCCGCGTCAACGAAGGCGAAGAAACCTGGGTAGTGCGCATCGAAGGCGGCATCCAGCAACTCGACGACCTGCGCCACATTGCCATCAAAAGCCTCGACGGCGTACCCGTCACCGTCGGCGATGTCGCCAAGGTGGAACTCGGCGAACTCACCCGTTACGGCGCAGTCACCCAGAATGGCCAAGGCGAAGCAGTGGAAGGTCTGGTACTGAGCCTGCGCGGCGCCAATGCCGGTGAACTGATCAAGACCCTGAAAGCCAAACTCGCTGCCATTTCAGCCACCTTACCGTCAGGTGTCACCATTGAGCCGTTCTACGACCGTTCCAATCTGGTGGACAAAGCCATCCACACCGTCAGCAAGGCGTTGCTGGAAGCGGCGGTGCTGGTCGGCATCATCCTGTTCGCTTTCCTCGGCAATGTCCGCGCCGCGCTGGTGGTGGCGCTGATCCTGCCGCTGTCGGTGCTGGGAACCTTCATCCTGATGCGCCAGTTTGGCCTTTCCGCCAACCTGATGAGCCTGGGCGGTTTGGCGATTGCCATCGGCCTGCTGGTGGATGCGGCGGTGGTAATCGTGGAAAATATCGTCGCCCACCTTGCCCATGACAACGAAAACGCCAAGACCCCGCAAATCCAGAAAGTGCTGTGGGCAGTGCAGGAAGTCTCTGCCCCGGTCAGTTCCGGCATCCTCATTATTGCCATCGTGTTCCTGCCGCTGCTGACCCTCGAAGGGCTGGAAGGCAAGCTGTTTGCACCCGTGGCGCTGACCATTGTGTTTGCCCTGTCCGCCTCGCTGCTGTTTGCCCTGACCACCGTCCCGGTCATGGCCTCGTGGCTGCTGAAACAGGCATCGCATACCGACCCTTGGCTGCTACGCATGTCGCAATGGGTCTACATTCCGTTGCTGGATGGCGCATTGAAAAAGCCCTGGCCAGTCTACCTGCTCACTGCCGTTTTCATGGCGGGCGCGATTGCCACTTACCCCTTCATCGGCAAAACCTTCATGCCGGTGATGGACGAAGGCGACCTGATCGTGCAACTGGAAAAGCTGCCCTCGATCAGCCTCGAACAAAGTGTGGCTACTGACCTGAAAGTACAGCAAGCCCTGTTGGAACAAGTCCCCGAAATCCAGCGAATTGTCGCCCGCGTCGGCTCGGATGAACTCGGCCTCGACCCGATGGGGCTGAACGACACCGACTCCTTCCTCGTCCTCAAACCGCTATCCGAATGGCGCACCCCGGACAAGGAATGGCTACAGGAACAAATCCGTCAGGTGCTGGAAACCTTCCCCGGTGTCGCTTACAACTTCACCCAACCGATCGACATGCGCGTGTCGGAAATGCTCACCGGTAGCCGGGGTGATGTTGCCATCAAGCTGTTTGGTGCTGACCTCAACACCCTTAACGGCTTTGCCCAACAAATCGCCACCTTGCTGGAAAAAATCCCCGGTGCTACCGATGTCTACACCCAGCAAAACGACGGCGTGCAATACCTGAAAGCGGAAATCGACCGTGCCGCCGCCGGACGTTTCGGCCTGACGGTGGACGACATTGCCGCTTTGCTGCGTACCCAACTGGAAGGCGAAACCATCGGCACGATCCAGCAGGAAGGCCGCCGCATCCCGCTGCAACTGCGCGGGGCAGCCGAATTGCGCAACGCCCCCACAGCATTGCAGCAAATCCGCCTGACACTGGCGGATGGGCGCGTAATCAGCCTGGATCAGGTCGCCAAACTGGTACGCACCGACGGCCCGGTCGGTATCAAGCGCGAAAATGCCGCCCGGTTTGTATCCATCCAGAGCAATGTCAGCGGGCGCGATCTGGTCAGCTTTGTGGAAGAAGCCCAACAAGCGGTCGCCGCACAGGTGAAACTGCCTGCCGGTTACAGCGTGACCTGGGGTGGGCAGTTCGAGAACCAGCAACGCGCCGCGCAACGCCTGATGGTGGTCGTGCCGCTGGCCTTGTTGCTGATCGGTTTGCTGCTGTTCCTGACGTTCCGTGACCTGCGCCAGACCGTGCTGGTGATGGCGAATGTGCCGCTGGCGCTGATTGGCGGCATTTTCAGTTTGGGGATTTCCGGGCAATACCTGTCGGTTCCGGCCTCGGTAGGCTTTATCGCGCTGCTGGGGATTGCGGTGCTGAACGGGGTGGTGCTGGTGACATTTTTCAACCAGTTGCACCAACAGGGGTATCGCGGCACGGCAGTGGTGCGTGAGGGGGCATTACGCCGCCTGCGCCCGGTGCTGATGACGGCGAGCATTGCGACCTGGGGTCTGGTTCCGCTGCTGTTTGCGACTGGCCCTGGTTCCGAAATCCAGAAGCCGCTGGCAACGGTGGTGATCGGCGGGCTGGTGAGTTCCACCACGCTGACGCTGATCCTGTTGCCCTTGCTGTACCGGCAGTTTGTCTTGAAGGGCGAAAAATCACGCGCTCCGACCATTCATCATTAAGGGAGACATATCATGTTCAAAACCACGTTGCTAGCAGCCAGTGTGCTGCTGGGTATGACAGCTTGCGCTACACCTGTACCCGATACGGCTAACAATACCTTCATCACGGATACCCAATCTGCACCTGTAGCGTTCCAGTCCTTGAGGATGGAGGGGCAAATGGTCAAAGGGCAAATCCGCCGCCTCGGGCGCGAGCCGGTGCATTTCGGGCATGTTGATTATGCGGTGGTGGATAGCCAAGGCAATATCAAAGAAACCGGCTGGGTCGAGCATTCAGGAGCAATCCGCTTGCGCCACCCACGTACCCCTTCATTATTCAGCATCCCTCTCAAACAGCCGTTGAAGACAGGGGAAAGAGTGCAATTGACTTATCACCGGAAACATCACTCTTGACACAACAGCAAACCTTGCGCCTGTCCCGCCAGGGTTTGCCGGTGTATTTGCAAGCCAAAGCGGGCGAAATCCGTCTTCGCCCCGCTCTCCTGCTCCAGATAAATCATGCCACCCTCGTTTAACAAACCTTGCGCGGACAAGGCATCCAGCACTGGCTCCAGCAGATTTTTACGGAATGGCGGATCAAGAAAAACCAGGTCAAAAGGCGTTGTTTCACGCTGCAAATAACGGAATGCATCGTCATGCACCAACAGGGCTTTTTGCGTACCCAGCAAGGCAATGTTGTCACGCAATGCCTGGGCTGCTGCCGGATGTTTTTCCACCATCACGACCTGCTGTGCTCCCCGTGACAGTGCTTCCAGCCCCAGCGCACCACTGCCCGCAAACAGGTCGAGGCAACGTGCCCCCGGAACCTGCATTTGCAGCCAGTTGAACAGGGTTTCACGTACCCGGTCAGGTGTGGGACGCAGACCGGACACATCCGCAAAACGCAAACGGCGGCTACGCCATTCACCGCCGATAATGCGCAGGGTATTGCTACTTCCCGGACGTGGCGGCATCAGGCTTGGCTTCCGCAGCGGCTGGCTGCTCGGGTTGTTTGGCTGTGTCATCACCACCCACGATAACCGTGACCATCTTGTCAGGCTGAAGACGACGGGTAAAGGCATCAACGATTTGTTCGCGGGTCAAGGCGTTGATCTTGCTGGTAAAGGTATCCAGATAATCCAGCGGCAGGTTGTAAAAACCGATAACCCCCACATAGCTGGCAATCTGGCTGTTGTTGGCAGTACGCAGCGGGAAACCCCCAGTCACGTCTTTCTTGGAAGCCTCCAGTTCCTTATCCGTAGGCCCTTCCTGCTGAAACTTGCCCAACACCTCGCGGATCACCTTGAGGGCTTCCTCGGTCTGTTCCTTTTTGGTCTGCAACCCCACTTCAAACACCCCCAGTTCCTTGAACGGGCTGAAATAGCTGTAGGTGCTGTAGCTTAAGCCACGCGCATCACGCACCTCTTTGACCAGACGCGAAGTAAAACCACTGCCCCCCAGCACCTGATTGCCCATGTACAAGGTGAAATAATCCGGGTCGCCACGCTTGTTGCCAATTTGCCCCATCAGGATGTGCGACTGGGTAGACGGGTAAGGAATCTTCACAGTTTTGGCTTCAGTCAGTGGCTTGACTTCCGGCAATGGCGCTGCGGCTTCACCGGCGGGCAAGACTGCTGCCACTTGTTCCGCCAGTGCTTCTGCCTGCTGGCGGTCAACTGCACCCACCAACGTCAGCAAACCGTTTTTCGCTACATAGTAACGCTGGTAAAAGGCTTGCAGATCAGGAACCGTTAGCGCCTGGATACTTTCCTCCGTACCGTTTTCCGGCTGCCCATACGGGTGATCGGGATACAGTGCCTTGTAGAAAGCCTTGTTGCCCAAGGCTGCCGGGTCTTGCTTTTCTGCCTGCAAACCAACTAGGGTCAGCTTTTGCACGCGGGCAAACGATTCGGCAGGAAACGTGGGTTTGGACAAGACCTTGAGCCACAATTCCAGCGCAGCCTTCTGTTCCTTTTCCAGCGTAATGGTGCGCAGACTGACGGAAGCACTATCCATCGACGCACCCGCCCCAAACACAGCACCAATTGCTGCAAACTGCTCGGCAAGCTGGTCTTCGTTCAGTTCGCCCGCGCCTTTGTTGAGCATGGAACCGGTCAGCAAGGCCAGGCCAGGCTTGTCGGCATCACGCGCACTGCCTGCGTCGAACATCAGCGACATATCCAGCATCGGCAATTCGGGGGCATGGACGTAATACACCCGCAAACCCTTGCTGGTTGTCCAGTGTTCAATTTTGGGGGCAGCCTGAGCCAGTGGCATCCACAGCAACACCAGCAGGGTTGCAACAACAGTCATCAGTTTGTTCAGCATGGCATTATCTCTCAAAGCGTGGCTCGTTTTTCGGCTTGTTCGGGTCGATGGGCAAAGGGTCAAGTTCCGCAATGGTCAGGCGGTCTTCGATCAGGTATTTCTTTGCCACAGACTGGATTTGTTCGGGGGTGACAGCAAGGATGTTATCCACGTATTCATCCGCCAGTTTGTACCCCAGACCCACCGTTTCCAGCGAACCCAGCAGGCTGGCCTGATGGCGCTGGGAATCACGCTCATAGATTTCACTGGCAATCACACTAGCCTTGACCCGTGCCAGTTCATCGGTCGTGACCAGCTCGTTTTTCAGCTTTTCTACCTGCTCTAGCAAGGCAGTCTTGATAGTTTCAAGTTTTTCACCCTTGGTCGGCATTCCGCTCAGGCCAAAAATTTCCGACATGCGCCCATAACCGCTGTACCAGGCACTGGCCTCAGCGGCAATGGCCTTGCCACGTACCAGCTCTTTGGACAGGCGCGAACTGTTGCCACCATCCAGAATGCTAGCCAGCATTTCCAGCGCGTAGGGTTCCCATTTGTCCTTGGCTTCCATCATGCCGGGCACTTTGTAGCCCATCATCAAGTAGGGTAGTTCGGCAGGTGCCTTGACCTTGACGGTGCGCAAACCTTTCTGTTCAACCTCGGTTTGCGGTTTGGGTGGCAGAATATTGTCGGTAGGTTTGATCGGGCCGTAATATTTTTTCGCCAGTTCATACACCTTGTCCGGGTCAACATCCCCTACCACCACCAGGGTGGCATTGTTGGGGGCATACCAGCGTTCGTACCAGGCTTTCAGGTCTTCGATTTTCATCGCGTTCAGATCCGTCATCCAGCCGATGATCGGGTTCTGGTAAGGGCTGTTGGTATAGGCAACTGCGTCAAACTGTTCTGCAGTGACTGCCGTTGGTTTGTCTTCGGTACGCCAGCGCCGCTCTTCCTTGACCACTTCCAGCTCTTTTTTGAACTCCGCAGGTGGCAAGGTGAGGTTGCGCATCCGGTCGGATTCAAGTTCCATCGCTACTTCCAGCCGGTCAGCCGCGATGATCTGGTAATAGGCGGTGTAATCCGAACCGGTGAAGGCATTATCTTCTGCCCCGTTTTCGGCAATAATCCGGTTGAATTCACCTGCCGGGTATTTTTGCGTACCTTTGAACATCATGTGTTCCAGTACGTGGGAAACGCCGGTAATACCGCCGTATTCGTAGCTTGACCCGACTTTGTACCACAATTGCATGACGGCAATCGGAGCACGTTTGTCTTGCTTGACCAGCACCTTCAAACCATTGTCGAGCTTGTATTCATGCACGGGCACTTCCACCTTGACCCGTTCGATGGCGTGTGCAGGTGATCCAAAAAAAGCTGCAAACAGGACGGAAGCCGCTAAAATTATGATTGGCTTACGGACTTGTCCGGCAAATGATAGTATTCTTCGCATTTTTTCACCTGACGATATAAAAATCTGGGCGGTCAATTGTACGATGTTTGGACTCGGAAAGAAAAACCAGGAAAGTAATAACGGGTTATTTGCCCGCCTCAAACGCGGCTTGTCCAAAACCGGACATGCCCTGACCGAAGGTATGGATACCCTGGTCAAGGGCAAGAAAAAAGTCGATGATGAAGTGCTGGAAGAACTCGAAACCCGTTTACTCGTCGCTGATGTCGGTGTTGATGCCACCCGTGCGATCATGAGCGACCTGTCCAACCGGGTAAAACGCGCCGAGCTGGATGACATGGATGCGCTGATGCAGGCACTCTACAACAAGATGCACCGTATCCTGCGCCCTTCCGCCCTCCCGCTGGAAATTGACAACAGCACCCACAAACCCTTCGTCATTCTGATGGTCGGCATCAACGGTGCAGGTAAAACCACCACCATCGGCAAACTGGCGAAAAAATTCCAGCAACAGGGTAAATCCGTGATGCTGGCAGCCGGTGATACATTCCGTGCTGCTGCTGTGGAGCAGCTTACCATTTGGGGTGAACGCAACCAGATTCCAGTGATTGCCCAGGGCAGTGGCGCTGATTCTGCCTCGGTCATTTTCGATGCGGTACAAGCAGCCAAAGCCCGTAAAGTGGATGTGTTGCTCGCAGATACCGCCGGTCGCTTGCACACGCAAACCAACCTGATGGATGAGCTGAAAAAGGTTAAACGTGTGATACAAAAGCTGGATGATTCCGCCCCGCATGAAATCATGCTGATTGTGGATGCCAGCATCGGGCAGAATGCCCTGATCCAAGCCAAGCAATTCAACGAAGCTTTGGGCTTGACCGGCATTACCGTCACCAAACTGGACGGCACTGCCAAAGGCGGCATCCTGTTTGCCATCGCCGAACAACTGAAAATTCCGGTACGCTTTATCGGCGTAGGTGAAAGCATCGACGACCTCCAGGAATTCGACGCTTACGAATTCACCAGCGCCTTGCTTGCCGGGGATGACTAAAACGAAAACACCATGATCGAATTCAAGCAGGTCAGTAAAAAATATCCCACAGGGCAACTCGCGCTCTACAACATCAACCTGACGCTGGAAGCCGGTGAAATGGTGTTCATAACCGGGCATTCCGGTGCTGGCAAAAGCACCCTGCTGAAACTGGTAGCGTTACTGGAACGCCCTAGCCGGGGTGAAGTGCTGGTAGGCGGGCGCTCTCTCAACAAACTGGGTAAAAGCCAGATTCCCAATTACCGCCGCCGTATCGGTTTCATTTTTCAGGATCCACACCTGTTGTATGACCGTAGCGTATTTGACAATATCGCCTTGCCGCTGCGTATTTCCGGCATGGGGCAAAACGAAATCCGCCGCCGGGTACAGGCTGCCCTCGACAAGGTAGGGCTGTCAGGACGGGAGAAAACCTTTCCCCTGATGCTGTCTGCCGGTGAAAAACAACGGGTGGGCATTGCCCGTGCGATGGTCAACAAACCTACTATCATCTTGGCTGACGAACCCACCGGCAACCTTGACCCGGAACTGGCACAAGACATCATGTACACCTTTGCCCAATTCAACGAACTGGGTGCAACCGTGATGATTGCCAGCCACGACCACACACTGGTGGAACGCATGAAAAAACGCACTATTGTTCTCCAAAAGGTAGACTGACCCATGGCTACCCCGCAAAACAAAAAAATCCCCCCCAAACCGAACACCACCTCTGGCAACAATCCCCTGTCAGCATGGCTGAACCAATCGGGCAATGCCTTCCGCTTCAGCATGGAGCGTCTGTGGTTCAACCCCATGTCAACCTGGATCACACTCACGGCGATTGCGATTGCGCTGTCCCTGCCTACCAGCCTGCACCTGTTGATGAAAAACCTGCAAACCCTGACAGCAGACAAACGTGAAGTTCCCACCATTACCCTGTTCCTGAAACAAACCATCACGGAACAACGTGCCAACGACCTTGCCGAACTGGTTTCCGACCTGCCGGAAGTCGAGCATGTCAGGTTCGTCAGCCGGGATCAGGCACTGGCAGATTTCCGCAAGATCACCGGTTTTGGTGAAACCCTCGACACACTGGACGAAAATCCCCTGCCCCACACCTTGGTCATCACCCCACGTTTACGCTTGCTGGGCGACATGGAAGTGGACATGGACGGGTTTTCAGAACGCCTCAAAAAGTACCCGGAAGTGGATGACGTGCAACTGGATGTGGAATGGATTCTGCGCCTGCGAGCCATCCTCAGCATTGCCGAGCGGGTCGTACTGGTGGTCAGTGTCTTGCTGGGGCTAACGGTTCTGCTGGTGGTTGGCAATACCATCCGCCTCGATATTGAAAACCGCAAGGAAGAAATCCGTGTTACCCGGCTGATTGGTGCAACCAACGCCTATATCCGCCGTCCGTTCATTTTTGGTGGCATCTGGTTTGGGTTGTTCGGTGGCATTTTAAGCCTGATTATCGTGCACGCTGCCCTGCTGTTTTTGGTCAAACCGGTCGGGGAACTTGCCAGCCTGTATGGCAGCACCTTTACCCTCAGTGGTCTGGATATATTGATGACACTCAAGATATTACTGGCCAGCAGCCTGTTAGGAATAATCGGTGCATGGCTCGCCGTTAGTCGCTATCTCTGGCAGGATGAGTCACGAAACTAATACAAAATTGATTATTTCAATTAGACTATCAGCAGCTATACTCTAAAATTGACAGCGATTCGCACTTGATAGGTTAATAATTATGATAACTAGTATAAACGGTCGAAAAAATCCCGCTTTCAGCTACAGTGCTAACGTTAATACTGAGAAGAAATGCCCGCATTGCAGTAGCAATTTTGTCTTTTGCATTCGTCGGCGTTGGTATGAAAAACTGCTGACGAGAAAAAAGCACTTTTGCTGCCATGACTGCGGCAAACATTTCTGGTCGTAACCGCTCAATAACCCAAGGGCATGACAGGCAACATGCCCGGCATGGGTGCAACCGTGTAAGGCAATGCATACGGGCTACTTATCAACCCTGGATTATAAGCACCATAGGCTGGCATCCCGCCGTAAGGTGAGATGCCATACAAGGGGTGTGGTGAACCCATCCCCCCGAACGGGTAAGCTGATGCCCCACCGAAAGGCATCATCCCGCTGCGTGAAGCCAAACCTGATGACCACGGCGACAAACCACCGCCAGCCCAAGGCAGGCCGCCCCTGTTCCACCCACCCGGCATGGGCAGGCTGCTGCCGCTCCACGGACTCATCATACTGTAGGGCGACATGAATGGGGAAAAACCAAAGGGAGAACCGCCAAAAGGTGAGCCCCCAAACGGCGAAGCACCGAACCCGAAAGGGCTACCAAAACCGCTGAAAGGGCTCATTCCCCCAAACGGTGAGCCATTCCAGACATTGGCAGCAGCCACTGAAGACGCCACCACCATTCCTGCGATACCTACCAGCAAGCTGCCTGTTGTTTTCATCTGATGATTCCTCCTGCATTCATTGTACCGCAGAACGCCCGCAGACGGCATCAAACCATCAGACGCGGAACGGCTGCCAGCAATTTCTGTGTGTAAGCATCCTGCGGACTGCCACACACTTGTGCCGTTGCACCCTGCTCCACCACTTTGCCTTTGTACATCACGACTGTCTGGTCACTGAGGTATTCCACCACGCCAATGTTGTGGGTAATGAACAGCAAGGTCAGATGGCGTTCGGCTCGGATTTTCAGCAGCAATTGCAGGATTTCCGCTTGCACGGAAACGTCCAGCGCACTGGTGATTTCATCGCAGACAATGAATTCAGGGTTTAGCACCAAAGCACGTGCCAAACCGATACGCTGACGTTGCCCACCGGAAAATTCGTGTGGGTAACGCCACAGGGTGTCACGCGGCAATTGCAGGTCATCCAGCACCCGGCTGGCAAGTTCGATCCGCTCCTCGTGACCGGAACCGATGCCATGCACTTGCATCGGTTCGGTAAGGGTGGTTTCGATCAACAAACGCGGGTTGAGGGAGGATTGCGGATCCTGAAACACGATCTGCATTTTGGGACGTAGCGGGCGCAGTTCCCGTGCAGACAAACCCGTCAGTTCCTGCCCCTGCAAACGGATACTGCCGGAAGTCGGCTTTTCCAATTGCAATACAGCTCGCCCCAAGGTGGTTTTACCACAGCCGGACTCACCCACCAGCGCCACAATCTGGCCTTTGGGAATGTCCAGCGATACACCATCGACTGCCCGCACATGATCCACCGTATGGCGAAAAATGCCTTTTTTGATGGGAAACCAGACATTGAGGTCACGGATTTGGAGGATGGCCTCCCCCTTCCCCAACCCTTGCTGGGGAGAGTTCGGATGGGGGGAGGAACCTGCTTTCCCCAGATTCTCAGGTACTGCTGCCAACAACTGCTGTGTATAAGCGTGTTGAGGATTCCGCAATACCTGGGCAGTTCGCCCCACTTCCACCAGCTTGCCGCGCTGCATTACCCCAACCTGCTGCGCCATTTGCGCCACCACCCCGAAATCATGGGTAATGAACAGCGTACTCATGCCAGTATCATCTTGTAGCTTACGCATCAGTCGCAGGATTTCAGCCTGCACCGTCACATCCAGTGCAGTGGTTGGTTCATCGGCAATCAGCAATTCCGGTTCGCAAGCCAGTGCCATCGCAATCATCACCCGTTGGCGTTGCCCACCAGACAACTGGTGCGGATAATCGTGAAAACGTTCCCGCACCTTGGGAAGTTGCACCTGTTCCAGCGCCAGGATGGCACGTTCTTCCGCTTCCGCATCGTTCATGTCAGGATGGTGCAGTTGCAATGCCTCCACAATCTGTTCACCCACCGTAAACACCGGATTGAGCGAAGTCATCGGTTCCTGGAAAATCATTGCAATTTGCGAACCACGGATATTGCGCAAATCTGCTTCGGGCATCCGCAACAAATCCTGCCCGTTGAACAGGATTTCACCCTTGGGGTGTGATGCCAGACCATGCGGCAACAAGCGGATTACCGACAAGGCACTGATCGACTTACCACTACCCGATTCGCCGACCAGACAAAACGTTTCGCCTCTGGGGATGCTGAAACTCACGTCATCCACTGCTTTCACCACAGTGTTACCGGGATGCAAATGGGTATGCAGGTTGCGGACATCAAGCAAAGGCTGGCTCATGCTGTCACCCCTGCCTTGCGCGACAGTTGCGGGTCAATCGCATCACGGAATGCCTCCCCGATCAGGTTGTAGGCGAACACCGTGAAGAAAATCGCCCCGCCGGGGAAAGCTGCCATCCACCAGTTGAAGGTAGAGGATTTCACCGCCTGATTCAGCATTTGCCCCCAGGAAGGCGCATCCACCAAACCTAGCCCTAGGAAACTGAGAGTTGCTTCTGCCAGAATTGCCGAAGCCACCCCGAAACTGACCCCGACCAGCAACGGCGCGACCCCGTTCGGCAACATGTGGCGGAACAGGATGGAAGACAACGGCAAGCCACTGGCAACCGCTGCCTGTACATATTCCTGTTTGCGCAACTTGAGAAATTCCGCCCGCACATAGCGTGCATAACCTGGCCAACTGGTGATACCGATAATGATCATCATCATGTACAGGCTACGCCCAAAAAATGCCACAAACGTCAGCAATAGGAACAGGGTCGGGATCGACTCGAAAATTTCCACCAGCCGCATTCCCAACATGTCCGCCACCCCGGAAAAATACCCCATCAGCCCCCCCAACACGATGCCAATCACCAGGGCAATCCCCGTGGCGATCAGACCAATGCTCAGGGCAATGCGTGAAGCATGGATCATGCGGCTAAATACATCTGCCCCATTTTCCTCAGTCCCCATCAGATGGATACGGTCAGCGGCTTCCAGTGGCGCTTCCAGCCCGGTTTGACCGAAATCCCGCAAATAATCCTGTGGTGCATACGGGATCGGCGGCATGATGCGCCAGTCCGCCTCGGTATAAGTCGGGGAGCGGAACTGGTCATAAATCATCACGGCAGGCGGTTTAAGTAACAGGTTGACCATTATTGTTACCAACGCCGTACCCAGCACAAACAGCACAACCCGCTTGCCTACACCCAACGGAACCAGAACCAGCATCACCGCCAGCGCAAACATGCCCAATACCACCACATCTTCACGGGTCAAGTAGGCCAGCACCGGAGCAGAAATCACGCCCCCCTTGCTCATCAGCAACGGCATGGAATTGGCAAGAAATGGAGCAAACACCCCCATGCACACCAGCACCGCAATCCATGCAAATGCAAACCTGACCCCCATGCCCTGCCAGGTCTTAAGCCAGATACGACGGGAAAAAGACTCGCGGCTTACCACATGCTTAGTCATACGTCACCCTTGGATCTACCAGCGTGTAACAGAAATCAGCAATCAGATAACCCACCAGCGTCAGAAACCCGCTTACCCAGGTAATCGACAACACCATCTCACGGTCACGCCCTTTGACCGCCTCCACCGCCAGTTGTCCCATCCCGTTGATACTGAAAATGTTTTCCACAATCAGCGAGCCAGCCAGCAAACTGGGCAATAGCCCGGCAGACACGGTAATCAGCGGCAGCAAACTGTTGCGGAATACATGCTTCCACAACACATCTTCCTCTGCCAAACCCTTGGCACGGGCAGTACGGGCATAATCGGCATGGAGGTTTTCCAGTACCGAAGTCCGGGTCAGCTTTGCCAACGCTGCAAACCCGCCATAAGACAGGCAAACGATTGGCAAAAACAGATGCCACAGTCGGTCAAACAGAAAACCGCGCACAAAGCCATCCCCGGCAAACTGCATTCCCAAGGCAATCCCGGTAACACCACCACACAGCAACAAGCTGCCAAGCCACCACACACTGAGTCTTGCCCAACGGACAGCCGTCACTGCCAGCACCATGCCCAGCGACATACAGCCAAAGACTTTCAAGACATCCCACAGCGAATCCCAGTGCGGCAAAAACGGCATGTCCTGCGCTGCGCGGCTGGAAATCCCCGCCGTTGGAAACCACTGCACATACTGCACATTGGCAAAGAATCCCAGCAGCAGCACCCCCACCAACATGGTTGGCGCAGACCACAGCGCCAGCATCGACACACTGGAACCCACATCGAAACGTCCGCCCCGGTCAGTCGCCGCTTTCACCCCCAGTACAATCGCAATCACATAAATCAGCGGCAAGGTAATCACATTCAGCAACAAGGTAATGGGAATGCGTTCCCCGAGGATTTCCCCCACCGGTCGCCCATACATGAAGCTGATTCCCAAATCCATGCCTTTACTGAAAGAAAAGCCTGTATAAGCACCTTCTTCATCCTGGGTGAAACCAACCGGTGAAACATTGTTGAGCCAGCGCAAATACTGGATAGGCGGCGGCTGATCTAGCCCGTAACGCTTGTTGTAATAGTCCAGCAATGCCTGCTTTTCCTGCGGTTTCATGTCCGAGCCTTCCACCAGCGTCTGCGCACTGATCCCTCCAGGCGACATCACCATCACCGAAAACACCACGATGGTAATCCCCAACAAAGTCGGTAGCATCAACAGCAAGCGGCGCAAAAGGTAGGTCAACATGCCCGTAACTCCCGCTTATTGCTGGTATTTTTGCAGGGTGGTTGGCACATAGGTTTCCACTGGCTGGAATCCCCGATTCAAGCCCAGTTTGGTCATTTGCAGGTTATGGATACGCTTGTCGATAAACGCCAGCGTCTGGCGGCGCATCAGGAAAGTATAAGGCTGGTCTTCATACAAGATACGTTCCGCCTGCTGCCACAATGGCATCCGTTTGGTTTCATCCACGGTAGCACGCGCTTGGTCAATCAGCTTGTCCAGTTCAGGGTTCTTGTAGCTAATGGAATTATCACCACCCGTTTTGGCTTGCGAACTGTGGAACATCTGGTAAATGTCGGTCTCGATCCCGCTCGTCCAGCCTATGGTCATGGCATCAAAGTCTTTCTTTTGCATGGCCTCCAGCATGACCGGCCATTCCTGCGGGAAAGGTTCCATTTTGACCCCAGCCTTGGCGTAGAGATCCTTGAGCAACAGCACCATGCGTTTGGAATCCTCGTTGGCCTCAAAATAAGTCAGTTTGAATTCAAACGGCTGCCCGGCATTGTCTTCCAGCACGCCATCACCGTTACGGTCTTCGTAGCCGACTTCCTTCAACAGTGCTTGCGCCTTTTCCAGGTTGTACTGCCAAGGTTGCAGGCTGTTGTCATGCTGTTTACTGGTATTGCTGAACGGGCTGACAGCAGGCTCAGCGTAATTCAGGTGAATGTCCTTGATGATGCGTTGTACATCCGTCAGGTAGGTCATCGCCTGACGCACACGCTTGTCAGCGAAACGGGTCGGCTTGCCCGCACGTTCCTGATTCCAGCCAATGTAGCTGTAGCCTACCACGGGCGGCATGTATTCAAAATTATGGCTTTTGCCCATGATCTGGGCATCTTCTTTCAGTTTGAGGTATTCGGTAGCCCGCGCACCGTAGGCATCAATTTCACCATTGCGGTAGGTGGTCAGCCGTGCGCTGTCATTCTGGATGATTTTCCACAGGATACGGTTGTAGGAAGGCTGTACATCCCCCCAGTAACGCTCGTTGCGCACCAGTTCCACATTACCCTTGTCCGGTGTCCAGCCCTTAGGGTCTGGCATCCGGTAAGGGCCACTGCCCAGCAGCAAACCTTTGGATTCGTTGAACTCCTGCAGTTTCTGCAAATACGCTTCGTAGAAATGTTTGGGTAAAATGCTCAAACTACCTGCCAGTTCCAGTGCCTCGAAATACGGCTCCTTGTAGGTAAATACCACCTCGTATTTACCGTTGGCCTTCACTTCCCTGATTTTCTCCAGATACGCCCGTTCACGTGGAGCCTTAATGGCTTCCGTCATGATGAAGTTGAACGTAAACACCACATCGTCCGCCGTCAGCGGTTTGCCGTCCGAGAAGGTTACGTCATCACGCATCTGGAAGGTAATCACCAGACCATCCTCACTGACCTGCCAGCTTTTGGCAATCAAGCCTTCCCAGCCAAGGGTTGCGGGGTTGCGGGTAATCAGACTTTCAAACACATAACTTTGCACAGTGGAGGAATCCGCATCCATCGAAATCAGTGGTGTAAGCGTTTTCAGGTTGCCACCAAATGCATTCACGCTCCAGTCGCCCTGCGCGTAGCCTTCCTGTTCCGTCATGGCCTGGGCGCGTTGGAAAGCAGCGGCAACGGCTGGTTTGCCGGGTTCCGTACTGCTGGTCTGGGTACGGATAGCCCCGGAGGTGACGGCAGCCCGCAATTCGCGCATGTCCCTGGCCTGTTCCTGCATCGCCGTTTGCATTTCCGCAAGACGCAGCCATTGCCGGTCAATCTGGTACATAACCAAAAGCAGCAGCAGGATTAATACTGTGATGAGGGAATAGAGAACCCAGTCTCTGGCTGTCAGTCGTTTTTGCATGTTGTTCGTGTATACTGGTGAATTTTAGGAAAGCATAGCATTAACACCGTGGCGGGTGCAGCCTGTAGACTTTAACCCCCATCGGTTATTTTGGACAATTCAAGGAGTTCACATGGGTTTTCTCGCTGGCAAACGCGCCCTGATCACGGGCATCGCAAGTGACCGTTCCATCGCTTACGGGATTGCTGAAGCCATGCACCGCGAAGGCGCGGAACTGGCTTTCACCTATCAGAATGACAAACTGAAAACACGGGTAGAAAAAACCGCCAAGGAATTCGGTTCCAGCATTGTCATCCATTGCGACGTAGCGACTGATGCAAGCATCGAAGCTGCCTTCAAGGAACTCGGCACACATTGGGATGGTGTCGATATCGTCATCCACTCCATTGCATTCGCACCAAAAGAGCAACTCTCTGGTAGCATCGTCGACAACACTACCCGTGAAGGCTCACAAATTGCCCATGACATCAGCGCCTACAGCTTTGTAGCAATGGCACGTTACGCCAAGCCCATGATGGCAGGCCGCAACGGCTCCCTGCTGGCGCTGAGCTATCTGGGTGCTGTGTCTGCCATCCCCAACTACAACGTGATGGGCATGGCCAAAGCCAGTCTGGAAGCTGCTGTGCGTTTCATGGCTGCTGATCTCGGCCCGCAAGGCATCCGTGTGAATGCTATTTCCGCAGGCCCGATCCGCACTTTGGCAGCGGCGGGTATCGCTGGTTTCCGCAAAATGCTGGATCATTTCGAGAAATACGCCCCAATGCGCCGCAATGTCACCATCGAAGAAGTGGGCAATGTAGCTGCATTCCTGTCATCCGACCTCGCCTCGGGTGTGACCGGTGAAATCACCTATGTGGATGGCGGCTGGAACATTCTTGGCATGTCTGGCATGAGTGAAGAGTAAGGCTCGGAATTACTCTTCAGCTCCAAACCTTCCCCCGCAAAGGGGGAAGGTGGTTGCTGCTAACGAGCGCGATAGCGTGCTTCAATATCCTGCAATTGCCCCAGCAATTGGGCAGCGCCGTTGGCTTTGCTGCTGCCAACCGCTTTCAGGTAATCCTGCAACACCCGCCCGGTACTTGCATCGCCATACTGACGGAAGTAGTTCGGCTGGTTACGTAACTCCTGTTGCACATAAGTCATCACCTCGCCTGCTTCCTTGATCACGTCAGCGGCGAAACGCCCGTTCGGGTAACGCTTCAGGTATTCGCCTTCGGTCATCATGGAACGTGCCAATACACAGGTGATGTCGCCTTCACACTCACCACCTTGCGGGGCACTGGAAGCAAAACGGGCAATTTCATCGCCCAACGGGGTATTGGGAACCTGATCAGCCAGTTTCCAGTACACTACTGAAGGAACCAGCCAGCGCCCGGAAATTTCGTCATGGAAAATCTCTGCCTTGCGCAGATCCAGCCAGCGGCTGAACGGCGCTTTCTTTTCATTCTCGAAGTTGATCAGGTCAAGCGAACGCTGCAACACAATCAGGCGGTTGAATTCCAGCTCAATCCCTGGCCCTTTGGTTTTGACCTTGGGCAGGATGCTGGAAACGAAACCATAGGTATCTGCGTAGTCCGCAAATTGCAGGTTTTTATTGGTAGAACGTTCTTTCGCCAGTTTTACCCAAATGGCTTCCTGCTTGTCAGGGGTAAAATCCCGCAGCAAACCACCGAATACCCAGCCACTGGTACTTTCGGCTGTCACAAAATACCAGTAGCCACGCATCATGCCGACCGGCTCCTCATTCTGGGTACGGCGGGTTGCCCGCACCACAATCCCCAGCTTGAGGCGATTGACCAGCGGGGCATTGGTTGCCGGGGCAACATGCATTTTAACCGCAGATGCTGTGACGATTTTCAGGCTATCCATCGCCACTTCGGGGCCTGCTGCCTGCACCACGCCTGCACAGCATAGCCACAAGCCCATCAAGACAACCCACCAAAGCCTGTAAAAGGATTTCATTGCAAACTCCTGGACACTCAAACAATCCTGCTGATTCTAGCTTAGAACTGCATTAATGCCCGGTATTTTGGTGCTTGCGCCGACGGCTGGTTGATATGTTCCTTGATACCCCAGAAGCCGAAATGTCCGTTGATGCGTGGAGCAGAGAATGCCATGAACAAACTGCCCCCTACCTTGCGGAACCCCTGCAACAGGCGGATATAAGCCTGTTCCATGCGTGGATCGCGGTTGGCTGCCAGCAACAAGGGGTTGGGTGGCTGCTTGAGAGATTTGGTTCCATAATGCACCAGATGTTGCCCGCCTTCATAGGCCACCAGCTTGACGTTGTAAGGCTTCATCAGTTCCACGTGCTTGTCGAGTGCCTGCAAAACCTTGTCAATCGAATAATGCGGGTCACTTTCCATCATGCTGAATACATCATCCACACCTTGCGCCTGCTCCAGCGTGCGTTGGTCGGCATAGAAGTAAGGAGCAAGCGCAAACACATCGGTATGCTGGTATACGTCAGCAGCCTTGAGGATGACGGGCGTAACCGCCGGATTGCCTGCCCAACCACTCAAGACCCGTACCAGCCGCCCCTTGCCACCAAACGCCTGTTCCCAAATCTGGAAAATCTCGCGACTGCGTTTGGCGTAATATTTCAGCCCCGCGTACAGCGTCTGGCTATCCAGCTTTTCGCGCAAACCCATTTGCTGCACGTATTGTGCTTGGGAAAATACGCTGTTCCATACCTCGTTGCTGTATTCCACATAGGCTTTCAGGCTAGGGCGCAAGTTGGCCTGCACGTATTGCGCGTACTGGCGCACATAATCATCATCTGCCTGATGCGGCAGGTTGAACCAGGCATTGGCATTGAGGGTATTTGCCAACATCACCATGATTTCCAGCGGAACACCACGTGAGCCTTCGCGCCCACCCCAGGTGGCTTCCTGCATGTTGGGGCGTTGCGCCCAGGATTCTTCCGGGTTGCGGGTAATGCCACTCATGCCCATGAAACGGATGGTGCGAAACGTCCGCATGAACTGGAGGAAATCCGGGTTGAACACGATCTCCTGCGCATGATCCTCAAATGCCAGAAATGAGCCACCGCAGGCATTGGCACTTTCTACCCGCTCAAACGGATTGCCCCGGCAAATCCCGCCCGGCAAGGTAATACGGATATTGCGCACCGGATCAGCCGGGTCGGATTGCTGAATCACCAATCCGGCGGAAATTTCCTTGTTGCGGTCAGGCACGAACGTAATCACATCACGTCCCGGTTCACTGGCAACCAGTTGGGCACTTTCCACATACGCCAGTTTGCCCTTGCCATCGTAACGCACGGTGTAATTGCCGCGCGGCAGGGTATCGAACGGCAACCAGCGGGCAAAATACGTCCCCGCCTGCCCACCATTAAGGTGACTGACCCAACCTTGCGCATCGTAGGTGACATTGCCCTTGCTCAGCGGACTTTCGCGGAACGGTTCGGAAGTACGGAACAGATCGGCAAACGGCACACTGGCATCGAAGTGCGTGGCCTCATTGGTGTTGATGCCGACAAACTCGCTGACCGCATGGGCGTAACTTCCCAGCAAAAGCAGCACCGGCACACATACCCGCCGAAGCAGTCTGGTCATCTTGGTCATCCGTTCATCCTTAATAGCTAAATGCAGAATATAGCCGACAACGTGGGGTTACGCCCAGATGCACGCTTTACACCAGACCAGTCGCCACTTTCGCCGTCACCATCATGCGGTTCATATGTTTCAGTCGCATTTTTGTACTTGACCTGAATCAAGGTTGACACGCACGGGGTTTCGTTACCCTCCTTCCGTAACACTTTTTTACGGAGGGACTCACACCATGCAAGAAGTTTTCACCAAAAGCATGGCGAGAAATATTTATTACGGCGGCTCGGCGTTTTTCCTACTGCTCTTTCTTGCCCTGACATTCGACACGCATCAGGCTTGGCCTGCGCGTGACAACCATCAAAACCTTACCGAACAGGTTGCCGCAGGCAAACGCTTGTGGGAACGCAATAACTGCATCGGCTGCCATACCTTGCTGGGTGAAGGTGCGTATTTCGCCCCCGAACTGGGCAATGTCTACAAGCGTTTCGGCGAAAACAAGGAGGCGATCAAAGCCTTTATTCGTAGCCGCCCGGTGGAAGGCATCCCCGGTCGTCGCAGTATGCCGCAATTCAATTTTACCGACGCAGAACTGGACGAGATTGTTGAATTCCTGAAATACACCAGTGAAATCAATACCGAAAACTGGCCACCAAACATTCAGGGTTAAGGAGGACGTATCATGCAATATCAATCTCAGTCGGTCGCGAAGCTGTACTTTATGGCTGCCATCGGGCTGTTCTTGGCACAAGTGCTGTTTGGTCTCATCATGGGCTTGCAGTATGTCATGGGCGATTTTCTGTTCCCGGAAATTCCCTTTAACGTAGCGCGGATGGTGCACACCAACTCGCTGATCGTGTGGTTGTTGATGGGTTTCATGGGCGCGGCTTACTACCTCGTGCCGGAAGAATCACAGCGTGAACTGTATTCCCCGAAACTCGCCGTGCTGATGTTTTGGGTATTTCTGGTGGCAGCGGCGTTAACCGTGATTGGCTACCTGTCCGTGCCTTATGCAACCTTGGCGCAAATAACCGGCAATGATTTGCTGCCGACGATGGGGCGCGAATTCCTCGAACAACCGACCATTACCAAAATCGGCATTGTCGTGGTCGCTTTGGCGTTCCTCTACAACATTGGAATGACCGTGCTGACTGGGCGCAAAACGGTGGTGACTATCGTCTTGCTGACGGGTTTGGTGGGTTTGGCAGTGTTCTTCCTGTTCTCGTTCTACAACCCCGATAATCTGGTGAAGGATAAATATTACTGGTGGTTTGTGGTGCATCTGTGGGTAGAAGGTGTGTGGGAACTGATTTTAGCCTCCATTCTGGCGTTCGTGCTGATCAAAGTCACCGGTGTTGACCGCGAAGTGATTGAAAAATGGTTGTATGTGATCATTGCGATGGCGTTGATTACCGGCATTATCGGTACAGGGCATCACTTTTACTGGATTGGTGCGCCGGGGTACTGGCAGTGGTGGGGGTCGATTTTCTCGGCACTTGAACCGATTCCATTTTTCATTATGACGCTGTTTGCCTTTAATGTGATCAATAAACGCAAGCGCGAACACCCTAACAAAGCCGCCGTGTTGTGGGCAATGGGTACGGCAGTATTGGCGTTTTTGGGTGCGGGCGTTTGGGGTTTCCTGCACACACTTGCTCCCGTCAACTATTACACCCACGGTTCGCAAATTACCGCCGCCCACGGTCACATGGCTTTCTTCGGGGCGTATGTGATGGTGGTATTGACCATTATCTCGTTTGCATGGCCGCTCATGCATGGGCAACAAGCCAAAAGCAATGCCAAGCAGGTGTTAGAAATGTGGTCGTTCTGGCTAATGTCGGTGTCCATGGTGTTCATCACCTTGTTCCTGACGGGCGCGGGCATTCTGCAAGTTTACCTGCAACGTTACAGCGATGTGCCGCAAGCCTTTATGGTGGTGCAGGAAAAAATCAGCCTGTTCTATTGGATGCGCGAAGTGTCTGGGCTGGTGTTCTTGGTCGGGGTCATTCTGTTTATCCTGAGTTTCCTGCCGGAGCGTAAGGTTCAAGCAGCGTAACACCCCCCCCTAACCTCCCCTTGTCAGGGGAGGGACAGGAATAGCGAATACTCAATATGCAACATTACCGTTTGTTAGCCCGCGTGGCTTTTTTTGCTTTGTTTGTACTTGCCCCGCCGCTGGATGTGTTCCGGTTTGATCTGACCGTCAATCACCTGTTCTTGCTGGGTGAACCGTGGCGGCTGGGTTTTACGGCGCAAAGTGACGGCATCGACATGGTGGGCAGTATTTTCTTGCGCATATTCCTGCCGATTTTTCTGGTCGTCGGCGTGGGTGGCTGGATTTCATGGAAATACGGGCGTTTGTATTGCGGTTGGCTATGCCCGCATTTTGCGATGGTGGAATTGCTCAACGGTTTAATGCGCCGTGCTTCTGGCAAACCCAGCTTGTGGGAGAAGCAGGCATTGCCGCAACAGCAAGCGGATGGTACACACCGCCCGCGTAACCCGTGGTATTGGCCTGTAACATTGGGGGCTGCTGTTGTCATTGCCTTGGTGTGGGCAGTAGTGCTATTGACGTATTTATTGCCACCCGCAGACATTTACACGAACTTGCTAACACTGTCGCTGACCCGCAACCAAGCCTTGTTTATTGGGGTTGGCACAGTCTTGCTCACCCTTGAATTTACCTTGGCGCGGCATTTGTTTTGCCGTTTCGGTTGCGCCCTTGGGGTTGCACAAAGTTTTATCTGGATGGCAAACCGCAAAGCCTTGGTGGTCGGGTTCGATAGCCCCCGTGCCAAGTTGTGTAGCGATTGCGATGCGTCTTGCGAACATGCCTGCCCCATGCGCCTGAAACCACGTACCATCAAGCGCAATATGTTCACTTGCACCCAATGCCATAGCTGCATTGATGCGTGTGACAAGGTGCAGGCACACGCCAGTGGCGTTACATTGCTGCAATGGGTGGATGGCGAACGTGCCAAAGCGGTGGCAAAAGGTGCGGGTGTGAGCAAGTTCCCTACTTGACCTGAATCAATGCCCCCTACGCCCCCATGCCCTAACCTTGCGCCATGCTTGACTTCAAAGGGTATGACAATGGCTTACACAGAACTTTATGCTGCGGATTGGAATGCCTTGCCGAACGTGGCAATGCCGTTTATGAACGCAGTGCATAGCGATGAATTGGCACTGGTGTCACGCTTGCTGACAGACCTCGGCAATGCTGCTGACCCTGCCAACATCGACGCGCAAATCGCGGCATGGGTGGAACACACCAAGGCGCATTTTGCCCGCGAAGAACGCTTGATGCACGAATATGATTTCTTCGCCACACCCTGCCATCAGGGCGAACACGAGACGGCGTTGCTGCAATTGTTGGGCGTGCAACAGCAATGGTTACGCGAGCGTGATACCGCGCTGTTGCAGGACTACATCCACCATTGGCGCGAATGGCTGCAACAGCATATCAGCACGATGGATTTTGTGACGGCGCAATTCTTCAGCCAATTTAATGTGCAGGTGGAATTGTAATGGCAGTCGCCATCCCCCACTACCAAGCGCAAGCCCAAGAAGTGACGTTGTTTGAACACGCCTTCCGCCGCCAATTGCCCGTTTTGCTGAAAGGCCCCACGGGTTGCGGCAAAACCCGCTTTGTCGAACACATGGCAGCCAAACTCGGCAGGCCGCTGTACACGGTTGCCTGTCACGACGATTTAAGCGCGGCGGATTTGGTCGGGCGGCATCTGATTGGCGATGGCGAAACCTACTGGAACGACGGGCCCTTAACCCGTGCCGTGCGGGAAGGCGCAATCTGCTATCTGGACGAAGTGGTAGAAGCCCGCAAAGATACCACCGTGATCTTGCACCCGCTTTCCGACAACCGCCGCATCCTCCCCATCGAACGCACGGGCGAAACCTTGCACGCTCCGCCCGAATTCATGCTGGTAGTGTCCTATAACCCCGGCTACCAGAATTTGCTCAAGGGCATGAAACCCTCCACCCGTCAGCGGTTTGTGGCGTTGCGTTTCGACTACCCCAAACCCGACGTTGAAACCCGCATCGTGGCGCAAGAAACGGGGGTAGACACCAAACTTGCCGTGCAATTAGTCAAGCTGGCAAATGCCTTGCGCGTGCTGAAAGAACACGATCTGGAAGAATCCGCCTCCACCCGTTTGCTGGTTTATACCGCTACCCTGATGCAAGACGGTTTCGAGCCACTCGCCGCCTGCCGCGCCGCACTGGTCGAGCCGCTGAGCGATGACCCCGAAACGGTGGAAGCCTTGATGGAAGTGGTACAGGCGTTTTTTGCCTAAAGCTCCACACGCACCAACGCTTCCAACGCCGCCACGTCCAGCAAGGTAATGTGCTGATCATTCACCGCAATCAGTTCTTGGCTGACGAGTCGTTTGAGGATGCGCGAAAATGTTTCCGGCTTGATCGACAGGCGCGAAGCCACCACATGTTTGGGCACATCCAGCACAATGCGGTCACAAGCAGGGTCATTGCAGCGCATTTCCAGCAACCAAATTACGAGGCGGAAAGTAGCATTATGCAGCGTCAAACGGTCAACTTCGTTCAGCAACCAGTGCATCCGGCGGCTCATCAACCCCATCATGCCAAAACACAGGTCGATGGAAGAACGCAGTATCTGTTCGTATTGCGCCGCATGGATGCCAACAACAATGGCGGGTTTGAGTGCCACCGCGTGTACCGGATACTGCCGCCCGCCCATGAACAACACCGCTTCGGCGAAACTGCTACTGGGCGCAATAATGTCCACCACTTTCTCATCGCCATTCGGGGTAAGGCGAAACAACTTCATAAAGCCCTTGATGTTGATGAACACCTCGTTCAGCGGGTCGCCTTGCCGAAACAGGAATTCGCCTTCGTTCAAGGTATACAAATGCGCCGTATCCACCAAGGCATTGAACTGATCGGGTTCAAGGGCGCGAAACAGCGGCGAGCGGTGCAAAACAGTCAGGGTGTAATTATCAAATTTCATACAGTGAAGACTAACAATGGAAGAATGGGTTGGTAAAGTTTGGCATCAGTGGGTAACGCGCAGTGTAACCCATGATTACCCACAAGCACGGGTTGATTTGGACGACATGCGCAAAACCCTTGGCATTGTGTTACGTGCTTTGGGTGGCGATGCGGGTTTGCAAATCCGCCCAAGCACCGCTGTCGAAAGCCATGCACCGCGTACCCTGATGCAACGCATTGCCGGAACAGGGCTAAAAACACAAGCCGCATGGCGCGATGCCGACAGCCTGAATTTACCCGACAGCATTGCGCTGTTCCCGCAGCGTGAACTCAACCGCGAACTGTATTTGTGGCTAACGGTGTTAGGGAGCGAAGCAGGGTGTATGCAATACGCCTCTACAAAATCCCGTTACCAACGCCTCCTCACTGCATGGCAAATCCTCCACCCTGAAGCCACCGAACTCCCCTTGCAACTGACTCCTGCGCCCAACAGCCCAGCAGCAAGCACCCCCGTTTCCTTGGCAGAACCCGCGCCGCCCGAACCCAATCCCAACAGCCAAGCCCCCGCCGCCAGTTGCAAACGCCAACGTGCCGAACGTACCGATATGCCCGATGGCAGCAGTGGCTTATTACTATTCCGCCTCGAAAGCCTATTTTCATGGACAGAATACACCCCCGTTGACCGCACCAGTGACGAAGGCGACAACGACGATGCCACTCGTGCTGCCGACGATATGGATGTCATTACCGTAGCGCGTGATCGTAAAACCAGTGCCCGTAAAATCAAACTGGATCTGGATTTGCCCAACGCCGAATACGACGACATTCCGCAAGGCGAAGGCATTCCGCTTCCCGAATGGGATTGCCGCAAGCAACGCCTGCTCCCCGACCATTGCCGCCTGCAAATCATGCTGCCGCGTGGGGCGCAAGACCTCGCACTGCCCGCCCATTTGCAAGCCCCCGCCCGCCAACTACGCCGCCGTTTTGAAGCCCTGCAACCGCGCCGTGAATGGCGTAACCACCAGCAAGACGGTGCAGAACTCGACACCGACAGTTACATCCTCCACCTCACCGAACGCCAGCGCGGGCAAGTCGATATGCCGATGGTCTACCGCGATTGCCGCGAACAAGGGCGCGATTTGTCGTGTCTGTTACTGGCGGATTTTTCGATGTCCACCGACAGTTGGGTTAGCAATCAGGCGCGGGTGGTGGACGTAGTGCGTGACGCGCTGATCCTGTTTGCGGAAAGCCTGCAAGCGACCCGTGACCGTTTCGCTCTGTACGGTTTTTCGTCGGTTAATCGCCAGAATGTACGCCTTTACCACCTGAAAAGTTTCAACGAACGCTACGACGGGCAAGTACACGGGCGCATTATGGCTACCCAACCGGGCTATTACACCCGCATGGGGGCTGCGATCCGCCACGCTACGCACTTGCTGGAAGCCGAGCCGTCGCAGCAAAAACTGCTGTTGCTGCTGACCGATGGTAAGCCAAATGACCTCGACATTTACGAAGGGCGTTACGGGTTGGAAGACACGCGCATGGCGTTACAGGAAGCGCGGCGCAAGGGCTTGAAACCGTTTTGCGTCACCATTGATGACAGGGCGGAAGATTACTTGCCGCGTTTGTTTGGGCAAAACGGCTGGGTGCTGGTGAAGAAAGCGGAAGAGCTGCCGCAGAAATTGCCGCAGTTGTATGCGTTGCTGACGGAGCGGTGAGTTATCATCGGATTCCAACAGATCACAGTTTGGGAATACAGTCCACATTGAATACAACCAATTCAGAAAATAACAATACCCTGCGCTGGCTGGAAGGCTTGCCGCCCGGCTATTTTGCGGTGGCAATGGCAAGCGGCATTTTGAGCATTGCCTTCGACATGATCGGGCAGACGCTGCTGGCGGAGGGGCTATTCGTGGCTGCATTGCTCGCATGGGTCACGATGCTGGGCTTGAGTGCATGGCGTTTGTGGCGTTTCCCACAAGCGGTGAAAATCGACTTGTTGAATATCCGGCGAGTCTTTGCGTTTTTTACGTTGGTGGTGTCGACCAATGTGGTGGGCATTTTGCTGCATCAACACGGCTACCCACAGTTGGCGTTGGCGTGTTGGGTATTCGCGTTTGTGGTGTGGTCGTTACTGTTGTACCTGAGCTTTAGCGTGCTGACATTTTTGACGCATCCGCATACCGTGAATGTGGTGCATGGCGATTGGTTGACTTCAATTATTGCCACGCAATCGCTGGTTTTGCAGGGGGTGATGATTGCGCCAGATTTGGGCATTTACACCGATTATATGCTGGTGGAAGTGCATTTGCTGTGGCTGCTGGGGTTGGTGTTGTACGGGATTTTCGTCACCTTATTTTGCTACCGAATTTTCTTTCAGCGGTTTCAGCCGGAAGATACCTCGCCGTTGTTGTGGGTCATTATGGGGGCAGCAGCATCCGGTGTGAATGCCGGAACGGTGTTGTTGCAAACCTCGACGCCCTTGAGTTTTTTACAAGCCCTGCACCCGTTTATTGACGGTGTGGCGATGCTGTTGTGGTCATGGGCAACTTGGTGGATTCCGATGCTGGTGATCTTCGGGGTGTGGAAACACGGGGTGAGACGTTACCCGCTGCGCTACGAGCCTGCGATGTGGAGCATGGTGTTTCCGCTGGGAATGTACGCAGTTGCCAGTTTCCGGCTGGGTTTGGCGGCGGAATTTCCACCGTTGCAGTGGATTTCACTACTGATCGTGTGGGTCGGCTTTGCTGTGTGGTGCTTGGTGTTGTTAGGGTTATGTTATCGTGTTTACATCAACGTTATTAGTGAGAAAACGCCGCCATGATCAAACTGGAGATTACCTCAGCCAGTTTGACGTACAGGTCGAGCTGTCATGACGATCGGTTGCTGACAGGAAGTGGATTATCCAACCACCTCAAAAAACAACCAGCCCGTATACCCCATGTACACACTCAAGAGCAGAATGCCTTCCCAGTGGGTCAAATGCCCCGGCTTTTTGAAGCCATAGGCCATAATGAACAAGCCTGCGGTGACTGCCAGCATCACCGGGAAATCACGGGTCAGCACCTCATCCGCAACTGCAATGGGTGCAATTGCACCGGCAATTCCCACCACTGCCAAGGTATTGAACAGGTTGGAACCGACAATATTGCCCAGTGCCAAATCTGACTCACCTTTGCGGGCAGCCGCAATGGAGGAAGCTAGTTCCGGCAGTGAGGTACCGAGTGCGACAATCGTCAGACCAATAATCAAATCACTAACCCCCAAGGCATGGGCGACTTCAACAGCACCCCATACCAGCACCCGTGAGCTAATAATCAACAGTAATAGACCGATAGCCAACCATGCCAATGCTGTTTTCAAGGTCATCGGGTGACTCGTCAACTCCTCTTCCACCTCGGCTGACAAGGCATCCTGCCGCCCGCGCATCGCCGTATAAATAGACCACCCCATAATCCCGCAAAAAACCACCAGCAGGATCACGGCATCCCCACGGCTGATCTCCTTATCCCACAGCAGTAAGCCTGACAGTAACGTAACCGCCAGCAAAATCGGCATTTCTTTGCGGACAATATCGGAATGCACCGCGATCACTGCAATCACGGCGGTTATCCCCAGGATCAAGGCAATATTCAGTGTATTTGAACCATAAGCATTGCCTAACGCCAACGCTGGGTTGCCCTCCCACGCGGCAAAGGCGGATACCGTCATTTCCGGGGCAGAAGTACCAAACCCGACAACCACCATCCCAATCAGTAAGGATGGCATCCCCAAATGTTTTGCCGTGGCGGCAGCACCTTCGACAAATCTGTCGGCACTCCACACCAACACAGCAAGACCCACCACAATAGCAGCTAGCGACAACAACATACTGTTTCCTTTGTATTCGATCAGATAGGAAGGCTATGGCATTTAACGAGGGTCTACCAGAATCCCCTACCGATAACTAGGGAACGAGCACGAGACAATATCCCCAAGCCTGTATAGCCACGAACTCAGCATGTTTTTTACTCACAAGGAAAGCTCACAATGAGAGTCATAATTTAAGTTATGGTTGTAACTTTATTGTAGAGCTTGTTACTATAAATAAATGGATTGGTTATTACTCATTATTTCCCTGCCCACCGAAAACGCCACGGCACGAATGCGCATCTGGCGGGCATTAAAAACCCTTGGTTGTGCCAGCCTGCGGGATGGCGTGTGGCTGTTGCCCTCACGCCCTGATACCCATGCACGGTTTGACGGCATTGCCGAAGACACCCACAAATCGGGCGGCGAGGCGTGGGTGCTGGCACTGCAAGCCGATGCGCAACAAGCCGACAGTTTCCCCGCATTGTTTGATCGCAGTGCCGAATACAGCGCGTGGCTGGATGACCTGGCGCAATTTGACCCGCTGGCAACCGATCTTGCTGCTACCCGCAAACAACTAAAAAACCTCAGTAAACGGCTCGCTGCCATTACCGACACCGATTATTTCCCACATCCGTTGCAAGTCACCGCATACGAACGTTTGCATACCACAGAAGCAGCATTGCGCGGGCGGCTGACATGCGCCGAACCCGCGTTTCAGCAAGGCGAACCGGAGCGGCTTACCCTTACCGATTTCCAAGGCAAAACATGGGCAACCCGCCGCGATTTGTGGGTAGATCGCCTCGCTTCGGCATGGCTGATCCAGCGTTTCATTGACCCGCAAGCGCAATTCCTGTGGTTGGAAAATACCGCCGTTTGCCCCGCTGACGCGCTCGGTTTCGATTTTGACGGGGCGCGTTTTAGCCACATTGGGCGCTACGTGACGTTTGAAACCTTGCTGCACAGTTTCGGACTGGCTCAGAATATTGGGCTGCAACGCTTGGCGCATCTGGTACATACGCTGGATGTGGGCGGCAATGCGCCGGAAGCCGCCGGGTTCGCGGTGCTGCTGAAAGGTTTGAAACACCGCTCCCCGAATGATGATGTGCTGCTGGCGGAAGGCGGGCAGCTACTCGACGATTATTATTGCGCTTTTTCTTTACAGGAGGATTCCCTTTGAGCGACACACCACAGGCTGCGCCACAAGCCCCGACACTGGGGCAGGCATTTTTTTACTGGCTAAAACTCGGTTTCATCAGCTTTGGTGGCCCGATGGGGCAGATTGCGCTGATGCACACCGATTTGGTGGAAAAGAAACGCTGGATTTCGGAACACCGTTTTTTACACGCGCTGAATTTCTGCATGATCTTGCCGGGGCCGGAAGCGATCCAATTGGCGATTTACATTAGCTGGTTGATGCATGGTGTGACGGGCGCAATTATGGCAGGGATCTTGTTCTTTATGCCTGCGTTTTTGCTGCTGTCAGTGTTGGCTGGGGTGTATCTGGCGTGGGGCGATGTACCGCTGGTGCAAGGTTTATTCTATGGCATAAAACCCGCCGTGGTGGCGATTGTGCTGTTTGCCGCATGGCGAATTGGCTCGAAGGCGTTGAAAAACAGTGTGCTGTGGGCAATCGCCGCTGCCGCTTTCGTCGCCATCTTTGTGTTTGATGTCGGTTTCCCGTGGATTGTGGCAGTGGCAGCCCTGCTCGGTGTCATCGGCGGTAAAGTCATGCCCGACAAGTTCAAAGGCGGCGGCGGGCATGGTGCGTCCGACAAGCAATACGGCGCGGCGGTGATTGATGACCACACTCCAACCCCAGCACACGCCCGCTTTTCATGGGGAAAACTGGGGGTGACGATTGCGGTGTTCGTTGCCATTTGGGGGCTAACCATGCTGGCTATCGGTGGGCAGCAGACCCTGCATGACATGGGCAGTTTCTTCACCAAAGCAGCCTTCCTGACCATTGGCGGGGCGTATGCGGTGTTGCCCTATGTGTATCAGGGCGGGGTGGAACAGTACGGCTGGTTGACCGGGGCGCAAATGATGGATGGCCTAGCATTGGGTGAAACGACTCCAGGGCCGTTGATCATGGTCGTCACCTGGGTAGGCTATCTGGGTGGTGTCACCAAGGAGGTGTTTGCCAACCCGATTGCCGCCGGTTTTGCCGGGGCTGCGGTAGCAACCTTTTTTACCTTTTTGCCATCCTTCCTGTTTATTCTATCGGCGGGGCCAATCGTAGAAAGTTCACGCAATGACCTCAAATTTACCGCGCCGTTGACAGGCGTTACCGCTGCGGTGGTGGGCGTAATCATGAATCTGGCAGTGTTTTTCGCGTGGCATACCTTTTTCCCCAAAGCCACATCAGCAACCCCGTTTATTGCACCGTTTGAATGGTTCGCCGTAGTGGTCGCAATCGGTGCATTTGTCGCGCTGTGGAAATACAAGGTGGATGTGATGAAAGTGATCGGCGTGTGCGCCGTGTTGGGTTTGGGTTATACACTGGGTATGGGAGCAATGTGAGTATGGAACGTGCTGTAATGGCGCAGTGACTCGTTGCTATTGTGATTTCGCAATCTTGCCACGTTTGGATTACGCAATCACATTTTGTCGAATAATTTCTGCCATACCTTCAGGTTGTGGCGGCAAGTTTCCTAAAATCGCCGCTACAAATTCCCCTTTATCCGCCACCAGTGCGGTATTAAACCGCTTTTCAAACGCAATCGTGGAAGACGGTTTGCCTGAAATACCCGCCCCGCACACACTACCCGCTTGCGCTCCGGGGAAGATTTCCACATGCCCCGGCAAGGTCAGCAGCTTGTTGAAACGTATGCCCGCTCAACAAAAACCACGGTTCAGCACTGCGGCAGTTATCGGCAACTAACAAACAAATGCTGTCGGCGGTATGCCCCGGCGTATACAGCACTTGTGCCGTGACATTGCCAATGGTCAACACCTGCCCGTCGTTGTAAATCAGCGTGTAAAACTGACCAAGGAACCGGAGGAATCAGCGTCCAAATTTGACCACCCCCGGTATGTGCCATCATCCAGCATTTGGTCTGGAGCAACTTGGAGTGTTATGCATGGAAACCATCGGCAAAGTCCGCCGCCGCAAACTGGTCAAGCAGGAAAGCATCAGTGGGATAGCCCGCGATTTGAAGCTGTCGCGGAATACCGTCAGGAAATACCTCAAGGCAGAAACTGAACCGGCCTACCGGCGCAGCGTACAGCCTTGCCCGCGTCTGGGGGATTTCGAGTCCACCCTCACCACCTGGCTGGAACAGGAGAGTGCCCTGCCCAAACGGCAAAGGCGCAGCGCCCAGCGCCTGTACGAAGGTTTGCAACGGGAAGGGTACCTGGGTGCGTATGACAGCGTGCAACGTTTTGTGAAACGCTGGAAAGGGTCACGCCCCAATGCCGCAGTGGGGACGGCATTTGTGCCACTGCTGTTTGCCCCCGGCGATGCCTGCCAGTTCGACTGGAGCCATGAGCTGGTGGTATTGGGTGGTGTCACACAAACCCTCAAACTGGCGCACTTCCGTCTGGCCCACAGCCGCTAGATGTTCCTGGTGGCGTACCCACGTGAATCACAGGAGATGGTGTTGGATGCCCATGTGCGGGCATTCGCCTTTTTGGGTGGCGTACCGCAACGGATGGTCTACGACAACCCCCGGACGATTGTGGATTGCATCTACAGCGGCAAGGAACGGCAGTTCAACCGGCGTTTTCTGGCCCTGGCCAACCACTACCTGTTCGAGCCAGTGGCCTGCACCCCGGCATCTGGCTGGGAAAAGGGGCAGGTGGAGAACCAGGTTGGCAATGTGCGGGAATGGTTGTTTACACCGACACCGAAGTTTGCTGACTTGGCAGCGCTGAATACGTGGTTGGAAGCCCGTTGCCGGGAGCTGGCACAACGCCCACACCCGCAGATGAAGGAACACACCGTGGCGGAGGTGTTTGCCCAGGAACAAGCCCACTTGCGCCCGGCCAGTGCCTGCTTCGATGGCTATGTTGAGCAGCCGGTACGGGTTTCCTCCACCTGCCTGGCGGCTTATGACCGTATCCGCTACAGCGTGCCAGCGGCATATGCGGGGCAACGGGCCAGCCTGCGTGCCTACGCCGATGCCATCGTGGTGGTGGCGGATGGGGTGGAAGTGGCACGCCACGTCCGCAGTTTTGCCCGTGACACCTTGGTGCTTGACCCTTGGCATTATGTGCCGGTGCTGGAGCGCAAGCCGGGTGCACTGCGCAATGGCGCACCCTTTGTGCAATGGCAACTGCCCACCCCGATTGCCAGCGTGCGTGACCGCCTGCTCAAACAGCCCAAGGGGGATCGTGCCTTCGTGGAGGTATTGCAGGCCATGCGTGGGCATGGGGCTGAGGTGGTGGAAGTCGCCTGCGCCCTGGCACTGGAGGCTGGCACGTGTTCCGCAGCGGTCATCCTTAACCATGTCCACCGTCTGGCTTCACCACCCCGCCCGCCTGAACCTGCCCACGTACCGGAAGCCTTGCGCCTGACACTCGAACCCCAGGCCGATTGCAGCCGTTATGACCGTCTGCGGGAGGTGGCCCATGTTGCCTGAATTGACCGCCCAACTGAAAACCCTGCACCTGTATGGCATGGCGGCAGCACTGGGCGAACTCGGTGCCGAACGTACCCGCCAGCCGACAACCCCCGAAGCCTGGCTGCGACGCCTGATTGACGCCGAAACCATTGACCGCCAAACCCGCAGCCTGCGCTACCAGCTCAACGTGGCCAAATTCCCCATCCACCGGGATTTGGCGGGCTTCGACTGGTCTGAATCACGGGTAGCCAAGGCACAAATGGAACAGCTTGCCACCGCCCAATTCATGGCGGATGCACACAACCTGATTTTTGTCGGTGGCACGGGCACCGGCAAGACCCACCTTGCCACCGCCTTGGGTGTGGCTGCCATCCATCAGGGCAAACGGGTACGGTTCCACAATGCCGTCGATCTGGTCAACCGCCTGGAACAGGAAAAACGCGCGGGCAAGGCAGGCGCACTGGCCCGCCAACTCGTCCAGCTTGATGCCCTCATCCTCGATGAGTTGGGCTACTTGCCCTTCCCGGAAGCCGGTGGCGCATTGCTGTTCCACCTGGTCAGCCAACTCTATGAGCGCACTTCGCTGGTCATTACCACCAACCTGTCATTCGCGGAGTGGAGCCAAGTGTTTGGCGATGCCAAAATGACCTCAGCCTTGCTCGACCGTATCACCCACCATTGTGACATCATCGAAACCGGCAACGATTCGTTCCGCTTCAAACAGCGCAAGAAAGCCATCGGATAGGCATAAAGTGCTGGTCAATATTGCACGCTGAACGGTGGTCAATATTGCACGCTGATTGACACATGGACTTGCTGGCACAATGGGCGCAAGGCTTGGATGCAACCTTCTAGCTGGTCGGGGTGGCAATGCTGCTCTCCGGCGCGTGGGTTGCGCTACACCCTGCTGTTCGGGCAGGCGCATCTGGGTGATTGTGGCAATGCTGCTCTCCGGCGCGTGGGTTGCGCTGGCATTTAACAAGGAGTAACCGTGCAAACCCAACCCGAATTCCTGCAACTGCGCTCCCATCTCGAACAGGTGATTGTCGGGCAAGCCGCCCTGCTCGACCGCCTGATGATTGCCTTGCTGACGGGCGGACATATCCTGCTGGAAAGCCTGCCCGGTCTGGCGAAAACCACCGCCGTCACCACGCTTGCCAGCGGTGTTCACGCCAGCTTCCAACGCATCCAGTTCACGCCGGATTTGATGCCGGGGGATTTGACCGGGACGGATATTTTCGAGCCGCAACACGGCACGTTCCGCTTTGTCGCAGGGCCCTTATTCCACGAAATCGTGCTGGCGGATGAGATCAACCGCGCTCCGCCCAAAGTGCAATCCGCCCTGCTCGAAGCCATGCAGGAACACCAGATTACCGTCGGCGGGGTGACTCGCCCCTTGCCCGAACTCTTCATCGTGATGGCGACGCAGAACCCGCTGGAACAAAGCGGCACTTACCCCTTGCCCGAAGCGCAACTCGATCGCTTTTTGCTGCATGTGGTACTGCAATACCCCACGGCTGATGACGAATTGCTGATTTTGCAACGCGACCGGGCGCGGCATTACGGCGCGGATAAACCGATGCTGCATTCGCCCTTGCACCCGCAACAAGTGTTGCAAGCACGGCGTGAAGTCGCCGAGGTTCACGTTGCGACGGAATTGGAGCGGTACATTGTGGCGCTGGTCGGGGCTACCCGCAATTTGGGGCAATTTGATGCGGCATGGGCAGATTATTTGCAGGTAGGCGCGTCGCCGCGTGCGTCGATTGCGCTGCTGCGAGCCAGCAGTGCCTTGGCGTACCTGCGCGGGCGTGAATACGTCGTGCCGGACGACATTATCGACATTGCACCGGATGTATTGCGCCATCGCTTGGTGCTGGGGTATGCGGCACGGGCAGCAGGCGTGGATGCGAATGCGGTGGTGCGCAAGGTGTTGGCGGGCGTGGCGATTCCGTGAACCCATGCTAATATAGCTATAATTACCCACATGGAAACCACTATGCGAACCTTGCAAATGACCCTCGATGACGATTTGGTGACAGAACTGGATCAGGTTGTACAGGAAAGCCACACCAACCGTTCTGCATTCACCCGTGAAGCCTTGCGCATGGCAATCGCGCTCTACCATCAACGCAAACTGGTGGAAAAACACCGTGCTGGCTACTTGCGCCATCCTGTTGCCCCGGACGAATTTTCAGTGTGGGAGGAAGAACAGGCGTGGGGTGAGGAATGAAGCGTGGCGAAATTCGTTGGTACACCTTCAAGGAGCCGGATAAACGCCGCCCGGTAATGATTTTGCTGCGCTCTGACATTATCCCGTATTTGGGTGAAGTGACCATCGCCCCGATTACCACCACCATCCGCGACATTCCCAGCGAAGTGGCATTGGGCGTAGAAGACGGTATGCCGCGTGAATGTGCCATCAATTTCGACCACATCCAGACAGTGCAAAAGGGTAAGTTGGGGGCTTTGATTACCACGCTATCAGCGCACAAACTGCTGGAAGTCGATCAGGCTGTCAGCTTTGCATTGAGCCTGTCAAAACTTCAAAGCCTTGGAATTAATAAGGAGTAAACTTTATGGCAATGATACAAGGCATCCGCATCAAAAATTTTAAGGGATTAAAAGATGTCACTCTTGGCAAACTATGGAATGCTCAGGATGCTGATCCCCTTACGCCGATGACAGTTGTAATTGGTAAAAATGGTACTGGAAAAAGCTCACTATTTGACGCTTTCGGTTTTCTGGCTGACTGTTTGAGAATGGGAGTTGAAGAAGCTTGTGACATGCGAGGTAGAGGAGGATATGAGAAGATCCACTCTCAAGGAAAGGGAGGTGGTATTAGTTTCGAGATTTATTATAAGCAAGACGGTAAGGCACGCCCAATAACATTTGAGATAGAGATTGATCTTGATAATGATAGTAGACCCTATGTTAAAAGAGAACGATTACGACAGAGAAGACGTGGTCAGGATTATGGAAGGCCGTTTTCATTCTTGATTCTTAATGAGGGAAAAGGCATTGTTTGGAAAGGAGAGGCAGAAGGCCGCCAGGTTGATGAGGCGACTGAAGATGCGAAATTGAGAGATTTGCTGGAGTTTTTGGGATTAGATAAATCTGGAGAGCCTATTAGACAAGAAGAAAGCTCAGAAACGGAGGTTGTTGAATTAACGGATAAAAGACGCCTAGGACTTGCAACCCTTGCATCGTTAAGGCAACATCCACGTATTTCTGCTTTCCGAGACTTTGTTGAAGGTTGGTATTTGAGCTATTTTACACCGGATGCCGCTCGTTCAATTGCTAGGAGTGGCCCTCAACGCCATTTGAATATTCACGGTGACAACCTGAGTAATGTCGTTCAATTCATGGAGCGTGATCATCCAAAACGCTTCCAAATAGTATTGAATCAGATTGCTGAAAAAATTCCTGGAATTGGCAAAATAAGCACTCATCGTGATGAAATATCCAAAAATCTCTATTTACTCTTTGAGAACAAAGGCTTTTCTAAGCCATTTTCACAAATGCAGATGTCAGATGGAACATTAAAGGTTTTTGCATATTTATTGTTATTAGAAGATCCATCTCCCCCTCCTTTTTTATGTATTGAGGAGCCGGAAAATGGCTTATATCATAAGCTACTGGAAACATTGGCCAATGAGTTTCGTAAACATGCAACTGGACGCAAAGGTGGTTCACAAGTGTTTATTACTACTCACCAACCATACTTTGTAGATGCATTAAGTCCAGAAGAAGTCTGGATTTTAGAAAAAGGGATGGATGGCTTTTCAGTTATACGTCGTGCTAGTGATGACTCTTTAGTTAAAAGCATGGTTCAAGAAGGTTTGCCTTTAGGTGGCTTGTGGTATAGCGACTATTTGGATTCAAAAAAATTACCGGGAAATAAAACGGAGACTGATTGATGCATTTTGAAATTCTTGTCGAAGATCAGTCTGGTAAAAAGATGCTGGAAATTCTTGTGCCGACACTTATTTCTAATAAACATACGTATAAAATAGTGTCATACAAAGGTATTGGAAAAATTCCTGTCAACATGCGTGACACCAAAACAGCCAGTAACCGCATTTTGCTGGAGAACCTGCCGAAACTGCTGAAAGGTTACGGCAAAACGTTGGCTCTTTGGGATTTCCCGTGGTCACGCACAAGATATAGTATCCTGAGTCATC